>Ga0207773_100016_pt1 | contig 192994 bp, 165 predicted proteins | sample TtaePargueraPR_2_FD_187281 | JGI IMG/M metagenome (GOLD analysis project Ga0207773, IMG submission 187281) | Aerobic enrichment media microbial communities from Bioluminiscent Bay, La Parguera, Puerto Rico - Tt and M1 (3) (SPAdes) | ecosystem: Environmental > Aquatic > Marine > Unclassified ... | reverse complement strand
CCCCCGCCGCGACGGCGTGGTCCGGGTGGTCAACCACGGTACCGACCACTCGGTGCCCGGCGACGAGCGCGCCGACTCGCCGCTGTACGCCCGGCTCGGCTACTCGACGGCGACGATGCCGCCGCTGACCGGGGCCACCGTCGGCGACCCGTCGGACAATTCGGTCACGGTGGTCGACGGCGCGGGCCGGCGCAGTCACCGCAACGGGTTCGTGACGGTCGACTGCCGGGTGGTCGACGGGGTCGGCTGGGCGGTGTCGCGGGCCGACACCCACTGGGTCGACACCGACGACGACACCGGCCCGGACCACGGGTCCGGCCGGCGGGGCCGGCTGCGCCGGGGCCCGGTGGTCACCATGGCCTCGGCGGTGCGCGGCCCGACCGAGGTACGGCTGGCCCGGGTCGACTCCGCCGACGGTCTCGACGACGGCACCGTGCTGGAGCTCAGCGGCTGGCCGGTCGCCGGTGACGTACCGCCGTCGGCGCGTACCGGCGACGACCCGCCGGTGTCCGTCGTGGCCGGCGCCGCGGTCACGTCCCGGCTGGTCGGCCTGGCCGGCTTCGAGCATGCACTGGTACGCCGGGAGCGGTCCACCTCGCCGCTGGCTGATCAGGTGGCGGTGCCGGTGCTGCGGACCGCCACCGCGCCGGTGCCCGGCCGGGTGCACGTGGCGGCCGTGACCCTGACCGGCACCGGGGGAGACCCGGCCGGCGCCGGATCCGACCCGGCCGGTGCCGGGGGAGGTCCGGCGGATGCCGCCGCGCCGGCGGTTGCGGTGACGGCCGGCGGCGCGGGTGGCACGGTCGACATCCGCTGGCCGGACGGTCACACCTCGACGATGTTGCTGCCGGCCGCGCCGGGGTGAGATCAGCGCGGCGGCCGGGGCGTGGACGAGTCGCGGATCACCAGTTCGGGGGTGATCAGCACCCGTTGCACGGGGCGGCGTCGGCCCTCGACCAGCCGGGCCACCATCAACTCGACCGCCACCCGGCCCACCTGGTTCTTCGGCGGGCGGACGGAACTGAGCGCCGGCTCGGCCAGGTGCGCCACCTCGTCGTCGTAGGAGACCAGGGCGAGCTGGTCGGGGATCGGCACGCCCTGCTCGGCGCAGTACTGCGCGACCGACATGGCGTCCGGGTCGCCGTGCACGATCAGTGCGGTGACGCCTTCGCGGCGGCACCGCCGCAGCACGTCGCCGATGATCTCCCGGTGCCCCGGGGAGTCCAACGCGACCGCCTCCCGGATCACCAGGTCGGCGGGCAGGCCGAGGTCCGCGCAGGCCAGCGCCCAGCCCTGGGCGAGGTGGGCAGAGGTGGGACTGCCCTTGGACAGCACCAGGCCGATCCGACGGTGACCGTGCTCGTGCAGGTGCCGTACCGCCATCTCCAGGCCGAGGGCGTGGTCGCTGCGGACCCATTCGAGCTGGCGCAGGGTAGGGGTCCACCGGGGGGCCTGCCGTTCCACCAGGATCGTCGGCACCGGCAGGTTGCCGATCCAGGCGATCATGTCGGCGGCGCCGTCGGTGTCGAGGCTGGGTGCCAGCAGCAGCCCCTGCACCTGCTGCGCGTCGATCAGCCGGGTGATCTGCCGGCGGTCCTCGGTCGGGTCGTAGCTCGACCCGCGCAACTGGATGTGCACGCCGAGCGAGGCGGCGGCGCTGCGGGCGCCGGTGACGATCTGCGGCCAGTAGTAGTCCAGTGACGGCACCACCATGCCGATGGTGAACCGGGTCGGCGCCACCCGGGGTCGTCGCGGTGCCGGCCCCAGCTGGGTGGGCAGTGTGGCGCCACCGTGCACCCTGGTCAGCAGGTTGCTCTCGGCCAGGGCGGCGATGTCGCGGCGTACGGTGAGCTCACTCACCCCGAGCAGCGGGGCCAGGTCGGCCACCCGTACCGAGCCGTGTCGGCGCAACTCCTCCAGCAGCCGCTCCCGGCGCTGCAGGTTGAACATCCGATCCGCCGGCATGGGCACTCCGTCCATGTTCGTTCGCGAACGTTTCCGACCGAATGAGATCGGCTGGTAGCGAGCATGTTCACCGAAGGTTAACCATGTCACATCGGCGAATCCAGCAGGTCCCCACGACGTCGGACGTCGGCCGGAGATTCGCCACCGAGGAGACACGTTGACGGTGCACACCCCGCCGCAGGCGCTCGTCGTGATGGACCGGGACTCATACCGGGCCCACTTCGACGAGTCACGGCTGGAGCGCCTCGGCCATCTCGTCGCCCTGGCCGACCCGGTCTGGGCCGACGAACTCGACTCGCCGGCGGTGCGCGCCCGGCTGGCCACGGTCGAGGTGCTGGTGACGTCCTGGGGGGCACCCCCGCTGACCCGGCAGCGGCTGGACACCGCGCCCGCCCTGCGCGCCGTCTTCCACGCCGCCGGAAGCGTCCGGTCGCTGGTGACCGACGAGGTGTGGCGGCGCGGCATCCAGGTCAGCACCGCCGCCGACGCCAACGCCGTGCCGGTCGCCGAGTACACCCTCGCCGCGATCATCTTCGCCGGCAAGAAGGTGCCGTTCATCGCCGCCGACCCCGACCGGGCGTACCGGGGATGGAGCCACCACCACGGGCACGGCGACCTGTCCAACTACCGCCGCACCATCGGCGTCGTCGGCTTCTCCCGGATCGGCCGCCGGGTCGTCGACCTGATCGGCTGCCTCGACTCGGCCCGCTGCCTGGTCGCCGACCCGTACGCCGACCCGGCCGAGGTCACGCTCGCTGGCGGCACCCTGGTCGAGCTGGCCGAGCTGCTGCCGCACAGCGACATCCTCACCCTGCACGCGCCGGAGCTGCCCAGCACGTACCGCATGATCGGCGCGGCCGAACTCGCGCTGCTGCCCGACCACGCGACGGTGATCAACACGGCCCGGGGCAGCCTGGTCGACCCGGCGGCGCTCGCCGCCGAGTGCCGCTCCGGCCGGCTGTACGCGATCCTCGACGTCACCGACCCCGAACCGCTACCCGTCGACGCCGCCCTGCGCGGCAGCCCGAACGTCATGGTCAGCCCGCACCTGGCCGGTTCCCTCGGCACCGAGATCCACCGGCTGACCGACCACACCCTCGACGAACTGGCCCGCTGGACCGGCGGGGAACCACTGCACGCCGAAGTCACCCCGGACGCGTTCACGCTGCACGCCTGACCGGCCGGGCTCCGTACCACTACGAAACCCCGCACCCTCCGCAAAAGGAGTCACCTGATGAACCGACACACCGGCAGGATGAACCGACACATCGGCAGGGCGGTGGCCGCCGCGACCGCACTGGTTCTCGTCACCGCCGGCTGCGGTGGCGGCGACGAGCCGGCCGTCGGCGACGACGGCCGCGAGATCCTCACCATCGCCCTGTGGAACTACGACAGCACCCCCGAGTTCGCGGCCCTGATCGACGGGTTCGAGGCCGCCCACCCGGACATCGACGTGCAACCGGTGGACATCCTCGCCGACGACTACGCCGAGAAGGTCACCACCATGCTCGCCGGCGGCGACCAGACCGACGTGCTCACCATGAAGAACGTCACCGACTACTCCCGGTACGCGCTGCGCGGCCAGTTGGCGTCGGTGGCCGACGAGGCCGCCGCCCTCGACGAGAGCAAGTACCTCAGCCTGGAGCCGTTCAACCTCGACGGGGACTACTTCGCGTTGCCGTACCGCCAGGACTTCTGGGTCCTGTACTACAACAAGGCCATGCTCGCCGACACCGGCGCCGACCTGACCAACCTCACCTGGGCCGAGTACGCCGACCTGGCCAAGCAGCTGACCAGCGGCAGCGGCCAGGACACCGTCTACGGCACCTACCACCACACCTGGCGCTCCATCATCCACTCGACGGCGGCGGCGCAGAGCGGCGGCGACCTGATCGGCGGCGAGTACGGCTTCCTCAAGGACCGCTACGAGATGGTCCTCGACCTGCAGGACGCCGGCGCCACTCTGCCGTGGGCCACCGCATCGACGCAGAAGGTCCAGTACCACACGATGTTCTCCACCGAGCAGGCCGCGATGCTGCCGATGGGCACCTGGTACGCCGCCCGGCTGATCGAGGAGAAGAAAGCCGGCAGCATCGACGTCGACTGGGGCATCGCGCCGCTGCCGCAGGTCACCGAGGGCGGCCCGGTCACCACCTTCGGCTCGCCGACGGCGTTCGCGGTCAACAACAAGGCCCGCAACTCCGAGGCCGCCCGGACCTTCGTCGCCTGGGCCGCCGGCCCCGAGGGCGCGGCGGCGATCGCCAGCATCGGCGTCTACCCGGCCTACTCCGACGAGACGATCACCGAGACCTACTTCGGCGTCGACGGCATGACCAACGACGAGGTCGCCCAGGCGGCGTTCCAGCCGGACGAGGTGGTGCTGGAGATGCCGGTCAGCGAGAAGTCCTCCGACGTGGACGTCATCCTCACCGAGGAACACGAGCTGATCATGATCGGCGAGCGGTCCGTCGACGACGGGCTCGCCGAGATGGGCGAGCGGGTCACCTCCGAGGTCGACTGACCCCGACCATGGCGATCCACACCCCGATCGACACCGTACGCACCCCGGTACCCGGCGGTCCGCCGCCGGGTACCGGGGTGGCCCGTCGGCTGCGCCGACGCAACACCCTGGCCGGCTGGAGTTTCATCCTGCCGAACTTCGTCGGCTTCGCCGCGCTCACCCTGGTGCCCGTGGTCGCCGCGCTGGCGTTGGCGTTCATGGAGTGGAACTCCTACAGCACCCCGGAATGGGTCGGGCTGGACAACTTCCGCCGGATGGTGGGCAGTGAAACCTTCTGGACCGCGCTGTACAACACCACCTACTACGCGCTCGGCCACATCCCGTTGACCCTGGTCGCCGCGCTCGGCTTCGCCGTACTGCTCAACCGGGCGCTGCGCGGCGTGCGGTTCTTCCGTACCGCGTTGTTCTTCCCCTACATCACCGCGCTGGTCGCGGTGGCCGTGGTGTGGAACATGCTGTTCAACCCGGACGCCGGGCCGGTCAACCAGCTGCTGCGGGCGATCGGCGTCGACAATCCGCCGGGCTGGACCACCTCGACGACCTGGGCGATGCCGGCGGTGATCATCACCAGCGTCTGGCGGGACATGGGCTACTACATGGTGCTATACCTGGCCGGGCTGCAGACCATCCCAGCCGAGCTGTACGAGGCGGCCCGCACCGACGGGGCGTCGGCCTGGCAGCGGTTCCGGCACATCACCGTGCCGTCGCTGCGGCCCACCACCTTCTTCGTGCTGATCATGCTGACCATCTCCAGCTTCAAGGTGTTCGACCTGATCCAGGTGATGACCGAGGGCGGTCCGGGCCGATCCACGCTGGTGCTGTCGCAGCTGATCTTCCGGGAGGGGATCACCCAGGGCCGGTTCGGCTACTCGTCGGCGATCGCCATGGTGCTGTTCGTGGTCGTCCTGGTGATCACGGTGGTCCAGTTCCAGCTGCAACGGAGGGGGGAACGATGAGCCTCGCCGTGCTGCGCCGGGCCGTCCTGCAGCTGCTGCTCACCGTCCTCGGCCTGGCCGTGCTGGTGCCGTTCGCCTGGATGCTGGCCTCCTCGGTCAAGCTGGACTCGCAGGTGCTCACCGTGCCGATCCAGTGGATCCCGCAGGAGTTCCACTTCGACAACTACGTCCGCATCTGGGACCGGATCCCGCTCGGCACCTACCTGTACAACTCGATGTTCCTCAGCGTCACCATCACGTTCCTGCAGGTGCTCACCGGCAGCTTCGCCGCGTACGGCTTCGCGAAAATCAGCTTTCCGGGCCGGGACCTGCTGTTCCTCGCCTACATCGCCACGATCGCCGTGCCCTGGCAGGCGTACATGGTGCCGCAGTACATCATCATGGAGCGGCTCGGCCTGGTGAACACCCACCTGTCGCTGATCCTGCTGCAGGCGTTCGGCGCGTTCGGGGTGTTCCTGATGCGGCAGTACTACCTGACCATCCCCGACGAGCTGACCGAGGCCGCCCGCATCGACGGCCTCAACGAGTACGGCATCTGGGCGCGCATCGTGCTGCCGTTGTCCAAGCCGGCGCTGGCCAGCCTGGCGCTGCTCACCTTCGTCAACACCTGGAACGACTACATGGGACCGTTCATCTACCTGACCAGCAACGACCTCTGGACCGTACAGATCGGGCTGCGGACCTTCATCGGGCTCTACGAGGCCGAGTACGCCATGATCATGACCGGTTCAGTGCTGTCGATCCTGCCGATCCTGGTCGTCTTCCTGTTCGGCCAGCGCTACTTCGTGCAGGGCATCGCCACGAGTGGGTTGAAATGACGGCGGCCGGCATGCACCAACCGGCCCGGCAGCCGCTGCGGCCGCCGCTGACCGCGCGGATCAACGTCGGCGCGGACACCTGGTCGACGATCTGGTCACTGGTGCACCGGGTGCTGGTGGTCAACCTCGGGCTGGCCGTCACCAACCTGCCGCTGCTGGTCGCGCTCGCCGTCGTCGCCCAGCCGTGGCGCTACCCGGTCTTCTTCGGGCTGCTGTCGGTCAGCGTCGGGCCGGCGGTCGCCGCCGCGTTCGGCTACCTGCGGCAGGCCGAGGACGACGACCGGGCACCGGTACGCGAGTACGTCCGCGCGTACCGGCGGAACTTCGCCGCAGCGACGCGGCGCTGGGCGGCGGCGACGGCGCTGGTGGCGGTCCTGGTGACCGACATCGTCTGGCTGCACGACGCCGGCGCTGCGGCGGTGCTCGTACCGCTGCTGGTGGTGCTGACCGTGCTGGTGGCCGCCACGACGGTCCTGCTGCTGGCCCTGGTCGAGCTGGCCCCGGGCCTGGGCGTCTGTGCGGCGGTCCGGACCGCGGCCTGGTCGGCGGTACGCCGGACACCGCTGAGCCTGCTCAGCCTGGTCGTGCTGCTGGCCGCCCTGCTGTCGGTCAACCAGGCACCGCTGCTGGCGCTGTCAACGCTGCCCGGCTGCGCGCTGCTGGTCGTCTGGGTCAACAGCCGCGCCGCGCTGGCGTCGAGTACGTGACGTACTTGACGTACTTGACGTACGCCCCTGCCTGCGGCTTGCTTGTTCCCAAGAGGACGAGGAGGTGCCCGATGTCGGTCACGCACTATGACAGCTACACCGAGGCTCGCGCGCACTTGAAGGATCTGCTGGACGCGGCCGAGCGGGGGCGCGTGGCTACGGTCAGGCGGGATGCGGCGCGGACGGCCGTGGTGGATGTTGAACGCCTCCGTTCCTCCCTCGCATCGCTCAGTGCACACCGCGCGCAGGTCGTCGCCGAAGCGGGCGGATGGTCGGTTTTCATCCCTGGCCTGCCCATCGCGGCGGATAGCGCGACGTTCGACGAGGCGATCACTGAGATGATCGTGGCGCTGCGCGAGTACGCCGAGGACTGGCAGGAGCGCCTGCTCGACGCTCCGAATCACCGGAGCAACTGGGCGCTGGTACAGATGATCAGTCTTAGCGACGATGATCAGTTGCGAGACTGGCTTGCGGGGTCCGGCCGGTGACTTGGCCGCCGCCCACTCGCCAGGACCACGAGAGATTCTGCGACACCGAAGGGTGGAAGCGGGTGCGTGACGCCCTCGGCCGCGTCGAGGACGTACGGCGTCATGGTGAGAGATACGAGCCGCTGACGGTGGCGGGGCTGGGCGCGCTGCTCGTCGGCGCTGACGAGCAGCGACGGTGGCGGTTGGTGGCGGAGTTCCTTGAGGAGTACCGGTCGGAGCCAGCGGAGAATCGGACTGCTCTGCTGGAGCAGGAGCCGGCTGTCACCGGCGATGAGCGCTGGGACGTGTTCCTGGCCGCGTTGACGGAACACCTGGCGACCAAGGATGGTCGCGGGGCACCGGCATGGGCCGAGGCACGATCACTGCGCCGGTTCTGGTTCCCGTTCAACACCCGGGCCGCGCGGGTCGACGCGGTGGTGCACGCCCCGGCGGCGTTCCGCCGTCGCGGAGTCTACGTATCGCCGCAAGAATTGAACGTCGCGTGAGCGCCGCTGATCCGCTCCTGGACCGCGTAGCGATCGAGGACGCATTCCGCCGGCTCGACGACAAAACCTACCCGGGGTGTTCCCTCGACAGCCGGTACCGTGACATGAGGTGCGATCCGGGGTAGCGATCGCGTTTCCATGCGATGAGGAGGTTCGGGAATGGACTCCATGCCTGGTCTGACCTTCGGACAGCGTCTGAAGGTCTACCGCGAGCGGTCCGGAAAGACCCGAGCAGTGCTCGGCGGCCTCGTTGGTCGCAGTGCCGAGTGGGTCAAGGCAGTGGAAACCGATCGAATCCTGCCGCCGCGCATACACATGCTGGACCGCATCGCCCGTGTCCTGAAAGTTGATGTATCCGCGCTCATCGGGGAACTGGGTGACCACTCGGCCGTGGTGAACGGACCGGAGCATCCAGCATTGGCATCGGTTCGCGACGCCGTGAACCGCTCAACGCTGTCCAACGACGTCGCGGTACAGCCGTTGCCTCGGATCCGGGAGCGCCTTACGGCGGCGTGGCGGGCACGCCACCAGGCATCTGATCACCGCACGGTGCTTGGTGCACTCCTGCCGGACCTGTTGCGGGACGCGCAGCGTGCCGCGTTGATGTACGACGGCGACGAGCGTCGGCAGGCGCAGGCGCTGCTGGCAGAGGTACTGGGGCTGGCGCAGATGTTCCTGGCCTACCAGCCGGCGGCGGAACTCCTGTGGCGCGTCGCGGACCGCGCGATGGTCGCGGCTCAGGAGTCGGGGGATCCCGAAGCATTGGCGTGCGCTGGTTGGTTCTTGTGCCAGGTGCACCGGGACGCGGGAGACTGGGACACCGCCATGGCGGTGACGCTCGATGTCGTTTCGACGTTGGAGCCGCAGGTAGCCGAGTCGAACGCAAACTTGTTCGCTCTGTGGGGAGCACTGAACTTCGAGGCTGCCTACACCGCCGCGCGCGCCGGTGAGGAAGGTCGTGCGTGGCGGTACTGGGACCGTGCCGATCAAGTCGCTCAACGACTTCCGCAGGGCTTCTACCAGCCGCAGACCTCGTTCTCCCAGATCATCATGGGCGTACATGCGGTGACGGTGGCAGTGGAGTTGCAGAAGCCCGGCGAGGCGGTGCGGCAGTCACGGCGGATCGACCCGGCTGCAATCCCGTCAAGGCCGCGTCGTGCTCGACATCTGATCGAGGTTGCTCGTGGCGCTCACAGCAGGAGTAACTACGAGGCGGCTGTGGCGGCACTTCGGCAGGCGTACGAGTCGGCACCGGAGACGATTCGCTTCAACGGCTACGCCCGCCAGATCACCCTGGACCTGCTCGACGGGCCACGGACAATGAGGAACGAGGCTCGTGACCTTGCATCGAAGGTTGGCTTGGTCGCGTAGCGGAGCATCGCCAACTAGAGATTTGTGGAGGCGCTGTTCAGCGTCCCGCCCTACCCGGGGTAGGAATCGTCCCTCTTGGAAGATCGGGTTGCCCATAGCGTGCTGTGTGGGCCCGGCGTCGCATCCCGTGATCGCCCTTTTCGCGTGTCGGGCCCGCCTGCTGGGCGGCGGCTCGGGGTTGACGTGGAGAGCCACCTCGGGTCGCCGCCCTTCCAACGCTTGTTGAGGGGGGACCGTGTTCGGGAAGTGGTTTCAGCGTGCGGACGTACCGGTGGATGTGGTGTATCCGGTGCCGGGTCGGCGGCGGTACGCCGACCGTACGGTGCCTCCGCCGGATCGGCGGCCGGCGACCCGTACCGATCGCGCGGAGCGGCGTGGTGGTAACGCCGGCCGGCACTTCCTGCGGTGAAGAAGCCTCGGGCTGGCGGTGGGCCGGTGCATGAGCCGGTGCGTCCATCGTGGTGCTGCGCGGTCTGTCCGGACGGGACACCGTGGCCGTGCCCACCGGGCCGGACGCAGTTGGCGGAGGCGTACGTCGGTGAGCCGCTGGCGCTGTCGATCGACGTCGGCGACCTGCTGACGACCGCCGCCGAGGAGGCCAGGATCACCGACCCGGCCGAGTTGTACGAACGCTTCGTGTCGTGGACCTGGATCGACGCGGGTGGCAGGCGATGAGCGTGGCCGTCGGGCGTCGGATCGCGCTGTGGCGGGTACGGCGGCGGATGACCCAGCAGGTGCTCGCCGACCGGGTCGGTCGGTCCAAGAGCTGGGTGGAGAAGGTGGAGCGTGGTGTCCGGACGTTGGACCGGTTCTCGCTGATCCGGCAGGTCGCCGAGGTGCTGCGGGTCGACCCGGCGGAGTTGATCGGCCCGGCCCGGCCATCGGAGCATGGCGGGGCGGTCGACGGGGTGGCGGCGGTCCGGGCGGCGCTTGCCAGCTACGAGGTGTTCACCGCCGCCGACAGCGGACCGGCCGTGGAACGCGAGGTCACGCAGCGGGTCGAGCATGCGTGGTCGACGTACCAGCATGGGGATTATCCCCGGTTACTGCGGACGGTGCCGGAGTTGCTGGACGCCGCTCGGCGGCTGCACGCCACCCGGCCTGCGCCTGGGGCGGAGTTGTTGGTGCGCGCGTACCGGATCATCGCGCTCGTGCTGGTCAAGGTCGGTGAACCCGAGTTGGCCTGGTTGGCGGCCGATCGGGCGCTTGCCGTGGCCAGCGGCGATCCGGTGCTGGCCGGGTCGGCGGCGGTGCCGCTCGGGCAGGCGCTGCGCGGGTTGGGCCAGGACCGGTTGGCGATGACGACGACGGTCGCCGCCGCCGACCGCATCGCTACGGCATCGGTCGAGTGCGGCACGGTGTACGGGACGTTGCTGCTGCAGGCCGGGTTGGCCGCTGCCGGCTGCGGCGAAACCCGCAGCGTCGACGAGCTGCTCGGCCGGGCCGCTGATGTCGCTGGCCGCATCGGCGACGGGCTGGACTACCGTACGGCGAGCTTCGGCCCGGCGGCCGTCGAGCTGGCGCACGTCGTGGCGGCCGTGGAGTCGGGCGACGCCCGGCAGGCGGTACGCCGGCACGAGACTGCCACCCGGCAGCTGACATGGCGTGGGCTGCCGGCCGAGCATCGGGCGGCGTACCTGGTGGATGCCGCGCGGGCGTACCGCGACGTCGGTGACTTCGCGGCGGCGGGACGGTGGCTCGTCGAGGCGGACCGCGTCGCACCGGCTGAGATCCGCTGCCGGCCCTCCGCCCGTACGGTCGTGGCTGAGATTGCCCGGTGCGGGCCGGACACGGCCGGTGTCGCCCGGCTAGCGACGGCGCTCGGCCTGACGACCGGCGTTTCGTGACGAGGGAACCTGTATGACCCTCAACCCGCCGGTTTCACGACAACACAGGTTCCCTCGTCGGCGTCAGCCGGGCGGGCTGCGTCACCGCGTTCCTCGGCGAGGTGGAAAGCGCTGATCCATGCCTCGGTACGCGCACGTTCGGTCGCCAGCGCGGCGTCGTCCCCATCGTGCAGTTCGCTGCGGACGTCGTCCCAGTCGTGGAACTCGGTCACTGTCTCTCCTGTCAGCGGGTCAAGGGGTAGGCCATCCCGGGCCGGCGAGATGTAAGTATAGTTATAGTAACTACGCTTACACTGGTGCGACGGGGTGATGGGGTGGAGAAGCCGGCGGAGATCTTCGACCGTGACGTCGAGTGGGACGAGTTGGTCCGGTTCGCGCGCCTGCCGCAGGGCGGCGCCACGCTGGGAGTGGTCTCCGGTCGTCGCCGTCAGGGCAAGACGTTCCTGCTCGACGCGCTGGTACGGGCGGCCGGCGGATTCATGTTCACGGCTACCGAGTCGTCCGAGGCTGACGCGTTGCGCCAGTACGGAGAGGCGCTCGGCGGCTACCTGGGTGAGGCGACGCCGCTGCGGTTTGCGAACTGGGACGAAGCCGTCACCCGGACGATGACGCTCGCCCCTGCCGGGCCACTTCCGGTGGTGATCGACGAGTTTCCGTTCCTGGCCCGCGTCAGTCCGGCACTTCCCTCGATCATCCAGCGGGCGCTCGACCCGGCGGGACAGCGGTCGAACACCCAGGTACGGCTGCTGTTGTGCGGTTCGGCGCTGTCGTTCATGGGCGGGCTGCTGGCCGGCACCGCGCCGCTGCGCGGACGGGCCGGCCTGGAGTTGGTGGTCCGGACTCTGGACTACCGGGCCGCGGCCCGGTTCTGGGGGATCGCCGATCCGCGCACCGCCCTGCTGGTCAACGCGATCGTCGGCGGCACCCCTGCCTATCGGCACGAGTTCACGCAGGACGACTCGCCGGCCGGGCCGGACGATTTCGACGACTGGGTGGTGCGGGCCGTGTTGAACCCGGCCCGCCCGTTGTTCCGGGAGGCCCGCTACCTGTTGGCGGAGGAGCCGGACATCCGCGACCCCGCGTTGTATCACTCGGTGCTGGCGGCGATCGCGGACGGTCGTACCCGCCGAGGGGAGATCGCCAACTTCCTGGGTCGGCAGCCGTCCGACCTGGCCCATCCGCTGAAGGTGCTTGAGGACGTCGGTCTGGTCGTGCGGGAGACCGACGCGTTCAAGAGCAACCGGGGCGTCTACCGGATCGCCGAGCCACTGCTCGTCTTCTACCACGCCGTGATGCGGCCGGCGTGGGGCGACCTGGAGCGTGCGGGTCGGTCCCGGCAGGTCTGGCCCCGGCTGCAGCGCACGTTCCTGAGCAAGGTCGTCGGTCCGCACTTCGAAACGATCTGCCGCGAATGGGCCCGCTGGGAAGCCGATCCGGACGTTCTCGGCGGCTTTCCGACCCGGGTCGCGACCGGTGTCGTCAACGACCCCGCCGCACGCACGCAGCACGAGGTGGACGTGGCGGTGTTCGGCCGTGACGAGCAGGGCCGTGAGGAACTCCTCGCGATCGGCGAGGCAAAGTGGCAGGAGGCCGTCGGGACCAGTCACCTGCGACGCCTGGCACACATTCGTGACCTGTTGCGTGGCCGCGACGGGGTCCGGGCCGACCGGTGCCGGCTGCTGCTGTTCAGCGGCGGTGGCTTCGCCGACGACCTCCGCGCCGTGGCGGCCACGGACCCCAGCGTCCAGCTTGTCGACCTGGACCGCTTGTACGCGGCGCACCGATTCTGAGCTGCGGCCTGCACCGAGCACCCTCGGCGGGACCGCCGGCAGGACCCCTTTTATCCGTGCGTGAAGACGTCGTCGGGGTCGTAGCGGGCCACGATCCGACGGAGCCGGTCGAGGTTGGTGCCGTGGTAGGCCGGGTCCAGCGGGGACCGGTCGGGCTCCGGATAGTTCGGGTAGATCAGGCCCGACCCCCACGGGTGGGCGAGCGCCCAGGACCGGTCCACCCAGCGGCGGGTGTCCCGCCGGACGGCGTCGGTGGTGCGGCGGACCGCGTAGCCGGTGTGCCGGAGGATGAACCGGGCCCGGCGGTGCATGAACGCCGTCGCGTGCGGGGCGACCCGCCCGTAAGCGCCACCCCACGGAATGAACTCCAGTTCGCGGGACTGACCGGCGGTCCGACCGGCCACCAGGTGCTCGACCAGCGCCGCGACCGCCTCCGGCGGAAGAGACCGGTCGAAGAACTCCGAGCGGACCAACCGCCGGCCCGCCGAGGTGCCCCACTGCGGTCCGGTCACCTCCAGGTCGTCGGGGCTCTCCGGGTAGCTCACCGCCGCCGCTGCCGCCGCCGGCAGCTCACGGATCTCGACGTGCTCCGGGTCCGGGGCGAACCGGTCCAGGAAGCCGGTGCCGGCGCCGACGCTCATCCCGAACACGGCTACGTGCGGCTCGTCGGCCGGCTCGTGCGGGCTGACCAGGACAGCCTCGCAGTTGATCTCGTCGGGTGCCTCCGGTGCCCAGCCCAGCCAGGTGCCGATGACGTCCGCCGCGTGCCGCACCGGCCAGCGGCATTCGAAGAACGTCGCCGGCACCGTCGGCCGGGCGCGCAGCACGAACGTGGTGACCACGCCGAGCAGGCCGCCGCCAGCGCCGCGCAACGCCCAGAACAGGTCCGGTTCGCGGTCGGCGTCGCACCACACGGTACGGCCGTCGGCGAGCACCACCTCGGCGGCGACCAGATGGTCGCTGCCCAGGCCGTACAGCCGGCTGAGGCTGCCGTACCCGCCGCCGAGCACGGCACCGCCGAGTCCGACGTCCGGGCACCAGCCGGCCGAGACGGTCCGCCCGTCGGCGGCCAACCGCCGCCGCAGCTCGCGCATCCGCAGCCCGGGGCCGGCGGTGACCAGGTCGCCGTCGCGCCGCAGCTGCCGCAGCCCACCCAGGTCCAGCAGCAGCCCGTCGGTGCTGCACCGGTCGGCGAAGCTGTGCCCGCCGCTGCGTACCGCCACATCGAGCCGGTGGGCGCGGGCGAACGCCAGCCCGGCCCGGACGTCGGCGGCGGTGGCCGCCCGCACCACGACCTGCGGCAGCCGCTCGTCGAGCCGGGAGAGAAACGGCAGCCGGCAGTCGACGTACTCCGGATCCTCCGGTGTCGACAGCGTGCCGGACAGCTCGTCGGCGAGCCGGCTCAGCGGGGCTGCAGCGACAGCCATGGGTCCTGCACCATCCGGGCCTGCAGGGTGGACAGTTCGGCGTACCGGCCGCCCGACGCGATCAGCTCCTGATGGCTGCCCTGTTCGACGATCTCGCCGTCGTGCATCAGGTAGATCCGGTCACAGTTGCGCACGCTGGCCAACCGGTGGGTGATCAGGACGACGGTGCGTCCGGCGGCGAGCCGGCGCAGCGCCTCGTAGACGGCGTACTCGGCGCGGGCGTCCAGCGGCGCGGTCGGCTCGTCCCAGATCAGCACCGGCGCGTCGCGGAACAGGCCCCGGGCCACCGCGAGCCGCTGCCACTGGCCGCCGGACAGGTCGACGCCGCCGGTGAACGCGGTGGTCAGCAGCGTGTCCCAGCCCTGCGGCAGCGGGTCGACCACCTCGTCGGCGAGCGCCTGGCGGGCGGCCCGGCGTAGCGCCTCGTCGTGCGGGTCGGCCCGGTCGAACCGGCCCATCCGGACGTTGAGCCGGGCCGAGTCGGGCCAGCGGACCGGGTCCTGCAGCACCATCATCACCCGGTCGGCGACGCTGTCCGGGTGCAGCGTGGCCAGATCGGTGCCGTCCCAGGTCACCGACCCGGCGGTCGGCCGGTACAGCCCGGCGATGATCTTCGCGAGGGTGGTCTTGCCGGAGCCGTTCTCGCCGACCAGCGCCACCGTCTGTCCGGCGTGCAGGGTCAGGTTCACCCCGTGCAGCACCGGTGCCGACCCGGGGTAGTGGAAGCCGACGTCGCGCAGCTCGATCCGCTGCGGTGCGGCGGGTGCCGCCGGCCCGGCCGCCGCCCGGGTACGGGTGACCGCGTCGGCGAGGAACGCGTGGAAGTCAGCCACGTACAGGCCCTGCTCGAACAGCTGGTCGGCGGTGCGGACCAGCCGGGCCAGCGCCGCGACGGCGGTCCGGGTGGCGATCAGCGCCGTACCGGCGACCGCGAGCGGGATCCATCCGGCGTCGAGCAGCAGCCACAACGCCACGAACACGCCACCGAGGGCGACACCGGCCAGGGCCCGTCCCCGGGCTCGCGCCCGCACCTGCGCCGACGCGACCGCGATCTCCTCGTCGCGGACCAGGTCGGCCGCCTGCCGGTAGCGGGTCAGCACACTGTCCTGGGCCTGGGTGGCCCGCACCTCGGCGGCCGGTTCGCGTTCGGTCGCCAGGTCGGTCACCATCGACACCCGGCGGTTCAGCGCGACCAGCCGGGCGTTGCCCGCGTAACCGAGCCGGGCCGCCCGCAGCGCCGCCCACCCGTCCGGCAGTACGGTGACCAGCAGGATCGGCAGCAGCACCGGGTGCAGCACGGTCAGGCTGACCGCCGCCGCCGTGACGGCCAGCAGCGCTCCGATCGCCTCGACCAGGTTGTCGACGATCCGCTGCAGGTAGAGCAGGCCCCGGTCGCGAGCCCGGAACATCCGGTCGAGGAACCGTGGATCGTCGAACGCGGTCAGCTCCACCGACAACCCGGCCGCGACGAGCCGTTCGTCGGCGAGGCGGCGCACCGCCGGGGCGATCCGCGCCTGCGCCATGGTGGCCGCGATCTCCAGGCCGGCCCGGGTGGCGAAGGCCAGCACCACCAGGGCGAGCGCGGGGGCGGCCGCCGCCAGCCGGGTCCCGGTCGGCCCGGCCGCGAACAACCGCTCCAGCACGCCGGCCGTGGCGACCAGGCCGTACGTGGTCGCGACCCCGGCGACGAGGTGCAGGACCAGAACGGTCACGGCCGCGCGCGGGGCCGCCTGCCGGATCAGCCGCAGGGCGGGGCCCAGCGCGGCCGGTAGCCCCCGGATGACCTGCCACGGACCCAGCTCGTCGGTCGGGGTCTCCAACCGCCAGTACGGTGCGGTCACGTCGGACATCGCGGCGTGCCCGCCCTACGCCAACCGGCCCGGCGGACCGGGATCGGGCAGCAGCACCGACGGCAGCGGGCACTGTGAATGCATCCGCAGCAGCTGGTAGCCGATACCGGCGATGCCGTGCAGCAGACCGGGCCGGAACGCGTCCCGGTTGGGGCCGGCGACCGCCCCGAACTCCTCGATCCCGGTCAGCACCCGCGCGTCGAGTTCGTCGGGATCGACCTGTGGTGGGGCCACCCCGACGGCCATCGCGGCGCGCTGCAGCTCCCAGGTGCCGAGTTCGCCGTGGCAGAGGGTGTGGTTGGCGCCCATGCCCGCCGGCCAGCTCGCCGCCGCGGCCCGGCGCAGCGCGTCGGTCCACCGGTCGCGGGTCGGCGCGTCGGGGGCGCGGCGTAGCTGGTCGGCGGCGACGATGCCGATGCCGACCGATCCGTGGCACCACGCCGCGGCGTCGGTCGGCCGCTCCGGCTTGCGCATGTCCAGCCAGCCGGGCAGACCAGGGTCGTAGAGCGACTCCTCGTAGCGGAACGCCGCTGCCGCCAGCTCGTGGCAGTCGTCGAGGTGCGACAGCGCCCAGCCGATGCCGGTGGCGCCGTGCGACACCCCGCCCAGGCCGTCGGTGGCGAACGGACCCGGCCACCAGGCCGCCGCCGTTGCCGGTGCGCCGCCGGCGGTCGGGCCGGCTGGGCGGGCGGCGGCCCGCAGGTGTTCGCCGATCGTGCCGGCGATGCCGACCCAGCGGGCGTCGCCGTCGAGCTCGGCCAGCCGCAGCAGCGGCACGATCGCCCCGGCCGGCCCGCGCAGCAGGTCGTACGCGTCGGCGGCCGACACGGCGGCCGGCACCAGCGCGGCGACCGCTTGCGCCCGGCGCAGCGCCTCGTCGGCCAGCGGCTCACCAGCTGTGGATCGGCCGGCTGCCGCACCGGCCGGCACCGACCCGTCGCCGAGGAGCTGACGAAGCAGCAGCCAGGCCCAGATCCGGGCACCGAGCCCGACGTAGCCGCCGGCCGGGTCGGGCCGGATCGGGATGCCGGTGGACCGGTCGGCCTCGGCCTGGTCCTCGGCGGCCCGCATGCTGGCCACTACGGCGTCGAGCAGCTCGGCTGCCCCGTCGACCGGATCGGCGCGCCCCGCCGACACCTCGGAGCGGTACGCGGCGAGCAGCACCGCGATCCCGGCGGTGCCGAGATACATGTCGGTGGGCAACGGCTGCACCGCCCAGCCGGCATTGGCCACGATCACCGGCGCGATCCAGGTGGCGGTCCGGTCCGTGCCCCGGACGGCGGTGTCGAGCAGGATGCGGACGACGTCGGCGGCGAGCGCCCGCCGACGTCGGTCCAGGTCGTCCGGACGCACCAGCCGGGGGACCAGCGGCGGACCGGGCGGCGCGGGTGGCGTCTCGCTCAGATAGGCGCTGATCAGCGCGGACCGTAGGACCTGGCGGTCCAGCTCCTGGTCGGCCTCGCGCCAGCGGCGCAGCGCGTCGCCGATGAGGTCCGGGGTTGCCGGCAGGGTGAACATCGGGATGTCCCCGACGAGCAGATCGGCGACCTCGCCGGCGACGACGTCGGGGTCGTCGGGTGCGGCGGCGGCGCGCTGCCCGTGCCGGATCAGCAGATCGGCGACCGTGGCCCGGGCCGCCGGCTCGTCGTGCAGCGAGGTCGGGTGCCACAGCATCCGGGCCAGTTCGGCGTACGTCTCGGTGTCGCGGCGGACGAACCGCACCTCACCGCCGACGAATCCGGCGAGCAACGGGTCGAGCCGGCCGCGCCGGTCCAGCTCGCGCAGCCGGTCGGTCAGCTCGTCGAAGGCGTCGCACACGTCGCCCCAGAACCGGGCGAGGATCGGCTCGGCGCTCGGCTGGTTGGCGGCCTCGGGCGGCTCGAAATCGGCGTACGCGAGGCGGACCTGGTCGGTGCCCTCGTCGACCAGCACCGGTATGGACACGGTCGGCTGCTCGCCTTTGAGACCGCCGGCTCCGGACGGGTCCAGCCCACGCCAGGCCAGGGCGACGCCGCGGCCGGGCAGCAGCCCGGTGCCCAGCACCGAGGAGCTCAGCGCGCGGGCGGCCCGGTCGGTGGCCAGCCCGTACCCCGAGGGAAGCAGCGGCGGCTGCGGGGTGAACAGGGTCTCGCAGTCGACGACCACCGGCACCGGGCCGGCCGCGATCAGGTTCTCCGCGTGCAGGTCGCTGCCGCCGAGCATCCGCATGATCGCGGTCCACTGGCCGAGCCCCCGGTAGAAGGTGTGCAGCTCGTCGTCGTCGGCGCAGTAGCGGTGGGCGACGTGGGCGGCCCAGCCGTACCCGTCGCGGGCCAGGACCGTCGGCACCCGGATCCGGGTGGCCGCCGGCTCGTCGGGCAGCAGCCGGGCGACGAGCCCGCCCAGTGCCGCGTCGACGTGCAGGGAGCGCGGTTTGTAGACGACCGGGCCGGTGGCGCAGCGCACCACCGCGACGCTCTGCCCGCCGCGGTGCGTGTCACCGGAGCCGAACTCGACGTCGAGCAGCGTGGCGTCGCCCGGTGGCAGCACCGTGGGCGGCAGGTCGGCCCGGTCGGCCGCGAACCGGTACGCGAACGCGGTCACCGCCCGGCGGGCGTTGGTCAGCACCGTGCCGACCCGGTGCCGCAGCGTCGGGAAGCGGGCGTCCAGCGACGGCCAGAACCCGTCGGCGGTGGCCAGCTTCAGCCAGTGCTCCCAGCGGGTACGCGGGTCCGGTCCGGCCAGCCGGCCGCTGATCCGTGCGGCGTGCACATCCAGCACCAGTGCCCGGGTCACTTTCGGCCGTACCGTTTCGCGCCACGCCCGGATGGCGGCGGCGACGATCGCCGCCTGCTCGCCGGAGCTCACGTCGGGGATCTCCCTGAGCTGGACCGCCAGGCGCTCGGCTTCGGGCTCGATCAGGCGGTCCAGCACAGGATCGAAACTTGCTGTCAGCTGGCCCGGTACCACCGCTGCCGGCGGTCCGACCGGGCGGTCCGGCCTCGCCGTCGTGCGGACGGACTCGCTCGCCGCCGTCGGCGCCGTGGTATCGGTCATCGTCGGATCAGCAGCAGGCGACAGGCCGGGAGCCGGTGCAGGAGCTGCAGTTGGTGCCGCAACCGCCGGTGGTCATGGTGATGTCCTGCACGGCGTACTCGCCGCTGGTGAACAGCTGACCGGCGGGGTTGTCCCAGCCGTCGACCGGCGTTCCGGTCAGCCAACGGGTGATGATCTCCTCGGCCAGCGCCGGGTCGAGGTCGAGCTGGGTCGCAGTCGGCATGATGACACTCCCTTGTTGATCGATACGTAGGTGTGATTGTTCGGCGGTGTCATTGCCGGCGGCTTCCGCACCGCTTCCCGCATGCTTCCCGTACAGATCCCGTGCGGTTCCCGCGCTCCGGCTTCGCCTTTACCGTGGGTGTCGGGGTCATACGCCACCGGGAGTTGGGTTGGAAGTACGGGTCCTGGGGCCGGTCGAGGTCCTCATCGGAGGTACGCCGGTTCGCCTCGCCAAGCGCCAGCACCGCCTGATCCTGGGAATTCTCGGCGTCGAGGTCAATCGAACAGTCTCAAGTGGGCAGCTGATCGAGCTGTTGTGGCCGGGCCGGCCACCGGCCCGGCCGCGGGCTGTCCTGCACAGCCGGATGTCGGAGCTGCGGGCGCTGCTGCGCGCGGCCGGCGACGGCCCGGTCCAGTCGATCGCCACCGGCGACGACGGGTACGTGTTGCGGATTCCCACCCCGGCGGTCGACGCCCACCGGTTCCGGGAGCTGATCGGCGAGGCCCGCAGCGCCAATCTCGACCTGCGAATGCGCGACGTGCTACGGGAGGCGCTGGGGCTGTGGCGGGGACCGGTCCTCGGCGGATGGTCGCCCGGCGGACCGGCGGGTGCGCTGTTGAGCAGTCTGGAGGCGGCCCGGTTGACCGCGGTCGAGGACCTCTACGAGGTGGAGCTGCGGTTGGGCAATCACCGGGCGGTCGCCGACGAGCTGGTGCTGCTGTCGGCGGCGCATCCGACCCGGGACCGGCTGACGTCAGCGGTGATGCTCGCGCTGCACCGGGCCGGGCGTAGCGCCGAGGCGGTCAGCGTCTACCACCAGCGTCGGGTCTGGCTCTCCACCGAGCTGGGTGTCGACCCGGCGCCGGCGCTGCAGCATCTCCACGTCGCCGTACTGCGCCACGATCCGGCCTTGGCGCAGGGGTCACGCCCGGGTCAGCTCGACCGCCCGGCCTGACCCAGCACCCGGAGCAGGTCCTCGACCAGGTCCTCGGCGCTGGCCCGGCCCTTTCCGTCGGCCGCCAGGTGGCCGGTGATGGACAGGTCGGCGGCGCCGTGCGCCAGCGCGCGGACCAGCGCGGCGGCCCGTTCCGGGTCGCCGGCGGGCAGCGCCCCGGCGGCCTGGGCCTCGGCGGTCAGCTCGACGAGTCGCCGCCAGGTGGCGCCGGCCCGCTCGTGCAGGTCCGCGGAGGCGTTCATCGACCACCCGTAGACCAGCGCGAACCGTCGCGGATGCCGCTGTGCCCAGCGTACGTAGTCGAGCATGACGCGCCGCAGCAGCGCGGCGGCCTCGGCCCGTGGCGTCGGCGTCGCCGTCATGACCCGTTCGAGCCGGTCGAACTCCTGAATGGCGACGGCCTCCAGCAGGGCCTGCTTGTCGGTGAAGTGCTTGTACGGCGCGTTGTGCGACACACCGGCACGACGGCCGACCTCCCGCAGGGTGACCCGCTCCGGGCCGCCCTCGTCGAGTAGTGCGGTCGCCGCTGCGACCAGGTCGTCCCTGGTGCTCATCGCCCGATCCTAGTTCAGGTTGACGCTGTCAACCTGAACGACGTAGGGTCAAGTTGACAACGTCAACCTGTCGAAGGGTGCACACCGATGAGAACCGTCGTCATCACCGGAGCCACCACCGGCCTCGGGCTGCGCGTCGCCGCGCGGCTCGCCGCCCAGGGCTGGCACGTCGTGCTCGGCCACCGGTCAGAGAGCCGGGGAGAGGCGGCGGCCCGGCAGATCCGTCGCCGGACACCCGCGGCGAGCCTCGAACTGCTCCGGATCGACCTGGCCGACCTGAAATCGGTGGCCGACGCGGCCGGGGCACTGCGCCAGTCCGGGCAGCGTCCGCCGCTGCACGCCATCGTCGGCAACGCCGGCATCCAGGTCATCGACGGGGTACGCCGGTCCGCCGACGGCTACGAGCTCACCTTCGCCACCAACCACCTCGGTCACCACCTGCTCGTCACCGGGCTGCTGGACGACCTGCCCGCCGGGGCCCGGATCGCGATCGTCAGCAGCGGCACCCACTGGCGGGAGAAGAGCATGGGCTTTCCGGAGCCGCGCTGGACGAGCGCCCGCGAGCTCGCCGACCCCCCGCCGGATGCCGACCCGACCCCGACGGCGGGGCGGGTCCGCTACTCCACCTCGAAGCTGGCGAACATCTACTTCGTGTACGAGCTCGCCCGCCGACTGGACGGACGGCCGATCAGCGTCAACGCGTACGACCCGGGGCTGATGCCCGACACCAGCCTGTCCCGCGACTACCCGGCGCTCGCCCGGGCCGGCTACCGGATGGCCGCCCCACTGATCAGCGCGCTGCTGCCCGGCGCCCGCAGCTCCCGGGCCTCCGCCCGGCACCTGGCAGACCTGGTCGGCGACGCCCGGTTCGACGGCACCACCGGGGCGTACCTGGAAGGGCCGAAGATCGCCCCGTCCTCACCCGAGTCGTACGACGTCGCCCGGGCGCGGCAGCTCTGGGCCGACAGCGAGTGGCTGATCGACCAGGCGCTCGCCCGCCGCTGAGCCGGGTGGACCGGTCCGGGTCGGTTCACCAGCCGCCGTGTTACGGTTGATGTTCGGGAAGTCCTGAACGTTCGTGATAATGGCGTTCCTCGATGGTGGCGCTCCTCATGGTGGGGCGTTCTCAGCGGCGAAGGAGATGTGCGTGGACCCGGACGCCGGGCGGCGGTACGCCGAAGAGGTCGGTGTCGCCCTCGCTCAGATGGGCACCACCCCTGCCTTCGGCAAGCTGCTCGGCTGGCTGCTGATCTGCGACCCGCCGGGCCAGACCACCGCGCAACTTTGCCAGGCGGTCGGGCTGTCCAAGGCCTCCGTCTCGGCCGGGATGCGGGCCCTGGAGCAGTCCGGCATGGTGCGTCGGGTGCCGACCAGCGGCCGGGGCCACGCGTACGAGATGCACCCGGACGCCTTCGCCCGGGCGATCGACCCCACCGACAAGATGCGCACCTTCATCGACCTGATGCAGCGCGGCATCGACCTCGTCGGCGACGCGGACGCTCCGGAGGCGGACCGGCTCCGGCACACCCGCGACTTCTACACGTTCATGATCGAACGGACGCCCGCGCTGATGGAGGAGTTCCGGCGGCAGACCAAACGGGACGTGTGACGGTGCGGGTCCTGGTGGTCACCGTCGGATCTCGCGGCGACGTCCAGCCGTACCTGGCGCTCGGCACCGGGCTGCAGGCGGCCGGCCACGACGTCACCCTGGCCACCTGCGCCAGGTTCCGGTCCTTCGTCACCGACCACGGACTGACGTACGGCCACCTCGGCGACGAGATCCTGCAACTGCTCGACTCGGCGGCGGGCCGCGCTGCGATGGAGGACACCACCGGACTTCTCGGCTCGATCAGGACCAACATCAGGCTGGCCCGGCAGGCGACCCCGATCAACCGGGGGCTGCTGGCCGACGTCTGGCAGGCGGCCCGCCAGGCCGACCCGGAGGTGATCGTCTACCACCCCAAGGCGCTGGCCGGCCCGCACGTCGCCGAGAAACTCGGCGTGCCGGCGGTGCAGGCGGTGCCCGTACCGATGTCCGTGGCGACCGGCGACTTTCCGATGATCGGCATGCCCGCGTTGCCGCTCGGTCGCCCGTACAACCGGCTCACCTACCGGCTCGCCGGTGCCGGCTACCGGATGTACGACGGCATGGTCAACACCTTCCGGCAGGAGACGTTGGGGCTGGCCAGGACCAGCGGCGCGGCCCTGGCCACCCGGCTGCCCGACGGGCGGCCGATCCCGGTGCTGCACGCGATCAGCGGCCACGTCCTGCCGCGCCCCGCCGACTGGCCCGGCCACGCCCAGCTCACCGGGTACTGGTTCCTCGACGATGCCACCGGCTGGCAGCCGCCGGCCGAGCTGGTCGACTTCCTCGACGCCGGTGACCCGCCGGTGTACGTCGGCTTCGGCAGCATGGCCGGGCGGGACCCGCAGCGCCTCACCCGCGCCGTCGGCGACGCGTTGCGCCTGGCCGGCGTACGCGGCATGGTCGCCACCGGCTGGGGCGGACTGGACGCGGCGGACCTGCCGGACACCGTCCTGCCCATCACCCAGGCACCGCACGACTGGTTGTTTCCCCGGGTGTCCGCCGTGGTGCATCACGGCGGGGCCGGCACCACCGCTGCGGCGCTACGCGCCGGCCGACCGTCGGTGATCTGTCCGTTCATCCTGGACCAGTTCTTCTGGGGTCGGCGGGTCGCCGCGCTCGGCGCGGGCAGCGCCCCGGTGCCGCAGTCCACACTCACCGCGCAGCGGCTCGCCGCCGCGATCCGCCAGGTCACCACCGACGCCGACGTCCAGGACGCGGCGGCCGGGTTGGGGCGGCGCGTCACGGCCGAGGACGGCGTCGCGAGCGCGGTGGCGCGGATCGAGGCCGCAGCTGCGTGACCGACCCCGGGTCGTCGACGTTCACGGTCCCGAGTCGGGTTTCGGCCGCACGATGAACCAGATCGCGTGCACGTCCCGGTCGCTGCGGTTCTCCAGCAGATGCGGGCGGGACGAGTCGAACACCATGCTGTCCCCGGTGCCGAGCACGACCTCCTGGAAGCCGACCTGGCAGGTCAGCTCACCGGCCATGATGTAGGCGTGCTCGTGGCCGGTGTGCCGCTGGAACCGGCCGGACACACTGGACTTCGCCCCCGGTGGGTAGGTGACCCGCAGGAACTCGGTGCCGGACCCGGTCGCCGGGCCGAGCTGCTCCCAGACGACACCGCTGTCCATCTCGATCCGTCGACCCTGGTCGCGGCGCACGATCGCCACCTCGGTGTCCAGCCGGGCCTCGATGGTGGCGGCGGCGGGGACCGGTGCGGAGCCGTTCGGCGACGGCGGGGTGTCGAACAGGTCGACCATCGACATGTCGAGGGCTTCGACGATCGCGTACAGCGTGCTCACCGAGGAGCGGGACCGGCCTGTCTCCACCAGTGAGAGCATGCTCGCTGAGACGCCGACCTTCTTGGCGAGCGCCCGCAGCGACATACCGCGTGCCTGGCGGGCGGCGCGGATCCGCCCACCCAGGTCTTCCGCCTCAGACAATGTCAAGCCACCCCAAACAGCCCAATCAGTCGATCTCTGTGAATCTACCCGATCACGCCCGGTGTCGGCTAGCTGATGCCGGGGTTTCGGTGAGTGTTGTTGAACGAGGTGTTGACTGAGGCTTGACACTGGCGTGGTGTGCGTCTCATCCTGGGCAGACACATTTCCTGGACGAGTCACCTGAGTTTCAAGACGTTCACGTAGTTCGACGAAGGGACGGCACCGATGACAGGCAACGTCCTGCTCGCGGGAGGAATAGTTGTCACGTGCGCCGGGCCAGACGAGGTGCTCTGGCCGGCGGACGTACTGATCGACAACGGGGTGATCACGGCCATCGGCCGTGACCTGCCCGCCGGCGACGCGCAGCGGGTGGACGTGTCCGGGCGCATCGTCATGCCCGGTCTGGTCGACACCCACCGGCACACCTGGCAGGCGGTGGTCCGCAACATCGCCTCGGACTGGACCCTGGACCAGTACCTGGTCGGCCTGCACGTCGGGCTGAGCCGCTACTTCCGACCCGAGGACACCTACGCCGGAACGCTGATCGGCGCGCTGGAAGCGCTCGACGCCGGCGTCACCACCCTGCTCGACTGGTCACACAACCTGTTCACCCCAGACCACGCCGACGCCGCCGTCGACGCCCTCACCGACGCCGGACTCCGCGCGGTGTTCGCCCACGGCGGGGGCGCGCAGCAGTGGGGCGGTGAGATGCCCTCACCGGTGCCGCACCCCGAGGCCGACGTACGCCGGCTGCGTGCGGGCCGGTTCGCCGACAACACCGGCCTGGTCACCATGGGGCTGGCGCTGCGCGGACCGCAGTTCAGCACCCTGGAGGTCACCAAGGGCGACTTCCAGCTCGCCCGGGAACTGGACCTGCGGGTGTCGGTGCACGTCGGCGACGGACACTGGGGCAAGATCAAGCCAATCCACCAGATGAACGGTGAGGGCCTGCTCAGCGACCAGGTCACCTACGTGCACTGCAACACGCTCGCCGACGACGAGCTGCGGCTGATCGCCGACACCGGCGGCACCGCGTCGATCGCCCCCGACGTGGAGATGCAGATGGGGCACGGCTGGCCGGCCACCGGACGGCTGCTCGACCTCGGCGTACGGCCGTCACTGTCGGTCGACGTGTGCAGCTCCATCGGCGGCGACATGTTCACCACCATGCGTACCGCCCTCGCCGTGCAGCGGGCCACCGACAACAGCGCCGCGGTCGCGGCCGGCGAGGCCCCCGAGCGGGTCCGACTGTCCTGCGCCGACGTGCTGCGCTTCGCCACCATCGAGGGCGCTCGGGCCAACGGACTCGACGCGGTCACCGGCTCGCTGGAGGTCGGCAAGGCGGCGGACATCGTCATCCTGGCCGGCGACTCACTCGCCACCATGCCGATGAACAACCCGGTCGCCTCCATCGTCTACGCCGCCCACCCCGGAATGGTCCGCGACGTGCTGGTGGCCGGCCGGTTCGTCAAGCGCGACGGCAAGCTCGTCGGGGTGGACCTCGACCGGCTGCGGGGCCTCGCCGAAGCCTCCCGCGACCACGTCATCTCCTCGCTCGACGGCGCGGCGATCGGCGGCGGCTGGCAGCCCGACCCGAAGCTGCTGCTGGCATGAGCACCCAGACCGTGGCGGGCGCACCGCCGACACCGACGACACCGGCCGTGCGGCTGGCCGACCCGCTGCGGGTGCAACTCGCCGGCTGGCCCGCGAGCCGCGCCCTGGCCGCGGTCGTGGTGCTCTTCGCCGCCAGCGCGATCATCTCGCCGGCCAGTGTCGGCAGCACGGCGCTGCTGGCCATGCTGCCGTTCGCCGCGCTGACCATGGTGGTCTCGCTCGGCCAGACCCTGGTCGTGCAGCAGGCCGGCCTCGACCTGTCGGTGGCCGGTGGCATCGCCCTCGGCGCGCTCGTCGTCGCCCGCTACGGCGGCGCGGACGCTCTCGGGCTCGCCCCGGCGATCGGGCTGGCGCTGCTCGTCGCGGCGGTCGCCGGCCTGGTCAGTGGGCTCGTGGTGACCTACCTGGGGCTGCCCGCCCTGGTCGTCACCCTCGCGATGAACGCGGTGCTGCTCGGCTTCGTGCAGTACCTGTCCGGCGGCTACAGCGCCCAGGTCGCCGAGTCGTTCGCCGGCTTCGCGGTGGGCCGTACCCTCGGCCTGCCCAACCTGCTCTACCTGGCGGTGGCGCTGGTCGCCGTCGCCCAACTCGTGCTCAAGACCACCGTGATCGGCCGCCGGTTCGAGCTGGTCGGCGCGAACCGGCGGGCCGCACACGCGGCCGGCATCAACACCCGGCGCTACACGGTCGCCGCGTACCTGCTGTCCGGGCTGCTCGCCGGGGCCACCGGGGTGCTGCTCGCCGGCTTCCTGCGCACCACCACGCTCAGCGCGGGGGACAGCTACCTGCTGCCGTCGGTGGCCGCCGTCGTGCTCGGCGGCACCGCACTCACCGGCGGCCGGGGCAGCCTCGTCGGCACCGCCCTGGGCGCGCTCTTCCTCGGCCAGCTCAACCAGCTGGTGCAGACGTACAGCCAGACCGCCGCGATCCAGAACATCGTCCAGGCCGTGATCATCGGCGTGGGCGTGGTGGTTCAACTCAGCCTCGCGGCGCGACTGCGCCAACGGGCGATCAGACGTACCAGCGGTTAGCGCGACCGGACCAACGGACAGCACGCCCGGACCCGAGAGCCCGACCGGACCAACGGACAAGCCCAGCCCTTGACGAACCGACCCCGTCGGCGGAGACCTCCGTCGGCCGGCCCACTGCGGCCATATCAAGATGAATTTTCACTCTATTTCATGATCCTGATCCATCATCAAGTCAGGAGAATCTCGATGACCCGAACAACCAACCTGCGCCGCCACCGGCGGTCCGCAGCCGTCACCTTGTTCGCCACCGCCTGCCTCACCGTCACCGCCTGCTCGTCGACCGCCGCCCCGAACGAGGAGACCGGCACCGACGGCGGCACCGTCGCCATCGGCAACACCGGCCCGCTGTCCGACCTGATCGACATGAGCGAGGTCTGCGGCGACGAACCGGTCACCGTCGGCCTGGTTGACGGCTTCGGCACCAACTCGTGGTCGCGGATCCTGCGCGCCGAGATCGAGGACGAGGCAGGCAAGTGCCCGGCGATCGAGGGCGTCGAGTACGCCGCCGGCCGCGGCGACCTGCAGGCCACCCTCTCGGCCATCACCGGCATGACCGCCAAGGGCGTCGACATCCTGCTCGTCGTGCCGTCCGCCGGACCGGGCGCGTCGCACCTGCCGGCGATCCAGGCTGCCCACGCCGCCGGTGTGGTCGTCGTCCCGATCGCCGCCGACCCCACCGGTACGCCCGGCACCGACTACTTCGACTACGTCGACTGGGACACCCGGCACGACGGCGTGCTGTGGGCACAGTGGATGGTCGACCGGCTCGGCGCCGAGGGCGGCAACGTCGTCCTGCTCGGCGGCCCGGCCGGCAACGCGGTCAGTCAGCAGGAACTCGAAGGCATCAACGAGGTCTTCGCCACCGCCCCGCAGATCAACGTGCTGACCCCGGAGCCGGTCACCACCAACTGGGACCCGGCCATGACCCAGCAGGCGATGGCCGGGCTGCTCGCCAAGTACCCGCAGATCGACGGCGTGATCAGCGACTACGGCACCGCCACGATGGGCGCCATCCGGGCGTTCCAGAGCGCCGGCCGGCCGCTGGTGCCGATCGCCACCACCGACGACAACGAACTGAGCTGCCTGTTCGACGACGCCAAGGCCGAGAACCCGGACTTCGAGCTGGCCACCGTGTCAGCCCGTACCTGGATCGGTCGGGTCGGGCTGCGCAAGGCACTCGCGCAGATCAACGGCCTGGACAATCCGGAACCGTCGCTGATCCAGCTCAGCCTCTACGAGGACTCCACCGGAGCCGCCGACGGCGCGGTCACCCCCGCCGACGCCTGCCAGCCGGCGCTGCCGCCGGGTGCCTCGCCCTCGTCGCAGCTGTCCGCCGACGACCTCGCCGCGCTGTTCGAGGGCTGACCGCGATGACGACGTCGGTCCGCCACGACACCGTGTTGACCCTGCGCGGGATCGTCAAGACCTATCCGGGCGTACGCGCCCTCGACGGGGTCGACCTGACCGTGCGGGCCGGCGAGGTGCACGCCGTCCTCGGTGAGAACGGGGCCGGAAAGTCCACCCTGGTCGGGGTCGCCGGCGGCGCGGTGGCCCCCGACTCGGGCACCATCACCCTGCTCGGGCGCGAGCACCGGCGGCTGACCCCGGCGCTGGCCCGCGACGACGGCCTGGCGCTGGTCTACCAGACGCCGGTGCTCGTCGGCAGCCTCACCGTCGCCGAGTCGATGCTGATGCTGCTGCCCGAGCGGGTCCGGCCCGGCGTCGACCAGGTGGCCGCCTGGACCCGCCGCCACCTCGACGAACTCGGCCTGCCCATCGACGCCGACACCCTGGTCGCCGACCTCACCCCACGCCAGGCGCACCTGGTCGAGATCGCCGCCGCGCTCGGCAGCGAACCGCAGGTGCTCGTCCTCGACGAGCCCACCGAGGCGCTCGGGCCGGACGAGACCGAGTGGCTGTTCGAGCAGGTCCGCCGGCTGGTCGCGGCCGGCGGGGCGGTCGTCTACATCACCCACCGGATCCCGGAGATCCGCCAGATCGCGCAGCGGCTGACCGTGCTGCGTGACGGCCGGGTGGTCGACAGCGGCGACGTCGGGACGCAGACCGACGAGGAGATCGTCGAGCTGATCGTCGGGCGTTCGCTGGAGACCACCTTCCCGCCAAAGGCCGACCTGCCCACAGCCGGTCCGACCTCAGCCGGTCCGACCTCAGCCGGGCAGGCCGACCCCGACCCGCCGCTGCTGACCTTCGACGGGCTCACGGGCACCGGGTTCCGGGGCGTCGACGGCGGGGTACGCCGCGGCGAGATTCTCGGCCTCGCCGGGGTCGAGGGCAACGGGCAGCGGCAGTTCCTGCGGGCGCTCGCCGGCCTGGTGCCGGCGAGCGGCCGGGTGGCGGTCGACGGTCGGCCGGTACGGCTGACCGGGCCGGCCGCCGCCGCCCGCCACGGCATCGTCTTCCTCTCCGGCGAGCGGCTCGCCGAAGCGATGTTCGGCCAGCTCAGCGTGCGGGAGAACGTGGCCGCGACGCACCTGCCGGCGGTGTCGATCGGCAAGGTGCTGCCCCGGCGGGGCGCGGAGCGGCAGACGGTGGCCGCCGCGGTGACGTCGCTGCGGGTCAAGACGGCCACCCTGGACAGTCCGGTCGGCGCGCTGTCCGGCGGCAACCAGCAGAAGGCGCTGCTGGCCCGGGCAGCGCTCGGCGAGCCCGCCGTACTGCTGGTCGAGGACCCCACCCAGGGTGTCGACGCCGGCGCCCGGGTGGAGATCTACCGGGTGCTGCGCGAGATGGCCGCGCGCGGCACCGCCGTGGTGGTGCTGTCCACCGACGCGGTTGAGCTGGAAGGGCTCTGCGACCGGGTGCTGGTCTTCTCCCGGGGCCGGGTGCAGGCCGAACTGGCCGCCGACACGCTCTCCGAGCGGCACGTCACCGGCGCCGCCGTGCTCGCCACCGAAGCGGCGGTCGAGCATGGCGCCAACCGGGCCCGTCCGCCCCGGCGGCGGCTGTTCGGCGGCGAGACGCAGACCCTGGCGGTGCTGGCGATGACCGTCGTGGGCGCAGCGGTCACCGCCGCGTCGTCGCCGGCCTTCCTGAGCCTGATCAGCCTGCAGCAGCTGCTGGTCGCCGCCGCGTCGCTGGCCCTGGTCGGCCTCGCCCAACTGGTCGTCGTCCTGACCGGCGGGATCGACCTGTCGGTCGGCTCGACGGTGGCGGTCGCGGTGGTAGTCGTGTCGTTCCTCGCCGACGGCGCACCCGCCGCCTTCGCTGTCGGGATCGTCGCGGCTGTCGGCGCCGGCGTCCTGGTCGGCCTGATAAACGGGACCCTGGTGACCGCCGTCGGGCTGCCCCCGGTGGTGGCCACACTGATCACCGGGATCGGCGTACTCGGGGTGGCGCAGCTGCTGCGGCCGCTGCCCGGCGGGGCGGCCAGCGGCGCGCTGCGGACCCTGCTCGGCACCACGATCGCCGGCGTACCGCTGACCTTCCTGGTCGCGGTCGTCGCCGGCGTCGCCGGGCACCTGCTGCTGCGCCGCTCGCGCCTCGGCCGGGCGCTGCGGGCCACCGGCTCCGACCCGGTGCGGGCCGCGCGGATGGGCGTCGACACCACCCGGACCAAACTCACCGGGTACGCCACTGCCGGCGCGCTGGCCGCGCTCGGCGGAGTGGTGCTGTACGCGCAGACCGGGGTCGGCAACGCCGCCGTCGGCCAGGCGCTGACCCTCGCCTCCGTGGCGGCGGTGGTGCTCGGCGGGGCGAGCATCTTCGGCGGCTCCGGGTCGGCGCTGGCCACCGTCGCCGCCGCCCTGTTCCTGCAGACCGTCACCAGCGCGATCAGTTTCCTGTCGTTCAGCCTCGCCTGGCAGTTCTGGATCCAGGGCGTCCTGGTGGTGGCCGCCGCCTCGTTGCCGCTGCTGCGCAACCGGCGGCGTCGGCGGGCCGTCGTCGCACTCGCCGCCGACTGAGGCCGGCCGGCCCGACCGGGGCCAGCAGGCCCGCGTACCAAGAAGGGGGATCAGCACATGTACGGGGATCAGCACGTCTACCACGTGACCCGGATGGACGACGAGCGGGCGGTCACCCCGCCCGGGTACGCCGAGCACAGCACCGGCTTCCGCCGCCAGGACCTGATCGGCCGGAAAACCGGCTCGCACCACATGACGATGAGCACCGGCATCCTCGACCCCGGCGGCGCCGTCGCGGCCACCGTCCACTCGTACGAGAAGAGTCTGTGGATCTGGTCCGGTGAACTGACCCTGACCATGCTCGGCCAGCGGCTGACGCTGCGGGCCGACGACTGCGCGGTGGTGCCGGTGGCGGTGGCGCACCAGCTCACCGCCGGGCACGCCGGTGCCCGGTGGTTGGAGACGTCCGCGCCGGTGCGGCTGCTGCCCGGCGACCACCGCCGCGACACCTTCTTCGTCCCCGGTGAGCTCACCGGCGGCGAGTCCGGCGACGAGCCCGGCGGGGTCGACCTGCGCGACCCCCGCAACCGGCACTTCTTCCGCTTCGACAGCTCCTCGATGGACCTGAGCCGGCTGGCCCGGGGCAGTGACCCGAACGCCCCGGAGGTGTCCGCCAGCATGGCCACCGCGCTGCTCGCGTACAGCGGAATCGGTATCCGGATGCTCGCCGACCAGCGGGTCGGCGCGCAGCTGCACACCATGTTCATGGTCGAGTACCAGCCGACCGCGGTCGCCCACCCGCACGACCACCCGTTCGAGGAGGCGTACGTGTTCACCGAGGGGCGCACCGAGGCGGTGGTGGCCGGCGGCGTCGAACTCAGCCTCGAACCCGGCGACGTGCTGTGGACCGGCTCCGGCTGCGACCACGCCTTCTACAACCGCACCGACGGGCGGACCCGGTGGATCGAGACCCAGTCGCCGCAGCCGCCCGCCCAGCACTCCTACCGGTTCAACCGCGACTGGGAGTACCTCGACCGGCAACTCTGCGCCGGAGTCCGGGTCGATCCGCGGTCGACCGGGGCCGCGCCGGACGACACCGGGACGGCACCGCGATGAGGATCGGCCAACTGGGCACCGGGCGGATGGGCACCGCGATCGCGCGGCGGCTGATCGACGCCGGCCACCAGGTCACCGCCTGGAACCGCACCGCGGCCAAGGCCGCGCCGCTGGTCGAGCAGGCAGCGGTACGCGCGGCGACGCTCGCCGACCTGGCCGCCTGCCCGGTGGTGTTCGTCTCGGTCTCCTCCTCCGACGACCTGCTCGCCGTGCTCGACCCCGGCGACGGGTTGCTGTCCGCAGCCGACGGGGGGCTGCGGACCGTGGTGGACTGCTCCACCGTCGCGGTCGAGGCGTCCGCCGCCGCCCGCGAACTCTGCGCACAGGCCGGCGTGGCGTTCCTCGCCGCGCCGATCAGCGGCAACCCGGAGGTGGTCGGCTCCGGGCGGGCCTGCCTGGTCGCCTCCGGGCCGGCGGACACCTTCACCGACGTCGAGCCGCTGCTGCGGGCCGTCGGCCGGATCGTCGTGCACGCCGGGGAGCAGGAACAGGCCCGGCTGGTGAAGCTGGCCCACAACCTCTACCTGGGCGCGCTCGCGCAGGCACTGGTGGAGGTGACCACGCTGGTCGAGAAGGCCGGCACCGACCGCCGGGCGTTCCTCGACTTCCTCGGCAACGCCGTCGTCGGCTCCGAGTGGGTGCGCCAGCGTACCCCCGATCTGGCCGACCGGGACTGGACGCCGACCTTCACCAGCGTACTGCTGCGCAAGGACCTCGACCTCGGCCTGGCCGCCGCCCGCGAACACGAGGTGCCGATGCCGGTGGTGTCCATGGTGCACCAGTTGGTGCAGCAGGCCGTCGGCCACGGCTACGGCGAGCAGGACCTGCTCGCCCTCTACGAGATCCAGGCCGCCGCCGCCGGCCTGACCGACCACCAGATGCAGGAAAGGAGTGCCCGATGAGCACCGCCACCTTCGGGTTGAACGTCGTCGACTGGGAGGCCCGGGTCGACCCGGCCCGGCTGCGCCGCGAGCGGCTGGCGCGGCTGCGCCGCCAACTCGACGCGTCGTCGGTCGGGGCGCTGCTGACCTTCGACTTCCACAACATCCGCTACATGACCGCCACCCACATCGGCACCTGGGCGATGGACAAGCTGATCCGCTTCGCGTTGCTGCCGCGCGGCGGGGAGCCCGTGCTGTGGGACTTCGGCTCCGCCGCCCGCCACCACGAGCTGTACGCGCCGTGGCTGGACTACCGGGGCGCGACCGACGGCGAGGGTCGGCCGATCGCCCCCGCCGCGCACGGCACCAGTGGCTCCCGGGCCGGCATCTCGGTGCTGCGCGGCGCGTTCCACCCGGACGCCGGCGTCGCCGAGACGGTCGCGGACAAGATCTACGCCGAACTCGACCGGTACGGGCTGATCGACGCCCCGCTCGGCGTCGACATGCTCGAACTGCCGATCCTGACCGCGTTGCAGGCCAGAGGCATCGAGGTCGTCGACGGCCAGCAGATTTTCCTGGAAGCCAGGCGGATCAAGACCCCCGACGAGATCGCGCTGCTCACCACGGCCGCGTCGATGGTCGACGCCGCCTATGACGACCTGTACGCGTTCCTGCGCCCCGGCGTACGGGAGAACGAAACCGTCGGGCTGGTCGCCAAGAAACTGTTCGACCTCGGCTCGGAGCAGGTCGAAGGGGTCAACGCGATCTCCGGGGAACGCTGCTCGCCGCACCCGCACGTGTTCAGCGACCGGCTGATCCGCCCTGGCGACCCGGCGTTCTTCGACATTCTGCACAGCTTCATGGGCTACCGCACCTGCTACTACCGCACCTTCGCGGTGGGCAGCGCCTCCCGCGCGCAGGTCGACGCCTACCAGCGCTGCCGTGACTACATGGACCAGGCGATCGAACTGGTCAAGCCGGGCGCGACCACCGCCGACATCGTCTCGGTCTGGCCGACCGCGCAGGAGTTCGGCTTCGCCGACGAGGAGGCCGCGTTCGGCCTGCAGTACGGCCACGGCGTCGGACTGTCCATCTGGGAAAAGCCGATCTTCAGCCGGCTCGTCTCACTGGAGCACCCCGAGGTGATCGAGGAGGGCATGGTCTTCGCGCTGGAGACCTACTGGCCGGCCGCCGACGGCTGGGGCGCCGCCCGGATCGAGGAGGAGCTGGTCGTCACCGCCGACGGCGCCGAGGTGATCACCAAGTTCCCGGCCGAGCAGCTGCTCGTCGCCGGCCAGCGTTACTTCACCACCGGCGGCGCGCTGCCGCTGCAGCGGCACAGCCAGTCGCACATCAACAACCGGCCCGGTGCGGACGGAGTGGACCGATGACCCTTCCGCTGCAACACCACCCGTACGGTGAACACGACGCCGTTCTGCCGCCGGGCGACGTGACCCGGCACGACAGCGCACCGATCGACCTGGACACCCGGCTGCACCTGTACCGGCGTCAGCAGGAGATGCGCCAGTTCGAGAAACGGGCGTACGACCTGTTCATGCAGCAGCTGGTGAAGGGCACCAGCCACCTGTCGCTGGGCATGGAGGCGATCGCCGCCGGGTTCGGCGTGGCGATGCGCGCCGACGACTACAGCTTCGCCACCTACCGGGGCCACGCGCACACCCTGGCCCGGGGCGTCGGGATGACCCCGGTGCTGGCCGAACTGCTCGGCCGGGCCAACGGCCTGCTCGGCGGCAAGGGCGGCTCGATGCACCTGACCAGCGTCGAGCACGGCATGCTGGGCTCGTACGCGATCATCGGCGCGCACCTGACGATCGCCAACGGCGCGGCCTGGTCCGCCCAGTACCGGGGCTCCGGGCAGGTCGCGGTCTGCTTCTTCGGCGACGGCACCACCAACATCGGGGCGTTCCACGAGGCGCTCAACTACGCCGCCGTGTACCGGCTGCCGGTGGTGTTCGTCTGCGAGAACAACCTGTACATGGAGTACACGGTCACCAGCGACATCACCGCGGTGCGCCGGCCGGCCGCCGACCGGGCGGCGGCGTACGGGATGACACCGATCGAGATCGACGGCAACGACGCCGACGAGGTCTACCAGACGGCCGTGGCCGCCCTGGCGCGGGCCCGGTCCGGCGCGGGACCGTCGCTGGTGGAGGCGGTCACCTACCGCCACGGCGGGCACTCCCGCGCCGACCCGGGCAAGTACCGGCCGGCGGCCGAGGTGGACGCCTGGAAGGCGTACGACCCGGTGGCGATCTACCGGGGTCGGCTGCGGCGTCTCGGCGTCGACCCGGCGCAGCTGGACCGGATCGACAAGGAGGTGGCCGACGCGGTCGACGAGGCGACCGAGCAGGCCAGCGCCGGTGAGCTGCCCCCACCGGGCAGCGCGATGACCGAGCTGTGGGCGGATGGAGGATCGTCATGGCGCAACTGAGCTACCGCGAGGCGGTCGCCCGGGGCATCGCCCAGGAGATGGACCGCGACGAGCGGGTGGTGCTGGTCGGCGAGGACGTTGCCGGTGCCGGCGGGGTGTTCAAGACGACCGCCGGGCTGCTCGACCGGTTCGGGCCGCGTCGGGTGGTCGACACCCCGATCTCCGAGCAGGCCATCCTCGGCGCGGCGATGGGCGCGGCGATGACCGGGCTGCGCCCCGTCGCCGAGATCATGTTCTCCGACTTCTTCGCGGTCTGCTGGGACATCGTGGTCAACCAGATCGCCAAGACCCGGTACATGACCAACGGCCAGGTCAGCCTGCCGCTGGTGATCAAGTCTGGCAACGGCGGCAGCCTGCGGTTCGGCGCCCAGCATTCGCAGTCGGTGGAGAACTGGGCGATGGCCGTACCCGGTCTGAAGGTGGTCAGCCCGTCCACCCCGACCGACGTGATCGGCCTGATGGCCGCCGCCGTCCGCAGCGACGACCCGGTGCTGTTCTTCGAACACAAGGGACTGTACGCGGGGCGGGCCGAGGTGGCCGACGGGGAGATCGTCGACACCCTCGGCACCGCGAAGATCCGCCGGCCGGGCCGGGACGCCACCGTCGTCGCGCTCGGTCTGATGGTGTCCCGGGCGCTGCAGGCCGCCGACGAACTCGCCGGGCGGGGCATCGACGTCGAGGTCATCGACGTCCGGTCGCTGGTGCCGCTGGACGTGACCACCATCCTGGACTCGGTGCACCGCACCGGGCGGCTGTTCACCGTTGAGGAGAACCCGCGGCTGCTCGGCTGGGGCGCGGAGATCGCCTCGATCGCCGTCGACGAGGCGTTCTGGGACCTGGACGGGCCGGTCCAGCGGATCACCACCCCGCACATTCCACTGCCGTCCGCCGATTCGCTGGAGGACCTGGTCATCCCGTCGGTGGAGAGCATCGGGCAGACCATCGAGAAGGCGCTGCAGTCGTGACCCGCCAGCAGCACAGCCCCCGGGTGCGGCGGCTCGCCGGCGAACACGGTGTCGACCTGGCCGGTCTGCGCGGGAGCGGCCCGGCCGGTCGGGTACGCCCCGCCGACGTGCTCGCCGCCGCGCAGCCGGCCACCCGGTCGGCATCGACAGCCGCGACCGCCGCCGTACCGGCCGCCGCCGTACCGGCGGCCGGCTCCGGCCGTGCGGTGGCAGCCGCGCTGGTCGAAGCCCAGCTCGGCACCGCCGACGACCGTCCGGTCGGGCCGCTCGCCGCCGTCGCGCTGCTGCGGGCGCTGCGCCGCACCCCGCTGGCCGACGCCGACGGACGGCACCTGGCGGTGCTCGTCGACGGCGCGGACGGCAGACGCGGCGTACGGATGCTGAGCGACGCCGGGGACCTCAACCCGGCGGCCGTCGCGCGCCGGCTCGCCGACCCGGACGGTCTCGCCGAGGAACCCGCCGATAACACAGCCGGCGACGGACCGGCACCGGCGGTCGCGCTGTGCGACAGCGCCGCCGCCGGCCTGCTGCACGAGGTCCCGCAGCTGCCGGCCGGGCTGGCGGCGGTGGTCAGCGTCGGAGCGCCCGTCGAGCGACCCACCGTGGTGCGCCACGACGGTCAACCGATGCTGGCCATCGGCGCGGTCAGCACCGTCGGCATCGTCCACGACCCGGCGCGGATCGCACCGGCCGCCGCCCACGCGCTGCTCAGCGCCGTACGCGCCGAACTGGAAACCCTGCGCTCGACGACGAACAGGAACGGATGACCATGCCCATCGCCACCGTGAACCCGGCCACCGGCGAGACCATACGGACGTACCCGTCGATGAGCGACGACGAGATCGAGCAGGCCCTCGCGGCGGCGGACGCCGCCCGGCCACCGATGCGGTCCGCCAGCTTCGCCCAGCGGGCATCCTGGCTGCGGGCCGCCGCCGACCTGCTCGACGCCGACGCCGACGAGCTGGCCGCCACCATGACCCTGGAGATGGGCAAGCCGATCGGCGCGGCGCTGGCCGAGGTACGCAAGTCGGCGGCCGGTTGCCGGTTCTACGCCGAACAGGCCGAACGGATGCTCGCCGACGAGCCGGTCGACCCGGCGGCGGTCGGCGCGCGCAGCGCGTACGTACGCTACGAACCGCTCGGCGTGGTGCTGGCCGTGATGCCGTGGAACTTCCCGCTGTGGCAGGCGCTGCGGTTCGCGGCGCCGGCGTTGACGGCCGGCAACGTCGGCCTGCTCAAGCATGCCTCCAACGTGCCGCAGACCGCGATCTACCTGGGGGAGCTGTTCACCCGGGCCGGGTTCCCGGCCGGGGCGTTCCAGAGCCTGCTGATCGGCGCGTCGGCGGTGGACCGGGTGATCCGCGACGACCGGGTGGCGGCGGTGACCCTGACCGGTAGTGAGGCGGCCGGGCGGGCGGTGGCCGCCGCCGCCGGGCAGGCGCTGAAGAAGACGGTGCTGGAGCTGGGCGGCTCGGACCCGTTCGTCGTGCTGCCGTCGGCGGACGTGCCGCAGGCGGCGGCGGTCGCCGCGCGGGCCCGCTGCCAGAACAACGGGCAGTCGTGCATCGCGGCGAAACGGTTCATCGTGCACCGGGCGGTGCTCGACGAGTTCACCGGCGAGTTCGTGGCCCGGATGGCGGCCCTGGTGGTCGGTGACCCGGCCGACCCGGCGACCGAGGTCGGCCCGCTGGCCACCGCGCAGACCCGGCAGGACGTGGCTGACCTGGTCGACGACGCGGTGGCCCGGGGAGCGACGGTGCTGACCGGCGCGAAACTGCCGGACGGGCCGGGCTGGTTCTACCCGCCGACGGTGCTCACCGGCGTCGACCCGACCATGCGGCTGTACGCCGAGGAGGCGTTCGGCCCGGTCGCGGTGATCTACCCGGTCGACTCCCTCGACGAGGCGATCGCGGTGGCCAACGGCACCGCGTTCGGGCTCGGCTCGGTCGTCTGGACCGGCGACCCGGCCGAGCAGCGCCGCTGCGTCGACGAGCTGGCGGCCGGCAGCGTCACGGTCAACGGGATGACCGTGTCCTACCCGGAGCTGCCGTTCGGCGGCATCAAGACCAGCGGGTACGGCCGTGAGCTGTCGGTGCACGGCATCCGCGAGTTCTGCAACGTCAAAGCCGTCTGGCAGGGCTGACTCCCCTCGCGCCAGCGGTGTCGTGTTCGTCGTCAACTACTCAACCCTCTCGGGCGCATCTGCGTGGCGAGCTGAAACGCCTTCCTCCACGGGAACACGGCACGTCGGCCGGTGCCGGTGCCTGGCGGGTGTGGTGTCCAGTCGTCGTCCGTCCCGGAAATGATCCGGACGCCTTCGGCCCGCAGGTCGGCGATGGAGCGTTGGTACGAGGCACGGGCGGCTGTCCCGCAGGTCGCCCCGGGTTGCCGTTAGCAACCACCCTGCCCTGTAGAGTCCGGACGTTCCTCGACAACAGGGGGACGTATCACCCCGCTGATGCGCCCACCTGGCGAACCAACTCGACCGTTGACACCGGCCGACTCGTCCGTCCGAGCATCAATCGTACGCAGCCCACGATCATTCCCGCCCGCAGGCCCGGCAGGCCACCACGACCAGCCCAGAACAGTGATCTAGAAGGATTATGGTCGATATACCGGCCAAATCCTTCTAGATCCACCGCACGACACACACCCGCAGCCAGGCAACAGCCAGGCGGCTCAGGTCAGCAACTCCACCGGTGGCTGGCCCCGCTCGCCCGGCGGCAGATGGCCGAACTCGTTGAAGCTCACCGGGGTCGGCGGAGCATCGCTGCGCCACTGCACGATCGTCAACCCGCAGTTGAACTGGTTCAGCCCGAGCCACCGCCAGTACGGCGCGTCCAGCGCGTGCCGGACCGCCCAGCCGATCACGAAGTTGTGCGTCACCACCAGTTTGTGCCGGTCGGCGTCGCCGACCCGCCCCCAGTGGTTCACCGCTGCCTGTGCCCGTACCGCGCCAGCCGCGAACCGACAATCGTGCACCGCGACCCGGGCAGGAAGGCGACGATCTCCTCGGCGGTCTGCACGGCCCGGGTCGCCGGACGTGGTGTGGTGATGGCACTCCGGCCGCCGTCGCCGTCAGCGGGCTCTGGGCGCACGAGTTGGTGCACGAGTTGAAGGTCAGCGACCTCGCAAGCGGCAGATAGGGTATCTGGCCTTCAACTCGAGCGCGGAGGCCAACCCCAGCGTGGAACCGGCAGGATGGCGGTCGGCGACGAGGGAACCTGTATGGCCCTCAACCCGCCGGGTTGAGGGTCATAGCGGTTCCCTCGGTGGCGTCGGCCGTGCCGAGTACCCGGATCTGGTCGCCGGGCCGGATGACGCCACCGACCACGACGCGGGCGTAGAGGCCACGCAGCCGGGCCTGGCGACCCTGCTCGCTCCAGACCAGTTTGTGCGCGTCGCGTCCGTAGCGGTTGGCGAACTTCGCGCACCCGGTGTGCGGTTCGGCTGTCACCTCGATGACCGCCTCGTCGCCGACCGCCAGTCGGGTGCCGGCGGGCAGCGCGTCGGCGTGCAGGTCGAGGTCGGCGAAGAGCTGGTCGCCGGCCAGCCCCCAGTGCTGCGGGTCGTCGCCGGCGACCAGCCGGACGAACCGGGAGTTCATCACGGTGAGCTGCCGGTCCGGGTGGGCCGACCCGTCGCCGGTCTTCGAGCTGCCGCGCTGTGCCCAGCTGTCGCCGACCAGCCCGTCGGTGATGTCGAGCGTCCCTTCGGCCAGTAGTTCCCGCTCGTCGACGGCTGGCCGGCGGACCACGAGGTCCAACGTGCCGGAGCCGCGTGGGGAGCGGGCGACTTCGGTGAGCCCGGCGGTGAGCTCGGCGGTGGGCAGGTGACGGGGCGCCGTGGTGTCCATCGGGGGGTGGTGGTCCATGTCCGGAGTGTGGCAGAGCGTACGCACGCAGTCGATAGGATTCACCGCACGGCCGTGACGGCCATCGATGCCAGCTGGCCCATTGGCAGCCGGCTCATCGGGTGCGGCGCAGGGCCGCGTCGAGGTCGTCGAGGTGACCGGCGACCGGGCCGACGGTAAGCATGCCGCTGCCGGCCCCGGCCAGCTCGTCGGCGGCCGGCGCGAGTGCGGTCCGGGCGCGGCGCATCGCCGTACGGTCGTCGAGGGCAATCGCGGTCCGCGCGGTGAGGCACCACAACGCCTCGGCCAGCAGATCACGCGGTGGGTCCGGGGTCTGCCGTAGCGCCGTCGCGGCCTCGGCCGGTCGGTCCCGCGCCAGCAGCAGGAGCGGTCGCGCCCAGGGCCGGTAGGGCCCCCAGTCGGTGTCGTCGTCGAAGCGGATCGCCTCGCCTCGCCAGACCCGCAGACACAGCAGCGCCAGCGGGAGCAGGCCATGCTCGACGCCGGGCATGGCGGCGGTGGCGAGCCGCGCCGCCGCGTCACGGTAGGCGGCCTCGGCGGCGGTCGACGACGACCCGGTCGCGGCCAGCCGCAGCGCCCGGTACCAGCCGGTGAACACCCCGACCAGCGGGCGGTCGTGTCGCTGCCCAAGCCGGTCCGCGGCGGCGGCGTGCCGGTCGGCGGCGGCGAAGTCGGCGAGCCCGCTGCGGGCCTGCAACCGGACGAGATGACCGAGGATCTCGTACGTCGCCAGACCGTTGCGGGCGCAGAGCGCGACCAGTTCGGCGCCGATCTCGTCCCGCTTGGCAGCCAGACCGGTCCGGTGGAAGGTCTGCATGAACACGCCGTTGAGCGCGAACGCCAGCAGGGCCGGGTCGCCCAGCCGCCGGGCGACCCGCTCCGCCTCCCGGGCCGCCTCGGACCCGCGTGCCGCGTGCGTGCCGCGTGACTCCACCGCGACCGTGGCCAGCAGCCGGGCCCGGGTGGCGTCGGACAGGCCGGGACCAGCGGCGGCCAGGGCCCGCTCGGCGGCCGCGACGATCTGCGCCGCCTGCGCCGGGTCGTCCGAGCGGGTCCAGATCGCGGGTACGTCGTACCCGCCGATCACCCGGGCGGCGAGCTCGGGATCGGCCAACTGCTCGGCCACGGTGATGGTGGTGACCCGCTGCCGCCGCGCCGATTCGAGGCCGCTCGCCCCGGTCACGGCGAGGCTGCGCAGCAGACCGACCGTCGACTCCAGCCGGGCACCGGAACCGGACGGCACGGCACGGTCGTACGCCGCCGTGGCCTCCGCCCAGAGCCGTTCGGGTGCGGTCGGACCCGGGCCGTCGTCGAGCCGTTCGGTCTGGCGCAGGATGTCGGCTTCCAGTTGTCGCAGCCGCAGGCCGGGGTCGATGCCCAGCTCGTCGAGCAGCAGTCGGCGGGCCCGGCGCAGGACGGCGAGCGCGTCGCCTTGGCGGCCGGCCCGGTACAGCGCGAGCGCCAGCAGCCGCCACGCCTCCTCCCGCCACGGATGCCCGGCCACGTGGGCGTCGAGATCCGGTACGGCGTCGGCGGCCCGCCCGAGGCCCAGCAGCGCCTCGGCCCGCTGCTCGATGGCGTTGAGCCGGAGCTGATCGAGCCGGGACCGCTCGACCTGGGCCCACGGTTCGTCGTCGAAACCGGCGTACGCCGGCCCGCGCCACCAGCTCAGCGCACGATCGAGCTGGTCGAGGGCAGGGTGTGGGGCAGCCGAGGACGTGGCAGCGACCGTGTCCTCGAACCGCCAGGCGTCGACCGCGTCCGGCGTGGGCCGCAGCGCGTACCCCGGGCCCTCGGTGACCAGCAGCCGGGCCGGCTGACGAGGTGGCCGGTGCGGCTCCAGCGCGCGCCGCAACGCCGCCACGAATGTCCGTACGGCGCTCACCGCGCCCGGAGCGGGTTCCGGCCACAGGTCGTCAACGATGCGGTCGACCGGGACGACCCGGCCCCGGGCGACGACGAGCCGGGCGAGCACCGCCCGGTGCTTCGGCCCTTTCAGGTCGATCGGCGCGCCGACGTCGTCCCAGGCGACGACCGGGCCGAGGACACCGAAGCTGACCTGCACTGACCGGACCGCCCTTCTGCACCTGCGCTCAACGTATCGCGCTCATCGGTTGCTCATCCGGGCCCGGCACGCTGGATTCCGGGACTGACCAGAACGAAAGGGATAATCATGACATTTGCCATCCCCGGCTTCGACTACCAGCGGGTCGCGGTCGACGGCGACGTGGCACTGAACGTGGCGGTCGGCGGTACGGGCCGCCCGATCGTGCTGCTGCACGGCTTTCCGCAGACCCACGCCATGTGGCGGCACGTCGCCGCCGACCTGGCCGCCGACCACACGGTGATCGTGCCGGACCTGCGCGGCTACGGCGCGAGTGACAAACCCGAGGCGGTCGACCGGGACACGTACTCGAAGCGGACCATGGCCGCCGACGTCGTCGCGCTCGCCGGCGAGCTCGGCCACGAACGCTTCGCCCTGGCCGGCCACGACCGCGGCGCCCTGGTCGCCATCCGCGCTGGCCTGGACCATCCCAGCAGGATCAGCCACCTGGCCTCGCTCGACGTGCTGCCGACCCTGGACATGTGGGATGTCCTGCACGGCTCCACCGCCGCGGTCGCGTTCCACCTGTACCTGATGGCCCAGCCACCCGGCCTGCCCGAGCAGATGATCAGCGCCAGCGCGGACGCCTTCTTCGGTTACTTCCTCGACCTGTGGACCCGCGACCCGCAGGCCATCCCCGCCGACGCACGGGCGGAGTACCTGCGGGCCTCACGCGAGGCGGTCGCCTCGATCGTCGCCGACTACCGGGCCTCGGCCGACATCGACATCGAACACGACCGGGCCGACCGGGCGGCCGGTAACCGGCTGGTCATGCCGGTCACCGTCGTGCAGCAGGACTGGGGTGCCGCACTCGGGTTCGACGCCGCCGCGCTGTGGCGTACCTGGGCCGACGACCTGGAGCACCGCACCACCTCGGCCGGACACTTCATGGCCGAGGAGGCACCGGAGGAGATCATCAAGGTGCTGCGCTCCCTGCTTGACCGCTAGCGCCGCTCAGCGCCGCTCATGCGTCGGCGCCGCGCCGCTGGCCCGGCCCCGGGACGGGTCGGGGCCGGGCCAGCGGTGGTTCAGTTCGCGGTGCAGGTGGGGGTCATGCCGGTTCCGCTGCCGTTGCCCTGGAAGCCGAATTCGGTGACCTGGCCGGGGTTGAGCCGGCCGTTGTAGCTGACGTTGGTGAACCGGACGGTGCCGGTGCTACCACTGGCGCTGGCGTTCCAGGTGTTGGTGACGCTGGCGCCGCCGGGCAGGGTCATGGTGACGGTCCACCCGTTGGTGCCGGCGGAGCCGGCGGTGATCCGGACGGTGGCGACGAAGCCGCCGGTCCAGGAGTTCAGCGAGACGGTTGCGGTGCAGCCACCGTTGCCCGGCGGCGGCGTGGTCGGGCCCGGCGGGGAAGTGGTGGGGCCGGGCGGGGGAGTGGTCGGGCCAGGCGGCGGCGTCGTCGGGTTCGGTTGGCCGCCCTGGAACTGGGAGAAGAACTGCCAGATCTCGCCCTTGGTCCAGGTGTTGACGCCGCTCTCGGTGTAGGTGCCGTCGACCGGGCCAGGGGTGTGCCCGTTGTCGTACGCGGCCCACTGCACCGGGTACCCGGAGCGGCAGCCCTGGTAGGCGGTGGTGATGTGTGCCCGGCTGCCCTGCGCGGGCTCCCGGGGGCTCTGCTGGGCGCAGCCGTTGTTGCGGACGAACGTGTCCCGTAGTGACCGTCCCATGGAGATCGGCAGGACGTTGTCGGTGATGCCGTGCAGTCCGAAGTACGCGACCGGCTGGGTGCCACCGCTGCACCCGCTGATCAGCCCGCCGGAGATGACCGCCACGGCCCGGATCTCGTTCGGCCGGGCGCAGGCGAGCGCATAGCTCATCCCGCCGCCCCAGCTGAAGCCGAGGGCGAAGCGCTGGGTGGTGTCCACGCAGAGGTCGCTCTCGATCCGCCGGATCATGTCGTCGAAGAAGGTGACGTCCTGGCCACCGGGGTTCGCCCAGCCGTTGTCGATCCCCTGCGGGGCGACCAGGATCGCGCTGTTGTTCGACAGTTGCTGCTGGCCGTAGTAGGCCCAGGCGGCGCCGCTGCTGCCACCTGAGTTGACGTCGTTGGCGGTGCCGCCGCGCCAGTGGTACGCGATGATCAGCCGGTACTGACGGGTGTTGTCGTAGTTGGCTGGCAGCCGCAGGATGAAGCTGCGGCTGCGGCCGCTGCTCTGGACCGTGTGGGTGCCGTTACCCATTGTCGGGTTTCGTCCGCATCCGGCGCTCGCTGCGGCAGCGCCGACGTCCGTGGCGGACACCGCGCCGGTGCCCACTGTCGTGCTGGTGCTGTCGAGATCTGCGCTGTCGAAGCCGCGGCCGAGTGCCGTGCCGGCCGCAGCCACCGCGACCAACGCCGCGAGCAGGAGAGGTCCGGGAAAGAATCGAGTTCCTGACATTGCCACTTCCTTGGATTCATGGCACAGGTGGGATGCGCACGCTGGCACGTGCGATCGATGTGTCGGTTGGTCGTCTCCGCCGGCTCGGGCGTTGGCCGGATCCCGGCTCGGCGCTCGGCGTGCCCTGGGCGGACGACTCGATCTGGGGGTTCGACCAGCGGCCCGCCCGGTGAGTCGGAGGTGTCACCCAAGACATCGATTGTGATCGATAACAAGGTGGTCGTCAAGTCGTATCGGCCGGGATCGGCCCAAGAAGGTTGGGAGCTCACCGGCCGTCCCCCGATCGGATCGGTCCGTCGAGCGGGGGCGTTGTGAGCGGTAACAGCGACCGCTCCGGGCGCAGCGCCGTGGCAAACTACCTAGAGTTCTAGAACAGATGGTGATAGTTATAGAGTTGTCGAGGATGACTCGGACGGCTGACAGACGGAGAGGTGTGGCATCGTGACCGACGTACTGCAGAGGTCCAGGAGTACCGGGATGGGTGACCCCGGTCCGACCGGGCGGTTCGGCCACTACGGCGGCGGGTACGTGCCGGAGTCGCTGGTCGAGACCTGCCGGCAGGTGGCGGAGGCGTTCCGGCAGGCGTGGTCGGACCCGGAGTTCCGGGACAGCCTCACCCGCCTGCTGGCGGTGCACGTCGGCCGTCCGACGCCGCTCACACCGGCGCTACGCCTGTCAGCGGAACTGGGCGTCCACCTGATGCTCAAGCGGGAGGACCTGACCCACACCGGTTCCCACAAGATCAACAACGTGCTCGGCCAGGCACTGCTCGCCCGCCGGATGGGCCGGTCGCACCTGATCGCCGAGACCGGCGCCGGGCAGCACGGCGTCGCCACCGCCACCGCAGCGGCGCTGCTGGGCCTGCGCGCCACCGTCTTCATGGGCGAGCGGGACATCGAACGGCAGGCGCTCAACGTGTTCCGGATGCAACTGCTCGGTGCCGACGTGGTCCCGGTCGGCACCGGCAGCCGCACTCTCTCCGACGCCACCGGCGAGGCCATGCGCCACTGGGTCGGGCGTACCGACGAGGCGCACTACTGCGCCGGCTCGGTGATCGGTCCGCACCCGTATCCGTGGATGGTGCGGACCTTCCAACGGGTCATCGGCGACGAGGCACGCGGCCAGTGCGCCCGCGAGTTGGCCACCGCAGTGCCGGACTACGTCGTGGCCTGCGTCGGCGGCGGCTCCAACGCCGCCGGCACCTTCGCCGGTTTCGTCGACACGTCCGCCCGGCTGGTCGGGGTGGAGGCGGCCGGTGGTGCCGGCGCAGCTCTCGGCCGGGTCGGCGTCCTGCACGGATGCCGCTCCCGGTTCCTGCAGGACGACGACGGCCAGATCGTCGAGGCGCACTCCATCGCCGCCGGACTCGACTATCCGGGCGTCGGGCCCGAGCACGCCCACCTGCGTGACCTCGGTCGGGCCCGGTACGAGACGGTGTCCGACGACGAGGCGGCCGCCGCCGTGGTCCGGTTGGCCCGTACCGAGGGGATCGTGCCGGCTCTGGAGTCGGCGCACGCGCTCGCCTGGGTGGTCCGCGCGGCCGGCGCCGGTGAGTTGCCGCCCGGCGCGACCGTCCTGCTCACCCTCTCCGGGCGCGGCGACAAGGACGTCTCGACGCTCAAGGACGTCTCGACCAGCAAGGGCACGCCGACCCCCGGTGACCCGGCATGATGCTCGAAGACCGGCTGCGGCAGCGCCGGGCAGCCGGGCGCAAACTGCTGATGCCGTACGTCACCGGTGGGATCACCACGACCTGGCTCGACCAGCTGCGGGCCTTCGTCGAGGCCGGAGCCGACGTGGTCGAGGTCGGTCTGCCGTTCTCCGACCCCACCCTGGACGGTGCCACCATCCAGGAGGCGACCCACCGGGCGTTGGCCCGCGGGGCGACGACCCGGCGCATCCTCGACGACCTTGCCGGTGCCGCGACCGACGTGCCGCTGGTTGCCAGCACCTACTACAACCTGGTCCTGCACGCCGGCCCCCAGCGGTTCTGTGCCGCGCTGCGCGACGCCGGAGTCAGCGGCCTGATCGTGCCGGACCTGCCGCTCGGCGAGGCCGACGAGTTGGCCGGCTCGGCCGCCTCCGCCGGCATCGACCTGGTCCTGCTGGCCGCCCCGACGACCCCGCCGCCCCGGCTGGCGCAGATCGCCGAGCGCAGCCGGGGCTTCGTCTACGCCGTGTCGGTGATGGGCACCACCGGTGAGCGGACCACGGTCGCTGCCTCCGCCGGGGCACTTGTCGACCGGCTACGGCCCACCACGGACCGGCCGGTCCTGGTGGGATTCGGCATCTCCACTGCGGAGCAGGCCGCGCACGTCGCCAGCACCGCCGACGGTGTCGTCGTGGGAGCCGCGCTGATGCGTCGGGTGCTGGACGGAGCCAGCCCGTACGATGTCGGCAGCTACCTCGCCCGGATGCGCCGTGCCCTCGATCAGGACCTGCCTCCGGGCGGTGGGCGGTGGACCAGAGCGTGACCGAGCAGGAGCGAGACGACCGTGACCGCGAGCCCTGGACCCGCCCCGAGGTACCAGGCCATCGCCGCCGACCTCGCGGCGAAGATCCGGGGCGGCGAGTACACCGCCGGCGATGCGCTGCCCCCGCAACGCGAGCTGAGCGCGGCCTACGGCGTCACCCTGATGACCCTGCGCCAGGCCCTGCGCCGGCTCAGCGACGACGGGCTGATCGTGCAACAGCCCGGCCGGGGCACCTTCGTCGCCCCGCCGCACCTGGCGTACGAACTCGGCTCGCTGCACAGTTTCGCCGACGACCTGGTCAGACAGGGCCACGCGGTACGCACGACCGTGCTCGCCCGGTCGGTGCGGCGCGCGTCGGCTCGCGCCGCAGCCCAGTTGCGGATCGCGCCGGGCGAGCACGCGCTGCGGCTGGAGCGACTGCGTGAGTTCGCCGGCCGCCCCGCGATCCACCAGGTCTCCTGGGTGCGCCAACCGTACGCCGACCGGATTCGCGGCCGGGACTTCACCGCCGAGTCGCTGTACGGCGCTCTCGCCGAGATCGGCGTCGCGGTCGCCAGGGCGGCTGAGACGGTTCACCCCGGTCTGCTCGACTCCGTCGTCGCGCCCCTGCTGAAGGAGCCGGCCGGCAGCGCCGTGTTCGTCAGTGACCGGATCACCTACGCCGTCGACACGACCGCCGTCGTCGTCGACCGGGCCACCATCCTCGGCAGCATGATGGAGATCCGTACCGAGCGGGCGGTCACCGGTCTGTCGCTGCGCTGGGGTGCGACCGGTTGAGTCGACCTCGGCTAAGCCCGATGGTCGTCGCGGCGGGCGAGGGCGAGGCACCGCAGTCGCTCGGCCGCCCCGGTGGCCCGGGTGAGCGCGGTCCTGACCTCGGCCGCTCCCCGCCCACACTTGATCATGTAGAAGAGGAAGAGGTTGATCGACGCCACGGACAGGGCGTACACGTACACGTCCTGCAGCGCGCCCTGGTAGACCGCGAGGCCGATCGTCCAGACGATCCCCGCGTAGAACAGCGAGGTCGGCGTCCACTCCGCGAACGACGCGAGCCCGGTGACCTTCGCGTCGCTCGACGGCACGGTGCTCAACCCCCGTCGACGCGCGTCCGTGAGGGCACGCCGGGCGAACAGGAGCGTCGCGCTGTTCGTGAACAGTGACAGGGTCTGGCCGATGGCGCTGTTGATCGGCCAGAGCCGTGGGTCGTAGAGCACGATCGGCAGCACCAGCGCGGCGCCGGTGACCGTCTGTATCCGGATGGCGAACTGGGCGAGGGCGGCTCGGATGGTGAGTCCGCCGGCCCGCCAGCCGGCAGCCAGCGGATTCATGCCGGCGAAGATGTTGTGGTAGTACTTCGCGGACACCATCGCATACGTCAGACCGACCAGCAGGGCGGGCGCGTTCGCCTCGATGTCCGGCATCGAGTATCCGGGAGCGCGCAGCGAGTCGAGGACCGGGAAGTGGTCCTCCGAGCCACCGACCATCTGTTGCAGCGCCTCCACCAACCGGTTGCCCCAGGACCAGTCGAGCTGCCGGACGATCCAGATCAGGGTGATGGAGAACGTCACCGCCCAGGCCACCGAGGAGAGCCAGGACCAGGCCAGTAACCGGGCCGCTGCGAGGGCTGACGAGCGACTGGCGGCACCCGGCTCACCCCGGCGGGTCCGGTAGATGCGGCGCAACTGGCCGGGGGCTCCGGCGAGTGGCCGGAACAGCCCGAGGGTCAGCCGGGTCTGGAACAGCTCCCAGGTGCCACGGACCAGGTGGCCGTCCGTCGGCGGCGTCCGGGCCGCCTCGGCGTCGAGCTCGGCGCTGAAGGCGGCGTGGAGTCGGGCGTACCGGGAGCTGTCCGGTGCCGGTCGCCGTTGCGGATCGGCCGCGGTGCGCCGGGCGTCGGCGTCGGTGTCGGCGTCCGGAGAGAACAGCAGCAGCCGGTGGTCCGGGTGGGTGTCGATGAGGTCCTCGATGAACCGGGCCAGCAGCGGCGCGTGGGCGTAGAACTCGTCCGGAACGACATCGCCCGGTTCCCCGCCACCGAACATGGTCAGCAACTTGCCCAGCGAGTAGACGTCGGACTTGTCACCGGCCACCCCATCGGCCTTGACCTCGGGAGCGACGAACTGTCCGTCCGGGCCTTCGAGCGCGCCGAAGGCGTACGTGTACAGGTAGTTCGCGCCGATGTCGATCAGCCGGAAAACGGGCCGGCCGTCCCGGTAGGTCACCATGATGTTCGATGGGGCGAGGTCGCCGTGCCCCCGCCGGGTCGGCTCGGCGGGGTGGTTGTCGGCGTTGAGGAACCGGTCGAGCTCCGCGAGCGCCAGGAAGGCGGCCGTGCCGTAGTCCCGCAGGTCGGCCAGGAGCGCGAACCGGTCGACCGAGGCCTCGCCGAGGCCCTGGTCGTCGCCGGGTGTCGCCGACCGTCCGGGGCGGACACGTCGCGCGGCGCGGCGTCGCGCGGTGCGTTCCCGCCACACCTCGTGCAGCGGGCGCCCGGCGACGAAGTCCATCAGGATCCAGCTGTGCGAGCTGGCCCAGACCGCGACCAGATGTTCCGCCTGGGCACCGGCGAGATCGTAGAGCCCGGCGTACGCCTTGGTCGTGCTCGCGATGCGCGGGATCCGCAGGTGCGGGTAGAGGATCAACTTGAGGGCGAAGGGCCGACGCAGCCCGCCCCGTCGCGTGCCGGACCCGCGCAGGATCAGCGAGGTGGTGCCGTGCTCATGGAACTCGAGGGTGTCGAAGTCGATCCCGTGGGCCCACTCGGAGCTTGCGACGGCGTCCTGACCGTCCTGGTCCGGCAGCGGTCCGCCCGCTGGCCGGTACAGTTCGCGGATCGTCTCGCGTACCGGCCGCTGCCGGACGAGGCGCCGGCACACGCCGGGACAGTCGTGGCCGGGTGCGGACGCGTCGCCGTCGGCGGTGCCCGCCCGGGCCGGCGCGGCGGCGGTCCGGCGGTCACTCGACTCGGCCAGGCCGGTCAGAGTGACCAACAGCAGCGCCAGGAAGCCGACCGTCTGCCGACGCGGTACCGGCAGGTCGGCGGCACCGTCGGCGAGCCGGTCGCAGTGCCGCGCCAGTCCGTCGAGTACCGCGGTCCAGCTGCCCGGGCGGAACCGGTCGTCGAAGGACCGCCGGTCGAACGGAACGTCGCGCAGCAGCGCCCGCCAGGAGGCCAGATCGTCGGCCGTGGGTCGGTTCGTCGCAGTCGTCCGCCGTGCGCCCGCCGTCTCTCCGGCGGCCGTCGCACCGCTGGCCGGCAGCAGCAGCTTCGCCAACCGGTCGAGGTCCGGCCCAGCCGGGCCGGGCGGTCGGGAGAGCTCCTCGACCAACTGGTCGAGGGTCGGCCGGGCGGCCATCAGCGCTGGTCCACGACCATCAGGCGGGGCACCGCGTGCAGCCGCCCCGACCGGAGCAGGTCCACCGGTCGTCCCTCGACCGCGCAGTACATCAGGGAGTACGCCCGGCGCGCCGCGCTGATCAGCAGATGCGAGCGCAGTTCGTGCCGTTTGACCTCAGTGTCCTCCGGCAACGGGGCGAGGTCGAGGACGTACGGTGGCAGCTGGCTCGCGGTGTCGCGCCGGGCGGTGAGGTCGACCTGGTCGCGGAGCCGTTGCCGGACCGAGGCCAGGTAGGCGGCGCCCAGCCCTTCCCTGATCTTCTCCAGGTAGCGGTGGGTGTACCGGTGCTGCAGACCGAGCCCGCCGTTTCCGCTGCGCATGGGCCGGGTACTCAGGGAGAGCACGTGGGTGCATCCGTCGCGCAGCGCGAGCCGGAACGGCAGGGCGGTGACCACGCCACCGTCGAGGGCCCGCCAGCCCCGGAACTGCGCCGTTCCCCGTACGGCGATCGGCAGCCAGGCGGAGGCCAGCAGCGCGGCCTTGAGGTCGTCGCGGTCGGTGAAATCGGATATCAGCCGGGTGGAAATTGCATCGACGTCGGTGATAGCTATATGAAGTGGGACATCGGCTGCCAGAACGCGATCATAGGCGAGGGGCTTGATGATCTCAACGACCTCGCCGAACGCGTAGTCGAGATCGAGGATGTTCCCACCACGCAGGCCGCGGGCGAAGTCGATGAACCGGCGGCTGGTCAGATCGTCGTAGTAGATCGAGACGGGGTACCAGGTCCCGCCGGCGAGGAAATAGGCGCTGTTCACCGCGCCGGACGAGCAGCCGTAAACCGCGTCGAACGCGTCGCTGAAACCCTGGTCCTCCAGCGCCGCGAGCATCGAGGCGGAGACGACTCCGCGCATCCCGCCACCCTCGACCGCGAGGCCGACCTTCGCCGTGTCGCCGGGATCGCGGGCGCCGGGCCGGCTGCCGGAAGCACGCCTTTGCCGGATGATCTCCAGTACCGGGTGTTCGGCGTCCCAGAGCGGGGTGGCGATGGCGTCCGGTGATCCGCCCATGCTCTCAACCGACACTTTCGGCGAGACGTGGACCGGCGGGTTCGGCGAAACGGAGACCGGCGGGCGACACCATCGACGATGGACTCACTCTATCGATGCTGCCAGTAGGTGGATCTGTTCGGCAAACGCGAGTATTCGCAGATGCCGGAGACGAGGTGAGGCCGCCCTGGAATTGATCTTCTAATTCGGCGTCCCCTTCGTGAAGAATACTCTGATGATCCGCCGACGGGGACCTGATGCCACAGGTGCATGCTGATGCACCTGTGGCATCAAGCTCGACAGGTACCCCGACCCAGTGAGGTGATGCCCGCGTCCCGGTTGGCCTCTGCCGGCCGCAGCTAGGACGTTGCGGCCTGACCGGAACGGTTCGGCGTCGTGGCAGGCTGAACGTACTCGATCAGTTCTGCGAAGACGTCGGGGTGCACGATCCGGGTGCCGAGCCGCCGGGCGGCCGCCGACTTGTTGGTCGACGGAGCTGAACCGTCGGTGACCAGGATCGCGGTTCTGCCCGACACTGCCCCGGTGACCCGCAGGCCGACCGCTCTCGCCCGGCCTTCGAGACGGGCGCGGACCAGATCGTCGCAACCGGTGAACGCGACGCCGTCACCGAGGCGTAGCGGCTCCCCGTGCGGCCAGTTCGTCGGGAGCGGGCGGCAGAGCTGCCCCCGCTGTTCGTCGAGGGCGGCCCGGGCGTCGTCCAGCACGGTCTTCACGATCTTCTCCGGCAGCCCGAGGTGCCCGGCGGTAGCGAGTAGTTCCTGCCGTTCGTCGCGGGTGACCGTACCGTCGGCGACCGCCCGGTGCGCCAGGGCGAGCAGGAACCCCCGGTGTGCGGCCTCGACCTGGGGCCGGGTGAGCGAGTAGGCGCCGGCGAGGTCGGCCAGGGCGGCGGCCTCGTCCTCGGTGAGCACGCCGTCCTCCAGCACCTGGGCGAGCAGTTCCAGGTACGCGGTCGTACTCGTGGCGGCACCTGGCTCGACGGCCGACGACATCGGCAGATCGTCGAGCAGGGCGGCGAGCGCGCCGGGTGGGGCCGGCACGGCGGCAGGGCCGGCCGGACGCCGGTGGGCCACCTCGACCGGCAGCCGTGGAATCTGCGGCCACTCGACGTGAACGGCACTGGCGGGCACCCGGCTGTGGTCAGGGCGCCGGGAGTGGCCGGCGCCGCCGGCAAGGTACGACCGCAGCAGTGCGGCGCTTGCCCGGGCGTCCGCCAGCGCGCAGTGGGCGTCGGTGAGCGGTACGCCGATTCGTTCGCAGCAGTCGGCCAGCCTGCGACGGTGCAAGTCGGGAAGGTGGTCCCAGCTCGCCTCCATTGTGCACAAATGTGGGCAGGTGGGCATCGTCCAACCTGCCCTTTCGTACTCGCTGGCGAGGAAAGCAAGGTCGAACCGCGCGTTGTGGGCAACCAGGGCGCGGCCTGCGAACCGGGCGTTCAGCTCCCCGATGATCTCGCCGAACCGTGGCGCTCGCCTGACCTCCGCAGCGGTGATGCCGTGAATCCGGGTGGCGCCGACCGGACCCTGCGGGTCGACCAGCGTCGTCCACTCGTCGACGATCTGCCCGGACAGGTCAGTGGCGACGACGGCCACCTCGACCACCCGGTCCCGCGACGTGGACAGGCCGGTCGTCTCGACGTCGACCACCGCGAAACCGGCAGCGGACAGCGGCGGCGCGGAGCGCGGCCGGGGAACCAGGGCGGTCGCGTTGGGCCCGGGTCGACGTCCGTCCGGCGCCGGGTCGTTCCCGCTGACACGTCGCCAGATCTTGTTCAGTACCTCCACTGCGACTCCTTCCGGTCAGAGAAGGGCCGCATGTTTCCGGTGAACTCGAGGTGACCGCAACCCGACGCGCGGGGGTCGGTGCGATTCCCGACGAACGGGGTGACCGGCCTACCCGTCCGCCTACCCTCGGGCCGGCGGACGGGTGGCCGATGAGGACAGAAGTCCACCGGCAGCCGGTACGGGCGCGTCGTTGAGCCCGTACCGGCTGTCGGTCCGCCGCCGGGAAGCCGGCGGCGCGTCGGTGACCCGCGACGACCGCGGGGGTGACGTCAGCGGCGGTCCGCCGCACCGGCGGGGGAGAGGTGCCGGGCGTACGCCTCGGTCGTGAAGAACGCCGGCAGGTCCTCGCCGAGCGCCGTCTCCTCGACGATGCGGACCGCCGCCTCGGCGCGGTCGCGGTCCGGACCGTCCCGCCCGTCGACCAGGTCGGCCAGCTCCTCGGCGAGCAGCGACCGGACCAGGTCCTCGGTCACGCACCCGCCGTCGGCCAACGGGGTGCCGTGGTGCAGCCACTGCCAGACCTGACAGCGGGCGATCTCGGCGGTCGCCGCGTCCTCCATCAGGTTCCACAGCGCCACCGCGCCGGCACCGCCCAGCCAGGCGTCGACGTACCGCAGCGCCACCGCGACGTTGGCGCGGACCCCGGCCGCCGTCACCTGACCGGGCGTCTTGTCCACGGCCAGCAGCTCGGTCGCGGTCACCGCCACCTCGTCGCGCAGCCGGTCGACCTGGTGCGGACGGTCGCCGAGCACCGCGTCGAAGACCTCCCGGCAGGTCGGCACCAGACCCGGGTGGGCCACCCAGGAGCCGTCGAAGCCGTCACCGGCCTCGCGCTGCTTGTCCGCCCGCACCTTGCCCAGCGCGGCCTCGTTGACCTGCGGATCCCGGCTGGGGATGAAAGCGGCCATCCCGCCGATGGCGTGCGCGCCGCGTCGGTGACAGGTCCGCACCAGCAGTTCGGTGTACGCCCGCATGAACGGCACCGTCATGGTCACCTCGGCGCGGTCCGGCAGCACGAAGTCCGGCCACTGCCCGAAGTTCTTGATCACGCTGAAGATGTAGTCCCACCGGCCGGCGTTCAACCCGGCCGAGTGCTCCCGCAGCTCGTACAGGATCTCCTCCATCTCGAACGCGGCGGTGATCGTCTCGATCAGCGTCGTCGCCCGGATGGTGCCCTGCGGCAGGCCGAGCCGGCGCTGGGCGAAGACGAACACGTCGTTCCACAGCCGCGCCTCGCGGTGACTCTCCAACTTCGGCAGGTAGAAGTACGGCCCGGCACCGGCGTCGAGCTGCCGGCGGGCACAGTGGAAGAGGTACAGCCCGAAGTCGACCAGGCTGGCCGAGATCGGCCGGCCGTCCACCACGATGCCCTTCTCCACCAGGTGCCAGCCGCGTGGGCGGACCACGATCGTCGCGAGGTCGTCGCCCAGCGCGTACCGCTTGCCGCGCTCGTCGGTGAAGTCGATCCGCCGGTCCAGGGCGTCCATCAGGTTCAGCTGCCCGCCGATCACATTGCGCCAGGTCGGGCTGGTGGCGTCCTCGAAGTCGGCCAGCCACACCTTCGCGCCCGAGTTCAGCGCGTTGACGGTCATCTTCCGGTCGGTCGGTCCGGTGATCTCCACCCGCCGGTCGACCAGCCCGGGTGCGGCCGGGGCGACCCGCCAGGTCGGGTCGGTGCGGATGTGTTCGGTCTCCGGCAGGAAGTCGGGCAGCTGGCCGGAGGCGTACCGGGCCCGCCGGGCGCGGCGGGTGTCCAGCAGCGCCACCCGCCGGGCGGCGAACTCGCCGTCCAGGGCGATCAGGAACTCCAGCGCCTCGGCGGTGAGCACCTCGTCGAACCGGTCGGCCATCGGGCCGAGAATCTCGTACCTCACGCGAACTGTTCCTCCTCGGTCGAGCCGCGCAGCGCGGTGGTCTCGCCGGCCGGGTTGAGCACCGTCGAGATCAGGTCGAAGTAGCCGGTACCCACTTCCCGTTGATGTTTCACCGCCGTGTAGCCGGCCGGTTCGGCGGCGAACTCGCGCTCCTGCAGCGACACGTAGGCGCTCATCCCGTCACTGGCGTAGCCGCGGGCCAGGTCGAACATCGAGTAGTTCAGCGCGTGGAAGCCGGCCAGGGTGATGAACTGGAACTTGTACCCCATGTGGCCGAGCTCCCGCTGGAACTTGCCGATGGTCGCGTCGTCGAGGTGCTTGCGCCAGTTGAACGACGGCGAGCAGTTGTACGCCAGCAGCTGGTCCGGGTACTCGCGCTTGATCGCCTCGGCGTACCGGCGGGCGACCTCCAGGTCCGGGGTGCTGGTCTCCATCCACAGCAGGTCGGCGTGCGGCGCGTAGGCCAGGCCCCGGGCGATGCACGGCTCGATGCCGTTGCGCACCCGGTAGAAGCCCTCGGCGGTGCGCTCGCCGGTGACGAACGGCCGGTCCCGTTCGTCGATGTCGGTGGTGAGCAGGGTGGCCGCCTGCGCGTCGGTGCGGGCGATGATCACGCTCGGCACGCCGGCCACGTCGGCGGCCAGCCGGGCGGCTTCGAGGGTACGGATGTGCGCGCCGGTGGGGATCAGCACCTTGCCGCCGAGGTGGCCGCACTTCTTTTCGGCGGCCAACTGGTCCTCCCAGTGCACCCCGGCTGCGCCGGCGGCGATCATCGCGGTCATCAGCTCGTACGCGTTGAGCACCCCGCCGAAGCCGGCCTCGGCGTCGGCGACGATCGGGGCCAGCCAGTCGGTGGCCGGGCCGCCCGCGCCGCCCGGCCCGGCGCTGTCGGGTCCGGTGCCGTCCGCGCCGCTTTCGGCGGTGCTGATCTGCGCGGCCCGCAGCAGCGCGTTGTTGATCCGGCGGACCACCGCCGGCACCGAGTTCGCCGGGTAGAGGCTCTGGTCGGGGTAGGTGTGCCCGGCGAGGTTGGCGTCGGCGGCCACCTGCCAGCCGGACAGGTAGATCGCCTTCAGCCCGGCCCGGACCATCTGCACCGCCTGGTTGCCGGTGAGCGCGCCGAGGGCGTGGACGTAGTCCTCGCCGTGCAGCAGTTGCCACAGCCGTCGGGCGCCGTGCCGGGCCAGGGTGTGTTCCTCGGTGATGGCGCCGCGCAGCCGCACCACGTCGGCGGGGCGGTAGCTGCGCCGCACCCCGTGCCAGCGCGGGTCGGTGTCCCATTCGTGTCGCAACTGATCCACTGCGCTCTGCGCGGTCTGCACTGCGGTCTGCATCGTCGTCTCCTTCGGGTGGCGTGCGACCAACGGTCACATGACGCCGGCGACCGGTCGAGAGACGGAAGTAGCCAATTATTGAAAAGTCGTCGGCCCATTTTGCCAACTTGCGAAAGCACCCCTTCGCAGACCTGCTAATGCTGGCCGGGCGCGTGTTAACGTTGGCGGATCGCAGCGGGGACGAGCGTGGAGGTGAGGGCGATCGCCAAGACCTTCGCCGGTGCCAGACTGCGCCGGATGCGCGAGGACCGGGGAATCAGTCAGACCGAGTTGGCCCGCCAGCTCAACATATCAGCGAGCTATCTCAACCAGATCGAACACGATTCCCGGCCGTTGACCGTCGCGGTGCTGATGCGGATCACCGAGGTCTTCGGCGTCGACCCGACCAGCTTCGCCCCGCACGACACCCCGCGACTCGTCGCCGGGCTGCGTGAGGCGCTCGGCTCCCGGACCGGCATCGGCGACCTGACCGAGTTCGCTTCCCGGCTGCCGGAGGTGGCCGAGGCCGTGCTCGACCTGCACCGCCGCTACCAGCAGGCCGACGAGCAGCTCTCCGAGCTGGTCGGCGACCGGGAGCGGATCGGTCACAGCCCGCACGACCAAGTCACCGAGTTCTTCTACCGGCGGCAGAACTACGTCCCAGCGGTCGACGAGGCCGCCGAGCGGCTGTCCGACCAGATCGGCATCCGCCGGGGCGAGGCGCGGGCGGCGCTGCAGGACCGGCTGGCGCAGCGGCACGGCGTACGGATCTCCCGCGACGACGCCGACTCCCTCGGCGGCGAGCTGCACCGCTACCGGCCGCAGACCCGCACCCTGCACCTGTCCACCTCGCTACGACCTGGGCAGGAGGCGATCCGGATGGCCGCGCAGATCGCCCTGCTGGAGTACGCCGACGTGATCGACGAGATCATCGAGGAGGAAGGGTTCGATGACGTCCAGACCCAGATCCTCACCCGGGTCGGCCTGGCCAACTACTTCGCCGCCGCGCTGATCCTGCCGTACGAGCGGTTCCTCACCGCCGCCGAGACCCGCCGCTACGACATCGACCTGCTCACCGAGCACTTCGCGATGGGCTGGGAGACGGTCTGCCACCGGTTGAGCACCCTGCAGCGGCCCCGCTCGCGCGGGGTGCCGTTCTCGTTCGTCCGGGTCGACCGGGCCGGCAACATGTCCAAGCGCCAGTCGGCGACCGGGTTCCCGTTCTCCCGTACCGGCGGCACCTGCCCGCTGTGGAACGTCTACGAGGCGTTCGGCTCACCGGGCCGGGTGGTCACCCAGGTCGCCGCGATGCCGGACGGCCAGCGCTACCTGTGGATCGCCCGGACCGTCATCCGCCACCACGGCGGCTACGGTCAACCCGGCAAGGTGTACGCGATCGGCCTCGGTTGCGAGACCCGCCACGCCGGTCGGCTGGTCTACTCGGCCGGGATGGACCTGCATGCCGCCGACGCCGCCACCCCGATCGGCCCTGGCTGCAAGACCTGCGAACGGATGACCTGCCCGCAGCGGGCCGCGCCACCGATCAGCCGGCGGCTCGACGTCGACGAGAACCGCAGCACCTTCATCCCGTACCCGCTGCGGGACTGATTCCGGTCCCGCAGCGGACACGGCGCAGATTCAGGAGACCCCGACCCGCTGCCACTGCTGGTTGCCGCCAGTGCCGCAGGTGTACTGGATCACCCGGGCGCTGTCGGCGGTGGAGTACCCGGCGACGTCGAGGCACTTACCGCTGTGCCGGGCCACGATCCGCTGGTAGCCGGAGCCGGCGTCGACCAGTTGCCACTGCTGGTCGGTGCGGCCCGGCTGGCAGGCGTACTGGGCGACGGCGGTGTGGTCGGCGGTGGAGCCGTTCGACACGGTCAGGCAGCGGTCGCTGTGGCGGGCCACCAGCTGGTGGTAGCCGGTGCCCAGGTCACGTAGTTGCCAGTGCTGGTTGCCGCCGTTGTGGCAGCCGTACTGGGCGACGCCGGCGCCGTCCGCGGTGGACTCGTTGAGCACGTCGAGGCACTTGCCGCTGTGCCGGGCCCGTAGCGTCTCGTAGGCGTACCCGCCGCCGACGCCGGTGACCTGCCCGGTCGCGGTGTCGACGCTGACCTGCGGATGCCAGCTCATGCTCAGCGACGTGTTCGACGGAAAGGTCAGCGGCAGCCAGACGTAACGGGACTCGTTGACCCGGCCACCCCAGGCGCTGGCCCAGCGGTCACCGAGGTACAGGTACGAGGTCGTGGCGGTGCCCTGCACCGGCAGTACGTAGGCCGGCTGGGAGCCGTAGGTGATGCTGTCGCCGAACGCGGTCGGCGCGGTCCAGGTGCCGGTGACGCTGGCAGCGGTGGCGTACCGGGCCTGATTCGGCTGCCAGCCGGTGGCGCCGGAGGTGACCAGGAAGTAGACCCCGTCGCGTTTGAACATGGCCGGCGCCTCCCGGTAGTTGCCGGGCCACAGGGTCTGCACCAGGGCGACGACGCCGGTGTAGTCGGCGGTCAGCCGGTAGATGTTCAGGTCCGCGTTGACCCGGGTCGAGGAGATCAGGTACGCGGTGCCGTCGTCATCGCGGAACACGGTCATGTCCCGTGAGTCGTAGCCGAGCGGCCGGAAACTGCCCAGGTACGTGTAGTTGCCGTCGACGGTGTCTGAGGTGGCCACCGCCACCCGGGCCTGGCCGTAGTCGACGCCGTTCTCCCAGTGCATCCAAAGCACGTACTTGCCGGTGGCCGGGTTGTAGAGGATCTTCGGGCGTTCGATGTTGGCGACGGCGAGCTCCGGGCTGCTGGACTGCCGCAGCACGTGGTTGCGCAACTCCCAGGTGCGCAGGTCGGTTGACCGGTAGACGGAGACGTACCGAAAGGTGTGGTCGTCGTGGCGGTTCTCACCGAACCAGTAGTAGTACCCGCCCACCTTGATCATGCCGCCGCCGTGGGCGTGGACGCCGGCGCCGGTGGTGTCGGTGAACTGGGTGGCATTGGTGACGGTGACCGGTGCGGCGGCGGCCGGTGGGGCGGCCAGCGCGAGCGCGGCGACCAGCATGAGCGGGACGGACAGGGCGGCGCAGGCGGTGCGGACCAGGCGCCGCCGCCAACGGCGGGGGTGTTCCCCGGGGCGGGGTGCGGCAGGCATCGGCTGCCTCCTTCGGGGTGGCCGGGTGTGGCGTCGCGGACGTACGGCACCACGTGTGTCGATCCAGACTAGGCGTAAAAGCGACATGAATCGATGCAATGGTTCGCCGGTCACCTGTGGATCGTCGTACGGTCGTACCGACCGCCGACCGCCGACACTTGACTCGCGACACTTGACTCTCGACCTCGACCTCGACCTTGACAGGAGCACCTGGTGTCCGACGCCCCGAAGACCGCGACCACGGCCGAGCCACTGCACCCGCTACTCGCCGACCGGTGGAGCCCGCGCGCCTTCGACCCCGAGCACCGGCTCACCGACCGGCAGCTGACCGCGCTGCTGGAAGCCGCCCGCTGGGCACCCAGCTGCGGAAACAGCCAACCCTGGCGGTTCGGCGTGGTCCGCCGTGGCGACGCCGCCCACTCCAGCCTGCTCGCCGCGCTCGACCCGGGGAACCGGGTCTGGGCGCACGCCGCCGCCGCGTTGATCGTGGTGGCCGCGCAGACCGTCGCCGACAACGGCGCTAGCCGCCCGTGGGCCGCCTACGACACCGGACAGGCGGTCGCGCACCTGTCGATCCAGGCCCAGCACGAAGGGCTCGCCGTGCACCAGCTCGCCGGCTTCGACGCCGAACGGGTCGCGGCGCTGCTGCCCACGGCGGCGCTCACCCCGCTGGTCGTCGTCGCCGTCGGCCGCCGGGCGGCCACCATCGAGCTCGACGAGCCGCTCGCCACGAGGGAGCGCGCCGCCCGGCACCGGCTGCCCGTCGCCGACCTGCTGCTGTCGGTACGCCCCGCTTCGGTGCCCGACCCGGCGTAGCCGTCACCCAGGTTGACCTGGGTGGCTAGCATTTCGCGGGACCGGTGCACCGAGCTGGCCGAGCCGGGCGCCGACCGAGAACTGCGGAAGGGGAACCGTGTCACGGGTCCAACAAGGTATACGCAACGCCGCATATGCGATAGCCGAAGGTAACGATCCTCGCCAGATGGCCATGGCCGAGCTGCGCCGCCGTGGCGGTGCCGTGACCGGTGGGGCTGGCGGGGCGGGCGGCGGTCAGCCGGCCGAGGACGGGATGGATCCGGTCGACTTCCCGGCGGCCCGCGACCTCGGTGGCAGCATCGACACCGTCATGGAGCAGCGCCGGGTGCCGCTCGACGACGCGGGCGAGGTGCTCAACCGCAGCGAGCAGCGGCGCGGCGAGGGCGGGGCGGCGCACGTCATCTGCCCGATGGTGATCCCGCGCGGACGTTCGCTGGTCACCATGCTGCCGGTGTCGCTGCTGCTGGTGCTCGGTGTGCTCGGCTCCGCGGTCGTCTCGGTCGCCGGTGGCAACCTGTTGCTCAACCCGCTGTTCGGTATCCACTACTGGTTGCTGTCACTGTTCGCCGTCGGCTTCGTCTGGTGGCGCCAGGGCATGGTGATGGTGCCGGACGGCTGCGCCGCGCTGATCACCCGGTTCGGCAAGCTGGAGCAGGTCGTCGGCCCTGGCCGGGTGATCCTGCTGAACCCGTGGAAGCGGGTGTCGTACATCGTCAACACCACCCGCGAATACCCGTTCAACGCCCCGGTGCGCGAGGCCCCGACCAAGGGCGGGGTGAAAGCCTCCATCGACCTGTTCATCCAGTTCCGGATCAGCGACCCGGTGGAGTTCGTCTACACCCTCGGCGCGGTCCGTGGCTTCGAGGAGAAGCTCAGCAACGCGGTCAGCGAGACCATCCGCAGCCTGATCTACGAACAGCAGGCCGCCGACATCTACAACATGGTCGGCGAGGACACCGGCCGCCTGCTGGAGCAGCTCAACCAGCAGTTCCTTCCGGCGGTCGAGCTGACCAACGCCAACATCACCCACGCCGAGCCGTCCGACCGGGAGTACCGGATGGACCTCGCCGCGCCCGAGATGGTGCGGGTCGCCAAGGACGCCTACACCCACCAGTACGCGCTGCAGCTGCGCAAGGAGCAGGACGAGGGCGACCTGACCAAGGAGCTGGCCACCCTGCACGAGACCCTGTCCGGCATCCAGGCCGAGATCGCCCAGTACCAGGCGCAGATGGACACCGCGGTGGAGCGGGAGACCAACCGCGCCGAGGCGCTGGCCCGTCAGCGGTACGTGCTGGCCGAGTCCGAGGCACGGGCCAACGCCGCCCTGCTGGAGGCGCAGGCCCTGGACATCAGGGCGGTCACCGCCGCCGAAGCGCCGGAGATCCTCGACTACCGCTACCAGCGGGAGGTGCTGGACACCCTGGAAGAGGTCGCCGACCACCTGCCCCGGCTGGTGCGCATCGGCGGCTCCACCGACCCGGACGGCGCGGTCGGGGTGGACCTGCTGAAACTGGCCCGTGAGCTGGTCGGCGAGCGGGGTGCCGACCTGTTCAGCGAGACCGACATGGCCGCGATGCGCACCCGGCTGGCCGAGGTCGCCGCCCGGATCGCCGAACGCGAGCCGGAGATCGCCGCGCTCCGCGAGGCCGATCAGCCGACCGTTCCGGGGACGGACGCCGGCGTTTCCCTGGCCCCCGGTGCGCCGGAGCCGACCGACGACGAGACGGAGGCACAGCGGTGATGAGCAAACTCAGCGGTGGCAGGTCGGTCATCTCCGAGGCGGTGGCGCCGTGGAGCGAGCTCGCCCAGCTGCTGCGCGGCGGTGACGCGGGCAGCCTCGTACCGGTGGTGATCCCCAAGCACCGGCGGCGGCTCGGCTGGATGGTGCCGCTCTGGCTCGGCCTGCTCGCCCTGCTGTCCGGCGTGATGTTCACCCTGAACGGTGCCGACGGGCTGATCGGCGCCGCGTACGGTGCCCTCGCCACGGCCAGCTACCTCGCCGGCGTCGTGCTGCTGCTGCTCGGCGCGCTCTGGTGGTGGCGGTCGTCCATCGTGGAGATCGAACAGGGCACCCACGGGGTGCTGACCCGCTACGGAGCGGTCGTGCGCACCCTGGAACCGGGCCGGCACTACCTGTGGCACCCGTGGTCGCGGGTCGACTTCGTCGTCGACGTGGCCACCGAGATCCCGTACTCGGCGCCGGTGATGGCCTGCCCGACCCGGGAGAACGTGCCGCTGCGCTCGATCGAGTTCTTCATGAAGCTGCGGATCACCGACGCGGTGCTGTTCGTCCGGGCCATCGGCGCCGGCAACTTCGACCTGGTGCTGTCCAGCGCCGTACAGGACGCCATCCGGCAGCGGGCCCGCCAGGTGCAGACCGAACGGGCGTACGACCTGCGCGGCTCCGACGTCGCCGACATGCAGGAACTGCTCAACCGGCAGCTGTCCCGCTACGGCGTGCGGATCACCGGCTGCAACATTCCCGACGTCCAGCTGCCCACCCAGTACCAGCAGCACCTCGCCACCCGGGAGCGGGTCGCCAAGGAGCACGCCGCGTACGAGCAGGAGTGGGGGCTGACCCGCAAGCGGCGCATCGACAGTCTGCAGATGGACATCGAGCGGGCCAAGAAGGTGCGCGACGCCCGGTTCGTCGAGGTCAAGGCGGCCCTGAACAAGGCCCGCGAGCAGGTCGCGCAGCTGCTGGAGGAGCAGGAAACCAACGCGCAGCGGGTCCGGTTCGAAATCGAGACCCGGGGCCGCAGCGGGCTGATCGCCGCCGAGAACGAGGCCAAGGCGCAACGCCGGCTCGCCCAGGCGTACCGGGACAACCGGGCGGTGCTGCAGTACGAGCTGGCGCTGCGCCGGCTGGAGGTGGGCGCCGCGCTCGCCGGCAAGGCCCCCCAGCCGGTGGTGGTGCGCACCGACGGCGCCGGCGGCGGCGACACCTCGGCACTGTCCACCCTGCTCACCGCGCAGTTGCTGCCGCGTACCGTGGCGCTGCCGGCCCGCGGTGCCACCGCAGGCGGGGACGACGACGGCTGACCCGACCCGGGTCCGACCCCGGTCCGGGTACGGTGCATCCACCGCACACCGGACCGGGGAGGCTGGTCGGCGACGAACCGGACGTGGCCAGCCAGGTGTGACGGCTACCGCCATCGTCGCTGGTCACCGCCGGGGCGGCAGGTGTGACCGGCGTCCTTGGTGCCGATGATCACCGGTGGCTAGCGTGGCCGGATGGTCTCACCCGGCACGGTCCCCGTCGACAGGCCGGCCGGGGTCCCGCGGCCGCAGATCCCGCTGCTGCTCGGGGCGGTCTTCCTGGTCTTCCTCGGCCAGATGTCGATGAACCCAATCATCGCCCCGTTGGCCCGCGAGATCGGCCTCGCCGAGTGGCAGGTCGGGGTGACCATCAGCATCTCCGCGTTGATGGTGGTGGTGACCAGCCAGCTGTGGGGACGTCGGTCCCAGTCGTGGGGTCGTAAGCCGGTGCTGGTCGCCGCGTTCACCCTGGCCACCCTGACGATGGCCTTGTTCGCGCTGCTCGCCGACCTCGGCATGCGGGGCGTCGTGACCGGCACCACGCTGTTCCTGCTGTTCGTGGTGTTCCGGGGCGTCGGGTTCGGCGCCGCGCTCGCCGCCGTGCCGCCGACCGCGCAGGCGTACATCGCCGACGTCACCGTCGACCAGTCCGCCCGGGTCAGAGGGATGGCCGGGATCGGGGCGGTGCAGGGCGGGGCGATGGTCGCCGGTGCGCTGGTCGGCGGGCTGCTCGCCGGTTTCGGGCTGATGGCTCCGCTGGTGGTGGTGCCGGTGCTGCTCGCGGTCGGGCTGGCCGTCGTCGCGGTGCGGCTGCGCCGGGAGAGCCGTACCGAGCTGATCGAGAATCCGGTCCGGGTCAGCCCGTTCGACGCCCGGGTGTGGCCGTATCTGCTCGCCGGGTTCGGCATGTTCACCGCGCTCGGCTTCGTCCAGGTGGTCAGCGGGTTCCTGGTCCAGGACCGGTTCGGCCTGGACGCGGAGGCCACCGGTCTGATCACCGGTGCGGCGCTGCTCGCCGCCGGTGTCGGGATGGCGTTCGCGCAGACCGTCGTGGTGCCGCGCAGCGGCTGGCGGCCGGCGACGCTGCTGCGAGTCGGCGGGGCCGTCGGGCTGGTCGGGTTCGTTCTGCTGGTGCCCGACACCTACGTCGGGTTCCTGGTCGCCGCGATGGCCATGATCGGGCTGGGTCTCGGCATCGCGATGCCCGGCTACGTCGCCGGTCCGACGTTGGCGGTACGCCGCGACGAGCAGGGCGGGCTGGCCGGGGTGATCGGTGCCACCAACGGGCTCACCTTCGTGCTCGCGCCGACCGCCAGCACAGCGCTGTACGCCGTCTGGGCCCCGCTGCCGGTACTGATCGGCGCCGCGGTGATGGCGTCGGTCACGGCCTTCGTCCTGGCCCATCCCACGTTCCGTCGGCGCGTCCGAGGCGGCGGTGGACGAGGGTACGCCGCCGCCGGCCGGGCCGGGTGACCCTACGGCGCGAGCATCGACGCGCCGATGTCGGTGTCGCTGGTGAGAAACGTCGTCTCCGGTAGCCGTCCGTCGGGCCGGCGCGGGCCCTGGGCACTGGCCGGGTCGATGGACCGGAACGACTCCACCGACCAGGATCCGCCGTCCCAGGTGTTGCCCTGCGACCGGCCGCCGCGCAGCTGCACGTCGCCGTTGTCGCCGTCCGTGCCGTTGCCGACGGCGGCGTTGTCGACCAGGGTCGCCTGCGGGACCGGCAGGTGGAATCCGGCGCCGCCGTTGCGGAACGCCGTGTTGCCGGTCAGGTCGAGGGCGCCGGCGTTGCCGCCGTCGGCGAACCCGTGACCGGTGTTGTCCCAGGCGGCGTTGTCCCGCAACAGGTGCCCGGCGGCCGGTGCCGGGCTGCCGCCACCGAGCCGGAAACCGTCGGCCGCGCCGTGCCAGTCGGCCACCGCCCAGCGGTTGACTCCGTTGCCGTACGCCCAGTTGGCCTCCAGCAGCACCGGGTCGGCGAAGTGGCCGACGTCGAAGCCGTCGCTGGCGTTGCCGAACGCGCGGCAGCCGCGAACGACGTTGCCGGTGCCGTCGCCGAACTTGACCGCCAGCCCGACGCCGGCGCCGCCGGCCTCCGCCGGGTCGTAGTTGGTGTGGAAGTCGCTGTCCAGCACCTGGTTCCCGGTGGTGCCCTCGTCACGCAGGGTCAGTCCGGACCGGGCGTTGTGGTGCATCGACAGTCGCCGGAAGATGTTGTCGCGGCAGGAGACACAGACGTACGCGTGGCTGCCCGAGTTCATCACCTCCAGCCCCTGCACGGTCCAGAAACTGCCCCGGTGGGTGACCATCCACTTGTCCGCCGGGACCCCGCTCGCGTCGATGACCGGCCGCTCCCCGGCGTAGTTACTGAGCGTGATCCGGCGTTCCGGTGCACCGTTGACGTCGATCACCACGGGATCGCTCGGACGGTACGTACCCCCGCGCAGCGCGATGGTCTGGCCCGGCTCGACGACCGACACCGCCTTAGTCGAGGGTGGCGTACGGCCGCTGCCGGCTGCCGTCGCCGTCGTCCGAGCCGTCCGGCGCGACGTACACGTCGGCGCTGGTCACCCCGTCGGCCGGGGACACGGCCGGTGGCGACGTCGGTACCGCCGTAGCGGATGCCGGCGGTGAGCTCGCCACCGGCGCCGGGACGGCCGGGACCGCCGCCCGGCGGGCGGCGGTCGGGCTGGCGACCGCGCTCGCGTCACCGCCGCCGGGCAGCGGCTTCTCCTGCACGGCGTAGACGAACCCGCCGCCGGCGGCGACGGCCACGGCCGTGGCCACCGCCGCCGCCTTCTGCTGGAACAACCCGTTCAGCTGGGTCAGGACCAGTTGCCCGATCGACTGCCCGCCGGCCGCAGCCGGTGTCAGCGTCGCTGGTGCGGCGGCTTCACAGGCGATCCGTACGCCTTCCAGCAGCGCCAGCGGCAACGGCAGGGGCGCGACGCTGGGCAGTAGCTCCTCGGGCGCGACCAGGCCGACTCGGTGGATGCCGCACCGGTCGCAGGTCCGGCAGTGCCGGATCAGTCGTTTCCGCCAACGACCGTCGGTGCTGCCGTCCCAGCCGTGCAGCAGGTCGCGCAGCCCGGTGCAGCGGGGGGCGGCCCGCAGTACGCGGACCACCGTCCGGGTGGCGTCGAGCCGGTCGCGCAGGCGTTGCAGCCGTACCGCGGCGTGTGGCGGTGGGACGCCGAGCGCGGCGGCCAGTTCACTGCGGGTCAACTCGCCGCTGACCTCCTGCCACCAGAGGGCGAGCAGCCGGCGGTCGTCAGGTTCGAGCCATCGAACCGCTTCCGCGAGTTCGCGTCGTTGCCCGGTCAGCATCAGTTCACCGACGGCGCGTTCGGCGACGTCGTCGGGGTCGGCCAGCTCGGCGGGGGTGGCGTCGTCCCGGACGCGGAGCAGCGCACGCTTGCGCTCCCGCAGGTACTGCTGGATCTGCCGGTAGGTCACCGACACCGCCCAGGCGCGGAACCGGCCCGGCTCCCGCAGCGACGGTAGCCCGCGGATCAGCCTGAGCGCGGTCTCCTGCACGAGATCGTCCACATCGGCGTGTCCGTGCAGAGCCCGACCGACGATGTTGTAGATCAACGGCAGGTGTCCGGCGATGAGCTCGTTGAGTGCCTGTTGGTCGCCGGCCTGGGCGTCGAGCACCAGGGCGGGCAGTCCCAACTCAGCCTCGGCGCTACTGTGCGTCATCCGTGCACCGTTGCCTCGCTGGTCGACATCTTGCCTGAACCGATCGTTGCACAGCGATGCCTGTCTGTAAAGAAGGTCAACTTGCGCTACAAACTCCCTGCTGGTGGTGGATGTATCGAAGTTCTTCGCCGGTTTCTGTTATCCCCGAGTTAGTTGTGACGTCTACCTAAAAGCCGCACCCGTCCAGGGCGGCATGTGCGTTGCGTGACCGCCTGCTGCTTCGTCCGGCAGCTCGCGCGGCCCGCGTCGAGGAGGAAGGAAGACCGTGCAGAGACTCAGGAACCGAGGTGGGCCCGCCCGTCGGTGGGCTGCCGTGGCGGTGGTGTCGACGGTGGCGTTGCCGGTGGCGGTGGTGTCGACGGTGGCGGTGTCGGTGTCGCCGTCGTACGCGGCGACGATCGACACGGGTGCGTACTACGTGTTGACGTCGCGGCACAGTGGTAAGGCGGTGGATCTGTTCGAGTGGGCGACGCATGATGGTGCGCCGATCGTGCAGTGGGCGCGTAATGATCTTGCGGTGCAGCAGTGGCAGTTCGTGCCGGTGGGTAACGGCTACTACCAGGTGCGGTCGCGGCATTCGGGCAAGGTGTTGCAGGTGGCAAATGCGCAGGATGGTGCGGAGTTGACGCAGCAGGTTGCGGGTTCGGACACGCGGCAGCATTTCGGTGTGGTGGATTCGGACAGTGGTTTTGTGCGGTTGATCAATCGGCACAGTGGTAAGGCGTTGGATGTGTGGGAGTGGTCCACTGCGGATGGTGGGCGGATCTCGCAGTACACGGACACCAACGGCTGGAACCAGCAGTGGCAACTGCACCGGATCGGCGGCGGGGACCCGGGGGCGCCGTACGGCAACACCCCGGACGGGTTCGCCCAGGGCACGACCGGCGGTGCCAGCGGTCAGACCGTCACCGTCACCAACCAGGCCGACCTCAACCGGTACGTGACGGCCAGCGAGCCGTACGTCATCCGGGTCGCCGGGGCGATCACCATCAGCCCGCGGGGCACCGAGCTGCGGGTGGCGTCGAACAAGACGATCGTCGGGGTGGGCACCGGCGGCGAGATCGTCAGCGGCGGCTTCTTCATCGGTACGGGCGTGAGCAACGTGATCATCCGGAACCTGACCATCCGGGACACTCTGATGCCGGACGACGACCCGGGTGACGACGCCTACGACTACGACGCCATCCAGATCGACACCGCCTCGAACATCTGGATCGACCACAACCGGCTCACCCGGATGAACGACGGTCTGCTGGACAGCCGCAAGGACGCGACGAACATCACCGTGTCGTGGAACCAGTTCCTCGACAACAACAAGACGTTCGGCATCGGCTGGACCGACAACGTGACCGCCCGGATGACCATCCACCACAACTGGTTCCGGGGCACCAACTCGCGGAACCCGAGTGCGGACAACCTGGCGTACCTGCACATGTACAACAACTACCTGCAGAACGTCACCGGGTACGGCAACTATGTGCGCGGCTACACCAAGGCGGTCATCGAGAACAGCTACTACGACAACGTCCGCGACCCGTACTACGTCGAGGCGGGCGAGCTCGTCCAGCGGGGCAACATCACCGTGAACAGCAGTTGGCGCAGTGGTCGGGTGACGTCGCGGGGCAGCGCGTTCAACCCGGGCAGCTTCTACTCCTACACGCTGCACCCGGCGTCGGACGTGCCGAGCCTGGTGTCGACCTACTCCGGCCCGCAGGCCGCCATCGACGGCTGACCGGCGTCGCCGGGTCGCCCGGTCGGCTCGACCCGGCCGGACGACCCCCGACCGGACATTGACGAAATTGAAACCTATCAATACGATGTCTGGAAAGCGCTTTCATGCACGTGGACGCGGGGCCACGTGACCCGTCCCAGGAGGTAACGCACCATGAGTCAACCCGTGGATGCCGGCGTCGGCGGCCGCCGACGCCGGCATCGCATGGCGATCCTGGCCGGCGCCACCGCCGCCATCGCCACCGCCGCCATCGGCGCGATCGGCGTCACCACCGCATCCGCCGCCACCGTCGACACCAACGCCACCTACGTCTTCGTCAACCGGCACAGCAACAAAGCCATGGACCTCTACAACTGGGCCACCAACGACGGCGCACCCATCGTCCAGTGGACCCGCAACGACCTCGCCGTCCAGCAGTGGCGCTTCGTCGACGCCGGCAGCGGCTACTACAAGATCCGCTCCGTGCACAGTGGCAAGTACCTCGAACTACCCGACGCCAACGACGGCACCGCACTGGTCCAGAACGCCGACAACGGCACCACCCGCCAACACTTCCGCCTCGCCGACTCCGACAGCGGATACGTCCGCTTCGTCAACCGGCACAGCAACAAGGTGATCGACGTCTGGGAGTGGTCCACCGCCGACGGCGGCACCCTCGCCGGGTACAGCGACCTCAACGGCTGGAACCAGCAGTGGCAACTGAACACCGTCGGCGGCGGCAACCCCACCCCACCGCCGAGCACCTCCTGGCCGACCCCGACCGGGCAGGTCAACGTCAACGGCACGATCCAGGTCTCCGGGACGCTCGACGGTGGCATGCGTCGCTACTGCTGCATTGGTGACGGCGGCCAGGAGGAGAGCCAGGACCCGGTGTTCCAGCTCGCGGCCGGAGCCACCCTGCAGAACGTCATCATCGGCGCGCCGGCCGGCGACGGCGTGCACTGCTCGGGACCGTGCACGCTGCGCAACGTGTGGTGGGAGGACGTCGGCGAGGACGCCGCGACCTTCCGTGGCAGCGGCAACCCGAGCTTCCTGGTCGACGGTGGTGGCGCCCGGGCCGCCAGTGACAAGGTCTTCCAGCACAACGGTCCGGGCACGCTGACCATCCAGAACTTCCAGGCCAGCAACTTCGGCACCTTCTACCGCTCCTGCGGGAACTGCTCCACCCAGCACCAGCGCGACGTGGTGATCCGCAACGTGACGTTGACCCGGCCGGGGGGCACCGTCGCCGGCATCAACGTCAACTACGGAGACACCGCCCGGTTCAGCGGGGTCACCATCGTCAACGACTCCAGTCGGTCGATGGTGATCTGCCGCAAGTACAACGGCAACAGCAGCGGCGACGAGCCGAGCCAGGTCGGTACCGGCCCGGACAGCACGAACTGTCTCTACTCATCGTCGGACCTCACCTACCGCTGATCCCGGTTCACGGTGGGCGCGCCCGACACGTGCGCGCCCACCGGCGAACGTCGGTCGACTGATCAGGAGCTTCCATGTCTCGATACCCGCGTCGGGCGGCGTGGCCGGTGGTGGCTCTGGCCACCGCGGCTGCCACCGCCGGGATGACCGTGGTGACCACGCTGTCGGCCAGCGCCGCGAGCGGCTGCCAGGTCACCTACACCATCGGTGCGCAGTGGCCGGGTGGCTTCGGCGCCAACCTCGCCATCACCAACTACGGCGAGCCGATCGACGGATGGACGCTGAGCTGGACATTCGCCGCCGGCCAGACGATCACCCAGTCGTGGGGGTTCACCGCGGATCCGGCCAGCGGCACCGTCGTGGCCCCGCAACGCCAGCTACACCGGGTCGATCCTGACCGGCGCCACCGTCGGCGGCGGCTTCAACGGTACGTGGAACGACTCGTCGAACCCGGTTCCGTCGACGTTCACTCTCAACGGCACGGTCTGCACCGGTCCCGGCCCGACGAGCCCGCCCGTGACCACGGCTCCGCCGACCCCGCCGACCACGGCTCCGCCGACCACGGCGCCCCCACCGACGGACACACTGTTCGTGGCGACCAACGGCAACGACGCCAACCCCGGTACGGTGGGTGCCCCGCTGGCGACGTTGGCGCGTGCCGTGGCGCTGGCGACCCCGGGCACTACGATCAGGCTACGCGGGGGCACCTACCAGTTCGGCACCAATGTGCGGATCATGAAGGACGGCACTGCGGCCAACCCTTACACGATCACCAGCTACGACGGTGAACGGGTGGTGCTCGACGGGGAGAATCTGCCGCATACGCCGGCTCCGGTCGGCGGCAGCATCCCGAACCTCGAACGCGGCGTGCTGCATATCGAGGCCGACTACTGGCGGGTGCGTGACCTGGAGATCGCGCACGGACCGTACGCGATCTTCTGCCGCGACTGCAGCAACAACGTCTTCGAACGGCTGGTAACCCGCGACAACTACGAGTCCGGCCTGCAGATCCAGGGCGCGGCCAGCAACAACCAGGTGATCGACCTCGACTCGTACGGCAACCGGGATCCGCGCAAGAACGGCGAGAGCGCCGACGGCCTGGTCATCAAGGAGGGTTCCGGCAGCGGCAACGTGGTGCGCGGTGCCCGGTTGTGGAACAACTCCGACGACGGTTTCGACGCCTGGCTGTTCACCTCGCCGATTCTGATCGAGGACTCGGCGGCCTGGGGCAACGGCTTCAACCGGTGGGACCTGCCGGGCTACTCCGGTGACGGCAACGGGTTCAAGATGGGTGGCGGCGATCCCGACCCGCCGGCGAACCACACCATTCGCAACAGCTTCGCGTTCGACAACGCGGTCGGCGGTTTCATCGACAACGGCAACCCGGGCACCATCACCGTCGAGCGCAACAGCGCCTGGCGCAACGGTGACGGTGGCTTCAAGTTCGCCAACTCCACGTCCCGGCTGACCGGCAACCTGGCGATCGGCAACGGTGCGGGGGTGTCGCTGGGCAACTCGACGGCGACCGGCAACTCGTGGAACATCAAGAGTTCCTGGAGCGCCGCCGATCTCGTCAGCACGGACCCGTCGCTGCTGATCGGGCCACGCGACGCCGACGGCGGCATCCGGAGCTCTGCCTTCCTGCGGCCGCACAGCTACCCGAACCTTGGTGCCCGCAGCTGACCACGAAAGCGACAATCAGCAGTTAATTATATGAAAAGCGACTGTACCCCCAGCGCCTGGCGGGCCCTGCGCCCGCCAGGCGCACTCGTGTTGTCGTCGACGGGTCGGCGATATATCGTCAGAGTATCGGCAAGACATCGTAGGAGGCAGACATGAGGTTCCACCACCGATTCCACGGCGGACCGCAGGCCTGGATGCGGGGCGGATTCGGATTCCCGCCGTTCGGTCCCGGTCCCGGCCCCGGCTTTGGTCCCGGCTTCGGTCCCGGCTTCGGCCCCGGGCCGGGCGGCGGCGGCCCGCGGCGGGGCCGGGGCGGCGGACGCGGCCGGCGCCGGCCGAACGTGCGTGCCGCTGTGCTCGCCCTGCTCGTCGAAGGACCAATGCACGGGTACGAGATGATCCGGGAACTCGACTCCCGTACCGGCGGTGCCTGGCGACCGAGCCCGGGATCGATCTACCCCACCCTGCAACTGCTCGAGGACGAAGGGCTGATCGTCGGGACCGTGGACGCGGCCGGCGGCAGCCGCCGGCAGTACGCGTTGACCGACGCCGGCCGCCCCGAGGCCGAGCAGGCCGCCGAGCAGGCGCCGTGGACGCAGTTCGCCCCGGAAACCGTGGAGAGCTGGCACGACGTGCGCGAATCCGGTATGCAGACGTTGCACGCGCTGCGGCACGTGATGATGAACGGTACCGCCGAGCAGCGGGAGCGGGCCCTGGCCGTACTCGACGAGACCCGCCGCAAGCTGTACGCCATCCTGGCCGACTCCGAGTAGGTCGCCGGTCACGGCGGGATTCGCCGGATCAGCTGTCGATCCGGCGGCCCGCCGATCGTCGTCAAGGCGTACGGCAATGCCACTACCTGCGAGGAGCCCGACATGAAGTACATGCTGTTGTTCGTCAGCCCGCCGACCGACAGCCCGGACCAGCCCGGGGCGCAGTGCACCGTCGAGGACTGGATGGCCTACGACAAGCAGATGAAGGACGCCGGCATCTGGGTCAGCGGCAACGCTCTGGCCGACCTGACCACCTGCACCTCGGTCAAGGTCGACGCCGACGGACAACGGATCGTCACCGACGGTCCGTTCGCCGAGAGCCGGGAGGTGCTCGGCGGGTACGACGTCATCGACGTACCAAACCTGGACGTCGCGCTGGACTGGGCGGCCCGTTCCCCCGGCGCCCGGGACGGAGGATCGGTGCAGGTGCGTCCGATCGCCGAGTTCGGGCTCTGACACCGGATGGTCGGCGGCGAGCCGCAGAACCAGCCGCCCGCCCGGGGCCCGGAAACGGACCCGGCGGCGGTACGCGCGTCAGTGGCGGCCGTGTTCCGCGAGGAACACGGCCGGCTGCTCGCCACCCTGGTACGCCGCTTCGGTGACCTGCACCTGGCCGAGGAGTCCGCCGCCGAGGCCATCGAGGCGGCGCTGACGCACTGGCCGGTCTCCGGGGTGCCGACCCGCCCCGGCGCGTGGCTGCTGACCACCGCTCGCCGCCGGGCCGTCGACCGGATCCGCCGCGACCGGACGTTGGCCCTGCGGATCGCGGTGCTGCAGGCCGAGGCGGACCGGGCCGACCCGGCTCCGGCGGCCGACGTCGACCGGGACCTGCCCGACGACCGGCTCGCCCTGTTCTTCACCTGCGCCCACCCGGCGCTGACCGAGGAGGACCGGGTGGCGCTGACCCTGCGCTGCCTCGGCGGGTTGACCACCGCCGAGGTGGCCCGGGCCTTCCTGGTGCCGGAGGCGACCATGGCCCAGCGGATCGTCCGGGCGAAACGCAAGATCCGCGACGCGCGTATCCCGTTCCGGGTGCCCGGTGCCGACGAGTTGCCGCAGCGGCTTCCCGGTGTCCTGCAGGCGGTGTACTCGATCTTCACCGAGGGCTACGCGGCCAGCTCCGGCCCCTACCTGCAACGCCTCGATCTGGCCGAGGAGGCCATCCGGCTGGCCCGCATCCTGCACCGGCTGCTGCCCGCGCAACGGGAGACCGCCGGACTGCTCGGCCTGCTGCTGCTGGTGCACGCCCGCCGACATACCCGGACCGGCCCGGACGGGGTGCCGGTGCTCCTCGACGAGCAGGACCGGCGTCGGTGGGACCGGCCCATGATCGAGGAAGGCTGCGCGTTGGCCCGCACGGCGTTGACCGGCGGCCCACCGGGCCCGTACGGGCTGCAGGCCGCCATCGCCGCGCTGCACGACGAGGCGCCCGACGTCGCCGGCACCGACTGGCCGCAGATCGTCGCCCTCTACGACGTACTGCTGGGGGTGGCACCGTCGCCGGTGGTGGCGTTGAACCGGGCGGTGGCGGTGGCCATGCGCGACGGCCCGGCAGCCGGTCTGGCCCTGCTCGACGAGCTGGCCGCCGATCCGCGCCTGCGGTCGTACCACCCGTTGCCGGCCGCCCGGGCCGATCTGCTGCACCGGCTCGGCCGGCACGCCGACGCGGCCGACGCCTACCGGCAGGCGGTGGACCTGGCCGGCACCGAACCGGACCGGGAACATCTGCGGCGTCGGCTGGCCGAGGCCGAGGCCGCGACCGGCGTCGACTGAGCCGGTACCGGGCCGTCCGGCACCCCGCCCGCCACCCACCGATCCAGGTGCGGCTCAGCCGGTGCCGTCGTCCGACAGGTGGCAGGCGGCCAGGTGGCCGTCGCCGCGTGCGGTCAGCACCGGATCGTCGACGGCGCACCGGTCGAACGCCGCCGGGCAGCGGGTCCGGAAGTTGCAGCCACTCGGCGGGTCGGCGGGAGACGGCACGGCACCCCGCAGGATGATCCGTTCCCGGGCCCGCTCGGCGACCGGGTCGGGCAGCGGCACCGCGGACAGCAACGCCCGGGTGTAGGGGTGCGCCGGCCGGGCGAACAGCGTCGCCCGGTCGGCCACCTCCACGATACGGCCGAGATACATCACCGCGATCCGGTCACTGAGGTGCCCGACCGCGGCCAGGTCGTGGGCGATGAACAGGTACGCCAACCCGAGCTCGTCGCGCAGGTCCTCCAGCAGGTTGATGATCTGCGCCTGGATCGACACATCGAGCGCGGCGATCGGCTCGTCGGCGACGATCAGATCGGGCTCGCAGGCCAACGCGCGGGCGATGCCCACCCGCTGGCGCTGCCCACCGGAGAACTCGTGCGGGTGCCGGTGCGCGTGGTCCGGGTCGAGGCCGACGAGTTCCAGCAGCTCACCGACGCGGTGCCGACGGGCCCGCGACCCCCGGTGCAGACCGTGCACCGCCAACGGCTCGGCGACGACCGAACCGATCGTCATCCGGGGGTCCAGCGACGCGTACGGATCCTGGAAGATCATCGTGAGGTGCCGGCGCATCGCCCGCAGGTCCCGCCGGCGCAGCGCGGTGACCTCGGTGCCCCGCACGCTGACCCGCCCACCGGTGGGTTCGACCAGCCTCAGCAGGCCCAGCCCGGTGGTGCTCTTGCCGCACCCCGACTCGCCGACCAGCCCCAACGTCTCGCCGGCCGCCACGGTGAAGCTCACCCCGTCGACCGCCCGGACCACCGCATGCTGCCGGCGGCGTAGCCCGCCACCGGCGACCGGGAAGTGCACCCGCAGGTCGGTCACGCTCAACAGCGGCTGCTCAGTCATCTCCACCGTCCGTACCGGTGGCGGTGCCACCGACGACGTCGTAGAAGCAGGCCACCCGGTGGTCCGGGCCGACCGCGCGCAGCGGCGGCACCTCGGTGGCCGCCCGTGGGTCGTGCCGGTAGCCGCAACGTGGATGGAACGCGCAGCCCGGCGGCAGCGCCGTCGGATCCGGCGGCTGGCCGGGGATCGTCGTCAGCCGGCGCGGCCGATCGGCGCCGACCCGGGGCACCGCCGCCAGCAGCCCCATCGTGTACGGGTGCCGGGGTGCGGCGTACAGCTCGTCCACCGGTGCCTGCTCCAGGATCCGGCCGGCATACATGACCGCGACCCGGTCGGCGATCCCGGCCACCACCCCCAGATCATGGGTGATCCAGACGACCGCGAGGCCCAGCCGTCGCTGCAGCCCGGCGACCACCTCGAGGATCTGCGCCTGGGTGGTGACGTCCAGCGCGGTGGTCGCCTCGTCGGCGAGCAGCACCTTCGGCTCACAGGCCAGCGCCATCGCGATCATGACCCGCTGGCGCATCCCGCCGGAGAACCGGTGCGGGTAGTCGCCGAGCCGCTCCCGGGCGTCCGGCAGCCCGACCTGTTCGAGCAGCTCCACCGCCCGGTCGCGGGCCGCCGCGCCGGTGGCCACGCCGTGCAGCTCAATCGGCTCGACCAGCTGCGACCCGATCGTCTTCACCGGGTTGAGGGAGGTCATCGGGTCCTGGAAGACCATCGCGATCTCGTTGCCCCGGATCCGCCGCAGCTGTCGCTCACCGGCGGCCAGCAGGTCCACACCGTCCAGCAGCACCTGCCCGGTGGCGGTGGCCGCCTCGTCGAGCAGGCCGAGGACCGCCAGCGCGCCGACGGACTTGCCGGACCCCGACTCGCCGACGATGGCCAGCGTTTCACCCGGGTGCACGTCGTAGCTGACCCCGTTGACCACCCTCGCCACGCCCCGCCGGGTGCCGATGCGCACCGTCAGGTCCCGTACCGACAGCACCGGGTCGCCGGCCATCAGCCCTGCCCCCTCGACTCGATGACCGACCGTTGCCGTGGGTCGAGCGCGTCGCGCAGCCCGTCGCCGACGACGTTGAACGCCAGCACGGTCGCGAAGATCGCCAGGCCGGGGAAGATGCCCATCCACGGCGCCTGACTGACGAAGTCGCGGCCCTCGGCGAGCATCCGTCCCCAGGCCGGATCGGGTCGCTGCACGCCCAGACCGAGGAACGACAACGCCGCCTCGGCCAGGATCGCGAACGCCAGGCTCAGCGACGTCTGCACGATCACCGGCGCGGCGATGTTCGGCAGCACGTGGCGGAGCAGGATCCGCAGGTCGCCGGCGCCGACGGCACGGGCGGCCCGGACGTACAACTGGGCCGAGACGACGAGCGTCGCGGCCCGCACGATCCGGGCGAAGATCGGCGTGTAGACGATGCCGATGGCGATCATCGCGTTGGTGATGCCCGGCCCGAGGATGGCCAGCACCGCGATCGCGAGCAGGATCGCCGGGAACGCGAACAGCACGTCCATGGTGCGCATCAGCAGCGCGTCCGCCGCGCCGGAGTAGAAGCCGGCGACCAGCCCGATCAGCAGCCCGGCGGTCAGCGAGATGCCCACCGCGACGAACCCGACCTGGAGCGACACCCGGGCTCCGACCAGCACCCGGCTGAGCACGTCGCGGCCGAGATTGTCGGTGCCGAACGGGTGCGCCCACGACGGGCCCGCGAGCCGGCCGGGCACGTCGACCGCGTTCGGGTCGTACGGGGCCAGCCACGGCCCGACCACGGCGACCGCCGCCAGCACGGCCAGCACCAGCAGCCCGGCCAGGGCCAGCCGGTTGCCCAGCAGCAACAGGAACAGGCGGCGGGTCATCGGCGCCGCACCCGCGGGTCGAGGTAGCCGTACAGCAGGTCCACCAGGAAATTGACCACCAGGAACATCAGCGCGATGGCCAGCACCGCGCCCTGCAGCAGGCTGTAGTCACGCCGGACGACCGCGTCGTACGCCAACCGGCCCAGACCGGGCCACTCGAAGATCACCTCGACGATCACCACCCCGCCGAGCAGGAATCCGAGCTGCAGACCGACGGCGGTCACGATGGAGATCCAGGCGTTGGGCAGCACGTGCCGGCGGACCGTCTGCCAGCGGGACAGCCCCTTGGCCCGGGCGGTACGGGCGTAGTCCTGGTGCAGCGCCTCCAGCACCGCCGAGCGGACGAACCGGGTCAGCACCGAACCGGAGATCAGCCCCACGGTCATCGCCGGCAGTACCAGGTGGTGGGCCGCCCGGACCGGATCGTCCAACGGCGACACGTAACCGGAGGCCGGCAGCCAACCCAGCAGCAGCGCGAAGAGCAGGATGTACATGATCCCGCTCCAGAAGTCCGGCACCGAGATCCACAACTGGCTGAACCCGGTGGCGATCCGGTCCACGAGTGACCCGGAGCGCACCGCGGAGACGATGCCCAACGGCAGCGCGATCGCCAGCGCGACGGCGAGCGCCGCGCCGGCGAGCAGGCTGGTCGGGCCGAGCCGGGCCAGCAGCAGCCGGGTGACCGGCTCACCGCTGCGGAAGCTGACCCCCAGGTCGCCGGTGACCGCGCGGGCCAGCCAGCCGCCGTACTGGGTCAACAGCGGCTGGTCCAGCCCGGCGCGGGCCCGCATCGCCTGGTACAGCTCCTCGTCGAAGCGGGTGCCCAGGGCCAGCCGGATCGGGTCGCCGGGCACCAGCTGGACGATCAGGAAGACCGCGACGCTGACCCCGAGCATCGCGACGACCGTCTGCAGCGCCCGCCACAGTAGGAAACGCGCCATCGCGCCGGCTCAGTCGGTCAACCGTACGGTCCGCAGCCGGGTCTTGCCGTCCGGGTGCATCTCCACGCCGGACACCTGCGGCGCCCAGGCCAGCGTGGCCTGCGGGCTGTACAGGTAGCCGTAGCTGACCTCGTCGATGATTAGCCTGGCCGCCTGGTGGTAGAGATCGCGCCGTTCGGTGTCCTCGACGCTGGCCCGAGCCTGGTCGAGGTACTGGTCGACCTGCGGGTTGGCGTAGCCGTGGAAGTTGAACGAGCCGGCGGAGTGGTGCTGGGCGTAGTAGGCGTACTCGCCGTCGAGGTTGTTCAGCCAGCCGAGGACGTAGCAGTCGTAGCTGCCGTTGCCCTGCTCGTCGAGCCAGCTGGCGAAGTCGAGGGTACGGATCTCGGCGTTGACGCCGACGTCGCCCCACTGGCTGGCGATCACCTCGGCTGCGGCCAGGGTGTGCGGGTACTCGTTGGTCAGCATCAGGTCGACGGTGAGGTCGGTGACGCCGGCGTCGGCGAGCAGCTCGCGGGCCTGGTCCGGATCGTGGCTGAACGGGGCGTAGTCGGTGGCCCAGAAGTTGCCCGGCGGCATCGCCGACTGCACCGGCGTCGCGGCGTCGAAGAAGGCGGCCTGGGCCACCTGTTCGCGGTCGATGGCGAACGACAGCGCCCGGCGTACGTCGATGTCGTCGAACGGCGGCCGGTCGAAGTTGCAGGTGAAGTACCAGTAGTCGTTGCTGGCCTGCTGGCCCAGCTCGACGTCGGGGTCGTCGCGCAGGGTGGCGATCTCCTGCGCCGGCACGTTGTTGGTCAGGTGCACGGCGCCGGTGCGCAGGTTGGTCAGCGCGGTGGTCGGCTCGGAGACGAACCGGAACTCGACCCGGTCGACGTACGGACCGTCGCCCCAGTAGTCCGGGTTGGCCTCCAGCACGATCCGGTCACCGGGGGTGTAGCTGACGAACCGGAACGGCCCGGTGCCGATCGCGTCGGTGGTCAGCCCGTCGCCGTCGATCAGCTCGGGGGCGACGATCGCCATCCCCTTGAACCCGCCGATGTTGGCCAGCAGGTTGGGGGTCGGCTGGTTGAGGACGAACTCCACCGTACGGTCGTCGACCTCGCGTACCTCGTCGACGGTCTCGAACCGCCAGGCGTTCGCGGCGGTCTCCGCGTCGGTGATCCGTTCGAAGCTGGCCACCACGTCGCTGGCGGTGAACTCCCGCCCGTTGTGCCAGGTGACGCCGTCGCGCAGCTGGAAGGTCCAGGTGAGCAGGTCCTCGCTGACCTCCCACTCGGTGGCCAGCGCGGGTTGGAAGCTCAGGTCGGGGGCCGGCTCCACCAGGGTGTCGTAGACGTTCTCCAGCACCAGGAAGGTGGGCGACGCGGTGGAGACGTGCACGTCCAAACTGTCCGGCTCGCTGGAGATGGCCACCACCAGGGTGCCGTCGGAGGTGGGGGTCCCGTCGTCGGTCTCCAGGGACTCGCCGGCCGAGCAGCCGGCCAGCGCGAGCGCCGCGGCGGCGGCGAGGCTCGTCGCCCGCCCGGCCGACCGGTTGGTACGCGCGGATCGCCGCCGGTGCGGGAACGCTGGGGAGGGATTCACCGTCTGTCTCCTACCTCGTTGTCGCCGTTACGGGCTTGACGGGCCGGGTTGCGTCGACGGGATGGTGCACGTCGGGGCTGGTGCACATCGCCAACTGCGTGGTGCCGCCGGATGATGCCGCGACTGGCTGCGGATCGGTGCACCGACCCTAGTCGATCGCTGCAGGGGTCACAACTCGATGACCTCAGGTGACCGTGGTCCACATCGGGTCGGTCCGCAGTCCGAATGAAACGGTTCATTCGACGACAGCTCGCCTTGACACACTGGCAAACGCATCCATAGCCTTCAGTCTCTTGTATCGTTTCATCGACTGTCACGGGTGCCTGACACCGTCCCGCGGCCGGCCGGTCGGCCAGAGCCGGCCGCGCCGCCCGTCGACCGAGGAGATTTCCGGATGAACCGTCGTACCCGACGTCGCCGTCCCCACCGTCCACCCACCGCCGTGGCGTTGCTCGCCGGCGTCCTCACGCTGACCCTCGGCGTACCGGCCGGCGCCGCCTCCGTCGACCGGGCCGACGATGTCCGCGGCCCCGCCGACGGACCGGCCGGCGGTGGTCGCCCCGACGCCGTCCAACTCGAACATCTCGACCGCGGCCTGGTCGCCGCCGCCACCGACCAGGGCGTCTTCCTCAGTTGGCGACTGCTCGGCCACGAGGTGACCGGCTCCGGTGCCACCGGCATGACCGGGGCCGACTTCCACGTCTACCGGGACGGCCGGCGGCTGGCCACCGTCACCGACAGCACCAACTACCTGGACACCGACCCCGCGACCGGCGCCGGCTACCAGGTCGCCGCCGTGGTCGACGGCGTCGAGGTCGACCACAGCGATCCGGTGCACCCGTGGTCGCAGGCCTACCACGACCTGCCGCTGCGTCGGCCCGCCGACGGGGTCACCCCGGCCGGTGAGACGTACACCTACTCCGCCAACGACATGAGCGTCGGCGACGTCGACGGCGACGGGCGGTACGAGTTCGTCGTCAAGTGGGACCCGTCCAACTCCAAGGACGTCTCCCAGGTCGGCTACACCGGACCGGTCTACCTCGACACGTACCGGCTGGACGGCACCCTGCTGCACCGCATCGACCTCGGGGTCAACATCCGGGCCGGCGCCCACTACACCCAGTTCCTGGTCTACGACTTCGACGGCGACGGCCGCTCGGAGATGATGCTCAAGACCGCCCCCGGCACCAGGACGATCAGCTACCGGCCCGACGGCCGGGTCGCCGACGAACGCTACGTCACCATGCCGGAGTCCGACCGGCGGGCCGGCTACTCGCACCGCGACGACTACCGGATGTCCGCCGCCGACTACCACGACCACCTGGTCGACATGTTCCAGGGCTGGCACGCCCACCCGGAGGTGGTCGCCGGCAACTGGCCGGTCACCCTGGAGGCGGCGTTCGGCATCGACCCGGCGTACGAGTATCCGCTGTCGCGGTCCGCCGCGCAGGCCCTCGCCGACCACTTCATCGACGTCTACGCCCCGGCCCGCAGCAGCCGCAACAACCTGCGTGCCTTCGAAGGCTTCATCGTCGACGGCCCCGAGTACCTCACCGTGTTCGACGGCGCCACCGGGCGGGAGTTGCAGACCGTCCGCTACCAGCCCGGTCGGCATGACGATGGCCTGATGTGGGGCGATTACGCGATGTCGCGCATCGAGCCGGGCAACCGGGTCGACCGGTTCCTCGCCGCGGTGGCCTACCTGGACGGCCGCCGTCCGTCGGCGGTCTTCGCCCGCGGCTACTACACCCGCTCTACCCTGGTCGCTTACGGGTGGGACGGGCGCAAGCTCACCGAGCAGTGGTACGTCGACAGCGGCTGGACGCCGATGACCAACCCGTTCAACGACTCGCCGCACGGTCGCGACGGCACCGACGACGAGTTCGCCACCATCACCACCCAGGGGCAGCACTCGATCAGCGCGGCCGACGTCGACGGCGACGGCCGGCACGAGATCGTCTACGGCGCCGCCACCATCGATGACGACGGCAGCCTGCTGTACAGCGCGTTCGCGCAGTTGCCGCCGGACAGCGCGGCCCCGGGCACGATGGCCCGGCTCGGCCACGGCGACGCCATGCACGTCACCGACATCGACCCGCGCCGCCCCGGCCTGGAGGCGTACCTGGTCTTCGAGGGCGGGCGGTGGGCACCGTACGGGCACGGCCTGCTCGACGCCGCCACCGGTGAAGTGATCTTCGGCGCCTACTCCGGAGTGGACACCGGCCGGGGCATGATTGGCGACATCGACCCGCAGCACCCCGGCCACGAGGTGTGGGCGGTCAGCGGACTCGGCCTGCACACCGCCGCCGGCGAGCCGCTCGGCTCGCAGATCCCCGGCACCAACATGAGCATCCGGTGGGCGGCCGACGGCAGCACCCAGATCGTCGACGGCGCCATCGACCAGACCCCGACCATCGACGACTGGCGCCGGGGTCGGCTGCTCACCGCCGAGGGCACCCGGACCAACAACTACACCAAGGGCAACCCGGGCCTGGTCGCCGACGTCTTCGGTGACTGGCGGGAGGAGCTGCTGCTGCGTACGGTCGACAGCACCGCGATCCGGATCCACCTGAGCACCGAGGTGACCGATCGCAAGATGTACACCCTGATGCACGATCCGCAGTACCGCGCCGAGGCGGCCCGCCAGCAGACCACCTACAACCAGCCGTCGTATCCCGGCTTCTACCTGGCCGCCGACACCGACTTCGGAAAGGTGCCGGTGCCGGACCTCTGGACACCGGGCAGCCTGCCCGCGCTGCGGACCGCGTACGACGGATTCCGGCGCGACGGCGCGATCACCGGACCGGTCACCCACCGGCTGTCCACCGCGCTGCACCAGGCGCAGTGGCACCTCGACCGGGGCCGCACCGGCCCGGCGACGCAGGCCCTGCAGCGCTTCGTGCACCATCTGGCGCATCCGCACCGGCGTGACCGGGTCGACCCGGCCGCCGCGGCAGCGCTGACCCACCAGGCCCGGACCGTCATCGGCATGCTCGGCTGACCACGACTCGACAGACCGGGAGCTGACCTGCGGTGCGCGACGGCTTGGCCCGTCGCGCACCGCAGGTGGCGCCTACCGATAGGGTCGTCGGTCGTGGGAAGACTCTGGCAGGGCGTGACCGCGACCGTCGGCCGGCTGGCCGGTCAACGCGTACCGGCGCAACGGCGCCCGACACCGGCCAAGCTGGCCCGGCGCCGGCAGGTGGCCGCGTTGCAGCGGCGGCAGCTGTCGTACGCACCCGAGCTGGACGGGCACGCCGATCCCGGCGAGATCGTCTGGACCTGGGTGTCGTACGAGGAGGACCCCCGGCAGGGCAAGGACCGCCCGGTCCTGGTGGTGGGCCGGCGCAGCCGCACGCTGTTCGGGCTGATGCTGTCCAGCCAGTCCGACCGCGACGGGCAGCGGCACTGGCTGTCGCTGGGCACCTGGGGCGACGACGGCCGGCCGAGTTGGATCCGGCTCGACCGGGTGCTCACCATGCGGGAGGACAGCATCCGGCGTGAGGGTGCCATCCTCGACCGGGGCCGGTTCGACCGGGTGTGCCAGGCGTTGCGGGCCGGTTACGGCTGGTCCTGACCGGGTCAACGCCCGCCGGTGCCCGACGACGACGAAGATAGCCGTCGGGCACAGTTCGCCGACACGTCACGATCGTGTGCCCTGCCCGCCGCCCGGCGGTTGCCATGCTGGCCGGATGGTGACGGCATCATGAGGATCGTTCGGCTGGCGAATTTCATCACCGGCAGTTCCGGTGGGTTACGGACCGCGCTGCGGGAACTCGGCACCGGCTACCTTGCCGCCGGCCACGAGCCGGTGCTGGTGGTGCCGGGGGCGGCCGACGCGGATGAGGACACCGCACAGGGGCGGGTGATCACCCTCGCCGGGCCGGCGGTGCCCGGCACCGGCGGCTACCGGGTGCTGCTTGGCCGTTCCCGGGTACGCCGCCTACTCGCCGAGCTCGCCCCGGACCGGCTGGAGGTCTCCGACCGCACCACGCTGCGGTGGACCGGACAGTGGGCGCGGCGGCACGGCGTACCCGCGTTGATGGTCTCCCACGAGACGCTCGACGGCCTGTTGCGGTTGCCGTTCGGCGTCCGATCCGCCGGCCCGGCGAAGCTGACCGACCGGATCACCGAGCGGATCGCCGACCGGCTCAACGCGGCGACCGCCGCCGGATACGACCGGGTGGTGTGCACCACCGAGTGGGCCGCGCGTGAGTTCACCCGGATAGGGGCGGACAACCTGGCCCGGGTGCCGCTCGGCGTGGATCTCGACCAGTTCCACCCCCGCCGGCACGACGAGGCGGTCCGCGAGCGGTACGCGCCCAACGGTGAACTGCTGGTGCTGCACTGCGCCCGGCTGTCCGCCGAGAAGTGCCCCGAGCGGGTCCTCGCGGCGCTGGCCGCGCTGCGCGACCGGGGCGTACCCGCCGTCGGGGTGATCGTCGGCACCGGCCCTCGTCAGGCGGGTCTGCGCGCACACGCTGTCGAGGCCGGGCTGACCGTGCACTTCGCCAACTACGTCGGCGACCGCGACGAGGTCGCCCGGCTGCTGGCCAGTGCCGACGTGGTGATCGCACCCGGGCCGGTGGAGACCTTTGGACTGGCCGCCCTGGAAGCCCTGGCCAGCGGCACCCCGGTGGTGGTCGCCGCGGAGAGCGCGCTGCCGGAGGTGATTGGAGACGCCGGGCTGGCGGTGGCCGGCGGCGGGCAGGAGTACGCGGACGCGATCTGCGAACTGGTCGGCCGACCGGTGGCGGCGCGACGCGCGGCGGCCCGCCGCCGGGCGGAGGGCTTTCCCTGGTCGGCGGCGGTCGACGGCTTTCTCCGTGCCCACCGGGTCGACGCTGGCGCTGACCAGTTCGCTGACGCTGATCGGATTGCCCGTGCTGCTCGCTCCGGGTCCGAGTCCGGTTCCGCGTACGACAGCGCCGGGCGTGGGCATCGATCTGCCCGCGCCCGGCGTTGACTGGCGGATCAGGTGGTCAGCACCTGACCCAGTCCAGGTTGAACAGGGTGTCGACGTTGCCTTCGGTCGTGGTCATCGACATGCTGGCCTGGCCGCTGGAGGTGCCGGCGTCCACTCGCAGTTCGGTGTTGATGTTCAGCACCCGCTGCTGCCCGCAGGGGACGTACACCAGCACTGGTGCGTGGTCCGCGGTGGCCCAGAAGCCGTTGTACGGTCCGCCGAACGTGGCGTCGGTACGGCTGTTGTCGGACGAACCCTGCCAGTAGTAGTTCGTCCGCTGCCGGCCGGTCGCTCCACTGGGAATCCGGGCCCGACCCCGGTAGTCCGCAGTGGCGACCGCGAAGGTCCAGCCCGCCGGCACCTTGACGAGCACACCGAGTTGGCAGTTCTTCCGGCTGTCCGTCGGGTCGGCCCCGTCACCGACGGTGGCGAGGAAGTCGTAGTAGCGGATCCGGAAGCCGGTGTTGTCGGGGTTGGCAACGACCCTGGCCGTGCCGGGCGCGCAGCCTGAACCACTGGCGGCCACCACCTCCACGGTGATGTCGCTGTCCGGCACGGCGCTCGGCGTCGCCGGGGAGGCATGGGCCGGAGCGGTCAGGGTCAGCGCGAGAACCGTGCCGAGTGCGGCGAACATTCCGTGTCTCGCGCCGGTGAGGCTTCTTTTCATTCCGTTCCCCTCAGGGCTCAGGTTATGACGGCTGGGGCACACACGACTTTGCGGAACAACCGCGCCGTGGATCTTTGTCTGCTGGGCCCTTTGGATCATGGGGGATTGGGTCCAGAGTGTTTCGGCGGGGCGTCCTGCGAAAGGATGATAGCGACGAGCATCGATTCATGCAAGTATCTCCCGGGGTCGATATGTTGATATTGATTCTGCCCAGGTCGTATGTCGTGTGCCCGTTTCGGCGGGATCAACTAGCTGGTCATTGGAGGCAATTGGGTCAACCTCTTGTCATGTTATGGGTGATTTGTGCGGTTGGCGCGGTCGCCTCCTACTCTGCCGGCTGGGTTGGAAGGGTCGGCGGCGAGATCGCGTGCGATCAATTTACAAAACCCCTGTGGCAATTAAATTTACGTTGACAACCATCAATGTCTGTACGTAGATTGTTGCGCACGCATCGTCGCATCACACATCGGAGGAGGTTTCATGCGCAAACTGCTGACGCGTGGCGGCGTGGTGCTTGCGTTGCTCGCCTCATCGTTGATCTCGGGCGCACCCGCGTCCGCCAAGGGGATCCTGGATGACCCGCCGGATGACCAGGTTGTGATCGATCTGGTCGCGATGGCGGGTTCCGGTTGTCGGCCAGGTACCGCCGACGTCGCCGTCTCGCCGGACAACACCGCCTTCACCACCATCTACAGCGACTACCTGGTACAGGCGGGTCCGGGTATCTCGGTCACCGACGGTCGCCGTAACTGTCAGCTCAACGTGCTGGTGCACGCGCCGGCGGGCTACACCTTCGCGATCGTGAAGGTGGACTACCGCGGCTACGGGCTGCTCAGCCCGGGTGCCATCGCCACGCAGCGGGCCAACTACTACTTCCAGGGAATGACTCAGGGCACCTTCAGCAGCCATCCGATTCCGGCTCCGCTGGACGACAACTGGATGGTGAGCGACGAGGTGCCGATCGCCTCCGTGGTCTGGCATCCGTGTGGCGAGATCCGCAACCTCAACATCAACACCGAGTTGCGCCTGAGCAAGGGATCGTCGACGGACGTCAGCTTCCTGACCATGGACTCGACGGACGGCAGCATCGAGACGATGTACCACCTGGCCTGGCAGCCCTGCCCGTGAACTGACTGACCCCGTACCCGATGACAGAGGGTGGCCGGTGCGACCGGCCACCCTCGACCGGCCATCCGCGACCGGCTGCGCCGGCGGGTGCCTACCCGGCGGCGACCGTCGGTGTCCGGCGCGCAACGTGGACGCCGGGTCCCAGCCGGGCGGCGACCCGGGTCAGGGCCCGGTCACCAGGCCGGGTGGCGACGTGGAAGTGCGAGGCCGTCGCCGGCGAAAGGTCACCACCCCAGACCACGGTGCCTTCGCAGTCGGCGAGTATGTCCCGTACGACCGCCTCCTGGTGCGGCCACAGCGACTCGCTACCGCCCAGCGGGTAGGCGGTCGGGTGCAGGGCGATCGCGGTGCCGGAGAGGTAGTTGGATTCGACGGCGGTGCGCACCACGCGGTCGGCAGCGTAGCCGGCGACGCCGCCGCCTTCGCCGGTGTCGACCGGGCCGATCTCGTAGTGCCAGCGGCGGGCGACGTGCAGCAGCACCCCGGCGGCGGGACCTCGGCGCAGCGCTACCGAGGCGGTGGAACCCTCGATCCGGTGGACAGCGATGGCGGCCGGATCGATCCGCCAGCCGTTTGCGGACACCTCGTGGATTTCGTTCCGCGCCTCGGCAACTTCGGCCGCGTGGGCGGCGCCAGCGGGCGTCAGGGCGAGCACGCCGGTGCCGACGGCGCCGCCGAGCAGGACACGTCTGCTGATCATCTCGGGCTCCTCACTCACTGGCCGGAAACGAGCGCGACTCACTGGCCGGGAACGAGCGCGGCGACCCCGGGATCGGCTCCGTCCCGCCATACGTCGTGGTCCAGTCCCCAGCCAGGCGTGAACTCGTACTCCCGGATCTGGTTGAACGCCCAGTTCGCCGGCAGCGGGAAGCCGAGGTTGCCGGAGTAGCCCCAGGACATCCCGGAAACCAGCGACCACCGTGCGCCGACCTCCTGGGAGACACGGCTGCACACGTTGCGCGAGCCGTAGACTCCGAACTGGTAGCGGTCGCCCAACTCGGCGAGCGCCGACTTCACGCCGTGGAAGTACGGCTTGATCCCGCCGTCGATGTCGACGTCCAGGGCGTCGAAGTCGACCGCGAAGTAGACGCAGGTACCGGCGGGGATCCGGTGCTCGACGGCCTTCTGATGGGCGATCCGGCCCTGGTCGTACCCTTTGGGGTAGGTGAAGTTGCCCAGCTGGGTGCCGTTGTACTGGAAGATCGGGAAGAATCGCAACCCGGCGTCGAGGATGGTCTGCGGTTCACCGGGCTTGAGCGCCTTGTTCAGAAAGTACGGGTCCGACGGCGGCAGATGCTCGTCGAGGTAGCGCCCGACGATCCGGTAGCCGGCCGCGACGAGCTGCGCGCCACGGGCTGCGGTGATCTCGGTGATGCAGTCGCAGCCGGTGGCGGGCCGGCCGGTGTCGCCGCAGGAGACGAGCAGCTGGGCCCAGGTGGTGTAGTCGTTGGTGCCGCTCTCGGGGATCTGCGAGAAACGCTGGAAGGCGCGCAGCCACGCCAGGTGGGTGGCGGTCTCCACATCGGTGTCGATGTCCTGCGGGTGGTACGCCAGCGGCAGCTGTGGATCGCCCGGCAGTAAGGTCGGCGAGTTGACGTAGCACGCCGACCGGAACAGGTGGCGCAGATCGCCGGTGAGCCGGCCGGAGCCGACCCCACGCAGCCCGGCCTGGGTGCCCGGCCCGAAGTTGCCGTTGATCGAGCCCAGCGGGATCCCGACCTCGTACTGGATGGCCATCATCAGCCCTTGCTGCACGTCCCTGGAGTAGATCCCGTCGCAGGGCACCAGACTCATCGCCGGGATGCCGATGCCGGCCACGTAGCGCGAGTTCAACCGCTGCTGGATGCCCCGGACGGTGCTGTCACCCTGCGGCATCAGGCGGAACTGGTCCATCCGCAGCATCGCCCGCGCGACGTGCGGCCACATCGCCCGCCGGGCCGACAGACCGGCGTACGACAGCCCGGCGTCGACGTAGAGCTGACTGAACGAGTCCTCCGAGTCGGCGGTCCAGACTCCCTGATCGGTGGCGGCCCAGTAGCCCTTGCACCACAGCGCGGCGTTGTAGATGCGGACCAGGTTGGTGTTGGTCTCCTCGGCTGGCAGCCGGTTACGCGTGCGGACCGCGGCGAGGGTGCCAGGCCCGAAGTTCTGCACCGTCGGCGAGATGCCGAGCTCGTACTGCAGCCCCTGGGTCAGCGAGAGTACGGTCGGCCAGCCGGTGCGCCCGTCCTCCGGGCAGCTCAGGTATCCCGGCGCGCCGGCGTAGGTGGCGTTGACCCACTGCTGGGCCGCGAGTACGTGGCTGTCCGCCAGGCTGGTCCGTGGCAGGCCGGAATCGATCATTTCAGACATCCCCCGTGCTGTCGTCCGATGATGTGGACGATACGGCCCACCAGACCGGGTTGTAAATTGTCTGTCGTCGATCAACATCCTGGCCGGGGTCGGTCTTGACCTGGTCGATGGTGTGCCCAGCGGGTCCCGTCCGGACATGGCGAGGCCCGGAGAGCTGTCCTGTCTCCGGGCCTCTGGGCTGCCGCCCATTTGCTGTCGCCAGTACGTTTAAAAGGGACAGATCACTCTTTATGACGCCGGGTTTTGCCCTTAAACTACCGCGCCGCGGTGGAGGCGCGAGCTGGAATCGAACCAGCATCCAGCTGTCCCTGTCCGTCCCTCCTCGACCTGACGACCGGCGGCGAATGCTGAGCGTGGAGCGAGAGCCTGAGTGTGTGGCGGCTGCCTCTACCAGTTGGGCCACCCCGGTGTGGCTGGTACCGGGGGCGGGACTCGAACCCGCACTGGGACCGCTTCGTCAGATTCGTCGTCAGCTTCAGCTTGGTGCTCCTCCGCCGTCAGCCGGTGCGAACCCGGCTGACGGCCACCCCGGGGCTCAGTCCGGGGAGACTGTGATCGTATCCACCGGCAGGTGGTCTGCGACTACCCGAACAGGTAGCCAAAGACCGCGTCGCCGATGCGCTGGTCGGTGACCTCGGCGCCGTTGGCCTCCTCGCGGGCGAACTTGACCGCGGTCTGCAGCGCCGCGATCCGGTCCAGCAACTCGTTGACCCGCCGGGCCGGCAGCGCACCGGAGAACTTCACCGTCGTCCAGTAGCCGACCGGTACGTCCTCGTAGTAGACCTCGACCTGCGCCGGGTGTTTGTCGGTCGCCTCAGCCTTGACATGGTTGCGGGGCACCTTCTTCGTCTTGACCGTACGCACCGGATCGGTACGCCAGGAGTCGGTCGACTCGTCGCGGCTCCACGACTCGGCCGCGTCCAGCACCGGCAGCTTCTTGACGAAGGTGTGCAGGTCGACCAGCTGCTTCTCCAGGAACAGCAGGTGCGACACCGGTGCGGCGGTGACCAGGGTCCGGCCGTCGACCACGACATCGGCGGTGGCCCGGGTGTTCGCCCAGTCCTTGGTCGCGGTCACGTCGAACAGCCGGGTCAGCGTCTTCGCCACGTCCCGCAGCACCTGCTCGGCGTGCACCTGCACCCGGGTCGACTCGGGCGGGAACTGCTCACCCTCCTCGTCCTTCGGCTGGTAGGTGCGGGAGATTCCGGACAGCAGCGGCTGCTTCTGCACCGCGTGGTGCGCCTCGGTCAACTCCGCGAAGGACTTGCTCTTGACGCCCTTCTCCACCGCGATGATCTGGTTCAGCTTGGTCACGGCGATCATGCTCGCAGACGACGTCAACCCGGCCGAACGGATTAACTCCGTCCGGGCCGGCTGAACCGGTGATTGTATCGATCATTGTTGCGTGCCAGAATTCGCCTCAGCCGCACCGGGAGCCAACGCGAGCGGCTCGTTTCAGACCGAGGGGACCGCCGGGGGTGACCACCATCCGGCGCCGGGCACTCCTCTCCCCAGCCCACCACGTCGACCGTCCTCGACCGTGCGGCCGCACCGTCCGAGGCAGATCCGGTCGCAAGCCGGTTCAGACCGACACTCCGGCCCGTGGTGGCAGCCCTGCGGATCTGTAGGAGAACGCGATGCCATCCGTCCCGAGACGCACCGTACGCCGTAATCTGCTGGCCGTCGGCGGCGCTACCGCACTGGTCGCCGCAGCCCTGATCGTCCCCACCACCGCCGCCCACGCCGCGGTGGTCTGCAACGTCACCTATCAGGCGAACACCTGGAACGAAGGCTCCGGCGCCGGTGGATTCACCGCCAACATCACCATCAACAATCGGCAGGATCCAGTCAACGGCTGGAGCCTGCGCTTCACCCTGCCGTCCGGTCAGACCCTGACCCAGGGCTGGTCGGCGAACTGGAGCGGCAGCTCCGGCGCGATCACCGCGACCAACGCCTCGTGGAACGGCAACCTGGGTACCGGGGCGTCCACCTCGATCGGCTTCAACGGGCGGTGGACCGGCAGCTACTCCAGCCCTACCGCGTTCACCTTGAACGGGGTGGCGTGCAACGGTGGCACCGGCCCGACGACTCCGCCGCCGGTCACCACCGTGCCGCCGCCGGTCACCACGGCACCTCCGCCGGTCACGACAGCGCCCCCACCGGTCACCACGCCACCACCGACCGGTGGGCCGCGGGTGGACAACCCGTACGTGGGTGCGGATGTGTACGTGAACCCGATCTGGAGTGCGAACGCGGCGGCTGAGCCGGGTGGTAGCCGGATCGCGGACGAGCCGACGGGTGTGTGGCTGGACCGGACGAGTGCGATCTACGGCAACAACAGCCCGACGACCGGTGACATGGGTCTGGCCGACCACCTGGACGAGGCGGTGGCGCAGGACGCGGCGAACGGTAGTCGTCCGTTGGTGTTCCAGGTGGTGATCTACAACCTGCCGGGTCGGGACTGTGCGGCGTTGGCCTCCAACGGTGAGCTGGGGCCGACGGAGATCGACGCGTACCGGGACGACTACATCGATCCGATCGCGGAGATCGTGGGTCGGGCGGAGTACCGGAATCTGCGGATCGTGGCGGTGATCGAGATCGACTCGCTGCCGAACCTGGTGACGAATGTGGGTTCCCGGGCGACGGCGACGCCTGAGTGCGACGTGATGCTGGCGAACGGCAACTACGTCACGGGTGTCGGCTACGCGATCTCGCAGTTGGCGGATGTGCCGAACGTGTACAACTACATCGACGCCGGGCACCACGGTTGGATCGGCTGGGAGGACAACTTCGGGCCGACGGCGCAGATCATCGCGCAGGCGGCGAACGCGTCGGGTGCCTCGCCGTCGGACGTGCACGGGTTCATCACGAACACGGCGAACTACTCGGCGTTGCGGGAGCCGTACATCACGGTGGACTCGACGACGCGTCCGTCGACGTGGATCGACTGGAACAACTACAACGACGAGTTGTCGTTCGCGCAGGCGTTCCGGCAGCGGCTGGTGCAGGCCGGGTTCCCGTCGGGTGTGGGCATGTTGATCGACACGTCCCGCAACGGCTGGGGTGGCCCGGACCGTCCGACCGGTCCGAGCAGTGCCAGTGATGTGAACACCCGGGTGGACGAGTCGCGGATCGACCGGCGGTTCCAGAAGGGGAACTGGTGCAACCAGTCGGGTGCGGGTCTGGGTGAGCGTCCGACGGCGGCGCCCGCTTCGGGTATCGACGCGTACGTGTGGATCAAGCCGCCGGGTGAGTCGGACGGGTCGAGCTCGGAGATCCCGAACGACGAGGGTAAGGGTTTCGACCGGATGTGTGACCCGACGTACACGGGTAACCCGCGGAACAACAACAACATGAGTGGTGCTCTGCCGAACGCACCGGTTTCCGGGCACTGGTTCTCGGCTCAGTTCCAGGAGCTGATGGCGAACGCGTACCCGCCGCTGTGACCTGACCTGACGACCCGGGCGTCGGCCGCCGTCGTCCTGACGGCGGCCGACGCCCGGCCAGAGCGAAGGAGTTCCTTGATGCTGTACCGGATCGGTGCCCTGCTCGCCGCCTCGATCGTGACCGTCGCGGGCTGGGCCGGCCCGGCGCAGGCCGAGCCCTGGCCCGCGACCGTTTCCACCCCGACACCGACCCCGGCGTGCCCGCCCGCACTGCCGGTGACGGGCTTGGTCGCCGGCGTGACCCAGACCAGTGTGACCGTGCGCTACCGGAATGCGGGCCGGTGCTCCGGCCTTCAGGCCGGGGGTGAAGGCCCACGCTGGGAGGGCCGCCAGGGCCCGAGCAGTGCTCTAAGCTGAACGGTTTTGCCGCTCGATGTACTGCGTCACGATGCTCAGCGGCGCGCCGCCGACGGAGCCGGCGAAGTACGAGCCCGACCAGAGCTTGTTGGCCCGGTGGTAGTGGAGTGCGAGGTCGGGAAATTCCTGCCGCGGGCGGCGCGACGAGACGCCCTTGAGTGAGTTGACCAGGCGGGCCACGGCGACTTTGGGTGGGTGGTCGACCAGCAGGTGGACATGGTTGTGGCCGCCGTTGAACTCGACCAGCTCGGCCTCGAAGTCCGTGCATACGTCCCGCATGATCGCCTCCATCCGGGTCAGGTGCCGGTCGGCGAACACCGTGTGCCGGAACTTCGTCACGAAAACCAAGTGGACATGCATCGCGAAAACGCAGTGCCTACCGGTACGGATACCCTCAACTTCTGCCATAGACCAACGATGATATCGTGTGGTTCGTGCAGCTCCGGTACCAGTTCCGGGTCTATCCGACACCCGGCCAGCAGATCGCGCTGGCCCGGGCGTTCGGATGCGCGCGGGTGGTGTTCAACGACGGGCTGCGCCTCCGGCAGACCGCGCACGAGCAGGGTCTGCCGTACGTGTCGGACGCCGAGCTGTCGAAGCGGGTCATCACGCGGGCCAAGGCGACTCCGGAGCGGGCGTGGCTGGGCGAGGTGTCGGCGGTGGTGTTGCAGCAGGCACTCGCGGACCTGAACGCCGCGTACCGCACCTTCTTCGCCTCGATCACCGGCAGGCGTAAAGGCCGCCAGGTCGCGCCGCCGAGGTTCCGGTCCCGTAAGGACAACCGGCAGGCCATCCGCTTCACCCGTAACTCCCGGTTCGCGGTGCTGGACAACGGCCGTCTGCGGCTGCCGAAGATCGGCGACCTGGCGGTCCGCTGGTCCCGGATACTGCCGTCGGACCCGTCGTCCGTGACGGTCATCCGGGACGCCGCCGGAAGGTACTTCGCCTCGTTCGTCGTGCAGACCAGCGAGGACGAGCCGTTGCCGCCGACCGACGCCGAGGTGGGGATCGACCTGGGGCTGACGCATTTCGCGGTCATGTCCGACGGCACGAAGGTCGCCGCACCCAGGTTCCTGCGCCGCGCGGCCCGCAAGCTCAAACGGCTGCAACAGGCACTGTCCCGCAAACAGCGGGGCAGCAACCGACGCGGGAAGGCTGTCGTGAAGGTCGCCAGGGCGCACGCCCGGGTGGCCGACACCCGGCGGGACTGGCAGCACAAGCTGTCCACGACGATCATCCGTGAGAATCAAGCGGTGTACGTCGAGGATCTGTGTGTCGTCGGTCTCGGCCGGACCCGGCTGGCGAAGTCGGTGCACGACGCGGGATGGTCGTCGTTCGTCGGCATGCTGGAGTACAAGTCGGCGAGATACGGACGCACGTTCGCCCGGGTGGACCGGTGGCTCCCGTCCACCCGGATGTGCTCGGACTGCGGCCTGATCAACGAGAAGATGGCGTTGAACGTCCGGTCGTGGGTCTGTCCGTGTGGTGGTCACCACGACCGGGATGTCAACGCGGCGATCAACATCAAGGCCGCCGGGCAGGCGGACTTCAACGACCGTGGAGCGCGGGTAGGACCGGGACCTGTCCCGGCACCGCGTGGTGAAACGGTAACCCACCAGAACACTGCGCGTGTCACGCGCGGCGTGGCTGGAATCGCCGCCGTTTAGGGCGGTGAGGATGTCAATCCATGCTCTGGGTCGGCCCACCGTGTGGCTACCTTCCGCCGGTCACGGTGACTCTGTTCGCCAGTCGGACGGACGCCCAGCAGTGGCGCGACCCGGTGGCGGCGAACGTGTCCGGGCCGGAACGCAACGGCGACGTCACGATCGACGGGCTGACGTTGGACACCGAGTACTGGTTCCGGTTCTCCGACGCCGACGGTCGGCGAGACACCTATGTGCTCGGTGGACCCGCCCGAACCCTGCCGGTGACGGGCTGCGTCGCGTCCAGCGTGGTGGATGCCAGCTGGGTCGGTGGGTTCGTCGCCACGGTCACCGTCCGCAACATCGGCGCCGAGTCGATCGACAGCTGGCAGGTGTCCTGGCAGTGGCCGGGTGACGAGCGGATCCTGTCGATCTGGGGTGGACAGGCCGGCGGCGACGGGCCGGCCGCCGAGGTGCGGAACGCGCCGTACAACGGCATGGTCGAACCGGACGGGACGACCACCTTCGGCCTGTTGGTGGCGACCAGTCAGGCCCCGACCGCGATCAGCCCGGACTGCACCGCCTGACCGTACGGTGAACCCGTCCTAGGATGCTCTACAGGTGGTGCGCCGGTTCACCCGGCACGGCTCCGGCCCACCCGTCGGACGGACACCGGGAGAGCAACGGCGGTCCGCGAGCAGACCAGGAGCCGGGCGGCCCAGGCCGCCCGGCTCCTGGTCTGCTGTTACCTGCTGGTCAGGGCTGGCTACGCGGGCTGTCGGGGCCCAGCGTGTCGATGAACTCGTGCGGTCCGGTCACCTCGGACGCCGTCCGGGCCTGCTGCGCCCGGGCAGACATCTGCTCGGCCACGGTCCCCGCCGGCACTCCGGCGCGCCCGGCGGCGTCGACGACCTTCCCGTACGCCTGCTCGGCGAGGACCAGCGCGCGCCGGTAGTCGTGCCGGGCGAGCGCGTGCTCGGCCGCACCGATCAGCCGGTCGGCGGCCCGCAGGTCACGGTGGGCCCGGCCGGGGTGCGGACCGTCCAGCACCGACTCGGCGAGCCGGTTCGCCGCCTCGTTGTACGTGGCGGTGAGGAACCGGTCGCTGTTGTCCCGGTCGAACTGGCTGAAGTCCCAGTTCAGGTCGATGTAGCTCATCATCGAGTTGACCTGGTCGCCGGACCAGGCGAAGAAGAAGTCGTCCTCCGGGCCGTAGTCGACGCCGGTCTCGCTGTCGTAGCCGTCGTGCGGATGACTCATGCCCAGGTGGTGTCCCACCTCGTGGATCAGCGTGGTGGTCAGCCCGTAGCCGCTGTCGACGATCTCCGGGGAGACGAACGCGAAGACGTACGACTGCGTACCGTCGGTGTAGTTGTCGTCGGCGAAGCCCAGCGCCGGCACTGGGGTGCCGGCCGGCAACGCGTAGCTGAACACCGGCAGTTCGTAGTCGACCCGGTCCTGATCGTCGAGCACCCGGTCGAGTTCGAAACTGTTCTGCAGATAGAAGTTGGCGAACGGCGGGTAGCCCAGCTCCGGGTAGCAGGACTCGTCGTCGAGCAGCACGGCGTAGTAGCAGCGTTCGGCGTCACCTTCGAACGCGAGGTTCTGGCCGTCGTAGTCCAGCACGTTGCGCCACCGCAGTTCCCGCAACTCCAGCTGCAGTAGCTCCTCGTCGATGTAGCGGACCGAGGCGTCGACGCCGTCCCAGCCTTCGTAGACGTTGCTGTCGATGTTGATCGACTTCGGTGGTACGGCACTCGGCAGCTCCGCCGGGTACAGCGGCGACGTGGTGAACAGCAGGTTGATCGCCACGTAGCGGGTGATCAGAGCGAGGTCGCCGGTGAGCGCGTCGGGGGAGCGGTAGCCGTCGGCGGCGTACTCCCAGACCGGCGGCATCCGGTAGTCCTCGACGCCGTTGCCGTCCAGATCGGGATCGTCGACGTTCCAGTTCTCGGTCCACGACTCCGGCCCGGCCGACAGGTCGTGGAACCACACCCGGCGGGTGGAACCGAGACCGTTCTCCTCGTCGTCGGCGGTGGTGCCGCCCCACGCGGAGATCTTCCGGCTGTCCCGCTCGGCGCCGAAGTTGTGCCCGGTGTCCGGATCAGGTTCGTCGGTCTTGGTGTAGACGTGGAACTTGAAGTCCGACCGGCCGAACCAGTTGATGAAGAACACGGTGTTGCGTCGGGTGTCGACGCCGGCCGGTGGGTTGAGGGCCAGCCACCGCTCCACGCTCGGCGCGTCGATGTGGTGGTTGTCGGTGATCGTGGCGACGTTGCCCTGCTGCTCGTTGTAGAGCTCCTGGTAGGCGGTGAGCGGTGCGGGTGTGGCCAGCCGCTGCAACTCGGCGAAGAACCGGTCCTCGTACCGCTTGTTCGCGTACCGGACGTGGTAGTCGTAGGTGTAGGTCAGGCCCAGCTTCTCGACCTGGTCGTACCACAGCCGGGAGCGGACCACCGGCTCGTAGCGCTGTGGCAGTTCGTCGAGGTACGCCGACCGGTCCACCTGCGTCCGGCTGTAGCCGAGGAAGACCACGTTGACCGGGACCTTCTCGGTGAGTGCCGGCGCACCGCCCGGATTGAGATGCGCGAAGTGCGGCGTCGCCGCCTGACTGGCGGGTGCCGCGGCGACGATCATCAGCAGTGCCGCCACCGCCGCTATCAGGGTTGCCGCTGTGGACCTCGTCGTTGTCCTTGTCGACATCCAGTTTCCCTCCGTTGACGACAGGTGGTAGCCGGTCCGGCCAGCCACCCGTGGCAGGGGCGTTCGCCCTCCGCTGTGGACACGGTGTCATTGATCATCAGCGCTGTAAATCCGCCGCCGGTAAAACCTGACGAACCCGCCGGGGGTGTGTGCCCGGTCGGTTGAACCGGGCATCCGTCGGAGCCGTATCCCGGGTTGACGGCGGGCGGTCCGCTGGGTACGGCGATTCGGGAGGCCACGTGGGGGAGCGGGAGCTGGGGCTGCGGCGGGTTACGATGATCACCGGCGGGCTGGCCGTGGCGAGCATCGCCGGCACGCTCGGCGTCGCCGTGGTGGCGCACGCCGATCACACGGCGGACCAGGACGCGAACACTCCGGCGGGCAGCGTGCAGGGCGAAACCGCGCCGCAGCCGGCCGGTGCCGACGGGCAACCCGCCCCGGGTGAGGCGGGTACCGATGCGGCGGCGACGGTCGGCGACGGACAACCTGCCCCGGACGGCGCGACCGAGCCGGACCAGCCGGTCGACCAGGCCCCGCCGACGGCGGAGTTTCCGCCGGTGACCGGCGGTGGTGGCGAACCCGGCCAGGCCACCTCCGGCGGGTCGTGAGGCGATGCCGCTGCTGGAGACCATCCCGGTCGGGCCGGACTGCGCACAGTGGCAGGTGTGGGGGACGCTGGCCCGGGTGGTGGTGAGCGACCCTGCGGCGGTGCCGGCGGCCCGGACGATCGTCGACGACGTGCTGGCCGCCGTCGACGCCGCCTGCAGCCGGTTCCGCGCCGACTCCGAACTGGTCCGGGCGTGCCGCAGCGGAGGAACGCCGGTGCGGATCAGTCCGCTGCTCGCCGGTCTGGTGTCGGTGGCGCTGCGGGCGGCCCGGGAGACCGACGGCGACGTCGACCCGACCGTCGGGTCGGCGCTGTGCCGACTGGGCTACGACGAGGATCTGCGCTGGGTGACTCTGCATGGCCGGCCCGCCGTGGCGCGGACCGTTCCGCCGGCCGCGGACTGGCGTCAGGTCCGGCTCGACGGGACCGAGCTGACCGTACCGGACGGGGTGCAGCTGGACCTGGGCGCGACCGCAAAGGCCTGGGCGGCCGACCGCTGCGCCCGGGACGTCGCCCGCCGGTGCCGGGTCGGTGTGCTGGTCGCCCTCGGCGGCGACATCGCCACTGCGGGGCCGGCCCCGGACGAGCGTTGGCGGATCCGGGTGCAGGACCGTCCGTCGGATCCGGCGTGCGTGATCGGTCTGCCGGCTGGTGGTGCGGTGGCCACCTCGAGCACGGTGAGCCGGCAGTGGACCGCCGGAGACGCCACGATGCACCACATCGTCGACCCGCGCACCGGTACGCCGGCGGGCCGGGTGTGGCGCAGCGTCTCCGTGGCGGCGTACAGCTGCGTGCGGGCGAACACGCTGAGCACCGCGGCGCTGGTACGCGGTGCGGCCGCCGATCGGTGGCTCGCAGGTCTCGGGGCACCGGCCCGGCTGGTGGCCGGGGACGGCACGGTGCGGACCGTCGGAGGCTGGTCCGCGGAGGAGGAGACACAGTGACGGAGGCAGGGTGGTTCGTCGCGCGCGGCACCGGGGTGACGGCGCTCGTCCTGTTGTCGGTGGTCGTGGTGCTGGGGGTGGGCAGCCGGTCGGGTCGGCCGGTGTTCGGGCTGCCCCGGTTCGCGGTGAGCCTGGTCCACCGCAACGCGGCGCTGCTGGCGGTCGGGCTGCTGACGGTCCACGTGGTCACATTGCTCTTCGACCCGTACGCCAAGCTCCGGGTGTACGACCTGTTCGTGCCGTTCGGCGCCGAGTACCGTCCGCTGTACATGGGGCTGGGCACGCTCGCCAGTGACGTGATGCTGGTGCTGGTGGTGACCAGTCTGCTGCGTCGGCGGATCGGCGTGCGGCTGTGGCGGGCGCTGCACTGGCTGGCGTACGCCGCCTGGCCGGCGGCGCTCGGCCACTCGGTCGGAACCGGCACGGACAGCGGCCAGACCTGGATGGCGGCGGTCAACGCCGGATGTCTGGCGGCCGTGCTGGGCGCGCTCGGCTGGCGCCTGCTGCTGTGGGTGCGGCCCCGGTCGCGTCGGCCGGCCACCGACGACGCTCCTCGACCCGGGGGGCGGGCCCCCGGCGGATCGCACCGGCGTTCGGGACCCACAACCGACGAGGCAGCCGTCCGTCCGCCGACCGACTGGCTCCCCGCCGATCCGCCGGGCGCCCGCGCGCCTGCCGGCTACCGACCTGCCGCTCCCGCCGGCTACCCACCCGCCGGCTACCAACCTGTCGGTCCTGCCGGCTACCAACCTGCCGAGTACCAGCCGACCGGGCCGATGTGGGACCGTCCGCCTGCGGCAGCAGGTCAGACAGCGCACCCGGTCGGTTCCTACGTCGGCGGCCGGGCCGCCGCCTCCGTACCGTCCAGCCTGCTGGACATGTACCGCAAGCCGGGATCGGTCTTCCAACCAGCGGACCCGTCGGGCTGGCTGCCCGACGCTGGCGCCGACGGCGACTTCGTCGACCAGCGACCGCCCGAAGCCGGTGCCATCCCGTCGTACGGTGACTCCGACGGCTATCGGATCGCGGGCCAGCGTTCCGGCCCTCAGGGCGGGGGTGAAAGCCCGCGCTGGGCGGGCCGTCAGGCCCGAGTAGTGCCTTAACCGGGGCGGTTCTGCTGCTCGATGTACTGCTGCACGACGCTGCGCGGTGCACCGCCCACGGACCCGGCGAAGTACGAGCCCGACCAGAGTTTGTTGGCCCGGTAATAGTGGCGTGCGAGGTCGGGAAACTCCTGCCGCAGGCGGCGCGAGGAGACGCCCTTGAGGCTGTTGACCAGCCGGGCCACGGCGACCTTGGGCGGGAAGTCGACCAGCAGATGGACATGGTTGTGTCCGCCGTTGAACTCGACCAGCTCCGTCTCGAAGTCGCGGCACACGTCCCGCATGACCGCCTCCATGCGGGCCAGGTGCCGATCACCGAACACCTCGTGCCGGAACTTCGTCACGAAGACCAAATGGGCATGCATCGCGAAGACGCAATGTCTGCCGGTACGGATGCCTTCGTGTTCAGTCATAGACCAACACGGTACAGTGTGTCTCGTGCAGCTCGTCCTTCAGCTTCAGGGCGGAGAGGATGCCAGCGTGAAGAGGATCCACACAAGGCCTGCACCGGGTGGCGCCGTTAGGAGTGACGACAGGTGAACGATCCGCACGGTGCACGGTTGCAGATCGACTGGGCTCGCTGTGACGGTCGGGGTCTCTGCATCGAGCTGCTGCCCGAGCTGCTGACCCGTGACGACTGGGGCTTTCCGATCTCCCGGGACGGCAGCCGGGAGCCGGCGGTGCCTGCGGAGCTGCGCCGGCACGCCGACCGTGCCGTGGCGAACTGTCCGGAGCTCGCGTTGCGGTTGACCTCCGCCCAGCCGGCGCGTCGACGACGCTGACCGCGTGCCGCTGTCGCCGCGCTGACCCACCCGTACCGCCGCCGTCCACCCCTGGCCGACGAGCGTCTAGCATGGGCAGGCCTCGCCGGTCGTCGGCGTGGCGAGGAAGCCAAGGACATGACCTTGACCAACGACGACGACGTCCGGGAGCCCTGGCTGCGCCCGGTTCTCGGCCTCGCGGAACACGCTGCGGGCGTTCGGCGCGGCGAGCTGTTCGACCGTGCCGGCTGTGTCATCGTGCCGGGCCGGCGACTCGGGCAGCTGGTGGGTGGACGTCCGCCGGGCGTCACCACCCGGCAGTGGAGTGTGGCCACTCGGGCCCGCTTCGATTTCGTGGTCTGTGGTGCCGACGACTACCGTCCGGTCTTCGTGGCCGACTTCGTCGACCCCGCCGTACGGACCGTCGAGCAGCGCCGCGACGAACGAATGACCGACGCCGTGTGCGAGGCGGTGGGTCTGGCGGTGCTGCGGATCGAGTCGGCGGCGCTGACGGCGACCGGTCCGGGCCGGCGGGTGGTGGAGTACGTGCTCGACGCACGGACGTTCCAGCAGAGCGCGGCCGGGTTGCGGTCCGGCGAGATCGTCGGGGAGATCAGCTACCGGGACATCGTCGGCCGGTTGCCGGACGGTCGGACCGGCCAGGTCAACGATCTGGGCGCGGTGGCACGCGTCCGGGCAGTGGAGGCCTTCGTCAGCCGGCAGCTGTCCGATCCGCTCCTACGTGGCCTACACGTCGAGTGGAAGGACGGCGGCGCGGAGGGCTGGGCCTGGCTGACTGCCGGCGAGGGTGGGCTGCTGTTCGAAAGGGTACGGCTCTGGCCGCACCGGCTGCACTGCGGGATAGCGCCCGGACGATTCGCTGAAGACCTGGCGGCGGCGGCCATTGGGGAGCGGTTGACGACACTGGAGCTCGGTGAGCCGCAGTTGCGTAAGCGTCACGAGCTGGCCGGCGAGTTGCGGGCCTTGCTGTCCCGCCGTGCCGAGATGAGTGGCGAGTTCGCGTTCGACCACGTGTCGTTCGACTGATCGCGTGCCTCCCGGCCATCCGGCCAAGGGGGCGGTGGCGCCGGCGGATGTCCGCCCTGCCGCTGGACAATATCATCCGGCGGCGCCGCCGGCGCCGATAACCTAGCTGCCCGAGTGACGCGTGGGCACCTCTGCCGGGAATGTGCCCGACGGGTGGTCAGCCCTTGTGGTAGGCGGCGATCACGTTTGCCGGGATGCGGCCGCGTTCGGAGACCGGGTAGCCGTTCTTGGCCGCCCATTCGCGGATGGCGCGGTTCTGCTCGCGGTCGGAGCGGGCCGGCGCGGCCGAGTAGCTCCCGCGGCCGCCTCGACCGCCGGCGCTGCTGCGGCTCACCCGGGTGCCGGCGGCGATGTACGTGTCCAGGGCTTTGCGCAGCTTGCCGGCGTTCTTCTCGGACAGATCTATGGTGTAAGTGACACCGTCCAGCGAGAACTCGACCGTCCGGTCGGCCTCGCTGCCGTCGAGGTCGTCGGTCAGCAGAGTAATGACTTTCTTGGCCACAGATGCTCACTCCTCGGGATACGGCCGTGTTCGGAATTGAGTCTGACGCATTGGCCATCGATTCCGCAACACTTCGGCCATTGTCGGTGGTCAGGCGGTCGGCGTTCGCCGGCTCCGGATCTCGTTCCGGACACCATTTGGCGCTGGCCAGGGGGCGGTCGGTCGAGGAAAACCGGCATCCGGGCGCGGCGGTCAATGCCTGCCCGGCGGGTCACTGATCATCCGGTCCGCGGGCACTGGCCGCCCACGCCACGTGGGATGGCCCACAATCCATTACCGAACCGACGGCGGCTCTCTAGGATAGAGGAGCAGTGACGATCGCCTGGTTCAGGCGACGACCGCAGGAGCGGTGAGCGTCCGGTTCGGATGCTCGGTAGCTGCCGTTTGATGGACGTGGGTGCCGGCTGCGGTGATCACCGCAGCCGGCGCTCATGTGCGTTCCCTGCCGTCGAATTGCGCGGACAGCGGTCGGCCCCGCTGAGTTCACTCAGCGGGGCCGTGACGGTCGACCGACCCGGGTGGGTCAGCGGAGCCAGCGGGGTCAGCGGAGCCAGGCGTTGCGCCGTACCAGCGGCAGGCTCCGCCACCAGCTGGCCAGACCGTACCGAAGGCCGGCGCCCGTCGCGGCCAGACCGAGCAGCACCAGACCGTAGACCAGGTGGTCGTCCAGGAACGGGTTGGTGGCGATCGGCAGTGACGCCAGCCACATCAGGGTCAGCAACAACGAGCCGGATACTGCGGCGACCCACATTCCGACGCCGAGGATCAACGCCACGCCGATGCCGAGCAGGCCGACCATGAACAACCAGTCGGCCCAGGCCTGACCGGCCATGCCGCTGAAGAATCCGCTGAACGGGCCCTCCACGTTGCTGAGGTACCCGGTGGTCGGGGATCCGCCATTGATCCAGGCGCGCTCACTGGGGGTCGACTTGCCAAGGCCGGCGAGTTTGTCGAGGAAAGCCCAGAGAAAGACGAATCCGAGGGCCAGTCTGGTCACTGCCCAGACGACCTCGCCGAACCGGGCCTCGGCTGGCGTGGCGGCGAATCCCCTGTCGGTGGTGGCTGGTGCCGGGTGTGTGGTGCGTGCCATCTCGATCCCTCCCCTGTCGTTGATCGGTGTCGGTGTCCGGCGCTCTCTCCGACACATCGATTGTCAGGGGATTTCCCGGCAGGGCGGCAGGGCCGGAAGTCCCGCCGGCCGGTGCCGGAGGTCGGCTGGGCCGGGAGCTGTCAGGGGCGGCTATCCGACTGCGGCCGACCGGCGCGAGTGATCCCGGGCGTGTTCCAGCAGCTTCACCAGGACCTCCTTGCCGGACTGCCGTTGCCGGGCGTCGCAGAGCACCACCGGCACGTCCGGATCGAGGTTCAGCGCCAACTGGACCTCGCCGAGCGCGTACTGCCGGGCACCGTCGAAGCAGTTGACCGCGACGATGAACGGGGTGCCCCGCTGCTCAAAGTAGTCGATGGACGGAAAGCAGTCGGCCAGCCGCCGGGTATCGGCGAGAACCACCGCACCGAGCGCGCCCATCGCGAGCTCGTCCCAGACGAAGAGGAAGCGCTCCTGGCCGGGGGTGCCGAACAGGTAGAGAACCAGGTCCTCGCTGATGGTGATTCGGCCGAAGTCCATCGCCACCGTGGTGGTGGACTTCTCCTCCACGCCGGAGACGTCGTCGACGGCGACCCCGACCTCGGTGAGCAGTTCCTCGGTGCGCAGTGGCCGGGTCTCGCTGACCGAACCGACCAGGGTCGTCTTGCCCACCCCGAAACCGCCGGCGATGAGCACCTTCACCGCGGTCGGCGCGATCGGCCTGGTGCCGGCCGGGTCAGAGCGCTCGTAGTCCATTGATAACCGCCTCGAATACGCTGTCGTCAGTCGGGTCCGACGCCGAACGGGGTTCCTGTACCTCGACCAGTGCGTGTTCGAGCAGGTCGCCGAGGAGGACCCGGACGGTGCCGAGGGGCAGATCCAGGTAGGCCGCGACCTCGGCCACCGACAGCGGCTCGCGGCAGCGGTCCAGGATCGCCAGGTGCTCCGGGCCGAGACCGGCTTCCCCCGGTGGGGTCCGTGGCCTGGCCAGCACCAACGAGATGAGGTCGAACCGGCCGCGGCGTGGCCGGGTGCGGCCGCCGGTCATCGCGTACGGCCGGACCACCGGCCCGGCGTGGTCGTCGATCCACCGGTCCTCACCGGATTCGTCGGACTGGCTCATCGTCGCCGGGTCACTTCTCTGTGTGGTTCTCGGCCGGGCGGGTGCGGGAGGCCAGGTACTTGCCGGCCCTGGTCACCAGCATCGCCATCTCGTAGGCGATCAGTCCCACGTCGGTCTCCTCGCTGGCCAGTACGGCGAGACAGGCACCATGCCCGGCCGCCGTGACGAACAGGAACGAGGACTCCATCTCGATGATGGTCTGTCGTACCGGTCCACCGCGGAACCGTTTGCCGGCGCCGCGGGCGAGGCTCTGGATTCCGGCGGCCAGTGCTGCGAGGTGCTCGCCGTCGTCGCGTCCCAGGCCGGCCGAGGCGGCCATCAACAGGCCGTCCACGGAAAGCACGATCGCATGCTCGGCCTGCTTGACCCGACCGACCAGATCGTCGAGCAACCAGGTGAGGTCCGCGATCGAGGCGGTCTGCTGCATCTGTGGTTCTCCTGTTCGTGCCAGCCCTAGCGCTGAGGCTCACGCCGATGGTGGGTTCCGGTCGTCGCTGACCGGTGCGGTGGCCGGTGACTGTCGTTGCGGCGCCGTCGAAGAGTCCTCGGGCGGCGGCGCGTCGGGCAGTCGCGCCGCGTCCGACCGACCTTGCCTCGTACCGCTCTGGTATGCGCTCATCATCCGCAGTACCTGCTCGGCCGGGCGGGCAGGGGGATCGGCCGGTTCGCCGTCCGGGTGCCTGTCCCGCTGCGACCTGTCGGGCCGGTTCGCACCCGGTCCACCGGCGGACCCGGCGGCTGCGGAGCGTACCCGGACCGGTAGCCCGGACGGGGTGTACGTCGAGGTGTGTGGCCCGGCTGGTGGGGCGGCCCGGACGCGGTCAGGCTGGGACTCGGGCTCCACCGGCCCGGCCGGACGTCCCGCCGATGCGGCCGTCTCCGTTGTCGGTGCGGTTGGCGGTGTCGCCCCGGTCGCCGTCGCCGGTGTGTCGCCGTCCGGTGCCGGTACGGGCTCGGATCGGGCGGTGGCGGCCACCGGGGCGACCGCCCGCACGGTGGAACGCCGCTCGACGGCCCGACCCGGGCCGGCTGCGGCCGCCAGGGGCAGCGTCTCGACGGTGTCGGACGCAGCAGGCACCGCCGCCGGGAGCCGGCCGCTGGAGCGCAGATCCGGGTCGGTGGCTTCGTCGCCCGGCACCACCAGTTCCCGTGGGATCAGCACGACAGCGGTGGATCCGCCGTACGGCGACTCCTTCAGGTGCACCCGGATGCCGGTGCGTTCGGTCAGCCGGCTGACTACGTACAGGCCGAGCCGGACGGTGCTGGACAACCGGAACTCCGGATGCTCGGTGATCCGTTCGTTTGCGGCGGCCCGCTCGTCGTCGCTCATGCCCAGCCCGCGGTCCTCGATCTCCACCACGTAGCCGTTGGCGACGAACTGTCCCTTGACCTGGACGGTGGTGTGCGGCGGGGAGAACGACAACGCGTTCTCGATGAGTTCGGCGAGCAGGTGGATCACGTCGGCGACGGCCCGGCCGGCCAACGAGACCTGCCCGATCGGAGCGACGGTCACCCGGGTGTAGTCCTCGACCTCGGCGATGGCACCCCGGACTACGTCCACCATCGGCACGTCGCGGCGCCAGGTCCGGCCGGGGGTCGAGCCGGAGAGCACGATCAGATTCTCCGCGTTGCGCCGCATCCGGGTGGCCAGGTGGTCGACCCGGAAGAGCTCCTCCAGCTTGTCCGCGTCCTCCTCCCGGCGTTCCATCGCGTCGAGCAGGGTGAGCTGCCGGTGGACCAGTGCCTGGGTCCGGCGGGCCAGGCTGAGGAACACGTCGCGTACGCTGCGCCGCAGCTCGGCCTGTTCCACGGCGGTGCGCACGGCGGTTTCCTGCACCCGGTTGAACGCGCGGCCCACTTGCCCGATCTCGTCGTTGCCGAACTCCAGCGGCGGTGCCTCGGCCGCCACGTCGACCTCCTCGCCGCGGCCGAGCCGGTCGACCACGCCCGGCAGCCGCTCCTCAGCCAGCCGGTGCGCCGCGTCCCGGAGCCGTTCGAGCTGGGCGACGATCGCCCGCGCGGTGGTGATCGACATGATGATCGACGCGACGACCGCGAGCATGCCGAGACCGGCCGCGAGTAGCAGCCGGAGCAGTACCAGCAGGGCCACCGGCACGGCCCGGTCGACGAGGTCGTCGCCGCCGGCCAGCACGATCGTGTGTAGATCGGACATGGTCGTGTCGGCCGCGGGCCGCCACTGCGCCTCGGTCAACGGTGCCGACGAGGAGGACGGCCCGCTCGCGACGATCCGCTGCTGCGCGTTCCGGAAACGTTCGTAGCTGTCGCTGTCGACCAGTTCCGCGTACCGGGCCCGGTCCGGTTCCGGCAGTTTCACCACGGTGGCGTCGACGAGGAATTCCTGTGCGCCGACCAGCTGTACGAACCGGGTGTGCTCGGCTGCGGTGAACCGCTTCGCGACGATCACACCGGCGATCAGCGCATCCTGCTGGGCGACCAGTTCCTGGCTCCGGTTGAGATCGGTCAGGGTCGCCGTGTCGTCGGCGATGTCGCGTTCGTCGAGGTTGCCCAGCGCACCGAACAGTTGGAAGAACGCGGCGATCGTGTTGGTGTAGGCCTCGTGTGCGCTGCCCCGGTCGACTTCCCGTGCCTCGACGGCGTCGCGGGTGACGCGCAGCTCGGTCAGCCACCGCACGGTGTCGGCGACCTGCTGTTCCAGCTCGGCGCCGGCCGCGAGGTCCGCCCACCAGTGCTGGGCGGACGCCTGGAATTCGTCCGCGAGCCGTTCGTTCGCCTCGCGCAGCTCGGCCAGTTCGCTGCGGCGTTCGTCGGTCGGCCCGGCCAGGTATTCCATCGCCAGGCGCCGCTCGGACTGCAGCCCGAGCAGCAGCGGCTCGCTCGGCTGGTAGATCTGGCTGTCGTAGGTCTGCACCCACAACAAATTCAGGCCGTCGCGCAGGGTCACCCATGCGGCGAATGCCCACAGCGCGCTGAGTGACAGCAGCAGCGCGACAATCTTGGTACGCAGGTGAAATCCGCGTGACACCATTACACCGTCCCCGGCCTGACCTGCGAATGTCTCGTCATCTGCCTGCTACTCCTGGCCGTACATACGCGGACTGCGCCGCGCCTGTTCATGAGCGCATGGGCACGGCGCACGCTAGCAGCGTCGCGGTCCGGTGCTCAAGCGTGCCTGTTGACGCCGGTGACGCGTGCCCGGTGAGCGAGTTTGCCGGCGGCCACGATCTCTGCCGCGACCACTGTGATCGGTTGGTAGAGGTCCTTGTCGTGCCAGAGGGCCGGCCCCTGGTTGGCGGTGGACGGTACGAGATGGGCGGCACCCCGGCGGGCGGCCCGTAGCATCCGGTCGCTGGGCGGGTCGGTGGTGGCGAGCAGGATCCGTACCGCGTACGCGGTCTCTTCGGCGGTGCCGTGCCAGCACCCCCAGGAGCCGTCTGGCCGTTGGGTACGCAGCACCCAGTCCACCGCCCGAAGCACGGCAGCTGCCGGCCGGGCCCCGGTGCCGGCGGCGGACAACGCCAACGCGCAGGCGGCGGTCGCGTAGTACGGCGAGGCGTGCCAGCGGTCCTGCCAGGAGCCGTCGGGTTGCTGCTGGTCGCACAGCCAGGTGCTGATCGACCGGCGGAGTACATCCAGGTCGGCGGCGCGCCGGCCACCCCCGACCGCCTGGAGGGTGTCGAGGGCGTGCGCGTTGGTGGTCACCGAGGCGCCGTCCTCACCCGGCCAGGTGGCGATGTGGTCGCCGGCCCGGAAGCCGAGCAGCACCGCCGGATCGGCTGGCTGTCCGAGCAGCGCGAGACAGTGCAGGACCACGGCGGTGGTGTCGGCGTCCGGCGGCAGGCCTGCCCCGGTCGCCGCTCCGGCCGGGGTGAGCGCCGCACGCAGGGATCCCGGCAGTTCGGGCGGTACCAGCATGGCGACGTCGGCGCGCAGCAGGGTGGTCAGCGCCCAGGCCCGCTCGAACACGGCGACGGGCGTGGCACACGGCACCGGACCGTGGTGTTCGCGTACCACCGTTTCCAGGTAGCGGCGCGCGGGCGCCGGGTCGACCTCGGTGCGGATCGGGTCGATGGTGGCGAGCCAGGCCGCGGTGGCGGCCGGCGAACCGCCGACCGTGCCGGCCCGTCGGCCCGTCCCGGACCCCGCGAGTGGGTGGGCCGGCACGGGCGCCACCGCTGGACGGCTCTGCGGCGCCGCCTGGTGGGCGAAGGTCTCGTACGCGTGCAGCAGCTTCGTCGGCACCGGCCGGCTACCGGCGGACAGCCGGCGTACCGCGTCCAGCCGGCCGGAGTCGAGTTCACCCCGCAGCCGTAGTAGGGCGTCGGTTGCCGGGTCGTTCGCGGGCGGGCCGGGGCGGTGCCGTAGCCGTTGGTTGATCCGGTCGACCAGCGCCGGCACGATCAGGTCGGCGGCGGGGGTGTCGGGCAGTGTTCCGCCGGTCGTCGCGGCGAGGATCCGGTGCGCGGCGGTCAGCCCCCGCATCGTCGCGTCGGGCAGCGACTTGGCGGTGGGCAGCTGAGTGGCTTCGGGCAGTGGCGCGGCGGTGGACCGGACCGCCGCCGGTACGGCCGCGACCCCGAGCAGCGCCTCGACGGCGCTCAACGTCGGGACCAGCGCGTAGCCGCCCGGACCGCCCCAGCCGCCGTCCGGCTGCTGGCTGGCCAGCAGATGACGCACCCGGGCCCGGTGCCCGGTCAGCCAGGGGGCGAGGCTGACCAGTCGGGCGGTCTCGTAGACGGAGACGTCGGTGTGGCCCCAGGGCTGACCGGGCAGCCGGTCCACGATCTCCTGCGCGGCCCGGTCCCAGCTGTCCGTGACGGGGCCGACGTACCGTCGGGCACGACCCGGGACCGGGCCGGTCGTGGCGGGCCCGCCACTGGGCGCGGCCCGGCTTCCGGTGACCGTCACAGCTCGCCCCAGAAATCGGTGACCCGGTAGAAGCCGCTGGTGTACCCCAGCTGCCGGGACAGGTAGGCGGCCTGGTTGGGGCAGCGGATCTCCAACGGCCGCAGCAGGTCGCGACACCGGTCCACCAGATGTCCGATCTGGTCCTCCACGACACCCCGGTCGGCGGTCAGCAGCAGCGCGTTGAGGTCACCCCAGGTGGTGTCCCGCTTGATCGAGGCGAGGTCGTTGACCAGTCGGAGCACCCGCTGCACCTCCCGACTGACGGTGATCAGCTCGGTCAGGTGCGCGAGCGTCGGGCCGTCGCCCAGACGCAGCCAGTGCGTCACGTTGACGAAGGTCGACCCGAAGTTGTCGGCGTTGTCGAGGTAGTCGGCGAAGGTCGGGCCGGCTTCCGCCGGGGCGGCACGGCGGGCCGCCTTCCACCGCCATTCCCGGTGCATGGCGGTGAGCGTCCGGTCCAGCTCGGCCCACCAGCGGTCCCGTCGGGCGGCGAAGGCGGGTGCCTGGTCGAGTTCGGCGACGATGTCGGCGAGGAACCGGCCGAGTTCGTCGTCGGGTCCGGCCGCGGCGCCGTGCGCCACCGCACGGCACCGGTCGACGAGGGCGACGATCTCGTCGTCGGTCGTGGCCCGGTAGTCGATCAACCAGTCGGCGGCGAACACCCACAGCGCGGCCCGGTTGGCCAGCCGTAGCTGCTCCGGGGTGCACCAGGGCGCGGCGAACGCGGTGGCCAGCGAGATCGCGGCGCTGACCGCCGGGTCGAACGGGCGGGCCGGGAACAGACCGGGGTAGGCCCGGGTGTGTTCCGCCAGGTCACGCTGACCGTGGATCGCGATCGCGCAGATCCGGCCGTTCTCGGCCGCGCTCTGCAGGTTCGCCGCGGCCGATGAGGACACCGTGTGCATCAGACCGTCCGGGAGAGGGTGGCCGGTTCGATCCGGACCCGCACCGGGGCGTCGGTCCGTACCGACGCACCGGCCTGCGGCGTGGGCAGCCGGCCGTCCGTCACCCGCACCCGGAACCGGCTCAGGATCGTGGCGACGATCAGCGACGCCTCCAGGTAGAACAGATACTGGCCGAGGCACTGGTGCGGCCCGCCGCCGAACGGGAAGTGGGCGTACCGCTGCCGGCGCCGTGCCGCCGCCGACGGACCGGTGCCGGGGTCTTCCGTACCGTCGGGGTCGAACCGGTCGGGGTCGAACCGCTCCGGGTCCGGCCAGACCGTGGGCAGCCGGTGGGTCAGGTACGGGCTCACCACCAGTTGCGCGCCCGCCTCGATGCGGACCCCGTCGATCACGTCGGCGGCGAGCGCGGTACGTGGGATCAGCCAGGCCACCGGGTACAGCCGCAGCAGCTCGTCCAGCACCATCCGGGTGTAGCGCAGCCGGGGCAGGTGGTCGCGGCGGACCGGTCCGGCGCCGACCACCTCGTCGATCTCCCGCTGCAGCCGGTCGGCGACCGCCGGGTGCCGGTGCAGCAGCGGCCAGAGCCAGGTCAGTACGCCGTACGTGGTCTCGGTGCTGGTGGCGAACATGGCCACCGTGTCGTTGCGGATCTGCGCCTCGTCGAAGCCTCGGCCGTCGCGGTCGCGACCGCGGACCAGGGTTCCGACGACGTCGTCTGTGTCGTCGCCGTCGGCCCGTGCCCGCCGAACCACCGGCAGCACGATGTCGTCGATGGTCCGGACGGCCTGACGGAACGCGCGGTCGCGGGGCAGTGGGACCGCGTTGGGCACGAACGGCAGGAGCAGCCTCGGCAGTACGGCGGTGGCGATGGTGTCCTGGGCCGCGGTGATCCGCAGCGCCTGGTCGGTGGTGAACCGGTCGGCGAACATCACCCGGACGATGGCGCGGCAGACCAGCCGGGCCAGTTCGTCGCCGATGTCGACGGTGTGTCCGTGGCGGGCCGCGTCGGCCAGTGGCCCGGTCGCGTCCGCGATCGCCGTGGCCAGGTCGTCGGTGAGGGCGTCCAGCCGTCGTGCGGTGAACAGCGGCTGCAGTGTACGGCGGCTGTCCGACCAGACCGGACCCTCGCTGAGGATGCCGTCGCCGAACAATCGCAGGATGGGCCGCCAGAGCAGGCCCCGGCCGTCGCGCAGGTAGTTGGTCGCGTTGTCCCGCAGCACGTGCGCCACCTGGGCGGGATCACTGACCAGGTAGAGCCGGGCCGGTCCGGCGGACAGCCGGACGATGCCGCCGTCGGCGTCGGTGGCGAGCCCGACGAGGGTCCGCAGCGGGTCGCGGACCAGACCGGGCAGGACGCGTAGCGCCGCGACCGGACGCATCGGGGCGGGAGAGGCACCCGGTCGGGGTGTCGGACCCGTCATGCGATCACCCTGCACACGATCTCCGTTCCGCCACCTGACCGCAGGGTCCACCGGGTCGATTGGTGACTGATTGAAAGCAAAGGACGACGTTCGGCTGATCATGCCATGATGAACACGGCCAATCTAGGTTCATAGATGTTAAGTTCTCCTTTGGTGCGCACACCTTTCCGCGCGCCAGCCGTACGGTCGTCTGCGCCGGCATTCGACATGGCCTGATGTGGTATGAGTGCACGGTGACCCAGACGCAGCCCGGCACCGGTGCCGACGACCCGAAGCCGGACCCCCGACGGGTGTCCGGCTGGTCCTACCTGGTGGAGTTGATCGCGCTCTGCGGGCTCGTGGTGGCCCAGCCGCTGCTCGACGTGATCGGTCGCAGCCCGGATTTCTTCTTCTTTCACGGTGCCGGACCAGCCGCCGTTCTCACCCTGGTCGCGGTGATCGTGCTGGTTCCGCCGGTGCTGTTGTGGGGTCTCGGCTGGTTGACCGGGCTGGCTGGGTCGACGGTCCGGCGGTGGACCCATCTGGCCCAGCTCGGCGGTCTGACCGTGTTGTTCATCGTACAGATCGGAAAGACGCTGATCGATGTGCGGGGCCCGCTGCTGGTGGTGCTCGCCGTCGTCGTCGCCACGGTGCTGCTCGCGGGGTTCGCCAGGTCGACGGTCGCCCGGCAGGTACTGCGGGTCGCCGCGGTCGGTCCGCTGGCGTTCGTGCTGCTGTTCGTCTTCGCCTCGCCGTCGTCGGCGGTGCTGCTCGGCCGGGGGGCCTCCGGCGCGCCGGTGCGCAGCATCGGTCCCCATCCGCCGATCGTCATGATCATCCTCGACGAGTTCCCGCTGGTGTCGCTGCTCGACGAGCGGGGTGAGATCGACGCCGAGCTGGTGCCGAACTTCGCCCGGCTGGCGGCCGGCTCGACCTGGTACCGCAACGCCACCACGGTGAGTGGCAAGACTGTCAACGCCGTGCCGGCGATGCTGACCGGGCGGTACCCGACCGGGGCGTTGACCCCGCACTACTCGCAGCATCCGGACAACCTGTTCACCCTGCTCGGACCGGCCTACCAGATCGAGGCCTGGGAGAACGTCACCCAGCTGTGCCCGCCGCAGCACTGCCGGGGGCGTCCCGGGCAGGACCGGGGCAGCCTGCCGGTGATGCTGCGGGAAACCGCGGCACTGTACGGCCAGTTGATCTCACCGGACGATTCGCTGGACGATCCGGCGGCGAGTTTCCGCGAGCCGACAGTGGCCGATGACATCCGGGCCAACGACAAGTCCCCGGACGTCGGCCCGGAGTTCCGGATGAGCCGGCTGAAGGAGAACCAGCCGGCCAGATTCACCGAGTTCCTCGGTTCCCTGCAGCCCCGGGACACCCCGGCGCTGCACTTTCTGCATCTGCTGATGCCCCACTCGCCGTGGACCTATCTGCCGAGCGGAATGCGGTACGACGGTCCGGGCGGGCTGCCGTACGACGGACCCTGGTGGGCCCGGCTCACCCATCAGCGGCATCTGCAGCAGGTCGGCTACACGGATCTGCTGCTCGGCGAGGCGCTGCACACGTTGCGCGCGAACGGCCTCTACGACGACGCGCTGATCGTGGTGACCTCCGACCACGGCGGCAGCTTCAGCGAGGGGATCACCGGCCGGGAGATGGACGACCAGTTCGCCGCCGCCGCCGAGCTCGCCTGGGTGCCGCTGTTCGTCAAGGAACCCGGCCAACAGGAGGGACGGATCGACGACCGCAACTGGGAGCAGGTCGACCTGCTGCCGACCGTCGCCGACCACGCCGGGGTGCAGGTGCCGTGGCGTACCGACGGCATCTCCGCGCTGCGTGGCGAGCGGGAGACCACCGACAAGCGGTTCGATCCGCGACCGGGCGAACCAGTGACGATCGACGGCCCGGCCCACTTCGCCGCCGTACGGGCCGGTTCCAGCGCCCGGCCGGTGTTCCCGCCACTGCCGGCGGCCGACCTGATCGGCGCGGCGGTCGACGATCTGACGGTGGTCGGCACCGGCCCGCCGGCGACCGTGACGAATCTGTCCGAGTACCAGGACGTCCGGGCGGAGCGCGGCAAGATCCCGGCGCTGGTGCACGGCACCCTGCCGGAGTCGGTGCCGGTCGGCGCCCCGGTCGCGGTCGCGCTGAACGGGCAGGTCGGCACCGTGGTCCAGACGGCCCGCGACGGTGCTGGTCAGCTCCGGTTCGTCGGGCTGATCCCGGACGAGCGACTGTTCGTCGCCGGCGCCAACCGGTTGGAGCTGTTCCTGGTGGTCGATCCGGGCCCGGTCAGCGGCGACCCGACTGGGGCCGCGCCTACCGTGCGCCGCCTGCCCATCACCGGCTGACCCGAGCTGCCAGCAATCACAAAACGTTTGAGCTACGGGTCAATATTTCACGTGTCGTATTCCCGTCACGTCAAAGCGTGTTGGGTCGGATCATCCCACTCACGCGTCCTCATCATTCCATGAGAACTTCCTCAAGTTTCGGGCGAATCGGTTCCGTAGTCTGCTCCTGCCGTCGAGGGACGGGGCCGGGGCGTCGACCAACCGAGGAGGAGCACGCCGTGCGAGGAATCACGGATCCGCCACCGACGTACGAGGCGCTGTCGGCGCGGCGGGCGGACGTCGTCGAGCAGACGACCGCGTTCGTTGACGAGGTGTGCAAGGACAATCCGCAGCTGGCGGGTTCGGTGATCCGGCTGCTGGAGGCCGACTACAAGAACGTCAGCATTCATCGGCTGCTTCCGTTGCCGGTCCTCGGAGCCATCACCGGCGACGCCCTTCCCGCGGTGCCGGTCTGCGTCCTGTCGCGGCTGTGGTGGACCGGCGCCGACATTTTCGACGACCTCAACGACGGTCATTTCGATGCCGAGCGGGTCGGCATTTCTGCGAACAAAGCCATGATCGCGAGTATCGCCTGCCTGACCCTGCTGCCATCGGCGTTGATCGCGCGGCAGGACCTGACGGCGCAGGTGCGGATGGCGTGGATCGGTCACCTCACCGACGGCAACCTTGACGCCGCCAACGGCCAGCTGGCCGATATCTCCTCGGCCATCGATGCCGACTCGCTCACCGACGTGATGCGCAGCTACTCCGGCAAGTCCGGATCCGCGTGTGGCCGGGACCTCGCGATGACCGCCCTCCTGGCTGGTGTCGACGCTGCGGCGGTGGCCGGCTGGCGGGAGTTCGGACGCCGGTACGGTGTACTGCGGCAGTTGGCCAACGACTGCAGGTCGGTGCGCAAGGACGTCCGCGACGACGAGGATCTCGCCAACGGCACCCGGACACTGCTGCTCGCCCACGCGCTCGTCGGCGCGCCAGGCGACCACCGGGAACACATCCGCCGGCTGAGCGAGCGGGCCCGCCTCGACCTGGCCGCCCGTACCGAACTGCGGGGCGAGCTGACGCGCCCGGCCGTAGCCGAACGGTACGACTCGCACGTCACCGATCTGGGCCGACAGGCGAACCGGATGCTGTTCGATCTGGTCGCGCCGTCACCGTTCCGGGCGGCTCTCGAATGGATGGTCGACGTCTCTGTCGAGTCGGCCCTCATCGGTGGACTCGCCGGCGGATGACCGGGCGCAGCGGGGCCCTCGACCGGCCCGGTCAGGCCGGTTCCTTCTCCGATACCGCCGGGCGTAGCTGGCGCGCTGCGGCCAGGCCACTGCGTACGGCGCCGTCCAGGTAGGGTCCACCGAGGTAGTCGCCCGCGAACGCCAGGCCCGGCTGGGCCGGCTGCGCGTCGGTGAACTCCCGGGTGCGGCGGACGTGACCCACGTCGAAACGTGGCAGGGCGCGCTCCCAGCGCTGCACGTTGCGCAGTTCGGCACCGCGCAGCCAGTCGACCGGGCCCAACACCTCGCGGAGGCGGCCGACCACCGCCTCTGCCAGGATGTCGTCGGGCCGGCCGGCGTGCCGATCGAAACCCTCGCCCGACAGGTACACGTGCACGAGCCTCTCCTCATCCGCGCCGTCGGCCGGGGCCAGCCTGAGATAGGCGTTGACGGCCGCGATCTCGGGCGCCTCGGCGGCGGGGAACAGCACGGAACCATCGGGAAACGTCGCGCTGGCCGCCCTGACCGCGAATGTCAGTACGGCGGTGCGACCGTAGGAGATGGACCGGAGGTAGGCGAGGGCCGGCTCGGGCAGGTCCGGCAGGATCGTCGCCGCCTCGCCCGCCGTGGTGGCGCAGACGACCGCGGGCGCCCGGTACGTCGTGATCCCATCGCCGGTGTCGGCCTCGATGCTGAAGTCTCCCGAGGTCTCGCGCCTGATCCGCCGGACAGTGGTACCCGTTCGGACCTCCACCCCTGCGGCCAGTGCCTGCGGGAACCGGGCCAGGCCACCACGCACGCGACGGGAGGCACCGGCGGTCGCGTGGGCCTTGAGGATCGCCAGCAGGACCGGATAGCTCGTCGTCTCCGCGTCCCAGTAGAGCATGCCCCGCAGCAGCGGCCCGAACAGGTATTCGAGGTTCTCGCTGCCGGCCCGCCGACGTAGAAAGTCCGCGCAGGACATCACGTCCAGGTGGTCGGCGCGGGCCAGGTCGGCGATGTCGAGGGCACGCCACCGGGCCGCGAGCCCGCCCGCGAAGCGGCACAGCCGGAGCTTGGCCGACGCGCCGACGGCGCTGCCCGCCAGCAGCTTCGAGCCGGGAAGGATGGGGCGCAGCGTACCGTCGCGCACGACATAGGTGCCCTGGTTGTACTCGGACAGCCGCCCTGACACCCCGAGCTCATCCATCAGCCGCAGCGTCGATGCGTAGAAGGGTGTCACAAAGGCGGCCCCGGCCTCGACCACATGGCCGTTGACGGCCACGCTCCGGACCCGCCCGCCGATCTGCTCGCCACCCTCGAGAACCAGCACCCGCTGACCGGACCGACGGAGATCGTGTGCCGCGGTCAGACCCGCGACCCCACCGCCGACCACCACGACGTCGGCGGATGTTCCATGCACCACCAGATGTCTCCCGCGTGAGTCCGTGATCAGAGTGCACTGCCCGGGACGTCGGACACCGCCGTGTCGCCCGGCGACCGGCCTCTGTCGATGTCCAACCTATCGCGCGGCCGGCTCACCCGGGCGTTCGGGCGACCGCCGGTAATCGGGTCCGGGCCAGGCTTAGCGGAGCGGGCCGCTGGGTATGTGTCTGCCGGGTGCCGACGCCGGACCGAAGGAGGCGACCATGGTCGGCAGGATGATCAAGCGCTGGGCGGTAGTCGCGGTCGCCGTGCCGCTGGCGGCGGCCGGGGCGCGCAAGCTCAGCTCGGTGGTGGAGTCCCGTAGGGGCCCGTCGTCGCGTACCTCGAAGCTGCTGCGGCAGGCGGGCGACGCGCTGCACCGGAACAAGCGGCACCGCGCCAGGCGGTGAGCCGCGACAGGTTGCCCGGTCCGGAGCACGGTCGGGGTCCGTTGTCACCGGACCGGGCAACCGCCTCTCAGGTCAGGACGGGCAGTCGCCGGCCGCGCGGCGTTCGGCGATCGCGTCGGCCGCTCCCGAGGCGTACTCGACCAGCATGCCGCCGCCCGGGTCGAACCGCCAGGCGTCCTGCTCCAACCGCAGTGAGCTGTTGCCCACGGTGTCGTCGCGGCGCCAGGTCAGGTCGACGGCCGTCTCGTTGACCGGCGTCACCTCCTGCAGCTGGAACTCGACGCCGTCCTGCACCGGGCACGTCTCGTTGGTCTCGACGAACACGTCCTCCGGCACCGACTGCTGGGCCTCGGCGGTCCACAGCTGCCAGGCGCCCGACCAGTCGCCGCCGGCGATCAGGTCGAACTCCTGCTGAGCGACGTCGAGCGCCTCGGCGACGTTGACCTGGATCGGCTCGCGGGTCTCCGTCGGCGTGTCGACGCCCGGGACCGACGGGGTACCGGGGGACCCTGTCGAGGGCGTGGTGCAGCCGGCGACGAGTGTCAGGGCGGCCACCCCGACGAGTACGCTCGCGGTAGAGCGGCGCATGACCGTTCCTCCTCTCGGTGCGCCTCCGGCAGGGGACGGCTTTGGGAGCGCTACCAGAGGTCAATCTGGCAGCTTAGGCCCAGCATCAACTTTTGTCGATCACCTGCGGGTGGTCGGATCGGTGCTGTGTATCAGGTGTGTGAAACTTTGTGAACAAAGTTGCGCTGGTGGCCTCGGCCTTTTGGCTGCTCTGCCTCGCCACACGCCGAGATAGTCTCGGTGAACGGGTTTCACCTCTTGTTCACGAACGTTCAGCCTGATAGAACACGGGGGTGGCGCGCCGTACTTCGCGGCCCGCTTCGTCGCCCGACCCGCTACCTGAACGCACAGCTACCTGAATGCAAGGTCACCCTCGCCGTTCACGACGGAGGACTTTTCCCATGGCTGGTACCTCTCCGCGGGGCGGATCCGCCTCGCCCGCCCTCTCCCGCCGGTCGGTGCTCCAGATCGGGGGCATCGGCGCGTTCCTGTTCGCCACCGGCGCCTGTGCCTCCGGATCGGGCACCGACGGCTCCGACGACGCCTCCCCGGGCACCGCCGCCGACACCCTGCGGATCGCCGTCTCCAGCTACCTGAGCAGCTGGGACCAGGACTTCGTCGGCTTCGACCCGATCGCGCTCATGCTGTACAAGAACGTCTTCCCGTACATGATCGACTACGGGGTCACCGAGGTCGACGGCTCCCGGATCCTCGACACCGAGAACATCGTGGCGACCTTCGCCGAGTCGTTCGAACCCAACGAGGACCAGACCGTCTGGACCCTCAAGCTGCGCCGGGGCGTCACCTTCGCCAGCGGCAACGAGATGACCGCCGCCGACGTCAAGTGGTCCAAGGACCGGGCGTTCGCCGCCCAGGCCAACGTCGCCGGCATCTACCGGACCATCGGCCTGACCGAGCCGGACCAGGTCACCATCGTCGACGACTACACCGTGCAGTTCACCCAGGCGTTCCCCAGCGCGCTGACCCGGCAGATCCAGGCGATCTCGCTGTACGTCTTCGACTCCGAGGAAGCCAAGAAGCACGCCACCGACGCCGACCCGTGGGCCACCGAGTGGTTCGCCAACAACGCCCCGACCGGCGGCTACTTCAACGTCGAGCGGGCCGTGCAGGGCCAGGAGATCGTGCTCGCCGCCAACGAGGGCTACCCGGGCCCCGACCCGGCGCAGACCAAGACCATCCGGATCTCGGTGGTTCCGGCCGCCGCCAACCAGCGGCTCCAGCTGGAGGCCGGCGACATCGACGTGGCGCTGGGCATCGGCCAACGCGACATCGCCGACCTGAAGAACACCGACGGCGTCAAGGTCATCTCCGCGGCCAGCAACGAGCAGGTCGCCATCCAGATGTCGGTGACCACCGCGCCGTTCGACAACGTCGACGTCCGCAAGGCGCTCGCCCACGCGGTGCCGTACGACCAGATCATCAACAACGTGTACGGCGGCGACGCCCGCCCGACGAAGAGCCTGGTGCCGCTGGACATGCCCGGCTACGACGAGCGCGGCTACCCGTACGGCTACGACCCGGACGCCGCCCGCGCCGCGCTCGCCGCCGCCGGGGTCGACCAGATCAGCTCCGAGCTGGTCTACGCCACCGACAACGACACCCAGCAGCAGATCGCGGTCCTGGTGCAGAGCGAGGCCCGCAAGGTCGGCATCGAGCTGGAACTGGTCCCGCTGGACCCGGCCACCCTGGCCGAGCGGCGGCAGCAGAAGAACATCCCGCTGCAGATCACCGCCGGCCAGCTGTGGGTCAACGACGTCGAGTACATGCTGGCCACCAGCTTCGTCGAGGGCGCCAACCTCAACTACTCCAACTACGTCAACCCTGAGCTGGAGGAGATCTACGAGCGGTCGCACACCGTCGTCGACCCGGCCGAGCGCAACGAACTCTGGCTGCGGGTGCAGGAGATCCTGGCCGCCGACGTGCCCTGGGCGATCCTCTGCCAGCCCAACTTCAACCTGCCGGTACGCGAGGAGGTCAGTGGCTGGGTCCAGCCGATGGACGGGTTGGCCCGGCTGCGTTACCTGAGCGCTTCGGCCTGACTGTCGGCGGCGACCACCCCTCATGCGTATCGCCCGCTTCGTCGCCCGCCGGCTGCTGCAGCTCGTACCGGTGCTGCTCGGCGTGATCGTCGCGACCTTCGTCCTGGTCCGGGTGCTCCCCGGGGATCCGATCCGGACCATCCTCGGCCCGAACGCCACCGAGGTCGAGGCCGCCGCCGCCCGGGCCCGCTACGGACTGGACCAGCCACTGTGGAAACAGTTCCTGGACTACCTGGGCGGGCTGCTCACCGGTGACCTCGGCACGTCGATCCAGAGCGGCAACGCGGTCGCCGGTGAGCTGGCCCTACGGGTCGGCCCCACCCTGCAACTGGTGGTGCTGGCGGTCGCCGTGGCGGTGCTCATCGCCGTGGTCGGCGGCATCTGGTCGGCGCGCCGCGCCGACCGGGCCGCCGACCACGGCATCCGGGTGCTGGCCCTGATCGGCAACTCGGTGCCGGAGTTCTGGCTCGGCCTGGTGCTGGTCCTGGTCGGCTACAGCATGCTCGGCTGGTTCCCGGCCCCCAGCGGCCGGGTCGACCCGGACACCAACCTCACCCCGATCACCGGCGCCGAGCTGATCGACGCCGCGCTGACCGCCAACGGACCGGCGTTCACCTCCGCGCTGGCCCACCTGGCGCTGCCGGTGGCCACCCTGGCGATCGTGGTGGTCGCCCCGCTGCTGCGCAGCGTGCGCGCCTCCGCGCTGGAGGTGCTGCACTCCGAGGCGTACACCGCCGCCGCCGCACACGGGCTGCGCGACCGGCTGCTGCGCCGCGGCTACCTGGTGCGCTCCGCGCTGGTCCGGCTGCCGTCGCTGGCCGCGCTGGTCTTCGGCACCGCGGTCGGGTCGACCGTGCTGATCGAGTACGTCTACTCGTGGCAGGGCTTCGGCCAGTGGGCGCTGCGCGGGCTGCTCTACCGCGACTTCCCGGTGGTGCAGGCCTCCGTGCTGCTCATCGCCGTCTGCTACGTCCTCGTCTTCCTGATCGCCGACGTGGTGCACGCGATCCTCGACCCGAGAGTGAAGATCTGATGGTTGACCTGCGCGCGGCCGGCGGACCGGCGGACAGCGCCGACGACGCCGCCCCGGTGGTGGCCACCGGCACCGCCCGGGGCGGCCGGTTCGCCACCGTACTGATCTCCGTCGGCGCGACGATCCTCGCCGTGGTGGCCCTGGCCGCGATCGCCGCGCCGCTGCTGTCGTCCTGGGGCCCGCAGGAGATCGACCCGGCCGGCACCCTGCTGCCGCCCGGCGGCAGCCACCCGCTCGGCACCGACATCAACGGAATGGACGTGTGGAGCCGGCTGCTGCACGCCGGCCGGCTCGACCTGGGTATCGCGGTCGCCGCGGTCGCCCTCGCCGTGCTCGCCGGCACCACCCTCGGCCTGGTCGCGGGCTACTTCGGCGGCTGGATCGACGACGTGCTGATGCGGCTGCTCGACATCTTCCAGGCGTTCCCCACCTTCATCCTGGCCCTCGCGGTGGCCGCCCTGCTCGGCGGCGGCACGGTCAACCTGATCCTGACCATCGCCCTGGTCAACGCCCCCGGCTACGCCAGGCTGGTGCGGGCCGAGGTCCGCTCGGTACGGGAACTGCCGTTCATCGACGCCGCAGTCACCTCCGGCGCGTCGCACCTCGGGGTGCTGTGGCGGCACGTGCTGCCGAACAGCCTCACCCCGGTGCGGGTGATCGCCCCGCTGGGCTGCGGTTGGGCGATGCTCACCCTGGCCGGGCTGTCCTTCCTCGGGCTGGGCATCTCGGTGCCGACCGCCGAATGGGGGTCGATGATCAGTCTCGGTTCGCCGGACGTGGTCGCCGGCCGCTGGTGGACCTCGGTGCCGCCCGGTCTGTTCCTGCTGATCAGCGTGTTCGGCTTCAGCCTGCTCGGCGAAGGGCTGCAGGAACGCGCGGAAGCGAAACGGCGGTGACCGCGATGGACCCGACGACGATCACCCGGGACCTGCTCGCCATCGAGGACCTGTCGGTGCTGATCCGCCGGCCCGGTCGGCAGGTCGCCGCGCTCAGCGGGGTCAGCCTGCACGTCGACCGGGGCGAGGTGGTCGGCCTGGTCGGCGAGAGCGGCGGCGGCAAGTCCATGGTGGCCCGCTCGATCGTCGGCCTGCTGCCCGGCGGCGCGCAGGCCACCGGCCGGGTCCGCTTCCACGGCGGCGACGCCACCGCCGACCCCGGCGGCGGGCCGGGTGACGGTGCCGGCGCCACCGGCGGCCCGGTCGACGTGCTGCGGCTCGGCCCGGAGCAGCTGCGCCGCCACCGCGGCAACGGGGCGGCGATCTGCTTCCAGAACCCGCGCGGCGCGCTCAGCCCCACCCGTACCGTCGGTCGGCAGTTGACCGACCGGCTCACCACCCACCAGGGGATGACCCGGCAGCAGGCCCGCCAGACGGCCCGGGAACTGTTCGCGGCGGTCGGTATCCGCAGCCCGCAGCGGCGGCTCGACGCCTACCCGCACGAACTGTCCGGCGGGATGGCGCAGCGGGTGATGATCTCGCTGGCCACCGGCTGCGCGCCCGGCCTGCTGATCGCCGACGAGCCGACCACCGGCCTGGACGTCACCCTGGCCCGGGAGATCCTGCGGCAGTTCCGCCAGGCCGCCGATGCCGACCGGCGTGGGGTGCTGCTCATCTCGCACGACCTGGCCTCGATCGCCGAGGTCTGCGACCGGGTGGTGGTGCTCTACGCCGGCACCGTCGTGGAGAGCGGGCCGGCGGCGCAGGTGCTGCGGGCCCCGGCCCACCCGTACACCCGGGCGCTGCTCGCCTCGGTGCCCGACGTGGACGGCCGCCCGGTACGGGCCACCGCCGGCGGGATGCCGCTGCTGACCGCCCCGCCCGACGATTGCCCGTTCGTCTCCCGGTGCGCGCACGCCACCGACCGCTGCGCCGCGCAGCGTCCGCCGACCGGCGCCGTGCCGGCAGCCGCGTCGGAGCGCGCCGCCGGCCGTACGACTGCGTCGGACCCTGCAGTGTCGGACCCGGCCGCGTCGGACCGCACAGTCGTCGGCGGTACGGCCGGTTGGACGCTGGCCTGCTTCCACCCGCAGACCGGGCCGTTGGTCACCGATCCGGCCGTCGCCGCACCGTCGGCGCGCCGCACCGCGACCAGGGCCGACGCGACGAGGGCCGACGCCGGGCCGGCCGGCGCAGCCGAGCGGACCGTGCTGCGCATCGACGACGCGCACGTGGTCTACCGCAGCCGGTTCGGCGGCGGCGGGCACCACGCGCTGCGCGGCGTCGACCTGACCGTCGCCGCCGGCGAAACCCTCGGCGTGGTCGGGGAGAGCGGCTGCGGCAAGTCGACGCTGGCCAAGCTGATCCTCGGGCTGGTCGAGCCGGCCAGCGGCACCGTGGAGATCGGCGGCGCCCGGATGGCCGAGCTGCGCGGCCGGGCACTGCGCACCCTGCGGACCCGCGCCCAGATGGTGTTCCAGGATCCGTTCGGCGCGCTCAGCCCGCGCCGCACCGTCGCGGACGCCATCGCCGAACCGCTGCGCGCCCTCGGCGTACCGGCGCCGCAGCGGGCCGAACGGGTCGGTGCCGCGCTGGACCGGATGGAGCTGGACCGGTCGATCCTCGCCCGCCGCCCGCATGAACTCTCCGGCGGGCAGGCACAGCGGGTCGGCATCGCCCGTGCCCTGGTCGGCGATCCCGACCTGATCGTCTTCGACGAGCCGACATCGGCGCTGGACGTCACCGTGCAGGCGCAGATCCTGGAGGTGATCCGCGACGTCGCCGCCGACCGGGACCGGGGCAGCGTGTTCATCTCCCACGACCTGGCCACGGTACGCGGATTCGCCGACCGGGTCATCGTGCTCTACCTGGGCCGGATCGTCGAGGAAGGGCCGGTCGACGAGGTCTTCACCAACCCGGCGCACCCGTACACCCGGGCGTTGCTGTCCAGCGCGCCGAGTCTCGGCGCCGGGTTCGGCGGCGGCCGGGTCGACCTGCTCAAGGACCTCGACGAGTCGGACGCCGCCGCCGGCTGCCCGCTCGCCGCCCGCTGCCCGTTCGTCACCGGCCGGTGCCGCACCGAACAGCAGCAGCTGCAGCCGTACGGGCGCAGCCGGGCGGCCTGCTGGCGGGCCCCGGAGATCCCCGACCTGCTGACCGAATCCGAAAGGTGACCTGAGACGATGCCCGCACCGCACATCCGGCTCGCCGTCGACATCGGCGGCACCTTCGTCGACGCGATGGAGCTGGACACCCGTACCAACCAGGTCCGGTTCCGTAAGGCGTCGACCACCCCGGCCCGCCCCTGGGAGGGGGTGCTGGACGCGGTGACCGCGCTCGGCACCGACCTGTCCCAGGTGGAGCTGTTCATCCACGGCACCACGTTGGGGCTCAACGCCGTGCTGGAGCGCCGGGGCGGGGCCACCGGGATCATCACCAACGAGGGCTTCCGGGACGTCTTCCTGCTCGGCCGGGGCAACGTTCCCGCCGACCACATGTACGACTTCCAGTACGAACGGCCGGAGAGCCTGGTCAAGCGGCGGTACACCGCCGGGGTCACCGGCCGGCTGGACTACCGGGGCCGGGTGGTGACCGAACTCGACCCGGACAGTGTCCGGGCGGCCGCCCGCACCCTGGTCGAGGAGCACGGCGTCGGGTCGATCGCGGTCTGCTTCCTGCACTCGTTCGTCGACCCCAGCCACGAACGCGCCGCCGCCGCGCTCATCCGCGAGGCGTACCCGCAGGTCAGCGTCTCGGTGTCGACGGACATCGTGCGCGAGCACCGCGAGTACGAGCGGACCAGCACCACCGTGCTGGAGGCGTACATCCGGCCGATCTTCGAACGCTACGTCGACGAGCTGGAGTCCGGGCTGGCCGCCCGGGGCTTCGCCGGCCGGTTCCTGATCATGCGGTCCGGCGGCGGGTCGATGACCTCGACGACGGCCAAGACGTCGCCGACGCACACCGTGCTGTCCGGCCCGGCCGGCGGCATCGTCGGCGCCGCCTACCTGGCCGGCGCGCTGGGCCGGGACAACCTGCTCACCTTCGACATCGGCGGGACGTCGCTGGACGCCTGCGTGATCGAGGCCGGCAGCCCGGTCGCCGCGTACGAGGCGCAGCTGGAGCACTTCCCGCTGCTGATCCCGACCTACGACATCCGCACCATCGGTGCCGGCGGTGGCTCCATCGCCTGGCTGGACCGGGGCCTGCTGAAGGTGGGCCCGCAGAGTGCCGGTGCCGACCCGGGCCCGGTCTGCTACGGCCGGGGCGGGCAGCGGCCGACCGTCACCGACGCCTCGGTGGTGCTCGGCTACGTCGACCCGGACCGGTTCCTCGCCGGCACGATGGGTCTGCAGGCCAAGGCGGCGCAGGCGGCGCTCGACGAGCAGATCGCCACCCCGCTGGGGCTGAGCCCGACCGCCGCCGCGGCCGGCGTCTACGACGTGCTGCTGGCCCGCACCGTCGGCGCGGTCCGTCAGATCACCGTGGAACGCGGCCACGACCCCCGGGTCTTCTCACTGCTCGCCTTCGGCGGCGCCGGCCCGCTGCTGGCCCCGCTGCTGGCCCGCGAAATGGGCATCCGGGAGGTGGTGGTGCCGTTCGCCCCGTCCGGCTTCTCCGCCTGGGGGATGCTGTCGGCCGACATCGTCGACGACTTCTCCCGGACGGTGCTGGCCACCCTGGACGCCGACGCGCCGGAGGGCAGCGTCGACCTGGCCGCGCTGGAGGCGATGTTCGTCGAGGTCGAGGCCGAGGCGGTCGGCTCCCTGGTGGAGCAGGGCGTCGACGCCGGCTCGGCGGTGCTGGAACGCCAGCTGGAGCTGCGCTACCTCGGTCAGGAACACACCCTGATCGTCACCGTCGGCGCCGAGCTGGACCGCGACGCGGTCCGGGCCGCGTTCGAGGAGTTGCACCGCACCCGGTACGGCCACGCGATGAGCAACCGGCTGCAGATCCTCAACCTGCGGGTGCGCGGCATCGGGCGGACCACCCGCCCGGAGCTGGTCCGCCCGCCGGCCGGCGACGGCGACCCGACCCGGGCGCTGCTCGGCCACCGCGACGCCTTCGACTTCGGCACCCGCGAGGTGGCGTCGTTCGCCGTCTACGACCGGGCGAAGCTGGCGCCGGGGGACCGGTTCGCCGGGCCGGCCCTGGTCGACGAGGGCACCTCCACGACGGTGGTGCCCAGCGGGCAGTACGTCGAGGTCGACCCGCACGGGTACCTGCTGGTGACCCTGGAGGAGGCGAAGTGAGCACGCTGGACGGAGCCACCGCCGAGGTGGTGCGCAGCTACCTGATCTCCGCCGCCGAGGAGATGCGGGCCACGTTGATCCGCACCTCGTTCAACCCGGTGATCTACGAGGTGCACGACTTCGGCATGTCGATGTACGACGCCGACCTGCGGCTGATCGCCGAGGCGACCGGGTTGACGTTCTTCCTCGGCGCCAACGACTTCTCCCTTGCCAAGGGGGTCGAGTACGTCGGCCGGGAGAACCTGCACCGCGGCGACATCGTGCTGCTGAACTACCCGTACTGGAACGCGGCGCACGCCTCGGACGCCACCCTGTTCGCCCCGGTGTTCATGCCGGACCCGGCCGACGCCGACCCGGACGCCGACGGCGACCTGGTCGGGTTCCTCTGTGTCCGGGCGCACTGGATGGACCTGGGTGCCAAGGACCCGGGTTACGTGCTCGACTCCACCGACATGCACCAGGAAGGGCTGATCTTCCCCGGCACCAAGGTGGTGTCCCGGGGCGAGCCGGTGCACGAGATCCACGAGCTGATCCGCTTCAACTCGCGGATGCCGGCCGAGGTCCTCGGCGACCTGCACGCCCAGATCGCCGCGCTGCGCACCGGCGAGCGGCGGTTGCTGGAGATCCTGGGCAAGTTCGGCCGGCCCACGGTGGCCGCCGCCGTCGACGCGATCATCGCCGACGGCGAGGCCCGCAGCCGGGCCGCCCTGGCCGCGCTGCCGCAGGGCTCGTGGACCGCCACCGACTGGGTCGACGACGACGGCATCACCGAGGATCCGGTGAAGATGCAGGTCACCGTCACCATCGCGGACGGCACCTTCACCGTCGACTTCGCCGGCTCGTCACCGGCGGTGCCCGGCCCGATCAACATGCCGTACGGGGCCACCGAGGCGATCTGCAAGGTGATCCTCAAGTCGTTGACCTCACCGGACCAGCCGTCGAACGCCGGCACCATCGCGCCGCTGCGGGTCAGGGCCGAGCCGGGCAGCCTGTTCCACGCCGTCTACCCGCAGCCGACGTTCACCCTGTGGACCGGCATCGTCGCCGTCGAGCTGATCCTCAAGGCACTCGCCCAGGGCATGCCGGACCGGTTGCCGGCCTCGTCCGGCGGCGACGTGCCCGGGTTCATGATGGTCGGCATCCACCCGGACACCGGCCAGCTCTTCGCGGTCAGCAACAACGACCCGGTCGGCTGGGGCGGCACCCGGGAACACGACGGGATGAACGCCGCCACCCACGTCTCCGGCAGCACCGGGCGGATGACCCCGATCGAGGTCCTCGAGGCCCGGACCGGGATGTTCTTCGAACGGTTCGAGATGCGCACCGACTCCGGCGGCGCCGGCCGGCACCGGGGCGGCGTGGGGCTGCGGCGCGACATCCGGTTCGTCACCCCGGGCGAGTTCCTGTCGGTGATCAAGAAGACGAAGTCGGCGCCGTGGGCGCTCGACGGTGGTGCGCAGCCGGACCCGAACCAGGTGATCGTGCACCCGGGCACCGACCGGGAACGGCGGGTCAGCACGAAACGGACACCGGTGGTGCCCGGTGACCGGGTCACCCTGCTCACCGCCGGTGGCGGCGGGCACGGCGACCCGCGTCGGCGCGACCCGGCGGCGGTCCGCGAAGACGTCGCCGAGGGCTACGTGTCGCCGGCGGCCGCCCGCGAGGTGTACGGGGTCGACGTCGATGACTGATACTTCCAGGGTGGACGGTGCGGCGACCGAGGTGGTGCGCAGCTACCTGGTGGCCGCCGCCGAGGAGATGCGCTCCGCGCTGGTACGCACCGCGTTCAACCCGGTCATCTACGAGGTGTACGACTTCGGCATCTCCATCTACGACGCCCGGCTGCGGCTGGTCGCCGAGTCGACCGGGCTGAGCCGGTTCCTCGGCGCCAACGACTACTCGATCCGCAAGGGCGTCGAGTACGTCGGCCGGGAGAACCTGCACCCCGGCGACATCGTGCTGCTCAACTACCCGTACTGGAACGCGGCGCACGCCTACGACGCGACCCTGTTCGCCCCGGTCTTCCTGCCGGAGCCCCCCCGTGCCGGCGGCGACGGGCCGGCCGGGGACGGCACACTCATCGGGTTCCTGTGCGTGCGGGCGCACTGGATGGACCTCGGTGCCAAGGACCCCGGCTACGTGCTCGACTCCACCGACATGCACCAGGAAGGCGTCATCTTCCCCGGCACCAAGGTGTTCCGCCGGGGCGAGCCGGTGCCCGAGATCATCGAGCTGATCCGCTTCAACTCGCGGATGCCGGAACTGGTCATCGGCGACCTGCACGCCCAGGTCGCGGCGCTGCGCACCGGTGAACGCCGGCTGATCGAGCTGGTCGAACGGTTCGGCCCGGCCACCGTGGCCACGGTCGTCGACACCGCGATCGCCGCCGCGCAGGCATCCACCGCCGCCGCGCTCGCCGCGCTGCCGCAGGGCTCGTGGACCGCCGTCGACTGGCTCGACGACGACGGCATCACCGACGAGCCGATCAGGATGCAGGTCACCGTCACCATCGCCGACGGCACCTGCACGGTGGACTTCACCGGGTCGTCACCCGCCGTCGCCGGTCCGGTGAACCTGCCGTACGGGTCGACCATCGCCACCGCCCGGGTCGCGTTCAAGGCGCTCACCACGCCGACCGAGCAGACCAACGCCGGGCACTTCACCGCGCTGCGGGTGGTCGCCGAACCAGGCAGCCTGTTCCACGCCGTCTACCCGGCCGCCACGTTCACCCAGTGGACCGGCACGGTGGCGATGGAGTTGATCTACCGTGCGCTGGCCCAGGGCATGCCGGACCGGCTGGCCGCCTCGTCCGGTGGCGACGTGCCCGGGTTCATGATGGTCGGCACCCACCCCGACACCGGGCAGCTCTACGCGGTCAGCAACAACGACCCGGTCGGCTGGGGCGCCTCGCCCGACCACGACGGCATCGGCCCGGCCAACCACCTGTGCCAGACCCAGGCCCGCAACACACCGGTCGAGGTGCTCGAAGCCCGGACCGGGATGTTCTTCGAACGGCTGGAGATCCGCACCGACTCCGGCGGGGCCGGCCGGCACCGGGGCGGGCCCGGGCTGCGCCGCGACATCCGGTTCGCCACCACCGGCGAATTCCTGTCCGTGGTGAAGAAGACCCGGTCGGCGCCGTGGGCGTTGGACGGTGGCGGGCAGCCGGACCCGATCCAGGTGATCGTCCACCCCGGCACCGACCAGGAACGGCGGGTCAGCACCAGACGCACGCCGGTCGCACCCGGTGACCGGGTCACCCTGCTCACCGCCGGTGGCGGCGGGCACGGCGACCCGCGCCGACGCGACCCCGAAGCGGTACGCGCCGACGTCGCCGAGGGCTACGTGTCACCGGCGGCCGCCCGCGACGTCTACGGCGTACCCGTCCCCGCAGCTGCAGAAAGGCCCGCGATGACCACCTCTGACGAGCGGAAGCCGGCATGAGCGCCGCCACCCGCCCCGGGCCGGTCGACACCGTCCTGACCAACTGCACCGTCGTCGACGCCCGCATTCTCGACGGCGTCGGCCCGGTCACCGACGCCGCCGTCTGGGTACGCGGCGACCGGATCGCCGCCGTCGGCCCGGCCGCCGAGGTGACCGCCGCCGCCCGCGCCGAAACCGACGTCACCGAGGTCGACCTCGGCGGTGCGTACCTGACGCCCGGGCTGACCAACATGCACACCCACCTGTCGCTGTCGCTGCCCGGTGCCGGCGGGCAGAGCGTCAAGGACCTGACCCCGCACGAGCTGGCCCTCTACATGGCCGACGGGGCCCGGCGCACCCTGCTCTGCGGGGTGACCACGGTCCGCTGTGTGGCAGAGAAGGACCACGCCGACTTCGCGCTGCGCCGGGCGATCACCTCCGGCCGGGTCACCGGGCCACGGATCTTCACCGCCGGCCGCGCCCTGGTCTGCACCGGCGGGCACGGCCACGAGAGCACCGACACCCTGGAATGCGACGGGGCCGACGGGTTCCGGCGCGGCGTACGCAGCCAGATCAGGGCCGGTGCCGACCTGATCAAGGTGATGATCTCCGGCGGGATCGCCGGCGAGCACGAGTCGATCCACACCCGGCAGCTGTTCCCCGACGAGATGGCCGCCGTCATCGACACCGCGCACGCCTGGGGCCGCAAGGTCACCGCGCACGCCGGCCCGGCACCGGTCATCGGCGAGGCCGTCGAGCTGGGGCTGGACTGCGTCGAACACGGCTACCAGCTCACCGAGGAGGTGGCGGCGCGGATGGCGCAGCGGGGAACCGCGCTGGTGCCGACCCTGCTGGTCACCCGGTGCAAGGAGTTCTTCGACGAACTCGGCGTACCGCAGTGGATGCAGTGCCGTTCGCTCGGTGCCGGACCCCGGCACCTGGAGAGCTACGCGATGGCCCTGGCCGCCGGGGTGGAGGTGCTGCTCGGCAGCGACATGCCGCCGTTCTGGCAATTCGAGGGCACCAACGCCTCGGTGCGGGAGCTGGAGTACCTGTCGGAGAGCGGCATCGGGCCGGCCCGTGCCCTGTACGCGGGCACCCTCGGTCCGGTCCGCTGGCTCGGCGCCGAGGCCGACCTCGGCACCGTCGAGACCGGCAAGTACGCCGACCTGGTGGCGATGGACGCCGACCCGGTCGCCGACACGTCGGCGTTCCGTGGGGTGCGCTGGGTGATGTCCGGCGGCCGGGTGGTCCGCGACGACCGCGCCGGCTGGACCGCCTGGTGAACGACGTGAGGAGCAGAATGTCCGAGCAGGAGACCGCCGAGATCGCGGCCGCGATCGGCGACATGTACGACGCGTTCCTCGCCGGCGACCGGGTCCGCTTCGACCGGCACCTGCACGCCGACGTGACCACCTGGGAGACCCACCTGCCCGGCCCGCTGCGCACCCGCGACCAGCTGGACGCCTACCGGGAGCGGCGAGACGCCGCCGGGGCCCGGCCGGTGCTGGACCGGCTGGCCCCCGAGGACCTGCGGATCGACGTGTGGGGCGACGCCGCGGTGGCCCGCTACATGCTGGTCGCGGTGCCGGCCGGCGGCGGCCCGGCCGAACACAGCCGGGTCACCGACGTGCTGCGCCGCACCGACGACGGCTGGCGGATCGTGCACCACCACTCCGAACTGGTCCGCCACCCGGCGGGACCGGCCCGCGAGTCGGCCCTCGAACCGGCCGGCGGCCCGGCATGAGACGGCTGATCGCCACCGGGTACGGCGAACCCGCCCAGGTGCTCACCGTCGCCGACCTGCCCGAGGATCCACCACCCGGCCCCGGCCAGGTCCGGATCGCCGTCGCCACGGTCGGGCTGAACTTCCTCGACGTAATGCTCTGCCGGGGCAGCTACCCGGTCCGCCCGGCGCCGCCGTTCACCCCCGGCGTCGAACTGGCCGGCCGGGTCGTGGCCACCGGCACCGGTGCCGAAGCGCTCGCCGACACCGACGTGGTGGCCTGCCCGGCGCTGCCGCACGGGGCGCTCGGTGAGACCGTCACCATCGACGCGGCGCTCGCCGTACCGCGTCCGGCGGGCATCGACCCGGTCGTCGCCGCCGCCGTCCCGGTCACCTACCAGACCGCCTGGTTCGCGCTGGACCGCGCCGCGGTCCGGCCCGGTGAGACGGTGCTGGTGCACGCCGGAGCCGGCGGCGTCGGCATCGCCGCCACCCAGTTGGCCGCCGCCCGGGGCGCCCGGGTGATCTGCACCGCCGGCGGGCCGGCGAAGACCGCGCTGTGCCGCGACAACGGCGCCGACGTCGCCGTCGACTACCTGGCCGGCGACTTCGTCGCGGCGGTACGCGACGCCACCGGCGGTGCCGGCGCGGACGTGATCGTCGACCCGGTCGGCGGGGACGTGTTCACCCGGTCACTGGACTGCCTGGCGTTCGAGGGCCGGCTCGTCGCGGTCGGTGCGGCCGGTGGCAACCCGCCGCCGGTGGACCCGATGCGGCTGATCGCCGGCAACGCCACCCTGATCGGGCTCTCCTGGGGCTCGACGTACCCGTGGACCCGGCCGGACGCGGTCGCCCAGGCGTACCGGCGGATCTTCGAACTGATCGCGGCCGGCACGGTCCGGCCCCCGGTGAACCGGGTCGTCGACCTGGCCGGCACCCCGGCCGCGCTCGCCGACCTGGCCGACCGACGTACCACCGGAAAGATCATCGTCCGGATCGACCCGAGGGAGCAACCATGAGCGATCAGACTGCCGGCCCCGACGGCGGCGACATCACCGCCGGCGGTGACATGGAGGTCTACGACCTGCGGGTCAGCGTGGACCGGATCACCGGCCGGTCGGTCTGCGGGATGGCCGTCGGCGACCACTTCGACCTGACCGACAGCGCGCACCTGAAGATCCCGGAGGGGAAGCACTTCTGCGTGTACGCGCTCGCCTCGGTGCTGCCGTTCCTGGCCGCCAAGCAGCGCGACATGCCGCCGGGGGACTGGCTGGAACGCGACACCCTGTTCGCCTGCCCGGACCCGGAGGAGGGCCTGGTCATGCGGGTCGAACGGACCTGCAAGCGGCGGATGAACTCGGCCGACCTGACCTGAATCATCGGAGGTTCGCGTGGCTGTGGAAATTGGACTCGGACTGCAGAGCGACAAACGCGCCGGCGACTACGCCCGGCTGGCCCGCGCCGCCGAGGCGTACGGCTTCGACGTGCTGAGCGTCTTCGGTGACCTGATGTACCAGCCGCCGATCTTCCCGCTGCTGGAGATGGCCGCCGCCACCGAGCGGGTCCGGCTCGGCACCGCCTGCCTCAACCCGTACTCGATGGCGCCGTACGAGATCGCCGGCCAGCTCGCCGCGCTCGACCTGGCCTCGCACGGGCGGGCCTACCTGGGCCTGGCCCGTGGCACCTGGCTCGGTGCGGTCGGCATCGAGCAGCCGCGTCCGCTGACCGTGCTCGCCGAGGCCGCCGAGGTGATCCGCCGGTTGCTGCGCGGCGACCGGTCCGGGTTCGACGGCAGGGTGTTCCGGCTGGCCCCGGACACCGCCCTGCGGTACGCGGTACACCGCCCGGATCCGCCGCTGCTGCTCGGCGCGTGGGGGCCACGGGGCGCCGCGCTCGCCGGCCGGATCGCCGACGAGATCAAGGTCGGCGGCAGCGCCAACCCGGACATGGTCCCGGTGATCCGCGACCGGCTGCGTCCCGGTGCCGACGCTGCCGGCCGCTCCGTCGACGACGTCGGCATTGTGTTCGGCGCGGTGACCGTGGTGGACACCGACGGCGCGGCGGCGCGGGCGAAGGCCCGCACCGAGGTGGCGATGTACCTGGCGGTGGTCGCCGACCTGGATCCGACCGTCACCGTGCCGGACGAGCTGCTGGCGCAGGTCAAGTCGCTGGTGGCGGCCGGACGCGACGTCGACGCCGGCCGGCTGGTGCCCGACGATCTGCTGGACCGGTTCGCCTTCTCCGGCACCCCGGAGCAGGTCGCCGCCCAGGCGCAGGCGCTGATCGACGCGGGGGTACGCCGGGTCGAGTTCGGCACCCCGCACGGGCTCACCGACGACCGTGGCGTGGAGCTGCTCGGCAGCGCGGTGCTGCCGCTGCTACGTAGGGAGGCTTCCCGATGACAGTCGACGGTGTACTCGTCGTCGCCGGCCCAGGGCTGGCCGTCGACCCGGAACTGCTGCGGGGCCTGGTCGTCGCCGAGACGGCCGGCCTCGGCGTGGTCGGCGACTTCGTGGTCGCCGCCGACGCCGACGAGGTCCGCGGCCTGCTCGACGGGGTCGGCAGCGTCGGCGGGCGCGCGGTGGTGCTGCTGCCCGGCCCGGACCCGGCGGTACGGGCGCTGCTGACCGCCGACGGCCGCTGGGCAGGACGCACCGTCCACTACGACCCGCAGGTGACCGACCCGCAGCCGACCGGTCCTGGCTCGGTCCACCTGTCCGGCCGGGGCGTGTGGGGGCTGGCCTGGGCGATCCGGCACGCCGTGCACCGGCTGCGCCGCCCGGCGCGGCGGGTCGCGTACGGGCAGGACCCGGAGCAGTGGGGCGAGCTGCGGCTGCCGGCCGATGCGCCTGATGTGTCCGCCGGGCCGTTGCCGGTGGCGGTGCTGCTGCACGGCGGCTTCTGGCGGTCGATCTGGGCGGCGGACCTGATGGATGCGCTCGCCGTCGACCTGGCCGACCGGGGTTACGCGGCGTGGAACCTGGAGTACCGCCGGCCGGACCGGCACGGCTGGCCGGCCACCACCGCCGACGTGGCGACCGGGCTGGCGGTGCTGGCCAACCTGCCGGAGCTGACCGGTGGCGCGGTGCCGGACGGTCTGCTCGACCTGGACCGGGTCGCGGTGTTCGGCCACTCCGCCGGCGGGCAGTTGGCGGTGCGGCTGGCCGCCGACGGCGGCCCGGTGCCGGTGGCGTTGGCGGTCTCCCTGGCCGGGGTGCTGGACCTGGCCGAAGGGGACCGGCGGCAGGTCGGCACCGGCGCGGTCGCCGCCGCGCTCGGCGGTGGCCACGACATCGTGCCGCAGGTGTACGCCGCCTCGGATCCGATGGCCCGGCTGCCGATCGGGGTGCCGCAGCTGATCGTCCAGGGTGCCGGCGACGACCTCGACCTGATCGACTTCAACCGCCGGTACGTGGCGGCGGCGCGGGCCGCCGGGGAGGACCCGGGCTGGCTGGAGCAGCCGGGCGACCACTTCTCGGTGATCGACCCGGCCGCGCCGATCTGGCAGGCGACGATGACACAGGTGGACCGCTTCCTGGGCCGGTGACGGGCCGGATCCGGTCAGCCGTCCCGAAATTATTACGTGTCAGTGAACATGTTGCCCACCAGTGGGCAGTGCGGCGGTCAGAACAGCCGCGGGGTGACCACCGACACCACGGTGGTCACCTGGTCGGTGTCGTTGTACAACCGGTGCGGGGTGCTGGACCGCAGGTGCAGGCTGTCGCCCGGGTAGAGCCGGTGCTCCACCCCGTCGACCTCGTACAGCAGCTCGCCGCTGACCACGTACGCGAACTCCTCGCCGAAGTGCCCGTACGCCTCCTCGCGACGCCCGCCCGGCGCGATGTGCACCAGCATCGGCTCCAGCACCAGGTTGGGGCCACGGTCGGAGAGCATCCGGTAGGTCTGCTGACCGGAGACGTACTCGGTGGCACCGTTGTCGGCCCGGGTGAGGGTGAAGTGCACCGGCAGGCTGCCCTGCGGGTCCTCGGCGGTTTCGGTCGGCTCCGCGCTGAAGAACTCGGCGACCGGCCGGTCCAGGGCGGCGGCGACGCTGTTGAGCGCGGTCAGCCCGATCGACGAGACACCCCGCTCGACCTGGGACAGGAACCCGATCGACAGGTTGGCGCGGCTGGCCAGACCGCGCAGGGTCAGCCCCTGCTCCTTGCGGAACTGGCGCATCCGGGCGCCGACCAGATCCTGGCGTGCGTCGCCGTCGGCGACGACGCGATCAGACCTGCGCACCGGACCTCCCGAGACCCCCCGCGCGGACCGCCCGCCGGGCCGCGCCGATTCTTGTTCGATGGTATCGAACTAACTGCCCCGACCGGAACCCCGACCGGACGTCGTAGACGGCTAATGCGCACCCTGACGAGCGCACACCCGCCGACCGCGAGCTTGACTACACAGCGTGTCGACCGTCTTCCTTGGCGTGAAAACCTGCGGAGAACGGGATTGACGGAAGCTGGTGTCCGGTGGCTAGGCTGCTTCAGCATTCACATTTACACATCGCGGGGGTGGACGTGCCGTACGGCAGGCGCCAGTTGACGTTCGACGCAGACCGGGTACTCAAGGGACTGTCGGGTTGGCCGCCGCGCCTCGCTGCTGGCGTGGCGACCCTGCTGGTGGTCACCCTGGTGCCGGCCGCACCAGCGGTCGCCGCAGCCAACCAGGCACCGGACCGCCCGACACAGCTCACCGTGCACGGCCGCGCCTGCGAGCCGGGCGCCGGCAGAGTCTGGACGCTCACGACGACACCGACATTCGCCGCCCGCGCCAGCGACGCGGACGCCGGTCAGCAGTCGCTCACCACCACGTTCTCCTGGCGGCGGGTCGGTCAGCCCCCGCACACCATGCAGCAGGTGCAGCAGAGCACCGGCAATCCGTCTTTCGCCTCCGCTACGGTGCCGACGGCAGCGGCGCTGGAGCACGGCGCGTCCTACCTGCTCCGCGCGCGCACCAGCGACGGCACGTCGACCGGGGGCTGGTCGAAGCCGTGCCGGTTCACCGTGGACGTCGTCGCACCACAGCCACCGTCGGCGGTCACCTCGGCCGACTATCCGCCGATGACGCCCAACCAGCCGCCGGTCGGCGGGGTCGGTATCCCGGGAATCTTCACGATCAGCCCGCCGGCCGACGCCACCGGCATCGTCGGCTACGCCTACACCCTCGACAGCGGCATCGGCCCCGGCTCCGCGCCGGTGGTGCCGGCCGCCGCCGACGGCTCTGCCACGCTCGAGCTCCAGCCGAGCAGAGACGGCTTCAACACCTTGCGGGTCTGGTCGAAGGACCAGGCAGGGCTGGTTTCCACCGTGGTGGAGTATGAGTTCCGGGTCGCCAGCGGCAACGCGCCGGCCGCGCACTGGGGCTTCGACGACGGTGGTGCCGTCGGCGACGACGACACCGGCAACGGCAACCCCCTCACCGTCGTCGGAGCCACCACCGCGCCAGGACGGAGCACTCCCGCCCTGTCACTGACCTCAGCCGGCGACCACGCGGCCACCACTGGACCGGTCACCTGGCCGCACCCGACGACCGCTGCCGCGCTCACCCTGCGTACCGACCTGACCTTCACCTTGTCGGCGTGGGCCAAACTCGATGCGGCCGGCACCGCACAGACCGTCGTCACGGTCGACGGCAGCACCACCTCGGTCGCCTCCATCGGCTACGACGCGACCGCCGACCGGTGGCGCTTCACGATGGCCGACGGCGACTCCGCCGCCGCCACGCTGATCAGCGTGGACTCCGACACCGCAGCCGTCCCCGGCCGGTGGACGCACCTCGCGGCGACCTACCACAAGCCCTCCGGCGCGATGCAGCTGCACGTCAACGGCGTTCGGCAGAACGCGACCGCCACTCTCGCCGGCAGCGTCGCCGCCACCGGGCCGGTGACCATCGGGCAGGCGCTCCGGGCCGGCGCGGCCACCGACCAGTTCTTCGGCCAGCTCGACGACGTCCGCGTCTACCAGCGAGCGCTCTCCACATCGGAGATCGGCGAGCAGGCCCGCCCGTTCGCGCCCCAGGTCAGTCTGCCCGACGGAGCCAGTGTCGATCTGGGCACCTCCGTCCCGGTGACCTTCGACGCCGACGGTGACACCAACGTGACCCAGTTCCGCTACAGCGTCGGCTCGGCCATTCTGAACCAGAACGCCGTGCCGGACGTGCCCGGGGGCTCGGTCACCGTGTCCGTCACTCCGACGGCACTCGGTGACGTGCCGGTATTCGTCGGCAGCCGGACCGCCGAAGGCCTCACCAGCCCGCTTACGAGCGTGACCCTGCAGGTGCTGCCCGCACCCGTGCCGGTCACCGGCACCGTGTACGGAACGGACTTCATGCCGGTCGGTGCCGGCGTAACGGTCACCCTGGAGCCGGGTGGTCGGCAGACCTCCACCGGCGCCGACGGCGGTTTCAGCTTCGCGGACGTCGACCCGGGGCAGTACTCCGTGACCGCGAGCTCCGGCGGTGGTGACTGTGGAGCCGTCGCCAGCACGGAGATCACCGTCCCCGATATCGCCGACGTCGTGCTGTTCCTGTCCCCGGTGGCCAGCCCGGACGGGAGCTTCTGCCAGGAACTGACCCAGCTGTTCACGCCGGTGTCCGGCACGGCGCTCGCCCTCACCGGTGACGACGAGGTCACCGAGACCGCACTGCCGTTCCCGGTCACCTTTTACGGCCAGACCTACGACTCGGCCTGGGTGGACACCAACGGGATCCTGACCTTCGCCGACCCCGGCGGCTCGCATCCGACACCGGCCGGCATCCCCACCGTCGGCGGACCCGATGCGATGGTCGCCGCGTTCTGGGACGACCTGATCGTTGACGGGCAGGCCAGCGTGGTGACGGCGACGCGGGGCTTCGCGCCGTTCCGCGAGTTCGTCGTCGAATGGCGGGACGTACGCCGCGCCGCCGACCCCGACGAGCGGATGACGTTCCAGGTGGTGCTCGGTGAGCTGGGCGTGATCCAGGTCAACTACACCGGGATTGACCCGACCAGCCCGGGTGAGCGCGGCGCCGGTGCCACCATCGGCGTCGAGAACGCCACCGGCACCGGCGGCCTGGAGTACTCGTCCGGCACGCCGGTGCTCGTCGACGACCGTACAGTGGCCTTCCTGCCGGGTGTCTGACTGCCGTGGTGTCAAGCCCCGGGTTGATGGAGAGTTGGCTACAGTAGCTGGTATTCCGACTTCAGTGCGTCGAGCGCGAGTTCCGTGTAGAGCGACGTCGAGACCGCTGGTGTTTCTCCCAGATTCGTGATGTCGCCAGGTAACCCTGTGCGGGACAGATCGATGGAGATGTCGGTCCACGGTTCGTATCGGCCAGCTATCCGCCGGCCGACGCCTCGAGCATCAGATCTACCGCTTCCTTCATGCCGTAGCGGGAGTCGAGCAAGTCCAAGATTTGTGCCTCGGTACGGGGCTGACCAGTTCTGCCGGAGCGGCCCGCGATCGTGGTGAGAGCCGCCCAGGCTCGGGTGGGGTCGAGCGCGATGGTGTTCGCCGCAAACTCGGTCGGGGGCAGCACCTGCAGGCCGTACGGCATCTTGCTGGCCGGTAGGTCCCGCAGATTGTGGGTGACGATCGCACCGGCACCGCCAACGGCGGCGGCGGCGACCAGATGTTCGTCGTCGGGATCAGGGAGCCCGTACGTGCCGTCCAGACCTTCCCATCCGTTGACTTCGGCATCGTCGAAGTGTCGCCGCATCTGTGCGACGAGATGATTGGCCCGCCTGGTCGCCGTGCTGGCATCCGCGCCTCGGTTGATCAGCTTGGCTCGCTCCTCGTACGCCAGCTCATCGAGGATGACGGTGTTCCACACCGGTCGGTACAGACCTTCGATCGCTAGGGACAGGAGGAAGTCCCTTTGTAGGCTCGGCCACAGCACGCAAGTGTCCAAAAGAGCGGCGAACATCGTCCTATTCTGATGGTCCGGTCCGTCGCCGTGCGACCGCCCGGCGTGCTGCCCGTAGTCGAGTGATTACGCTGTCCAGGTCCTCTTCGTCGTCGATGCTTACCGCAGTGGCTTCGAGGGCGGCGTACTGCTCGGCTCGGCGGCGTTCGCGGTAGGCGAGCAGGTGAGGTAGTCGGATACGGCGGTGGGTGCCCACCCGTTCGAACGGAATCTGGCCCTCGTCGAGCAGCTTGATCACCGTGGGGCGGCTGATGCCGAGCAGATCGGCCGTCTGTTGGGTGGTCAAGGTCAAGGTCTGTGGGGCAACAGTCACCGCGAAGCCTTGCTGCAAGGCGTCAACTACCTGTCGAAGCGCTGCGTAGATCTCGGCGGGCAGCTCCACCCGATCGCCCGGCGTGGCTCCGACGAGGAAGTATCGCGGCAGCGCTGACCCCCTGCCTGCCTGTTCGTGAGCCCGCAGGAAGTCATGGACCTGAGCGAGCTGCTCGTTGCGCTGGGGTAGATACGTCTCTTCCTTCAGTGCAGATGCCACCATGATCCCTGCCTCCTCGAAAGTATCGTAACTACCTTCGTTTGTTTCGTCTACGGAAGATGCAAGGTTGTCTGGGGGCCTGCGTAGCTGTCATCTCCCGACTCGGGAAGGGGGACGCGGGAGGCGACGGTACGCCCCACACCGTGAGCCTCGGTCCCGTGCCGCAGTAGGGCCGGGTCTCCCTCGGGCGGTACGGGGGTGGGTGGGGCCAGTGTGTCGGGGCGGCGGGTGGGTCGGCGCCGAGCGCGTGTTTCCCATCAGGAGGTACGCCATGTACATCTGTGCACTCACCAGCGCCGCACCGCTCGGCTATCTCGCCGGGCCGTTCTCATTCCGGGTCAAGAGCCGCTGGTGCCCCAAATGCGGCGAACTCACCACCACTCCACCGCCGCCCGCTGCGGACGGCGGACGAAGCCCGGGCAGGCCGAACGTATGAGTGGGAGTTTGCGGGTAGGGTCCCTGCTCGGCTGGCAGGCTGGCGCGACGTCAGCGGGTGCGGGCGAGCAGGTCGGCGTAGCGGGCCAGGGCGTGGATGGGGTCGATCACCGGGACCGGCACTGCCGCGCGCAGCGGGTCGAGCTGCCCGGACCAGAAGGTGCAGGCCACGAAGATCGCCTGGGCCTCCTGGTCGGCGTAGGCGCGGCGGGCCAGTTCGGGGCCGTGCGTGCCGATCGCCTCGGCCATCCGCTGCCGTACCTCGGTGCCGACCGCCGCCGCCTCGTCGAGCGAGGCCTCCCCGGTCAGTCCCGGGGTGACCTCGCGCTGCGGGCGTCGCACCGGCACCGGTGCCGCGCCGGCGAGTAGATCCAGGCAGCCGTACTCGCGGGCCAGTTGGCGTATCCAGTTGGCGTCCTGCGGCAGTTGCTCGTTGGGGCCGGAGGCGACGCCGGGGTAGAGGACCGAGAACCTGCCGTACGCGGCGGCGATCCGGGTGGCCGCCTCGAACGGCCCGGTCACCGGTACGTCGACCAGCGACTTCGCCTCGCGTACCGCCGGATCGGAGGCGCAGGCGACGGCGATCGCGTCGAAACCGTCGTCGGCGCCGGCGCGCACCGCGCCGAGCAGCGGGCTGTAGAGCAGGTCGTCGGCGGCGATGTACGCGCTCGGCGGCACCCCGCGCAGGTTGCGGACCACGATCTCGGTGTCCGGGCCGACCGCCTGCTGCGCCGTCTGCCGGTCGTGTTCGTTGTGCACGTCGATGCCGAGCGGGTTGATCACGAGGACGCGTGGCACGACCCGACTCTCCCTTCAATCAAGATCGCGCCACGCTACCAGCGCCGGCCGCCTCGCTGTCAGCTCAGCACCGGTGCTGAGCTGCGAAATCGCCATCACGCGGTGGGTCGCGGCCCGCGTGGTCGGGCGTTCCGCACCGGCGGTGACGCCGGCCCGGAACGCCCGGATCGATGTGATCGACTGCGGTCGACGCTCAGCCGGTCAGCTCGGCGTCGACATCAGGATCGGCAGCACGGCCCGCGCCTCGGCATGACTGGTGTTGCGCATCGCGGTGGCGGTGGTCCCGGGGATGTCCCACGGGTTGCTGGTCGGCGGGTAGTACATCTTCTTGGTCGTGACCGCGACGACATTGTTGTAGGCCACGCACCGGGTCTCCCACCGGTAGATCTTGCCGGACTGCGGGATGCCGGTGAGCCCGAGCAGGTTGGTGGTGCAGTTCGGGGCGAGAGCGGACAGCACCGTGTTGTTGCTGCCGATCGTCAGTTCGAGCAGCCCTCTGGTGCTCAGCCCGGCGTGCGCCCGGGCGGTCAGGGCCAGCGGGCCGACCGTATTGAGGGTGAAGCCGAGCTGGTCGGCGGAGGCTTCGTCGGTGACGACTTCGAGCAGGCTGTCGATCAGGGTGACGCAGGCGGTGGTGTCCCGGGCGTACGCCTGAAGGTTGTCCTGGGTGAAGGTCTTGATGTCGTCGAAGTCGATGATGGCGCTGCGCGCGCAGGCCTTGGCCTGTGCGGTGGCGATCCGGTCGATCTGGGCGAGGATCTCCACCTTGGCGCCGTTGATGGTGTTGATGATCTTGGTGGTGGACTGGTCGAGCGACGCCCCCTGCTTGTACTCCTTGTACAGCTCGTAGGCGCTCTTGGCGGCGGCGATGACCGACGAGATGTCGAACGCCTGCGCCGGTCGGGCCCCCAGCGGCACGGTGACCACGACCGCGGCGGCCGCGGCCAACCAACGGCGGTAGCGCATCTGTTTCAACAGGATCTCCTTCAACTGGCGGCCAGGGTGGCCAGCGGTGACCCCGCAGGTCAGCGGAGCGCGGCCAGTCTGGCGAGATCGGCTGGACCACGGTTGGACCACGACTGGATCACGGCACACGACCGAAGCGCGGCGCATGATCACGGATCACGGCGGACGATCGCGGCGGCTCCGCCGACAACCGGGCGCTGATCGCCGCCGCCTCCGGCGCACCCAGCTCGGTGAAGATCGCCAGCGCGCGACGCCAGTAGCCGTGCGCCTGCGCCCGCTGCCCGGCCGCGTGCGCCGCAGCGCCGAGCCCGTCGAACGCCAGCGCCTCGACGCCACGCGACCCGGTGTCGGCGGCGATCGACCGGGCCAGGGCATGGCAGCGGGCCGCAGCACGGTCGGCACCACGGCGGTTGTGCAGCTGACCGGCGTAGTTCAGCAGCATCGCCTCGCCGACCCGGTCGCCGGTGCGGCGGCACAACACCAGCCCTTCGCGCAGCTGCCCGGCGGCGTCGCCGAGCCGGCCCTCGACCGTGAACAGCTGACCCAGGCTGCCGAGCGCCCGGACCACCCCGTGATGCTCGCCGAGCGTACGTAGCAGTGCCAGTGCCCGGCCGATGTAACAGATCGCCGAACGACGGTCGCCCAGCTCACCCAGCACCACACCCAGGTTGCCCAGGGTCCGTGCCTCGCCGGCCGGCTCGTCGACGTCGCGGTAGAGCGCCAACGCCTGCCGGAGGTGCGCCACCGCCTGCTGGCGGCGCCCCTGATGGTCGTGCACGACGGCCAGGTTGGTCAGCAGGTTCGCCTCACCGGCCAGGTCAGCTGCCGCGCGGGCGGCAGCGATCCCGTGACCCTGCATGGTGATCGCGTCCGGATAGTGGCCGCCGCATTCCAGATGCCGGTAGAGCAGCGCGGTCAGCCGTACGGCGTGCCGGGCCCGGCCGTGCCGCGCACCGTACGCGGTGACCGCCATCAGGTTGGCCCGCTCCACCTCCAACCAGACCCGCGCGGCCCCCGGGTCACCGCCCGCGAGCCCGCTCGCCGGCGCGGTCCAGGCCGCCGGCTCGGCCCACGCCGTCGTCGGACCATCGTCCGGACCGGTCGGCGGCACCGTCGGCCGCAGGTGACGTTCGGCCGGGTGCACCGCGTCCATCGCCGTGGCGGCGGTACGCAGGTAGTAGTCGAACAACCGGGTCACGGCAGCGTCGCGGACCTCCGGCGGGTCGACGTCGGCGGCAAGCTCCGCCGCGTACGCCCGGAGCAGGTCGTGCATGCCGTACCGGTCCGGCCCGGCCGGCTCCACCAGGTGCGCCCGGCACAGCCGGTTGACCAGCCGATCCGCCGTCACCGGATCCGTCCCGGCCAGCGCGGCCACCGCCGCCGCGTCGACGTCCGCCCCGGGATGCAGCCCGAGCAGCCGGAACGCGCGCGCCGCCTCGGCCGGCAGATACTGGTACGACCAGGACAGGATCGCCCGTATGCCGGTGCGCCGGTCGCCGTCGGCGTCCAACATGTCGAGCCGTCGCCGCCGGTCGGTGAGCCCGTCGACCAGCCGGGTCAGGCTCAGCTCGGCGCGGGCGGTCGCCAGCTCGGCGGCGACCCGCAACGCCAACGGCAGCTGGGCGCACTGCGTTGCCAGCGTCACCGCGGCCTGCGGTTCGGCGTCGACCCGGTCGCCGACCAGCCGCCGCAGCAGCGCCACCGCGTCGTCGATCGGCAGGAGGCCGAGCCCACGCCGGCCGGCTCCCTCCCGGGCGACCAGCCCGGCCAACGGATCCCGGCTGGTCACCAGCACCGGGCAGGAGGCGGCACCGGGCAGCAGCGGTCGTACCTGCTCGACCGACGCCGCATTGTCGAGCACCACCAGCATCCGACGGCCGTCCATCAGGCTGCGGTAGTGGGCGGCGCGTTCGTCGACGTCCAACGCCATGTCGGCGTCCGCCACGCCGAGCGCCCGCAAAAACCGGGCCAGCGCCGTACCCGGCTCGACCGGCTGCTCCGGGTCGTACCCGCGCAGGTCGATGTAGAGCTGCCCGTCCGGGAACCGGTCGCGGGCCCGGCGCGCCCACCACACCGCCAGCGCGGTCTTGCCCACCCCTGCGCTGCCGGACAGCACACAGATCACCGCGCCCGGATCGGCGTCGCCGCGTCCGGCGGCCCCCATCGCCCGGTCGAGCCAGCCGAGCTCGGCGGCGCGGCCGGTGAACCCGGCGACGTCGGCCGGCAACTGCGCCGGCACCGGCGCGATCGCGTCCAGGCGCCGGCCCCGGCGCGGCCAGACCTGCTCGCTGGCGGTACGCGCCCCGGCCGGCGGGTCGGCCCGCAGCAGATCGGTGTACGCGGCGACCAGCTCAGGGCCGGGATCGACACCGAGTTCGTCGGCGAGCCGGTCCCGGGTGTCGTGGAAGACGGTGAACGCCTCGGCCCGCTGCCCACTGGCCCGGTACGCGCGGATCAGCTGCGCCTGGCGGGCCTCGTCGAGCGGCTTCGCGGCAGCGGCCTGCGTCAGCCAGGGCAGTGCGGCGCTTGCCCGGCCACAGGCGATCATCAGGTCGCCGTACCGGGTCAACGCGGCCTGCAGTTCACCGTCGAGGGCCACCACCTTCGGGTGGCCGGCCAACGTGGGCACGTCCACCAGCGGAGGTCCCTGCCACAGCTGGAGCGCCTCGCCGAGTAGTTCGGCATCGCGCTCCAGCCCGGCTGCACCGGGTCGCGCGGTGGCGACCAGGTGCCGGAACCGCAGCAGGTCGACCGTGACGGCCGAGGTCCGCAGCAGGTATCCGTCACCGACTTGCGGCAGGAGCAGACTCGGGGCCCGGGACGGGCGGTCCGGTTCGAACAACCGACGCAGATGTTTGACGTGCGTCTGAATGACGTTGGTCGACGTCGCCGGTGGCGGTTGGTCCGGCCAGAGCGCGTCGACCAGCTCCGAGCGGGGCAGCGGCTGCCCGCCGGCGAGCGCGAGCAGGCCGAGCACCGCCCGCCGGGCGGTCGGCCCGGGGTCGAGTGCCTGCTGCTCGCGCCACACCCGTACCGGGCCCAGCACCTGCACCTGCAAGAAGACTTCACCTCGTGACCGCTGCGCCACCGCCCGGCGTCGGACCGTGATCGACGTTCCCGCATATCGACCGAGCGGAGTATAGGTGCTGGTCAGTCGTCGTCAGTGGGTTGCGGTGACCGGATGGAAAACGGCGTCGAGCGCCTTGAGGTAGCCGTCGGTGTAGCCGGCAAGGTTCGGGTGGAACGCGTCCTCGATGGCGGTGATGCCGTTGAGCCACGGGTCGTCGTCGCAGACCCGGTGCTTGTCGAACAGGGCGTCGACCGGGGCGAACGCGCCGTACGTCTTCGCCGTGTTCCCGATGGCCTCGTTGAGCTTCACCGCCGCGTGGTTGATCCACCCCCGTCGGTTCGCGTCCAGCGGTGCTTCGAAGCAGAACGTCGGGGCCAACAGCTGCGGGTAGCCGAGGACGATCAGCTTGGCGTTCGGGGCGGCGGCGAGGACGTCTCCGTACACCTGCTTCAGCTTGCCCGGCAACGTCGTCGCGATGTACGCGAGGGCCTTGTCGATGGCGTCCTTGCAGGTGCTGTCGTGCAGCGCCGTGATGCAGGTCTCCAAGGTGGAGGTGAAGCCGAGGTTGTCGCCGCCGACGGTGATGGTCACCAGCGTCGTGTCCGGCCCGAGGAAGCCGAGCTGGTGCGCGATCACGTCGTCGGTGGTGGCGCCGCTGCAGGCCGAGAAGCCGAACGACAGGCGCGGGTTGTTCCGGGCGTACTGGGCGGCGTACGAGTGGGCGCTCTGGTCGCAGTCGCCGTCGGTGTACGGCGGGGCGCCCACCCCGGATGAGTACGAGTCGCCCAGCGCGACGTACTGCCGGTCGTCTGCGGCGGATGTGTCGCCGGTCGTACCGGCGGCGTTGGCGGCGGCGGGCACGGCGGCGATGGTGATCAGCAGCGTCGCCGCGACGGGCAACGCGAGGGCGGGACGGAGCTTTCGGGCACGGCTCAGCATGGTGGCGCCTCCTTCGATGGTGGAGACGCTCCGGCCGGGGCGGCCGTCGTCTCCAAAGTGGAAGTGAGCATGCGCCGCCGATAGCCGGTAATCAATCGAAGCGTCGGAAACCCTACTGTCGACTGAGCCGCTGATCACCCGTCGTCGGTCGTAGACCGAACCGGTCGGCGAAACCGGACAGGTCGTCCCGCTGCTCGGCCAGGGTGTCGGCGCCGCTGCCGACCACGATCCGGGTCACCCCCTGCGCCGCGTACGCCTCGACCCGTTGCGCCGAAAGCTCAGTCGACCCCCACCGGGTGTACTCCAGCGCGTCAGGGTCACGGCCGGCCTCCGTCGCGACCGACCGGGCAAGCTTCCACTGTGCCGCCCGCTCGTCCGGGGTCAACAGCCCACCGGGAAAGTAGCCGTCGCCACGTAGCCCGACCCGCCGGGCCGCCGCCCGGCTCGAACCACCCACATGAATCGGCAACGCGGTGGCACCGTGCGGCTTCGGAAAGCTGCACACTCGCTCGAAGTCGAAGAACTCGCCGTGGAACGACACACCGTCGGCATCACCGCCCCACAGCAGCCGTAGCACGTCGATCGCCTCGTCGGCACGTCGGCCACGGGAACGGAAGTCGACCCCTACCGCCGTCGCCTCACCGGGCAGGCCGCCCAGTCCGACGGTCAGCAGCCGCATCCGGCCCTTCGACAGGACGTCGATCGTCGCCAGCCGCTTGGCGAGCACCACCGGATGGTGGTACGGCAGCAGCAGCACCCCGGTGCCGAGCAGCAGCCGGTCGGTTGCCGCCGCCACGAAGGCCAGCAGGTCCAACGGGTCCGCGTACGGCAGCGACGGCGGCATTTCGACCGCCCCGACCGTCGCACCTGGATACAGCACCACGTGTTCCGGCACGTACAATCCTTCGAACCCGCATGCCTCGGCGTGCTGGGCGTACCCGATGAGCCGGTCCGGGTCGGTGCCGTGCAGCGGGGTGCTGTAACTGACCGCGAACCTCACCGCCGCCGCCGATCCGCCCGCGCCCGGTCGAGCTGGCACCGCAGCTGTTCCCGGACACCTGCCAGCCGCGCCAGTCCGGCATCGACCTCGGCCAGCTTGCGCCGCAGCACCGAGATCGAGTCGGGGCAGACGTCGCCGGACGGGTTGCCGGCCCGCAGGCAGGTCACGAACGGGCGGATGTCCTCCAGACCGAAACCGACGGCGAGCAACGACCGGATCTCGCCGACCACCCGGAGCTCCGTATCGTCGTAGTCGCGGTAGCCGTTGGCGCATCGCCGGGGCCGGACCAGCCCCTGCGCCTCGTAGTAGCGCAGCGTCCGGGCGCTTGTCCCGGCCTGCCGCGCCAGCTCACCGATCAACATGTGACCTCCCCGGCCAGCCTCGGACCCACCGTGACGCTAAACCTTGACGTCGGTGTCAGGGCAACGAGCGGGGGGTCCTGGCGACGGTCAGTCGAGGGCGGCAGCCATCCGGCGTACCGCCTCGGTGATCGTCTCCGGCGCGGCGGCCAGGTTGAACCGGGCGTGCCCGGCCCCGCCGGCGCCGAAGTCCAGCCCGCCGCTGAGCGCCACCCGCCCCCGGTCGAGGAGCACCGCCGCCGGGTCGTCGCCGAGCCCCAACGCCCGGCAGTCCAACCAGGCCAGGAAGGTCGCCTCACCGGGTGCGTACCCGATCTGCGGTAACCGGTCCGCGAGCAGATCGGCCAGCAGCCGCCGGTTCGCGTCGACCGCCGACCGTACGGTGTCCAGCCAGTCGCCGCCGTCGCGGAACGCCGCCGTGTGTGCGATCACCCCGAGATGGTTGACCCCGTGGCCGACCTCCTCCGGCAGCCGGGCCAGGTCGGCTGCGGCGGCGGGCCCGGCGACCGCGAGGGCGGCCTTCAACCCGGCCAGGTTCCAGCCCTTCGAGCCGGAGATCAGCGTCAGGCCGTCGTCGGCGCCGGGCACCGACAGGTACGGCACGAACGGCACGCCGGACGCGGTCATCGGGGCGTGGATCTCGTCGACCACCACCCGTACGCCGTGCCGGCCGGCCAGCTCCGCGACGGCGGCCAGCTCGTCGGCGGTGTGCACCGTCCCGGTCGGGTTGTGCGGACTGCACAGCAGGTACGCCGCCCGGCGGCCACCCGCGCGGGCGGCGGTGAACGCCTCGGCCAGCACGTCGAGGTCCAGCCGACCGTCCGACCCGAGCGGGGCCTCCCGCCCCGGCCGGTCCAGGTTGCGCAGGAACCCGTAGAACGGTGGGTACACCGGCGGGTTGATCACCACCGTGTCGCCCGGCCCGGTCACCAGCTTCAGCATCTCGACCGCGCCGAGCATCACGTCCGGCACGATCGCAGTGCGCGCCGGGTCCAGACCGTCCCACCCCCACCGCGTCGCCGCGAACCCGGCGACCGCCTCGGCGTAGCCGGCCCCGGTGGCGTAGCCGATGTCCCCGGCTCGCACTGCCGCGTCGATCGCCTCGACGACCGGTCCGGCCGGCTCGACGTCCATCTCCGCCACCCACACCGGCAGCACGTCAGCTGGGTACACCCGCCACTTGATGCTGGTCCGCTGCCGGGCCCGGTCCAGCGGCACCCACGGCCCCTGTGGCGGTGAAGTCGTCACGTTCGCCTCCGATCCTGGCATCGGTCGGGTGTCACCGGTCAGCCGATCAGTCCGAGTGCCTGGAGGATCTCGGTGCGGTCGACGTCGGGTAGCGCGCCGAACCGTCCGTGCAGGTAAGCCTTCTCCAGGTTCTGTGACCGGCGTACGCGTTCGCCGGCGAACTCGGCGAGGGCGCCGAGGCGGGTCGCGCCGTCAGCTGCCTTCTCGGTCAGCCAGACCTCGTCCCGGTTCAGGTGATTGAGCAGGCTGGTGTCGTGCGACGTGAAGATCAGCTGTGCTCCCGAGGGGTTCGTCGCGGGGTCGGTGAACAGCCGGATGAGCTGCATGGACAGTGTCGGGTGCAGGCTTGCGTCCAGTTCGTCGAACAGCAGCAGGGAACCTGCTTTCAGCGCGGTCAGCACCGGGCCGATGAGCTGGAACCAGGTACGAGTGCCCTCCGACTCGGCTGCGAAGTCCAAGGGGACCGCTTCGTCGCCCGTACGGTGCAGCAGCCGGATCCGCCGTCGCCGGGCCGAGGACCGCGGATCCTGGCCGGACACCGCCGCGCCGTCGTCGATCACCACGTCCTCGATGCCGAGGTCGGCCATCCGTAGCAGGGCCAACGCCTGAGCCCGGTCCGGACGCAGGTCCTCGAGCCCGGGCAGGGTTTCCTGCCGTGCCCCGGCGGCATCCTCGAACCAGTGTCGGGTCGCCAGATGAGGAGTCTGCCGAACGTACGGGCGGCGACGCGGCCCTGGCTCCAACGTTTGTATGCTCAGCAACTCTTCGGCGGGGCCGGAGACGAGGGGCTCGCGGAACCGCCGGGCAGCTGACAAGGCGAGGGTACGGGCGGTCAGCAGCTCACGGGTGCCCGACAGGTGGCCGAGGCCCCGTTGCAGCGTCAGTTCGTCGCCTTCGCGTTCGAAGATCCGACGCCGCTTGCGCTCCGGATAGTGGAACAGCCCTTCGTAGCGGATCGCGTCGGTGTCGAGCTCGACGACGTACTCGAAGCGGACCCCGCCGAGGATCAGCTCGACGGTGAACTCCGACGGGCGTCGCGGACCGTCGCCGAACGCGAACGGCTCGACCGGGATCCCGTCGTCCCAGAACCGCAGCGAGTCGGCGACCGCGTCGCGTAGCCAGCTGAGCGCGGCGACCACGTTCGATTTGCCGGAGGCGTTGGGACCGTAGATTGCGGCGACCGGCAGCAGGCTCTCGTCGATGCTGTCGATCCGCTGCACCGCCGGCCGGTCCCGGTCGACGGCGACCATCGACAGCTCGACCGGTCCGAGGATCGAGCGGAAGTTCGCCGCCTCGAAACGGATCAGCACAGCACCTGCCTCCTAGCGAATGACCCCGCAACCATACCGCAGTATCCGGCGAAAATTGACAGAATCGCGGCTCTGTCGACGTCCAGTCGGCTGACAAGCAGGGTCAGTCGGCGGCGGTGACCGGACGCCAGCCCAGCGGGGTGGAGAGCACCATCGTGCTGGACGGCTGACCGTACGGGGCGAGCCGGTCGATCACGTCCTCGAAGGCGTCCATCGACGCCGCGGCCACCTTCAACATCGAGCAGGCGTCCCCGGTGATCCGGTGGATCTCCAGGATCTCCGGCCAGGTCGGCACCTGCGGGTCGCGCAGGATGCAGTGCGACCCGTAGCAGGACATCCGGATCAGCGCGATCACCGTCCAGCCGGCCCGGGTCAGGTCGACGTGCGCGTGGTAGCCGCTGACCACCCCGGACTCCTCCAGCCGGCGGACCCGCTCGGCCACCGCCGGCGGCGACAGGTGCACCCGGCGGGACAGCTCGCTGAAGGAAAGTCGGGCATCGGCCTGCAACTCACGCAGCAGCGCCCAATCCATCTCGTCCACGGACACTTTCCCTTCGTTAACCGACCACCCAAATCTAGCCACGGACCTGCAGGTCGTGGCCGCGTACCGCCGTTGATCCGGTATTCAGCCGCGGACCGCAAGTCGGCAATCATGGGCGACACAGCAAAGGGAGGGCAGCCGACGTGAACAGCACCGACGTGGCCAGCCCACCGGCCGTGCGGCCGGTGGACGCCGCCGAACGCGACGCCCGCGCCGCCGCGAACGCCGGCGAGCCGACCCTGGAGTTCGGCGACCGGGTGCCGTACGACGCCTACGTGCACGCCAGCACCCTGCACAGCCTGCAGCGCACCCTCAGCGACGACCCCGGCGAGATGTCGTTCCTGATGGTCAGCCAGATCATGGAGCTGTACTTCGGGCTGACCCGCCACGAGCTGCGCCACGCCCAACGGCTGATCCGCGCTGACCAGGTGTGGGAGGCGCTGGCCCCGCTGCGCCGCGCCGCCCTGCACCTGGAAGGGCTCAACGCCTCCTGGCAGACGCTGCGCTGGATGACCCCGGCCGACTTCAACCGGTTCCGTAACCTGCTCGGTGAGGGCTCCGGCTTCCAGTCGGCGATGTACCGGCAGCTGGAGTTCATCCTCGGCGTCCGCACTCCGTCGCTGATCCGCCCGTTCCGCCGCCAACCCGAGGTGTACGCCGAGCTGGAGCAGGCCCTGCACACGCCGAGCCTGTGGGACGACGTGATCGCCCTGCTCGCCCGCGCCGGCCACGACATCCCGGCCGACCTGCTGGGCCGCGACGTCGCCGTCGAACACGAACCGCACCCGGCGGTCGAGGCCGCCTGGGTGGAGGTCTACCGGGTCAACGCTCCGGACAACCATCTGCGGCAGCTCGGCGAGGCGTTGACCGAGGTCGCCGAACAGTTCGGCGACTGGCGGTACAAGCATCTCAAGGCGGTGCAGCGCACCATGGGCGCCAAGGTCGGCAGCGGCGGCTCCGCCGGGCTGGCCTGGCTGCAACGCAGCATGAACCGGGTGGTGTTCCCCGAGATCTGGTCCGCCCGGACCAGCATGTGAGAGGCTGCCACATGTTCACTGAGGACGACGCCCGCCGCCGCGACGCCGCCGACCCCGGGCACCGCGACCTGTTCCACATCCCGCCGGCCACCGGCGGCGACCACCCCGACGTCGCCTACTTCGCCGGCAACTCCCTCGGCCTGCAACCGAAGGCCACCCGCGCCGAGCTGCTCGACGACCTCGACGACTGGGCCCGGCTCGGCGTCGAAGGTCACCTCGAAGCCGGCCGGCCGTGGCTGCCGTACCACGAACTGCTCACCGACACCGCCGCGCGACTGGTCGGCGCCCTGCCCAGCGAGACCGTGGTGATGAACTCGCTGACGGTCAACCTGCACCTGCTGATGGTGTCGTTCTACCGGCCGGCCGGCGAGCGCACCCGGATCGTCATCGAGGACTCGGCGTTCCCGTCGGACAGCTACGCGGTGCGCAGCCAGGCCGCTTTCCACGGCCTCGACCCCGACCGTACGGTGGTCCGACTGCGGCCGCGCCCCGGTGAGGACACGCTGCGCACCGCCGATGTCGTCGACTACCTGCGCACCGACGGTGACCGGGTGGCGTTGGTGCTGCTCGGCGGGGTCAACTACCTCACCGGCGAGCTGCTGGACATCCCGACGATCACCGCCGCCGGCCGGGCCGCCGGCGCGATCGTCGGCTGGGACCTGGCGCACGCCGCCGGAAACGTGCCGCTGCGGCTGCACGAGTGGGGTGTCGACTTCGCCGCCTGGTGCTCCTACAAGTACCTCAACTCCGGGCCTGGGGCGCTGGCCGGCGCGTACGTGCACGAACGCCACCACGGCGATCCGACCCTGGCCCGCTTCGAAGGCTGGTGGAGCACCGAGCCGGCCACCCGGTTCGAGATGACCCCGGTGTCGCGGCCACCGGCCAGCGCCGACGCCTGGCAGATCTCCAACCCGCCGATCTTCGCCATGGGTCCGGTCCGTACCTCGTTGCAGATCTTCGACAAGGTCGGCATGCCGGCGCTGCGCGAGCGCAGCGAACGGCTCACCGGTTACCTCGAACAGCTGCTCGACGAGACCCTGCCGGGCCGGCCGGTCAGCGTCGTCACCCCACGGGATCCGGCCCGACGCGGCTGCCAACTGTCGCTGCGTATCGGCGGCGGGGCGGGTGCCACCGGCGGCGGAGCGCACGCGCTGACCGCCCGGCTGCGCCACGAGCATGGGGTGATCGCCGACGCCCGCGAACCGGACATCGTCCGGCTCGCCCCGGTGCCGCTGTACTCGACGTACCACGACTGCTGGCGGGCCGCCCGGGCGCTCGCCGCGACCGTCCCAGCGAAAGGCGGCGACGATGTCTGAACGCGCACCCGTCGCGGTGGTCGGCGCCGGCCTGGCCGGCAGCCTGCTCGCCTGCTTCCTGGCCCGCCGGGGCCTGCCGGTCACCCTCTACGAGCGCCGACCCGACCCGCGACGCGGCACCGCCGAACGCGGCCGGTCGATCAACCTGGCGTTGTCCGAACGCGGCCTGGACGCGCTGCGCCGCATCGGCCTGGCCGACCAGGTGCTCGCCGACGCGCTGCCGATGCCCGGCCGGATGATCCACCCGGTCGACGGCGAACTCGACTTCCAGCCGTACAGCGCCGACGGGCAGCGGGCGATCAACTCGATCAGCCGGGGCGCGCTCAACAACGCCCTGCTCGACGCCGCCGAGGCCGCGCCCGGGGTCACCGTCGTGTTCGACCACCGGCTCGTCGGCCTCGACCCGGACACCGGCGAGCTGACCTTCGACACCCCGCAGGGCACGGTCCGCGCGGACGCGCAGGTCGTGCTCGGCGCCGACGGCGCCGGTTCGGCGGTACGCGGCCAACTGCTCGCCCACGGCCTGGTCGACGAGAGCCTCGACTTCCTCGACTACGGCTACAAGGAGCTGACCATCCCGGCGGTCGGCGGCGACTACGCCCTCGACCCGGGTGCGCTGCACATCTGGCCGCGCGGCACGTCGATGATGATCGCCCTGCCGAACCCGGACCGGTCGTTCACCTGCACCCTGTTCTGGCCGACCGGCGGTACGTCGAGTTTCGCCTCGCTGAGCAGCCCGGCGGCGATCGAACGGCACTTCCGTACCCACTACCCGGACGTGCCGCCGCTGGCACCGGACCTGGTCGACGACTACCAGCACAACCCGGTCGGTCTGCTCGGCACGGTGCGCTGCGACCCGTGGCAGGTCGGCGGCCGGGTGGCGCTGGTCGGCGACGCCGCCCACGCCGTCGTGCCGTTCTACGGCCAGGGCGCCAACTGCGCCTTCGAGGACGTCGTCGAGCTGGACCGCTGCCTCGACGACACCGGCGGCGACTGGGCGGCGGCACTGCCGCTGTACCAGTCCCGCCGCCAGGACAACGCCGAGGCGATCGCCCAGATGGCGTTGGCGAACTTCGTCGAGATGCGCGACAAGGTCGCCTCCCCGACGTTTCAGACGTTCCGCAAGGTCGAACACGCCCTGGAACGGGCGTTGCCGGGGCGCTACGTGTCCCGGTACGAAATGGTCTCCTTCACCACCATCCCGTACGCCGAGGTCAGGCGTCGGGTCCGGCGGCAGCACCAGGTGCTGGCGGCGGCGGTGGCCGGGACGGCGGCGCTGTTAGTAGGGGCACTCGGCGCCGCCGTCACCCGGTCCATCCGGAAGGGACCCGGGTCTGCCCGGAAGGGACGCCCATGACCCTGTGGCACCCCGACCTGTACGTCGGCCGGCCGGCCGCCGACGGCCCCGGCCTGCTGCGCAGCTTCGTCGACGGCCGGTTCGTCGACGCGGGGAAACGGTTCCCGAAGGTGTCGCCGGTGACCGGGGAGACGGTCTTCGAGGTCGCCGAGGCCGACGCCGCGACGGTGGACGCGGCCGTCGCGGCGGCCCGCGCGGCACTGCGCGGACCCTGGGGCGGCATGGCCGAACGGGACCGGGCGGCGGTGCTGCGGGCGGTCGCCGACGAGCTGGACCGCCGATTCGACGACCTGGTCGCCGCCGAGGTCGCCGACACCGGTAAACCGGTCAGCCAGGCCCGTACCCTCGACATTCCGCGCGGGGCGGCGAACTTCCGGGCGTTCGCGGAGATCGCCGCGACCGCGCCGACCGAGTCGTTCACCACGGTCACCCCGGCCGGTGGTCGGGCGCTGAACTACTCGGTCCGCAAACCCGTCGGCGTCGTCGCGGTCATCGTGCCGTGGAACCTGCCGCTGCTGCTGCTCACCTGGAAGGTCGCCCCGGCGCTGGCCTGCGGCAACGCCGTCGTCGTCAAGCCGAGTGAGGAAACCCCGGCGTCGGCGACGCTGCTCGCCGAGGTGATGGCGGCGGTCGGCGTGCCCGACGGAGTGTTCAACCTGGTGCACGGGTTCGGGCCGGGTGCGGCGGGGGAGTGGCTGACCCGGCATCCGGGGGTCGACGCGATCACCTTCACCGGTGAGTCGGCGACCGGATCGGCGATCATGCGGGCCGCCGCCGACGGGGTGAAGGCGGTCTCGTTCGAGCTGGGTGGCAAGAACGCCGGCCTGGTCTTCGCCGACGCCGACCTGGACGCCGCCGTCGCCGGCTCGGTGCGGTCGTCGTTCACCAACGGCGGCCAGGTGTGCCTGTGCACCGAGCGGCTGTACGTGCAGCGGCCGGTCTTCGACGAGTTCGTGGACCGCCTGTCGACGGCCGCCCGCGACGCCCGGTACGGCTGGCCCGCCGACGAGTCGATCTCGACGATGCCGCTGATCTCGCACGGCCACCGGGACAAGGTGCTCGGCTACTACGACCTGGCCCGCGCCGAAGGTGCCGACGTACTCGCCGGTGGCGGCGTGCCGACCTTCGGTGACGCCCGCGACGGCGGCGCGTACGTGCAGCCGACCGTACTGACCGGGCTGGGCTCGTCGGCGCGGCTGCTGCGCGAGGAGGTATTCGGCCCGATCTGCCACATCGCCCCGTTCGACACCGAGGAGGAGGCGTTCGCGCTGGCCAACGACTCCGACTACGGGCTGGCCGCGACGGTGTGGACCCGCGACGTGGGGCGGGCGCACCGGGCCGGTGCCCGACTGGACGCCGGCATCGTCTGGGTCAACACCTGGTTCCTGCGGGACCTGCGCACCCCGTTCGGCGGGGTGAAGGCCTCCGGGGTGGGCCGGGAGGGCGGCGTGCACTCGCTGGACTTCTACTCCGAACTGACAAACGTCTGTGTGGACATGTCATGAGCGTGACTGTGGACATCGGGGCGGCTGTCGCGGCGTTGGCCGGGGCGTACGACACCGGGGTGCCGTGCCCGCCGCTGCGGAACGGCCTGTTGCCGGTCGGTGACGTCGCCGCCGCGTACGGGGTGCAGCGGGAGTTGGTGGCCGGCTGGACAGGCGCGGGCCGCCGCCGGGTCGGCGCGAAGATCGGCCTGACGTCGCCGGCGGTGCAGGCCGCGTTCGGTGTGTTCCAGCCGGATTTCGGGGTGCTGTTCGCCGACATGGCGGTGCCGGATGGTGACGAGGTGGATCTGGCCGGGCTGATCCAGCCCAGGGTGGAGGCCGAGGTGGCGTTCGTGCTGTCGGCGGATCTGCCGGACGGCCCGGCGACCGTGGTCGACGTGCTGCGGGCCACCGACTTCCTGCTGCCGGCGATCGAGATCGTCGACTCCCGGATCACCGACTGGGACATTTCAATCGTGGACACCGTGGCCGACAATGCCTCGTCGGGGCTGTTCGTCCTCGGTGACCGGCCGGTGCCGCCCGCCTCGGTGGACCTGCGGGAGTGCGGCATGGTCCTGGAGTCGGCCGGTGAACCGGTGTCGGTGGGTGCCGGGGCCGCCTGTCTCGGCAATCCGGTGCACGCCGTCGCCTGGCTGGCGTCGACCATGGCTGCCGCCGGGGATCCGCTGCGGGCCGGCGACGTCGTGCTCTCCGGTGCGCTCGGCCCGATGGTGCCGGTCACCCCAGGGGCGGCGTACGAGGCACGGATCGCCGGGCTCGGCACCGTACGGACCAGATTCAGCGCGAAACCGGCCGACCGGTCGGGCGAACAGGTGAAGGGACGGTCATGAGTATCGGGGTGGCGGTGATCGGGTCGGGCAACATCGGCACCGACCTGATGATCAAAGTGCTGCGGTTGTCGGAGTCGCTGGACATGGTGGCGATGGTCGGCATCGACCCAGAATCCGACGGGCTGGCCCGCGCCCGCCGCCTCGGCGTGGCGACCACGAGTGATGGGGTCGACGGCCTGGTGGCGATGCCCGAGTTCGCCGACGTGCGACTCGTCTTCGACGCCACGTCGGCCGGCGCGCACCGGCGCAACAACGAGATCCTGCAGGCACACGGGCGGACCGTGGTCGACCTGACCCCGGCCGCGATCGGCCCGTACGTGGTGCCACCGGTCAACCTGGACGCGCACCTGGCCGAGCCGAACGTCAACATGGTCACCTGCGGCGGGCAGGCGACCGTACCGGTCGTCGCCGCCGTCGCCGCGGTGGCCCCGGTCGCGTACGCGGAGATCGTCGCCTCGATCGCGTCCCGCTCGGCCGGTCCGGGCACCCGGGCCAACATCGACGAGTTCACCCAGACCACCGCCCGCGCCCTGGAAGTCGTCGGCGGTGCCGGCAAAGGCAAGGCGATCATCGTGCTGAACCCGGCCGACCCGCCGCTGCTGATGCGCGACACCGTCTACTGCCTGACACCGGCCGGCGTCGACACCGACGCCGTCGCCGACTCGGTGGCGGCCATGGTCGCGTCAGTCGCCGGGTACGTGCCCGGCTACCGGCTCAAACAGGCCGTGCAGTTCGACCCGGTCGACGCGTACGTGCCGGCCCTGGGCAGCCATTTCACCGGCACCCAGGTGTCGGTGTTCCTGGAGGTGTCCGGTGCCGGGCACTACCTGCCCGCCTATGCCGGCAACCTGGACATCATGACCTCGGCCGCGTTGCGTACCGCCGAACGTCTGGTCGCTGTCCGAGCGGAGGCACGGTCATGACCCGGCTGTACGTGCAGGACGTGACGTTGCGCGACGGCATGCACGCCATCAGGCACCGCTACACCGTCGAGGAGGTCCGGGCGATCGCCGCCGCCCTCGACGCGGCCGGCGTCGACGCGATCGAGGTCGCCCACGGCGACGGCCTGGCCGGCTCGTCCGTCACCTACGGCCACGGCGCCGCGTCGGACGCCGACTGGATCACCGCCGCCGCCGAGTCGATCAGCCGGGCGACGTTGACCACTCTGCTGCTGCCCGGGATCGGCACCATCGACGACCTGAAAGCGGCCCGCGACCTCGGCGTCACCAGTGTGCGGATCGCGACGCACTGCACCGAGGCCGACGTCGCCGCCCAGCACATCGGCTGGGCCCGCGACCAGGGTATGGACGTCGCCGGTTTCCTGATGATGGCGCACATGAACACCCCGGCCGGGCTCGCGCAGCAGGCGAAGCTGATGGAGTCGTACGGGGCGCACTGCGTCTACGTCACCGACTCCGGCGGCCGGCTGCTGATGACGGATGTCGCCGCCCGGGTCGACGCCTACCGGGCCGTGCTCGACCCGCAGACGCAGATCGGTATCCACGCCCACCACAACCTGTCCCTCGGTGTGGCGAACAGTGTGATCGCCGTGCAGCACGGCACCACCCGGGTCGACGCCTCCCTGGCCGGGATGGGCGCCGGGGCCGGCAACGCCCCCCTCGAGGTGTTCACCGCCGTCGCCGACCTGCACGGCTGGGAACACGGCTGCGACACGTTCGCGCTGATGGACGCCGCCGAGGACCTGGTCCGGCCGTTGCAGGACCGGCCGGTGCGGGTCGACCGGGAGACCCTGTCGCTGGGCTACGCCGGGGTCTACTCCAGCTTCCTGCGCCACGCCGAACGCGCCGCCGACCGCTACAACCTGGACGTGCGGTCCATTCTGGTCGAACTCGGCCGGCGCAGGATGGTCGGCGGCCAGGAGGACATGATCACCGACGTCGCCCTCGACCTCGCCGCCGCAGACGGGACCGCCACGGCCGGCCCGGCGACGATCGCCACCGGAGGTAGCCAGTGACCAGCACAGACGTCGACCTCGCCGGGCTGGCCGCCCGGCTCGACGACGCGGCCGTCACCGGCACCCCGATTCCGCAGCTCGCCGCCGCCCACGGCATCGACGTCGACGCCGCGTACCGGGTGCAGCAGGCGCTGATCGGCCGCCGCACCGGCCGGGGCGAACGGCTCGTCGGCGCCAAGATGGGGCTGACCAGCCGGGCCAAGATGGCGCAGGTCGGCGTCGATGAGCCGATCCTCGGCCAGCTCACCGACGCCACCCACGTCTCCGACGGCGGCAGCGTCGACATCTCCGGACTGATCCACCCCCGCGTCGAACCGGAGATCGCCTTCCTCCTCGACAGGCCGCCGACACCCGGGATGCCGTTCACCGACGCGGTCCGCGCCGTCGCCCCCGCCCTGGAGGTTATCGACTCCCGCTACCGCGACTTCACCTTCTCGCTGCCCGACGTGATCGCCGACAACACCTCCGCCGCCCTGTACGTCGTCGGGCCCTGGCAGCCGGTCCCGGACGGCGTCGACAACCTTGGCGTACTCCTCGACATCGACGGACGCACGGTGCAGACCGGGTCGACCGCCGCGATCCTCGGCGACCCGCGCCGGGCCCTCGCCGCCGGCGTCGCCCTCGCTGACCGGCACGGCCCAGCCCTGCGGGCCGGCTGGATCTTCCTGGCCGGCGCGGCCACCGCCGCCGTCCCCCTCCCACCCGGCGCCCACGTGCGGGCCACCGTCCACGGGCTCGGCACCGCCGCCTTCACCACCACCGCAGGAGGTGACCGGTCATGACCGCGCACCTGGTCGCCGGCAAAGCCACCCCACGCGGGGCGTTCCCGCACGTCAAGGTCGCCGGTGGGTTCATCTTCGTCTCCGGTACGTCCAGCCGCCGCCCGGACAACACCATCGCCGGGGCCACCGTCGACGAATACGGCACCACCACACTCGACATCCGGGAACAGACCCGCGCGGTGATCGCCAACATCGCCGACCTGCTCGCCGCCGCCGGCGCCGGCCTCGCCGATCTGGTCTCGGTCACCACCTACCTGGTCAACATGAACGACTTCGGCGGCTACAACCAGGTCTGGGCCGAACACTTCGACCACACCGGACCCACCCGCACCACCGTCGCCGTGCATCAACTGCCCCACCCGCACCTGCTCATCGAGATCCAGGCCGTCGCCGTGGCACCGGCCGACGCCCCCACCCGGAAGGAGTGACACCCGTGAGCGACATTGCCGAACCGGTCAACTTCCCCAACTGGATCAGCGAGAACGAGCACCTGCTCAAGCCGCCGGTGAACAACAAGCAGATGTTCCCCACCGGCAACGACTTCATCGTGCAGGTCGTCGGCGGCCCCAACCAGCGCACCGACTTCCACGTCGACCCGTACGAGGAGTTCTTCTACCAGGTCAAAGGGAACATGCACGTCAACCTGATGACCGACGACGGGCCGCAGACCGTGCACATCCGGGAAGGCCAGATGTGGGTGCTGCCCGGCTTCGTGCCGCACTCCCCGCAACGACCCGAAGCCGGCTCGATCGGGGTGGTCATCGAACGGGTCCGCGAGGAGGGCACCCTGGAGAAGTTCCAGTGGTACTGCCTGGACTGCGGCAACCTGCTGCACGAGGTGGAGTTGCAGGTCCGTGACATCGTCGCCGACCTGCCGCCGGTCTTCACCGCCTTCTACGCCGACGAGTCGGCTCGTACCTGCGACAAGTGCGGTGCCCTGCATCCGGGCAAGGGCTGAACCTCGCCGTGACCGTCGCCGACCGGACCATTGACGTCCACACCCACCTGGTGCCCAAGGGTTGGCCGGACCTCGCCGCCGCGTGCGGCGGGACCGGCTGGCCGTGGCTGCGGATCGACTCCGAACGTGCCGCCATGATCATGGTGGGCCAGACGGAGTTCCGGCCGGTCGGCCCGCAGACCTGGGACCCGGCCGCCCGGCTGGCCGACATGGCTGCCGACGGAGTGGACGTGCAGGTGGTCTCCCCGACGCCGGTGTTCTTCGCCTACGACCGGCCGGCAGACCAGGCGGTCAAGGTGGCCCGGATCTTCAACGACCTGACCCTGGAGGTCACCGCCGCCGGTGGTGGCCGGCTGGTGCCGTTCTGCCAGGTGCCGTTGCAGGACCCGGACGCCGCCTGCGCCGAGCTGGACCGTTGCCTGGCCGCCGGGCACGCCGGGGTGGAGATCGGCAACCACGTCGGTGACCGCGACCTGGACGATGCCGGCGTCGTCGCCTTCCTGCGGCACTGCGCCGACGTCGGCGCGCCGGTCTTCGTCCACCCGTGGGACATGCCGGACGGGCCCCGGCTGGACCGGTGGATGGCCCGCTGGCTGTCCGGCATGCCCGCCGAGACCCACCTGTCGATCCTGGCGCTGATCCTCGGCGGCGGCTTCGACCAGCTGCCCCGTACGTTGCGGATCTGCTTCGCCCACGGCGGCGGCAGCTTCCCGTTCTGGCTGGGCCGCGCCGACAACGCCTGGCACCGGCGGGGCGACGTGGTACGCGGCCGGTCGGCACACCCGCCGAGCCACTACCTGGACCGGTTCTACGTCGACTCGGTCGTGTTCGACCCGGCGGCGTTGCGGCTGCTGGTCGACACGATGGGTGCCGACCGGGTGCTGCTGGGCAGCGACTACCCGTACCCGCTGGGGGAGCGGCCGGTCGGCGCGGTGATCGACAAGGCGGACTTCCTCACCGCCGACCAGCGGGCCGCCCTGCGCGGCGGCAACGCCTACCGCTTCCTCGAGTCGGGGGCGGGCTGAGTAGTGCCTGCAGGATCGTGCCTGAGCCGAGGGCGGTTGTGGCCACGAGCGCGGCGCTGCCGCCGATCTCCACGTTGTAGACGATGTTGAGGTGCCAGGGTACGAGTCCCGGTGTGCTGAATCCGGCGAGCACGATGAACGTACAGATTAGGGCGAGAACCGTCGGCCCGATACGGGTGATGGCCCACCAGAGGCCCAGCACGGTGCACCAGGTCGTGAAGAAGGCGACCATGTCGATGGACGGATGGACCAACGGGGAGGCGAGCCATGGGCTCAGCAGACCGACACCGGTGATGCCGACCACCCAGATCGCGTGTGCGGGCTGACTGCTGCGGGACCGGGTCGCCTCCAGATGCGGTGTCCGGGAGGTCAACGTGCCGGCGAGAACACCGGCTGGCAGGAGCAGGAGAATCACGGCGACCGTGTCCAACGCCGCGCTGCCCGGCGGGGCGAACTGCAGGCCGGTGGCCGAGACCGTAAACCGTGATGCGGTTGCGATGAACAGCCAGATCAGCAGGTAGCCGACGAGCCCGCGGACGGTAACGCCCCGCGCCGTCGCAAATGCGCGGAGAGCGAACGCAGCTGAGGTTCGGTGCGGACGGCTCACCGGGCCGGAACGGCCGTGCAGGTCAGAACCGACTCGGTCGACTCGCTGAACCATCCCTGTCGTTCCTCCTCGACCAACCGGACGAAGCCGCCGGCGGTACGCGCCGCCTCCTCGTTCTCGATCAGGATCGAGTCGAGGCTCGGCTCGCCGGGAAAATTCGTGCCGTCGGTCGGCAGACCGTGGCTGGCGAGCCACCAGTGGTAGAGCGCGGCGGCGGTGGTCAGCCCGACGTCGTCGGCTGCTGTCGGCCTCGCCATGCAGGGTGCAAGGAAAAGTGCGAACCCGACGTTGGCGGTGAGCGTCGCAGAGTCGATCTCATGCGCGGGCGAGGTGTTGCGCTTCACGATGGGCACGATGACCCGCCGGGCGTCGGGACCGGACCCGGGAAGGTCCGTCATCTGGGCGGCGAGGTGTTCGTCCATCACGACGACCATGGTGGACAGGTCCAGACCTTGCACCGGCTGTACGGATGTGACGATTTCCCGTTGATACTCGGGCAGAATGTGGTCGTGTGCCCGGTCGACGCAGACCCGTGGCTGTTCACCCGAGCAGGCGGCGGCGTACGCCGCCGGCACTTCGATCCGCGTACCGAGGGAGAGTAGCGCCACGGCGGCGGACAAGCTGGCTACGACGGCGCTGGCGTAGGCGAGGCGTAACGCGTGGAGCGACAAGCCGAGCAGAGCGACACCGAGCATCATCCAGAGCACTGCGCGGGACACTAGAAGCTCAGCCGGAAGCCTGAGGTAGGTGCGATCCACCTGGTCTGTCCACAACAGATCCACGTAGGGAACTTGACCACTGTACGCTTCGGCGTACACCACAGCCATGTAGATCAGGTACGGGGCGACGGCCGCCGCGACCGGAGCGATCCTCGGCGGGGCCAGCCGCCCGAAGAGGGCGCCGATTCCCACCGCCAGCGGCACCGACGCGGCAGTCGGGAGCAGTTCGACGATGTCGAGTCCACCGTGTGTCGCGCTCGTCGCGGTCGCTGCGGCAACGTATCCAGTCACCACGGTGTAGCCGGCCAAACTCCCGGCCGCGACCGTGGCTAGGCCGGCGAGGTGGACCCGCGCCTGGGAGCGGGACGACGCACGCAGCAGGTCGTCGTACCCGCGGCTGCGGGGTGCCGCGAGGATCAGGGCGGTGGCTCCGGCAGCGATGCACGCGCCCCACACCCCTGCCCAGCCGATCACGACGCTGCTGTTCGCCCAATGGCCGGACCACCGTTGCGACTTCGACGCCACCGAGGCGATGCCCTGGATGATGGTGATCCCCGCGACGCCGAGGAAGAGGGCGATCCGTCCCGCTGCGAGACGGCGGGAGACGATCACGACACGGTCCGGTCGAGTATGATCTGGAACCCTTCGCGGAGCGCCGACAGGCCCTGCTGCTGCGACAGTCCGGCCAGATCGTCGATGGTGCCCGTCCACTGGACGCTACCCCGGTCGATGACGACGACCCGGTCAGCCAGCGCCTCCACGTCCTCCAGCAGGTGAGTAGCGATCACTACCACCCGCTCCGATCGAATGCGTCGGACCAGGCCGTGGAACGCGTCCCGCTGTTCGGGATCCAGGCCGGCTGTGGGCTCGTCGAGGACGAGAACCTCAGGCTCGGCGACGAGTGCCGCCGCCAGCCCGGCCCGACGTAGCTGTCCACCGGAGAGCGTCTGTAGAGGATTCCGTGCCTGCTCGCTGAGGCCCGTGGTCGCCAACGCGTCAGCCACCTGCCTGGTCAGCTGTCGGCCGGGTACCTCTTTCAGCCAGGCCGCGTACGCCACGAACTCTGCGGTGGCCATTCGGGGCGGGAATCCGAACGTCTGCGGGAGCCACCCGATGCGCCGCAGCACGGCGCGGGTTGCCCGGCTGTGGCTGCCCTGAGCTGAGCCGTTCAGCCGGACCTGCCCGCTGCTCGGGGTGGCTGCGCCGGCCAGGATCCGGATCAGGGTCGTCTTGCCAGCGCCGTTTCTGCCCAGGAGCACGGTCGCCCCCGGCTCGAAGGTCGCGCTGACGCCTCGGAGCACTGGCTTGGAGCCGTACCGGAACCCGACCTGATCAACCTCGAGCATGCTGCCCCCGAATAGTGGTGCTGGCCCGGATCTGTCTGAGCTGTGCGGAGACGTGGCGCCTCGGTCGGAGTCAGGTTGCTGCCGGCGGGTGCCCGGCGGCCACCTGCCGGAGCAGGGTGGCGAGTTCCCGCAGCAGTTGCGGCGGGCAGTTGGCGAACGGGCTGGCCTCCAGGGTAGCCGTGATGACCTCCTGGCGTACCTGTCGGCCCTTGTCGGTGAGGGCGAGCACCCGGCCCCGCCGGTCGGTGGGGTCGACGCTGCGTTCGATCAGTCCGCGCTCGATCAGCTGGTTTGCGATGAAGCTGAGGTTGGGGGCGTTGCAGTACAGGCGCTCGGCGAGCGCCTTCATCGACGGTGCCGGCGCGGTCGGGTCGATCGCCCAGAGCGCCTGGGCGGTCGCGTTGGTCAGCCCGTGGGCGGCCAGGGCGGGTTCGAGCCGGTCGCTGGTCGTCATGAAGATCTCGTGGTTCGCGCGGATGGCGTCGACGAGGTCCGTGTGGTTCACCCGTCGACGGTACCACTTGCGCTTCGAGTCTCGAACTATTACGGTCTGAACCGCTTCGAGTCTCGAAGTATGACGTTGGCGCTGAGGAGTCACACCATGTCCCAACTGGCCGAACCGCTGGCACTGCGCAGTGGGCAGGTCCTGCCGAACCGGATCGCCAAGGCGGCGATGGAGGAGTTCCTGGCCGTCGACGGCCAGCTCCCTGGGCCCGAACTGGTCACGCTCTACCGGCGGTGGGGTGGTGGCGGAGCCGGGCTGCTGATCACCGGGCACGTCATGGTCGACGAGCGGGCCCTCGCCGACCCCTCCGACGTCGTACTCGCGGACCGTACCCCGCTGGAACCGTTCCGACGCTGGGCGGCGGCGGCGACCGCCGTCGGCGCCCGCGCCTGGATGCAGATCAACCACCCCGGCCGGGTCGTCTACGCGGACATGCCGGGGCTGGCCTGGTCGGCGTCGGACATACCGGTCAGCATCGGGCGGCTGTCCCGCTTCTTCGCCCAGCCCACCGCGATGACGCCCGAGCAGATTGACGAAGTCGTCAACCGGTTCGCCCGCACGGCGCAGCGCGCCGTCGAAGCCGGATTCGACGGGGTGGAGATCCACGCCGCCCACGGCTACCTGATCAGCCAGTTCCTCTCCCCGCTGACCAACCGGCGGACCGACCGCTGGGGCGGTGACCTGGCCAACCGTGCCCGGCTGCTGATAGACGTGGTCACCGAGGTCCGGCGTCGACTGCCCGGCGGCGCGGCGGTCGCGGTCAAACTCAACACCGCCGACTTCCAGCGCGGCGGGTTCGCCCAAGACGACGCCAGGCAGGTGGTCGGCATGCTCGCAGACACCGGCGTCGACCTGGTCGAACTCTCCGGTGGCTCGGTGGAGAGCCTGGCCACCAACGGCTACCCGGCGGACGGACACACCCTCGCCCGGGAGGCGTACTTCCTCGACGCCGCCGCGACGATCATCCCGCAGGCCCCGGTGCCGGTGATGCTCACCGGCGGCGTGCGACGCCGCGCCGTCGCCGAGCGGGTACGCGCCCAGGGCGCGGCGGTGGTCGGGGTGGCCACCGCTCTCGCTCTCGACCCGGAGCTGCCGCAGCGCTGGCTGCGCGGCGAGGAAGCAGCGGTCGCGGTGCCGGGTCCGCGCTGGAAGAACAAGCACCTGGCCTCGGCGGCCACCCAGGCCGTCGTGCACTGCCGGCTCCGCCAGGTCGGGCGAGGATCCGCCGACCCCGGCCGAGCAGACCCGGTCGTCTCCCTCATCCAGGAGCAGCTCCAGCGACGCCGGTCGCTGCGGCGGTACCGCCGGTGGTTGGCGGAACCGGTCAGCGTACGGACGTGATCTTGGCCAGGGTGACGAAGGCGGACCAGGCAGCGGGGTCGAAGGCCAGCGTGCCGCCGGCGCGGTCCTTGGTGTCGCGGACGTAGACCGGGCCGGGGACGTTGTCGGCGATCTCGACGCAGTTACCACCAGCGGGATTGCTGCGGGTCGACTTGCGCCAGCGAGGGGTGGTGCTCAGCTCCATGTCTGCACCGCTTTCAGGATCATGTCGTGGGACTCCTCGACAGGCAGAGCATAGCTGCGGACACCTTCCCAGGACCGCTCCAATGTCTGCACGTCGGCCGGGTTGCTGATCACGTCGCCGCCGAAGTGCGAATCGACGTAGCCGAACACGTGGTCGTCCACGGTCGCCATCGCGAACGAGCCGTTGAGCCCGTGGTAGGCGTCGGCGCTGCCCGGCACCACGTGCACCCAGACGTTGGGGCGCAGCGCCGCCTCGGCGAGACCGCGCAGCTGCTCGGCCATGCTCGTAGCTGCCGATTGACGACGCACTGAGCTGGATCAACGCCGAGCTGCTGCTGGGAAAGCCCGCGCTCGGTACGCAGGGTGCGAATCAGGCGGTGCACCTCGTGCATTGTCGGATCCCCGATCTGCTGATGGTAGGGCGGTGCGTCGAATGCCACCCCTACCTTTATCAGTGCGACGGATCGGAGTCCACGATGGAAATCGGATATTGTTCAGACAGTTTGTGTGATCGATGTCGGGTGTTATCGGATCCGGTGTTTATCGGGCCGGCTGGGCGTCGAGCCGGGCGACCCGGCGGGGCCCGGCGGTCCGCCGGTAGCTGGCGTCGAGCAGCTCGCCGATCTCCACCCAGTCGGTGTCGTCGGCCAGGTCCACCCCGACCCAGCCGGAGGCGGCCAGGTACGCCGGCGCGTAGCAGCGCGGCTCGGCCAGCAGCGCCGTCCGTTCGTCCGGGTCCACCAGCACCAGTAGGGAGTGATCATGCTGCTGGTAGACGCCGCCGACCTTCACCGAGCCGCCGTAGTAGGCGAACACCTTCGTGGTGTAGAAGGCTGGATGGCCGTGTGAGATCTTCTCGGCGGCGTCGGGGAAGGCCAGCGCGAGCCGGCGTACCTCGGCGAGCAGCGGGTCGGCGTCGTCGAACATGATCGGGTGCGGCATAGCGCTAGGTAATCACACCCGGCTGACACTTCGGCCTCGTTCGCCGGCCAGGGCAGCCACGACCGGGATCTCCAGGACGGTGACAGCCGCACCGTCGCCGTCGACCAGATGGTCCTCCGTCGTGGGACCGGCGACCGTGAAATGGTGGCGGGGCAGCCAGGCGAACAGGTCGAGTCCGGCGCGGACCACGCCGGTCGTCGGCGGCACGACGGCCCGGACGACGGTACGGGCGGGCAGGTCGAGCCGCTCGCCGGGCTCGTCGGTCGTCACCGCCGTCCGGAAACCCGTCCCTGGTTGGCCACGGAGCCAGGTCAGCAGCACCGTCGGCGGCTGCTGTCGACACAGCGCCGCCAACTCGGTGGGATCGGCCACCCGTACGTGCCGCACCCGCAGCCGGCGGGCACCGACCTGTGCGACCTGCGGCAGCACCGACGCCGTACCGGCGAGGTGGTCCTCGGCGGCGGCCACCGTCGCCGTACGGGCGGCGATGTCGTCGCGCAGCGCCGCCACGGTCTCGACCAGGGCCTGCCGCAGCTGGGCGTCGGGGGCGTCCAGCAGGTCGGCGATCCGGCGCAGCGGCAGGCCGAGCCGTTGCAGGCCACGGATGCGTTCCAGCCGGGACAGTTCGGCCGCGCCGTACCACCGGTAGCCGGTGAGCTGGTCCGTCGTGGCCGGCGGCAGCAGCCCGACCTTGTCGTAGTGCCGCAGGGTCCGCTCGGACACCCCGACCATGCGCGCCACCTCACCGATCCGCCACACGCCGGTGTCCTCCTGCCCCCAGTGTTGACTCTGCCCCTGCGGCAGGGTTCTAGCGTGCCGCCATGGATGCCGTTGAACGCGATTCCGCCGCTCGGCTGACGGGCGTACTGCTGCTGGGGTCGTTGCTTGCCATGCTCGCCGGTGTCGGCATTGTCGTGCCATCCGGGTTGACCCTGAACCCGGCCGACCCGGCCGCCGTGCTGACGGCGGTGCACGCCCGGGTCGAGCTGCACCTGATCGAGTTGGCCCTCGACGTGATCGGCTGGCTCGCCCTGCTCGCCGCCGGTCTGGTGCTGGCCGCGCGTCCCGACCGTCCCCGCGCACACCTGTCCGTGCTGGCCGGCGGACTGCTGACCGGCGCCGGCCTGGCCGGGCTGCTGCACGACGCCGGAAACCTGGCGGTCACCCAGCTCGCCGCCGACCCCAACCAACCGGCTGCCGTGGCGGTGGCGGAAGGGGTGCTGCTCACCGCGAAGTGGACGGTCAACTTGGCCGGGCTGCTCTGGGTGGCTGCGACCGTGGCGGCCGCGTCCGGCATCGCGTTGCCGACCGGGCTGCGCCGTGCCGGGGTGGCCGTCGCAGTGTCCGGTGCCGCCGGGGTGGTCCTGCCCTGGACCACCGGGACCGACGGCCCGTCGGCAGCTGCGGAACAGCTCGGCTATGCCCTGCATCTACCGGTGATGCTCTGGTGGGGCGTGCTCGGCTGGCGGCAATGTCGATGCGGCCGGGTGCGCCGTACGGCGACAATGCCGGTGTGAACGACAAGGTATTGGTCAAATTGAGCAAACGGATGTCGCTGGCGCTGCGTCACGCGCCCGACCAGTTCGATCTCGAACTGGACCCGGCCGGGTGGGTCCCGGTGACGGACCTGCTCGACACGCTACGGATCACCCGACTGGAGTTGGACACCGTCGTCAAGCGGGACAGCAAGCAACGGTTCGCGCTGCGCCGCGACCCCGACGGCACCGAGCAGATTCGGGCGAACCAGGGGCATTCGGTCCCGATCGACCTAGGGCTGGTCGCGCTGCCTCCGCCGGAGCGGCTCTACCACGGCACCAGCGCGGCCGCGCTCGACTCGATCCGGGCCACCGGGCTGCACCGGGCCCGGCGGCACCACGTACACCTGTCGCCGGACACCGACACGGCCCGCCGGGTCGGTGCCCGGCGGGCCGGTGGCGTCGTGGTCCTCACCGTCGACGCGGCGGCGATGGCCCGAGACGGTCACCTCTTCTATCGCAGCGCCAACGGGGTGTGGCTGACCGACGCGGTGCCGCCCCGCTACCTGGATGTCTGAGCACCGACGCGGGCCTCGATGGTCGCCATCAGGTCGGCCGGCAGCACACCGGCGGACGCCGCGGCCAGGCATTCGCGCAGCTCGGTGCGGTTCTTCACGCCGAGGACCACGGTGTCGACGCCGGGCATCGACAGCGTGTACCGGTGGGCGAGTGACGCGGCGGATTCGCCCAGCTCGCGAGCGAGTTCGCGCAGCGGCGCGGCCCGCCGGAAGTCGACCATGGTCGGATGCTCCTGCGGCAGGTCCCGGTCGACGGCGTCGGTGAACGCGCCGGCCGCGACCGCCCGGATGCCCATCACTCCGACGCCGTGCCGGCCGGCGGCCGACAGGATGTCGCGTGGCCGGGAGCCCTCGCTGCCGGGCATCAGGAGATCGCCGGGGGAGTCCAGCAGGTTCGTCACACACTGGGCGACCGCGGGGGACGGCTGATCGCCGAGCACCCGGATGATCACGTCCGGCTCCTCGACGGCGGTGATCCCCCAGGCGCCGATCCGGCCGCGTCGAACCAGGTCCTCGAACGCCGGCCGGACGGCTTCGGTGAACAGGCCGGCGGAGGTGACCCCGGTGGTGCCCGGCGCGGCCTGTGCCACGATCGGGTTGTGCAGCAGTAGCGCGTCGACGAACGACAGTCGCATCCGCTGCAGGCTGTCGTCGAGGGACTTCTCCAGCAGGGCCGCGACGTCACCGGCGGCCGGGTTGCCCAGCCCGCATTTGGTGACGACCCGTACGCCGGCCGGCAGGTTGCCGTCGAACGCCGCGCCGACCACCCGCTCCGCCTCGCCGTCGCCGTAGCCGGGCGCGACGTCGAGCAGGTCGATACCGGCGTCGACCGCCTCCCGTACGGTCGCCACCGCCTCGTCCCGGTCGGTGACGCCCCAGACCTGGCCCAGCCCGCCCCCACCGAGGGTGAGGACGCTGACCGGTCCGATGCTGCCGAGAGGCCGCTGTTCCATCGTCATGTGCTCCTTCCGATGATCCTGTTGCGACCCAGGATTGCACCTGGAGCGCGCTCGAGGTCAACCGTGGACCGGCTCGGTCACCTATGAGGTGATCGGTGTGCCAGCCGTCGGCCAGGTTGCCGGGAGGGTTGGCCGAGACGAGTCATCTCCGTCTGTTCGAGATTTCCCAGACATTGACTAGTATCACAGAGATGGCGGCGTAGGCATCGAGACTAAGCAATGATTAACGGTCGGAAAGGGACAAACGCATGAATGGATTCGACAGGCGAATGGGTGGACCGATCAGTCGGTCGCTCCGTCGGCTGACGGTTGTCGCTCTGGCTGTCACCGTGGGGCTCTTCGTGCTCCCGGCGACAGCAGCGCAGGCTGCCACGTGGCGGTCGGCGACATCCACCGGATGGGGGCCGAGCCCGGCCGCCGGCCAGCAGAATGCGGCGAACAACGCCCGCGCGGCGCTCACCACGCTCGCCGCAAACCTCGGCGAGACCTGCAGCAATGTCACGGTCTCTACGCCGCGACACCTCTACACCGCGCCCGACGGCTCGGCGTACGTCTACGAGGCGACAGCCACCGGCTACTGCGTACCGGCCCCGCCGCCACCGTCGTACACCGTTGCCCGCTCGGCTACCCGGCAGGGCAGCGGTGCCACCTCGACCAGCGCGATCCAGAACGGGGCCCAGGCTGCCCGCGCCGACATTCTCGCCGTCGGCGTGGCCTGCGCGAACTGGGCGACGAATGCCAGCAATGTGTTCACCGCGCCGGACGGATCCTGGCACGTCTACAACGTCACGGTCAGCGCTCTCTGCACGAACTGACAAGCCCTGGCATTCGGCAGGCCCGGGTGCGACATACGCGCAACGCACTCGGACAGTCGTCAGCCCATCGCCGTCGACGTGGCCGCCTGTCCGTAGATCAGCGCGCCCGCCCGTAGGATCCGGGGCTGTGGACCCGGCGCTCGGCACACTCACCGGGCAGCAGCGGTCGTTGTTGGACCGCTGGCTGCCCGGCGTGAGCGTCGAGCGGGACCACAGCTGGGGCCTGGTGGCGACCACCGTCCTGGAGGTGACGCATGCCGGGTCGCGGTTCATCGTCAAGGCCGGCGGCGACCGTGACCATCACCTCGCCCGCGAACTGCACGCCCACCGGCACTGGCTGCGCCCGTGGACCAGGATCGGCCGCGCTCCGGCGTTGGCGTACGGCAGTGCCGAGGCGAAGCTGCTGGTCACCCGGTTCCTGCCGGGTGAGCTGGCGCTCGGCAGCGGGCACGCCGACGACCCGGACGTCCACCGGCAGGCCGGCGAACTGCTGGCGATGCTGCACGCCCAGATTGCCGTCACCGACGATGACCACGAGCGGCGGGAGAACGACAAGTCGCTGTCCTGGCTTGCCGGCCCGCACCGAATCGACGACGACACGGTACGGCGGTTGCGCGCCGAGATCGCCAGCTGGCCGACGCCGTCGGCGACCCTGGTGCCCACCCACGGCGACTGGCATCCGCGCAACTGGCTCGTCGACGGTGGCGTGGTCAGTGTGATCGACTTCGGCCGCGCGGCGCTGCGTCCCGCGTACACCGACCTCGCCCGGCTGGCGGTCAACGACTTCCGCCGTACGCCGGGCCTCGAAGCGGCGTTCCTCGACGGCTACGGCCCCGATCCGCGTACGGCCGACGCATGGCACCGCACCCAGGTCCGGGAGGCGATCGGCACCGCCGCGTGGGCCTACCGGGTGGGCGACGAGCGGTTCGAAGCCCAGGGCCACCGCATGATCGCCGACGCGACGGGCGACCGACCCGACCGTCGGGCATGAGCAAAACGCCGCTTCAGGTACAATTTTCTGTACCTGTGCGGAGGTGATCATGCGGACGGTGAACTTCACCCAGCTGAGGCAGAATCTGGCTGCCGAGCTCGACAGCGTCGTCAACGACGCCGAGGAGGTCGTGGTGACCCGGTCGGGTCATGAGCCGGTCGTCATCGTGCCGCTCGCCGAGTACGAGTCGATGAAGGAGACCGAGTACCTGCTCCGTAACCCGAGCAACGCCGCAGCCCTGCGGCGATCGATTGCAGAGCTGGAAAACGGCGACGCGCAGGAACAGCAGCTCGTCGATCCAACCGCCGTACGGGACGTTGCGTGAGACTGGTTTTCACCGCGACAGCAGGGGCCCAGTACCTCAGCCATACGGATCGAAAGTTGATCAAACGCATCAACGACCTCATCGCCGACGTGATGCGTAACGGTTACGAGGGCGTCGGCAAGCCGGAGCCCCTTCGTGGCGAGCTGTCCGGATTCTGGTCCCGCCGGATCGATCGCGAACACCGACTCGTGTACCGGATCACCAAGGAGGACGTCGAGATCGTCGCCTGCCGGTACCACTACGAGCGTTGACGTCCTCCAGTCCCGGCGTCAGCCGGGGAGGTGGTCGGCCAGATCGCACAGGTGATCCAGGGCGGGCTCGATCGACGGCGTGGTGAGCCGGCGCTCCTGCCAGGTCACCAGCGCGTCACCGGTGAGGCGGACCGGGTGGTCCGGATGCTCCACCAGCCAACGCCCGATCTGCGGGTTGAGCAGCGTACGGGCGAACGCGACGTCGTCGGTGGTGACCCGGAACCAGGCGTCGATGTGTGAGTTGCCGGTCGTGAACTCGGTCGTGTCGGTCAAGTCGTACCGATGGCTCTCCTGACCGGTCTTCGTCACCTGTACGGTCGGGCCGGACTGGCGCACGGCCACCGCGAAGACCCGCAGGCACGCCTGCACGTTGCCCCAGTCGTTGACCTCCCGCAGCTCGAAACACCAGAACGGCCGGCCCCGGTGGCGTCCGATGATCGCGTCGCACGTGGTCGGTGCCGGGATCGGGAAGCTGCCGAACCTATCCAGCAACGTGGGGTCATGCTGCTGGTAGGTCCAGCCGCGCTCGTTGACCGAGGCGACCAGGGCCGCCGTGGCGCGCGTGCTCCGCCAGAGTCTGCGGGTGCGCTGGACGCTCAGCCAGATCCCGAGGACGAGCGGGCTGAGAATGAACAGCGACAGGAACAGTTCGAGGTTCATGGCGATCCTCCGGTGTCGAACGTCGCCAGGGTGGCCGTGGCCCGGGCGACGTTCGCCACCGACTCGGTGTCGCCAAGGCTGGTGTAGAGCTCGTGCTGCCACCGCAGCCAGGTGGCGATCAGCGATCGGATCTCCACGTCGTAGACAGCGTGCAGGAACAGGATGTCGGCCACGCCGGTCAACCAACCCGACGCGTCTGCGGCATCCGAGCCGTTACCGTCATCGAACCACTGCCGGCCGGCCCGGTACAGCACCCGGGCCCAGGTCGCGCCGTACCGGTGGAACCGGTAACGCATCTTGTTGGTGCCCAGCATCGACGTCGCGGCGAACAGCAGGTGCGCGTCCAGGGCGAGCCGCATCCCGGAATGGATGTCGCCCCGGTCGAGCGCTGCCTCGGCTAGCTGGGCCAGCTCGGTCGCCACGTCAGGCGCGCTTTCCAACCGGACCCGCAGCACCGGCACGAGGGGCATGCTGGCTCCGGCCAACCCCGGCAGCCGGGCGTTCAGCTCGGGCGCGACCTTCGCCAGCACCGCCGGCAACGTCGGCCGCTGGCGCAGTTGGCGGATCAGGTCCGCCCCGGGCCACTCGTGCCGGACCGCGCCAAACTGCTCGATCAGTTGGCGTACGGCCTTGGCTCGATCATGCTGGCCGAGCGCGAGATGGGCGACGTTCGCGATTTCGGCCGCCATCGTGAAGTCGTGCCAATGTTCCATCCGCGCCTGGTCGCGTTCCCATGGCTCCAGTGCGACGAACCCTTGCGCGTACTGGTACACCGCGTATCCGGCGGCTGCGGCGATGATTTCCGGGTCGCCGCCGGCGCGCATCTGCACCTCCGCCGCCGCCATGGCGATCAACGCCTGGTCGAAGTCGGACGCCAGGTGGCCGGCTTCGGCCTGGATGATGTACGTGAACAGTGCCTGCTGGGCGTCGGCGAGCGCGGAGAACAGATTGCCGAGCCCGGCGTGCGCCTGGGCCCGGATGATCGCTACGTCGGCGATCGCCCGCTCGAACTCTGGGCCGCCGTCCGCCCCGGGCAGGCCGCTGATGCCCGTGTCGGGGACGATCCGGAGCAGGCCCTCGTGTGTCTGGGCGTACCGCAGCGCGGCGGCCTTCTCCCAGGTCGACTCGGCCGCCTTCAGTGTCTTGACCGCTGCCTGAAGGTCGTTGCGCTGGGTCTGCCAGTCGCCGAGCGTCAACTGGATCCGGGCCAGCAGCTCGTGGGCGTCGGCGTCCTCCGGATCCCGCTCGACGGCGGCCTCAGCCAGCCCGCACGCCTCCTGGTAGGCGCGGATGGCGGCGTCGACATCGCCGCGGTTGTGCGACCGGTCACCGTTGTCCAGGAGGTCGCGGATCCGTTTGCCATGGTTCATCGGACGGTCCTTTCCAGCCGGTGCGCGACCCGAGGCCGCAGGAGCCGGGGTGCGGCGGCCCGCGTCGTCGGACTCGCGACCGTCGTAGCGACCACGGTAGCCGGTGCGACCTATTGCTTGACTTAGTCGGGAAGCTAAACAAAGCTGGGGGTGCGCTCCCATCGACGGCCATCTCCTCGGTGCCTGCGGTCACCGCTCGGGCGGCCGGCAGGTCCAGTGTGACGTCGAAAGGAACGCAGACCATGCCACGAAGAGCCCTCGTGTGCTCGCTGTTCGCCGCCCTCGCCATGGCCCTGGGGCTGGCGGTGACGACGGCGCCTGCGGCGTCGGCCGCCGACCCGGTCCGGATCATGCCGCTCGGCGACTCGATCACCGCCGGCCCCGGCTGTTGGCGGGCCCTCGTCTGGGACCAGTTGCGCAGCGCCGGGCACACCGACATCGACTTCGTCGGCAGCGCCTCCGACGGCGGCAGCTGCAACTACGGCTTCTCCTACGACCCCGACCACGAGGGCCACGGCGGCTTCTCGGCGGTCGGCATCGCCGACAACAACCAACTGCCGCCGTGGCTGAGCGCGGCGGCACCGGACATCGTCGTGATGCACCTGGGGACCAACGACCTGTGGGGCGGCTGGCAGTCGATGGACACCATCATGGCCGCGTTCACCAAACTGGTCGGGCAGATGCGGGCCAACAACCCGGACATCAAGCTCCTCGTCGCGCAGATCATCCCGCACCACGGCTGCACGACCTGCCCGGCCGACACGGTGACGCTCAACAACCGGATCGCCACCTGGGCCACCGGCCTGACCACCGCCCGGTCGCCGATCGCCGTGGTGGACCAGTGGACCGGCTTCGACGCCGCGACCGACACCGGCGACGGCGTACACCCCAACGAGGCCGGATTCCGCAAGATGGCCGACCGGTTCGCGCCGGCGATCGCGCGACTCCTCGCCACCGCCACCCCGACGCCGACGATCACCCCGACCACTCCGCCGGTCACCCCGACCACTCCACCGGTCACTCCGACGCCGACGGTCGCGCCGACCACGCCACCGGCCGGTGGGGACTGCACGGCCACCTACCGGGTGGTCAGCCAGTGGAACGGCGGCTTCCAAGGGGAGGTGAGTGTCCGCAACACCGGCTCGGCGGCGACGTCGGCGTGGACCGCGACGCTCACCCTCGGCGGCGGTCAGCAGGTCAACCAGGCGTGGAACGCCACCGTCACCCAGACCGGGGCGACGGTCACCGCCGGCAACGTGAGCTGGAACGGCAACCTGCCGGCCGGCGGCTCGGCCAGCTTCGGGTTCCTCGCCTCCGGCGACGGTGACACCGCAGTGTCGGCGGCCTGCACGCTCGGCTGAGGCCCCGGCCCGGGCGGGCCCGCACGGTTGACAGGATGGGCCGATGATCGAGCAACGTCGTCGGTCCGGCCCGTCGTCCACCTCGGGCGTCGGCCGGGCCCTGCGGGTGGTGGTCGCGGTACTGGTCGGGTCGGCGGCGGTGGTCGGTGCGGTGCGTCTGGTCGCACCGGCCACCGCCGGACCCGAGGCGGAACCCCCGGGCGTACGGCGTCAGCTGACCTTCCTGCGGGCGGCGCTGGACGACGGGGCCGGTGAACAGGCGCAGCAGCTCTTCCCGGAGGGCTACTTCTTCAGCCACGCCCTGTACGGGCTGGCCTGGGTCGACCTCGGGCTGCGCGCCCCGGCCGGCGAACGGACCGAGGCGCTGGCCGAGGCCCGCTGGGCGTTGACCAGACTGGAGTCACCCGCCGGCCGGGCACCGTTTCCCGCCGACCTGACCCCGGCGTACGGCGTGTTCTACCAGGGTTGGACGAACTGGCTGCGCGGCGGCGTGCTGAGCCTGCAACCACCGGACGGTCGGGACCCGGCCGAGCTGGCCCGGTTCACCGAGGCCGCGGCCGACCTCGGCGCGGCCTTCGACAGCACCGCCGACACCACCGGGTCGCCGTACCTGTCGGCGTACCACGGGCAGGCCTGGCCGGTGGATTCCACGGTTGCGGTGGCGTCGCTGCGGCTGCACGACAGTCTGCTGCCGGACCGCTTCGACGGTACGGTGGCGCGTTGGCTGGCCGGCGTACGGCAGCGTCTCGACCCGGCCACCGGCCTGCTGCCGCACCGGGTCGACCCAGTGACCGGCGCACCGGCCGAGGTGGCCCGGGGCACCTCACAGAGCCTGATCCACCGGTTCCTGCCGGAGATCGACCCGGCGTTCGCCCGCGAGCAGTATCTGACCTTCCGGGACGGGTTCGTGGCCGCGCCGCTGCGGCTCGGCCCAGCGGTGCTGGAGTACCGGTCCGGCACCAGCGGTCCGGCCGATGTCGACTCCGGGCCGCTGCCGCTGGGGGTGAGCCTGTCGGCCACCGTGGTCACCCTCGGCGCGGCCCAGGTGCACGGCGACGCGGCGTTGGCCGGCGCGCTGGCCAGCTACGGCGACTTCGCCGGCCTGCCGGTCGACACCCCGACCACCCGGCGGTACGCGTTCGGGCTGATGCCGATCGGTGACGCGTTCCTCGCCTGGTCGAAGACCGCGCGACCGTGGGTCGCCGCCGCCGCCGCCGGCCAGCCGCCGCCGGCCAGTGTCTCCTGGACGTGGCGGCTGCCGTTGCTGGCGCTGTTGTCCACCGTGGCGGTGCTGCCGTGGCTGCCCGCGCTGGTCCGCCGCCGGCCCGCGAGCAGGAAAGCCGGTGAGCAGGAAAGCCGGTGAGCCGGTGAGCCGGCCGACAATGGCGTACGCCCCGAGGGGTCACCTCGGGGCGTACGCTCGGGGCGGCTCACCGTCGACGGGTCATCTACCGGTGAGCCGGGTCACGGGTCAGCTGGTCTCCAGCGCTCCCGCCGATCGGCCGCACACCTGGCGCAGCGCCCAGTCCTCGACCTGTACGTCACCGGCGGTGACCTGGGTCTGGCGGGTCTGCGGCATGTAGCCGTCCTTGGCCACGATCATCGTGACCGGGTTGTGCCGGTGGTCGAGCCAGTGGGCGTAGCCGCCGTCGGCGTCGGTGGTCAACGGCAGCTCCATCGTCCACGTGCTCAGCTGCACCGTCGCCCCGGTGATCGGGGTCAGGTCGCCGTCGCAGCCCACGGCGGAGACCGTACCGGTGATCTTGCCCCAGGTGTCCGGCGGGGTGACGGTCATCGTCACCGGCACCGTGTCCACCGCGTACGGCGTGTCCTCGAAGACGGTGACACCGGTGGTGTAGGTGCCCGGCTGGGCCACCTCGGCGGTCAGGGTCAGCGTCACCGTGAGGCTCTCGCCGGGGGCGATCGTGGCACTGCCCGGGTCCACCGTCAACCATTCGGTGTCCGTCATCGACCCGCACTGGTCGAAGCCGGGCAGCAGTTCCACCGTGTTGGTCGGCTGGAATCCGGAGATCGCCGAACCGCCGACCCGGTAGAGCCCGCAGGCGCTGCCCGGCCGGAAACCGGGGCTGTTCGCCGCCGGCAGGCTCGACCACGCGTCGGTCGCCGGGTCGTAGGCGTACCCCTCGTTGGTGATCGCCTGGGTGCCGGTGCCGCCACCGGAGATCAGCAGCTGGTTGTCGGCGGCCTGGTAGGCCGAGCCCCACAGGTTCACCGGCAGGTCCGCCACCTGCGTCCAGGAGTCGCTGGCCGGGTCGTAGGAGTAGCTGGCGGTCACCGGCTGGCTGTTGGACAGTCCACCGGCGCAGACGATCCGACCGCTGACCGCGCCGCAGGACTGCCAGGCGATCGGCACCGGGTAGCTGGCGACGGTGTCCCAGGCGTCGGCTCGCGGGTCGTAGCGGAACACCTGGTCGCTGTACGGGGCGCAGCTGGTCGTGGTGCAGCCGCCGACCACGTACAGCTGGCCGTCGAGCACCGCCGATCCGGCGGCGGCTGACGCGGCCGGCACGTCGGCGCCCGTGCTCCACCCGCCGGTGGCCGGGTCGAAGATCAGCGTGTCGGTGTTCAACGTGCTCCACCCGCTGACCAGGTAGACCTTGTCGCCGATGACGCCTTCGGCGGCCTGACCGCGGGCACCGTACGGCATGTCGTCGAGCCGGGACCAGGCCTGGGTGGCCGGATCGTAGACGTACACCTCGGCCAGCGACGACGATCCGCTGGACCCGCCGAACGAGTAGAGCTTGCCGTCGACGGTGACCGCGCTGTTGTCCATCACCGTCCGGGGCAGCCCCGGCTGGCTGAGCCACGGCTCAGCCGCAGGGGTCGCCGCCGGTGCGGCTCCCGGCCCGAACGCTGTCGCCGACGCGGCCCCGGCGAGCTGCTCGATCGGCGCGTCCAGCGGAATCCGGCGGGTCGGTGCCCCGGCGGCCGCCGCGATCTGGCGCGACGCTGCCCGCGAACCGTCGGCCCGCTGAATCTCGAACTCACCGGCCCGTTCGCTCAGCTCCACCTCGGCCGGCGCGCCGCCGCTGTTGGTGACCGTGACCTCGGCGGTCGTGGTTGCGCCGAGCGGCACGGTCGCCTCGACCGGCGTACCGGTGACGGTCAGCTGCCCGGCGGCCAGCTTGTAGTTGTGCCGGGTGGTCCAGTCCTCGGTGACCTCGGCCCACCGGGTCAGCTCCGCGTACTGGTTCACCGAGGCGGTGATCCGGTGCCGGCCGGCGGGGGAGAACAGGGCGTAGAAGCCGTCGTCCAGGTCCGGGTCCTGCGGCGTCGCGACGGTACGGGTGCCGACGGAGCCGTCCACCGGCGTCACCTCGGCGTCGGCCAGCCCGGCGCCGGTGTTGGCGTCCCGGACGAAGCCGACGGCCAGCCCACCTTCGACCTTGACACACTCGAACTCGGTCTCGGCGATCCAGTCCACCGCGTTGCTGAAGACCCGGGCGCTGTCGTCGTGCCAGGTCTGCGGCCCGGTGTTGTAGCTGGCCGCGTGCATCGACAGCAGCACGTGCCGGTTGTTCGTCCGCTGCTGCACCCCGATGCCGACGCCTACCCTGCCGACTTCCGAGGTGACGGCGTTGGCGACCACCATCCGCCCCTCGCCGCCGTAAGCGTCGAAGAAGCCGTAGTACTTGGAGTAGTTGTCCGTCTCGTCGAAGGCGATCCGTCCGCCGAGCGGGAACCCTTCCACCACCGGGTGTTCCTGCATCACCTGGTACGACAGGTCGCCCTCGGTGTCGTAGACGATGCCGCTGCTGCGGGTTCCCGGGTTACCGGTGTACTGGTTGAGCATGTAGATGCCGTTACCACCCACGTTGGACCAGGTGTCCAGGAACAGCACACCCACGCCGGCCGCGTCGGTGTCGGCCAGGAACCGCAGGAACGTCTCCTCGCCGGGGTTGCTCGGCCGGTTGACGATGATCGCGTCGTAGCCGGACACGTCGGTGTCCCAGCCGACCTCGGTGGTCGGGACGCCCTGATCGTCGAGGAAGGTGCCGATCTTTCCGGCTTCGTCGCCGAGGATCCCGATCCCGGCGGAGAAGGCGTAGCCGGGCGCGGAGGCACACCGCTGCACCGGCGCTGCCACGTCCATGGTCCGGTTGCCGCCGTGCACCTGCACCGGCTGCTCGACGGTGCCGTAGCCGTCGTACTGCGGCTCCACCACCAGGGTATAGGTGGCGTGGGCCGGCAGGACCAGCCGGTACCGGCCGTTGAACGGGTTGGTGAAGGTGCTGACCTCGGTGCCGGCCACGCTGACCTTGGCGTACAGCGGCCAACCGTGCCCGGAGCCGTCCCGGACCAGCCCGCTGAGCGTCATCGTCGGCAGCGCGGTCAGCGCGACGTCCTCGATCGTCGTCCCGCCCAGGGTGATGGTCACCTCGGTGCTCTGCTCGGCGTAGCCGAACGCGGTGACCGTCACCGGGTAGGTCCCGACGGTCAACCGGGCCGAGTAGGAGCCGTCCGCCGCGGTGACCCGCTCCCGGACCGTCTCGCCGCCGATGGACACCGTCGCGCCCTCGACCGGCGCGCCGGTCGCCGCGTCCGTGACCACCCCGGACAGGGTGCCGGTGTCGCCGACCGGTGCCGCCTCCAGCAGCGCCAGCGCGTCGAGGCGGCCCTCGCCGTACACGTTGTTGTCCGCGCCGGTGCCGCCGCACTGCGGGTCGGCGGTGTCGATCGCGGTCTGGTCCAGCAGCCGCTTCGTCGCGTCGGTGTCGCCGATCAGCGACGGCGCGGCCGACCACAGCAGCGCCACCGTGCCGGCGACGTGCGGGGCGGCCATCGAGGTCCCGTTCTCGCTGTAGTAGCTGTCGCCCGGTCCGGACGAGCGGACCGCGACCCCGGGTGCGGAGATGTTCGGCTTGAACTCGCCGTCCTGGCCCGGCCCACGGCCGGAGAAGTAGGCGATCTCGTTGTTGACGTCGTACGCGCCGACCGAGTAGTTGATCGTCCGGGTGCCCGGCGAGCCGCCGGACTGGCAGCCCAGCTCACCGCTGTTGCCGTTGGACCAGATGCCGAGGATGCCGGCGGCGTCCCAGGCCAGCATCACGTCCTCCATGAACGGATCCACCGACGGCTGGCGGCTGCCCCACGAGTTGTTGATCACGTGTGGCCGTTTGCCGGCGTCTGGGTTCTGCCCGTTCAGGTCGGTCGGCTCCAGCAGCCACTGGCCGGAGGCGACCAGCGCCGCGTCGCTCGGGCAGCAGCCGTTCGCCGCGATCCAGTTCGCCTCGGGCGCGACGCCGATCCGGTTGCCGGTGCCGCCGTCGCCGACCATCGTGCCCATCGTGTGGGTGCCGTGCGAGCCCCGGTCACACGGTGCCGCGCTGCACCTGCTGTCCGCGTCGAACCAGTTGTAGTTGTGGTCGAACGTCCCGTCGCCCAGGTTGCCCCGGTACTGGGCGACCAGCGCCGGGTGGTCGAACTGGACACCGGTGTCGAGGTTGGCGACGGTGATTCCGGCGCCCCTGGTGCCGAACTGCTCCCACACGTCGTCGGCGTTGATGTTGGCGATGCCCCACTCGACGTCCTCGGCCTGGGTCCCACGCTCTCCCGCACCGTCGGCGTCGTCGCGGGCCGGCTCGTCCGGGGTCGGCTCGATCAGCTGGTACTCGACCGGCTGGTAGAGGCCTTCGACGTCGGGCCGGGCAGCCAGCTCCTGGGCCAGCATCGACGATCCGTCCCGTACGTAGATCGCGTTGCTGGCCCAGAACGCCTGGTAGGTCACGCCCTCGGTGTCGAGTAGATGTCGGACGCTGGTCTGGCTGGTGGCAGCGGTTGTCCGCAGCGCCTCGGCGACCGCCTCGCCGCGCGCCGTCCAGTCGTCGATCTGCCGCGCCTGCGCCAGGTCGGCCCGCTCGGCGAACCGGATCCACAGGTCGGTGCTGCCGTCGGACTGCAGCGACCGCTCCAGCTCGGGCTGGATCTTGTCGGCGACGCCGCGCGCCGGGTCACCGCCCGGATCGGGGCCGGGCCGGGGTGCCGCCGCCGCCGGATTCGGTGCGGCCAACGCCACACCGGCCAGCAGCACCAGCGACAACGCTCGTGCGATGGGTCTCATTGGGGGTTCCTTCCGTGGGATCGGCCACGCGGGTGGGCACGCCGTGCCCCTCACAGGGGTTGGTACGGGTCACGGCGTTCCGCGCTGCAGGTCGCGCAGGTACCGGTGCCACCGTCGGGTGCCGCGTCCGCGCCCGCCTCGGGTCCGCCGGGTACGGGTCGGTCGGATTCGGGGTCGGATTCGGGCGCGGGTTCATCCGTTGACCGCCCTGGTGGCTCGTGCATGCAAGTCATGCTGCTGAGCCGGCGGATCGTTAGCTATCCAGCAGATACGTCAAAGAATCGACCGGTCGCGGTCGATGTGCCCGATCCGGTTTCGACCGGGTTGCCGGGCCGTTTCAGTCGTCCGCCGCGAGGACGCCGGCCTCCACGGCGGCGACCGCCAGCGCGGTACGGCTGGACACCCGCAGCTTGCGCATCGCCGACCGCAGCTGCTGATCCACTGTGGCCGACGACTTGGCGAGGATCCGGCCGATTTCCCGGTTGGTGTGCCCGGCCACCACCAACCGGACCACGTCCAGCTCGCGCGGGGACAGCCGGTCGCCGTATCCTTTGCGGCCGCCCCGCCACCGGCGCGGCACCTCCCCGCCGTGTTCGCGCAGCCGCCGCGCCACCCGGTCGGCCGCACCGCGCGCGCCGAGGTCGGCCAGCCCGTCGTGCACCTCGACCAGCAGCGCCCGTCCCGGCTCGGCCCGCTCGGCGGCCAGCAACGCCAGCGCCTGCCGCTCCCGGGCGAGCAGCGCGTCGTACGGGCGGGGCAGCGCCGCCCACGCGCGGGCGGCCCGGTCGAAGCCGGCCGCCGCCCGGTCATGGTCACCGGCTGCGTCGGCCAGCGCGGCCCGGCACATCGCCAGCGCGGCCGCCGGGCCCGGCGCGGTCCGGCCGCGTAGTCCGTCGGCGAAGCGGCGCACGAGTTCGGCAGCCTCGTCCGGCTGGCCGGCGGCGAGCAGCGCCGCCACCCGCGCCGGGGCGATGTCAGTGGCCCACACCCAGACCCGCTTGGCGGCGACCGCCCCGATCGGACCATCGGTGACCCGCACCGCCCGATCGGCCTGCCCGTCGTCGAGCCACAGCCGGGCCAGCATGGCGGCCGGCTCCACTGTGTCGTCGACCGCGCCGCGCCGGGCCGCCTCGTCCAGCACCACCTGGAACTGCTGCTCGGCGGGGCGTAGCTGGCCGGTGGCCGCGGCCAGTCGCCCGGCCAGTCGCAGACTCGCCAGGTAGACGCCCGGCCGGTCCCGGTCCGCCTCGGCCAGTTGGGCGGCGCGGTCGGCCAGGCCGTCCCACCGGCCGGTGAACCAGTCCAGGTTGGCCTGTTCCACCAGGACGTTGTAGCGCAGCCGGACCAGACCCTCGGCGTCGGCGAGAGTCAGCGCCACCGCCAGGTGCCGGCCGGCTTCGGCGTACCGGCCCCAGATCAGCGCCCCGGTGCCGACGTTGGCGTGGATCCGGGCGATGTCGCGCCGTTCGGCCGCCGACGCGCCGTCGGTAGGCAGCCCGGCCACCACCTCCCAGGCCTGCGGCTCGCCGAGCATCAGCAGCGCCGCCGCCCGGTTGCCGGCCAGCGACATCCGGTCGGCGGCGGACGGGATCCGCGGAATCAGCTCGGCGGCCCGGCGCAGCCACCGCAGATGGGTGGCGGCCGGCCACGGGCCGGCGTACGCCCAGCCGAGGTAGGTCATCGCGCGGGCCGCCTCCACCGGGTCGGCCAGGTGCTCCACCGCCCGGCCGAGTTCGGTGAGCGCGGCCTGCGCCTCGCCGCCGATGATCAGCAGCCGGCCCAGCGGGTTGCGGATGTCGGCCTCTTGCTGCGGGGTCAGCTCGGTCGACTTCAGGACGGCACGCAGGGTGGCGACCACCCGGTGGTAGACGTCGTCGACCGGCTCGCGGCGGCCGAGCGCGGCGACGGCGGCGGTGCGGGCGATCCGGGCCCGGTCCGCCGCCGCCAGCTCCGCGACGGTCAGCAGCTCGTCGAGGGTGACCGCGGCGGTGGTGTGGTCGCCGGAGGCGATCATCCGATCGGCGGCGGCCTGCGCGTACCGGGCCCAGCGCGCCACGTCGCCGGCCACGCGGAAGTGCCGGGCCAGTTGGGCGACCGGCGGCGGATCCAGACCCTCGACCGCCTGTCCGGCCCGCAGGTGCAGTGTGCGCCGTTCGGGGTGCGCGATGGCCTCGTAGACGGCGGTGGCGGCGAGCGCGTGCCGGAACCGCCACCGACCGCCGCCGGGGTGGTCACGCTCGTCGCTGTCCAGCAGGCCGGCGGTGGCCGCCTCGGCCAGCCCGGCCCGGCAGGCCCGGGTCAGCAGGCCGGCGGTGGCCGCCAGGGTGGCCTCGTCGGCGGGTTCGCCGAGGACGGCGGCGGCGCGCAGCACCCGCTGGGCGGCCTGGGTCAGCCGGCCGACCCGTTCCCGGGTCGAGTCCCGCACCGATGCCGGCACCTGCAGTTCACTCAGGCTCAACCGCACCCAGCGTCCGTCCCGGAACACCACGTCGGCCCGGTCACACAGCAGGCGTACCGACTCCTCGACCATCAGCGGCACGCCGCTGGTGCGCTGGTGCAGGAAGGTGGCGAACTCAGTCGACATGGGATTGCCGTCCAGCATCGACGAGACCATCGCCGCCGTGTCGGCCACGTCCAGCGGCGCCAGGGTGATCCGCAGCCGGGCGCCGCCACCGGACGCCGGCCGGGACAGCCGCAGCAGCAGCGAGCGGTCGTCGACCTCCTCGGGGCGGTAGGTGACCAGCAGGCTCGGCCCGCCGGGGGCCGGTCGGGAGGCGAGGAACACCAGGAACTCCTGAGTGACCTCGTCGGCCCAGTGCGCATCCTCGACGACGAGCAGGTCGACGCCGAGCGCACGGATCAGCTCGTCCAACGCCCGGAACAGCCGGTGCCGGGCCGCGGTGGCGTCGTCCACCGGGTCCAGTGGCGGTGGCAGCTCGGCCGACCATTCCGGCACGAGCGGGCGCAGTGCCCCGGCCAACGCGCTCAGCCGTATCCCGGCCAGCCGTGGCTGGACGTCGCGCAGCGCGTCCACGATGGGCGCGAGGGTGAGCGATTCGCGTAGCGGTGGGCAGACCGCCAGCAGGGTGCCGGGGCGCAGGCCGGTCCCGGTTGCCGACGTCTCCCGCACCAGCCGGCTCTTGCCGATCCCCGCCTCACCCTCCAGCAGGACCACCGCCGGGGGACGGGCGAGCGCCGTGGCCAGCGCCGCCACCTCACCGGACCGTCCCACCAGCCGTGGCGTGGCGATCGGCATCGCCGTGCCCGCCGCCGCAGCGTGCCCGCTCACCCGCATCGTCGGAGCGTATCCCGCACGTCGGATGCCGTAGCGGGCCGTCGATGCCGCCTCGGCCGACGCCCGGGAATCCCGCCCTTGTCGTGATCCGGACCGTGGCGACCGTGGTGACCACGGTCGCCGTTCGACTATTGTCAAGGAGGATTCAGAATTCGCCCGACGTCCGGGTCGACCACTATTTGAATCCATCCGGTCTGTTCACTCCGCATCAACCCCCTTTGTCGATGCCCGTTGGGTGTTGTGGCTTCTCGTGGGCGGACCGGGTTGTCCACACCGATCGAGACAGGAGTTCGGCACATGATCAGCAATGCCATGCTGCAGCAGGCGGGCGCCATTCTGGGGCAGGTCGCCAACGGCGTGAACATCGTCGTCGTCCCGCAGTCGATGTCCGTCGGCACGGCCGAGAACCCAGCCATTTGTCTGAAGTCGGCGATTCAGGTGAACTGGGTGAAGAAGCAGATGGCTGCGCCCGAGGTTCGCAAGTACGTCGAGGACGACGTGGACTGGGACGGGATCATCGGCACCGTCGCGTTGGACACGCTGGTGATTCAGGAAGGGGTTTTCGACGGTACGGTGGCCTACCGCTCGGCGGTGATCTGGCACGAGCACGGGCATGTCCTGCACGGCAAGACCGAAAATGGGAACGTCTACCTGTACGAGGTCACGAGTCTGGCCAATGCCGTAGGTGTGCTGGACGACGAGGAAATTCGGAACGTCCTGGAGGCGAGGTCCGGAGCGTATCGGGCGGCGGTGGATCCGGGCGTCGCGGCGCTGCGTCAGTTCCTGCAGCAGAATTGGCAGATCACGCTGTAGGAGGGTCGGCGATCCGGGTACCGGACCAGCGCGGCGAGGCACTCGACGCCCGGACCGACCGCGACCCACGCGGTTGCCGTGGGACCGGAGTCCACCGCGTGGGCCGCGTGCCCGGCGGTGCGGGTCACTACGGGTCACTACGGGTCACTACAGGTCACTGCGAGATGCGAGTCAGTCCGACTCGGGCCGCAGTACGATCCGGGCGAGCAGTTCCTCCCCGTCGCGCACCCCGTGGACGCCGACCTCGGCGTCGACGTCGAGACCGGACAGTTCGACCTCGCTGCCGTCGTCGACCACCCGGCACTCGTCGGCGCAGGTCCAGTCGAGCACGAAGCCGTCCGCCGACTCGACGCTGATCGTGGTGCCGTCGATGGAGCCGACCGTGCCGCGCTGCACGACGAGCGTCCGCAGTCCGTTGTCGGTCTGAACGGTCATCTCGCCGTGCAGACCGGCGCCGCCCGCCCCGAGACCGCGCAGCCAGCCGGCGCGCGGGCCGGGCCGCCCCCACGGGCCGCGGCGACCGTCCCACCAGCCGGGGTGGTCGTCTCCGGCGAGACCGAAGTCGCTGTAGTCGACGGTGTCCACCGCGGCGACCGCGACCGGATCCGCTGCGGCGCGGGAGCCGTCGGACGAGCCGCCGAACCCGCAGCCGGTGAGGGTCAGCAGCGCGGCCGTGCCGGCCGCCGCGCCGGTGAGTGCCTTGGTGCGAACTGATTTTCTCATGTGGTCAAGCATCGGCGGCCGGCACGAAGCCGCGGTCAGATCGATGTTCGGATCAGGTAAGGCGTCCGGCGGCACCGTCGGCCAACCGTTGGCCCCGAGAAGCATCGGACCTACCGGGCCGGCCGGCGCGGCAGCCGTACGGTGAAGACGGCGCCGCCGCCGGGGGAGTGGCCAGCGGCGATCCGTCCGCCGAGACGGTGGGTCAGCCCGGCTGCCAGGGCCAGCCCGATCCCGGTACCGACCGACCGTTCGCCCCGGTACCGGCGGTGCAATGCGCCGCGTTCGAAGATCACCGCGAGGTCGTCGTCGGTGAACCCCGGGCCGTCGTCGTACACCTGCACCGCGACGGAGTCCGGTTGTCCGGTCGCCGGTTCCGGCGGTACGCCGAGCCGTACGGTGCCGCCGGCCGGCACTACCCGCAGCGCGTTGTCCAGCAGGATGTCGACGACCTGCCGGAGCCGCCCCGGGTCGGTGTGGACGGTCACCGGCGTCGCCGGTGGGGTCAGGCCGACCGTCACCCCGTTGCCGGCGAACCGGGGCCGCCAGGCGTCGACGGCGTCGGTGAGCAGCGCGCCGAGGTCGACGTCGACCAGTTCCAGGGCGAAATCGGAGGCTTCCAGCCGGGCCAGGGCCAGCAGGTCGCCGACCAGTCGGTCCAGCCGCTGCGCCTCGCCGAGCATGATCCGTCCGGTACGCGCGGCGCCGTCGGGGTCCACCACCCCGTCGGCGATTGCCTCGGCGTACCCGCGCAGGGTGGTCAGCGGGGTTCGCAGCTCGTGCGAGATGGACAGCAGGAAGTCCCGTTGCCGGGCTTCGCTGACGGCGAGCGCGGTGGTGAGGTCGTTGAGCGCGCGGGCCAGCTGCTCGGCCTCGACGGGCGGATCCAGCGGCACCCGTACGGTGCGGTCCCCGGCGCGTAGCCGCTGCGCCGCGTGGGCGGCGGCCCGGATCGGGCGGGACAGTCGGGCGGCGAGCAGCACCCCGGCGATCAGGCCGGCGGTGAGCCCGGCGGCCAACGCCAGCCACAGGTTGCTCCAGACCAGGCGGCTGACTCCGGGGCGTACCGGCTGGAGCAGCACCACCGCCGTGCCGTCGCCGGTGGGCCGTCCCTCGATCAGGGTCGGCCGGCCGTCGACGCGGGCCGGCCGCCGGCCGGTCACCGGCTCACCGGCGGCGAGCCGGCGGACCACCTGGCCGGGCAGCTGTCGAGGCGCCGTCTCGCCGGGTCGGATGAGTAGCACGTCGATGCCCTGGTCGGTCAGTTCGCCGGTCAGCCGGCCGGCGAGAGCCGCCCGCGTGCCGGCCGGAGCGTCGGTGACGGCCGCCGCGACCAGGTCGGCCTTGGCGGCCAGCGAGGCGCGGGCGCCGCGTTCCGTGCCCCGGACCCCGAGCGGGATGGCGACCGCCGCGGTGACCAGTACCGACAGCAGGGCGACCGTGCAGGCGACACCGACGGTACGGGCGGTGAGGGTGCCGGTGAGCCGGCGCCAGCCGGATCGCTGTCCGGTCGTCTGGTCCGGCTCAACCATCGGCGGTGTAGCCGACGCCGCGTACCGTGCGGATCACGGTGGCGGCGGTGCCGAGCTTGGCCCGCACCTGGGCGACGTGCACGTCGACGGTGCGGGTGCCGGCGTGGGCGGCGTACCCCCAGACGGAAGCGAGCAGCTCCTCGCGGGTGTAGACCCGTCCGGGGCGGCGCATCAGGTGGTCCAGCAGGTCGAACTCGGTGGAGGTGAGGGCGACCGGGTGGGAGTCGGCGGTGACGGTGCGCCGGGCCGGGTCGAGGGTGACGCCACCGACGGTACGGACCAGTTCACCGCCGGGCGGGCCGAGGCTGCGGCGGCGGATGGCCCGCACCCGGGCGACCAGTTCGCGAGGGCTGAACGGTTTGGTGACGTAGTCGTCGGCGCCCAGTTCCAGGCCGACCACCCGGTCGACCTCGTCGTCACGGGCGGTGAGGAAGATGACCGGGGTCCAGTCGTCGTCGGCGCGCAGCCGCCGGCAGATCTCGGTGCCGGAGATACCGGGCAGCGCGATGTCCAGCACGGCCAGCACCGGGCGCAGCCGTCGGGCGGCGGCCAGTCCGCTGTCCCCGTCGGCGCAGACGTGTACGCCGAACCCGTCGCGGGTGAGGTACAGCCGGATCAGGTCGGCGATCGGCTGTTCGTCCTCGACGACGAGCACCAGTCCCCGGTCCGGCTGCGGTGCTGCGGTCACCCGCCCATCATGGCGGGACCGGAAAACGGCCGCATCAGTTTCCGGTACGGATCAGGTAAAAGTCGCTGCTGGCGGGTGATTCCCGGATTGCGAACCGGACCGGATGCCGCATCAAATCAGATCACGGTCAATAACTGTACGGGCACGTTGTGTATTCATTAGGCTGACTCCACATCGCTCCTCATGAATGGAGGTGGACCAGTGTCTGTCCGCACTGGATCCCACAACGGCCGCGGCTTCGTCCGCCGCGGCATCGCCCTGCTCACCACCGCGCTGCTGACCGCCACCGCCGCCGTGGCCGGCACCGCCGCGCCGGCCCAGGCAGCCGTGCCCGACCGCTGGGGCTTCGCCTACCTGCAGACGCCCACCCCGGCACCCGGCACCGTCCTCGACACCACCCGGCAGTGGGGCGGCTGGAAGGCCACCGCGCCCGCGCTCTGGGCGACCGTCGACCAGATCGGCCTCGGCCGCTACCGGGTGCGGTTCCCGTTGACCGCCTCGGCCAACGGCGTCGCCCACGTCACCGCGGTCGACAACGCACCGCGCTGGTGCCAGGTGTTCCAGAACTTCCCGTCCGGCACCGACCAGATCGTCGTCGTCCAGTGCTATCGGCCCGGCGGAGCGCCGGACAACTCCCGCTTCGTCGTCGACTACACCGCCGCCTCCGGGGTGCTGCCACCCGGGCCGGACGCGTTCGGCTACGTCAAGGCGAACCCGCTCGGCGCGCTGATGTCGTCGTACAACTCGGCCGGTGCCGGCAACGTGGTCACCCAGATCGGCACCGGTTTCTACGAGGTGCAACTGAACGGACTCGGCACCGCCCTGCTGGACGGCAACCTGCAGGCCACCGCCGAGCACCCGAACAGCCCCCGGCGGTGCAAGATCGCCCGGTGGACCTCCAGCGGCGGCACCATCCTGGCGTACGTGTTCTGCTTCGACGCCGCCGGATCGATGGCCGACACCTGGTTCAACCTGACCTACCACCGGCAGCGGCCGGTGTTCGGCGCGGTGCCGCCGACCCGCTTCGCCTACCTGTGGAGCCCGGCACTGGGCGGGCCGACCGACTTCAACTCGGCCGGCGGGGTCAACACCATCATGGTCTCGGGCGTCGGGCAGTACCTGGTGACGCTGCCGTCGGTCGGTTTCCAGCGGACCACCGTGCAGGTCACCGCCTTCGGTACCACCCCGGACTACTGCAACCTGCAGACGCCGTGGATCCTCTCCGGCAACACGGTGTTCGTCCGCAACGTGATCTGCTTCAACGCCGCCGGCGCGCAGACACCGAACAATTTCTTCCTCACCTACTCGTCGAGCGTCTGACCGGCGAGGAGCCCGTCCGGTGCGGGGTCGGGGCGGACACGCTTCGACCCCGCACGTACGGGTCGGTCAGGCCAGACCAGCCCGGCGCAGCGCGTCGGCGAGCGCACCCTCGGGCTGGCCACCGCCGCGCTGGCCGCCCCGTTGGCCGGCCCGGCCGTCCTGGCCGCCCCGACCACCCCGGCCGCCTTTGCCGTCGCGGCCCTGCTGCCGGGGCTGCCCGCCCCGGCCGGGGCCGCCGCCCCGGCCGCCGTCCGCGCCGTCCCGCTGACCCGGGGCGCGGCCGGCACCCGGCTCGTCGTCCAGCCGCAGCGTCAACGAGATCCGTTTGCGGGCGACGTCCACGTCGAGCACCTTCACCCGGACGATGTCACCGGGCTTGGCCACGTCTCGGGGATCCTTGACGAACGTCTTCGACATCGCCGACACATGCACCAGACCGTCCTGATGCACCCCGACGTCGACGAACGCGCCGAACGCGGCCACGTTGGTCACCACACCCTCCAGCACCATGCCGGGCCGCAGGTCGGCGAGGGTCTCCACGCCGTCGGCGAAGGTGGCGGTACGGAACGCCGGACGCGGGTCGCGGCCCGGCTTCTCCAACTCGGCGAGGATGTCGGTGACCGTCGGCAGACCGAACACGGCGTCGACGAACTTCTCCGGCCGGATCCGGCGCAACGTCTTCGTGTCGCCGATCAGCGTCCGCAGGTCACTGCCGGTGTCGGCGAGGATCCGACGGACCACCGGGTACGCCTCAGGGTGCACACTGGACGAGTCGAGCGGGTCGTCACCGTCGCGGATGCGCAGGAAGCCGGCGCACTGTTCGAACGCCTTCGGCCCCAGCCGGGCCACCGTCTTCAACGCCTCCCGGGACCGGAACGGCCCGTGCGTGTCGCGGTGCAGCACGATGTTCTCGGCCAGTCCGGCACCGATGCCGGAGACCCGGGTCAGCAGCGGCGCGGACGCGGTGTTCACGTCCACCCCGACCCCGTTGACGCAGTCCTCGACCACAGCGTCGAGCGACCGGGACAGCTTCGTCTCGGAGATGTCGTGCTGGTACTGCCCGACGCCGATCGACCGAGGGTCGATCTTGACCAGCTCGGCGAGCGGGTCCTGCAGCCGGCGGGCGATGGAGACCGCGCCGCGCAGCGACACGTCGAGGTCCGGCAGCTCCTGAGAGGCGTACGCCGAGGCCGAGTAGACCGACGCGCCGGCCTCGGAGACCATCACCTTGGTCAGCTGCAACTCGGGGTGCCGGGCCATCAGGTCGGCGACCAGCTTGTCGGTCTCCCGCGACGCGGTGCCGTTGCCGATCGCCACCAGGTCCACCCGGTGCGTGGCGGCCAACTTCGCCAGCGTGTCGATGGAGGCGTCCCACTGCCGGCGCGGCTCGTGCGGGTAGACCGTCTCGGTGGCCACCACCTTGCCGGTGGCGTCGACCACGGCCACCTTCACCCCGGTGCGTACGCCCGGGTCCAGGCCCATCGTGGCCCGGCTGCCGGCCGGCGCGGCCAGCAGCAGGTCCCGCAGGTTGGCGGCGAACACCCGGACCGCCTCGTCCTCGGCCGCCTGCCACAGCCGCATCCGCAGATCGGCGCCGAGGTGGATCAGGATCCGGGTACGCCACGCCCAGCGGACCGTGTCGGCCAGCCACTTGTCCGCCGGCCGACCATGGTCGCTGATGCCGAACCGGCCGGCGATGATCGGCTCGTAGCTGCTCGGCCCGGCGACGGCGTCGGCCGGCACCTCCTCCGGCTCCATGGTCAGGTCGAGGACCTGTTCCTTCTCACCCCGGAACATGGCCAGCACCCGGTGCGACGGCAGCTTGGTGAACGGTTCGGCGAAGTCGAAGTAGTCGGCGAACTTGGCCCCTTCGGTCTGGCGTCCCTCGCGTACCCGGGAGGTGAGCCGGCCCCGCGACCACATCCGCTCCCGCAGCCCACCGATCAGGTCGGCGTCCTCGGCGAAGCGTTCCACCAGGATCGCCCGCGCGCCGTCGAGCGCCGCCGCCGCGTCGGCCACCCCCTTGTCGGCATCGACGTAGCCGGCGGCCGTGGTCCGCGGGTCCTGACCCGGATCGCCGAGCAGCAGATCCGCGAGCGGCTCCAGGCCCGCCTCGCGGGCGATCTGCGCCTTGGTCCGCCGCTTCGGCTTGTACGGCAGGTAGATGTCCTCCAGCCGGGCCTTCGAGTCGGCCGCCATGATCTGCGCGGTCAGCGCCTCGTCGAGCTTGCCCTGGCTGCGGATCGACTCCAGGATCGCGTCGCGGCGCTCGTCCAGCTCGCGCAGGTAGCGCAGCCGCTCCTCCAAGGTACGCAGCTGCGCGTCGTCGAGCATCCCGGTGGCTTCCTTGCGGTACCGGGCGATGAACGGCACTGTCGCGCCGCCGTCGAGCAGTTCGACGGCGGACGCCACCTGCCCGGCCCGTACTCCCAGTTCTTCGGCGATCCGCTGATCAATCGCTGTGGTCACGTCGCGTGCCCCGCTCCAACTCCCCGGCTGCCGGGCGGGGGTGCTCCCGCCCGGCCCGATGCCTGTGGCCCGGCACCCGTCGTGCGGCCGGTGCCGGGGACCACGGTGGGTGGTCCGGGGAGCATTCTGCCGGCTACCGGCGGTCGGTGTCGCGCCACCACGCGACCCGGTCGACGGCGCAGGTCACCAGGCGATCGACGTGTCCCGCTGCGGCCACAGCCGCACCGCCAGCCGGGACCGTGGCACCGGGTGGTTGATCGCGTCGACCACCGCCGTCAGCTGCGGGTCGAGCCGGCTCGCGGTGGCCGTCAATTGCCGCCGCACCGTCGGCCCGTACATGGTCACGAACCAGCCTTCGGTGCCGGTGGCGCGGACGATCTGGGCCAGCGCGGCGGTCCGGGCATCCAGCGGGACGACCCGGCCGAGGGCGTGGCCGAGCCGGACCCGGGGGCCGACCGCGCGGACCGGATCCATCGCCGGGAACCGGGTCGTCATTCGGCGGGTCACCGGATGGCGGACCTGTTCGGTGCGCAGCACGCCGAGCGTCTCCAGATCCTCGGCGACCACCCCGGGCAGCCCTG
>Ga0207773_100015_pt1 | contig 194358 bp, 168 predicted proteins | sample TtaePargueraPR_2_FD_187281 | JGI IMG/M metagenome (GOLD analysis project Ga0207773, IMG submission 187281) | Aerobic enrichment media microbial communities from Bioluminiscent Bay, La Parguera, Puerto Rico - Tt and M1 (3) (SPAdes) | ecosystem: Environmental > Aquatic > Marine > Unclassified ... | reverse complement strand
GGCAGGCCCGTTATGTCACCGTGCCCTATGCCGATTTCAACCTCTTGAAATTCCCCGATCGCGATCGAGCCATGAGCAAGATCCGTGATCTCACCATGCTGTCCGACATCCTGCCGACTGGCTTCCACGGGGCGGTCAAGGCCGGTGTCGGTGTCGGCTCGACCGTCTATGTGGCCGGTGCCGGTCCGGTTGGTCTGGCGGCGGCCGCCTCGGCCCGCATTCTGGGCGCCGCCGTTGTCATGATCGGCGACTTCAACAAGGACCGTCTGGCCCACGCTGCCAAAATGGGCTTCGAGGCCATCGACCTGTCCAGGAGCGACCGCCTTGGCGACATGATCGCTCAGGTCACCGGTTCGGACGAAGTGGATAGCGCTATCGACGCTGTCGGCTTCGAGGCGCGCGGTCATTCCGGCGGCGAGCAGCCCGCCATCGTGCTCAACCAGATGATGCAGATCACTCGCCCCGCCGGGTCCATCGGCATACCGGGCCTCTATGTCACTGAAGATCCGGGCGCCGTGGATAATGCAGCCAAGCACGGCAGCCTGTCTCTGCGCTTCGGCCTCGGCTGGGCCAAGGCCCAGTCCTTCCACACCGGTCAGACACCGGTGCTCAAGTACAATCGCCAGCTCATGCAGGCCATCCTGCATGACCGACTGCCCATTGCCGATATCGTCAACGCCCGCATCATCTCGCTGGAGGATGCCGCCCAGGGCTATGAGACCTTCGATCAGGGTGCGGCAGTCAAGTTTGTCCTCGATCCCCATGGCGAATTGGCCGCCTGATCTGAACAGGACCAAATAGAAGCATCGCCTCCGGCCCCACCGGAGGCGGTGTTCCGGAGTTCTCCCTTGTCCCGCACCGACGCGATCCTCAAACGACTGTCCGGCCTGCATCCCAAGCTGATCGATCTCAGTCTGGATCGCATACTGCCTCTGCTGGACCGTCTTGGCCGACCGCAAGACCGCTTGCCGCCGGTCATCCACGTGGCCGGCACCAATGGCAAGGGGTCTACCGTAGCCTATCTGCGCGCCTTCCTCGAAGCGGCAGGGGCCCGGGTCCATGTTTATACCTCGCCTCACCTCGTCCGGTTCAACGAGCGCATCCGCCTGGCGGGAAAGCTGGTCTCCACCCGCCGCCTAAACGCGGCGCTCCATGAGGTTGAGGCGCTCAATGCCGGGGCGGGCATAACGCTCTTCGAGATCACCACCGCTGCCGCGTTCAAGCTCTTTGCCGAGACACCCGCGGATTTCCTGCTGCTCGAAACTGGGCTGGGCGGGCGCTTCGACACGACCAATGTCGTTGCAAAGCCGATCGGGACCATCATCACGCCGATCGATTTCGATCACCAGGAATATCTCGGCCGATCGCTTCGCGAGATTGCCGACGCCAAGGCGGGCATTCTCAAACGCGGTGCACCTGCCGTAATAGGACTGCAGAAACCGGAAGCGCGCGATGTGATCTCCGCGACTGCTGCCCAATTGCACATCGAACCGATCTGGCAGGGCACGGACTTTTCGGGGCGGGCAGAGCATGGCAAGCTACGTTACATGGATGGCGCGGGGACCCAGCAGTTTCCCGGCCCCGCTCTGGTCGGCGCCCACCAGTTCGACAACGCGACCCTGGCGATCGCGGCAACCCGGCATTTCGGATTGCCAGTGGGCGAAACCGCTATCGCCACGGGCATGCGATCCGTCCGCTGGTCCGCCAGGATGCAGCCTCTCAGTCTAGGAAAATTGCGCGCATCGCTCCCTGAGAGGCACGAGCTTTGGTTGGATGGTGGCCACAATGCCCATGGTGCTGCAGCCATCGCTGCAAGCCTCGCCACCATGCCGGCGCGCGATCTCGTCCTGATCCTCGGCATGATGAATACCCGCGATCCGGTCGCGTTCCTCGAATTCTTCCGGCCGTTCAAGCCCAGGGCCGTGTTGACAGTGTCCATCCCCGGCGAGGGCAATGCGCATGATGCGGAGGCTCTGGCTTGCCTGGCCCGCGGGGCAGGTCACGATGCGATTGCCTGCCGCACTCTGAGCGCGGCCCTCGCGTTGGCCGCCCAAACTGACAATGCCCGCGTACTGATCTGTGGATCCCTCTACCTATCTGGCCGCGCTCTGCGCGAAAACGGAACGCTGCCAGACTGAAAACCCGCAAAGGAACCAAAATGTCACCCGACGCCCGTGCCGCCCTTGATACTCTTCTCGCCGATCTCGGTATTGTGCCTGTCAGCATCAAGCACCCACCGGTTCACACGGTGGAGGAGGCGCTGCCCTATTGGAGCGCGCTGGAGGGCGTGCATACGAAGAACCTGCTCCTCAAGGGTGCCAAGGGCGGTCTCTGGCTGGTCTGCGTTCCGACCGATCGCCGGCTGGATCTCAAGGCCCTTGCAGCCCATGTCGGCGCCAAGAAGTTTTCGTTTGCCAGTGCCGACGCCCTGATGGAGGCGCTTCATGTTGTGCAGGGCTCGGTCAGTCCACTTGCGCTGATCAACGACAAGAACCATGCGGTGCAATTGGTGCTGGCGGCCGACATGATGGCGAAGCCGCGCATCACGGTGCACCCCATGGTGAACACCGAGACGGTCTCCCTGAGCAGCCAGGACCTGCTCAAGTTTGTCGCAGCGACCGGGCATCGCCCTGAAATCGTGGACTTCGACACGTTGAAAGTGACCTGAGCCGCACATCGCTTTCGCACGTTTCCTAGACCGCGGTCTTCCGCTCCTGGCTGGGCGAGTGGCCGAAGTAGTCAAGATAGCTCTGCGAGAAATAGGATGCGGAATTGAAGCCGCTTGCCATGGCCACATCCAGAATTGGCATGCGGGTCTGGCGCAGGAGATGCCGGGCATAGTCAAGCCGGATCCTGAGATAGTACCGGTTGGGCGGAATGCCCAAATGCTTGAGGAACATGCGTTCAAGCTGCCGCGACGATACGGCAATGCTGCGGGCGCACTCCTCAACAGCCAGAGGCCGGCCCACCGACCGCTCCATCAATGAGACCACCCGGAGCAGCTTGGGGTCGGCAACCCCCAGCCGTGTCCTCATGTCCATGCGCTGGCGTTCGCTGGCTTCCCGAATTCGATGCAGGATCAACTGATCCGTAACGGCACTGGCAATGCCATCGCCATGATCCCGCTTGATAAGGGACAGCATCATGTCTGCGGCGGCAATGCCGCCGGCACAGGTGAACCTGTCGCGATCGACCTCGAACAAGTCCTCGCCAACATCGAGATCGGGGAAGTTGGCGCGCAGCCCAGGGCGATTTTCCCAGTGGATTGTGCAGCGGAACCCGTCCAGCAGGCCAGCCTTGGCCAGGACATAGGCGCCAGTACAAACGGCCCCCGGTGCCGCGCCAAACTTGACCAGCCGGCGCGTCGCAGCGACCAGATCGCGGTGGTCGAGTTGCTGCACATTGACGCCCGAGCAGATCACGACGGCGTCCATCTTTTGCGCGTCCCGGAACGATCGCTCAACGCTCACGCGCACGCCGTTCGAGGCCTCCGCGTGAACCCCATTCTGGGAGTAAAGGTGCCACTGATAAAGCGTACGACCGGCAACCCGATTGGCCAGGCGAAGCGGTTCAAGTGCCGCCGAAAAGGCTATCATGGAGAACTGGTCGGTTAGCATGAAGCCGAAGAGTTCGGGCTCGGAACGAATTGGCATGGGGCACCGACAAAGAAATTGTCGGAATTTCTAAATTAGCCGTCGTTCGGCATCAAGACAGTCGTTCAAAAAGCAGGAAAGCATCACCCTGCGGAGGCCCAGAGTGCCTCGTCCCGGTTGAGGAAGAACGGCCATGCTCGACAACGTGACCACCCTGAAATCGCTCGTCCTGGGGCGCAAGCCAGGCCATACCCTTGAGGCCCCGTTCTACACCTCGCCTGAGGTGTTCGAGGCGGACATGGAGGCCATCTTTTATCGCCACTGGATCTATGTCGGCATCGAGCCCGACGTGCCCGAGCCGGGCGACGTGGCCACCGTCAATGTCGGCAAGGCCTCGGTTCTGATCATTCGTGACGATGACAACGAAATTCGCGCCTTTCACAATGTTTGCCGTCACCGGGGCGCGCGTCTGGTTGACGAGGAAAAGGCGACGGTTGGCAACATCGTTTGCCGCTATCATTCCTGGACCTATGGCCTTGATGGCCAGCTTATGCATGCCCCGCATATGGGGGCCGAGTTTGACGCGTCCTGCCAGGGATTGAAGCCCGTGCATCTGCGGTCCCTTGAGGGGCTGCTCTTCATCTGCCTTGCAGATAATCCGCCGGAGGATTTCGACGAGGTCGCCGCCCGCATGGGGCCCTATCTTGCGCCCCACAAGGTGCGTGAAACCAAGATTGCCTACCAGAGCGATTTGATCGAGATGGGCAATTGGAAACTGGTCATCGAGAACAATCGCGAGTGCTACCACTGCGAGGCCAACCATCCCGAACTGACCGTTCCGCTCTTTGCCTATGGCTTCGGATTTGCACCCGAAGAAATGGACGAGATCGACCTTGAAAATGCCCAGCGCTACGACGCCTTGCGCCAGGCCAGCCACGCCGAATGGGAAAAGCTGGGCCTGCCATCGCGGGAGGTTGAAGAGCTCGACAGCCGCATCACTGGCTTCCGTACCGAACGTCTACCCCTGGATGGCGATGGTGAAAGCCACACCATGGATACACGGGCCGCTTGCAAGGTGCCGCTTGGCGCCTTCAGCAGTGCCAAGCTGGGTGGTTTGTCGTTCTGGACGCAGCCCAATTCGTGGCACCATTTCCTGGGCGACCACATCGTCACCTTCTCGGCATTGCCGCTTGACGAAGGCCGCACGCTGGTGCGCACCAAATGGCTGGTGAACAAGGACGCCGTGGAAGGTGTGGACTACGAGATCGATCGGCTGATCGAGGTGTGGACGGCCACGAACGCGCAGGATTCTGCGCTGGTCGGCATATGCCAGCAGGGGGCCTCGAACCCTGCCTATGAGCCGGGCCCTTATTCGCCCAATACCGAAATGCTGGTTGAGAAATTCGTGCGTTGGTACATTTCTCGCATGACAGAGTTTCTCGACAAATGAAGGTTCTTGAAGGCGGTTTTGGCCCGCATGACGAAAAAGCCCCGGCGCTCAGGCTCCCAGACGAGTTGTGGGACAGCGAGAATGACGACGCGCTGATCTGTCAGGCGGTGCGGCAGGAGACTGCTGACGTCAAGACCTTTGTGCTGCGCCCGGTTGTGCCGCGGCGCATGCGCTTCCAACCCGGCCAGTTCATGACCTATGCCTTCGAGATCGACGGCGAGCTCATCAACCGTTGCTACACGATTTCCTCGGCACCAACACGGCCCGATACATTTTCGATCACAGTCAAGCGGGTGCCCGGCGGTCCGGTTTCGAACTGGTTGCACGACAATCTCGTGCCTGGCATGCAAATCAAGGCGCTCGGGCCCATGGGCCATTTCAGCTGCTACGCTCACCCGGCGGAAAAATACCTTTTCCTCTCGGGCGGCAGCGGCATCACGCCTTTGATGTCCATGGCCCGCACCTTCCACGACCTGGGGGAGCAGGAGGACATCATCTTTATCCACAATGCGCGCACCCCCGCCGACATCATCTTCCGCGAAGAGCTGGAGATGATGAGCCGCCTAAGCGTCAATTTTCGATTTGTCCCTATCGTTGAGGGCGTTACACCGCTGTCGCCGACTTTTGGTCTGCGCGGGCGGCTGTCAGCGCCAATGCTCGAAATGATAGCGCCCGATTTCCGGACCCGAGAGATCTTTGTTTGTGGCCCGGCGCCCTATATGGCCGCCGTCCGTGACCTGCTGCTCAAGTCGGGTTATGACATGAGCCGCTACCATGAAGAGAGCTTCAACTTCGCCGCTTTGTCGCCTCCGGACAAGGAAGACGTCGCGTTGGGCGAGGCCATGCTCGAGGCGGCACCAGAGGTGAGGACGTTCAGGGTCGAATTCACCAAGACCCGACGGGCCATCGACGTCCCGGAGAACATGACCGTTCTGGAGGCCGCCAAGCGCGCAGGCATGCGCCTGCCATCGTCCTGCACGCAGGGCATGTGCGGCACCTGCAAGTCAAAAAAGGTCTCGGGCTCGGTCGATATGCAGCACAATGGCGGCATCCGCCAGCGCGAAATCGACGCCGGCATGATGCTGCTGTGTTGCTCCAAGCCCACCAGCGACCTCGTCATTGAACGTTAGCTCACCTCAACGTTTCCCCGCAATGCTGAGGTAATCCGGGTCGTTGGTTTCTGCATTCCTGACCGCCAGGGTGCTGCCGTCTTCCGCTGCGATGCCGGTTGGCGGCATGGGCAATGGCGGTCAACCGCTATGCCCGCCAGTTCGGTAGAGCGGTCTGCGGCGATCCCTGTGGCGCATCTCAGGTCATCTCGCATGACAGGCCGTCCGCATGGCCAATTGGCGGCAGGACCACATGCTGGTGCCCCGACATGTCTCGAAACAACCGGCCTGCCGTCGCAAACATACTATTTTGCCCCTTCCGTGACAGTATGCTCCCTTCTCGAAAAGGGTATTAACTGAGGGGAAGTGAGCCGGTTTTCCGCACTCGCCCGCCCCGGCAGATTGAGCGAGAAGAGCAATCACTGGGCATTGCCAGAGGCCTCCCTTGAACTGCCAGATTTGCGTCCGGGCGTATTTGGCCCGAGCGTCTAGCACGGCAATCAGGCTTGTCTTGATTGTCCGCATTTTCAGTCCACGTCGACTGCCGTTTGCGCTGGCAGGCAGGTCGGGTGTGGAGGCAGCCATTTAATTTCAACGCGAAAGGAGACTTCGTGCCCTGCGCCGTTGCGCAGGCTCAACAATAGTCGAGTGGGTAACCAAGAGGGGCTTGCCGGCCGAGGGACAATAGGGCTGGCAGGAGAAATGGTCCCAAATGATGCTCCCGAGTGTGGGAGTTTCACAGCTATCGGAGTTAAGGGAACAACCTGATGAAAAATCTCGTAAAACTGACTTGTCTTGCGATCGGACTGTGCGCGGCTGCGCCAGCTGTGGCACAGGACGAATGTGGCGATGTCACGATCGCCTCCATGAACTGGCAAAGCGCGGAAGTGCTGGCCAGCCTGGATAAGTTTATCCTCCAGCACGGCTACGGCTGCAATGTCTCGGTCATTTCCGGCGACACCGTCCCAACCTTGACCTCCATGGCCGAGCGTGGCCAGCCTGATATCGCCCCGGAAGCCTGGGTTGATCTGGTTCCAGAGGTGATGAACCGTGGCGTTTCCGAAGGCAAGCTGGCGGTGACCGGCCTGGCATTGTCTGACGGCGCCGAGCAGGGCTGGTTCGTGCCGAAATACATCATTGATGCACATCCCGAAATCGTGACCATCGGCGATGCGCTGAAGCATCCCGAACTGTTCCCGGCTCCCGAAGAGCCCGGCAAGGGCGCTGTCTTCAACGGTCCCCAGGGTTGGGGTGGTACGGTCGTGACGTCGCAGTTCTTCAAGGCCTATGGGGCAGAAGAAGCCGGCTTCGTCCTGGTTGATACGGGCTCAGCAGCCGGTCTTGATGGCTCCATCGCGCGCGCTTACGAGCGTGAGGAAGGCTGGATCGGCTACTACTGGGCGCCCACCGCCATTCTCGGGCGCTACCCGATGATCAAGCTGGCCTATGATGCGCCACATGATGCCGACGAATGGAAGCGCTGCAACTCCAATGCCGAGTGCCCTGATCCGAAGCTGAATGAATGGGTCGCGGACAAGGTTCTGACCGTCGTCACTTCGGAATTCTCCGAGCGGGCGCCGGCTCCCGTTTCCGAATATCTCGGCACGCGTTCCTGGTCCAATGCCACCGTGAACAGCCTGCTTGCCTGGATGACGGACAACCAGGCCACCGGTGATGACGGCGCGCATTACTTCCTGGAAAACAACAAGGACATCTGGGCGCAGTGGGTTTCCGCTGAAGCCGCCGAGAAGATCGAGGCGGCCCTCTAAGGCTGAGCCTTACCAAGACGAGACGTCTGACGGCCCTGACCGGGCCGTCAGACCCCGGTTGGCCTGTTGAGGGAGCCGCGATCGTATCGCTGGTACGACACGGAAACTATATGGATTGGTTTTGGACATTTCCGCATCTGGATGACGACTACCTGCGCATGCTGCGCATGAGTATAGACGACTCCTTTCGAAGCTTAACGCGCGCCTATGGAGACGCTATCCAGCAAGCTTTCGAGCCTCTGCGCTACCTCTTGCTCTATGCGGAATGGGTGCTGCTCAATACGCCATGGGCGGTCGTGATCCTGGCAGTGGCAGGCCTGGCCTGGCTAGCCAGCCGGCGTTGGCCCATCGTTATCGGAACAGTTCTGACCCTCCTGTTGATTGGTTATTTCGACATGTGGGAAGACACCATGCGCACCGTTGCGATGATCTTGGTGTGCACCCTGCTTTCGCTGGTGGTCGGCATACCGATCGGCATCATCATGGCGGGCTCGAACAGGGTGCAGAGCGTCGTCAATCCTATCCTGGACATCATGCAGACGATGCCCAGCTTTGTTTATCTTATCCCCGTGGTGATGCTGCTGGGCATTGGCAGGGTTCCGGGCCTGATCGCCGTGGTCGTCTATGCGATCCCGCCGATCATTCGACTGACCAATCTGGGTATTCGCCTGGTGGACAAGGAAGTGCTTGAAGCGGCCGATGCCTATGGTGCCTCGCGCTGGCAGAAACTGCGCAACGTCCAATTGCCTCTGGCCATGCCGACCATCATGGCCGGCATAAACCAGACCATCATGATGGCACTGGCCATGGTCGTGATCGCCTCGATGATCGGTGTGCAGGGTCTTGGGCAGCCCGTGCTGCGCGCCATCAACAATCAATATTTCACCATGGGCATGTTCAACGGCCTCGCCATTGTGGGCATAGCCATCATCTTCGACCGCATCAGCCAGGCCTTCGGCAAGCGCATCCAGAAGCACCAGGAACACACCCATGAATGATGCGTCCACCAGCTATGGCATCGAAATCAAGGGCCTGTCGAAAGTCTTCGGCCCCAACCCCGAACGGGTCATTCCGCTGCTGCAGGGGGGAATGAGCAAGACCGATATCCTGAACAAGCACCAGCACGTTCTGGGCCTGAACAATATCAACATCTCCATGCCCGCCGGATGCATCCAGGTGATCATGGGGCTGTCGGGGTCCGGCAAGTCGACGCTGATCCGGCACATCAATCGTCTGATTGACCCCAGTGTGGGTGAAGTGCTTGTTGCTGGCGTCGACGTGGTCAAGATGTCGCAAATCGAACTCAGAGAGTTCCGGCGGCACAAGACGGCCATGGTGTTCCAGAAGTTCGGGCTGCTTCCCCACCGCAACGTCCTGGAGAACGCCGTATTCGGTCTTGAACTGCAGGGCGTTCCGAGAGCCAGGCAGTTGGAAGCGGCGAGCCACTGGCTGGACCGCGTGGGGCTCAAGGGCTTTGAAGACCGCTACCCCAATCAGTTGTCGGGCGGCATGCAGCAGCGGGTCGGGCTCGCGCGCGCGCTGGCCAATGACGCGCCAATACTGCTCATGGACGAGGCCTTCTCGGCCCTGGACCCGCTTATTCGCGTGGACATGCAGACCATCCTTCTCGACCTGCAGAAGGAGATCAAGAAGACCATCGTCTTCATCACCCACGATCTGGACGAGGCCTTGCGGCTGGGCGATCGCATCGCCATCCTGCGCGATGGTGAAGTCGTCCAGCAGGGCACCGGCCAGGAGATCGTCCTCAATCCTGCCGACGACTACATCATGGAATTCGTGCGGCACGTGAACCGGGGCAAGGTACTTCAGGTCAAAACGGTTATGGAGTTGCTTGGCGACCCGGCTGCCTTTGCCGATGGCGTCGAAGTGGCGGGCGACACCTTGCTTGAGCAGGCCGTATCCGCTTTGCTTGCGGCCAACAAGACCAAGCTTGTTGTCACTGGAGAGCAGGGCAAGCCGGTGGGAACGGTCTCGCTCAACCAATTGATCGAAGCCATGGTTTCACCGTGAAATTGCGTCTATCCGCGCCGCGACTGCGGCGTCACATCTCACTGGCGAGAGGGGCATGATGATGTCGCAGGATGCGTTGCCCGAACGCGAAAGCATGGAATTCGACGTGGTGGTTGTTGGCGCCGGACCCGCAGGGCTCGCCGCCGCCATCCGCCTCAAGCAGATCGCTCCGGACCTGTCCGTGGTCGTGCTGGAAAAGGCAGCCGAAGTAGGCGCGCATATCCTTTCGGGTGCCGTCGTCGATCCGGTGGGCATCGATCGCCTTTTGCCCGGCTGGCGCGACGAAGACGACCACCCATTCAAAGTGCCGGTAACCGACGACCACTTCCTGGTTTTGGGCCGTTCCCGGTCCCTGCGGCTCCCCAATTTCCTGATGCCGCCGCTGATGAGCAATCACGGCAACTTCATCGTCTCCCTGGGCAATGTCTGCCGCTGGCTGGCCGCCAAGGCCGAAGCGCTCGGGGTCGACATCTATCCCGGCTTTGCGGTTAGTGAACTGCTCTACAATGATGACGGAGCGGTCATCGGTGTGGCCACCGGAGACATGGGCATCGGCAAAGATGGCGAACCAGGCCCCAACTATACGCGTGGAATGGCCCTTATGGCCAAATATGTGTTGATCGGCGAGGGCGCGCGCGGCTCGCTGGCCAAACAGCTCATCGAACGGTTCGAGCTCGACAAGGGACGGCAGCCGCAGAAATTCGGCATTGGCCTCAAGGAACTCTGGGAGGTGCAGCCCGAACGGCATCGGCAGGGTCTGGTGCAGCATTCCTTCGGCTGGCCACTGGACGCCGGCACGGGCGGCGGCTCCTTCCTCTATCACCTCGAGGACAATCTCGTGGCGGTCGGCTTTGTGGTCCACCTCGACTACACCAATCCCTACCTCTCGCCCTTCGAAGAGTTTCAGCGGTTCAAGACCCACCCCGCCATTCGCGCGACATTCGCTGGTGGAAAGCGTCTGGCCTATGGCGCACGCGCCATTACCGAGGGGGGCTATCAATCCGTCCCAAAACTCTCATTCCCGGGCGGCGCGCTGTTGGGTTGCGCCGCGGGCCTCGTCAATGTTCCGCGCATCAAGGGCAGCCACAATGCGGTCCTCTCGGGCATGCTGGCAGCCGAGAAGATCGCCGAGGCCATCGGCGAAGGCCGGGCCCATGACGAGCCGGCAGCGATTGAGCTGGCCTGGCGTGACGGCCCCATCGGGCAGGACCTCAAAAAGGTCCGCAATGTGAAGCCTCTCTGGTCCAGGTTTGGCACTATTTTGGGCGTGGGACTGGGTGGCCTCGACATGTGGATGAACCAGTTGTTCGGCGTTTCCCTGTTTGGCACCCAGCGCCATTCCAAGACCGATGCGGGCGCGCTGCGTCCCGCTGGGGAATGCACCAGGATCGACTATCCCAAGCCGGATGGCGAACTCACCTTCGACCGGCTCTCGTCGGTCTTCCTGTCGGGTACAAATCATACCGAAGACCAGCCGGTACACCTGCATTTGCGCGACCCGGCGCTGCAGAAGACGTCGGAGCTGGAAGTCTATGCCGGTCCTTCCACCCGGTACTGCCCTGCGGGCGTCTATGAGTGGACAGAGGTCGAGGGAAACCAGACCTTTGTCATCAACGCGCAAAACTGTGTCCACTGCAAGACTTGCGACATCAAGGATCCCAACGCCAATATCGATTGGAGGCCTCCCCAGGGAGGAGAGGGGCCGATATACGCCAATATGTAGTGGCAACGGCAGAGCGGCTGGGAGAGAGATCGCCGACGATATTCGAACTGAACAGCCGTCCGGCCTGGGCTTTTGTGCCGGGCCTGGCCAGCTGGCTCAGGGACGGTAGCCGTGAAGGAAGTGTAGGAGGAGAGGCGGCATGACGCCACAAATGCGTCAGGGCGACATAGCGACAACGGTCAAAGCGATCATCGCGGACCTGGAGGACCTGGAAGGCCCGCTTCTGCCCATCTTGCATGAGGTTCAGGCCATGTTCGGACACATCCCGGCAGAAGCCCTGCCCATGATTGCCGAGGCCCTCAACATCTCCAATGCCGAGATACATGGCGTCGTCACCTTCTACCATGACTTCCGCCAAGAGCCGGCCGGCCGGCACGTTCTCAAGCTGTGCCGTGCAGAGGCCTGCCAATCCATGGGATCCAATCGGGTCGCCGCTCGCTTGCAGGCCCTGCTGGGGGCCGAGATCGGAGAAACCAGTCCTGACGGTGCCGTAACCATCGAGGCGGCCTATTGTCTTGGACTGTGCTCCTGTGCTCCGGCCGCGATGCTAGATGGAGTGCCGCTGGGCCGGCTCGACGACGAAAAGATCATCGGCATTTTCGAAAAGGTGCGGGCATGAGCACCACCACGATTTTCGTGCCCCGGGACGCAGCGGCTCTGGCGCTGGGCGCGGACGCTGTTGCAGACGCCATTGCCTCTCAGATCGCGGCTCGAGGGCTCTCGGCAAAAATCGTGCGCAACGGTTCGCGCGGCCTGCACCGGCTCGAACCCTTGGTGGAGGTCGATGTCGCCGGGGCGCGGATGGCCTACGGACCGGTTTCGGCCGCCGACGTCGCCTCGCTCTTCGATGCTGGTTTCCTCGATGGCAAGCCGCACCCGCTGGCGCTTGGCCCCACCGACGCCATCCCTTTTCTCGCCCGGCAGACGCGCCTGACCTTTGCGCGTTGCGGCATCACCGATCCGCTCTCGCTGGATGACTACCGCTCCCATGACGGCTTCAAGGGGCTGGAACGGGCCATCGCCATGGCGCCGGCCGAGATCGTGCGCGAGGTGACCGAGTCCGGCCTGCGCGGGCGCGGCGGGGCTGGATTTCCCACCGGGATCAAGTGGAACACCGTGGCAGGCGCACGGGCCGACCGCAAATACATCGTCTGCAACGCGGACGAGGGCGATAGTGGCACCTTTGCGGACCGCATGATCATGGAAGGCGACCCATTCGTTCTGATCGAAGGCATGGTCATTGCCGGGCTCGCCGTCGGTGCCACAAAGGGCTACATCTATATCCGTTCCGAATATCCCCATGCCGTGGCTACCATGCGTGCGGCCATCGATCGGGTCCGCAGCGCCGGCATTCTGGGGCGATCGGTACTGGGCTCCGGCCAGACGTTCGACATGGAAGTACGCGTTGGGGCGGGCGCCTATGTATGCGGTGAAGAAACGGCGCTGCTCAATAGTCTTGAGGGCAAAAGGGGCATTGTGCGTGCCAAGCCACCCTTGCCGGCGCTCAGCGGCCTGTTCGGCAAGCCCACAGTGGTCAACAATGTCATCTCGCTGGCCTCCGTCCCGGTCATCCTCCACAAGGGGGCGGCCCACTACCAGAATTTCGGCCTGGGGCGCTCACGCGGAACCATCCCGATCCAGATCGCGGGTAATTGCCGCCACACCGGGTTGTTCGAGACGGCCTTCGGGCTGACGCTGCGGGAGATCGTCGAGGATATCGGCGGTGGCACGGCCTCTGGCCGGCCGATAAAGGCCGTGCAGGTAGGCGGCCCCCTGGGCGCCTATTTTCCGCCGCAGCTCTTTGATACGGTCTTTGACTATGAAGCCTTCGCGGCCAGGGATGGACTGGTGGGTCATGCGGGCATCACCGTTTTCGACGACAGTGCCGACATGCTTCAGATGGCACGCTTCGCCATGGAGTTCTGCGCCATCGAGAGTTGCGGCAAGTGCACGCCCTGCCGCATCGGTTCGACGCGCGGGGTCGAAACGCTGGACAAGATCGCTAGTGGGATCGAGCGCGAGAAAAACCTCGAACTGGTGACGGACCTCTGCAACACTATGAAATTCGGTTCGCTATGCGCCTTGGGCGGATTTGCACCCTATCCGGTCATGAGCGCAATTACGCACTTTCCGGATGACTTCGCCCCGGCCCGCTCCGCGACCGCGATCGAATAGGAGATACGAACCATGGCTCTCGTCAAGGAAATCGACTTCGGAACGCCGGCCTCCGCTTCGGAAAAGACCGTGTCCCTCTCGATCGATGGCTTCACCGTCAGTGTCCCGGAGGGGACCTCGGTCATGCGCGCGGCCATGGACGCTGGCATATCGGTGCCAAAGCTTTGTGCCACCGACATGCTCGACGCTTTCGGTTCGTGCCGGCTTTGCCTTGTCGAGATCGAGGGCCGCAATGGCACACCAGCCTCCTGCACCACGCTGGTCAGCGAGGGCATGGTGGTCCGGACGCAGACCGAAAAGCTCAAAACCCTGCGCAAGGGGGTCATGGAGCTCTATATCTCCGACCACCCGCTTGATTGCCTGACCTGCGCGGCCAATGGCGATTGTGAACTCCAGACCCAGGCGGGCGCCGTGGGCCTGCGGGACGTCCGCTACGGCTATGAGGGCGACAATCATGTCGTGGCCAAACGGGGCGAGGAAAGCAATTTCCGCTACATGGCCAAGGACGAGTCCAACCCCTATTTCACCTACGACCCGTCAAAATGCATTGTTTGCTCGCGCTGCGTGCGGGCTTGCGAGGAAGTGCAGGGCACCTTCGCGCTGACCATCGAAGGGCGCGGCTTTGACAGCCGGGTCTCCGCCGGCATGCACCAGTCCTTCCTCGAGAGTGACTGCGTCTCCTGCGGGGCCTGTGTCCAGGCCTGTCCCACGGCAACGCTGACGGAAAAGACCGTCATCGATATTGGCCAGCCCGAACACTCTATCATCACCACTTGTGCCTATTGCGGGGTGGGGTGCTCGTTCAAGGCCGAGATGCGCGGCGACGAGGTCGTTCGCATGGTGCCATGGAAGGACGGCAAGGCGAACCGCGGGCATTCCTGCGTCAAGGGCCGGTTTGCCTGGGGCTATGCCACCCACCAGGACCGCATCCTCAACCCCATGGTCCGCGAAAAGATCACCGATCCATGGCGCGAGGTCAGCTGGGAGGAGGCCATCGGTCATATCGCCAGCGAGTTCCGCCGCATTCAGAACACCTATGGCAAGGGGTCGGTCGGTGGCATCACCTCCTCGCGCTGCACCAATGAGGAGACCTATCTGGTCCAGAAATTGGTGCGCCAGGGCTTTGGCAACAACAATGTCGATACCTGCGCCCGCGTCTGCCATTCCCCGACAGGCTATGGACTGGGCCAGGCCTTCGGGACGTCCGCCGGCACCCAGGACTTCGACTCGGTTGAGCATACCGACGTCGTTCTGGTGATCGGAGCCAACCCCGCTGCCGCCCACCCGGTCTTTGCCTCGCGCCTCAAGAAGCGCCTGCGTTCCGGCGCTCGGCTGATCGTCGTCGATCCCCGGCGCACAGAGACGGTGCGTTCTCCCCATGTCGAGGCCGATTTCCACCTGGCGCTGCAGCCCGGCACCAACGTGGCCGTGCTGACCGCGCTGGCCCATGTCATCGTCACCGAGGGCCTGTTCGACGAGGCCTTTATTCGCGAGCGCTGCGACTGGTCCGAATTCGAGGACTATGCCGCCTTCGTTTCCGACCAGCGCCACAGCCCCGAGGCGTGCGAAACCCTGACAGGCGTGCCGGCGGATCTCGTGCGCGGCGCCGCTCGTCTGTATGCCCGCGGCGGCAATGGTTCGATCTATTACGGCCTGGGCGTCACCGAGCACAGCCAGGGTTCGACCACGGTGATGGCGATCGCCAATCTGGCCATGCTGACCGGCAATATCGGCCGCCCCGGCGTTGGCGTTAATCCCCTGCGCGGGCAGAACAATGTGCAGGGTTCATGTGACATGGGCTCGTTCCCGCATGAATTGCCGGGCTATCGGCATGTGTCAGGCGACGCCGCGCGGGAAACCTTCGAAATGCTCTGGGGGGTCAAGCTTGACCCCGAGCCGGGCCTGCGCATCCCCAATATGTTCGACGCCGCCATCGAAGGCAGCTTCAAGGCACTCTATGTCCAGGGCGAGGATATCCTGCAGTCCGATCCTAACACTAAACATGTCTCGGCCAGCCTTGCCGCCATGGAATGCGTGGTGGTCCACGACCTGTTCCTCAACGAGACCGCCAACTACGCTCATGTGTTCCTGCCCGGATCGACTTTTCTCGAGAAGGACGGCACGTTCACCAATGCCGAGCGCCGCATCAACCGGGTGCGCAAGGTCATGTCCCCGCGCAATGGCTATGCCGATTGGGAAGTCACCCAGAAGATTGCTCGGGCCATGGGACTTGCCTGGGATTATGACCACCCCTCCCAGATCATGGATGAGATCGCCCAGGCCACGCCGAGTTTCTCGGGCGTTTCCTATGAGCGCCTCGGTGCGCTGGGGTCGGTCCAATGGCCCTGCAATGAAGCGGCGCCGGAGGGGACACCCGTCATGCATATGGACGGTTTCGTACGCGGCCGTGGCAAGTTCGTGCGCACCGAATATGTGCCGACCGATGAGCGGACGGGCCCGCGCTTCCCGCTGCTGCTGACCACAGGACGCATCCTTTCGCAATATAACGTGGGGGCCCAGACCCGCCGCACCGCCAACACTATCTGGCATGACGAGGATGTGCTGGAAATCCACCCGCACGATGCCCAGGATCGCGGCGTGCGCGACGGTAGCTGGGTGCGGCTGACCAGCCGCGCCGGTGAGACGACCTTGAGGGCGCAGATCACCGACAAGGTGGCGCCCGGCGTCGTCTATACAACGTTCCACCACCCCGAAACGCAGGCCAATGTCATCACCACCGACTTTTCGGACTGGGCGACCAATTGTCCGGAATACAAGGTCACCGCGGTGCAGGTCATGCCCAGCAACGGACCATCGGACTGGCAGGTGGAATATGAGGCGCTGTCCCGCCGGTCGCGCCAGATCGCCACGCCCGCGGATCCTGCGGAATGACAGCGGCCTCAAGGCAACCGGTTGTGAAGGTTGACCGGCTGGCGCGGCGCGCGGGCGCCATCAGCTGGTCGCAACGCAGCGTGCCTGAAGAGGTGCCCATTGCCCTCTCATTTGCGGGAACCACACACGCGGTGATGATGGCCAGTCCCGCCGATCTTGAGGACTTTGCTGTTGGCTTCTCGTTGACGGAGGGCATTATTGCCCAGCCAGATGACATTGAGCGGCTGCATATCGAGCATATCGACGCCGGCATAGATATTCAGATGTGGCTGCGCGACGCCGCCAATAGCCGGCTCAAGGCCCGGCGCAGGCGCCTCGCGGGACCGGTTGGATGCGGGCTTTGCGGCATCGAATCCATTGAAGAGGCTGTCCGCCCGCTGCCAAAGGTGTCTGCCGCCTCCTCGTTCCTGTCCATGGACGATATTGGCGAGGCCATGCGCCAGATTGCCCACGCACAACCCTTTCACACTGCAACTGGGGCCGTCCACGCGGCTGGCTTCTTCCGGCCAGAGGGCGGTATGGTCCTGGTGCGCGAGGATGTGGGGCGTCACAACGCCCTGGACAAGCTGGCAGGAGCGCTGGCAAGAGCCGGGATTGCCGGGTCTTCGGGGGTGGTCTGTGTTACCTCCCGGCTTTCGGTGGAAATGGTGCAAAAAGCTGCGGCCATCGGTGCCCCGGCCATTCTGGCAGTGTCTGCACCGACGGCACTCGCCATCCGCGCTGCAGACGAAGCGGGCATGACCCTTATCGCACTTGTGCGCGGCGACGAGTTCGATGTTTTCACCCATTCCGATTGGCTAGTAGGTGAGGGCCACCAGCATGTCGCATGAGGACGAGGTCACCGCCCGGTTGATCCGCATGGCCAACCAGATTGGGGCCTTCTTCGCTTCCCAGCCGGAGGCGGGGGCGGCGGCGGGTGTTGCCGAACATATCAATAAATTCTGGGAGCCACGCATGCGTCGGCGGTTTCTGGAATTGATTGCCGCCGGTCAGGACGGGTTCGATCCCATCGTCCTCAAGGCCGCCGAAGCCGTTAAGCCGCCTGCCAGGGTCGAACCTTAGCTCGGCCGGTTGTGCTCCTCAGGAGGCGCAGCGCCACTCCTGGCGGGTGACCCAGCCCGCGATGTCCTCGGCCGGCATCGGGCGGGCGAACGCATAGCCCTGCAAATAGTCGCAGCCCAGGTCGCGCAGGATATTGGCCTGCTCCAGGGTCTCGACACCTTCAGCAACCACCTCGATGCCCAGCGACTTGCCGATTTCCACCATAGTGGAAACCAGCCGGCGATGTTCGGCTCCGCGCGTCACAGGTTCGACCAGCTGGCGGTCGATCTTGAACCGGCGCGGACTGAGCTTGAGCAGGCTGACAATGGAAGTGTGGCCGGTGCCGAAATCGTCCACATCCACGCTGATGCCCAGGTCTTGAAGACCCGCAATATTGCGGCCCACGCAGTCCTCGAACTCGTCAAGGAATATAGATTCCAAGATCTCGAAGGAAATTGAACCAGACCGGATGTCTAGCTTGCGCAGCCCCTCGAGCAGGGTCTCGTCGCGCAGCCTCTGGAAGGTGACATTTACTGATACTGAGGGGATGGTAATGCCCTCGGCCTGCCAGCGATTGAGGTCAGCGAGGGCCTGCTGCAAAAGCAGGTGGTCGATCGTCCCCAGCACATCCAGGTTCTCTGCGATCTTGAGGAAGCGGAACGGGCTGAGCAAGCCGTCCGTTGGATGGTTCCAGCGGATCAGCGCCTCCACGCCGACGACCTCGAGCGTTTTGGCGTCAAGCACGGGCTGATAGTGGGGCACGAACTCATTGTGCTCGATGCCGCGCAGGATATCGTCGGCAATGCGCTTGTTGGCTGTGATTTCAGCCTGCAGGGCCTCCGAGAAGAACTCACAGCGGTTCCGGCCCCGGCCCTTTGCCTGATAGAGCGCCACATCGGCATTGATCAGCACTCGCTGCGCGTCAAACGGGACATCGGCCTCTACGGCAATACCAATGCTGGCGCCAAACCTGCATTGGTGTCCATGATAGGGAACTGGTTGCCGAATCTTGTTGATCATCAGATTGGCCAGCTCCAGAAGTTCTTGCGTGTCGGTTTCGCCGGGGCAGGCCACAATGAATTCGTCGCCGCCCACTCGGGCTGCAAACCGGCTCAGTCCAATGTTTTCGCGCAGCAGGTCCGCAACATGCACCAGCATAGCGTCACCGGCCAGGTGTCCGAGCGTGTCGTTGATCTGCTTGAAGCCATCCAGATCGATATGCAGCAGGGCCATGGCACCAGAAGATGGCGACGTGGCCGCGTGGCGTTTGAGTATCTTGTCCAGATAACGCCGGTTCGGTAGGCCAGTCAGCGCGTCATGCAGGGACTGGGTTTCGATACGTTCCTTGGCCTGTTCGAGCTCGGCATTTCGGCATTCGGCCAGCTCCTTGGCCACCTGCAGGCTTTGCGTCAGGGCCACTTCTTCGGTCACGTCCCAGAACACGCCGATCAGCCGAGGCTCCTGATGTTCGTCTTCGAAGCGGGCACCGCGCGAGCGTAGCGTGCGCACCACGCCATCGTCCCTGATGAAGCGCGCTTCCATTTCGAAGTTGCCGTTTTCCTCGGCACGCTGGAGGGCCAGGATGGTCTTGGCCACATCGTCTGGATGCATGGCGCCCAGCAAATCGGTCAGCTGCATCGAGGTGGGGTCGCGGGCAACACCAACCATCTCGCACAGCTTGTCGTCCCACAGCACTTCGCCACTCTCCAACTTGAGTTCGAAGACACCAAATTGTGAGGCCTCCAGGGCGAGAGAAAGCCGGCGGGACAGGTCAAGCACTTTCTGCTCGGCCATCTTGCGCTCGGTGATGTCCGTGTCTGTTCCGGTGCGGCGGATCGGCGTGCCGTCTGCATCCCACTCCACCGCCGCGCCAACACTGTTGATCCAGATGTAATGACCCTGCTTGTGCCGCTCGCGATATTCGAACGTGTTGAATTCCAGAGCGTTGTTGGCCTGTTCTTCGATGATCAGCCGCACACGGTCCCGATCCTCGGGATGCACACGTGAGAGCCAGCCCTCAAAGGTGAAATCAATGACGTCGTCCGGCCCATAGCCCCGCATTTCCTTCCACCGACGGGAACCCTGTGTCTGGGGGTTATGTTTCTCCCATTCCCATACGCCTTGGCCGGCGCTTTCCAGCGCGTGGTTCCAACGCCGCTCGCTCTGCTCCAGCTCAGACTTGGCCTGCTCAAGCGCGGTGATATCAGTGGCCTCGGTCATCAGCTGGACCACCGTGCCGCACGCGTCTGCGATTGGGGCAATGCTCAGGTCGCTGACGCGGATTGCGCCGTTCGCCGACTGATGTCGAACCTGCAACTGCACATAATTGCCTCCGGCGGCCCTGTGTACAGCGGCTTTGACGGTCTGGCGGTCTTCCTCGCTGAGCCATTGGTAGCCTTGCCAGAAATGCTGGGCTTTCAATGCATCCGGCGTCACACCCAGAAACGCGTAAATGGCTGGATTGGCCTCGATATAGCGGCCATCCGGTTCGAGCAGGCCGATGTGGCGGCGCGTATTCTCGAACATGGCCTGGAACCGGGTTTCGCTGCGCTTGAGCGCAGACGCCGCGGCTCGGCTGGTCGTCATATCGGTCACGACCAGGTGACAATAGCGATCGCCGCCAACTTCGATCAAGCTCGTCTTGACGTCGACAGCGATGGTCCGTCCGTCTGGTCTTCGCAATACCGCCTCACGCACCAATGGCAGGGTTGCTGCCTTCTCGGCGCTGTCGGAAAGCATCTGGCGCCATGCTCCGGCTTCTTCCTTGGCTGCCCATGCCCAAAGGCATTTGCCCGCTATCGCATCTGGCGGCAGGTTCAGCATGTCAGCGAAGGCGTGGTTGGCCTGGGTGATGGTGTGCCCGTTCATTTCCACCAGCAGAATGCCCTGCTGTGAGGCCTCGACAGCCGCCCGGCGCAGTTCGGTCGCTTCCTTGAGGGCCAGCTTGGTGCGGTTGCTCTCGGTCACGTCGCGGACGGTGCAATAGGCAAAGCGCTGGTTCGCGGCTTCGAAGAACGACAGGCTGACCTCCGTGTCAACCAGCTCCCCGCCCTTGCGCCTGAAGCGCGTACTGATCAGGCCCGCATTGCCTTTCTCGGCACTGGCAGTTTCCAGGAAGTCGAGCACTTCCTCCTCGCTGGCATCGACGCATTCCCAAGGATGCATCCCCACCACCTCCTCGGGCGACCGCTGCAGCATTTCTGCGAATGCCCTATTGGTCTGCACCACCGACATGGTCTCCAGGTCCAGCGTGACCACACCGTCCCAGGATGAATCGAGTGCCAGTTCCAGTCGGCGTGACAGGTGCAGTTTCTCCATCTCTGCCATCTTGCGGGCAGTGATGTCCGTGTCCGTGCCGATCATGCGGGTCGGCTTGCCATCGGGGCCCCATTCTATCGCCGCCCCGAGGCTCAGGATCCAGATATAGTGTCCGGCCCGGTGACGCTCTCGGTATTCGAAAGCGTTCTGCCGGATGTCCGGTGAATTTTGCTTGCGCATCTCCTCCAGAACGAGGGCGCGATCATCCGGATGCACCCGCTCCATCCAGGCGTCAAAGGAACTGTCGACAGCCTCGTCGGCATCGAAGCCTCGCATGAGCCGCCACATGCGCGAGTAGTAGACGGTGTTGCCTGGAATATCACAGTCCCAGATACCTTGCCCGGTACTCTCAAAGGCAAAGTTCCAGCGTCCACCGTCTTCGCCGAAATCTTTGGCGGTCTGCCGCGAAGTTGATGTTTCCCTGGGTGCCATGCTGGCAGCGAAGGTGGAGCGCTGGGCCCGCGTCGCGCGTAACCAGCGGCGCATTCTGGACCGGTTCTGATAGGGTAGAGTCATATTGCGTCGGTCCACCCCGTCTTGATCCGGACGGATTGGGTGCATGCTGCTTCGGTGGCACAAATGTTCCGCTTGCCGTTCAAACCTGCCTGCCCCCATCGACTTGTCCGGACGGCCTGATGAGACGTTGGAAGCATTAAAGACGGGTTACGAAATTAAACAGGCGGGTAAATTTCCTATGGGCTAGCAATATTTATGCGGCGGGCAGCAGTTTTGTTGGTCGTGTATATTCACCACTGGTCTGCCGCTACGGGCGAGTTGGCCCAGATTGCCCCGGCGCTCGAGTTGGCACGGTTGCCACCAGTCCGGCCCGCGGGGCCTGCCTATGCCTCCCGCAACCATACCTGCATTGGTCCGGCCTCCCGGTTGGCCCAAAGATAGTAGGGAATGGCTGTCATCACGGTGGGGGAGACAGCAGGCGGCGTGGTTCGGTACAGGTCCAACCCCCAATCGTTGGCCCCAACAGTCTCGGCGGGGGCAGAGAGCGTGACGATACCGTCAAACAGGTCGGTCCGTTTGTTCTCAGAAATTTCCGCGTCTCGCGGCAGCAGCAGGTCGGGCACTGGCGTCTCATTGTCCGTCTGCTCGGCACAATAGACCAATGGTCCACGCGCCAGGGCGACACGGTGCCGGTCCACCTTAACCCGGGGATTTGCGTAGATGCGGCGCGGGGTCATGGGCAAGTCAAGCTCGACCAGATCGCCCTCCAGCCAGTCCCGGTCGATCACCAGATAGCCATTCTGCGTTAGGCCCGGCACGTCGAGGGGGTTGCCGTTGAGCAGTGCAACGGCATTGCCCGCCCATGCGGGAATCCTGAGCTTGAGCGCAAATACACCGTGCCCATCAGGGTGCACGGAAATCCTGATCTTGCCGGACCAGGGATAATTGGATTGTTCCACGATCCGGATGTGGCGACCATCAAGTGCCAGTTCGGCACTGTTGCCCCCGTAGAGATTAACGGCAATGGCCCCTGGGCCCACCGAATAGAAGTAACCGCCGACAGAAGCGACGAGGCGCGACACATTCATCGTGCAGCAGGGGCAGGGGTGCCACGGCCAGCGACGATGGCTGCCATCGCTCTCAAGCTTGTTCTCGTAAAAATAGAGCTCCCCATCGCGGCTAAGGCCGGAGAGCACGCCATTATAGAGGGCCAGTTCCATCAACTCGGCATATTGCCCATCTAGGTCGAGGTTCAGCATGCGCTGGGCCCAGAAGACAAAGGCGATGGACGCGCACGTTTCGCAATAGGCCGTGTCGTTGGGCAGGTCGTAGTCTGTAGTGAAGCCTTCATTCGAAGCGGAGGGCCCGAAGCCACCGGTCACATACATGCGGGTGGTCGTGACATCCCGCCACAGGACCTCACAGGCATGGCGCAGGCTGTCATCATCCAGCTCGGCCGCGAGGTCTGCCATCGCGGCATACATATACATTGCACGAACAGCGTGGCCGACCACCTTGTCCTGTTCCCGCACCGGTTTGTGCGACTGTGAGTACTGGTGGTTGCCGTTGTCGTAGAAATGGAAGTTCTTCGGATCATCGCCGCGGGCAACGGCTTCCTCGTCGAAGTAATGTGGTTTCTGCCCGCGCTGGTCGATGAAATAGGCTGCCAGATCGAGCTGCTTGCGCTCACCGGTCAGCCGATAGAGCTTGACCAGTGCCAGTTCGATTTCCTGGTGGCCGCAATAGCCTCTTTTCTGGCCCGGGCCGGTGCCGAACGTGGCGCGGATATGGTCCAGGAAGTGCTCCATGACGTCGAGTAGCTTCCGCCGTCCGGTGGCCTGGTAGTATGCGATCGCGCCTTCTAGCAGATGGCCGGCGTTATAGAGTTCATGCCGATCGCGCAGATTGGTCCAGCGCTTGTCGATCTCGTGTCCCTGATACCAGAGGTTGAGATAGCCGTCCGGCATTTGCGCAGCCGCGAGCTTGTCCACGATCCCGTCGACTTTCGCCTCCAGGGCCGTGTCGCGGCGATGGCGTAGGGCGTAGCCTGCCGCTTCGATCCACTTGCCGATATCGCTGTCCCAGAAAACCTGGTGGGTGTGACCGTTGGGTCCCCCGATCCGAGGGATGCGCAGTGGAGGAGGAGGGTCCTTGAGCTCGAGGGATTCGAGGATGCCACTCTCGTCAAGCTTCCGGTATTGGCTGGGTACGGTTCGGGTCAGAACGGTTTCCAAACGCTCGGACCAGAACGGACCGGTCAGGTTCACACGGGTGAACTCAACAGGGGAGTAGCGGCGCATCGGGTTCTCCTCCGGCCTTGGGGCCTTGTTTGTTGATGCAGCGTGAGGCCGGGCGTTTCAGCTCGGCGCCGGCATATCACTGTCGCCTTCCACCAGCTCGAGCGGCACGACCTTTCTGACTACCCCCAGCGGATAGTGGGGCGCATATGCCGGCATTGTAGCCAGCAGGGCCTCGGCAAGAGCAATCCCCAGATCACGCAGGGAGAGTCGGAAACTGGTAAGCTTGGGCACCAGGAAATGCGCCTGCGGGCTGTCGCGGCTGATGACAGCGAATTTCTGTCCCGGCGGCAAGCCCACCTGATAGAGCCCGTTGTAGAAGCCCAGCGCCATCAGTTCATTGGTCAGGATGAACGCGGTGGGTTGCTTGCCCGGCGGCATTGCCGCGATCGCATGGGCAATTTCATGGCCCCCGCGCTCATTGGGATAGGCCCGGAACACCAGGTCCGGATCAAAGGCGATCCCCCGCTGTTCCAGCGCCTTGCGATAGGCATCGATGAACACATAGCCCAGATTGGTGTCATCCAGCGGCGCGTAGATGCCGATCCGCCGATGCCCCTTGCCCACCAGTCTTGCTACGCCCGCTTCCGCCATGCCCTCGAAATCAAGGTCGAGCCAGGGATGCCCCGCATCGGTCAACGACCGACCCAGGGCGATGAAAGGTATCTTGCGGGTCGCGAGGTAGTTGATGCGATGATCCTCGCGCTTGGTCGCCGAAATGATCAGGGCATCAGCAAAGCCTCTGGCCACCACGCGCTGCATATAGGCGTCCGGGTCTTCCTCGGACGAACAGAGCAGGGCGACCAGATCCAGCTGGTGGCGGGCAAAGACTGCCTGGACACCGTCGAACACGCTCATGAAGAAGACGTCGCCCTCGCCGGTGATCTCCGAGCCCGTCTGCATCATGAAGCCGACCACCCCGGTGGCACCGCTTCGCAGGGCGCGACCGGCCTGGTTCGGGACGTAGCCCAGGGCACTGGCGGCCTCCAACACGCGGCGCCGGGTCTCTTCGTTCACATCCGGTTTGCCGTTCAGGGCGCGCGAAACCGTTCCGATCGAGAGATTGAGATGCTGCGCTAAGTCTCTGATGCCAGTCATTTCTTGTTCTTATCTCCCCCTGTCCCGATATCGTTCCAAAAACGTTTACGAATTTTTATTGACAGCGGAAAGGCTGCAAATGTAACGTCGTAAACGTTTACGGGACTTTCTGCCCTGGTGCTGCACAAGATGGCAAGGGCGGGACAAAGTCCAGAGGGAGGATGTCTTGGTCTACTCTGCGGTGCTTGCCGGATGCGGCGGCATGTCCAAGGGCTGGCTGTCGGCCTTGTTCGAGCACAAGTTGCTCAAGGGCAGGGTGCGGATCGTCGGGCTGGTGGACCTGGACCGGTCGATAGCTGAGCAGCGGGCCGCCGAGTTCGGTTTGAGCGATATTGCTATTGGCACCGATCTCGACACCGTTCTCGCCCAGACCAAACCCGATCTGTTGTTTGATGTGGTCGTGCCGTCGGCCCGCGCCGCTCTGGTGCGCACGGGGCTGCGCCACGGTTGTCATGTGCTGACGGAAAAGCCCATGGCCACCAGCATTGCCGATGCACGGGCCATGATTATCCAGGCCGAAGCTGCTGAGCGGCTGCACGCCGTGGTCCAGAACCGGCGCTTCATTGCCGGGGTTCGGCGCATCCGGCAGTTGATCGAGTTCGGCGCGCTCGGCGAGATTACCAGCCTCAATTGCGACTTCTTCATCGGCGCCCATTTCGGCGGTTTCCGCGAGGACATGGACAATGTCCTGCTGCTCGACATGGCCATCCATACCCTGGATGCCGCCCGGTTCATGGCTGGCAAGGCACCTCGTGCGGTCTACTGCCTAGAGACCAATCCGCGTGGCTCCTGGTACCGGCACGGCGCCGCGGCCAATGCGATCTTTGAATTCGAAGACGATGTTGTCTTCAATTATCGCGGGTCCTGGTGCGCCGAAGGCGCCAATACCAGTTGGGAGAGCGCCTGGCGCATCATTGGCACCAAGGGCACGCTGCTCTGGGACGGCGAAGAGAACTTCCAGGCGCGGGTTGTCGCCGGCGACACGGGCTTTTTCCGCGACCTTGAGGACCTGGAAGTGCCGGCCCTGGCCAGCGACGAACAGACTCACGGCCACGCCAGCGTCATCGCCGATTTCCTGTCCGCCATTGAATCCGGACAGGCGCCCGAAACGGCCGGCAGCGACAATATCAACAGCCTCGCCATGGTTCTTGCCGCGATTGAAAGCGCGCGGACCGGGCAGCGCGTCTCCATTCAGGTTTGAGGAATTTTCAAAGTGAGCGATCCCGCAAAATCCATTCGCATCGGCACCATGGTTTCCGCATCGGCCGGCAAGGCTGCTGAGCGCATTGGCGAAATTGCCGATCTGGGCTTTGAGAGCTTTGAGCCCTTCTTCTGGCAGACAACCAACGGCCAGGACATCGCCGAACTGGGCAAGCGCTGCAAGGATGCCATCGGCGATCGCGATATCACTATCTCCACCATCGGCATGTTCGGCAATCCGTTGGAAGACGAGGAAATGGATCGCCAGACCCTGCAGGGCTGGAAGGATTGCATCGACAATGCCCACCATTTCGGCGCCACCTGTGTTGCTGGTTTCACCGGACGCATTCGCAACAAGCCTCTGACCGACAGCCTGCCGAAGTACAAGCAGGTCTGGTCCGAGCTTGCCAAGCGCGCTGCCGAAAAGGGCATTCGCATCGCCTTTGAAAACTGCGCCATGGACGGCAACTGGCAGACCGGCGACTGGAATATTGCCCACAATCCCGACGCCTGGGAGCTGATGTTCAACGAGACCCCGGACGACAATATCGGGCTCGAATGGGAACCCTGCCACCAGATGGTCTACCTGATCGACCCGCTGCCACAGATCCGCAAATGGGCGCCCAAGATTTTCCACGTGCACGGCAAGGACGCCACCATTCGCTGGGACGTCATCCGCGAGCACGGCATTTTCGGAAAGCACCCCTTCGTCTTCATGCGCACGCCGGGTTTCGGTGACAGCAATTGGACGGACATCATTTCCGAGCTGCGCTTGGCCGGCTGGTCTGGTTCCATCGACATCGAAGGCTGGCACGATCCGGTCTATCGCGATGCGCTGGAGATGACCGGGCAGGTGCGTGCGCTCAATCACCTGAAGGAGTGTCGCGGCGGCGATTTCGTCGACAACCGCGAATGACTGGTTTCCTTGCCCCGCTCGGAGGAGAATGCGGGGCAGGGAGGAGAACGGCGGGCGATGGGCCCGTCATCAATGGGAGGAGACAACCATGACTATCCGTTTCGGCCTGGTAGGGGCGATTGCCCTTGCAACTACATCCCTTCTGACCCTCGGTCCGGCAATGGCACAGGACGAGGTGACCATTACCATATGGTCGCTCGACGATGCCAATCAGCCGGCACTGAACCTGGCGCGGGAGTTCGACGAACTCGAACCCGGCATCAAGGTAGAATACCGCGAAATCCAGTTCGATGACGTGGTCAGCGAGGCCATGCGCGCCTTTGCAACTGGCCAGGCGCCCGACATCATCGCGGTCGACAATCCAGAACATGCCTTGTTCGCGGCCCGCGGCGCCTTTCTCGACATCACCGACAAGGTCGCCAATTCCGATGTGATCGATCCGGCCAACTATTTCCCCGGTCCGCTCAACTCGGTGACCTGGGACGGCAAGCTCTATGGTGTGCCCAAGGCCACCAACACCATCGCGCTCTATTACAACAAGGACCTCTACGCCAAGGCCGGCATCACCGAACCGCCGACCACCTGGGACGAACTGGTCGAGGTCTCGCGCAAGCTCAATGACCCCGCCAACAATATCTACGGCCTGGCCTTCTCGGCCAAGGCGAACGAAGAAGGCACCTTCCAGTTCCTGCCCTGGGCCCAGATGGGCGGCGGCGGCTATGACAATATCAACGCCCCCGGCGCGGTGAAGGCGCTCGAAATCTGGAAGACCATCCTCGACGAGAAGCTGGCTTCCCCCGATACGCTCACCCGCGGTCAGTGGGATTCCACCGGCACTTTCAACTCGGGCAACGCGGCCCAGGTGATCTCCGGTCCCTGGGAGCTCAACCGTATGCTCGAAGAGGCCCAGTTCGACTGGGGTGTGGCCTTGCTGCCCACCGAGACCGAAGGGGGCGCCCGCTCCTCGGCCATGGGTGACTTCAATTGGGCCATCTTCGCGTCGACCCAGCATCCTGACGAAGCGTTCAAGGCTCTTGAATACTTCTCCAGCCAGGACGATCGCCTGTTCCCCGAGTTCGGTCAGTTGCCCGCCCGTTCCGACGTGGCATTGCCCGAGACCGGCGTTGCGCTCAAGGATGCCGCCCTCAAGGTCTTCCTCGATCAATTGCAGTACGCCCAGGCGCGCGGTCCGCACCCCGAATGGCCCAAGATTTCCAAGGCCATTCAGGACGCTATCCAGCAGGCCCTGACTGGCCAGGCGACACCGCAAGCTGCGCTCGACCAGGCCGCCGCCACCATTGACGGTATCCTGGGTCAGTAACCTCCTCCCGACCACTGGCTGCCCGGGCAACCGGGCAGCATTTTCTTGCTTTTCCAGGGGAGGATGCGTTGAACCGACTGCTATCCAGCCTGCGCGACGGCAAAGGGTTTGACATCGTATTGGTCACGGTGCCGCTCTTGTTCCTGATCGCGCTCTCCGGCCTGCCACTGATCTACAATGTGGTGATGAGTTTTCAGGAAGTCGACATGTTCAGCCTGGGCACCTTTGCGCGCCCCTGGGTTGGCTTCAAGAACTACATCGCCGTGTTCAGTGCTCCCGAAACCTGGCCGATCATGCGCAATACGACCGTTTTTGTGGTCTGTTCGATAGCCGGGCAATTCCTCCTGGGCTTCGGCCTGGCGTTGTTCTTCACGCAGAAATTCCCTGGTGCATCCTATATCCGCGGCCTGTTCCTGGCCTCTTGGGTCATGCCGGGCCTGGTGGTGGGCGCCATCTGGAACTGGATCCTTGCTGGCGATTTCGGCGTCCTCAACTACGTGCTGAAGTCGATTGGCATCATCTCCGAGAACATCTTCTGGCGATCAGATACAAATTGGTCGCTCTGGGCAGTGATCATCGCCAATATCTGGCTTGGCACGGCCTTCAATATGATCCTGCTTGCCGTTGGCCTGGCTGGTATTCCCCGCGATCTCTATGAGGCCGCCGAGTTGGACGGTGCCAATGGCTGGCAGCGTTTCTGGACCATCACCCTGCCGATGATGCGCGCCACGATCGGTGCCGTGATCTCACTTGGACTGATTTTCACCTTGCAGCAGTTCGACCTCTTCGCGGCCATCACGTCGGGTGGTCCGGCCAATTCATCCAACGTGGCCCAGTACTGGGCCTGGGAACAGTCCTTCCGGCAATATGACTTCGCCAAGGGGTCCACGATTTCCGTGGTCATGATCGCCGTGGTGATGATCGCTTCCGTCATCTACGTCCGCTCGACTCGTCATGAGGTGCGGGGATGAACCAGACCTGGACCCAACGCCTGCTTCTGCTCGTGGCCCTGTTGCTGGCCGCCCTCTATCTGTTTCCGCTCTACTGGATGTATGTCACCAGCCTCAAGACGGGTTCGGAGATCTTCGCCACGCCGCCCGGCCTCACGCCTTCCAATCCGCAATGGGGCGTATTCGGCTATGTCTGGGAATTGCGTGGCATGGGCCGCTTCCTGTGGAACTCGGTGGCCATTGCGTCCGGCACCATGGCGTTGACCGCCATTCTGGGAACCGGATGCGCCTATGTGTTGGCACGCTACCGCAATTTCTGGATCGATGTGGCCCTGTTCCTGGTGCTTATGTTGCAGGTTCTGCCGGCCTCCTTGATGATCACGCCGATCTTTGTGGGCTTTGCCCAACTGGGATTGCTCAACCATCCGCAACTGGCAGTGGTGCTGGCCATCACCGCCAAGGCGATGCCATTCTTCGTGGTTCTCGTCCGGGCCAGCTTCATGAGCGTGCCTACCGAACTTGAAGAAGCCGCTCTGGTCGATGGCAATTCGCGGGCAGGGGCCTTCTGGTCCATCGTCCTGCCGCTCGCCCGCAACGGCATTCTGGTTTCGGCCATCCTGATCTTCATGCAGGCCTTTGGTGAGTTCGTCTATTCCAAGTCGATGATCCCCGCCGTCGAACTGCAGCCTGCCTCGGTTGGCCTCAACGCCTTCATGGGTCCCAACACCACGGAGTGGAACAATATTATGGCCTATGCGACCATCTACGTCACTCCGATCCTGGCCGCCTTCGTCATCCTGCAGCGCCGCATTGTCTCCGGCCTAACCTCGGGAGCCCTCAAATGAGTGCCCAACCGCAGATTGAACTCGTCGACATCGACAAGCACTATGGCAGCTTCCACGCGCTCAAGAACATCAATCTGTCCATTCCCAAGGGGCAGTTTGTGGCGCTGGTCGGCCCGTCGGGCTGCGGCAAGTCAACGCTGCTGCGCTCCCTGGCGGGTCTGGAAAGCATCACCGGCGGCACCATGAAGATCGCCGGGGAGGTCATGAACGGGGTGCCGCCGCGCAAGCGCGACGTGGCCATGGTGTTCCAGTCCTATGCGCTCTATCCGCATATGACGGTGGAGCAGAACCTGACCTATTCACTGCGCCTCAAGCGCGTACCCAAGGCTGAGGCCAAGAAGGCTGCCGATGAAGTGGCAAAGACCATTGGCCTGCAGCAATTGATGCACCGCTACCCGCGAGAACTGTCGGGCGGGCAGCGCCAGCGTGTCGCCATGGGGCGGGCCATCATCCGGCATCCCAAGGCGTTCCTGTTTGATGAGCCCCTGTCTAATCTCGACGCCGCCCTGCGCGTTCACATGCGCAAGGAAATCCGCGCCCTGCACGATCGGCTAGGGGCAACCTCGGTCTATGTGACCCATGACCAGATCGAAGCCATGACCATGGCCGACCATGTGGTGGTTATGCGAGACGGCGTCATCGAGCAGCAGGGCAGTCCCCTCGAACTCTATGATCGTCCCGCCACCCGATTTGTGGGTGGGTTCATCGGATCCCCGGCGATGAATTTCATCTCCGGCACGGTTGCAGCCGACGGCCAGAGCATCGCGCTTGATCTGGATGGATCGGGTGCCCTGCCGATCGGCCGCAGTCTTGAACCGGGCCGCAAGGTCGTCGTCGGGCTGCGACCTGAGCACATCGAGGTCGGTGCGGCGGGCGCGGCGCAGATCACCCTGCCGGTCGCGGTCGTGGAATCCACCGGCTCACTCACCTATCTGACGACGGGCGGGGACCCTGAGCTGACCGTGGTGATTACTGGACGGAGCGACATCCGGGCAGGCGCAACAGTTGGTCTTTCCATCGCGCCGGGCCGCGTACACGTCTTTGACCCGGAGACAAACCGCGCCATTTGACGAGGTTAAGATGTGCGGCGGCCTCAGCCTGAGGCCGCCAGCGCGGCGCGCACCGATTTCAGCCCCTCGGCTGTCGATCCGATCGGCCGGTATTCGAGGCCAACCGCGCCGTCGTAGCCATTGGCATAGAGCCATGCCAGCCGCGCACCCAGGTCGATCTCGCCAAGCCCCGGATCATTGCGCCCCGGATGATCGGCCACATGGGCGTGAATGACGCGCGAGACGCGCTGGTTTAGCACATCCTCGATCCGTTCTCCCATCACATGGGAATGATAGAGGTCGTAGACGATGCCGATTTCGGGACGCCCGACCTCGTCCACAACGTTGAGCGCCTCCCGGGTTGAGGTCAGATAATAGCCCGGATGATCAATGAGGGTGTTGAGTGGCTCAACACCAAGCCGGACCCCACTGCCTTCCAGCACCTCTGCCGCCGCGCGCAGGCAATCCACCAGCGCCTTGTGTTGCTCCTCGCGCGTGCGTCCCTCCAGATCGTCGCCCGCCTGGGCGATCAGAACTTTGGCCCCCAGCCGCTGCGCGGTCCGCACGGACGTTGCGAGCCCCGCAAGGAAGGCGGCGTGATTGGCCGGATCTGTCAGCGCGATCATGGGTTCGGCGACGAAACCGCTCAATTTCATGCCTGTTTCCTGCAATGCCGCCTCTATGGCATCCAGGTCCTTGTTGGACCAGAACCAGAATTCTACGGCATCCAGGCCGGCGGCCTTGGCCAGGCGAACTCGGTTGGCAAAATCGGGGCTGGCGTCGGCGAAGAGCCACTCAATGCAGGCGGAGAGTTTCATCTTGGTCCATCTGGTTCAGATTCATCTATAATCGATCAGAACCTGCATGACCTCGGGTGACCCTTGGTCGAGCAGGCCGTAGCCGCGTTGCGCTTCGGACAGGGGGACACGGTGAGTCACAAGGCCCTTGAGCTCCGGTCCCATGTCCGAGAGATATTCGAGCGCGATATTGCTGCGCCGCGCCACCGACCAGAGTGGGCCCAGGAACGGGTTCACGCTGCCCACCTGCGATGAAATGATCCGTGGTCGGTTGTGATGGAACTCACCTGACAGGCTCAGGCTTTCGAAACTGCCTCCGTACCAGGACATGGCAATCACGGTGCCGTTGAAGCCGGCAATGCGGATAGCTTCGTTGAGTGCCGGGGCGGCGCCGGAGACCTCAATGACGGTATCCGCACCGCGACCTCCAGTGAGCTCGCGCACTCTTTCGGCACACTCGCCGTTTGCAGGGTCAAGAACCGTGGTCGCTCCCCCCGCAAGTGCGACCTGTCTTCGTTGTTCGATGCCGTCGATGGCAATAATCTGGCGCGCGCCGTTCCGCACGAGGAGCCGCGTGACCATCTGGCCGATGACACCCAGACCACTGACGACAACATCGGAACCAAGGGTGATGTTGGCGTCGAGCAGGCCGTTATAAGCGGTGTTGAGATTGGCGAAAAAGACGCCGATCTCGGGATCGGTAATCTCGTGGAGGGGGACTACGAGCTCCGCATGGACGATGGCGTGGCGCCCGTGCGGCACATAGGCAAAGACGAGGTCGCCCGATCCGACATGAGTAACGCCCTCGCCGAGGATCGCGACGCGACCGACCGCCGCATAGCCGTAGCGGGCCGGCCAGTGCCAGTCAGACCCATGAGCATCGGAAAACAGACGAGTCCTCGGGTCCATCGCCTGTCGCCATTGCGGCGCGAGGCCACGAAACACGTTGAGTTCTGTGCCGGCGCTGATGCCTGAGACCAATAGTTCAAGCATCACCTCGCCTGGCCCGGGATCCCCAATCGGTTCGTCTCGCACGTCCACGGCGCGCGGCCCAGTGAAATAGAGCGATTGAGTCATCAACGACACTTTTGTCACCCTTTGATGCCCCCGGCGGTCAGTCCACCAACCAGTTGATTGCGGAACAGGAGGAATAGCAGAACCGCAGGCGCCGCAATGACGACACCTCCCGCCATCACGACCCCCCAGCTGAATGAATAGGGATCGAACAGCGTCTGCAGGGCCAGCGGCAACGTTTTGACCTCGGCGCTGGTAATCAGGGCCAGAGCCAGCAGGAACTCCCCCCAGGACAGGACGAATGCAAATGTTCCTACGGCGATCACGGCGGGCCGGATCAATGGGAGCGTAATGCGGACCATGGCGCCAAGCTGCGACGATCCGTCGATGACCGCTGCCTCCTCGAGTTCTCGGGGCACTGCGTCGATATAGCCCTTGAGCATCCATACAGCGATCGGCAAACCCAACGCCAGATGTGTGAAGGTGAGCGCCGTCAGTGTATTGGCCAGCCCTAAAGACCGAATGATCACGACCAGCGGCACCAGCACTGCCACGGCGGGCAACATCTGTGTGGCCAGTATTACGAACCCGATGACGTCCCGACCGCGATAGGTGAAGCGGCTGAGTGAATAAGCTGCCGGAACGGCGATCACGATGGTGCAGACGGCAACCACTCCTCCGACGATCAGGCTGTTGCGCAGCGCAATCAGAAAGTCAGAGCGCTCAAAGATCTCCCTGAAATGATCAAGTGTCACCTGGTTGGGAAAGAGACTGCGCGACATGATGTCGGCATCTGGCCGGATTGAGGCGATGAACACCCAGATGATCGGCAGCAGGATTAACCCGAGCAGCAGGACAGTCAGGACGTCCAGTGCCATGTTGCGAAGTCGCATGCGATCAGCGTTCACGCGCGCCTCCGCAATTGCAGAACCAGGAAGGCCGCCAGGGCCAGTATGGCCAACATGACTACGCTTATGGCCGCGGCATAGGCTGGTCGGAGATCGGTGAACACGGCTTTGAACATGGTAATGCCCAGAATGGTGGTTGCGTCCTGCGGACCGCCACGCGCCATGATCCAGGGCAAGTCGAAACTGTAAAAGGCCAATATGCCCAGCACCAGGCCGATGATCAGCATTGTGTTCTGGATTGAGGGCAAGGTGATGCTGGTGAAGCGCTGCCAAGCACTTGCTCCGTCAATGGCCGCCGCTTCATAGAGTTCGTCCGGGATTGACTTGAGCGCCGCCAGCAGCGCCAGCACCATGAAGGGCATGCCTTTCCAGCCTGAGATGAAGGTGATCACGGCCAGCGCCAGATTGGGGTCGTTGAGGATGGAGCTGTTGCCGGCAATACCGAACACTTGCAGCAGCGCATGCAGCGCACCCACGTTACTGTCGAGCAGGAACCGCCAGCCATAGCCGAGCACGATGAACGGCATGACCCAGGGCAGGAGGATCAGGGCCGAGGCCGTGCGCGCCACAACAGTGTCCCGATTGAGCAACAGGGCCAAGGGCAGCGCCAGCGCTATTTCCACCGCAACCGTCCCCAGGGTCCAGGCCCAGGTTCGCCAGAAGGCGCGCCACAGCGCCCCGTCGGCCACCATGGCCTGGAAGTTGATCAGCCCGCCCCAGACCGGCTGCGGGTTGCGCAACAGATACCAGTCCTGGAAGGAAAGCCAGAGCGCGTAAAGCAGAGGCAGGACCGCGATAGCGAGCGCAACCACAATAGCGGGAGCCACGAGCGCATAGGGCAGACCTGCTTTACCTATGACCTGTGGCTGGTGCGCTAGTGTGGAGGTGGACATCGACCGGTCTTTGATGAGGAGTAAAAAGCCCCGGACGGGGGAGGTCAGTACCGCCCGGGGTTCGCCTTAGCGGGCGAGAACTGTGTTGATGTCGGTGCAGAGATCGCTCACTGCCTGGTCAGCATCTTTCTGGCCAAGAGCAACGGCCTGCACCGCTTTCTGGATAGTATCGACTTCAAGCTGCCCCATCTGAGCGATCGCTTCGCTTGGATACTGATAGGGCCGGGCCTCCTGCAATTGCTCGACAAAGAGGGGATACGGGAATTCCGTCCACGGTTCGTCCTGAGCCAGCGAGATACTGCCCGGGATGAAGCCGCCGGCCACGGCGAGTTCCTTGAAGGCCTCGCCATGGGTGGCGAACATGATGAATTGACCTGCCGCCTCCTTGGCGTCAGACGCGTCCCACATCACCAGGGGCCATCCGCCCAGGAAACCGGACCGGTTGGCCGGGCCCGCGGGCACCTTGGCAATGTCGACCTGGTCGAGCCAATCGGGCTGCTCGGCGATAAGATCGCGGTACAGGCTCGGATGCATCAGGATCATGGCGTAGCGGCCATCGAGGAATCCGCGCTGGAACGTGTTGCCGTCCATACTGGCAGCATCGGGATGGGTCGAGCCGTCCAGGGCTATGCCCGTATAAACGTCGAGCGCTTCCCGGAACTCGGGTGTGTCAAATCCGCAGGTGCCGTCTTCGGCGAGCATGCGCGCACCGTAGCCAAGATAGGCACTCATGAAATTGTGTATGGTGAAGTAGTCGAGGCTGGTCGAAAGACCGATGCCATAGACACCGTCTGGTGAGCTCTCGGTCAGGGTCTTTGCCACCATACGAAGCTCTTCCCAGGTTTCCGGCGGATCCTCTGGGTCAAGGCCCGCCTGCGCGAACAGATCCTTGCGGAAATAGAGCGCGCGCGTTTCCACCGCGATGGGAGAGGCCCACCATTGACCGCCAAGATTGTAATAACCCCGATCGCCGGGCCAGATGTCGGCCGTCACATCGGTGCCATGCTCGGCATTATAGGCGGCAAAAGCATCGTCCAGCGGGGCAAGGGCACCAATCGCCTGGAACTGCGCGACCACATTGTTGCCCAGCATGGACACGTCTGGGAGGCCGCCGGTGGTCAGAGCGGTCACAAGGCGCTGCTGCTGCTCCGACCAGGGCACAATTTCCATGACCACATCGATACCATCATGGCTGGCCTCAAAGGCCGCGATGATCTCTTCCCAGGCCGCGATGTCGTTTGGATTGGTTGAAAATTGCCAGAACGTAACCGTCTGCGCAAAGGCCGACGCGGAGATCAGCGTGGATGCAAATGCTGTCGCCGCGAGCAGAAAACGCCGCATGAAAGTCCTCCCTCTGGACTGGTCTCTAAGCCAGGCGCCAGCTCCCTTCCGGCGCGTGTGTCATCGTTGACATAGAAGACAGCTAGCATGGGCTGTCAGGTGTGTCAAACTGTCCCACCCTAAGGCGCCGGGCCGGTCGAGTCACGGATCACCAGGCTTGTTTCCAGAACTATTTCATTGGCGATCTCGCGGCCTTCAATAGCGGCCAGGGCCATGTCGAAGCCATGTCGTCCTAGGGCTGCCATCGGCTGGGCGACAGTGGTCAGCTCCGGCGCCAGATAAGCTGCAATCGTGTCATCGAACCCGACCACCGAGATGTCCCTGGGCACACGTTTGCCCATGCGATAGAGGGACTGGAGCACCCCGGTGGCCAGAATATCGCAGGTGGCGAAGATGGCGGTCGGTGGGTTCGCCAGCGCCATGAGCGCATCGGTGTGCTGCTGCCCTTCAACGCCCGAGATGTCCGCGTTCAGATCGTAATAGGTACCGAGCCGGACATGGTCCGGCATTGGCTTGAGGCCATGTGCAGCCATGCCGTCCCGATAGGCCGCAAGGCGGTCGTCTTCCACGGATCTGCGGCGTGCCAGGTCGCGCGGATATATGCTGGGGTCCCCACCGACAAAGGCGATCCGCCTGTGCCCGAGTTCGACCAGATGGTCCATGGCCGCACGCGCCCCGACATAATTGTCCACCCGGACTGATCGAGCCAGCTCGGTCAGCGAGCGCTCCATCTCAATGACCGGGACACCGGCGCCCATCGCAATTTCGACATTGTCCGGGCTGGCAGTGGTGCAGAACAGAACGGCGTCCACCCGCTGCGCGATGAAGGTTTCGATGCCGTGCCGCTCATGGCTTGAACTGCCACCGTGATTGAAGATCACCACCCGATAGCCTGCGGCTATGGCTGCTGCTTCTACTGCGTGTGCCACGCCCACAAAGAACGGATTGACGGTGATCGCCGTGAGCATCAGGCCGATCGTATAGGTATGCTGCGTGCGCAGGCCGCGCGCGACGACATTGGGCCGGTAATTGGTGGCCTTCACAGCGGCCAGCACCTTTTGCCGCGCCTCGTCCGAGATATAGCCCTGCTGCTTGAGTACGCGATTGACCGTGGCGGTGGATACACCTGCCAGCCGCGCGACTTCCATCAATGTAGTAGTTTTGATGGCCAATGGCAGTCTCTGTCCTCGTGGCGCTCTGCAGCTTGTCGCTGGCCTTGCTGCGCACTCCGCCGCGCCCTCCTGCGCGCCAGAGTTGGTTTATTTGGAACATCCCCAAGTCTGGATCAGCATGCAGCCATTACGGGCACAATGGAACAGTAATTTTACAGTTTCACATGCGTCGGTTGACGTTTCCCGGGCCGGTCAGCTCAACACGTTTGAGCGACATGCTTCGAGCTCGGGATTGTCATCTCGTACCGCTCTCCAAACTAGCGGCGGAAGAGATAAATCCCCCTCACGGCTGCCTTTCTTGGCGGTTGCACGCGCTGCGAAATTTCCATCTTTACATATAATAGTACTTTATATAGCGTCCCCCTACCGCCTGAAGCGAAGATCGCCGGGCGGCATTTGGGAGGATTTCATTGTGAGCATCATAACCAAGCTTGCCCTTGCGGCAGGCCTTGCCACCGCCTTGTCTTCTGCCAGCATGGCGCAGGATATTTCCGGAAAGGTCATCGGCTTTTCGCAGATCGGTTCGGAGTCTGGCTGGCGCGCCGCCGAGACGTCCGTGACCCGCCAGCAGGCAGAAGAACGCGGCGTTGATCTCAAGTTCGCCGATGCCCAGCAGAAGCAGGAAAATCAGATCAAGGCTATTCGTGGCTTCATTGCCCAGGGCGTTGATGCCATTCTCGTTGCCCCTGTGGTGGCCACGGGTTGGGAAGATGTCCTGACCGAAGCCAAGGAAGCCGAAATTCCCGTCGTTCTGCTCGATCGCGGCATTGACGCGCCAGAAGACCTTTACCTGACCTCGGTTGCCTCCGATCAGGTGCTCGAGGGCCGAGTGGCCGGCGAATGGCTGGTTGAAGAAGTGGCGGGTGAAGACTGCAACGTCGTCGAACTGCAGGGGACCGTGGGCTCCAGCCCTGCGATCAACCGCAAGCAGGGCTTCGAGGAGGGCATTGCTTCGGCGTCCAATATCACCATCACCCAGAGCCAGACGGGCGACTTCACGCGCTCCAAAGGCAAGGAAGTCATGGAGGCTTTCCTTAAGTCTTCCAGTGGCGGCGCCGATATTTGCGCAGTCTATGCCCACAATGATGACATGGCCGTTGGCGCCATCCAGGCCATCAAGGACGCCGGGCTGCAGCCGGGTGAAGATATCCTCGTCGTCTCCATCGACGCCGTTCCCGATATCTTCACGGCAATTGCAGCGGGTGAGGCCAATGCCACGGTTGAGCTGACACCAAACATGGCCGGCCCGGCTTTCGACGCCTTGGCTGCCTACTGGGCCGATGGCACAATGCCCGAGAAGTTCATCATCACCGAGTCCAAGCTGTACACGGCTGAAGACGATCCGCAGGGCGAGTACGAGCGCCGCAAGGATCTCGGATACTGATAGCTTAGAAAAAATGGGGTGGGGCCGCACTGTATGGTCCCACCCAGCCCTCATTTTCTTCCTGACGTGCGAAGGAAGCAGGGATGGGGGTGACCTGCGGGGAGGGGCACATGGCTGATGAGCAGTTCGCGCTCGAAGCGCGCGGCATCGTCAAGATTTTCGGCAATCATGTTGCGCTTGATGGCGTCGATTTCGGCCTTCGGGCTGGCGAGGTTCATGCGCTGCTGGGTGAGAACGGGGCCGGCAAATCAACCCTGATCAAGATTTTGACCGGCGCCTATCAGCCCGATGGCGGCGAGGTGCTTGCCGATGGGCAGGCGGTACATCTGGACAATCCTCAGCAGGCTCAGTCCCACGGCATCGGTACGGTCTATCAGGAGGTCAACCTGCTGCCCAACCGGTCGGTCGCCGAAAACCTGTTCCTCGGGCACCAGCCGACGCGCTTCGGACTGGTCGACCGGAGGAAGATGGAGCGCGAATCGCGCACCATTCTCAAGCGCTATGGTCTTGAGATCGACCCTTCGAGCGAACTGGGCGCCTATTCCGTCGCGGTGCAACAGATTGTGGCCATTGCGCGCGCCGTCGAACTCTCGGGCAAGGTGCTCATTCTCGACGAGCCCACCGCCAGCCTCGATCGCAATGAGGTAGAGCGCCTCTTCGAAATTCTCCGTGACCTCAAGGCGCGTGGCCTGGCCGTTGTCTTTATCACCCATTTCCTCGATCAGGTCTTTGCCATCGCCGACCGCGTGACCATTCTGCGCAATGGCAAGCTGATTGAAACCCGCGCTCTCGATGATCTGAGTCGAACTGATGTGGTGCGGCTGATGCTGGGAAAGGATGTTGCCTTCTCGGGCGCCACGGGCGTTGAGGATGCACGGCCAATGGGCGAGGTCCTGCTCGACTTTTCCAACTATGGCCGCAAGCGAAGCGTGCATCCATTCAATCTGACCATTCACAAGGGCGAAGTCATCGGCGTGGCCGGCCTGCTCGGATCGGGCCGCACGGAAATGGCTCGGATCATGTTTGGCGCGGATTCGGCTGACGAGGGGGAAGTCTCGGTGGCCGGCGCGAAAACCACCATTGCGCGACCGACAGACGCCATCCGGCATGGGTTTGGCTTCTGCCCGGAGGATCGAAAGGCGGAAGGCATTTTCGGCGATCTCTCTGTGCGCGAAAACATCATCATCGCCCTTCAGGGAAGGTTGGGTTGGTTCAGTGCGCTCAACCGCGACGAACAGATGGAGATTGCGGGTAAATTCGGCGAGTCCATGGACATACGGGCCGCCTCCCTGGACATGCCGATCAAGCTTCTGTCGGGCGGAAACCAGCAAAAGGTCATTCTCTCCCGCTGGCTCGCCACCGATCCGGCCTTCCTTATCCTGGATGAACCGACCCGCGGCATTGACGTTGGGGCGCATGCCGAAATCGTCCGGACCATCAACCGGTTGCGCGACGAGGGGCTGGCTCTGGTGGTGATATCGTCCGAACTCGATGAGGTCGTAGCCTATTCCTCCCGTATCGTCGTGATGCGAGATCGCGAGATGGTCGCCGAACTCAATGGCGAGAATATCAATCCCGGCGTCATCGTGCAGGCGATCGCCAATCACCGCGATGAGGAGCTGGCATGACGCGGCGCATACTTTCCCGCCTCGCCAATCCGCAATTGCTGGCTCTGGCCGGTGTGTTGCTGATCAACTGGCTGTTGTTTCCTAATTTTTTCCGCGTTAGCTGGCAGGACGGTCGGCTGTTCGGCAGCCTGATCGACGTGCTCAACAGAGGTGCGCCAGTGGCAATTCTTGCCATCGGCATGGTGGGTGTCATCGCCACCAAGGGTGTCGACCTGTCGGTCGGCGCGGTGATGGCAATGGCGGGCGCGGTGGCCGCAACAGTGGTGGTGGCCGGTTATCCAGCACCCGTCGCAGTTGCCGCCGCGCTCGCAGTTGGCCTCGCGTGCGGCCTCTGGAACGGCTTCCTGGTTGCTGTGCTCGACATTCAGCCCATTGTGGCCACCCTCGTGCTCATGGTGGCCGGGCGCGGTATCGCCCAGCTCATTACCGAGGGCTTCATCGTCACCTTCACCGACCCAATGCTGATCTATATCGGCACAGGCTCATTTCTGGGCCTACCAATGGCGGCGGTGATCGCAGCTGTCCTGCTCGTCCTGGTCACCTTGCTGGTGCGCAAGACCGCCCTTGGGCTTTTCATCGAAGCGGTGGGTGTCAATCGCGCGGCCGCCAGCCTGGCGGGCATCAGGAGCCGCATGCTTCTGCTCTATGTTTATGGGCTCTCAGGCCTGTGCGCCGCGATTGCCGGCATCATCGTGGCCGGCGATATTCGCGGCGCCGATGCCAATAATGCCGGGCTGTGGCTCGAACTCGATGCCATTCTGGCCGTGGTCATTGGTGGCACCTCGCTGCTGGGTGGGCGCTTTTCCGTCCCCCTGGCCGTGGTGGGCGCTCTGATTATTCAGGCCATGAACACCGGCATTTTGGTTTCCGGCTTCCCCCCTGAGTTCAATCTCATCGTCAAGGCTGCCCTTATCTTCCTTGTCCTCATCATCCAGTCACCGCTGGCGACCCGCATCGTGCCCACACGTGTCTCGCCGGCACGCCTGCCTGCCCGGGAGGCCAGCAAATGAGCCGCAGCCTGCGTCCCCTCGTCGCCACTGCTGTCATCTTCGCCATCGCCTATGCCCTGGCCGTCATGCAGTTCCCATCCATGTTCTCTACCCGCGTGCTGGGCAATTTCCTCACCGACAATGCCTTTTTGGGCATCACCGCGGTCGGCATGACCTTCGTCATCATCTCGGGCGGTATTGATCTCTCGGTTGGCGCGGTGATCGGTTTTACTGGCGTGCTGGTGGCTGTACTGATCAGCTGGGCCGGTTGGCACCCTCTGGCTGCCTTTGCTCTGGCCCTGGCTGTCGCGGCCACCTTTGGCGGAATGATGGGCCTTGCGGTTCACTACCTGCAGGTGCCCGCCTTCATAGTCACGTTGGCAGGCATGTTCCTGGCGCGCGGTGGTGCGTCGGTGATCACGCAGGATTCCGTGCCGGTGAACCACGACTTCTACGACTGGATTTCCGATCTGATCATCCGACTACCCGGCGGTGGCCGACTGAGCTTTATCGGGCTGCTCATGGTGGCGGTGTTCATCATCGGCGCTCTGGTCGCGCACCGCACACGGTTTGGTTCCTATGTTTATGCCCTGGGCGGTAACCCGGTCTCGGCCTCTTTGATGGGTGTGCCGGTGGCCCGGACGACCATCGGCGTTTACATGGTTTCCTCGGTACTGGCTGCATTGGCGGGAATCGTCTTCTCCCTTTATACTTCGGCCGGCTATCCGCTGGCAGCGGTGGGCGTCGAGCTCGACGCGATCAGCGCGGTGGTCATCGGGGGCACGTTGCTCACCGGTGGTTATGGCTTCGTGCTGGGTACCTTTATCGGGGTCATGCTGCTGGGACTGGTGCAGACCTACATCATTTTCGACGGGTCCCTGTCGAGCTGGTGGACCAAAATTGTAATCGGGGCGCTGCTGTTCCTGTTCATCGTGCTGCAGCGGATCATATTTGCTGCCTCCGCGCAGGGAGAGAAAGCGTCCTGAATGACTGGCTGGAAGTGGGCAGGGCGGCATGATCGCCCCGCCGGGCGTGTTCGAAAGCTCTCACCATGATCGAGACCGGCGGATTGATCCGCTCGCTTTCCGGACGCCGGGCCGCACGGAACTTTCACACCTTCGTTATCAATGAAATCGGCCATTCCATCGTCACCGGCGCGTTCGCCGTGGGCTCCGTGCTGCCCAATGACGCGGAGATGATGGAGACCTATGGCGTGTCCCGAACCGTTCTGCGCGAGGCGCTCAAGACGCTCGAGGCCAAGGGATTGGTCGAGGCTCGCCCGAAGGTCGGCACACGGGTGTCACCGCGGGGGCGGTGGAACTTCTTCGATCCCCAGGTCTTGGCATGGCACTATGATGCACCGCCCGACAGGGAATTCCATGAAAGCCTGTTCCGGTCGCGCGCCGCTCTCGAAGCCCCAATGATTGCTCTGGCCGCCCGGCAACGAACGTCCGAACAGATCCGATTGCTCAAATACTGGTGTCACCAGATGGAAGTGGCCGGAGACTCGATTGAGCAATTCGGGCTGGCGTGTATCGAGGTGCACGGTGTCCTGGCCGAGACCAGTCGTGATCCCCTGCTACGCTCCGTAGTTGGGGTAGTGGAATTGACCCTGGCCCTGGCATTGACCCGTGAGGGCGCCCTGAGCGGCACGGACTATCGGGCAGCGTCAGTGACGCTCTTTCTGGCCCTGACTGCCGCCCTCGAAGCCGGCGAGATCAGCAAGGCCGAGGCTCTATTTGCCGACATTCGCATGCTGGATCACGATCAGGTTCTGGCCTGATACCAAGCGGAGGCCTAATCTTCTTCCTGACCGCAGAGGACAACACTGGTTCCGGCCGCTGCGAGTGCCGCTGCTGACGGTCCATCGTCGGGCAATTGATCGGTGAAGAAGGAGGTGATGCGACTGAACGGGGCAACGCGCACAGAGGCATCACGTGCCCATTTGCTCACATCTGCGGCCAGAAACTGTACCCGTGAATTGTCAATCAGCGTGGTTGTTGTTTGTGCCTCGGCATAGCTGAAATCGAGAATGCCTTTCTCGGGGTCGAGCGCACCTGCGCCGATCACCGCATGTGTGGCGTAGAACTTCTCGAAATAGTTTAGAGAATCCGAGCCGACCACGTCCCGGTCGTTGTGACGCAGCAGGCCCGGCGTCATATGCACTTCCACCTGCGGTGCATTACACAGCGCCAGCGCCACATCGATATTGTTGGTGACAACCCTCAGGTCGCTATGGTGGCGCAAGGCTTCGGCCACGAACTGAACCGTGCTGCCAATGCCCATGAAGACCGTTGAGCCCGGTTCGATCTCGGCCGCAATACGGCGCGCGATGCGCTGTTTGGCGACACTGTTGAGCGTCGTTCGGGCATTGATCGAGATATTGCGCACGGTCACAGGCGCGTCGACACCGCCATGAAAGCGGCGCGCCATGCCCAGATCGCAAAGCGCGTTGATGTCGCGCCGGACCGTCTGCGTGGTCACGGCGTAGCGCGCAGCCAGCTGTTCGATATATTGGGCACCGCCGGCCTCGATAAGGGCCAGTATATCGCGTTGCCGGCTCGACAGCATGTCCCGCCCCATAATGCCCTCGCTACCCGAGGAAGACCTTCGGATTGTCGGTAATGACGCCGGTCAGACCCGCACCCCAGAAAGAGACGAGTTGCACCGGATCGTTGCAGGTCCAGGCCCTGACCTTGATGCCCCGTCGCGTCGTCTCCTCAAGCATGCCGATCGAAAGAGCCTTGAAATGCATATGGATGGTCGTGGCCGGAATGAGGGCCAGTTGATCGGCCCAGTCTTCAGGTGGACGGCCCCAGAGCATGGCCATCTCCAGGTTTGGCTCGAGGGCATGCATCGCCCTGAGCGCTTCGGAGTCGAAGCTCGAGATCATGATTTCAGTCTTGGCCGAGCGCTTTGCGATATCGCTTTGGACGGCGTGCACCAATTGGTCGAGAGACTTGTGGTGCTTGTGCTGCTTGATTTCAACATTGGCACTGAGGCCCAGCTCGCCCAGGGCCTCAATTGTCTCGCCCAGGGTTGGAATGCGTTCCCCGGCAAAAAACGGATCGAACCAAGTGCCAGCGTCCAGAGCGCCGATCTGTGCCTGCGTCAACTCTCCCAGCGAGCCAGATCCAGAGCTCGTGCGGTCCACGCTGTCATCGTGAATGACAATCAACTGCCCGTCAGCGCTCAGAGCCACGTCGAGTTCCACCCACTTCGCGCCGGCCTCCGCCGCGGCCCGAAAGGCGGCAATAGTATTTTCCGGAGCGATCGCTGAAGCGCCCCTGTGGGCTTGGACTTCGTCTCGCCGGGGACCGATTGTGGATTGGGTTGTCATGGCGCGTCTTCGTGTTGGATGGCAGGCCCTTAGGCTGTTTTTGCTACAGATTTGCGACAGGACTGTCGGTTCTTCGACCGGTTCGGGCATTGTAGGGATGGATGTCGGCGAGCCGAGCATGAAGGATGATGTCTGCACCTTCCTCCATATGCGGGCGCCCCGGTATGCTCAGCACCACGGATTGTCCTGAGCTGTCGAGCCGAACATGGACATGGCTTTCCCCGCCAATGGGCTCAAGGAGTTCCACGCTGCCCTTGAAGCTGATGGAAGCACCGTCCGGCGGCGCGACGAACAGGGCGTCCGGCCGGATACCGAGGATGTCTGTGTCGGCAGGCAGCCCCCTGATCGAAGCCTTGTCGGCAACCGATGAAACTTCGATCAGGTTCATCGGGGGCGATCCGATGAAGCCGGCCACGAACAAGGTCGCGGGACGGTCATAGACCTCGGTGGGTGTTCCAATCTGCTCGACCAGGCCCCCATTCATCACCACGAGCCGGTCGGCCAGGGTCATGGCCTCGAGCTGGTCGTGGGTGACGTAGAGACTTGTGGTCTTGAGGCGACGCTGGAGCTTGCGGATTTCCACCCTCATCTGCACGCGCAACTTGGCGTCCAGATTGGAGAGCGGCTCGTCGAACAGGAAGGCTGCAGGCTCACGTACGATGGCCCGGCCCATGGCGACACGCTGGCGCTGGCCACCCGAGAGCTGGCGTGGTTTGCGATCAAGCAGCGGCCCGATCTCGAGAATGTCGGCAGCCTCCTGAACCCGCCGGTCGATCTCGGCGCGCGGTGTGCCGCGGTTCTTGAGGCCATATTCGAGATTTCCGCGCACGCTCATATGCGGATAAAGCGCGTAGTTCTGAAACACCATGGCGATATCGCGTTCGGCGGGCTCGGCCTTGACGACATCCTTGCCGCCGATCTCGATACGGCCGGAGGTGACAGTTTCAAGGCCCGCCACCATCCGCAGCAGCGTGGACTTTCCGCAGCCCGAGGGGCCGACCAGCACGATCAGTTCACCATCGGCCACCTGAAGGTTGATGCCTTTGACAGCCGGAACATTGCCGTAGTTCTTCTTGAGGTCGATCAGATTGATCGTTGCCATGGCTTATTTCTCCGTTTCCACCAGGCCCTTGACGAACAGGCGCTGCATGAAGATGACGACGAGGACTGGGGGGAGCATGGCCAGGATCACTGAGGCCATGACCAGGTTCCACAAGGGTTCGGCATCGGCCGTGGCGGCAAGGCGCTTGATGCCCATCACGACCGTGTAATAGCGGCTGTCCGTGGTGACGAGCAGTGGCCAGAGATACTGCACCCACCCATAGATGAAGAGGATGACGAAGAGCGCCGCGATATTGGTGCGGCTCAATGGAATGAGGATGTCCCGGAAGAACTTCATGGGTCCCGCGCCATCCACACGGGCCGCTTCCATCAGTTCGTCGGGAATGGTGAGGAAGAACTGGCGGAAGAGGAAAGTGGCGGTGGCCGAGGCGATCAGGGGCAGAGTGAGGCCCAGATAGGAATTGAGCAGGCCAAGATTGGCCACGACAGCGAAGGTGGGGATGATGCGCACCTCGACCGGCAGCATGAGCGTGATGAAGATGATCCAGAACGCCAGGAGCCGGAACGGGAACTTGAAGAAGACGATCGCATAGGCCGAGAGCAGCGAAATAGCGATCTTGCCCACGGCGATGACGATGGCGATGATCGTTGAGTTCATCAGCATGATCGAGACAGGCGGGGCGCCGGCCGTCGAGATGCCTTCGTTGAGCATGCGCCCATAATTTTCCAGCATGTGCGGGCCTGGCAGCAGCGGTACCAGGCCGCGCATAAAGTCACCCGAGCCGTGGGTCGAGGCGATGAAGGCCAGATAGACCGGGAAGACGACAATGACGACGCCGGCAATCAGCACCAGATGTGTGAGAAAGCTGAGCCAGGGGCGATTTTCGACCATTTTCTGGGCTCCCTAGTACTGGACGCGCCGCTCGACATAGCGGAACTGGATGGCGGTAAGGGCGATCACGATTAGCATGAGGACCACGGACTGGGCGGCCGATGAGCCTATATTGAGCCCGAGGAACCCGTCGGCATAAACCTTGTAGACCAGGATGTTGGTGGCCTGGTTGGGGCCGCCATTGGTGGTGGCGTCGATAAGGCCGAATGTGTCGAACATGGCGTAGTTGATATTGACGATCAGCAGAAAGAAGGTCGTAGGCGAGAGCAGCGGAAAGACGATGGTCCAGAACCGCTTGAAGGGGCCGGCGCCGTCGATGGCGGCCGCTTCGTTCAGCGATTGCGGAACCGATTGCAGCCCGGCCACGAAGAACAAGAAATTATAGGAGATCTGCTTCCAGCTGGCGGCAATGACCACCAGGATCATCGCCTGGGTGCCGTCGACGCGGTGGTTCCAGCTGATGCCCAGGCCGCGCAGCAGATAGGGGGCGATGCCGATGGTGGGATTGAACATGAACCACCACAGGATACCCACCACGACCGGCGCCACGGCATAGGGCCAGACCAGAAGCGTAGTGTAGGCACGATTGGTCCGGATCACCCGGTTGACGGCGACGGCCAGGAGCAGCGACAGGCTCATCGACAGCAGTGTCACGGATACGGCGAAGATGGCGGTCTTGGTGAGGGAATTGACATAGCCGGGCTCGGAGAAGAGCCGCGCATAATTCTCGAACCAGATGAAGGTCGTGCGGAACCCGAACGGGTCTTCGCGCTCGAAGGAGGACTTGACGGCCTGGGCGGCCGGCCAGATGAAGAAGATCAGCGTCACCGCCAGCTGCGGTGCAAGCAGCGCATAGGGCAGAAGCTTATTGGGAAATATGGTGCGCTTGGTTTGCATGGGCCGTGAACTCCCCCGTGTAGTCGCGCCTGGATAGGCCGGGCGGCACTGGGCCGCCCGGTTGGATCATCCCGGCAAGGCCGGGCCGGGATGATCCAGGGAGGTTCAGCTATTGGCAGCTTCGAAGTCGCGCAGGATCTGGTTGCCGCGCTCGACAGCCGCATCCAGCGCTTCCTGGGCAGTCTTGCTGCCAGAGAGCAGGGCCTCGAACTCTTCGTCCACCACGGTGCGGACCTGAGTCAGGTTGCCGAAGCGGATGCCCTTGGAGTTCGCCGTGGGCGTGCCGCGCGTGATCTGATTGATCGCGACCTCGGAGCCGGGGTTGGCTTCGTAGTAGCCTTGCTCCTTGCCCAGTTCGTAAGCGGCATTGGTGATCGGAAGATAGCCGGTCGCCTGGTGCCATTCGGCCTGGACTTCGGGGCTCGAAAGATGCGTGAAGAATTGGGCCACACCCTCATAGACCTTGGGGTCTTTTCCGTTCAGAACCCACAATGTGGCGCCGCCGATGATCGAGTTCTTCGGTTCATCGATCTCATCGTCATAATAGGGCAGGGGCGCAAAGCCCACTTCGAACTCCTTGGCGTTGTTGATGACGCCGGCCCGCGATGCCGATGAGTTCATGTACATGGCACATTCCTGTGCGTAGAACTTGGGCGGGGCGTCACCGCCACCCACCGGGCCACCGTATTCGAACAGGCCCTCGTCTGCCCAGGCCTTGAGGTTTTCCCAATGCTTGACCTGAACTGGACCGTTGAAAGTGAACTCGGTTCCCAGGCCACCAAAGCCGTTGTCCATCGTGCCATAGGGCTGGTCATGGATGGCGGAAAGGTTCTCCAGCTGCACCCAGCTCACCCAGCCGGTGGTGAAGCCACAGGGTGCGGCGCCGGACTCCATGATTTGCCTGCTCATGGTTTCGAGCTCGGACCAGGTTTTCGGCGGCGTTTCAGGATCGAGGCCAGCCTCGGCGAACACATCCTTGTTGTAGTAAAGGATTGGCGTTGAGGAATTAAACGGCATCGACAGAATGTTGCCGTCAGTGTCGGAATAGTATCCCGTCACCGGAGCGAGGAAGCCGCTGGGATCCCAGGGTTCGCCATTATCCTGCATGAGTTGGTAGACCGGATTGACCGCGCCTTCCGCCGCCATCATCGTGCCTGTGCCCACTTCGAAGACTTGCACGATGGCCGGCTGCTCATTGGCGCGGAACGCGGCGATGGCGGCGGTCAGCGTCTCGGGATAGGTGCCCTTGTAGCTGGGCACGACGACAAATTCGTCCTGACTATCGTTGAACCCTTGGGCGATGGCCTCCAGGCGCTGTCCCAATTCGGCGTCCATGGCGTGCCACCAGGCAATTTCGGTCTGCGCCATGGCCGGACTTGCAGATATCACGGCGGCAAGCGCGACAGACAGACACAAAGTGTTCTTGGACATGCTCTCTCCCTTGTTCTTGTGCCGGAGCCTCCCCGCTCCGTGCTGGCGCAGACGGTAGCACCGGAGAAGGTCAATGCAACAGAAAAATGTTCATTTGAACATTCTGAGTGCGCCTAGCTTCTGTCTTTTAGCAGGTAACTCCTTCAAAAGGCGTCGGAATGTGATGAATTGGCAGTCGTTTTCCACATTCACTTGAGTGCATTGCGTGTACTATGCTCATGTGAACACTATGGATGGTTTCATTCTGCACACGCGTGCAACCGAGGAGGTCCATGTATTTCATCGTCGTCCAGCTGATCGCGGCCATCGTTCTGCTGCTCTGGGCCGTACGCATGGTACGGACCGCGGTGGAGCGGGCCTATGCGGCAGAGCTCAAGCGCACTTTGGGGCGCGCCGAGCGGAGCCGGCTGGGTGCCGCTCTGGTGGGCATGGCTCTGGCCATCGCTCTACAAAGCTCCACCGCGGTGGCCGCCCTGGCAGGCAGCTTTGCCGGCGGCGGACTGATGTCGGTGACGACAGGCCTTTCCCTGATGCTGGGCGCCTATCTCGGTTCGGCCTTCGTGGCCAGTATCCTCTCGTTCGACCTTTCGCTTCTGACCGCGCCCTTGATCATTATTGGTGGTGTGCTCTTTCTCAGGGGCACTTCGCGTCGCACCAAGCAGGTCGGGCGGCTGATCATGGGGATTGCCTTCGTGCTGCTCTCTCTCGAAATGGTCTCGCAGGCGACTGCGCCCTGGCGCGAAAGCGAGCTTCTGGCGACAGTGGTGGGCTATCTACGCGGCGACCTCTGGACCAGTTTCGCGGTCGCTGCCCTTGTCACTTGGGCGTCCTATTCCTCAGTGGCGAGCGTACTGGTCATCATCACTTTCGGCACGACCGGTATCATTCCCATAGAGGTCGCCACGGCCTTCCTGTTGGGTGCCAATTTGGGCGGGACACTGATCGCCTTTGGCATGGCGCGTGGCGCTGATGTCCGCGCCCGCCGCATCGCTACGGGAGCGTTGGCGCTCAGAGGAGGCGCCGCATTGGGCTGCCTGGTGTTGTTCCAGCTGTTCCAGTTGCACAGTTCGGGGCTACCTGGTTCGGTCGGTCAACAGGCGAGCCTGATGCACATTCTGTTCAATCTGGGCGTCTTGATCATTGGTCTGCCGCTGGTAAGGCCGGTGGAAGCCCTGATGGCAGTCCTTGTCAAAGAGGCGACTTCGGCTGGCCAATCCGACATTGCCCGTCTGCGACAGACGGCGCTGGCGATCGACCCCAATGGAAACATCGATGCCTCCCTGGCGAGCGCCACTCGCGAGTTGCTGCGCATGAGCGAGATGGTCGAGGTGATGCTTCAGCCAGTGATGGAAATCGTGCGCAGCGGTGACAAGGCCGCCATTCGGAGGGTCAAGGACCTTGAGCCGGAGGTGGACAGCGCCAACCGGGCCATCAAGCTGTTCCTGACCCGGCTGGATTGGGAGCGCATGGACGCCAATCAGGCCAGGCGGGCGTCTGATCTCAACACCTTTGCCATCGGCCTCGAGCAGGCCGGCGATATCGTGACGCGCCAGCTCCTGCGTGTTGCGGACCAGAAGTCGGAACGACATATTGCCTTTTCCCATCAGGGCTGGCAGGAGCTCACAGACCTGCATGCCAGGGTGCTGGCCAATATGCAGCTCGCGCTCAACGTGCTTGTCTCAGAGGATGCTGAATCCGCCCGGCAGCTCGTCGCCGAGAAAGACGAGGTTGGTCTGATGGAGCGGCGCAGCATGGAAAAGCACTTTGCCCGTCTGCGCGCCGGGGATCCCAACAGCTTTGAGACTAGCGAACTGCACCTGGAAACCATGCACGCGCTCAGACGCATCAATTCGCTTCTGACCGGCATCGCTTATTCGATCCTGAGTGAACAGGGCGAGTTGTTGCCGACCAAACTGGTAGCCGACAAGGCCTAGCGTTTCGCCCTGCGACGCGTGTCGAATGGAGCCGTGGAGAGGGCATGCACAGCATAACGTATTGGAATTGCAGGCAAAGCGGTTTTTGATCGCTGCCAGCTTGACTCTATGTCGAAATCGATTTCATCATCTATGGGATCGGTCCCACATGGGCCGGCAGGGAGGAGACGGGCGGTATGGCCACCATCACCGACGTGTCAAAACGCGCGGGCGTATCACGCTCCACCGTTTCGCGGGTGGTGGCCGGCAATGGCTATGTCTCGGAGAGCAAGCGCAAGGCAATCGAGGCTGCGATTGCCGAACTGGGCTACCGGCCCAACACCCTCGCCCAGGCCCTCAGGTCCAACCGGTCTAACCTCATCGGCGCCGTCATGGTCGACGTGGGCACGCCTTATTTCGCCAACATGATCTATGGCGTCCAGGGCGTCACCCGGCCGGCAGGCAAGTCGTTGATCGTCTCATCCGGCTATGCCGACCAGGACGAGGAAGCACGGGCCATCATCGAACTGGTCGATCGCTCCTGCGACGGCATTGTGGTCTATCTCGAGCGGCCGGCACGTGCTGATGTGGTCGAGATCGTCCACAAATCCCGCATTCCTGTCGTCTCGATCGGACACAACCCTTTCCCCGGCTCGCGGGGCAGCGTCACCCTCAACAATTTCGAAGGTGCGCGCGCCGCGATGAACCACCTGCTCGATCAGGGGCATCGCCAAATCGTCCATCTATCAGGCCAGGTGGATTTCGGCGATACGGTCGCCCGCGTCGCCGGCATGCAGGCTGCACTGGCCGAACACGGGATGACCCTGGATGACATTCACGTCGTCCACGGTATTTTCCATCAGGATTTCGGCTATTCGGCCACGCGCGACCTGGTCGCCTCCGGGCGTGACTTCACCGCGATCTTCGCGGGCGACGACGACATGGCCGCCGGCGTGCTGTTGGCCCTTCGCGATGCGGGGCTGCGGGTACCCGAAGACGTGTCGGTCATCGGTTTCGACGATGCCTTTCATGCCAAACATATGTGGCCGCCCCTGACCACCGTGCGGCAACCCGTCGATACGCTGGGCGAGGCGGCGGCCGCGCTCCTGCTCAAATTGCTTGGAGACCCCGGAACGGGCCCCTTGCACTCAACCATAGAAACCAGCCTCGTGGTGCGGTCCAGCACGGCCGCGCCCCGACACCACAGGGAGGTTGCCTGAAAACCGTGCAGGCCGGCGCTGCGCAGGCGCCGGAACAGACCAGAACCATTTCCATGGGAGATGTGGGATCGATCCCACAGAGCTAATCCACGAGGAGGAGAAACAAGTGGAGGGACTAACGATGAAATCCTTCAAGGCGATCGCCCTGCTGGGCGTAGGCGTAACGGCGCTGGCCAGCATGGCACCGGCCATGGCGCAGGACGAGGTCATCCTGCGGCTCTTGCCCTATCACACCGATGCAATGGTGGAGAACTACAACCCCAATAACCCGACCGGCCCGCAGCAGCGCATGCGCGACTTTGCCTATGAGCCGCTCTGGATCGACAATATCTGGCATCCCGGCGAGAACGAGGAAGCCCTGGCCATCGCCTGGAAGATCGGCGAGGATCTCAAGTCGATCACCTACACCCTGCGCGAAGGCGTCAAGTGGAGCGACGGCGAAGATTTCAACGCCGATGACGTGGTCTTCAGCTACGAATACGCCAAGGAGCACCCGGATTTCCCGATGGGTATCGACGTCTACAATGGCGAGACAGGTAACGTCACCGGCGCCGAAAAGATCGATGATTACACGGTCAAGTTCACGCTCAACGAACCCGATGCCCTGGCGCGCTATGGTCTCAATGGTCTTTATCCGCTGCCCGAACACATCTGGAAGGATGTCGAGGACCCCAAGAACTATCCGGCCCTTGACGTGGTGGCGACTGGCCCCTGGACCGAGCCGCGCAACTTCACCCGCAATGGCTATGACCTCTGCCGCAACGAGTTGAGCCGCTTCAACGCGGACAATGCCATCGACTGCCTGCGCTTCCCGCAGATGAATGGCAACGAGCAGACCGTGGCGGCCCTCTCGGCCGGTGATCTCGACTGGCTCGGCGATGGCCTGACCGATCCGGACGTGACCTTCCTGCCGCAGTCCGAATACAACAATTACTGGCTGCCGGCGGGTTCAGACGTCAACCTGCAGCTCAACACCACCAAAGCGCCGTTCAACAATCTCGAATTCCGCAAGGCCATGTCGGTCGCCATCGACCGCGATACCCTGCTCGAGATTTCGACTTTCGGTCTCACTACCGAGACGAAATATCCCATCGGCACCGGCGAAATGTACAAGACCTGGTACGATGCCGAGGCCCTCGAGCCCTACACCTGGCTCATGCAGTACGATCCGGACAAGGCAATGGAGATGCTCGATGCCGCCGGCTTCGTTGATGCCGATGGTGACGGCTGGCGCGACAATCCCGATGGCACCCCGATCGCCTTCGGCATTTCCATGCCTTCGGGCTGGACCGACTGGGTCAATACTGGGCAGACCGTGGCCGAAAACCTCCAGGACATCGGCGTCAATGCCAGCCTCAAGACCATGGACCAGGGCGCCTGGTTCGACGCTGTTCCGCGCGGTGACTTCGACGTCTATGTCATGTGGACCAATGGCGGCCCGACGCCCTACAATCAGTATTCGCCCATGTTCAATCCGCGTCTGATGGTTGAAGGCCAGATCGATTTCCAGGCCATGCACCAGATGCAGATCCCGGAAATCGAGGCGGCCCTGGACGTGTTCAAGGGCTCGGCCGACGAGGCGGTGCAGCGGGCGGCACTCACCGACATCCACAAGGCTGTCGCCGAGAACCTGCCCACCATTTCGCTCTTCGCCAACCCGATCTGGTACGAATACTCCACCCGGCGCTTTACCGGCTGGGTGACCGAGGAAGACCAGAAGTTCCGCCCCCAGGTGCATGACGGCACGCGCGAACGCGTCTGGCACGCCCTGGCCCTCAAGCCGATCGAATAATCGGCTTGCTAGTCTGGCCTGCATCCGGACCGGTCGTTCCAACCGGCCCGGATGGTCTGGGCCAGAGCGCCGCGGCGGGGTTCGCCTCCCGATCTCCGCCCGGCACTTTGCATCACGTCGGCGAAGCCGCACCGCGCGCCCCGTCGCATGGGCATGGAGAGGAACGGACGGAATGGTTTTCCTTTTGAGGCGTCTCGCCTTTTATCTCGCGGCCTTCTTCATGGCCGTGACGCTGAATTTCTTCATTCCCCGGATGATGCCCGGCGACCCGTCGGCGCGCATCATCGCCTCCTTCCAGGGGCGGTTGAACGAAGCGCAGGTTCAGGCCATCCGCGAGGCCTATGGCGCGACTGGTTCGCTCTGGGAGCAGTACCTGACCTATTTCGGCAATGTGCTGCGCCTCGACTTCGGCATCTCGACCGTGCAGTTCCCCGAGCCGACCGCCTCGCTGCTCTTCTACGGCGCCACCTGGACCCTGGTCCTGGTCGGTCTCGCGATCTTTTTCGCCTTCGTCATCGGCTCGCTGATGGGCATTCACGCCGCCTGGCATCGCGGTGGCTTCTTCGACAGTTTCTTTACGCCCATCAACGTGATGCTCAATGCCTTCACCCCCGCCATCGTGGCGCTGGTGCTGTTCTATGCCTTCTCGCTGCAATTGAAGTGGTTTCCGCTGGGCCGCGCCCACGACCCCAACCTCCTGCCCGGCTGGGATCTGCAATTCATCGGCAGCGTGCTCTATCACGCCACCTTGCCCGTGCTCTCGATCTTCATCGTCAGCTTCGGCGGCTGGCATCTGGGCATGCGCAACGTGATGATCAATCTCCTCAACGAGGACTTTGTCATCCTCGCCCGCGCCAAGGGACTTTCCGACCGACGCGTGCGCTACCGCTATGTCGCCCGCAATGCCATCCTGCCGCAGATCACCGCCCTCGCGCTCTCGGTCGGCTTCCTAATCGGCGGGGCGCTGGTCACCGAACAGGTCTTCAACTATCCGGGCCTGGGCAAATTCACCTTCACCGCCATCCAGAGCCGCGACTATTCCTTCATCCAGGGCCAGTTGCTGCTGCTCACCATGTCGGTGCTGGTCGCCAATCTTCTCTCCGACATCGCCAATGTCATCCTCGATCCCCGCTTGAGAAAGGGCTGACCCATGGCCGATCTCACCCAGCATTCATCCATGTCATTGACCGACAGGCTCGATCAGGAAGCGCTCAACGCCATGGCACCCAGCCAGGCCGACCTGATGCGCGAACTGGGCGTCAAGCCGCGTCCCGGCTGGACCAGCAAATTGCCCTCCGGTCTTGCCGCCTTCGTCACCAATCCCAAGGGCATGGCCGGCGTGGTGATCCTCTTGGCTTTGGTCCTCTTCTCGGTCTTCGGGCCGATGATGAGCGACTACAATCCCAATCGCCGCGCCGGCAAACCCCATGTCCTGCCCAGCTATGAACATGTCCTGGGTACCACTCGCATGGGCAAGGATGTGTTCACGCAACTGGCCTATGGCGGCCGCGTCAGCCTCGCGGTCGGCTTCGGGGCTGGCTTTGCCGCGGCCGCGATCGGTCTTGCTTTGGGCATCTCCGCTGGCTATTTCGGCGGCCGGGTCGACGACATCATCACCTTCTTCGTCAATGTCGTGCTGGTCCTGCCGGGCCTGCCCCTCATCATCGTCATCGCCACAATGGTCGAACAGGCTAGTCCCATGGTCATCGGCCTCGTCCTGGCCTTGACCGGCTGGGGCTGGGCGGCACGGACGATCCGAACGCAGACGCTGTCCCTCCGCACCCGCGAATTCGTGCTCTCCGCCGAACTCATGGGCGAGAAGAAGTGGCGCATCATCCTCGTCGAGATCTTCCCCAACATGCTCAGCTTCGTCATGGGCGGTTTCGTCCTCGGCACCATTGCCGCCATCCTCGCCGAAGCCGCACTCGAGTTCATCGGCCTGGGCGATCCCAATGCCGTCACCTGGGGCACGATGCTGTTCTGGGCGCAGAATAACCTCGCCCTGCAGAGTGGCGCCTGGTGGGAAATCTGGCCGCCCTGCATTGCCATCATGCTGACCGGCGCCGCCCTCGTTCTGGTCAATTTCGCGGTCGACGAAATCACCAATCCGCAATTGAAGGCCTCCCGCAAGATCGGCCTCATTCGAAAATTCCTGCAACGCCGGGGGAGAAGCGCCGATGTCTTCTGATCGCGCCCTGATCGAGGTCAGGAACCTCACCGTCGACTATGTGGGCGAGCATTCCGTCGCCCGCGCCGTCAACGGCATCGACTTCGACATCCGCGAGGGCGAAGCCTTCGGTCTCGCCGGCGAAAGCGGCTGCGGCAAGTCCACCGTCGCCTTCGCCCTGGCGCGGCTGACGCGGCTACCGGGCCTGGTCTCGGGCGGGCAGGTGCGCCTCAATGGCGAGGACGTGCTCAAGTTCGACAAGGCCCGTCTGAAAGCCTATCGCTGGAATGAGGTGAGCTTCGTCTTCCAGTCGGCCATGAACGCGCTCAATCCGGTCATCTCCGTTTCTGAGCAGATCATGGACGTCATCGAGACGCATGAGCCGGTGCTCGGCAAGGACGGCGCCCGCGCCCGTGCGGTGGAATTGTTCGAGCTCGTCGGCATTCCCCCCAAGCGCCTCGACGACTATCCGCACCAATTCTCCGGCGGCATGCGCCAGCGCATCTGCATCGCCATCGCCCTGGCACTGAAGCCCAAGCTCATCATCATGGACGAGCCGACCACTGCGCTCGACGTGGTGGTGCAGCGCGACATCATCGAACAGATCGTCGACCTCAAGAACCGGCTCGGATTCTCGGTCCTGTTCATCACCCATGACCTCGGGCTGATGATCGAATTCTGCGACCGCATTGGCGTCATGTATTCGGGTGAATTGGTGGAAGTGGCCCCATCCGAGGCCATCCTCACGGCCCCGCAGCACCCCTATACCCGCGCCCTGGGCAACAGCTTTCCGCCGCTGACCGGCCCCCGGGTGAGGATGGAAGGCATTCCGGGCACGCCGCCCGACCTGCGCTCCCTGCCGCAAGGCTGCCGCTTCGCGCCACGCTGCCCCCACGCCATGGATGTCTGCCGCACCGACGCCCCTGAACTGCGACATTTCCCTGAACACCGGAGCCAGGCCGCATGTCACTTGCTGAACTAGAAGAGGCCATGCCGACCGCCACAGCCGACGCACCCATCCTCGAGATGGACAATGTCGACAAAGAATTTGTCCTGGGCGGCGCCTTCCTCAACCAGACCTTCCTCAAGGCCCTTTCGGGCGTGTCGCTGCAACTGACGCGGGGCAGGGCGCTGGCCCTGGTTGGCGAATCCGGCTCGGGCAAATCCACCTGCGCCCGCATGCTGGCTGGCGCCTACCAGCCGACGGCGGGCGCGATCCGCTATCGCGGCGAGAATATTGCCGATTTTCGTGGGCAGCGCATGCAGCAGTACCGCTCGCAGGTGCAGATGGTGTTCCAGGATCCATTCGGCTCGCTCAATCCAACCCAGACCATCGGCTACCATCTCGAGCGCCCGATCCGCCTGCATCGCCCGGACCTCAAGGGCGATGCGGTCGAGGCGGAAATGCTTTCTCTTCTCGAAAGCGTCGGTCTCCGGCCCGCCGCCGACTATCTCAAGCGCCGCCCGCACGAGCTCTCGGGCGGCCAGCGCCAGCGCGTCGCCATTGCCCGTGCGCTTTCGGTCCGGCCCGACGTGCTCCTCGCCGACGAGCCGACCTCCATGCTCGACGTCTCAGTGCGGTTGGGCATTCTCAACCTGCTCGAGGATTTGAAGCGCGACCGGCAACTGGCCGCGCTCTATATCACCCATGACATCGCCACGGCCCGTTACTTCGCTGAGGACACGGCGGTCATGTATGCGGGGCACCTGGTGGAGCAGGGGCCGAGCCAGGAGATCACCGATAACCCGCGCCACCCCTATACACAGCTGCTGATCGAGTCTGTGCCCAATCCGAATCGCAAGATCGAGACGGGCAAGGCGCGCCGCGCCGTCGACATTCCGCTCTGGACGCGCGCCAGTCGGGGCTGTCCCTTCGTCTCGCGCTGCCCCAGGGCGACGGCGATCTGCAAGGAAACCATGCCCGGCCCCACGGTCGTGGGTGCGGGACATATGGTCCGATGCCACAATCTCGTCGCGGTCAGCCCGTGATGCGATCGCCGGCCTGATCAAAAAGCGCGGCCTTCTCGGGGGGGTGACCCACCGTCAGCGTCTCCCCGACGCTGCAGGCAGTGTCGCCATCAAGCGCGACGATCAGGTGCCGTCCATTGGCCAGTGCCAGGTTGACGATGGTTTCATTGCCCAGATGCTCGACCAGAGTCACCGTGCCGGTAAAGGCGCCATCGTCCATGGGCTTGAAGTCATGCGGGCGCACGCCCAGCGTCAGCACGTCTCCTGCTTTTTGGCTGCGACCTGCCACCGGAATGGTCTGCGGCTTCATGGAAGGGCCTGATACTCGCATGGCGCTGGCGTCAGCGGCATCGATGGTGACCTCGACGAAATTCATCTTCGGCGAACCGATGAAGCCGGCGACAAAAAGATTGGCCGGGCGATGGTAGAGTTCGAGCGGCGAGCCCACCTGCTGGACAGTGCCAGCATTGAGCACGACGATCTTGTCGGCCAGCGTCATGGCCTCCACCTGGTCATGTGTCACATAGACCATGGTTGCGCCGAGGTCGTGGTGCAGCTTTGCCAGCTCCATCCGCATGTCCACGCGTAGCGCCGCGTCCAGATTGGAGAGCGGTTCGTCGAAGAGGAACACGCCGGGCTTGCGAACGATAGCGCGCCCGATGGCCACGCGCTGGCGCTGCCCACCCGAGAGCTGGCTTGGGCGCCGCTCCAGCAGGTGCTCCATTTGCAGGATGCGGGCGGCCTCGGCGACTTTCGCGTCCTTTTCGGCCTTGGGCGCATTGGCGATGGTCAACCCAAAGGCCAGATTTTCCCGCACGCTCATATGCGGGAAAATGGCGTAGGACTGGAACACCATGGCAATGCTGCGATCCTTGGGCGGCAGGTCATTGACCACGCGGTCGCCGATGCTTAGCGTGCCACCGCTGATGTCCTCCAGCCCCGCAATCATGCGTAGCAGCGTCGACTTGCCACAACCCGAAGGGCCGACAAATACGCAGAACTCACCATCTGCGATTTCGATGTCGACGCCCTTGATGATGTCGGCGGCGCCGTAATTCTTGCGGACATTCTTGAGGGATACGCTGGCCATTTTGGTGTCCTTGCGAGTGTTTGCGGTCAGACCTTGGCGCCTGGCGGCACCTTGTTGAGCTCGGTGTGCAGCAATCCGTCCGCATCGATCCGGACCGGAATGGGATCCGAGACCTGTCCAATGAACGACCCGTCGGGGGCATCGTGGAGAAAGCCCATGAAGACGAGGCCATCGTCGGTCTCAACGATCTTGCCGGCATAGCGACTGCCCTGCGCGCCGTCGAAGAAGGGGCCGGGGGCCACTTCCCAGGGTCCGAGCGGGTCGTCAGCCATCAGGTAGTGCGTACCGCGGACGGGCTCTTCGGGGTTGAAACGCTTATAGGCCTCGGACCAGTGGGAGCCGTCGGTGCAGAACAGCATGTACCACCTGCCATTGACCTCAAAGACCTGCGGCACTTCCATCTGCCCGAACATGCCCCCGGCATAGACGGGCGGTTGAAGTGTCCAGGTGTAAAGGTCCGGCGAAGTGGCAAAACCTATGGCGCCGCCAGCATTGGGTTCGGCAAAGCCGGGCTTGCGGGCGACGAAATACATGACCCAGCCTTCGCCCCTGGGGTTCTTCATCACCCACGGGTCGCGGAAGGCGCGGTCGTGCCAATGGCCCGGGGTATATTCTTCATAGTCGGGACCGGACAGGTCGAGAGCAAGGCCATTGCCGACACGGGTCCAGTTGTGGCCGTCGGTGGAGGTGGCGTGGCCAAGGCGCTGCTTCATGCCCTCTTCGGCATGTTCGGTGCCGGTATAGAAGAGGTGCCAGAGGCCCGTGTCATCGCGCAGGGTCGAACCGGTCCAGGTGGTCCAGTCATCCCATGCCGGGGCAGGGGCGGGTGCAAAAGTGGTGCCCAGATGGGTCCAGTTGACGAGGTCCTTCGAGACCGCGTGTCCTTGGCTGACATGACGGTGGCGCATGTCCGGATGGGCCAGCCTATTGTCGGCCTGCAGGAAATAGGCGTGATAGTCATCGCCGTCGCGATAAATCCAGAAGTCCCAAATCCATTTGTCTTTAAGGGCAATAACCAATTGTCGTGTCTTTCAAAGGAGGTGCCGCATCAGCCTTTGACGCCGGTGGAGGCGATCGAGGCGATGAAGGCGCGCTGCAGGAAAAGGTAGAAGGCCAGCACCGGGACGGTGATGAGCGAGAGATAGGCCATGATCTCGCCCCAGGCTCGGTTGAGCTGGAAGAAATATTGCAGGCCGACCATCACCGGCCGGTAACGCTCTTCCTGGACCACCATGAGCGGCCAGAGATACTGGTTGTACATGACCAGGAATTTGAGGATGGCCGCGGTGGCGAGAACGGGCCCGGCCAGAGGCATGACGACGCGGCGGTAGACTTGCCACCAGCTGGCGCCCTCGACACGTGCCGCCTCGATCAACTCACCCGGCAGATCCTTGAAGTACTGCACGAAGAGGAAAATGGTGAGGCCATCGGCAATAAACGGGACGATCTGCACCTGATAGGAATTGAGCCATCCATAGGTCAGGCCATCGAACCCCAGCCAGGGCAGTTTGGAGGCGATGAGCAGCAGGGGAATGGCGATCGTCTCGAAGGGTACGATCAGGGTTGCCAGGATCAGCGTCAGCACCAGATCCCGTCCCCGCCAGTCGATGAAGACGAAGGCGAACGCCGCCGCCGAGCAGATGAACAGGGTCAGGGCAACCGTGACCCCGGTGACAATGACGGAATTGAAGATGAAGAGCCCCACCGGAGCGCGGCGGAAGGCGTCGAAGTAATTGTCCAGCGAGATGTCACCCACCGGCAGGAAGGCGCGGAGGCTCCGCGTGTCGCTGAGCAGCTGCGCGTCGGGCTTGAGGCTCGACATCAGCATGAACACCAGCGGAAAGATGAAGATCAGGGCGATCAACCCCAGCACGGTGTATCGCACCGCAAGACGCAGACCGTGATTGTCTCCGGAAATCTGAGCCATCACTTCTTCTCCCTGGTAAGCCAGCGCTGCAGCAGCGATATGGCCAGAACGAAAACGAAGAGGATCACCGAAATGGTCGAGCCGCCGGAGATATCCTGCTTGCCATAGCCACGTTCGACGGCCTGGAACACGATGGTTTGGGTGGAATCGAGCGGCCCGCCGCTGGTCATCACGTCGATCTGTGCGAAGAGAGCAAAGGCCTGCATCGTGATGACGATCAGCACCAGTACTGCGGTATTGCGCAGGCCCGGCCAGGTCACATAGCGGAAGGTCTGCCATTTGCTGGCGCCTTCTATCGCTGCCGCTTCGTAGAGCGACGGACTGATGGTCTGCAGGCCCGAGAGCCAGATCACCATGTGGAAGCCCACGGCCTGCCAGATCGACATGGCGATGATGGCGCCAAGCGCGGTGCTGGGATTGCCCAGCCAGTCAATGCGCGGGAAGGCGCCAAATGTCAGGGCACCCAGCAGATTGTTTAATAGGCCGCTCTGCCCGTCATAAATGAAGCGCCAGAGGAGCGAGACGACTACGATCGAAACCACAACCGGCATGAAATAGATGGCGCGGAAGACATTGATTCCGCGCAGTTTTTGATTGATCAGCAGGGCCAGGACCAGCGCCAGGCCCCCCTGAATCGGGGCCACAACAAGCACAAAGATGATGGTGTTGACCACCGCCTTGGCGAACACCACGTCGCGCGCCAGCACATAGGTCCGGCTCTCGCCAAGCGAAAAACTGAACCACTCGCGCATGCCGTCGAGCTGAGGAAAATCGGGGTTGTTGCGCGTATAGCCGCGCAGCGCCGGATAGCTCGTGGCCCCGTCCTCGTCACGCAGGATTTCGCCGGCATCATCCCGCTCCGGCTCCAGCGTGAGCAGCCCCACACCCAGAAGCTGGCTGTAATTGCTCAGGCCCACAAATTGCGTGGGATTGGGCGAAATCAGGCGCTGATTGGTGAAGCTCAGGCCAATGGCGAACAGGAAGGGCAGGACGATGAACAGCCCCATCAGCGCTGCCGCCGGCCCGGCCATCAACCAGCCGGTAGAATTCGAGCGTGTGAATTTGGAGGCCATCTGCCAAAACCTTCCTTAGTCGGGACCCCGGCTGTTGCCGGGGTCCCTCCAGAGTCGAGGGGAGGACTCTAGAAGCCGTAATTGTCGTTCTTGGCGATGTCGGCGTCGATTTCATCGACCGCGGAGTCCAGCGTGTCCTGGACATCAGCGCCGTTCGCGATGTCGGCCAGAGCCTTTTCGAAGACCTTGGCGGCAACGACATAGCCGGGCGTGACCGGACGAACGAGAGCCTGGGCCTCGGAGAGGTCGAAGAACACGGCTAGCGGCCCGCCTTCCTTGTAGTTCTCGGTCATGGCAGCGGCCGACGCGGTTGCCGGGATTAGGCCGATGCCGTTGGAGAATTCGGCCAGATACTTGTCCTGAAGCGCGAACTCGATGAAGGCGGAAGCGCCTTCGGGATGCTCCGAGGCGGCAGAGACGCCGAATTGCCAGGAGGCGGCGCCAATCTTGGAGCCATTGCCGAAATCGGGCGCGGGCAGGAACAGCACGTCGTCATAGGCGTCCAGTGTTCCCAGCGCCGCCCAGTTGCCGTTCCAGGAGAACGCGTACTTGCCGCTGTTGAAACCATTGTCGCGGTCGGCCGGGTCCTGCGTGGCCTGGGCGTAGCCGTCGTTGAACAGACCTTGCCACCAATTGCCGAACTCGACGGCTGCATCGCCGTTCAACACGCCCTCGGCGGTTGTGTAGGTCGAGCGGTCAATGATGTCGCCGCCAAAGCTCTGGAGGAATGGCGAGAAGGCATAGGGATACCATTCGCCCGTCCAGGCGGTGCCCAGATCCAATGCATAGTCAAAATCGCCGGATTCCTTGGCCTTGGCCAGGGCATCCATGAATTCTTCGCCGGTCCAGGGCTCGGCCAGCGTGGGCGTTCGCAGACCCAACTCGTCGAGATAGGACTGGCGCGTTACCAACGAAATGGCCGCATCCCAAAGGCCAATGGAGTAGAGCTGGTCATTCCAGACGCCCTTGGTGCCGGGCAGGTAGTTGGCAATCTTGGCTTCGTCGATCTGCAGCGGTTGCATGTATCCGGACCAGGCCCAATTGGGCATCACAGGACCATCGACGTCCAGGATATCGGGCAGATTGCCGGCCAGCGCGCCAGCCACGACGCTGTCATTATAGGCTGCTTGGGGGAAACTCTGCATCTCGACCACCCAGTCGGACTGGCTGGCGTTAAAATCGGAGATGATCTGGTTGACGATGTTGGATTCAACCTCGTTGCCGGCGCCGTGATACCACATGGTCAGCGTGGTCTGGGCGAAGGCAGCACTGCTCATTGCAGTCGTGATGGCGATGCTTGTCGCCAATAGGCGTAGGGATGTCATGTTTCTCTCCTCCTTGAGTTCAGTTGGGTGACATTGAGGTCACGAGATTGGACGCTTTCGCGCCAGGCGACCGGAGCAGAGACCAGTTCACGGTTCGGCTCGCTGGGCTTGGTGGTGCCGCTCATGAGGCGCAGCAGCTTGTCGGCGGCGCGCGCGCCCATGGCGCCATAGGGCAGCTCGGCGCTGGTGAGACGGGGATGCAGGTGTTCGGCGATCATGCGATAGTCGTCATAGCCGGCGACCGACATCTGCTGGGGAATGGCAATGCCGCGGTCGCGCAGCAGGCCGTAGACGCGCATGGCCATCTTGTCATTGGCGCAGCAGATCACGCTCGGTTCTGCCTTGAGCACCCGATCCAGCGCATCCCAGAGCAGATCATATTCGTGCGTGGGGCTGGGCAAGGCGCCCACCTGAACCAACCGCTCGTCGACCTCGAGGTCATTTTCGGCGTGCGCCCGGCGGTATCCGTGCACGCGCAGGCCGCACGCGAACTGGTATTCGGGCAACGTCAGATAGGCGATGCGCTGGTGGCCTCGCCGGATCAGGCCATCGACCAGGGCGAATTGTCCGCCCTCGTCATCGGGCAGGACACAGGGCGTATCCTCCGCGTCGAAACAATTGACCAATACGATCGGCCGGTCGCGCAAGGTGGCCGGCAGGCTAACCTCGCGATGGTACTCGGCGACATAGAGGATGCCTTCTACCCGATGTTCGCGAAAGGTCTGCAGCAAAGTGGGGATGCGTTCCGCCTGCCCACCACTATCGGCAATGAGCAGGGTCCGGTTGGACTGGTCAATGACCCTTTGGGCGCCCTGCACCAAATAGATTTCGGGCAGGCCCGCATCCTCGAAATGATGGGTGGTGCTGATGGCGCCGGTGATCATGCCGATGAGCCCCGAGCGCTGCGAACGCATCGTGCGGGCGGCGCTGGAAGGGACATAGTTGAGCGCCGCCATGGCGCGCTCGACGGCTTCGCGGGTCGCCTGGTTGACCGGCGCATCGCCGTTCATCACCCGGCTCACCGTCTTGGGTGAAACCCCCGCAGCTTTGGCAACATCGTAGATTGTGGCCACGTAATTCCTCCTCCGGTCGAACTGATTTCCCACTCTAGACGCATTGGTCAGTGGGCGGTTCACCGCAATGTCCCCGGCGTTCTATGACACCGATGTCATGACATCGGTGTCACAAATGCAGGAGGAGGCGTCCGGAGTCAAGAGCCTTGGGATTGGTCCCAGCCTTTCGCCATGCCGGCGGGCCAGGACTTTTAGTCGCTTCTATGTGCGGAGAGGCTGAATAACGGCAGTGGTTTCCACTGGCACCTGTTCCTTACCGGTCACAGTGCCTGGGAGTTTGGACATTCTTCATTGCCCGTCACTAGATTGGTGGCTAGTTTGTCGGCCACGGGCGTATCGGCTTTGGACGGCGTTGCGAAACCTTAATGTTGGCACAGTGCGGTTATGGCCACCCAAAGCTCAAAAACATCGGACTTGAGGGGCGCTCTTTGATGGCACCCGTCAGGAGCGCGATTCTGGGCTGGGCCTGTGCACTGGCCCTGCTGCCGGTCACGGCCATTGTGCCCGCACATGCCCAGGGCCTCTTGCCAGACGGCTTCTTTGCCGCGCCAATCGACCCTTCGGCGCCGACGGCCGTGGAGGCCGAAGAACTGGTCTTTGATTCAGCCCGCAATGAGATCACGGCCCGCGGCGACGTAGTGCTGCGCGTTAGTGGCTACACTCTGTCCGGTGACCGCTTGGTCTATCGCCGGGCCCAGGAGGAAATGGAGCTCATCGGCAATGTCGTGGTGATCGACCCGGCCGGAAACGCGTCACGCAGTGAGCGCCTTAACCTGACCGAGGGCCTCAAGCGGGTCGTTCTGGAGAGCATGACCCTGACGGGGCATGACGGTTCACGCGTCACCGCGGACGATGCCGAGTTCGATCAGGTGCTCAACTCGATCCTGACCAATGCCCAATATGCCCCATGTGGTGATTGTATTGGTCCCTCCGGCCAGCGGATCGGCTGGTCGATCAGTGCGGCCCGGATCGTTCAGAACGCGGAAGACAATTCCATCACGCTCGAACAGCCGAGCCTGGCACTGCTCGGCGTTCCGGTTGCCTGGTTGCCCTATCTTTGGCTGCCCGACCTCAGCAATGACGCACTCGATACCATCCCCAAGCCGAGCCTGAGCTATAGTGAGGAGATCGGGGTCAAGGCCGAGCTGCCTTTCACCGTCTATTCGACCCGGAACACCAATGTCATCCTGTCGCCGACGCTTCTGAGCCGCCAGGGCTTCCTGATGGGTGCTGAATGGATCCAGCGCTTTGATCGTGGCTCGTTCCGCATCAAGGCGTCCGGCCTTTATCAGTTCGACAAGAACGCCTTTTCCTTTGCCGATGCCCGGACCGATTGGCGTGGCGCTATTCAGGCATCGGGAGAGTTCAAGCCCGTGGAAGACTGGACGGTCGGTGCGGCCTATTCGGTCTTTACCGACAGCGCCTATTTTGCCGACTACATGCTTGCCACACAGCGCTCGGCGGTGAACGAGGTCTATGCCACGCATCTGAGCGACGACACCTATATCGATGCCCGCATCCAGCAGTTCAACAAGATGGGCGAGAACCCGGATTCGGTGCGTGACCAGCAGGGCATTGCGCTGCCCAATATCCGGATCGAGCGCAGCTTTGCCCTGCAGCCAGGGGCCGGTCGGGTTGACGTCGAGGCGCGCTTGCTGGGAATTACCCGCAGGTTGGACCGCAGCGCCACGGTCAACGGCGTTCCCTATGATTATGGCTATGCCGGCAATCGCGTGCACGGCATGGTGCAGGCCAGTTGGCAGAACCAATGGATCGCCGGCGGCGCTGTGGTCACTCCGTTTCTGGGGCTCAGGCTCGACGCCGCCGCCTATGACGGCGGCAGCACGCTGGCCACCGCACCAGCCGCAGAAACGCTGCTGGGCGCGACGCCGATTGCCGCGCTGGACATGCGCTATCCCATGGCAGCCTATGGCAATGGGGTGACCCATCTCATCGAGCCGATTGGCCAGATCGTCTATCGCGGGGCCTCGAGCATCGCGCCGGGTATCACCAATGAAGACTCCCAGAGCCTGGTCTTCGATGACACCAATATCTTCAGCTACAACCGTTTCTCCGGCATTGACCGGCAGGAAACCGGGCTGCGGCTCAACTTGGGCGGGCGCTATCTGGCGAGCCTGATGGATGGAAGCTATGTCGAGTTGGTCGGCGGGCAGTCATTCCAATTGGCGGGTGTCAATGCTTTCGATATCGCCAATCAACAGCAGGTTGGCGTCGGCTCGGGCCTCGAAAACGCTGCCTCCTATGCTGTCGTTGGCGCTTATGGCGCCCTGGCCAGTTCGCTCAAGGCCGGCGGTAAACTGCAGCTCGACACCACCAGCTTTGACGTCGCCAGGGCAGGGTTGGGCATAAGTTACGGACGCGACGGATGGTCCAGTGCCTTGAACTATCGCTACGCCGCCGCGACACCATCGACCGGAAACATCAGGGACATGCACGAAATCGGCGTGGAGGCGACAGTGCCTGTCGCTGAATACTGGAGCGCCAGCGCAAACGCCTACTGGGACCTGACAGCGGCCAGTTTCCTGCAGGTCGGCGGCGGGGTGACTTACAATGACGGCTACCTGGTCCTTTCGGGCAACGTCACGCGCACAGGACCGACCCACAGTTCGCCGAACGATTTGCGGGCTACGGCTACCTTCCGTCTGCTTGCCCCGGCGGGTCTGGATGTCCGCTACTCAAGCGCCGTACCGATCAGTAATTTCCTGCAGTGAGGAGGGCGCAATGATGAACGCAATTGCCAAGGCAGTCCTCGCAGCTACCCTTCTTGCCGGAACCCTGGCCGGATGCACCAGTTTCACGCCAGTCTATGGTGATCACGCCGGGGGCAGGAGTATGGCCGAGGTTCGGTTCAACTTTGCTTCGCCCGATAGCCATCTCGAGCAGATCATCCTCAATAGACTTAAGCTCGCCTTTCCCGGCCCGGCCCTGCCGAGCGACCCAACTCTGGACATTGACGTAGCAACCAGATCCCCGCGTGGCCCAATGTCAGATGCCTACGCTGTGGCGCAACCGGTCAATGTTCGGGTGGAAGCCACTGTGACGATTGAGAGTGGCAATGAAATCCTGTTTGAAGCGACACGCTTTACCGATACGGCGTATCAGGGCGGCAAGCTGACGCCAACGAATGCATTTGCGGGTACCGGTGCGCGCGAGGCTGCGGCCGAAAGCCTGGCCGAGGCCCTCCGTGCTGCCATGCTGGCTGGCTATCGGCCATAGCGTTCAATCAGGCGCCCTTGCCCAAGGCGCCCGGGCAATTCCAGCGCTGAACAACCGGGAGTTGGTTCCAAACACCAAATTCCTGCAACTCCTGCTCAAACGCTGAGATCGGAAGCTCTGCAGCTTCAGCGCATCCCGCAAAGGTCGGCATGAACCGCTTATTCCGCAGGCAACAAGCTGCCGAGTCGCTGGCTCGCTACCCTGTGGATCGTATCGAAGACGCCATGGGCTGTGGCGTTTTGAATCTCCGCAGATCATCGCCACAGGGAAGTGCCGGTCCGAGGACTCAAGGGGCAACGGTTCGCGCTAGAAACGCTTCCCATTCGTCAAGCACCTGCGGTAGCGTTCGGGCCAGCGCGTCGGCGTTGGCGCGGCTGGCTAGAGCTTGGCGCAAATCCTTATCCATCATGAGGCGGCGCATGGCCGCTACCAACTGGCCGGTTCTATCGTCGCGGGGGTCAACTATCAGCCCATTGATCCCGTCCCTGATCAACTCGTTTGTGCCCGGGCAGTCTGCAAAACCGATAGCCGGCAAGCCGTGAGCCAGTGCTTCAACTGTAGCCAACCCATAGCTCTCATAGCGCGACGGAATGACATAGAGTTGAGCATCGCGATATTCCCCGGCAATGTCACGAACTGTTCCGGGCAGTTCCACACGTCCGCCAAGACCTAGCTCGGCGATGGCCCTTTCCAACTGCCCCCGCTGGTTGCCTTCGCCCAATATGCGCAACGTCCAGCCAGGGAACTCTCCGGCCAGAACCGAGAAGGCTCGCACAAGGGTGAGGTGGTCTTTCTGCTCGTGTAGCCGCCCCACGGCGATGACTCGTCCTCTTCCGTCCGCATGGCCGGCTACGTTGGCGCGGGAACCGATATCAACTGACAATGGATTGGGGAGCACTGTCATTTTGTCTCGAAGCGCGCGCGGGTACTGACGCCGCATCTGTTCCGAGACGGCAGTAAAGGCAGCCGCATACCGCCCCGCCAATCGCATGCTCATCCAACTCATCGGCTGCTTTGCATAGCGCGCCGGCACATTGTGTTCGCTGGCAACTACAGGAATGCCACTTCCAATGAGGGCCGCACCAAGCGGTACGTAGCAGGACGGCATAAATGCGACGACGGCATCCGGCTTCTGGGCCATGACGACGCGCCGTGCTACCGGCAAAGAGAGAATCTGTGCGAGTTTGCTATTGCCGGCAAGGCCGGTATCGGCGCGGGGAATTTTGGCATCGAGGGGGTAGAAGCTCTCCGCGCTGGCAGCCTCGAAAGTCAATACGCCAACCTCGTGTCCGCGCGCAGAAAGGCCGTTGGCCAGGTCAACAAAGACTCGCTCAGCCCCGCCGCCGGGCACACTCAATGCCTTGATTGCCAGCAGCAGTTTCACGCGCGCACCGCGTTAAGCAAAACGCTCTCCCAGCGATCGAAGCATAGCTCAGGGCGGTATTGCTGCATGGAGCGTACCGCCATCTCGCCTGCTCTCGTCCGTTTCTCAGGATCTGCCATCAACCTGGCCAGCGCTGCGGCAAGCGTATCAGGGTTGTTCATACCGTCGGCCAAAAGCCCTGTCTCACCGTCCGTGATCAGGTCCGGCACACCAGAGCATTCAGCAAAGCCGACACTGGGCAGACCGTGCGCAAGTGCCTCGGCCAAGGCATTCGGAAACCCTTCCCAGCGCGCCGGCAAGGCGAAAAGGTGGGCAGCGGCGTACTCCGAAGAAATATCGCGTGTGGCGCCCGGCAGGGAGACACGACTCGCCAGGACCGGATTGGCTCTGATCATGGCTTCCAGTGCGCCCCGGTCCTCGCCTTCCCCCACGACACGCAAGTCCCAGTCCGGAAAGTCCGTGGCAAGCAGTTCGAACGCCTTGATCAGGACCTGGAAATTCTTCTGGTAGCCCAGCCGTCCGACCGACAGCAATCGGTTCCGGCCACCGGCGCCCGGGACAGAAGGCGACGCCAAAGCTTTCGCTGGAGCGACGGGATTGGGTGTTTCGACAATCTTGTGCTGCAGATAGGGCGGATAACCAGCCCGATAGCGGTCAAATTGCACGGTTATGGTCCGTGCAAACCGGAATGAGAGCAGTTCTATCTGCCGGTTCCGCTTCGTGCTCGCATGCTCATAGAGGGAGGGGGCGGTGCGCTCCGCCGCCACCATCGGAATACCCAGTCCCAGAGCATATAGCAGCATTGCCCGGAACGCTCCGCCCTGGAACCCCACCACCACATCGGGCCGGAAATCCTTGATCATCCTGCGCACTTTCGGCGCCCGGCGCAGCCTAAGGCCCAGACCGGCCCGTTTGGCAGGATCGCCGAGGTCCAGCTTGTACCATTCCACTTTGGGATCCATTGGATAAAAGGCTTCGGCCGCGGCATGGTCCCAGCTGAACAGCGCCACTTCGTGCCCACGCCGGGTCATCTCGTTCATGATCGCGATGATCATGCGCTCGACGCCACCCGCCATGTCATCCATGGCGCGGGCTGCAAACATCATGCGCAAGTCAGGCCTCCGTCTTCATGCGCCGCTCATGGGCGAGCCGCTTTGGTCCTGTAGCCAGGAGGTGTTCGGTCGCCAGCACCGGATTGACCAGCCAGATGCGGGCGAACTGCATCGCAAAACGCAGGTAGTCGCGCTTGAAGTGGTGGTAGCGCAGCACTGGCCAATTGCGAGCATAATGATAGCGACGGATTGACCGGAGATAGTCTCTGTGTTTGTCGGCAATGGCCACTTCCGCGTCGCGATTGCGTTCATAAGACTTGTCGGTACCTGTCGTCGCGTGCTGCACAAACAGTTTGTCGGGCGTGCCAATGAACCAGCCGCCTGCCAGCGCCAGCCGGACAGCAAAGTCTACATCTTCCACCCGCCGCAAATTGGCATCGAACCCGCCCAAATGTCGAAACAGGTCCGTACGCGCCATCAGGGCACAGGTCGGCGTTCCGCTCTCATACCGCCATCCCGGCAGCTTGCGGTGAAACAGCAGGTAGTCCGCCAGAGGGGGACCGTGCGGGCGTATTTCATCTGCACCAATTGCCGGCATCGGCTTTACATAGCCATTGGGATATAGTCGTTCGCCAGCAGCGTAGCAGGCTACTGGTACCGGACCATGCGTTGTTTCGAAAGTCTCAAGGATCTGGACCTGTCTTCGAATGCGCTCCGGCAAGCTCTCATCGTCGTCATCGAAGAAAGCAAGGAACTCGCCGCTCGCCGCCGCAATAATCGCATTGCGCGCCGCTGCCGGTCCACCATTGGTCTCCAAATGGATGAGCCGCGCCCGCTGTTCCCTGGCAATTAGCTCCGCCACGATGGCCGCCGATCCGTCTGTGGAGGCATCATCGGCGATCAGAACCTCAATGTCGGGATAGTCCTGCGCCAGCGCGCTGGCAATCGCCCGCCCGATAGTCTCGCGCGCATTGTAGCAGGTGATCCCAATGCTGACCTTTTTGGCCTGGCTCATGAACGCTCATCGCTGCGGTGAAATCGGGAAAAGGCCCGGTTGCCTTCCAGATTGGGTAAGGCAAGCAGCAGTCTTTGCCAAGTCCGTCGCGGGTTCATCACAGCCGCCCGGCCCATGCGTGCCGCAAAGCGCAACCAGTGCCCTGCCAGCCAGTGATGCTTGATCATCGCCCAGTCCCGGCAATAGCGATAGTGCCGCTCATCGTCGAATACGCCGCGATGCTTTTCGATCAGCAAGAGCCTGTAGGCAAGCTCTCCCGCCAAGGACTTATCTGAGGTTCGCGTCAAAGTCTGCGTGACCAGCGGCGCGTCCAGCCCAACGAAATGCCCGCCCGCCAAAGCCAGCCGCACGCAAAAATCGGTGTCCTCCGACCGCCGAAACGCCGCATCGAACCCGCCTAACTGCCGGTAAACTGCCGTCCGCGCCATTTGCGAGCATGTCGCCAGCGACCCATAGCCATCCTCCAGCGGCGCCCCGGCCAGTATCCGTCGCGCTACGGCATCCCCATGCGGCGCCAAGACCCCGCTACGTGCCCCCATGGTGGGCGCAATCCGGCTCTCACCATCCAGCATGATCTGTCGCCGCGCCGTATGGCAGATGACAGCCGCCCCTCGGGCAAACTGCGCTTCATAGGCGCTGATCCGTTCGGCCTGCCGCCGCACGCGCTCGGGCGCACTCTCATCGTCATCATCGAAAAAGCAGATGAATTCGCCCCGCGCCTCGGCAACAATCCGGCTGCGCGCCGCCCCAACGCCCTGGTTGGTCTCCTGTCGAAAGGCCCGGATGCTGCCATGTGACGCCCCCAGCGCCGTGATGACGTCCCAACTCCCATCGGTTGAGGCATCGTCGACAATGACGATATCCAGCGCACCCCAATCCTGCCCCAGCGCGCTCGCCACCGCCCGACCGATCGTGTCCGCGGCATTGAACGCGGTAATGCCGATGGTGACGAGGGCGTTGGATGCCATGGGTCGCCTTGCGCTAGTATGATTTGGTCGCGCGAACAAAGAACGCGGTGGCGTAACGTTCCAAGTACGCCTCAACGCTGCCGGTTCTCTTGGCCTTGTCGCGGATGACATAGATCAGCAGGTCGTACAGCAGCGCCATACGCCACCGCATTTGCTTGAAAGGGCCTCTGATACCGGCGGCACAGAGCGCGGTAGTGGAAGGTCCCCATGCCAGGGATACCACTTCGATATTGTCGAAACCGGCCTTGCTCAACGCTGCGCGATACCAACTTGGGGTCGGTCGGAAATAGTCATCTGGATGTGCGTGGATGGGATAAAGAAACGGGGTCGTGGCCAATAGCTGTCCGCCCGGTTTCAATGTGCGGCCAAGCTGGTCGATGACATCGCGCGCTTCGAAAATGTGCTCCAGCGTATTGATGGCCAGCGCCGTATCATAGCCCGTGGCCGCATCGGGCAGCGCCTCATTCACGCCGATAACCCAGGTCGGGTCGATTTTTGGGTCTATATTAGCAGAGTCATAGTGTGAGCATTGCAGGTCTGCGCGATACAGGGCGTTATTGCCGCCACCAAAGTCCAGCACCCGTCCATCGAGCTTGAGCGCGAACAAAATCTCATACTGCAATGTGCGTGTCAGGCTTTGTTTCCCGACGAGCCTCGACAGGCTGAAGAACCGCTTAAGGGTCGGTTTTCTGGCAACAAATGCGTCAGCCACGGGGCGCGTCCATCGTAATCTCGAACAGGCTGCCATAGGCAAACATATTGGGAGAAACCTTGAACAGTGCCTTTTCCAAGGGCTCCATGATCAGCTTGGTCCGGCCCCTGGCAGGCAGGATCGGCTCATGGTCGACGGTATAGTCCCGGCAATTGTGATAGATGAAGTCGATCGTCTCATCATAGGACATGACCCAACGGTGCCGATCCAGAACCGGGTCCTTGTGGAACTTGTACTTGCCGGAAATGCCCTTGCCCAAAAGGAAGTTCATCCGGAACTGGATGTAGAACATATTGGGCAGCGACACATAAACCGCCCGCCGGGCAATGCGGCACAACTCCGCCAGCGCGCCATGTGGATTGTTCAGATGCTCCAGCACGTCCAGAGCCGTGACTATGTCGAACTGTCCATCTTCAAATGGAAGCTTCTCTTCCAGATTGCATTCCAGAACGCCTTCGCCGGCTATCAGGTCCGAGCCGTAATAGGCCTTGCAACCCTTCAGCATGGGTTTCAGGTCCATGGTACGGCAGCCGGCATCCATGAGCGTGTAGTCGCTGTATTTTTTATTGATGCGGTCGGCACACATCTGCAGTCGTCTTAGGGTCATTTTGGTTCCGATACTTACATTCGTGAGACGACGCGATAGAGCCGTTTTAGCTGGTGCAATGCACTATGCACGGGTCGTGCTTTGGTTCTCAAGGTTGATTTGACTTGCGCCTTGGTCTTCCAGATTCTGGATTGGACGCTGTGATACTCCGCCTGGAATTTTTCCATCGCGACATCGATCTGCGCCTGGGTCAGGTCGGGCTGGTCCGCTCCCCGATACTCCGAGCGTGACGGGAAGTCCTCGGCGGGTAAGAATCTATCCATTAGGCGCTGGTTCACCGGGTCACAGAAATCGACGGCGGCCCGTACCACCTCGTCATCTACCTTGTAGTAGGTGCCAAGGTCACTCGAGCGGGAAAGCCGTTTCAGGCAATGGACGATGAGGCGTTCATCATCCTTGGTCCGCGGGGTGGCATTCAGCACTTTCTTGACTTCGATGTACTCGCGCGAGATGGATTCGTTGATCGTCCTGTGAATGCGCTGCTCAGGAAAGTGTTCAGAATCGATGCCCGTTCGTGTCAGGAAATCGATGACGCTGCTGCGGCCTATCAGCTTTTCCTTGACGTAGGGGGAGACGATGACCTTTTCCGCTTTCAACTGGTCAGCCCATATCGAGATGATCTTGTCATAGTCTAGGCTGGGCTTGACCATTTCGAAGAACTGCTCGTCGCTGCGATAGATTTGCTTCTCACTCGCGAGACGTTCGATCTTGATGGTGTGCGAAATCGTGGAAGATAGCCAGTCGATCTGGGGCCTCAAGTGGACGAAAATTTCCACCTGTGCACCGGCCAGTAACTTCGAGAGTCTCGACGCCTTCTGCTCGTAAAGTTCCCAGTACTCCGAGACATCGCTGATATCCCAAAGCCTGGGCTGCCCCCCGAAAAGGTGTTCCGCGCTCAAGATCATTGTCTTGGCGTCTTGCTTTTCTGCCTCTCGCCAGAACTGCTCAAAATACTCTTCGGCAGCAAGAAAGGGATAGCTCGACACGCCCATGAGCGCATCCGCCATGGCATTGTGGCTGCCAAGCGCCAGCGGCATCCCGTGGTTGGTCACCATGGGATAGATCACCCTTTGATCCCGCAGCTGCTTTGTACTCAAAGTCAGGAACGATTGTATCGCCGAGGTCCCAGTCTTGGACTGACCGATATGAACGATAACTTTGGGCTTCATTTCACTTGACCTGATCGAGGGGTTTCACGAAGTCCGAAAAAGACCCGCGGTGCACGATGGAGCCTTGCTCGATGCGAACGATTTCGTCGCAGCTTTCAAGGGTGCTGAGCCGGTGGGCGATCATGATGACGGTGATCGAATGCGAGAGCCGTGCAACTTCCGCCATCACCTGGCGCTCGGTGTCCTGGTCAAGGGCACTGGTTGCCTCATCAAGCACGAGAACGCTCGGATTGTGATAGAGTGCTCGGGCTATACCGATGCGTTGTCTCTGTCCGCCGGAGAGCCTTATGCCGCGGTCGCCAACATCGGTCTGGTAGCCCTTGGGCAGGTCGCTGAGAATGAAATCGTGCAGGTTGGCCAGCTTTGCCGCGCGCTCAACCGCTGCCATGTCGATTGTATCGGGCGGAAGCCCAAGTGCGATGTTGCTGGCAACGCTCTCGTCAGCCAGGAATATCTGCTGCGGGACATAGCCCACTGTCCGGTGCCAGCCGCGCACATTGCTGCGGTCGATGCCGATGCCATCGATGCGGAGCTCGCCGGACTGAGGCTCAAGTAGACCCAGAATAATATCGACAAGCGTGGATTTACCTGCCCCGCTGGGTCCGACAAGTCCGAGCGTGGATCGCGCACGAATATCCAGCGAGATGTCCCTGATGGCGGTTCGGTTTGATTCGGGATAGGCGAAGCTGACGTGGTCCAGGACAATGTCATGCTCGAGCCCAAGCGGCTCGGCAGGCGTTAGGTCGGCCATGTCTTCCACGTGGAATAGGTCATGGTGCAGCCTGTCCAGCGCCGGGCCGTCGAACCTGAGGGCGACGACGGCCTGATAGAGAATCTGTACGGCCGGCAGCAGGCGCAGGCCAGCAAAGGCGAACAAGGCCATCACCGGAAGCGCGTTGGTCAAGTTGCCGTCGGAGCGGAACAGCAGCGTCAGGATGACGACGAGGATGCCGCCGATTGCCACCAGTTCCAGCAGATGTCGCGGCACTTCGCGGATCAGGTTGAACTGGGTGCGTAGCTTGGCAAACCGGTAGGATACGCCGTCAAAGCGCCGCAGATAGCCTCGCTCCAGGCCGCCAACCTTGACCTCCTTGACCCCGCTCAACACCTCTTGGGCAATGCTGAAGCGCTCGCTATTGGCCGCATTGCGCTGCTGGCCCTTGCGCCGCAGTCGGTCCCGAACGAGATAGTAACCTAGGCCATAGGCCCCCACGACCGTCACCACCGCGATCAGGGCGACCACTGGTTCGACGATCACCAACACGCCGACAATCGCGATGGCGATGATTGACTGTGAGATCAGTTGCAGTGCCGGAAGCAGGCTACCGTTTACCACCTGATCCACCTCCGAAAGCACGGACTTGCTCATGTCAGCGCTGTGCCGGTTGAGAAAGTAGGCATAGGGACGCCGAAGATAGGAGCCCAGCAGACGAACACTCAGGCCATGGCTTCGCATCTGCACATAGCGCAGCAGGCCGTAGCTGGTGAATGCGGTAAACATCGTGCGCAGCACGACCACGCCAAACACGCCTGCGGAGAGGAAAATGAAGAAGGCATTGAGACTGGTGAAGCCCAGCGTGTCATAGGCCAGCTTCAGCCAGGGATTGCTTTCTACGAGGCTCGGGTCCGACAAGACGGCGATCAGCGGGAAGATGGAGGCGACGCCGGCCATTTCCACCACACCCAGCACCAGCATCATACCGAGCAGCAACAATGCCTGACGCTGTTCGCGCGGGCTGAGCAGGGCGCGCAGTTTTCTAAAGGTGTCGAGCAATGGTCATGGCCGCTTGTGACTGATCGCGCCTTCATAGTCGCCCCGGCGGGGCTTCACAAGCGGGAGAGGGCATGGCGCGTCCCGATGGTGAAAACTGTGGCGAATTTGCTACCCTGGCAGAGAGACTGACCTGAGTTTGGCGGCTGGGCCTGTTGAGTGCCCGGGTGTTGTTCTCATTGTGACAAAACAGCGTTAGACAGCCCCATCTACTCGGACCAGGCGGAGATTCTCATATGTCGGACCCAGGCGAACACACTCGGGAAGAAATCACCGTTCTGGATATCGTTCTGGTTTTGTCAAAATATTGGAAGATGATCATAGCACTACCACTAGTGTGTGCCGCATTGGTGTTTGTGTATACTTATGTTCAGCCCAAAACATATTCATCTGAAATGCAGTTGAATATTGGAATGGCGACGGCTTCAAGGATTAGAAGTGAAGAGGTCGTGCGTACGGCGCTGAACAGTTACTCTCCGCAGGTGGACCTGGATGAAGTTGCGGAGGGGCTAAGTCTCTCCCCCGTGAATTCGCAAGTCACGCGGGTGCAGCTTTCCCTCCTCGATCGACGGGATGTCAATGAAGTACTTCGAGACCTGGTCGAGTTAATTGATGCTAGGCATAAACTTGCTGTTGAAGAGAGGATTGTGGCAGAGGAGGAATTGCTGGAGGCACATGATCGTCAGGCAGCAATTCTGAGGGCTGGCGTCGATGCCTTACTGTCCGTGCAACAGTCCCGGGCCAATAACATCAATGACATGGTTGGTGGCGAGACTCAGCTGCAGGCGCTGAGCAGCGCCGTCCTGGCTGTGTTGGCCCTGGACGAGAGAAGGGAGGCGATGCTGTCCTCCAGGCAGCTTCTTCCCGCGTCTATCATCCTAAGCAACCCCACGCCGCCTCGACAGGTTGGCCTGAACCAGCCGGTTCTGCTGGCTGTACTGACTGCTATCGCAGTTGGCTTTGCATTATGTTGCGTGGTCTTCGTTATTGAGGGGGTGCGCAACGCACGCAGCAACCCCAAGGAACGTTTGAAGTTTGAGATAATCAAAGAGAATCTTTTCGGCAAAGGGCGCTAGTTGGATGCAGGGCAATAGCGGCATTCATATGGCGCCTGAGAGTGTGGGGCAGCGCTCCTTTCTGGCGGTAGGCGTGGGTCCAGGAAAGGTGGTGCTAGCCCTTCTTTATGCCATGGTCTTTACGCTGGCCCCGTCAGAAGGACTTAAGGACCGCGCGAATTATCTGAAGTATGCGGATAGTGCTTCAGACTTCTTTGGTAATTATCTCGAGCGCGGGATAGACTACCTGTTGCTCAATGAGCCAGTTTGGCTTCTTCTGAACATGGCATTGGGTGGTGTTTTTACGCCTGCCATGACGGTGACGCTACTATCCGCAGTGCCAGCATTCATTGTTGCACTTTTCGCGCTTAGTTTTGCCCGTGACTATAAGAGTTTCTTCCTGGTCGCCGTAATATTGCTTTCTCCTCAGGTGATCCGCAGCAACGTAATACAAATTCGGCAAGGCGTTGCTATCGCCGTTTTCATCGCCGGTGCGGCAATTCCGTCTAGGCCTTTGAGGTGGCTGGTCTGGATGGTGGCGCCATTCATCCACTCTTCATTTTTCCTGGTTCTCCCGGTCAGCGCTGCACTAGAAACAATGACGATCATAGGACTTTCGGTTCGACTTCGCTTGGCGATCATAGTGCTCGTGATTGCCTTGCTTTGTGTTGCTATGGTCCCGGTTGCGGAATTGTTAGGGGCACGACAGGCCGTAAGAGTTCCGCGCTACGGAGATGAGGGAATTGGGCTCCCGAGCATGCTGATGTGGTCGGGGATATTTGTATTATACGCGATTCAGGATAGAGATTTCTTACAGAATAACGAATTAGGCATTTCAATGATCGTATTCTTCGTTGCTTCTTATTTTTCGTATGATGCGATTGCACGTATATTTCAGGCTACTGCTCTATTTTCACTTCTTTCTTCTGTTGATTTAAGGAGAATGTGGTGGTGGATATTTACTTTTCCGTTTGTTACATATGTGGTGGTGCAGTATGCAGTGCGGTTGAATGAGCCGGCCTTCGGATGGTGAGGCCAGCCGAACTGATCTGTGCCTTCGCAATTGCTCTAGCCACTGTGGCTCGGTCATAATTCGTCCTCGAGCATCAGTACCTGAAAGCCAAACTATGCAAAGTGAACTGCCGGCAGCCCGACGTGTGGGCGTCCTGGGTAACCAGGCCTTCTCGGTGGTTAATTTCCGCCTTCCGCTGATGCGGGAACTGGTAGGCCGGGGGCACGAGGTTTTTGCGTTGGCACCGGAATTCGGCCAGGCCGATTGTGCAACCCTGAAGGCGGAGGGCATCACGCCTGTATCCATTTCATTGTCACGGACTGGGCTCAACATCTTCAGGGACCTGACTGATCTGGTTCGTCTCAGGAAAACACTGGGCACGCTGCGGCTCGATACAGTTCTGTCATTCGCCCTCAAGCCCGTGATCTACGGGACCATTGCGGCACGTTGGGCCGGAATTCCTAATCGCTATAGTCTGATTGCTGGCTTGGGATACGCCTTCGGTGGCGGTGGCGGTGGCGGTGGCGGTGGCGGTGGCGGTGGTGATAACACCATTCGCCGCCGCGCGCTGCGCGAGATCGCTCGCAGGATGTATCAGGTCTCTCTTGCCCATGCGGATCGAGTGTTCGTACAGAATCCTGACGATTTTGATGACTTGGTCCGTATGGGTGTTGTTTCTCCTGACCGACTAGTGCGCGTGAACGGCACTGGCGTCGATCTGGGCGCGTGGCCGCCATTGGTGCCAGTCCAGTCCCCCGTGACCTTCATCATGGTCGCGAGACTCTTGCGTGAGAAGGGCGTTGAAACCTTTGCCGACGCGGCCCGACTGATCAAGACGAGGTATCCGTCCGCACGCTTCATCTTGCTCGGCAGTCTTGATTCTAACCCCAATGGACTACCGCGTCGTGACATTGAACAATGGGTGGAAGAAGGCGTTCTGGAATGGCCTGGCCATGTTGCGGTTCAGCCCTGGCTAAACGAGGCCAGCGTCTTCGTGCTGCCGTCCTACTATCGCGAGGGGATTCCTCGGTCCATCCTGGAGGCGCTTAGCAGCGCATTACCCGTCATTACCACAGACGCGCCGGGCTGCCGGGAGACCGTCATTGACGGCGTTAACGGCTGGCTCGTGCCGGCTAGAGATGTGCCCGAACTCGCCCGCGCCATGCAACGCTGTCTTGACCAGCCACAGTCATTGCGGCCCATGGGCATCGTCAGTCGTCGGCTTGCCGAGGAGAAGTTCGACATCCGGAGCGTAAATGCACGAATGATTGCAGCTATGAGCTTATAGGAACCGTCCCGGTGGCTTGCGGCGCGAATCTGGGACGAAAGGAAAACCGACATTGACAAGATGGCCACACTGGACAACACGACAAACCACCTGGCGCAGGGGAGCAGATGTCTGCTCCGGGACCGAGCGCTGAGGAGACTCGGCAAATACAGGTTCGACGGGTGAAAAAGCGCTTTCGTAGTCAATATCCGATCAGGGATCTTTCTTACGTCGTTGACCAGGGCGGAAGAACGAGACGGCACAAATATATCAGGGAACTTTCTGAGTTTCTCTTTCCGGTGCTTGCGTCCATGGCCCTTCAGGGGGTCGTCTACGTACTTGTAGTCTCAAGGGCGGGGCGCACAGACTGGGTGAATATCAACACGGCGGTGCTTACTTTGGCACTGGTGCCGATGGCCGCCGGCATGGTTCTGGCTGGCCTCCGCCGTCACGGCGCGGCCATAATGACCTCCACCATACTGGTTGTGGGCCTGTTCAGTGTCGCGGTCAGCATCTTGTCGGGCTTGCGCATTCCGGTGAGTTACCAGGCCCTTGCTGCCTGTCTGCCCATACCTGTGCTGGCCATGGCCTATGCAAATCTTGGCTTTCAGCGTACTTCGCGGGCTCGGGTTGCCATCGCCAAATTTCCCGGCGCTGATGAAGTCGCACGGGAACTTGGCAATCTGCTGGTTATCACTGATCCTCAGGAACCACTTCCCGACGTCGATATCTTGTTGATCGACCCTCGCACCAACCACAATCAGGAGTGGTCGCATCTCCTGGCAAATTGCTACTTGCGCGGCATCGAGATAATGCCTTGGGCAAGCTACCGGGAAATTCGCCTCGGACGGTTGGATGTATCTACCTTCGAGGTTTCGCACCTCGCCTATTCGCCGAGTCAGTTGATCTACGCTCGTTGGAAGCGGCTACTGGACATTCTCGCTGTCGTTGTCACCCTTCCCGTGACGCTGCCCATAGCGGCTGGTGTTATGCTCTATCTGTGTTTTTTGGACGGGTTGCCGGTCATATTTGTGCAGATTCGACGTGGCTATGCCGGGCGCCGGTTCCGAATGTACAAGTTCAGGACGATGTATCGAGGCACCGAGGGCGGTTCGACCGGCAAGCGCGACAAGCGCATCATGCCCGGCTGTCGTGTGATCCGAAAACTGCGCCTGGATGAACTGCCGCAGTTATACAACATACTGCGGGGCGATATGAGTTTGATTGGTCCACGCCCGGTGGCCGAGTACGTTGCACGTTCGAGCGCGTTGGTTCAGCCCAAGTACGAAGTTCGGTCACTCGTTCTGCCCGGCATTACTGGGTGGGCTCAGGTACATTCAGGCTATGCCGGTACCGTCGACGAAGAGATCGAGAAACTCTCTTACGATCTATATTACATCAAGCACCTGTCGCTCGACTTGGACCTTCAGATTATTTTCAAGACAGTGACGACGGTGTTGTTCGGAGCAGGACGCTGACCGGCAGTTTCGATCACCAGCTATCGGGCTACCCCTGAGTGCCCTGGCTGCACTCAGCTTCGTACTTCCGCCGCAGCTATCCGATAGCCCTGTGGTCAATGACGATGCCGGTCCACTACGATTCAAAACCGTGCCATCACGCCTTTCACCTTCCCCAGAAACGCCTCCCGTTGCTCGTGTGTGACATTGTTCATGTCATAGAGTGCGAGATATTTCGGGCGGGTCTGGAAGGTCACCCATCCCCAGCGCATCGCTATTCGGCGGGGTGGGTCGCCCATCAGGAAGGTGCGCCAGCGGTCGCCGCCATATGTGGTGACGAAGGCGGCTTTCTTGATGTTGTCCAGGCCGGGCTTGAGCCGACCGCGATCGCTGCCGCCTTCCATCGTGAAAGACACGCCGGGCAGGAAGATGCGATCAAAATAGCCCTTTAGAATGGCCGGATAGCCGTAGTTCCAGACCGGATGCACGAAAACCAGGGCTTCGGCGGCTTTGAGGCGCTCGACATAGGGTCTCGTCATGGGTGTCAGATTGTCGGGGATGCTGTGATACCCCAAGCGCTCCTCGCGGCTTAGAACCGGTGGAAAATCCTCCTCGTAGAGATTAAGCGCGTCCACATCATGTCCTGCCTTTTCCAGGCTCTCGACGGTAGTGTGGAACAGGGCGCGGTTGAAGCTGGTTTCGACCGGATGGGCGTGGATCACATGGACCCGCATCAGGCACTCTGCCGCACACTGTTGAGACCGTCGAACAGCCAGACCTTGCCGGCGTTGAAGTCGAAATCGGGGTTCTCCCAGGCGACCATCTTTCCCGGATTGAGGATGCCCTTGGGGTCGGCTTCGCGCTTGAAATCGAGCTGCTTGAGGTCGGTCCGCTTCATGCCGCCTTCCTCGAGCGTGTAGCGGTGCGGGTTGAAGACATTGCATTCATTGTCTTCGTGAATGCGGATGATCTCTTCGAGGCGCTCCTCGCTTGTGTAGCGCACCAGGGGCAGTCCGGCGAAGGTGACTTGGCCATCCTGGCGGGTCATTTCGATATGCATGGGCAATTCGTCGCCGAGAATCTCAACGATTTTGCGGACATGTTCGAGGGTCGGGTAGCGCGTCTGCAAATAGGTGATGGTCGGATCGACCTTGAGGGCGCGCAGCGTGGTGTGGTTCCAGGCCAGTTCGTAAACTGGCGGCAGGCGACGCTTTTCTTCGTCTTGGATCTGGTCGGCCCGGAAAACCAGATCGCCCTTATGGTGCCGGACGAAGAGCTCCATGGCATCGACTGAAATAGGCGCCACCATGAGGAGGACGACCGACTGCCCGTCCTTGAGATAGGGCTTGTGGCGGTTGAAATAGGCTTCCGGAATGGGCGCGGCGCAGGGCGCGACCTCCTTGACCAGCAATCCGTCTTGAAGTGCGACCGCTTCGGCGAAGGCTGCCGCATCCATGAACTGGTCGAACCCCACTATCATGTCGACCCAGTCATAGGCGGGGGCCAGCGGCATTTCGGCCTCGACGATAATGCCATTGGTGCCATAGGCATGGGCGACTTTGAGAATGTCCTCGCCTTTCAGATCAAGTTCGCGCGGCTCAGCCTCGCAGGTGACGATCTTGAGACCCAATATGCTGCCAAGATTGCGCAGCCCGCCCCAGCGCACCGAGCCGACGCCGCCGGAGCCCCCGGCGATGAAACCACCCAGCGAGGCCATGCGATAAGTCGAGGGATGGAAGCGCAATTCCCCACCTGCCGCGGCTTTGGTCTCATGATCGAGCTTTTCGAGAACGGCACCGGCCTGAGCGCAAACGCGGTCGGTCTTGATCTCGAGCACCTTGTCCATGTTCATCAGATTGAGCATGGCACCGCCCGAAAGCGGCATGGCTTGACCATAATTGCCGGTGCCGGCGCCGCGCGGTGTGATGGCCACGCCATGCTGATAGGCGGCGCGGAGTACGGTCTTGACGTCCTCGGTTGAGCGCGGCGAGACAACGACTTCTGCGGTGACGTGGTCGAGCTTTGCCTTGAGCACAGGGGAATACCAGTAGTGGTCGCGGCTACGCTGCTGGACGATGCGGGGATTGTCTTCCTGCGGGATATCACCCAGTTCGGCGCGGAAATCTGCAATGCTCATGATTGTCCCATCAAATCGTCGAGTTCCCGATAGTCGGGCAGGGTCGTATCGATCGCCTTGCCGGCGCGGATGACAGTGCGGTCAGCCTGCGGCCGCGACATTAGTTCGGTCCAATTACGGCCCCTGAACAGCACGAGGTCTGCCGGGGCGCCAGGCCCTAGCTCTGCGACATAGCCAAACTGGGCAATGGATGCGGGGTCGGCCGAAACCGAGCGGGTCCAGGCAAAGGCATCGGCCTGTGGGTGATCGAAATGGAGAATGCGGCTGCCCTCGCGGAGGACCTCGAAACCATCGAGGTCGCCATAGGCATAAAAGGGGTCCCGGGTATTGTCCGAGGCAATGGCGACCCGGACACCCGCCGCCCCTAACTCATTGAGCAAGGTCACGCCGCGCCAGCGGGGCGTCCGCACGCCGGACGCATTGTCTCGGTCCTGCAGATACATATTGCACATGGGCAGAGAGACCACGGCAATGCCGGCACGGGCAACCTTATCGATCACTCGCTTGGCCGTGTCCTCATCCTGCACGGCCAGCGAGCAGCAATGTCCGGCCACGACAGAGCCGGCGAAGCCGGTCTCGATGACGGCATCGGCAAGGCATTCAAGAGCATTGGCCGCCGGTTCGGGACTTTCGTCGGTATGGAGGTCAATATCGAGGCCGAGTTCTCCCGCCATGGTCACCAGCTTCCGCATGATGGCGGGGTTTTCCGGATGCACGGCGGTCGAGCCGCCCAATATGCCGCCTGCGGCCTTGGTGCGCTCCGCAACGGCCCGCAGCTTTTGCGGGTCGAGGATGGTGTCTGGCCCCAGAAGCCCCGCGCCCTGCAACTCGATCCGTCCCTGCCAGCGCTCGCGCATGGCCTCGAACACGTCCCAGGTGATCTCATGCTGGGGTGGTGCCATGTCGAGATGGGTGCGGATGGCGGCGGTACCATGGGCATAGGCGCAGCGCAGGGAAAAATCCATGCGCCGCTCGATATCCGACGCGGCCCAATTGGCCTCTCGATCTTCCAGAACGGCCGTCAGCGCGCCAATCCAGGTGCCATCGGGGTTCTGCTTGCGCGGCCAGATATGGCCCTTGTCGAGATGGGTGTGGAGGTCCACGAAGGCGGGCAGGACTATGTCACCGTGCAGGTCAAGACGCTGCGGCGGGGTAGCCGAACCTGAAGGCCCAATATCGGCGATGGTGTCATCGGCAATGGTGATATCGACCAGTTCCAGTGAGCCAGAGACCGGATCGCCCATGAGTGAAGCGGGAACGGCGGCATTTGCCAGGACGTAGTGGCCGTCAGCGGGGATGGGGAGGGCCATCCTCAATTCTCCCGCTTCATGGCACTTTCGTGCCAGCGATGCAGCAGCAGCCAGGCGATCAGGGAGGTGGCGGCGAAGATGGCGACGCCGGTGATCATCAGGAGGATCAGAGCGGCGTAGAGGCGCGGATAATTGAGGCGATAGCCCGATTCCAGCAGCCGGAAGGCAAGGCCAGAGCCCTTGCCTGCTGAACCTGCGGCAAATTCGGCCACAACGGCGGCAATGAGCGACAGACCACCGCCGATCCTGAGGCCAGCGGCGAAATAGGGCAGGGAGGCGGGCAGCTTGAGATAGATAAGCGTTTGCCAGCGATTGGCACCATAAAGCTCGAAGAGGTTGAGCAGGTTATGGTCCACGCTCTTCAGCCCCGCCACCATATTGGAGAGGATCGGGAAGAAGGCAACGACGAAGGCGCAGGTCAGCAGCGCCGATTGCGTGTCAGGCATGTAGATGATGAGCAGCGGCGCAATGGCGATCATCGGCGTCACCTGCAGGATGACGGCAAAGGGAAAGATCGCCAGTTCGATCCACTTGCTCTGAACCAGGATTATGGCGAGGCCCACTCCGCCGACCAGCGCGATGCCGAGGGCCAGGAAGGTGATGCGGAGCGTCACCAGAAGCGAGGGCGAGAGCGTGTCCCAGTCACTGTAAAGCGCCATGATGACGTCGCCCGGTGCGGGCATGATGTAGCGCGGCACTTGATTGACGGTGATGTGCAATTGCCAAAGGCCGATGGCGAGCGCGACCATGGTCACAGGGATGACCACGCGCAGGATCTTCTCGATCGTGCTGGTGCGCACCACGGCGATGGCGACGGCGCTGTCGGTGCCGGCTTCGGCAACATTGGCGGTCTGGACGGCGTCGGTCATTTCCCCTGCGCTCCCAGCATGATGGCATCCTGAAGGGCCCGCGAAACACGGTCGGTCGTGGCGCGATATTCCTCCGATGTGCGGTAATTGGCGTCGCGTATGGCCGACGTCTCAATGGACAGATCGGCGCAAACCTGGCCCGGACGGGCGCGCATGACCACGATACGGTTCGAGAGAAAGGCGCTCTCGAACACCGAATGGGTCACGAAGATCACGGTGATGCCGCTCTCCCGCCAGAGCCGGAGCACGTCATCGTTGAGCTTCTGACGGGTGATTTCGTCGAGGGCTGCAAAGGGCTCGTCCATCAACAGCAGGCGCGGCTTAGTCACCAGCGCCCGGGCAATGGAGACGCGCATCTTCATGCCGCCCGACAGTTCGCGCGGATAGGATCTCTCGAAATCGGCAAGGCCAACAGAGTCCAGGGTTTCCATGATGCGGGGTCGGGCCGCGCTCTTGCTGACGCCGGTCAGCCGGAGCGGCAGATAGACATTGTCGAACACGGTCGCCCAGGGCATGAGCGTTGGCTCCTGGAAGACGAAGCCGACATCGCCTTCCGGCAGGCCCCTGGCATTGATGCGCGAACTGGGCCAATCGATGCTGCCGGAAGAGGCGCCACCCAAGCCCGCAATGATGCGCAGGGCCGTGGACTTGCCGCAACCCGACGGCCCCAACAGGCTCAGGAACTCGCCGCGATGTACATCCAGCGTCATGTCCTTGAGCGCCAGCGTGCCGTTGGAGAATAGCTTGCTCACATTGCGCATCGATACCACGGTGCGCCCTGTAGCGGTTTCGGCCGGTGTGGAGGCCGTTTCCAGAACATCAGTCAAAATACCAAACCCGGACTAGGGTCAGAGCGGTGCGGGCGGGATTGCCCGCACCTCAGATCGCTGCTGCAATCGCCTACATCAGGTCCATGCCGAGGCCCTGGCAGACATATTCGGTGGTATAGGCCGTGGAGATGTTGAGGCCCGCCTCGTAGACGCCCACTTCCACCATCTTGTCGTAAAACTCGGTCCAATGGGCATCGGTCATGCAGCCAATGCCCTGGGTCTCGGCATCGCCCGACACGACGATACCGTATTCCTTCATTTTCTCGATGCCATAGGCAATCTGGTCATCGGTCATTTCCGGATTGTCGGCCTTGATCAGCTCATTGGCCGCGGCATTGTCGCCGTAGAGGTAATTGTACCAACCGATGATCGAGGCTTCGACAAAGCGCTTGGCGATGTCAGGGTTTTCGTCCACCCAAGGTTTCATGGCCTCGATGGTGGTGGAGTAGGGCGTGTAGCCCTGGTCGGCCAGCAGCCAGACATCGGGCGCAAATCCGGCCTCGCGCTCGATGGCGAGCGGTTCGGAGGTCAGGTAGCCCTGCTGGATCGCCATTTCATCGGCCAGGAATGAGGCCGGATTGAACTGATAGGGCTCGTATTTCTCTTCGACAAATTCGGGCCACTCGGTCTTCATCCAGGAGAAGTACGAGGTGAACCCGTCCGCGCCCAGAATGTATTTCGAAGCTCCGGCCAGCTCCGGAAAGGATGCGAACTTGCCTGGATGCGACATCAGGATCTGCGGATCCTTCTGGAAGATCGCCGCCAGCGTGATGGTGGGTATCTGCTCCTTGACGGCGTTGATGGCACCCGAAGCGCCGCCCATGTAGAATTGCACCTGGCCCGAAACCAGCATGGGTCGGCCCGGTGATTGCGGCCCGCCCTGCATCACGGTGACGTCGAGGCCGTATTCTTCATAGGTGCCATCAGCGATGGCCTGGTAATAGCCGCCATGTTCTGCCTGGGCGAGCCAATTGGTTGCAAAGGTGACGGCGTCGAGTTCCTGCGCCCCCGCCGGGCCACTGGCCAGCGCCAATGCGGCCAGAAGAATGGTCTTGGTGGAAATTTGCATCATGCACTCCCTGTGCCGCGATCCCTCGCCGCGGCTTGTGGATTTGACGGCTGGGGCCGCCGAAACCCTACCTTTGGCCAAGCGGGCGCATATGGAAAGCTAAAGTTTAGGCATTTTGCCAGAATGCCTGCTATGCGTGCAACGGGTGGCAATTGGGCTGGTCGGCGAGGTCTTTGCCCACTAGCATTCGCCTCGAAAAAGACGAGGCCAGATGTTTACTTCCCTCAGCCCCGCAGACATCCATCCGCCCTTCGCGTCCTATAGCCACGGCGTAGTCGTGCCGGCAGGGCAGAAGCTTGTGTTTTGTTCAGGCCAATTGGGCATTGATGCCAGCGGGGCAATCCCGGTCGATTGTGCCGGCCAGACCCAACTCTGCTTTGAGAATATTGCCGCGATCCTGGCCGAGGCGGAATTGGGCCTTGCTGACATCGTGCGCATCAACGCCTTTGTTACCGGCCGGGAGCATCTGGCGCACTATATGGCAGTCCGAAATGCCCTGTTCGCTAAACCCTATCCCGCATCGACCCTGATGATCGTTTCCGGTTTTGCCCGGCCAGAATTCGTGGTCGAAATTGAAGCCATTGCAGCCGGCCCCGCCTGAGGAACAGCAAGAATGCGCAAGATCTGGTGGACCGATTTCGCCGCTCGCGAATTCGACAATCTAGACCCGGAAAAGACCATTGCCATCCTGCCGATCGCGGCGGTGGAGCAGCACGGCCCGCACCTGCCGGTCGGCACCGACACCATCATCAATACCTCGATGATGGAATTGCTCGCCGCGCAGGCACCGGACGACATGGATATCCGCATCCTGCCGGTCCAGGCCGTGGGCAAATCCAACGAACATATCTGGGCCAAGGGCACGATTTCGCACAAAGCAACCAATCTGATCGACGCCTGGACCCAGATCGGGCTTGAAGTGGCGCGCGCCGGAGTGAAGAAGATTGTCTTCGTCAATTCTCATGGCGGCAATGAAGAGATCATGGGCATTGTTGCCCGCGAACTGCGTGTCGAGGCGGGCATGCTGGCGGTCAAGAGCGGCTGGCGTTTCGGCGCACCCGAAGGTGTGCTGAGCGATCTCGAGCGCCGCCACGGCATCCATGGTGGGGATTCGGAGACCTCGCTGATCCTGCATTTCCGACCCGACCTGGTGGATATGTCCCGCGCTGAAAACTTCCCGTCCATCGCCGCGCGCGACGAGCAGCAGTTCAAGTATCTCCGGCCCACCGGCGCCTTCGGTCACGTCTATGCCTGGATCGCCTCGGATATCAATCCGGGCGGCGCTGTGGGCGAGGCGGCCTTGGCCACGGCGGAAAAAGGGCGGCTCATCGCCGAGCGCAATGTGGCCGGCATGATCGAGGTGCTGCGCGAAGTCGAGCGCATGCCCTTGCCCGGCACCGAGCGCTGGTTGCAGAACTAAGCCAGCTTGCCATCCGCGATGATGGCGCGGACTTCGTCTTCAACCGAATCCAGGATGCCGTTGATAGCGGCTACGGCCTGATCGGCGTCTTCGGCGACAATGGCGTCAGCCAGATCGCGGTGAATGGGGAAGGAACCCAGCCCGAACGCATCGCGGTTGAAGGGCGAAATTTCGCCCCGCTCCAGGGCATGGTCCAGATTGGTGAGGATCTGCCCGTACATTGGGTTGCCCGAAGCATCATAGATGGCGTTGTGAAAGGCGTGGTCGGCTTTGCGCCAGGGGCGGCCGCTATTCACATCGGCCAGAAGGACATCACACAAGCGGCTAATCTCGCGCCGCTGATTGGCTGTGGCGTGAAGGGTTGCCTTGCGCACCACGTCGTTTTCCAGCGTGCGGCGGATTTCGAGCAGGCGCAGCAGCGCTTCACCCTCGAGCCGCACCATGGTGGGGACGAGGCCACGCGATGTCTGGACGCGGGCGGCGAGATAGGTGCCATCGCCGCGGCGGCGGCGGATGATGCCCAGCCCCTCCCAGCGATTGAGCGCTTCGCGGATCGTTGAGCGGCCGACACCCAAAGACGTGGCCAATGAGATTTCGGGGGGCAGTCGGTCACCGATCTTGAGCCCGGCGCGCTCGACCATTTCGGCGAGCGCATCCAGCACCGCCACATTGCGTGTGCGGTTTTCCAGCGGTTCAAGATAGCTCAGGGCCGTTTCCCGATTCATCGGTGCCCGTTCCTCCCGATGTGGCAGACCTTGACGCTCACTCACACCATATCTTTGCCGATTTGTCAGCCTTGCGCCGCGATAGGGGGCGATTTCAGCTCGAGCAATTCGGTCAGGGCAGAGATGAGCCGGTCCATTTGCGGCTTTGAATTATAGCCCTGCACCGAGAGACGGACGATGCAGGTGTCCTGCCACTTGAAGACAGGAACTTCGATCCCGTACTTCTCGAACAGCGTGGTGTGGATTGCGAGTGTGTCGCATTCGGGAACAGGCATGGCCACCATTTGGGGCGCACAGAATTCCGGACTGCTCAGGGGCGCCAGGCCGGTCAGGTCGCCGAGCCGTCGCGCCGTGTCCTGCGCCAGGGCATGGCAATGGTCGGCCACGGCCCACCAGTCGTTCTCCTTGCGGAAGGCTATGGCAGCGGGAACGGTCAGCCAGGGCGCCGGGTCGCGCGTGCCCCTGATTTCGATCTCGTCGATATAGGGGGAGTTGCCGAAGGCGCCTTTGGCGCCTGGCTCCTTGGAATCCTTGGTCCAGCCATGGCTGACGACCAGCGGATTGAGCAGGCCCTGCATGTCGCGGCGGGTGTGCAGGAAGGCCGATCCCTTTGGGGTCATCATCCATTTGTGGCAATTGCCGGAATAGAAATCTGCCCCGATGGCATCAAGTTCGAGCTTGATATGCCCCGGCGTATGGGCGCCGTCGATCACCGACCAAATGCCACGCTTGCGTGCCTCCTTGATCGCATTTTCGATCGGGAACAGCAGGGCAGTCGGCGAGGTGATATGGCTGAGAAACAGCACCTTCGTCCGCTCGGTCATGCCATCGATGATGGTCTGGGTGAATGCGGCTTCACTGACCAGTGGCATGGGGACCTTGACCACGACGATCTCGGCGCCCGTCTTGCGGCAGACATAGGCCCAGGTCTTTTCCAGCGCGGAGTATTCGTGGTCGGTGGTGAGGATCTGGTCGCCTGGCTTGAGGTCGAGCGACTGGGCGACGATGTTGAGGCCATTGGTGGCGTTGGGCACGCCGACAATGTCATCGGCATCGCAGCCGAGCTCGGCTGCCAGGGCCTCCCGGGGCACGCGCAGCAGATCGTGCAGCCGCCGGCCCAGGAACTCCACAGGCTCCCGCTCCAGTTCGAGTTGCCAGCCTTGATAGGCCTCGAAGACCGGGCGCGGGCAGGCGCCGAACGAACCGTGATTGAGAAAGGTGACATCCTCACGCAGGAGGAAGTGCCGGGCAAGATTGTCGGACACGGTTCAGCGGCCTTTCAGGGTGGGGTCGAGGGCATCGCGCAACCCGTCGCCAAACAGCGAGGTGGCGAGCACGGTGATGGCCAGGGCCGCCGTGGGGAACAGGGCCAGGTGCCAGTAATAGAACATGAAATTGATGCCCTCATTGATCATCTGTCCCCAGGTGGCGGTGGGAGGGGGAACACCGATACCCAGGAAGCTCAGCGAGGCTTCGAGCATCATGGCCAGGGGAATGGCCAGGACGAAGCCGACAATGATCGGGCTGATCGAATTGGGAACGAGATGGCGGCGGATGATGTACCAGGGCGAGGCGCCGAGTGCCTGGGCGGCCCGGACGAATTCCTTCTCGCGGAAGGCCTTCACCTGCGCGCGGACCAGAAGGCACACCTGCACCCAGCCGAACAGCGCGGCTATGGCGACAATGGACGCATAGCCGCCACGGGTGAGTGTGCCGAGCAGCATGGCGGCAAGCAGCGGCGGCACCACCGAGAACAACTCGATAATGCGCATGATGACCCAATCGGTGCGCCCGCCGAAATAGCCGGCCAACGCCCCCAGCGGGATGCCGATTAGCACCGAGAAACCGGCAGCGATGAAGCCGATGGAAAGCGACACGCGCGCGCCATAGACGATGCGCGTGTAGAAATCGCGCCCCAGATTATCGACGCCGAACCAATGCTCGGCCGAGGGAAAGGCCAGCGACTGGGTAAGGAACAATTGCGCCTCGGGCGGCACGGGCGTGATCAGGGGCGCAAAGATCGCCATCAGGATCAGGATGCTCATCACGATGCCGCCTGCAACGGCTGCCTTATTGGAGAGGAAGCGCTGCCAGGCAAACCAGAGCGGGCTGCGCTGGCGCGGCGGGGCGGCTTCCAGCGCCGGTGGGGTGACTAGGGTATCTGTCATTCTGCGTCTCCCACGCGGATACGCGGATTGATCAGTGCATAGACGATGTCAGAGAGGAGATAGGCGATGCAGTACATGAAGGTGATCATCAGCATCAGCGCCATTTCCAGCGGATAATCGCGCGTCTCGATGGAGGAGACGAAATAGGCGCCCAGCCCCGGCACGCGGAACATGGCCTCGACAAAGATCGAGCCGGTGGCCGTGCCAATGAACATGGGCAGGAACACGGTGACCAGCGGGATGGCCGAATTGCGCAGCACATGCTGGAAGACAATGCGGCGTTCGCTGAGACCCTTGGCGCGCAGCACGGTCACGAAGGGGCGGCTCATCGTGTCGAGCATGGCCGAGCGGGTGTAGCGGGCATAGGTGGCGACCGGGATCGCGGCATAGGCGATGATCGGCAGGATCCAGCGTTCAGGTTGCGGCCAGCCGCTGGCCGGCAGCCATTTGAGCCAGACCGCAAACACCAGGATCAGCAGCATGGAGGTCACGAAGACCGGGATGGTGAGACCCAGCGTGGCGACGGCCGAGGCGACATAATCGATCCAGCTATTGCGGTTGAGGGCAGCCGCCATGCCCAGGAGGATGCCGAGCGGGGCGCCGATGAGCACGCCGAGGCCGCCCAGCACAAGGCTGGGCACCCAGGCACGGGAGAGGAGCTGCAAGACGCTCTCGCCAGGGCTCTGATAGGGCACGCCGAAATCGAAATGCAGCACGCCCCACATATATTTGAGGTATTGGACATGGAGCGGCTGATCGAGCCCGAGCTGGGCCATCAGCTTGGCGCGCACGGCCTCGGAGACGGGCATGTCGTTGGCGTCGAACGGGCCGCCGGGCACGGCATGCATCATCAGGAAGATGATGAGCGACACCGCGATGAAGGTGAAGGCAACCGAGACCAGGCGGCGCAGGATATATCCGAGCATCAGACCCTCTCCCTCAATTGGTCACATAGGCCTCGACCCGGTGGCCCGGGGCGATGGCGACGAGTTTGGGTTCGCTATGCGGGGCAATACCCGCTTGCAGCGTGGTAAAGCGGGGCGTCTGGGCGGCAATCTGCTCGGCGGTGAGAAAACTGCGCTCGCGCTTGAGCTTGGGGTTGGTGGCCGGCACCGCATCGAGCAAGGCGCGGGTATAGGGATGTTGCGGGTCCGAGAAGATGCGTTCGGTCGGCGCTTCCTCGACCACCCGGCCGCGATACATCACGACCACGCTGTCAGTGAGCGATTTTACCGTCGAGAGGTCATGGCTGATGAACAGGATCGAGAGGCCCATCTCGGCCTGTAGCTTCTTCAAGAGCCCGATGATCTGCGCCTTGACGGTGACGTCGAGCGCCGAGGTCGGCTCATCGGCCACCAGTACGTCGGGCTCGAGCACCAGGGCGCGGGCAATGGCGACGCGCTGGCGCTGGCCGCCTGAGAGTTCATGCGGATAGCGGTTGGCATAGGACCGGTCGAGGCCGACGCGCTCCAGCCAGTCCAGCGCGGTCTCCTGCTGTGCCTTCGCGGTGCCGATGCCGTGGATATGCAGCGGTTCGGCAATGGTCTGGGTGAGCGTCATCATCGGGTCGAGCGCCGAATAGCTGTCCTGGAAGACGATCTGCATCTTTTTGCGCCAGGACTTCAGCGCCTCGGGCGACAGGGTGGAAATGTCCTGTCCATCCACCAGGATCTGACCCCTGGACACATCAGTCAGCCGCATCGCCATCATGCCGGTCGTGGTCTTACCCGACCCGCTCTCGCCGACAATGGCCACGATGCGGTTCTTGGGCAGGGCGATATTGACCTCGCGCACGGCGTGGAAATCGGAAAATTCGGTGAACAGCCCGCGCCGGCGCCGGATGCGATAGGCTTTGGCGAGGTCCCTGAGCTCGAGCGCCGGGATATCGTCGTCGCTGCCGCGTGAGGGCTCGAACCGCGCATGCAGGCTGGCGAGGAGCTGCTTGGTATAGGCGTGCTGCGGCGCATCGAAGATCTGCTGCACCGGCCCTTCCTCCATGACCTCGCCGCGATACATCACCAGCACCCGGTCGACGGTCTCGGCGATGACGCCCAGATCATGGGTAATCATGATCAGCGCCATACCGAATTCGGCTTGTACTTTCTTGATGAGCTGCAGGATCTGCGCCTGAATGGTGACGTCGAGCGCGGTCGTCGGCTCGTCGGCAATCAGCACCTTGGGCCGGCAGGACAGTGCCATGGCGATCATGGCGCGCTGCAGCATGCCGCCCGAGAGCTGGTGCGGGTAGTAATTGAGTACATCACCGGCGTTCTTGATCTCGACGCGCAGGAGCAGGTCTTCGGCTTCCTTGAGCGCGTCGCGCCTGGAGACATTGCGATGGGACTGGATCGTTTCGGCGATCTGGTGCCCAATGGTGAAGACCGGGTCGAAGGCCGTCATCGGGTCCTGAAAGATCATGGCTGCGGAGCGGCCGCGCAGTCGGGCGAGATCGTCTTGCCGCGCCTTGCTTACATCAATGCCATCGAGTTCGAGTTTTGCTGCGCTGACTTCGGCGGTTGCCGGCAACAGGCGGAGCAGGGCGCTGCAACTCACCGACTTGCCCGAGCCGCTTTCCCCCACAATGCCGAGGCTTTCCCCTTCATTGACCGAAAAGCTGATGCCGCGCACCGCGTTGATCGTGCCGCCATATTGGCGAAAGCTGACCTTGAGATCGGCAATTTCTACCAAAGCCATGTGCTGGTCCCCGAACTGATGGCGCCTCCCGACTGGGAATGCCCGGGAGGCGCCTGATTGGATCGCTGGGTTACTTCGTCAGGTGGGTGAAGAAGTAATGTCCGAGGCGATCCAGTGGGGTAAAGCCCAATGCGTTGGGGCTTGAAGCCTCGCCACCCAGTTCGCTGGAGATGATGGCCGTGGTGATCGGGTGCACCAGCGGCACGATCAGGCCCTGATCGATCATCACCTGCTCAGCCTGTGCATAGAGCTCGTAGCGGGTATCCCAATCGCTCTCTGAATCCGCTTCGGCGACCAGGGCATCGTATTCGGGCACGAAATAGTTGTGGCGCCCGCCATTGTAGAAGATGCCGTAGAAATTGGACGGATCGAGATAGTCATACTCATAGGGTGCGATGAAGATATTGTTCGTCGCGCCGCGCAGACCATCCATCCAGTCCGCGCCCGGCAACTGGCGGATGTTGACGGTAATGCCCAGATGCTCGCCGAGTTCGGCTTGCAGATATTGCGCCATGGCCGGAACGATGGCGCCGTTGTAGCCGCCTTCTTCGCGGATCCAGATTTCGATTTCAGGGAAACCTTCGCCATTCGGATAGCCTGCATCGGCTAGGAATTGCTGGGCTTTGGCAGGGTCAAAGACGGCCTGCGCCACGACATCGGGATTGTAGCCAGGATAGCCCGGCGGCAGGATCGAACCGGCCGGGATAGCGATGTCCTTAAGGACAGTGGAGGTCAGTTCATCGCGGTCAATGGCATAGTAGAAGGCCCGGCGCACATCGACATTGTTGAACGGCTCGGATTCCAGATCATAGGACAGGTAGGAGGTGGCAAATACCGCGTTGCGGCGAATGCCATCGGGGTCAGCCGACATGGCCACCGGAACCTGTCCCGTGTTGAGGAAGGAATAGTCAGCATCACCGGCCAGGAAGGCCGGCAGGCCGACTTCGGGCGCGCCCAGGGTCGGGTCGACTTCGAGCCGGTCGATCTGGGCCTGCCAGGGACCGGCATAGGTATCGGACTTGATGAAGACGACAGCGTTGTTCGACTTCTCCCAGCTCTCGATTTCGAAGGGACCGGAGGACACGATGGTGTCGACATTGAGCGCCCAGTCATCGCCCAGCTCATCCACCTTGTGCTTGGGCACAGGATACCAAAGGCTGGTGACCGAGGGCAGATAGGGCTTGGGTGCCACGGTGGTGACTTCAATGGTCAGGTCATCCACCGCGACCAGTCCAAGGGTCGAAACGTCGGCTGTTCCTTCGGTGACCTCCTTCCAGCCCTTGATGCCGCCGGCAAAGTCCCAATACCAGGCAAAGTCATAGCCAGTCGTGGCGGCGCGCTGCAGGGCAAAGACATAGTCCTCCGCAGTCAGCGGTTCGCCATCAGACCAGACCAGTCCCTCGCGCAGCTTGAAGGTCCAGGTCAGACCATCTTCGGACTGGCTCCAGCTCTCTGCGGCCATGGGCGTAAGCTCGAACTCCTTGTCGAAGGTCGCGATCGGCACCTGCAGCAATTCGGCGAAGGTCGCGCGGTCATAGACCGTCTTCATGTAGTCCATATAGGTGCCACTGGTGGACTGGCCCGGTGCCGAAATGGTCGACTGGGCCATCGCTGGCAGTGTCAATGCGGTGGCGACGGCCAGCGCGGCAGCGAGTTTGTGTGTGATATGCATGAGCTCCCTCCTTATTGCAGAGCAGTAGGCGTTCCCTGATGCGCCAGGCCCTTCCCCTCGGGTCTGGTCACTTGGCTTTGGCGCGGCCGTTGCCGCGGTGAGGCAGATCGTTCCCAAAATCTGCCAGATGACATATGTCTGACAAATCATATTTCGCTTGGCAAGCCCGGCATTTCTCCTTTGCTGTTTGACACGCGTTCTGCGTCGGCCCTGTTCAGCGCCCGAAAACCTGACGGCAAGCCGTTTCGATCGCCCCGGCGCCGATGCCGAAATGCCGGTAAAGGTCCGAAACGGTACCGGTCTGGCCGAAATGCTCGACGCCCAACGCCACGGTCCGATGCCCAAGCACGCTGCCGAGCCAGCCCAGCGTCGCGGGATGGGCGTCAATGGCAGTCACGAGCCCGGCGCGGTGCGGAACGTCTTTCAGCAGGGTCTCGACATGGCCGGTAGTCTCGAAGTCACCATGCAGCCTGGCGCGCTGGGCAGCCTGCCAGCCGGCATTGAGCCGGTCGGCCGAGGTGACGGCGAGCACCGCCACATTGCGCCGGTCGCCCCCAATGCGCGCCGCGGCCTCGATGGCTTCGCTGGCCAGCACCCCTTGATAGGCAATGACGGCTTCGCATTGCGGGGTTGGCGGTTGCAGCCAATAGGCGCCGCGAATGATCGAATTTGCCAGCGGGCTGTCAACCTCGCGCGGCACCTGATCGATGCTTCGCGTGGACAGACGCAGATAGACCGAGCCACCGGTCACGTCGCGCGGCCAGTCGGCCAGGTCCGGTCGGGCGTCGCCTGTGCGTTGCATATAGTCGAAGGCCCAGTCGATGATGACCGAGAGTTCGTCCGCAAAGGCCGGTTCAAAGCTGGCCAACCCGTCCTGCGACATGCCGATCAGCGGGGAAGCGATGGATTGGTGCGCGCCACCTTCGCCGGCCAGGGATACACCCGATGGCGTGCCCACAAGGAGGAAACGGGCGTCCTGGTAGCAGGCATAATTGAGGGCATCCAACCCCCTCGAAATGAACGGATCGTAGAGGGTGCCAATGGGCAAGAGACGTTCGCCGAACAGGGAATGGCTGAGCCCCGCCGCCCCCAGCATCAGGAACAGATTCATCTCCGCAATACCCAGTTCCATATGCTGCCCGTCAGGGGTGAACCGCCACTTCTGGGTCGAGGGGATCGCCTCCTTCTGGAACAGGTCGGCCGTCTCCTTGCGGGCAAACAGGTTGCGCCGGTTGACCCAGTTCCCCAGGCCCGTCGAAACCGTCACGTCCGGCGATGTCGAAACGATCCGGCGCGCCATCTCGCTGTCGGTCTTGGCGATCGCATCGAGAATGCGTCCGAATGCGGCCTGGGTGGAGGTCGCGCCGGTGCCGATGAATTGCGGGCCGATAGTGGGCACCGCCGGGGCGGTCAGGCGCCGGGGATTGGCTGTGTTGAAGGGGACGTTCCGGACGAAGTCGGCCAGAGCATCGGCCTGCTCGAGCCCTTCGAACTCATCCCATTCATGTCCGTCGCGGATCTTGTGGGCGGAGCGCAATTGCTCGATCTGGGCCGAGGTCATCTGCCCGGCGTGATTGTCCTTGTGGCCGGCCAGCGGCGTGCCCCAGCCCTTGACCGTGTAGTTGATGAAGACAGTCGGCTCGTCCTTGCCGGCATTCTCGAACTGGTCGAGCAGGCTTTCCACGCAATGCCCGCCCAGATTGGCCATCAGGGTGGCCAGTTCCTCATCACTCCGACGAGAGAGCAGGGCGGAGACATCGCCCTGATCGCCAATCTCGTCATTGAGGCGTTCGCGCCAGGCGGCTCCGCCCCGGAACATCAGGGCCGAATAAAGGTCGTTGGGGCAGGTATCGATCCAGGCCTTGAGCCTCTCCCCGCCAGGTTCGGCGAAGGCAGCGCGCTGTAGGGCACCATATTTGAGGGTGACCACTTTCCAGCCAAAGGCCTTGAAGATGGCTTCGATGCGATCATAGAGCCCCTCGCGGACCACCCCATCCAGGCTCTGCCTGTTGTAGTCGATGATCCACCAGCAATTGCGCAAGCCATGCTTCCAGCCTTCGAGCAGGCATTCATAGATATTGCCCTCGTCGAGCTCGGCATCTCCGGCCAGCGCTATCATGCGCCCCTCGGGCCTGTCCTTGCTGGCCCAGTCCTTGGCGCGCACATAGTCCTGTATCATGGAGGCAAAGGCCGTCATCGCCACGCCCAGCCCCACCGAGCCGGTCGAAAAATCAACGTCCTCGGTGTCCTTGGTGCGGGAGGGGTAGGATTGGGCGCCGCCAAAGGCGCGGAAATCAATGAGCTTCTGACGGCTCTGCCGGCCCATTAGATACTGGACGGCATGGAAAATGGGGGCCGCATGAGGCTTGACTGCAAGCCGGTCCTCGGGCTTCAGCACGCCGAAATAGAGCGTGGCAAGCATGGCCGCCATCGAGGCAGAACTGGCCTGGTGACCTCCCACCTTGACGCCATCGGGATTGGGGCGGATGTGATTGGCGTGATGGACCATCCAGCTTGCCAGCCAGAGCGACTTCCTGGTCAGCGCCTCAATTGCTTCAATGCGCCCAATGCCGTCACGTCCCATATCGCTCCTCCAATCGATATGTCTGACATTACGCCTTGCCCAAAGGCAGTTTCCGTCTAATCTGATCGCCATACGGGGTTTTCGGACAGGATATCAGCGAAATTGGCGCACTTAGAGGCAGAAGTCACTAAATCCAGCCTGGACCCCATCGATCGAAAACTGCTTCGGGCGCTGCAGGAGGATGGCCGCATGACAGTGCAGGCCCTGGCGGACAAGATTGGCCTGTCCGCCTCGCCCTGCCTGCGCCGGCTGCGGCAACTGGAGCGTGACGGCGTCATTTCCGGCTACAGCGCCAATATCGAGCAGAAAACGGTCGGCCTGCCGGTCTCGGTCTTCATCTCCATCAAGCTCGAGCAGCAGAGGGCGCGTAATCTGGATGCCTTTGGCGCTGCCATCAGTCGCTGGCCGGAGGTCATGGAGTGCTATCTCATGACCGGTCAGTTCGATTTCCTGCTGCGCGTCGTTTGCGCCGATCTGGAATCCTACGAGCATTTTCTGCGCGAACGGCTCACCCAGCTCGACGGCGTCGCGCATATCGAGAGCAGTTTTTCGCTTGGTGCCGTAAAGTTCTCGCGGGTCCTGCCCATCTAGACGGTGCCGCTTGACGCCCCGGTTTTTCACTTCACTATCGCCGCCAACCTGTGGCAGGGCTAGGCAATGAGCGATTTGAAACCCCCGTCCTTTGTCAGCGCGCAAATGGTGGCCGATCGGGCCGGCGTGTCGCGCTCGGCGGTTTCACGCACCTTCACCGATGGTGCCAGCGTCTCCGAGGCGACGCGGCGCAAGGTGCTCGAGGCGGCCGATGCGCTGGGCTATCACGTCAACCATCTGGCGCGCGGCTTGCGCGAGCGCAGCAATATAGTCTGCCTGGTGGTTGCGGACATGACCACGCCCATCCGAGCCCGCATGGTCGATGTGCTGACGCGCAAGCTGCAGGCCTCGGGCAAGATCACTATGGTGATCAACACCGGCACGGACACCGAAAGTGTCTCCGCTGCGCTCCGGCAAACGCTCAACTATCGGGCCGACGCCACAGTTGTGCTGTCCGGCACCCCGCCCGCATCCCTGATCGAAACCTGTCTCGCCAATGGCCAGCAGGTCATTCTGATCAATCGCGACGAGCGGCTGCAGGGCTCCAGTAATCTGGGTGTCGACAATGCCATGGCCGGGCGCGAAGCGCTTTACCTGCTGCGCCGGGCTGGTTGCCAGCGGCTGGGGCTGATCACCTCCAATGCCCGTACGGCAAGCCTGGTCGAGCGCGAGAATGTGTTCGTCGACGCAGCCAGGGAGGCAGGCATGCCGGTGGTCGTCATGGAGGCGGGGCCCACCAGCTATGAATCGGGCCGTGAGGCGGCGCGGCGGGTGTTCGGACGGTCCGAGGCGCCCGACGGTGTGTTCTGCGTGACCGATCTGCTGGCGCTGGGCTTCATGGATGTGGCGCGGCTCGAGTTCGGCCTGTCCATTCCCCAAGACCTCTGCGTCGTCGGCTTTGACGATATTGAGCAGGCCGGCTGGGCCTCCTACCAGCTGACCACCTTTCGCCAGCCGCTCGACCCCATGGCTGATGAAGTGGTGGAGCTCTTGTTGCAGCCCGCGCGGGCAGCCACGGAGCGCCGCATGATCGAGCCCATCCCGGTGTGGCGCCGCTCGGTTCGTCCTGGTCCTCGATAGGTTTTTCGAGCCGCTTCGGCACCATTTCAGGTGATAGAACGCGTTGCCGGAATGCGCCGCAGATGCACGGCTTTTCCGCCCATGTGAACGCGATTTGCAACGCCTTGCGCAAATGTTTGCACACATGTGCAAATCAATGGTGTCATCAAAGCGTTATAAGAGCCGCCTATGTACGCATTCAACGGCGCTGAAATATGCACTTGTGTGCAAGCGCTAAAAGGTATTGTCTTGCGGATGCGATAGTTGATCGCGGCAGGCTGTACCCGACGTCAAGATTGGGACCGCCTTCCGTGCGACAACGCAGTGAGGGAGGAGGCCCATGAGGTGGGCGGGCTGGTGCCGACCATGCTTGCCGCGCTGGCGTAGCCAGCACGCTGCCTCCGCAATCGGCGATACTGGTGCGCTTCCGGGAAGAGTGAGTTCCACTTTTCCAGGGCGGGGGCGTGACAAGCAAGTTAGCGCGGTGGCCGCCCCGGTCGCCATGATGGGAGAAAGAACATGAAACGTCGTGACTTCATGATTTCCGCAGCGGGTGTAGTGGCCGGTTCGGCCCTGCTGCCCCGCATGTCCTTCGCCGCCGAAGGGGTGATCGACTGGTACACCAGCTCGGACACCAACATTCTCGATTTCTGGGCCAATACGGTCAAGCCGGCCTTCGAGGCCGCCAATCCGGGCATCTCGATCAATCTGGTCGACGCGGGCGACGGCGCCGGCATTATCGCCATCGGTGAACGCGCCATGGCTGCCAAGGAGCAGGGTGCAGACCCGCAGGCCGATTTCTTCGAGTCCGGCGATGCCCTGCTGCCGTCCGGTGCCATCGAGGCCGGTGTATACACCAACATCAAGGAAGCCGGCCTGTCCAACTACGCCAAGGTCAATCCGCTGGCGATCGAGAGCGACTATTCGCTGCCCTATCGCGGGTCGCAGGTCCTGCTGGCCTATGACAGCACCAAGCTGAGCGCGGCCGACGCCCCCAAGAACTGGGATGACCTGGTCACCTGGATCAAGGCCAATCCCGGCCAGTTCGTCTATAACCGTCCCGACAAAGGCGGTTCGGGCGGTAATTTCGTGCGCCGCGCCATTCATCAGGCCAATGGCCTCGATCCTTCGGCCTTCACCGTCGACAACTACACCGAGGAATTCGGTAATGAGGCGCTGACCAAAGCCTGGGACATCCTCAGCGACATCGCGCCCTCGCTCTATGACAATGGCGCCTATTCGTCGGGCAATACGCAGTCGATCCAGCTGCTCTCGCAGGGCGTTGTGACCATGACCCCGGTCTGGTCCGACCAGGTCCTGCAGGCGATCAGCCAGGGCGTCCTGCCCGAGAATACCGGCCTGGTGCAGCTTCAGGATCTGGCCCTGGCCGGCGGCTTCACCCGCTCCATCGTCATCGAGAACGGTGTCAATCGCGACGCCTCGCTCAAGCTGGCCGATTTCATCCTGTCCGAAGAAATCCAGAGCGCAATCCTGACCGAACTCGGCGGCTTCCCCGGCGTGAGCTGGGACTATGTCTCGCCCGAGCTACGCGAGCGCTTTGCCGATATCGTGCCAACGTCTATCCCGACCTTCCCGGGCGGCGACTGGGCCGGCGCCATCAATGATGGCTGGTACCGTAACGTGGCACCGAACGTCGACCGCAACTCGTGACCGACGCAGCTCCGGCGGCACCTCGGCCGCTTATCGACAGCAATGACAGCAGGAGGCCTCATGGCCTCCTGCTCGTCGCCATCCCGGTCTTCCTGGTCGCCTGGCTGGTGATCTGGCCGATCATCAACGCCATTGGCCGCACCCTGTGGCGCCCCGATGCAACCGGTGCCCTGGGCTTCAACCTCGACAGCTATGTCTTCTTCTTTTCCGATCAGTACTCGATCAACAATCTGACGATCACCCTGTGGACGACGCTGGTCTGCGCTATCCTGCTCCTGGCGATCTGCCTGCCCATTTCGCTCTATCTGCGATTTTCGCACGGCAAGTTGCCCGCCTATGTGCAGGCCATGGCGATTTTCCCGATGTTCGTGCCCTCGATCATCCTGGCCTATGCCTTCATCCGCGTGCTGGGCCCCAATGGCATGGTCGATATCCTGCTCAATTCGGTCGGCCTGCCCAAGATCCGCACGCCCTATCTGACTCCCTGGGGGGCGGTCATCGGGCTGGTGTGGGACAATATCCCGCTGACCGTGCTGATCCTGCTCTCGGGCCTGGGCAATGTCGCCAACCCGGCGATCGAGGCGGCCCGCGATGTCGGTGCCAATCGCTTCCAGGTGTTCTGGCACATCATTCTGCCGCGCATCTCCAATTCGGTGCTGGTGGCCATTTCCTTTGCGGTACTGGGCATTTTTTCGTCCTTCACGCTGCCCTATCTGCTGGGCCCGGCTTCGCCCGAAATGATGGGCCCTTTCATGAACCGCACCTTCCGCGAGGTGAACGACCCGCTCAACGCGATCACGCAGGCGGTCATCACCTTCTGCTTCTGTATTGCCTTCGGGCTGTTCTACGTGCGCTCGGTCGCACACAATCAGGGGAAGTGAGATGGAACGGCTTGCTCCTGCCACCATTGCGGCCCGGCGCCCGCCCATGGTGCGGATACCGACCGACTGGACCGGCATTGTCTTTGCCGTGCTGCTCTCTGCCGCGGTGATCGTGCCGCTGCTGGTGGTTGGTGTCTGGGCCTTCACCGAGGTCTGGCGCTATCCCAATGTCATCCCGCAGCAATTCGGCCTGCGGTTCTGGAACCAGACCCTGACACGGGCCGACGTATGGGCGGCGCTGACCCTCAGCCTGCAATTGTCCACCGTCGTGACGCTGCTTTCGGCGGCCATCTGCCTGCCGGCCGCCTATGCCTTCGCCCGCCTGAGCTTTCCGGGGCGCAATGTGCTGTTCTTCTCGTTCCTCGCCGGGCATGCCTTCCCCAAATTCGGCCTATTGATCGCCATTGCCGCGATCTTCCTGCAGTTGAACCTTATCGGCACCTTCTGGGGCGTGGTGCTGATCCAGCTCGTGGGCACGCTGCTGTTCATGATCTGGATCCCCGTGGCCGCCTTCCAGTCGGTGGACCGGCGCATGGAAGAAGCAGCCCGCGACGTTGGGGCCGGACCCTTCCGGGTGTTCTGGTCGATCACTCTGCCGCAGGCCGGCCCGACCATCGCTGCGGCCGTGCTGCTCAGCTTTGTCGGCACCTTCTATGAAACCGAAGGCGCCTGGCTGATCGGCGCGCCGGGCATTCGCACCATGCCCGTGCTGATGATCTCCTTCATCAACAACCAGATGGTCATCCAGTATGGCGCCGTGCTCTCGGTGATGCTGTGGGTGCCGTCCTTCATCGCTCTCATGTTCGCCCGCCGCGTCATTGGCGGTGGCGCCTTCGCCCGCGGTTTCGGCGGCTAGGGAAACAAGTATGTCCGTTCTGAAAATTACCGACGTCTCCAAGATCTTCGCCGGCTCGACCGTCGCGGTGGACAAATTCTCGCTCGAAGTGGCGAACGGCGAGCTGGTCTGCCTGCTCGGCCCGTCCGGCTCGGGCAAGTCGACCTTGCTGCGCATGGTCGGCGGCTTCGAGCGGCCCACCTCGGGCCAGATGACCATCGATGGAGACGACATCACCCAGCTGCCGCCCGAGCGGCGCCCGACCGGCATGGTGTTCCAGAGCCATGCGCTCTGGACCCATATGAACGTGTTCAAGAACCTGGCCTTCGGTCTCAAGCTGCGTGGCCTGCCGCAGGACCAGATCCGGCACAAGGTCGAAGATGTTCTCGAACTGGTTGGCCTCGCCGGCTATGGAGCGCGCGGCGTCAACCAGCTTTCGGGCGGGCAACAGCAGCGCGTGGCGCTGGCCCGGTCTCTTGTGCTTGAGCCCAAGATCCTGCTGCTCGACGAACCCTTCGCCAGCCTCGACCAGCATTTGCGCGAACGGCTGCGCGAAGAAGTGCGGGATATTCAGCAGCGCCTCAAGATCACTACCCTCTTCGTTACCCACGGACAGGATGAGGCGCTGGCCATGGCCGATCGCATTGTCGTCATGCGCGACGGCCGGACCGAGCAGATCGACCGCCCGGACGTCGTTTATCGCGACCCTCAGACGCCCTTTGTCGCCGGTTTCATCGGGACCATGAACCTGATTGAAGGCGAAGTGGCCAAGGGGCGGTTTAACCGGGCCGGTTTGGCGCTCGACATCCCCATTCCCGACGGCCCCGCTACCCTGGCCATTCGCCCCGAGGCGCTGGACCTGGAAGCCTCGGATACAGGCGTCGCACAAGTGTACAGGGTGACCGATTACGGAACCCACGGCCTGGTCGATCTCGACCTTGGTGATGGCACCCGTCTCAAAGCCATGGTTGCGCATCCGGACCTGTTCAGCGCCGGGCAGAAGGTCAATCTCAAGCCTCAGGCCATGGCGGCCTATCGTGACAATGCACGCGTCTATCGGAGCTGAAATGGCCCATCCGGTGCTGGTCGAGCGGGGTGCACACCGCTCCTGGCTGAAATGGCATCGCGCGCGTCGCAAGGCCACCGACCCAGTGTTTACCGGCGCACGCATTCTCGAGGGCATGTGGCTGGGCGCCAGTGTCGAGGTCGATCTGGTGATACATGCCGATCATGGCTGCGCCGTGCTGCACAATTTCGCGCTGGAGAAAGAGACGACGGGTACCGGGCTGGTGCGCGAGACACCGGCGGATGTCCTGCGCGGCCTTCATTTGCGCGACAATGATGGCGCCGTCCTGCCAGACCGGGTGATGCTGCTCGAAGACCTCTGCGCCCTGCTGTTTGAGCAGCCACCGCGACAGGGCGCATTGCTGCAGCTCGATTTCAAGGAGGAGCTGGCGGCGCTGGACGACCGCACCATCGCCAATTTTGCCAAGAGTGTCGGCCCTGTCGCCGATGCCATCATCCTCTCCGGCGGCGATATCGGTGCCATAAGGGCGCTGTCCGATGCCATCCCTGCGCTCAGGACCGGATATGACCCCTGCTATGGGGAATCCCTGGCGCGCCTCAGGGCCACTGGCGACTTTGCTGCCTTCATTGGCGAAGCGCTGATCGCTGCGCCGCAGGCAGACATGATCTACCTGGCATTTGAACTGGTGCTTGCCGCTGAGGATGCCGGGTTCGACATCGTCGCGCCCATTCACGCAGCCGGAAAGACGATCGACGCCTGGACCATTCGCCAGGTCACCCCGGCCAGCCTCGAACAGGTCGAGCGCCTGCTGGCGCTCAAGGTTGACCAGATCACAACCGACGATCCGGAGGGGCTGCACGCGGCCCTTGCAACATGAGCATTGATTACGACAGCATACTTAAAGCGATGATTGCCGCTGCCCGCGAGGCAGGAACGCTGACCCAGGCCCATTTCAAGCGCTTTCGCGAGCTTGAAATCGGCATCAAGGGGCCCGGAGACTTCGTGTCGGACGCCGATCGCGAGTCTGAACAGCTGATCCGCAAGCGCCTTCTGGCCATTGATCCGACTTGGAGCCTGACCGGAGAAGAGTTTGCCCCGGTGGATGGCTCCGATCCCCAGCACCGCTGGCTCGTCGACCCAATCGACGGCACCACGAATTTCCTCAACGGCCAGCATTACACCATCACCATCGCCCTGAGGCGCGGCAATGAGACAGTATGCGGCCTTGTCTATAATCCGGTCGCCGACGAGATGTTCACCGCCCGCAAGGGTGGCGGCGCATTTCTCAATGGCGAGCGGCTTCAGGTCAGCCGCTCAACCGATATTGCCATGATGTGCGTCGGCACTGGCCTACCCACGCCCAACCTGTCGCTCCATCCCGGCGCCTATCAGCGCCTCGACGCCATTCGCGCGCCCATCGGCGCCGTCCGCATCGTGGGCAGCGCCGCCAATAGCTGCGCCTGGGTCGCCTGCGGGCGGCTGACCGGATATTTCGAGGAAACCGGTTTTGTCGATACGGCCGCCGGTATCCTGCTGGTCGAGGAGGCCGGAGGCGTGGTGACCGATTGGTGGGGCAGGGGCCCGGAGGTCTTTGAGCGCACCGGCTGCCTTGTGGTCGCCAATGCGGCGACCCATGCCTACCTGCTCGATCAGCTCAAGACCGTGCCCAGGAAGGACCCCAAGGCCTGATCTGGTCTACGGCATCAGCATGCCGCCATTGACCTCGATGGTCTGGCCGATGATGTAACCGGACAGACTCTGGCACGCCAGGAACAGATAGGCGCCCACACAGTCCTCGGCCACGCCCAACCTGCCCTGGGGGATCGTCCCCAATTGGGCCTTGAGCAGGTCAGGATTTGAATAGCGCTCCTGGAACGGCGTTTCGATCACGCCCGGCGCGACCGCGTTGACGCGAATGCCAAAGGAGATGAACTCCTTGGCCATGCCGCGCGTCACATTGGCGATGAAGGCCTTTGACGAACCATAAAGGCCGGCGCCGCCACTGGCACCATTCCGGGCGGCAATCGAGGTGGTGTTGATGACAAAGCCGCCGCCCGCCGCTTTCATGTGTGGCAGCGCGGCCCGCGTGGCGGCGAGCACCGAGCGGCCATTAAGGTCCATGACCGCGTCATAGTGCTCGTCAGTCATCTCCGCATAAGGCAGGCGTGCTACCATGCCACCGGCATTGTTGACCAGACCGTCCAGCCGGCCGAACGCTGCCGCGGTTTCCTCCACCGCACCGGCGATTGCCCCGGACTTGGCAGCATCGGCGCGCACCAGATGTGCCTTGCCGCCGGCTGCCTCGACGGCCTCGGCCACGGCACGGGCCGCATCCTCGCTCGAATTATAGTGCACCCCGACCATGGCGCCCTGTGCGCCAAAGGCTTTTGCCAGGGCGGCGCCGATACCGGTGGAGGCGCCCGTGATGAGCACGGCCTTGCCGTTGAGTTCGGGAAGGGTGAGATTTGCCATTGGTTGAGCCTCCTACAGTCCGTCGCGACCGCGAAAGCGGCGCTGGTAGTCTGGATCGTAAAGCGCGCTTTCGCGAAAGTCTTGTGCACCCAGCCCCTTGCCGACAAAGATGATCGCCGTGCGCTCGATGGCTGGATCGGACACCTGCTCAATACTGCCAAGGGTGCCCCGGACGACTTTCTGTTCGGGCCAGCTCGCATGGGCGACAATGGCCACGGGGCAATTCGCTCCATAAAGCGGGGTCAGCTCGGCAACGACGCGCGCGAGCGAATGAATGGCCAGATGGATTGCGAGGGCTGCCCCCGTGGCGCCGAACGCGGTCAGCGTCTCGCCTTCGGGCATGGGTGAGGCACGGCCCCCGATGCGGGTCAGGACCAGCGATTGGTTGATCGCCGGAATGGTCAATTCACGGCCCAGGGCTGCTGCTGCGGCGGCAAAGGCCGGAACTCCGGGCGTCAGCGTATAGTCAATGCCCAGCCGGTCGAGCCGCCGCATCTGCTCGGCCACCGCGCTCCAGATGGAGAGATCGCCCGAATGCAGACGGGCCACATCCTGTCCAGCCGCATGGGCGCGGACATACTCGGCCTCGATCTCATCAAGTGACAGCGGCGCGGTATCGACGAGCCGGGTTTCCGGGCCGCACCAGGCGAGCATTTCTTTCGGTACGATGGACCCGGCATAAAGGCAGACCGGGCACCGCGCGAGCAGGTCGCGGCCCCGCACCGTGATCAGGTCAGCTGCGCCAGGACCTGCGCCAATGAAATGCACCGTCATGGCTTGCTCCAGCGCCATTGGGTGATCGGCATGGCCGGGCGCCAGCCGGTGACGTCGCCCAGGGGTGCGGCCTGGGCCACCGAAAGCCGCACCAGCTCGCCGCCATGCTGGGCGTAGAGGGCGAGCAGAACCTGTTCCATTTCCAGGGTCACCGCATTGGCGACCAGTCGGCCACCTATGCGCAATGCGTCGAGGGCCGACTGCATCACGCCTGGATCGGTGCCGCCGCCGCCGACAAAAATGGCGTGCGGTGGTTCCAGGCCGGCCATGGCGAGCGGGGCCAGTCCGTTGGTGACGCGCAATTCAGGCACACCGAACTTGCGCGCATTGCGCGTGATGCGGGCCGCGCGCTCGGCATCGCCTTCGATGGCGATGGCGCGCAGGCTGGTATCGGCCAGCATCCACTCGATGCCTATCGAGCCGGAGCCTGCGCCGATATCCCAGAGCAGCTCATGCCGGCGGGGCGCCAGCGCTGCCAGCGTCACCGCCCGGATGTCGCGCTTGGTGATCTGCCCGTCATGCTCGTAAAGCGCATCCTCATGCCCCGGCGTCAGCGGCAATATGCGAGCCCCCGGCAGCGGCGCAACAGTAATGGCCGCGATATTGAGCGGATTGATATCGGTCAACGTGAAGCCATCCGCCATTTGCGAACGGATGCGTTCATACGGCCCGCCCAGGGCCTCCAGCACGGTGATGATCGAGCGGCCAAACCCCGCCTCGACCAAGAGCGCGGCCAGCGCCCCGGGCCCGTGCTCGTCCGAGGTCAGTGCCAGAATGCGCGCAGCCGGGTGCAGATGCGGACGGATCAGATCGATCGGCCGGCCATGCACGGAAATGCAGGCCACCTCCTGGATCGGCCAGCCCAGACGCCCGGCGGCAAGGCTGAAAGCCGAAGGCTGGGGGATGACGCGCATCTGCGCCGGGTCCAGATGCCGGCTGAGCGTCGCGCCCACGCCGAAGTGAAACGGATCTCCGGAAGCCAGCACGCAGACCTTGCGACCCCGCGCTGCCAGAACGGCGTCGATGGAGGCCGAGAACGGCGTCTGCCAGACATGTGTTTCGCCCGCAAGGATGGGCGCGACCAAAGCCAGGTGCCGCTCCCCGCCAAAGACGATTTCGGCCTCGGCAATGACCGCGCGGGCCGCCAGCGACAGGCTGTCCAGCCCGTCTTCGCCAATGCCGACTATGGAGAGCCAGGCTTCAGTCACGTCTCCACCCCCCTGGGCGAATAGACCAGCGGGTCCAGCCCTGGTCGAGCGATGATCCGCGTGTCCGCCGTACCGATGATGACGCAGGTGGCCATGTCCGCGGGCTGTCCGTCCGCTTCACCAAGGGGCACGACCGCAAAGCGCTCATCGGCACGTCCCACGGCGCGGCCAAAGATCACCGGCGTACTGACCGGCAGCACTTCGCGCAGGATTTTGAAGGCTGTTGCCAATTGCCAGGGTCGTGCCCGTGAAATGGGGTTGTACAACGCGATGACCAGACCCGCTTGCGCAACCGCGCGCAGCCGTCGCTCGATCACCTCCCACGGCTTGAGATTGTCCGACAGCGAGATGGCGCAGAAATCGTGCCCCAGCGGTGCACCGGCACGCGCGGCAACCGCCAGCATGGCCGTGACACCGGGCAGGATCTGGATATCGAGCCGGCGCCAGGTCTCGGGGCCGGTTTCCACCGCTTCGCAAATGGCGGCCGCCATGGCGAATACACCCGGATCACCGCCCGACACCACGCAAACCGAAGCGCCTTTGGAGGCGGCGTCGAGTGCGGCGCGCGCGCGTTCAATCTCTTGCCGATTGTCGGAGGCAATGCGGATCTGGTCAGCTCGCAGGTTCAGCCGGTCGAGATAGGGCCCATAGCCGAAAAACTGTTCGCCGGCCTCAATTGCGGCGCGGGCCTGCGGTGTCATCTGCTCCGGATTGCCCGGCCCGGTTCCGACAATGACCAGCCTGCCGGTCATGGGCGGTCTTCCCAGCCGGGCACAAGGATCAGCGAGAAATAGGGCGCCTTGTCGTCGGCCTTGTCGCAAAGAGCCATTGAGAGCCCACCTTCGGTCGTGCCGCGCTCGACATAGACAGCCTGTTCGAGCCTCCCGGCATCGGCAAGGGCAGCGCGCACCTTGGGCAGGTTGCGCCCCAGCTTCATGATTACCGCGCCATGCGTGTTGCCCAGCCGCCGCGCCAGTTCATCGCGATCCAGCGTCCCGGGCAATATGGTCAGGACATCGTCGCCCTGCACCAGCGGCAGCCCAGCCTGGGACCAGCAGCCGGACATGGCCGTGATGCCGGGAATGACCTCGGTGTCATATTGCGGCGCCAAGCGCAGGTGCAAATGCATGTAGCTGCCATAGAACAGCGGGTCCCCCTCGCTGAGCACCACAACGCTGCGTCCGGCATCGAGATGAGCCGCAAGGCGCGCGGCGGCCGCGCTGTAGAAGGCGGCAATCTGTGTCTTGTAGCCGTTTTCCCGGCGGTCGATCTCGGTAGTCACCGGATAATCCAGCGGCTCCTGGATCTGGTCCGGACGAATATGCGCGGCCGCAATGGCGCGGGCATTGCTGGCATTGCCACGTTTGGCGAAATAGGCAATGACATCGGCAGTGGCGATGGCGCGGACCGCCTTGAGGGTCAGCAATTCCGGATCGCCCGGACCAGTCCCCACACCAAACAGCTTGCCGCTCACAGCCCGTGCCTCGCCAATGCATTCAGGCATGCCGCAGTAATGGCGCTGCCGCCCAGACGGCCGCGCACGATGGCGTAGGGCACGCCGTAGGAGTTCTCGGCCAGGGCATCCTTGGATTCGGCCGCGCCGACAAAGCCCACCGGCATGCCAAGGATGGCTGCAGGTTTCGGCGCGCCGTCGCGCAGCATTTCGAGCAGGTGGAACAGCGCCGTGGGCGCATTGCCGATGGCGACGACAGCGCCTTCCAGGTGATCGTCCCAAAGATGCAGGGCGGCGGCGGAGCGGGTATTGCCAATGCTGGTCGCCAGGGCTGGAACCCGCGGATCACGCAAGGTGCAGATGACCGCGTTGTCAGCGGGCAGACGCGCCGCGGTGACGCCGCGCGCCACCATCTCTGCGTCACACAGGATCGGTGCGCCGGCATTGAGGGCGATGCGCGCTGCGGAGACGAAGCCGGGACCAAAGACGAAATGCCGGGCCGCCTCGACCATGCCGGCGGCGTGGATCATGCGGACGGCGAGCTCGGCCTCGTCATCGGCAAAGGCGCTCAGATCGGCCTCGGCGCGAATGATGGAAAAGGACTGGCGGTAGATGCTCTCGCCATCCTTGATGTAGTCATATTGGGTCATTGCCCATCCCGAAACGGGATGCCGCCTGCAAGAACCGCAGCGGCATCCAAAACCTGACGAGGCGTATCGCCCGCGCGGCCATTGATGACAAGGCCAATCCCGTCGGGTTGTCCGACAAGGGTAAGGTCGGCCGGGCGCGGATGAGCGCAGCCCTTGGAACAACCGGAGACGTGCAGGTTTTGCCCGGGGGGCAAATGCCGCGCAAGCGCCGCCGCCATTTCTCGCGCCGGGATATGGCCCGAGGCGCATCCGACCGACCCGGCGCAGGCGCTGATCCGCCAGCGGGCGTCCTCGGCCCCTGTGATGAAACCAAGAGACTCCGCCCTTGCAACCAAATCGTCCGGCGCGTTGTCGAGCAACAAAGTATGGTCTGGCGCGAGGCGCAGGGTTTGAACCCCGCAGGCCTTTGCTGCTTCGCAGAGCGCTATCAGGTCGGTACTGCGGGCGGAACCCAAGGGCAGGGCGATCGCCCTTGCATTCCCCTGTGCAAGGGCGAATGAGGAACGCCACTGCCTAGGGGGCGACACGGAACCACCTGTGGCGGGAAACAAGTCGAACGCCCGTGCCTGGGGCCCGATTGCCGCCAGCGCACCCAGCACCGCCAATGCCGTGGCGACCGCACCATCGGCATCGGTACGCTGCGGCTTGCTGCCGCCCAGAGAGATGGCCCAGCCGCTGGTGGGCAGCGCCACCAGGCGAATATCGGCCTTGAGTGCTGCCAGAGAAATTTGTCCGCCGCCGTCGATAACGACGCTGGTCTTGGGAGCAAGACGCTCCACCAGCATCTCGGCGCCTTTGCGGATCGCATCGGCCAATGGGCGCGGATCGGCCAATTGGGTTGGATCGTCGCCGGCAAGCGGAGACAGGTCGAGGTTCAATCCGACCTCGATTGGTATCTGCGCACTGACGGCCCGGGCAAATATGGGTGCGCTTTCTGAGCGCAGACCCCGCACCTGGAGATTGCCGCGCGCTGTGATCTCGAGCAATCCATTGCCATGGCGCTCGGCCAGCATTGCCAGGGTCGAAAGCTGTGCCGGAGTGAGGCGGCAGCTGACGATACGGAGGCGCGCCAGCAATCCGTCTCCGGTCTGCATGGGGGCATGCAAGGTGGGACAGGCTCCGCGCCGGTCCGGCCCGCCGGAGGCTCGGTTCAGCAAGGCGGCAGGGATGCTGTTCGGTCCTGAACTCATAATCTCCATCAGTATCAGGCCGCCCTGGCGAGCACTACTCTGGCTTGCGCAGAAGATAGGTATCCATGATCCAGCCATGGCGTTGCCGCGCAATGGTGCGCATGGCGACAATTCTCTCCGCCACGTCGCCAAGACGGCCCGCAACCAGGATTTCGTCCGGTGTGCCCAGATAGGCCCCCCAGAAGATTTCAAGGTCGGGATCGGCATCGCGGAATGCCATCTGCCCGTCCAGCATGACAAGTGTATCGGTTTCTACCGGTCCAAGCCTGCGCGCCGGGGTGATCAGGACTGGTTCGCCGATGCGATTTAGCGCAATACCATGCGCGGCAGTAAGAGCCTGGATGGCGGTTATGCCGGGGATGACCTCGACCCGGATCGGCGCGTCCACCCGCTCAAGGATGCGCAGCGTGGAGTCGTAGAGGCCCGGATCCCCCCACACCAGGAAGGCGCCGGTGCCGTCGTCCGGAACATCGGAGATCAGGACAGTGTAGATGTCGGCGAGGGACTGGTGCCAATCCGCGACGCTTCGCTCATATTGAGGGTCCTGGACCTCCCGACGGGGGACCACATAGCCGATCTGGCGCGGCTCCGCCCCGCGCGCGAAACGCGTAATAATCCCCCGCCGAATATCGGCCAAGTCCGATTTTCCGGCCTCTTTTTCGGGGATGAAAAGCACATCGGCGCGATTTATGGCGTCGATTCCTGCAATGGTCATGTGCTCGGCGCTCCCGGTGCCGATGCCGACAACTAGAATTGTCTTCATGATTGCTCCAGCAGTAACGGTTCAGTCGATAGTGCGCAGTTTGTATCTGGCTTTGATGGGCTATTCTGAATCGTCTTTTACCGACTCCATAGAGACATGGGTCGAGGTATGCGCCACATGCGGCAGGGCTGAGATTTTTTCCCCCAGCACTTCCCGATAGGCGGCGATGTCCTTGGTACGCACTTTCAGCAGATAATCAAAGCTTGAGGCGATCATATGCGCCTGCTCGACCTCGGGCAGGGCGCGTACCGCCTTGTTGAACGCCTCCAGTGCCGCCTTTCGCGTATCGCTGAGGCGAACCTCGACAAAGGCCACATGCGGCAGGCCCAGGCGTGTAGGATTGATCACGGCGCGGTATCCAAGGATGTATCCATCCTTTTCCAGTCGTCGGATACGCGCCTGACAGGGTGTTTTGGACAGATTGACCCGGCGGCTCAGTTCCGCGACGCTCACCCGACCATCGCGGGACAATTCCTCCACAATGCGGCGGTCTATCTGGTCCAATGGACTAGATGCAAGTGCTGTCATGGGGATTTGTCTCTCTTTTGGGCGCGCAACAGTTCCGATCGTCTATGCCTGGATAGCAGATCAGGTAAAACGGCTAAAGCCCTTCTGGCATCATGTGTGGAGCCATCAGGATCCAGCGCGCATGCCACAAAACTCGCCCCGCCAGCTACTTCGCTCCCGTCTCCACGCCGACGAAGCCATGCTCGTCCGTGAATTGATTGTTGAGGCCGGGCTCGATGAGGCAGGGCGCGAACGGATATCACGGCGTGCCGCCGACCTTGTTCAGGCGGTTCGCGACAGCGCCAAGCCGGGGTTGATGGAGAGTTTCCTGGCCGAATATGGCCTCGACAGTGAAGAAGGGCTTGCGCTGATGTCGCTGGCCGAGGCGCTCTTGCGCGTACCGGACAGCGAAACCATTGATGCCCTGATCCATGACAAGGTCGGCGGTGCGGACTGGGCTCGGCATTTCGGTCACTCGGACAGTCCCCTGGTCAATTTCTCCTCCTGGGCGCTGAACCTGACCGCAGAAGTGCTCGGCGATCCCGAGATTGCCCCGCGATCCGCCCTGCACCGGGCGGTGGCACGCCTGGGTGAGCCGGTTATCCGGACGGCGGTGGGCCATGCGATGCGGCTGATGGGCAGTCAGTTCGTGTTTGGCCGTACGATCAATGAGGCCGTCGCCCACGCCCGCAAACCGGAGTCTCTGGGATATCGATATTCCTACGACATGCTGGGGGAGGCGGCGCGCACTGCGCAGGATGCAGAGCGATACTTCGACGCCTACCTCAAAGCGATCAATGCCCTGGCGCCGCACTGCATTCATGGCTCGGTCCGGGACAATCCCGGGATCTCGGTAAAGCTCAGCGCCCTGCATCCGCGCTATGAATTCGCCCAGCGCGACCGTGTCATGACCGAACTGGTCGACGTGACCCGCAGGCTGGCCCTTGTGGCTGCCAAGGCCAATATGGGCTTCAACATCGACGCCGAGGAGGCTGATCGTCTGGACCTCTCGCTCGACGTGATCGAGGCGGTGTTGCAGACGCCCGAACTGGCCGGCTGGAACGGCTTCGGCGTGGTCGTGCAGGCGTATGGCAAGCGCGTCTTGCCGTTGATCGACTGGCTGGAGGACACGGCCGCCCGGCTCGACCGGCGCATCATGGTGCGGCTGGTCAAGGGCGCCTATTGGGACGCCGAAATCAAGCGGGCCCAGGTCCTCGGCCTGCCGGGATACCCGGTCTTCACACGCAAGGCTGCAACCGATGTGAGCTACATCGCGGCGGCCCGCAAGCTGTTCATGGCGGAGCATATCTACCCGCAATTTGCCACGCACAATGCGCACACGGTCGCAGCGGTACTGCACCTGGCCGAGCAAGCCGGCTGCTCCCGGACCATGTACGAGTTCCAGCGCCTGCATGGCATGGGAGAGCAGCTGCACGATGTGCTGCGCAAGCATGAGGGGACGACGACGCGCATCTACGCACCAGTCGGCGCCCACAAGGATTTGCTGGCCTACCTCGTCAGGCGCCTGCTGGAGAATGGCGCAAATGGCTCCTTTGTTTATCAGATCGCAGATGACGACATTCCGGCAGAAACAGTGGCGGAGGATCCGATCGGCAAGCTCCTGGCACTGGACGGTGCCATTGCAAACCCGGCTATCCCGCAGCCAGCCTCCATTTTCGGCAATCGCCGCAATTCCGCCGGACTGGACCTGACCGACCCGGTCGCCTTCGAGGAGATGGAGGCGGCACGCAATGCCTTTCGGGTCCATCAGTGGAAGGCGGGTTGCCTGGGCGCAATGAGTGGAACTGGCGGGGAGACAAGAGCGGTCATCAATCCTGCCGATCACGCCGACCAGGTGGGTTCGGTGACCGAGGCCAGCGCAGCGCAAGTCGAACAGGCGCTGACTGCGGCCGGGGCCAGCAATTGGTCCGAGCGCCAGGTGATGGAGCGCGCCAGCCTGCTGCGGCGTGTGGCCGATCTCTATGAGGCCAATGGCGCCGAATTTTTCGCGCTGCTGGCCCGCGAGGCAGGCAAGAGCTGGGCCGATGCCATTGCCGAATTGCGCGAAGCCGTCGACTTCCTGCGCTATTATGCCGATGAGGCCGAGGGCCTCAGCGCACCGGCCCGTGGTCCCTTTGTCTGCGTTTCGCCCTGGAACTTTCCTCTGGCGATCTTCACCGGACAAATTGCTGCCGCCCTGGTGGCGGGCAATCCGGTGCTGGCCAAGCCCGCGCCGCAAACCCCGCTCATCGCCTGGCGGGCCGTGCAGATCATGCATGAGGCCGGCATACCAGTTGATGCCGTCCAGCTTCTGCCGGGTGGCCCGGAGGTGGGCCGGCTGCTGACCTCCAATCCCGGCGTGGCTGGGGTCGCCTTTACCGGTTCATTGCCAACGGCCCATCACATCGAGCGGGCCATGGCCGAAAACCTCTCGCCAACCGCTCCGCTGATTGCAGAAACCGGCGGCCTCAATGCGATGGTGGTCGATACCACCGCCCTGACCGAGCAGGCGGTGCGCGATATCATCGCTTCGGCCTTTCAGTCGGCAGGCCAGCGCTGCTCTGCACTGCGCGTCCTCTACGTTCAGGAGGAGGCCTATGAACGCACCCTCGACATGCTCATCGGTGCCATGAATGAACTCAGGCTGGGCGACCCCTGGAGCCTGGCAAACGATATCGGCCCGATCATCGATGCGGCAGCGCGAGGCAAGATCGAGGCCTATGTTGCGGCGCGGCAGGACCGGGTAGTGCACCAACTGGTGGCGCCTGATGGCGGCACATTTGTTGCCCCGACAGTGCTCGAAGTGTCCGGTGTGGAGGAGATGCCCGAAGAAATCTTCGGACCGGTGCTGCATGTCGCGCGCTTCAAAGGCGACGAGCTCGACAAGGTTATCGCGGCCATCAACAATTCGGGCTATGGCCTGACGTTCGGCATCCATACCCGTATTTCCTCTCGCGTGAAGCGGCTGGCGAGCGCCGTCCACGTGGGCAATATCTACGTCAACCGCAACCAGATCGGCGCCGTGGTGGGCAGCCAGCCATTCGGTGGTGAGGGCCAGTCCGGCACAGGTCCCAAGGCCGGCGGCCCGCACTATCTGCCGCGCTTCGCACAGGGCGGCTCATCATTGCAGCAAGGCGCTCTCGACCTGCCGGGACCAACTGGTGAGAGCAACAGGCTGAGTGCCTTTGCGCGCGGCACGCTGCTTTGCCTGGGACCAACGGCGGAAGACCTGGACGCACAGATCGAAATGGCCAAACAAGGCGGCTGTTGCTTTGAACGCGGTGATGTGGATTTGGAGCGGCTGCGGGTGGGAACAGGCTTCGATGCCGTGGCCTGGTTTGGTGACACCGAGCAGCTCAAGGCCATTCGCCAGGCACTGAGCCAGCGGGCCGGCGCCCTGCTGCCCCTGTTGTCAGGGCCGGGCGATATCGGTCGGCTTCAACTCGAGCGCCATGTTTGCATCGACACCACTGCCGCAGGTGGCAATGCCTCACTAATGGCATCGGCACTCTAGGCGCAAACCCGGCTCCGGCCTGTCCCTGCAGGCGTGGCCGGCCCCGCTCTCAGCCGCCTTCAGCCCTGTGCGACCAGCACTGCCAGCTTGGCCGGCACCGAGAGTGTGTCACGCACCATTTGCACGCGGTCGGGTGTGTAGTGGCCCGCGACGTCGAGGATGTTCATTGTGGCAACCAGCTCGTCGCCAATGATGATCGGCATGTTGACCACGGACTGGCAGCCAAGCTGGTTGATCAGCTCGTGGTCGAAAAAGACCTTGGCGATGTCCTCGATGGAGTTGGCGACGAAATATTCGCGCTGCTTGTGCACGATGTCGAACCAGGGGCCGTAATTGATGGGCTTGGTGCCCGAGGCCGGATAATTGACAGGGTCGCTGGAATAGGCGCGCCGCGCCACCTCGGCCGCCATATCGACGGTCATGATGGTGAAGAGCTTGGCACCCACCGTGGCCTGGGCGAGATCCTGCAGGGCCCTGTAGGCCGTGTCGGCAGATTTGGCAGTTGCGATAGCGGCGTCGAATGCAGCGAGGGCGGCGGTGGTCATTCTAGTGATGGTCCTTGATGGTCTAGCTGGCGAGCGTGGAGGCACCGGTCCCCGTTTCGGTCGCCGCGAGCAATTCTCGCGAATAGGGTTCCCGCAAATCGCCGGATTTGAGCTGTGCCACATCGGCGATCTCGACGATCCGGCCATGGCGCATGACCGCCAGCCGGTCGCAGAGAAAGCTGACAACGGGCAGGTTGTGGGTCACCAGGAGATAGGTGAGGCCCTGCTCGCGCCGGAGGCGCTTCAGGAGGTTGAGGATTTCGGCCTGAACGGAAACGTCGAGCGCCGAGGTCGGTTCGTCCAGCAGCATCACCTTGGGCTCAAGCATCAGGGCACGGGCAATGGCCACGCGCTGGCGCTGGCCACCTGAAAGTTGGTGCGGAAAGCGGAAGCGAAAGCGTTGGTCCAGACCGACCGCGGTCAGCATGGCTTCCACACGCTCGCCCCGATTGGCGATGCCGTGAATGGCCAGCGGTTCGGACAGGGCCGCGTCAATGGTTTTGCGCGGGTGCAGCGAGCCATAGGGATCCTGGAACACCATCTGCACCTGTCGCGACACATTGCGATCAACATGGTGGCTCCTGGGCTCGCCCATGACGGAAATGCCGCCCGTCCAGTCCGGGGCGAGCCCGGCAATGGCGCGCAGAATGGTGGATTTGCCAGAGCCACTCTCGCCAACCAGGGCGAAACTCTCGCCCTCTGGAATGGAGAGGTTCACATCGAAGACGACCTTGGTGTCGCCATAGGCAATATCGAGATTTGTAAGGTCTATGACGTTCATGTGCCGGCCCATTGCGTGCGGTCGAGCACGGGAAGTTCGTCGCGGGTTTCGTTGATCACCGGCATGGCGGCAAGCAGGCCCCTTGTATAGGGGTGCTGCGCATTCTCCAGCTGCCCGGCGGCGCATTCCTCGACAACACGGCCCGCATTCATCACCAGGATGCGGTCGCAATAGCGACTGACCAGGTTAAGGTCGTGGCTGATCAGAATCAGCCCCATACCCTTGTTGCGCACCAATTCGTCGATGATGTCGAGCACCTGGGCCTGCACCGATACGTCGAGCGCCGAGGTCGGTTCGTCGGCGATCAGCAGTTCCGGCTCGGGGATCAGCATCATGGCGATCATGATGCGCTGGCCCATGCCGCCCGAGACTTCATGCGGATAGAGCTTTGCCACCCGCTCGGGATCGTTGATGCGCACGGCATGCAGCATCTCGATGATGCGGGCCTGCACGTCGCGGCGCGGCAGTTTCTGGTGCGTCACCAGCGCTTCGGCAATCTGCTCACCCACGGTCATCACCGGATTGAGCGAGAATTTCGGGTCCTGCATGACCATGGAAATGCGGGCGCCACGAATGGCGCGCATCTGCTTTTCGCTCTGGGCGAGAAGGTCCACGCCGTCGAATTCGAGCCGGTCGGCCGTGACCTCGCCGGGCTTGCGGATGAGCTTGAGGATCGAGCGGCCGGTCATGGATTTGCCTGATCCGCTTTCGCCCACAATGCCAAGGCGTTCGCGTCCAAGGGTGAAGCTGAGGCCCTTCACCACTTCAACGCGACCGGTATGGGTGGGGAAGCTGACACGCAGGTTTTCGACCGTGAGCAGGGGGGAGGTCATCAGCTTTTCCCTTCACTCTTCGGATCCAGAACGTCGCGCAACCCATCGCCCAGGAAGCAGAAGCCCAGCGACACGATGATGATGGCAAAGCCCGGCATGGTGGCAACCCACCATTGATCCAGAATGAATGTGCGTCCGCGCGATATCATCGCGCCCCATTCGGGCAGGGGCGGCTGCGCACCGAGACCGATAAAGCCGAGCCCGGCCGCGGTCAGAATGACCCCGGCCATGTCCAGCGTGACGCGAATGATCATCGACGAGGTACACAGCGGCAGAATGTGCTGGACGATGAGACGGATGGGGCCACCCCCGGCAAGTTGCACAGCCTGGACATATTCGGCATTGCGGATGGTGAGGGTCTCGGCGCGGGCGATGCGGGCGTACGCCGGCCAGGACGTGATGGCGATGGCGATGATGGCATTGTTGATGCCTGGGCCAAGCGCGGCCACGAAGGCCAGGGCCAGGATCAGCTTTGGGAGCGAGAGGAAGATGTCGGTAAAGCCCATCAGGATGCGATCCACCCAGCCGCCGAAATAGCCTGCAATGGCGCCGATAAGCAGGCCCAGCGGCGCCGAGATCAGGGCGACCAGCAACACGATGGTCAGCGTGATCTGGCTGCCCCACACCACGCGGGAGAAGATGTCCCGGCCCAGCTCGTCCGTACCCATCCAATGCGTCGCTGAGGGAGGCATAAGCCGGTTGGCCAAGTCTTGCCCCACAGGGGAATAAGGCGCGATCCAGGGCGCGAAGGCCGCCGTCAGCAGCAGCACGAGAATGATCACGCCCCCGAGTACGGAAAGCGGGTTGCGCATCAGCGCGGTGAACACGCGATAGGCGCGCCCCACATTGGCCTGCAGGCGGGAAGTCGGGGAATCGGCAAGCAGCCAGTCGCGGGTGCTCATCAGCGGGCCCTCGGGTCGAGGACGCGGTACAGCACGTCCGAAACTTTGTTGATGACGATGAAGACGGCACCGATCACCAGCGTTGCCCCGAGCACCGCGTTCATGTCGGCATTGAGCAGGGCAGTGGTCAGGTAATTGCCGATGCCCGGCCAGGAGAACACGGTCTCGATCATGACCGAGCCTTCGAGCAGACCTGCGTAGGAGAGGCCGATAACGGTGATCAGCGGCACGCGGATTGGGTTGAAGGCATGGCGCCAGATGACGACGCGTTCGGGCACGCCTTTGACCCGGGCGGTGGTGACGAATTCCTGGCTAAGCTGGTCGAGCATGAAGCTGCGCGTCATGCGGGCGATGTAGGCGAGGCTGAAAAAGCCCAGTACGGAAGCAGGCAGAATCAGGTGGCTGACGGCGTTCCAGAAGATGTCGACTTCGCCTCGCAACAACGAGTCGATAAGGATCATGCCGGTGACTGGCTGCACCAGCCCGTCATAGAAAATATCGAGCCGCCCGGGTCCGCCCACCCAGCGCAGGCGAGCGTAGAATATGGCAAGACCAACCAGGCCCAGCCAGAAGGCCGGCACCGAATAGCCGAGCAGGCCGACTACGCGAATGATCTGATCGAGCCATGACCCCTGCCGGGCTGCGGCTGTGACGCCGAGCGGGATGCCGATGGCACAGCCGATCAGGATGCCCAGTGTGGCCATCTCGAACGTGGCCGGAAAAAAGCGCGACAGGTCCTCGATCACCGGCCGGCCGGTCGAGACCGATATGCCAAGGTCCCCTGTGAACACATTGCCCACATAGGAAATGAACTGCATCCAGAGCGGCTGATCGAGCCCCATGGCGATTTTGGCGACGTCATATTGTTCCTGCGTCGCCCGGTCTCCGACCACGGCGAGCACAGGGTCGATGGGAATGACCCTGCCGATAAAGAAGGTGATGGCGAGCAGGCCCAGGAAGGTCAGAAAGAGCGTGACGACGAAACCGCCCGTTGTGGAAAATCCACGAACGATACGTCTGCTTGCAGCACCAGGTGCCGGCTCCGGTCTTGCGCTCTGCTGATCAATCGCCACTCAAAATCCTTTCGGAGAAACAAGCTCTTATGGCCACCGGCCAGATGCGCCGGCGGATCGCAAAAGCTTCACATTTCGCTTTCACCATACAAGAAACTTTGCTTATATCAAAAAAATTTTGGTGGAGTGGGCAATGGCCGAGGCATTGGCGAAGGCAGAGGAGGGGCACCCCAAGGTGGGGGCGCTGATCCGTGCGCGTCGCCGTCAGCAGCACATGACCCTGATGGCGCTGGGAGAAGCGGCGAACGTCTCTGTGGGCTATCTCAGCCAGGTGGAGCGTGACCACGCCACGCCCTCGCTCGGCACGCTGGCGCAGATCGCGCGGGCGCTTGGCGTCACCATTGATTATTTCGTTTCGGCGCCGGCAGCCCATAACGCACTGACGCGGGCAGGGGAGCGCAACCGCTTTTCGCTTGATGGCTCCTCGATCATCTACGAGCGCCTGGGTGCGGACTTTCCTGGAAACCAGCTCTCGAGCTTCCTCATGACCGTGCCCCCCGGCTATCGCTCGGAGACCGTGGCGCACGAGGGCGAAGAAATCCTTTTCGTTCTCGAAGGAGAAATCACCCAACGCCTGGACGGCGAGGAAATGGTGATGAAGGCAGGAGACAGCCTGCACTTCCGCGGCAATCGTCCCCATTCCTGGTCCAATCACACAGATCAGCCTGCTCGTCTTCTCTGGACGGGCACGCTGGCTCTCTTTCGCTCGACGGCCCGGCCGCGTCCGGTCGTCGCGAAACCCAAAGCCGGCGCCAACAAGCCGGTTCGCAAGAAACCCAATCCCAAGGAGAAACGCACATGAAGCTCTTCCGCGCTGCCCTTCTGGCATCCGCGCTTGCCCTGCCGCTGGCGGCGGGCGCTGCCTATGCCGCGACACCGGCCGATGCCCTAGTCATTGCCCAGAACATCGACGATATCGTCGCGCTGGACCCGGCCCAGGCCTATGAATTCTCGGCCGGCGAGATCAATACCAATGTCTATGATCGCCTCGTGCAGTATGAGGCCGAGGACACGACCGTTCTTGCGCCGGGCCTTGCCAGCGAGTGGACTGCAGATGAAGCGGCCAAGACCATAACCTTCACCATGCGTGACGGCGCAACCTTTGCCTCGGGCAACCCCGTCCGCGCAGAAGACGTGCTGTTCTCGTTCAAGCGCGTCGTGACGCTGAACCTCACCCCGGCCTTTATCCTGACCCAGCTTGGCTGGAGCGCCGACAATATCGACGAGATGGTCACCGTCGATGGCAACACGGTCACCATCAAGTGGGATGGCGATTTCGCTTCAGCCTTCGTGCTCAACGTGCTGGCCTCGCGCCCGGCCTCGATTGTCGACGAAGTGCTGGTCAGCGAGCACATCGAAGGCGACGACTGGGGCAACGCCTGGCTCAACACCAACTCGGCCGGTTCCGGCCCCTTCGTGCTGACCGACTACCGCCCGGCCGAACTGGTCCGCATGACCGCCAACGAGAACTATTTTGACGGCGCGCCGGCCATGAAGCAGGTGCTGATCCGTCACGTGGCGGAAGCGGCGACCCAGCAGCTTCTGCTGACCTCGGGCGACGTGGATATGGCCAAGAACCTGACCCCTGATCAGATTGCTGGCCTGGGCGAAGGCGTAAAGGTTGAAGCCTTCCCGCAGGCCGCGGTGCACTTCCTCTCATTCAATCAGAAGACGGAAGAGCTGACCGATCCCGCCGTGTGGGAAGCCGCACGCTATCTCGTCAACTATGACGGCATGACCGAGAGCTTCCTCAAGGGTCAGATGGAAAAGCACCAGGCCTTCTGGCCCAAGGGCTTCCCCGGCTCCTATGACGAAACGCCATATAGCTACGACGTTGAAAAGGCCAAGCAGATCCTGGCCGATGCCGGCGTGGAAACCCCGATCAATGTCACGCTCGACGTGATCAATGCGGCCCCCTTCACCGATATGGCCCAGTCGCTGCAGGCCGGTTTTGCTGAAGCCGGTATCAACTTCGACATCCTGCCCGGCACCGGCGCCCAGGTGATCACCAAGTATCGTGACCGCACCCATGAAGCCATGTTGCTCTATTGGGGTCCGGACTTCATGGATCCGCACTCCAACGCCAAGGCCTTCGCCTACAATTCGGACAATTCGGACGACAACTACACGGCAACCACCACTTGGCGGAATGCCTGGGCCGTGCCGGAAGAAATGAACGAGGAAGTGCGCGCGGCCCTTGCCGAGTCCGATCAGGCCACCCGCAACGAAATGTATGTCGAGTTGCAGAAGAAGGTGCAGGCCGAAAGCCCGATCGTCATCATGTTCCAGGCCCAGCTGCAGATCGCCATGGCCGAAAATGTGGACGGCTATGTCAACGGGTCCAACTCGGACTTCGTTTACTACCGCCTCGTGACCAAGGACTGATCGGTCGCCATTGTTTCGACGGCCCTGTCCCTCGGGCCGTCGATCGCGGAGCCGGGCAACTCCTCCCGCCCGGCTCCGCCGCTCTTTCCTCTCAGGACAGTGTTCATGAATTCCACGCTTGCCACCCGCATGGAAAACCTCCGTGCCCGCATGGCTGAGACCGGCACCGATCTGGTCGTGATCGGCCCCTCGAGCCACATGCGCTATCTGGCCGACCTCTCGCCCCATGGCGATGAACGCCCGGTGATGCTGATGATCAGCCGAAGCTTTGCGGGCTTCCTGATGCCCGTACTGAACGTGGATTCTTCGCGCCAACACACGGACTTGCCCTTCTTTGCCTGGGCCGATGCCGATGGCCCGGATGCGGCACTGCAAGAATTGCTCACCGCGACCGGTATCGATCGGACAGCGCCTTCCATCGTGCTGGACGAGACCATGCGCGCCGATTTTGCGCTGCTGGTGCTCGACGCGCTTCCCGGCGCCAAGCGCCGCTTCACCCACGACACAGTGGGCTATTTGCGCTCGCGCAAGGACGCGGACGAGTACAATCGCATCAAGGCTGCGCATCTGCTCAATGACCAGGCAGTCGAGACGGCCTTCGCCGCGCTCAAACCCGGCATGACCGAAATCGAAGTCGCCGGACTGATCGATGACTTCTACCTCGCCAATGGCGCCACGACCGTGTTCTGCTCGGTCTGCTTCGGCCCCAATGGCGCCTTTCCGCACCACCATACCGGTTCGACCCAGCTCAAGCAGGGTGATGCGGTGCTGATTGATACTGGCTGCCGTTTGAATGGCTATCCCTCGGACATGACCCGGGTGGGCTACTGTGGCTCGCCGCCCGTGGGGTTTGAAGAGATTCACGCCATCGTTGATCAGGCCGTCGAGGCGGCGATTGCGGCTGCGGTGCCAGGCGCAAAGGCGTGCGATGTCGACAAGGCGGCACGCGATGTCATCACCAAGGCCGGCTATGGCGACAAATTCCTGCATCGTACGGGCCACGGCCTGGGCATCGATGTGCACGAGGCGCCTTACATCACCGCCTCCAGCGGCACCGTGCTGGACGAAGGCATGGTGTTTTCCATCGAACCGGGCATCTACTTGCAGGGCCGCTTCGGCCTGCGGCTTGAGGAGATCGTCATCATCCGCGACGGCAAGGCGGAAATCTTCTCCGAAATGTCGCGCGCGGCCGCAGTAACCGGATAGCGATCCCCTGAGACTTGAGCCCCCCAAACGCCCGCGCCAGCGGGCGTTTTTGTATCTGCGCCGACCGCTCTTGACATTTATTCAACCGATCGGTATTTAACTAAACAGTGTTATACAAAATGGTTGAGGATATGGCTGATCCACTGAGCACCACGCTTGCGGCCCTGGCCGACCCGACACGGCGGGCCATTCTGGCTCACCTTTCGGCCGGAGAGGCGAGTGTGAACGAACTGGCCGAGCCCTTCGACATGACGCTGGCTGCCGTGTCCAAGCACATCAAGGTGCTTGAGAATGCGGGGCTCATTTCAAGAGGGCGGCAAGCCCAATACCGTCCCTGCAAGCTGGAAGCGGCTCCGATGCAGGCGGTGGCCCATTATCTCGAAACCTATCGCGGCTTCTGGGAACAGAACCTCGATCAACTCGACGCCTATCTGGCGAAACTGCAAACCCCACCATCAGACAGCAAGAATTGAGGATACCTCCGATGAACGAGCAGACCTTCGTCAACCCATTCAAGACCGAATTGCCGGATGATGAGCCGCTCATCATCATGTCCCGCACCTTTGACGCGCCGCTGGAACTGGTGTGGAAGGTATGGACGGAGAAGCAGCACGTCGCCGTCTGGTGGGGCTTCGGCAATAATGAAGTGATCGACTACGATGTGCGCACCGGCGGCAAATGGCGCATCGTGGGCATCTCGCCCGACGGGACGCGGTGGACGATGTTCGGCACCTATCTCGCAGTCGAACCCAAGACCATGATCCGCAATACCTTCGTGGTCGAAGGCATGGGTGAGGAAGACGAACGCTATTACGAAGAGCACCATTTCGAGGAGCGCGACGGCAAGACCCATTATCGCTCCGTTTCGAACTTCCCCGATTTCGAGATGCGCAACGGGGTTGTCGACTCCGGCATGGAATGGGGTGCCAATGTCTCCATGGTCCAGTTCGACGAAATCCTCGAACGGCTCAAGGCCGAGGGCTGATCAGCCGGCCTCAAAGCGCGTGGCGCGGTATTCGAGCGGCGCCGCGCCACGTTTTCTCCGGAACACCTTGGCGAAGTAGTTCGCGTTGGCAAAGCCGGTCAGCCGGGCGATTTCGCCAACGCCCATCTCCGTGGCCAGCAACAGGCGCTCGGCCCGTTCCAGCCTTCGGGCGAGCACGAATGCCGAGGGTGACCGACCAAGCGACACGGTGAAGCGGCGCACGAAATGGGCGCGGCTCATTTCGGCAATTTCTGCCAGGCGCTCCACTTGAAGAGTGGATGAGAGGTTATCGTCCACAAAGGCAACCACACGCTCCATTGCAGCGGGCAGCTTGACGTCATCCGGTGTCCTAGCGCTGAAAGCGCCGTCGTGCAGGGCCGCCATTGCGGCATATCCCAGCACCGAGACCTGGCCGGGTGTCGGGTCCGCTGCTGTCAGTACGTCCAGCGCGGTGGCGGCCAGCCGGTCGACCTGGGTCGCCTCCAGCGACAGCACCGGGCCGGTTGTATCGAGAATTTCCCGCGCCAGTCGCAAGGCTTCCCGGCCATTGAGCAGCAGCCAGAAATACTCCCAGTGCCCGCCACGCTCCAGATAGTAGTTGTGGGCATGCGGCATGGTCACCAGCATGGTCTGGCCCGGGGTGAGGCGGTGTTGCACGCCAGCATAGTCGAGGCGTCCTTCTCCCAGCGTGGTGTGCTGGATGACGAGGAATGGCGCCGTGCCACGCTTCATGCCATCCCAGGAATACACCTCGTTGCGGCGTTGTTCATATCCGGCACTCACCACCATGCAATGCAGCGGCGCGGCGCTGCGCTGTATGGTCAGGCGGCGGATATCGAAACCGTTGCTGAGAAGGGTGGTGAGCACAAAATTACCCGCATTCGCACAAGCTTTCTCTACAACAAACCAGTGCACGGGGCTAGGTATTGCGCACAGACTGTTAGCGCTCAGAGGCGCGCGGGAGGGAATATGTCATTCAAGGTCACCGTGATCGGCGCTGGGTCGGTCGGCTTCACCAAAACCCTGATCTCGGACCTGCTCAAGGTGCCCGAATTCGTGGATTGCGAATTCGCCCTGACCGATATCAATCCGCACAACCTGGATATGGTCAAGCAGATCATCGAGACCATTGTTTCGGTCAATAATCTGCCTGCCAAGGTGACTGCGACAACCAATCGCCGCGAGGCTATCACGGGTGCTCGCTACATCATGAGCTGCGTCCGGGTGGGCGGTCTGGATGCCTTCTCGACCGACATTTCCATCCCGCTGAAGTATGGCGTCGACCAATGCGTTGGCGATACCATCTGCGCTGGTGGCATTCTTTATGGCCAGCGCAACATTCCGGTGATCCTTGATTTCTGCAAGGACATCCGAGAAGTCGCCGAACCCGGTGCGCTGTTCCTCAACTATGCCAACCCCATGGCCATGAACACCTGGGCTGCCGAAATGTATGGCGGGGTCAATGTGGTTGGCCTCTGCCACGGTGTACAGCATGGTGCACACCAGATTGCCCAGGTGCTGGGCGTCGACGACAGCGAACTCGACTATGTCTGCTCGGGCATCAATCACCAGACCTGGTACATCGACATTCGCGCCAAGGGCCGGAAAATCGAGAGCGATGAACTGATCGCCGCCTTCGAGAAGCACCCGGTCTATTCCAAGCAGGAAAAGGTGCGCATTGACGTGCTCAAGCGCTTCGGCGTCTATTCCACGGAGTCCAATGGCCATCTCAGCGAATACCTGCCCTGGTATCGCAAGCGCCCTGAGGAAATTGGCCGCTGGATCGATATGAGCGACTGGATCCACGGGGAAACCGGCGGCTATCTGCGCTATTCGACCGAGCGCCGGAACTGGTTCGAAACCGACTTCCCCATGTTCAAGGAGCAGGCCAGCAAGCCGCTCTCGGAACACAAGCGCACCAGCGAGCACGCCAGCTACATCATCGAGGCCATTGAAACCGGCCGGCCCTATCGCGGCCACTTCAACCGGCGCAATAATGGCATCATCACCAATCTGCCCGACGATGCCATCATCGAAAGCCCCGGCTATGTCGACCGCTTCGGCATCAACATGATCGAAGGCATCACCCTGCCGACGGCCTGCGCTGCCACCTGCTCGGTGTCCGTATCGGTGCAGCGCCTGTCGGTGGAAGCGGCCATGACCGGCAATATCGATACGCTCAAGCTCGCCGTGCTGCACGACCCGCTGGTCGGCGCCATCTGCACCCCGGACGAAGTCTGGGCCATGGTCGACGAAATGGTCGTCGCCCAAGCACAGTGGCTGCCCCAATATGCCGATGCAGTGCCCGCCGCAAAGGAGCGCATGGCCAAGTCGACGGTGAAGACCCGCGACTGGGACGGCGCCGCTCGCAAGCGCGTCCGTTCCGTGGAGGAACTGCGCGAAATGAGCGGCGCGCATCACTGATCTGAGGTCCCCCCGACGCTCCTCCTGGCGTCATGAAGCGGCCCGGCCAGAAGGTCGGGCCGCTTTCGTCGTTCCGGGGAAAACTTGCGGAATTCTAAGAAGTTTGGGACCGCGCTCGACCCTCGGCTTGCCTTGAGCACAAGCCAAATTTAGCTTTCGCCCCAAGGGAGGACAGGGCATGGACACACCATCCCATTACGTCATTGTCGGTGGCGGCACCGCCGGGTGGATCGCTGCCTTCATCATTCAGGATGAGGCGCGCCGGAGGGGGCTCGACTTCAGGATTTCGGTGGTCGAGAGCAGCAAGATCCCGACCGTAGGTGTCGGTGAAGCGACTACGGCTGCCTTCCGCGTATTGCTCAAGCACTTCGGCATCGACGAATTCGAGTTCATCCGAAAGACCGATGCAAGCTTCAAGCTGGGCATTCGGCACGAGGACTGGCGGCGCAAGGGTTTTACCTATTACGGCCCGATCGATGATCCGCACCAGGTGGTGCAGCCGCCAGTCGGTGCGCCGAGCGACTATCTCAACGTTTTTGCCGTGGCCGCGGGGCGCAAGGTTCAGGACATGCACATGTTCCAGCCGTTGCTGGAACAATGGAAGGCGCCCTATGCCCGCAAAACCGACGGCGGCCTCATCCCGCTGGGACCGTTTCATCATGCCTTTCACTTCGACCAGGCGCTGGTCGGCAAGTTCTTTGCCAGGAAGTCCCGCGGCGTGGAAAAGGTCGATGCGCTGGTCGAAGGGATCGAACGGGACGCCGAGAGCGGCGACATAACGGCGCTGGTGCTGGATGGGAATCAGCGGCTCGAGGGCGATTTCTTCATCGACGCGACCGGCTTCCGCAAGCAACTCATCGTCAAGGAATTGCAGGCGCCCTGGATCTCCTACGCCCATGAGCTGCCGGTCAACCGGGCGTTGCCATTCTGGATCGATGTGGAAGAGGGCGCCGAACTGCCCACCTATACGCGCGCCTGGGCACAGAGTTCGGGCTGGATGTGGCAGATACCCACGCGTACACGCTTCGGTTGCGGCTATGTCTATTCCGATGAGTTTACCACCCCAGAGCAGGCCAAGGCGGAGATCGAAGCGGCGCTGGGTCACGAGATCGAAGTGCGTGGCGACATCCGCTTCCAGATCGGGCGGCTGGAGAAGGCCTGGATCGGCAATTGCCTTGCAGTGGGGCTCAGCTCAAGCTTCCTCGAGCCGCTCGAATCCACCTCCATCCACGGGACCATCGTCCAGATGATGCTGTTCGCGCAGCGCTATATGGATCACCCGAACCGGATCGAGCAGAAGGCGCGGGATGACTACAATGCCCGCGTCGGGCGGCAGGTCGACGACTTCCGGACATTCGTGAACACACACTATGTCACCGAGCGCGAAGATACTCCGTTCTGGCGGGAAGTTCGAGCCAACCGCATTCATCCCGAGACGAAGGAACGCCTCGCCCGCTGGCACAAGCAGATGCCGCGGGCCGAGCATTTTCCTGCCTATCTGGGCGGCCTGCCGCATATCGAGACGCAGTTGCACTATCCGGTACTGGACGGGCTCGGCCTGCTCGACCAGTCCCTGGCCCGTCGCGAGATGGAGGCTGACCCCAAATTGCGCCAGTTTGCCCGCGAGACCTTCGACGCACTGGTCCGGGAATACCGCGCGGCGGCGCAGCAGGCACTGGGCCATGCCGAGTTCCTGCGCATCGTGCAGGAGACGGGGTAGGGGCCCTAGGCGATCTTGTTTTCCCGCATCTGGCTAGGGGTCATGCCATAGGCCTTACGGAAGTGCTCGTAGAATTGGGTCTGGCTGGAAAAGCCGGACTGGAAGGCAATGTTGGCGATGGCCAGATTGCTGTCGAACAACAGGCTGCGTGCCCGGATCAGCCGCATGCGGGTGACGAATTTCTGCACCGAGATATGCATGACCTTGGTGAACAGGTTGGTGGCGTAGTTGGGGTGCAGGCCCACCACGTCTGCAATGTCTTCCACCGAGAGCGGATCGGCAATGTTTTCGACAATGTGCCGAACCATGCGCACGACATAGCGCACGGGGCTGGCCGTCCGGCTGCGCGCGCCCGACCTTTCGACCCAGGCCGGCAGCAATGTGTCCCATCCGGTAATCGCGGCGCGGCGGAACATGGTGCCGATCTCTGCACGCACCAGGTCCGTGCGGAGTGCATTGCCGCTGCGATAGTCGCCATACCAGCGCTCCAGCGTTTCAAGGCCGATGCACTCCGGCGCCAATTGGATCACTCCGCCGCCCATCAGGGTTTCCGTCAGCCGCCCGAGTTGCGGCATTTCGAGAAAGGCATCCATCGGCAGGTAGATATTGAGCTGCCGGGCATCGTCGACATCTCTCAATCCCACTGTCTGATGCGGGATGCCGGCCCAGAAAGCGACCAGCCGATTGGCCGCAACCGTCAGGGGGCCGCCATCGAAGACATAGTCCATGGTCCCCCGGGTCAACCAGTTGAATTCTATATGGCCATGGCTGTGCGGTTGCTGCATGATCTGGGGCGGAAAAGCGCGGATGCCGAAGCGCCCGAAGGCCTTTCCAGAAGCATAGAAGCTGCGGTCCGGACGCGGGGTCGGACGTGGCGCCTTCTCTTTTGCGCGCGCCGGTCGGGCAAGGCCTTCAACAACAGTCATACTTTTCCCACAGTTCTTAGAAAACCGGAACTAGTCACTATCATTCCGGATTGCGTCGGTTACTGCAAGGGGTAGGCTTTACCCATGCACGGAGGCAGGTTCGGAGAGGAGTATCCGGACCGGGCAATCATCGCCTTTGCCCCGATTGCGATGGGAGGTTCTATTGAGAAAGCACATCTATGCCCTTGGCGGGGCAGGACTATTGCTGTCCGTTTCCATGTCGGCAGTGCCGGCCCAGGAAATGGGTGGCGAACTGCCGGATCCGCCGGAATTCTCGGCCCAGAGCGAGCCGAATTTCGTCAGCATTTCGGACATCCTCGAATACAAGGCATTGCCCGAATACAACGAGCCCGATTGGGTCACGTCCAAATATGTGGACGCCGGGGCCCTGCCGCCTGTCGCAGAGCGCTTGCCCAAGGAGCCGCTGGTCTACAAGGCCGCCAACATGCCGGACGGCATCGGCGTTTATGGCGATACCATGCGCCACGTTATCGGCGGACGGCCTGAAGGCTGGAACTATATCGGTGGTCAGAGCCAGGGCTGGGGCGGCATCGACATCGGGCTTTCCGAATGTCTGACGCGCACCGGTCCGCTGTTCATGGTCAAGGCCGACGAACTCGAACCCATGCCCAACCTCGCCAAGAGCTGGGAATGGTCCGAGGACGGCAAGGAACTGACCATGCACCTGATCGAGGGTGCCAAATGGTCCGACGGCGACCCGTTCGATAGCGAAGACGTGATGTTCTATTGGGAGGACAATGTCCTCGACCAGAACGTCTCACCGCTCAACGGCGGTACGCCTGAAACCTTCGGCACCGGAACGACGTTGGAGGCGCTTGATCCCTACACGATCAAATGGACCTTCCAGGACGCGTTCCCGACCCAATATCTGTACGCAATGGCCTATGGCACCTTCTGTCCGGGCCCGAGCCACATTCTGAAACCTGAGCATCCGAAGTACTCGGACAATACTTACGAGCAGTACAAGAACGCCTTCCCGCCCGAATATCTCAATATTCCGGTTATGGGCGCCTGGGTGCCGGTTGAGTATCGTCCTGACGATATCATCGTGATGCGCCGCAACCCCTATTATTGGAAGGTCGACGAGCAGGGCAACCAGCTGCCCTACCTCAACGAGATGCACTATCGCCTCTCGACCTGGGCCGACCGTGACGTCCAGGCTGTTGCCGGTTCGGGCGACTTCTCCAACCTCGAACAGGCTGAAAGCTATGTCGAGGCCCTGCGCCGCTCGGCCGACGACAGTGCTCCGGCTCGCCTGCAGTTCGGTGCCCGCACCATCGGTTATGCCCTGCGCATGAATATGTCGGGCAATGGCTGGGGTGAACCCGACGCTCGTGAGCAGGCCGTGCGTGAGCTGAACCGGAACCTCGACTTCCGCAAGGCCGTCACCATGGCGGTCGATCGCCAGCGTCTGGGTGAATCGCTCGTTCGTGGTCCCTTCACCGCCATCTATCCGGGCGGGCTCTATGCCGGCACGACCTATTACGACAAGGACTCCACGGTCTATTACCCCTACAACATGGACGCAGCCAACGAACTGCTCGATGGCCTGGGGTTGATGGACACCGATGGCAATGGCGTGCGCAACTTCCCCGCAGACACCGCTGGCGGTGCTGATGTGGAGATCACCCTGCTCGCAAATACCGACTACGCCACCGACACCAATCTCGCCGAAGGCGTGATTGCGATGATGGAGCCGCTTGGTCTGCGTGTGATCGCCAACTTCCAGCAGGGTACTGCGCGTGACGATATGGCCCAGTCCGGCCAGTTCGACTGGGCAGTCGAGCGTCAGGGTGCCGAGATGGTCTCGGTGGTTCAGGGCACTTCCGCCCTTGCTCCCACCGGTCCCCGCACCCATCCATTCCACCGCGCCGGCACTGATGGCACGCTGGACCTGCTGCCCTTCGAGCAGGAACTGGTTGACACGGTCAACGCCTTCATCGCCACAAGCGATAACGCGGAACGTGCCGAGTTGATGAAGCAGTACCAGCAGATTTTCACCGAGAATGTCTATTCGGTGGGGCTGACCCAGTATCCAGGTGCGCTGATCATCAACAAGCGCTTCGCCAATATCCCGGCTGGTGCTCCGATCTTCATGTTCAACTGGGCTGAAGACAACATCATCCGCGAACGGGTCTATGTGCCCGAGGACCAGCAGGGCGATTACGAGCTGCATCCGGAAACCCTTCCGGGCGCTCCGGGCAGCGACGGCCCGGCCTAACGAGAAACCGCCGGCGGGACTCTACGTTCCGCCGGCACCGCCCACGCCCCACCCCGCTGGCGCAGGGCATCGAGTTCAATATCCTCGGCTTGATCGTGCCTCGACCACGATTGGCCCCCTCGGTCCAGACAGAACCGGGGGCTGGGGGTGAACGGCGCACCCGTTCAACAACGTCGTAGAGGCTCGCAATGCTTCGATTTCTGGTCTTTCGCATTCTCGGCGCTATCCCGCTGCTTTTCCTGTTGAGCGTGGTTACCTTCGCCATCATCCAGGCGCCTCCGGGCGACTATGGTGACTACATCCGCTCCATGTTGATGAACCAGGGTGGCGTTCCGGCCGAGCAAGCCGAAATTCAAGCCGAGGCCTATCGCGAAGCCAATGGCCTCAACGATCCCCTGGTCGTGCAGTATTTCCGCTGGATTACCGGCATCGTCACCCGTTTCGATTTTGGGCACTCGCTCTACTACAATAAGCCCGTTGGGCAGGTGGTGAGCGAACGTCTGCCGGCCACCATCCTGTTGGCACTGACCTGTCACATCCTCGCCTCGGTCCTCGGCATCGGGCTGGGCATCATTGCCGCCACCCGCCAGTATTCCTGGGCCGATACGCTCCTCGGCGTGATCTCGTTCCTCGGCATGACCATTCCGCGGTTCCTGCTGGCGATCATCATTCTTTACGTCCTGGTGTTCCGGCTCAATGTGTCGGAGGTGGGCATGTTCTTTTCCGCCCAATATGGCGGCGCGCCCTGGAGCTGGGACAAATTCGTCAACCTGGTCCAGCACGTCTGGCCGGTGATCTTTATCGCCACCTTTGGCGGGCTGGCCTACAATATGCGCGTGATGCGGGCGAACCTGCTCGACGTGCTCAACTCGCAATATGTCGAGACGGCACGAGCCAAGGGTCTGCCGGAAGGCGCGGTGATCATGAAGCATGCCGTGCCCAATGCGCTGCATCCGCTCATTGCCTATCAGGGCGTGGTGCTGCCCTACATGCTGACTGGTGAAATCGAAGTGGCCATCGTCTTCGGCCTGGCCACGGTGGGTCCGGCCATTGTCGGCTCCATGGGTGTCGGCGACGTCTATGTCACCGCCACATTCATGCTGGTGCTGGCCACCACGCTCATCATCGGCAACATCATCGCCGATCTTCTGCTTGTCGCGCTCGATCCGCGCGTTCGCCTGGGAGGGAACGCCGAATGACCCGCGTTGACAACAGTTCATCCGTGCCCTTGCCGCCCGATGTCGAGGCCGGACCCAAGCCGACACCGGCAGAGGAGGCCAGCACGGCGCCCGTGGTGACGCGCTATGGTTCGGGCAATGAGACCTATGCCACCCTGGTCTGGCGCCGTTTCCGCCGCTCCACCATGGGCATGATTGGCCTCGTCCTGGTGGCGATGCTGCTGGTCATCACGGTCTTTGCCGATTTCTTCGCGCCGATGGACCCCAAGGAGCCGAACCTGCCCTTTGCGCCGCCGGACCTGATCGCCTTCGAGGACCCGAGCGGCAATTTCAGCCTCTTGCCCTATGTCTATCCCATTGGTGACACGGGGGAACTCGACCCGGTGACGTTCCAGCCGCTGACCGGCGCCATGAAGGACAATCCGACGCCGACGGGCTTCTTCGTGAAAGGGTATGAATACCACCTGCTCTGGTTCATTCCCTCAAACATCCATTTCTTCGGCTCGACCGATGGCAGGCCGATCCAGCTGCTGGGAACCGACAAATTCGGTCGCGACATTCTCTCGCGCGGTATTGTCGGCTCCCGCATCAGCTTGATGATCGCCCTTGCCGTGGTGACCATGACGACGGTTGTGGGTACGCTCGTCGGGATTACCTCAGGCTATATCGGCGGGGCCGTGGATGCCTGGGTGCAGCGGTTCGTCGAATTCGTGCTCGCCTTCCCGCAATTGCCGCTTTATCTGGCCCTGACCTCACTGATCCCGGTGACGGCGCCGTCCAATGTGTTCCTGACCTTTGTGATCTTCGTCATGGCGGTGCTGGGCTGGGCGCAATTAAGCCGGGAAGTGCGATCCAAGACCCTGGCTCTCGCCCGCGTGGATTATGTCCGGGCCGCCATCGCCGTGGGCGCGACCGACGGGCGCATCACTACCCGCCACATCCTGCCCAACGTGCTCAGCCACATCATCGTGGCCGTAACCCTGGCCATTCCCACAGTGGTGCTGCTTGAAAGCTTCCTCGGGTTCCTGGGCTTTGCGGTCAAGCCGCCGCTGATCTCATGGGGGCTGATGCTGCAGGATACCGGCACGTTCTCGGTGATCGGCTCCTATCCCTGGATCCTGACCCCGGTGATCTTCGTGCTGATCACGGTCTTTGCCTTCAATGCGCTGGGCGATGGTCTGCGCGATGCCGTCGACCCCTATTGAGGATTGAGCCATGACCGAGAGCAAACCGGTTTCGTCCGAGCGCCACGATCTGGGGACGCATGAGCGTGAACTGATCCTTGACGCGCGCAATGTCGGCGTCGACTTCAAGGTCGAGGGCGGCGTGGTCCACGCGGTCCGCAACGTTTCCTTCCAGCTGCACAAGGGCGAAACCATCGCCCTTGTGGGCGAGAGCGGCTCGGGCAAGTCAGTGACCGCCCGCACACTTATGAAGCTGCTGACCAAACGCGCCACCATCCTGCCGGAGACCAAGATCACCTTGTCGGGCAAAGACGTGGTTTCCATGAACGACCGCGAGATGCGCAAGCTGCGCGGCAATGACATCGCCATGATCTTCCAGGAGCCGATGAGCTCGCTCAACCCGGTCTATACGATCGGCCAGCAGATTTGCGAGATCATCCACCTGCACAATCGCGTCTCGCGCCAGGAAGCGATGAACCGGGCGGTCAAGCTGCTCGAGGAAGTGCAGATCCCCGAGCCGCGGGCCCGCCTCAACAATTACCCGCACCAGCTTTCTGGCGGCCAGCGGCAGCGTGTCATGATCGCCATGGCCCTGGCCAACCGCCCTGAGGTGCTGATCGCCGACGAGCCGACCACGGCCCTCGATGTGACCGTGCAGGCGCAGATCCTCAACCTGATCAAGGATCTCAAGGACAAGTACGGCATGGCGGTGATCCTGATCACCCATGACCTGACCATCGTTCGGCAGTTCTCGGAATATGTCTATGTGATGCAGAACGGTCGGGTGCAGGAGCACAACGAAACCGAGGCGCTCTTTGCCGATCCGCAGCACGCCTATACCAAGCATCTGCTCGCGTCCGAGCCCAAGGGCACGGCCCTGCCGCTCGAAGAAGGCGTCCACGAGACAGTGCTGGAAGGCAAGGAGGTGAAGGTCAGCTTCACCCTCAAGCGGGGCGGCTTCTTCAAGCCGGACTTCTTTGACCTCAAGGCTGTCGACAATCTCGACATCAAGCTGATGCGCCACGAAACGCTTGGTATTGTAGGCGAAAGCGGCTCGGGCAAGACCACTTTCGGGCAGGCGCTGATCCGCCTGATCGGCAATCAGGGTGGGCAGATCTGGTTCGACGGGGAACGGATTGACACTAAGGATCGTCAGGCCATGCGCCCGCTGCGCAGCCGCATGCAGATCGTATTCCAGGATCCCTTTGCCAGCCTCAACCCGCGCATGTCGATCCGGCAGATCATCGAGGAGGGGCTGGTGGTCAATGGCATCGGCGCCAATAGCCGGGAGCGGGTCGATCGTGTGCGCCAGGCCCTGCGCGATGCCGGCATGCCCGACAATATCCTGCAGCGCTTCCCGCATGAGTTCTCCGGGGGCCAGAGGCAGCGTATCGCCATCGCCCGAGCCATTGCGCTCGAACCCGAATTCATCCTGCTGGACGAGCCGACTTCGGCCCTTGATCTCAGCGTGCAGGCCCAGATCATCGACCTGTTGCGCAAGCTGCAGGACGAGCGGGGCCTGAGCTATTTGTTCATCAGCCACGACCTCAAGGTCGTGCGCGCGCTCTGCCACCGCGTCATGGTGATGCAGCATGGCAAGATCGTGGAGCAGGGGCCGGTGAGCGAGGTGTTGACCAATCCATCGACCGACTACACCCGGCGACTGGTCCGCGCGGCGTTCGAGATCGCGGCCTGATCCATCAAGAGTCAGGCCGGACGCCTAACGCAACGCCCGGCCGGCCTCGTCGAACAGGTGAATGGCTTCGGGCGGCACCTTGATGTGGATTGTCTCGTGCAGGTGCAGTTCCGGCGCCCCGTCAAGCTTGAGCGTGATGGTCTCGCCGCTCGGCATTTCCACATAGGCCAGGGCATATTCGCCGAATTGCTCGATGACGGCGAGGGTGCCACTCAGGTCCGCCTCCCCGTCGCTGGCAAGCTCCAGATGCTCTGGGCGAACCCCCAGCGTCCTGGCGCTGGCCAGCCCGGCATGTTGGATTGGCAACAGGATCTTGCCCGGCAGCATCACGCCATCCGGAGTGGATGTCACATCGATGAAGTTCATCCGCTGGCTGGCGATGAAGCCGGCGACAAAGGTGTTGACCGGCTCCCGATAGAGCTCGAGCGGCGTGCCGACTTGCTCGATCCGGCCTGAATTGAGCACGACGATCCTGTCGGCCAGCGTCATGGCTTCGACCTGATCGTGGGTGACATATATCATGGTGGCATCGAGCGTGTCATGCAGCTTGGCGATTTCCACGCGGGTCTGGGCGCGCAAGGCGGCGTCGAGATTGGAAAGCGGTTCGTCGAACAGAAAGACCTTGGGATCGCGCACAATGGCCCGGCCGATAGCGACGCGCTGGCGCTGGCCGCCTGAAAGGGCCTTGGGCATGCGGTCGAGATAGGGCTCAATTTGAAGGATGCGGGCCGCCTCGCGCACGCGCTGGTCAACCTCCGCCTTGGGCGTCTTGGCGAGTTTGAGGCCGAAGGCCATGTTCTCATAGACGCTCATATGCGGGTAAAGCGCATAGGACTGGAACACCATCGCGATGCCTCGCTGCGGGGAGGGGACATCATTGACCACCCGCCCGCCTATGCTGACTTCACCGCCGCTGATGGGTTCAAGTCCCGCGATCATGCGCAGAAGCGTTGACTTGCCGCAGCCAGAGGGCCCGACGAAAACGACGAACTCGCCCGACCTTATGTCCAGATCGACGCCATGGACTACTTCGAGCGCGCCATAGGACTTGCGGACGCCTCTGAGGCTTACATCAGACATTTGCTTCTCCTCAGGTCTCGACCATCAGCGTTGCGATCTCGAATGGCCGCAGATTGAGGGTCACGGCATTGTCCTTGACCTCCAGCGGCTTGCTATCGCCTTCCTCCATCAGGTTGACGATGCGGGCCGATCTGACCGGCAGGCCGAAGGAGATGGTCGCCTCGGCGCGGATATTGGCGTGTTCGAAGATTCGCAGCACCAGGGCGTCGGACTGCTCCGCCTTCTTGACGGTTTCGATAGTGACGTTCGGGACGTCGACCGAGGCGAGGCTGAAGCGGGCGAACTCGCTTGCCTGTGACGTGGCAACTGAGCGGGAGCCGATGACGGCAACGGGATTGTTGAAGCGTTCCGCCGCGCGGTGGACGTCAGCAAGGTCCGCCACACCCTCATGCACGAACATGGCGTAGCGAATGCGATGCTCGCCAAGATCGGCCTCAGGATCGGGGAAGGTCGAGCCGCGCACCAGGGTCAGCCGCACCGATTGCTCGTGGCAGTCATAGGCATATTTGCTGTCATTGATGAGGGCGATGCCGAAATCGGCCTCGGAAATATCGACCCAGCGATGCATCGAGGCTTCGAACCGCGCGCGGTCCCAGGTGGTGTTGCGATGGGTCGGGCGGGTGACATGGCCGAAGGCAATCTCGGACCGGATATAGCTGGTGTTGAGATCGAAGCCAAACTGGGCCTTGAGAACCTGCGCCCGTTCCTGCCAATCGATGAAGGTATCGAACTCGACCTGGCGTTCGCCGGCGGCGAGCGAGATCACCTGAACGACCTTGGACTTCTGGTAGGAACGTTCAATGCGGATGGCTGCGCGATGGGGGCCTGTTTCGACGACGGAAATCTCGGCCTTGCCATCGGCGAGCGGCCAGAACTGCTCCTCGAAATAGCGGTCGATATCCCAGGCGTCCCAGTTCATCGGCTTGTCTTCATAGGCGATGAGACGATTGGCCCTGGCGCCGGAGGCCAGCGTTTCGCGATTGCGGGCCTTGTCAAAGACGGAGGTGATCTCGCCGGAGCTGTCGAAGGTGACGCGGATCAGCGCGTTTTCGAGATGGGTGGTCGAGACGGAAATGTCGCCCGTGCTTTCAGCTACGCCAGAGACGAGTTGAGCACCGGTCCAGCCCAATGGCGCCATGTCGCTGACAGTTGCGACTGTGTCGGTCGATCCATCGGCGCGGTTGATCTTTTGTATCGGATGAACGCCGGACGCTGTGGCGAGCGCGGCGCTCCCGGGAACATCTGCACCCAGATGCACAAGGCCCGAACGGGTCTGGCTGGTGAAGTTGATCAGGCGCAGCTGGTCGGCACCCGGCTTGGTGGCCGCTTGCGCGGCGGTATGCCAGGGGCCATTGGCCGAATCCAGCGTGGAGAAGATGCGGCCATATTCGGCGTCGCTATCGACATAGACCTCCGGGATCGAGGTGCCCGGCAGGATGTCGTGGAACTGGTTGATCAGCACCAACTCCCAGAATTCGGCCAGGGTCTCGCCTGGATAGGCGTGGCCAGCAGTCGTCAGGGCAATGGCACCGAGCATTTCCAACTCGCGCAGACGCCGTTCTGCATTGCGGTTGTTCGCCTTGTTCTTGGCGACCGAGGTCAGCGTGCCGCGGTGATATTGCAGGTACAGCTCGCCATTCCACACCGGGAATTTGCCCGGCTCCGCATCCATGGCTTTGCCCAGCCGGTCGAGGAAGGGCACGATGCCTTCGAGCTTGACCTTGGGCGCGCCGGGAATGCCGCGTTCGAGGCGGGTGCCGCGCTCGATCATGGCGCGGGTCGGACCGCCACCGCCATCGCCATAGCCATAGGACATGACGACTTGGTCATAGGCGGCCTTGGGCTCGTAGCGCTTCCAGGCGCCCATGGTTTCGGAGACGGACAGGTCCCCATTATAGGTCGTGAAGATCTGCTCGCTGTCATATTTCTGGGCGGTAATGAGCTGCGCTTTGGTGGTGGTGCCGTCAATGCCGCGCCAGAAGAAGGTGTCGTAAGGATGCCGGTCGGTGTCATTCCAGCTTAGCTTGGACGTAACGAAATACTTCAGCCCCGACTTGTCCATGATCTGCGGCAGATTGGCTGAATAGCCGAAGGTGTCGGGCAGCCAGACGGTCTTGGGATCGACGCCGAAATGCTCGATATGGAAGCGCCGGCCGCGCATGATCTGGCGGACGAGACTCTCACCAGAGGCAATATTGACGTCGGGCTCCACCCACATGGCGCCTTCGATCTCGAACTGGCCGGATTTGATCCGCGTCATCATCCGATCCCAGAGTTCGGGGTAGTCCTGTTTGAGGAAATCGAAGAGGACCGACTGGTTGTACATGAAGACGAACTGCGGATATTCCTCCATCAGGTTGAGCACCGTGGCAAAGCTGCGGCCGGTCTTGTCCCGAGTGTGCATGACACGCCAGAGCCAGCCGACATCCAGGTGGGTCGAACCGACAGCGGTGATTTGCGGCTGCACTTCGGTATCGACGAGATCATAGATCTCGGCCGCGATCTTCTCGGCAGCCGGCAGGCTGGCCTCGAATTCGGGGGTATGGCCGTCGCGACGGTCGAGGGCTCGAAGCGCCCGGTCGACAATGTTGAGTATGGCGTGACGACGCGGATCGTTCTGCGGCAAAAGGATCGCGACATCGACTGGCGTTTGCAGGTCAAAATAGAGCTTTTCGGCGCGCTCATTGCGGATGAAGAAATCCACCTCGAACCCGACCAGGGGCCTGTCGAAGAAGGTGAAGGCATTGACCATCAGGACATGCTTGTTGCCCGGCTTGGCATCGCGCTCGATCACCAGTTCGGTGTGGTTGCCGTCCAGCGCCTGGGCGATCTGGCCATCGAGATAAGCCAGGCATTGCGGATCAGTTGAGCCCGGGCGGTCCTGCCACTGGCTGGTGAAGTGAGCCACAAAAATCTTGCCGCGTGCTTCTTCGGGCACGGTGATTTCGGCGGCGAACCAGGTGTGCTCCTGATGCTTGGCCCAGACAGAATGACGGCCGAATTGTTCCCATTGCCGCCAGTCGGCCTTGAGAGCATCGGCGGCAGAAAAATTGTCGGCGCGCTGCACATGCCACTGGAAGGGCACATTGCCGAGCGGCGTACGGATTTTCTTTTCCAGGTCCGCGCACAGGCGCAGCAGCTTGCCCTCTTGCTTGAGGTCATCATCCAGCAAACCCAGCTTGGACGAGAGGGGGTTGGAATAGGTCATCCTTTAACTCCGACACCGGCGAACCCTGTGTTCATGTTCCGCCGCAACAAGAAATACACGCCGACCGCCGGCGCCGCGTAGATGATGGAAAAGGCCGTCAGGAACCCGTAGTTGATGGCCCCTTGCTGGCCGAAAGCCGCGTAGAGGCCCACCGACATGGGGAAAGCGTCCTGGACCCGCGCAAAGATCAGCGGCAGCAGGAACTCGTTCCACGCCCCGGTGAAGCTGAAGAACCAGACCACCGCGATACCGGCCCGCGACATGGGCAAGACGATTCTCGTGACGATCTGAAGAAGGCTGGCACCCTCCACATAGGCTGCTTCCTCAAGTTCGATCGGTACCGTGTCGAAGAAGTTTTTCAGCAGCAGCAGGGTGAAGGGCAGGTTGAGAATGGTCAGCGCGATGATGACGCCGAGCTGATTGAGGAGGCCCGTGCGTTGTGCCGTGAAATAGAGCGGCACCAGAACGCCCGCGGCCGGCAGCATGCGCAGAAGGACAAGGGTCCAGAGAAAGGCGTTGCGACCGGGAATTTTCAGCCGCGATAGCGGGTAGGCGGCAGAGATGCCGACAATGACGCTGAGCGTGGCCGTGCCGGCGGCGATCAGCATGGAATTGATGAACTGGCGCCCGGCATTGCCGCTCACGGCCAGGCCGAAATTGTCAAACCCAACAACGCCGGGGATCTCCAGCTGTCCCGTCGAGAGCGGGTTGAAGGCATTGAGTATGAGCCATGAAAACGGGCTGACCCAGATCACGGCCATGAAAGTGAGCGCAATTGCGGTGAGGCGGGAGGGGCGGTTTTCTTCCATCATTTCGGCTCCCGCAGCAGGCGCAGATAGAACAGGGACAGGACACCGACGATCAGCAGCATGGCGACCGAGATCGCCGAGCCAAAGCCAAGATTGCCGCGCGAAAAACTCTGATTGTAGAGAAAAACGGCAAGGGTTTCGGTCTGCCGGCCCGGGCCGCCGCCGGTCATGGCAAAGATCAGCGGGAAGTATGTGAAGGTCCAGATGGTGATGAACAGCATATTGGTGGCGATATGCGGCCGGATGATCGGCAATTGCACCAGCCAGATGCGTTGCAGGGGCGTGGCACCATCCACCTTGGCGGCCTCGACCACCTCGCGTGACACCGAGTCCAGCGCGGCGGTGAACAACAGATAGGACCACGCAGTGCCCTTCCAGATATTGGCAATGGTGACGACGGGCAGGGCGTAGTCATTGATGAAGTTGACCGGCGGGAGACCCAGCGGCGTGATGATGAGCTGGTTGATCAACCCGGTTTGCGCCGTTGTCGCCGACCAGAGGAAGGCCGCCACGATGTCGGGCAGGAGCCAGCCCAGCATGATGCAGACTTCAACGACGCTGCGCAGGGTCGAGCGCGATCCACGCAAGGTGGCTGCGAGCAGAAAACCAAGAACCGACTGGCCGACAATGGCCGAGAAGAAGACGAAGATGACGGTGGTCCAGAGCGATTCCAGAAAGCCGCGGCGGGTAAACAGGCGCTCGAAATTTTCGAGGCCCACCCAGCTCCACTCGACACTCTTGCGACCCACTAGTGCCAGGTCCGTAAAGCTGAAGGCAAAGGCCCAGGCGGTAAAATAGAGCAGGAGACCGATCAGCAGAATGGCGGGCAGCATGCCCAGTCCGAGGACCCAGAGATTGCTGGTCAGCCAGGGATTGGCCTGGTTTTTCATCTAAGCCTCTTGTGTGCGCAACCGCCAGGATTTGCCGGACGGCGGTTGTCGCGCCGGGGCAGAAAGAGAAAGGCCGGCGACACCATGGAGGACGATATGGTGCCGCCGGAAGTGGGGTCGGGTTACTCGTAGGTCATGACGTTTTCTTCGCCGAACTCGTCGACGAGAGCGTCATGATATTCCTGGATCGCGTCCTCAGGCGTAACGCCATCCAGAATGTCGGCGGTGGCCTGCTGGATCAGGGCCGAGACGGTCTGATAGCCGGGGACGGTATCGCGACCAGTGGTGTCGGCGGCCAGCTTTGTCGCTTCGGCCAGGAATGGATCGGCCGTATATTCCGGGGATTCGGAGATGTCGGTGCGGACCGCCATGCGGTGGTTCGCCAAAGTCCATTCCTTGAAATTGCCTTCGTCGAAGATGGAGGTAATCAGCTTGAATGCCATGTCCTTGTCGGCGGCATTGGCGTTGATGCCAATCGTCCAGCCGCCCGAAATATTGGTGGTTGCCTTGGCGCCTTCCACGCCTGATCCGGGCCATGGTGTCCACGCCACCAGAGCGTCACGCTCTTCGCGGCTTGGCGGATTGTTGCAGTCCCAGAGGCACGCATCCTCCCAGGATCCGGAGGCCAGAATGCCCAGCTCGTCTGCCGCGAGGGCTGCGCGCACTGCCGCCCCGATATCGGTGGCATAGTTGAGTTCAGCCGTGTTCAACTCACGCTCGACATAGACCTGGTAGAAGAAATCGAAGGTGCGGCGCAGGCCGGGGCTGTCGCCAATCCACTGGCCGGTTTCCCGATTGAGCAGGCGATTGCGGTCGCCTTCGGGCACGTCGGCGCCGAGCAGCGCCATATAGACGCCCTGCATGGTGGCCGCTTCGCCCTGCTTGGTGCCGGCGGGCAGCTGGAAGGGATAGCGCACGCCCGCATCCTTCAGCTTCTGGGCGGCGTCAAGCACATCGTCCCAGGTCCTGGGTGCCCACGGCGTGGAGATGCCGGCTTTCTCGAAGTTTGAGAGATCGTACCAGAGCATGCGCACGTCGGTATCGGTGGGCAGGGCATAGACCTGGCCCTGATAGGATGCGACCTCGAGCAGACCCGGCATGTAGTATTGGAACTGGTCCCAGCCGGCGAGCAGCTCGTCGAGCGGATGCAGATAGCCGGCCGAGGCCAGCTCGGACACCATGAAGCTGTCCATCAGGTTGACGTCCGCAGCGGTGCCCGCAGCAAGGTCCAGCGCAATGCGCTGGTCGTAACCCTGGCCGGGCAGCTTGATGGCATTGACGGTTTCGCCGGTTTCGGCCTCGAAGGCCTCAATGCCGGGTTCGACCAGCGCGGCGATCCATTCGGCATACATGAACGACACTTCGGCCCGCGCCGGTCCGGCGATGGCGGCGGCCATGGCGAGTGACGCCACGCCGGTCAAAAGCACTTTCTTGAGCATTATTCCCTCCCTGTGGGTGCTGCCGTGCTGCCACGGCACATGCCGGCTCCTCTCCCGGCGCGTGACGTAGCAAATCACATTCAATGCAACGTTGCAACAACGTGCTAGGCGTGCATGGGAAATGTGTGCGCGAGTTGAACTAAAAAGATGAAATATCAATATCGTAGGGATAGGCATGCGAAAGTGAGATGAGGATTATAACGATTGCATCGTTGCAATAATGTCCGGTACACACCGGCGGGCGGCTCTGCTATGAAGTCAGCCAGGGGATAAAGTTGCATGAACAAGAACAGGCCCGGGCCGCACGGCAAGGGGCGCGTTACACTCAGGACCATCGCCGAGGCCACAGGCCTCAGCCTTTCCACGGTTTCACTGTCGCTGCGCGGCGGCACCACGCTCAAGCAGGAAACCCGCGACAAGGTCGCTGCGGCCGCCAGCGCACTCGGCTATGTGCCTGACCGCGCCGGAGTGCGCCTGCGCACCGGCAAGACCAATGTGCTGGCGCTGGTGCTTGACGGGGCCGAGGACTCCATCGATTTCGCTCGGCAGATGATTCAGGGCATCGGTCAGGCGCTCAGGGGAACTCCCTATCATCTCAATGTAACGCCGGAGTTCGACCGGCATTCCACCGACACGATACGCTACATCCTGGAAAATCGAACGGCAGACGGCGTGATTATCACCCATACCGGTCCGCGCGATCCGCGGGTGCAGATGATGGTCGACGCCGATTTTCCCTTCGTCAGCCACGGGCGCACGGAATTCTTCACGCCGCATCCCTATCACGACTTCCATGCCGAGGATTTTGCGGCCATGGCAGTGGGACGACTTGCCGGGAAGGGCTGCAAGCGGGTTCTGCTGGTCATTGGCGATGACAGGACCACCAACTACCACAATATCGTCACCGCGTTTCACAAGGCCGCGGCGCGCAGTGGGATCGAAACCGCGCTGCTCGAGCGCACGGTTGGCCTGACCCCGGCTGAGATGCGGGCCAAGGGTATCGAGCTGTCGCGATCCCCTGACCGTCCCGATGGCATTATCTGCGACAGCGAGATGCGTGCACTGGCTCTGCTTGGCGGTCTCATGGAGGCCGGAGTGACAATGGGAGAGGACATGCACCTGGTCTACAAACAGACCTCGGGCATTCTGCCCACCATGTTTCCGCGGCTGGACAGCGTGCGGGAGGACATTTTGGGTGCTGGTATCGAACTGACCCGGCTGCTCCGAATGCGCATCGACGGTGCACCCGTCGAGGACCTGCAAACCCTTGCAGAGCCGCAACCGCAATGGCGCAGTGGGGACTGATGTCAGCCAGACGGTCGTGAGACCGAATTGCGCAGAATGAGTTCGGCGCGCAGCAGGACCTCGCGCGACTTCGGCTTCTCGCCGGCCAGCAAAGTCAGCAATAGTTCCATTGCAGCTTCGCCCATGCGATGGCGCGGCTGCTTCATCGTGGTCAGCGATGGTGTGATGAAGCTGGCAAAGGAAATGTCGTCAAATCCCATCACCGAAAACTGCCGGGGCAGGTCATAGCGCCGGGCGTTGAGGGCGATGATGACACCCATGGCGGTTGCGTCATTGACGCAAAGAAAGGCTGTCGGCAGGGCATCGCGCACGAACATCAGTTCGGCGGCGGCGCGTCCACTCTCGGTTGTACCGTCGCCGTCGATGATGAGGCGAGGATCAATCGCAATACCGGCGCCAGACAGAGCGGCGCGATAGCCATCCTCCCGCAGCCGGTTGATCTCGCGATTGGGTGCCCGGCCAACAAAGGCAATCCGGCGGTGTCCCTGCGAGATCAGATGCTCGGCCGCGATGCGGGCCCCCTCGAAATTGTCGACCCCGACAAATGGGATGTCCTGTCCCAATACGGGCTCATTGACTGCCACCATGGGGGGCAGGCGCGCCTCCGTCGGCGACCGGCCAAGCCCGAAGGGCAGGTGGCCTGTAAACAGGATAAGCCCATCAGCCTGGTTGGAGCTGATGAAACGCAGATAGTCGGTTTCGCGGCTGGGGTCGTTCTGCGTATTGCCGATCAGGAGGCCATAGCCGCGCTTGCTGGCCTCAGTCTCCAGGCCAACCAGAATGTTGGAGAAGTTCGGGTCGCCTACGTCCGGGGCCAGGATCAGGATCATGTTGGATCGCCGCATGCGCAGCGAGCGGGCCATGGCATTGGTGGTGTAGCCGGTGCGCGCAATCGCTTCGGTAACCTTGCGGCGGGTCGCATCGGCCACCTTGGTCGGTTCGTTGATGGCGCGGCTGACCGTGGCGATGGAGACCCCGGCCATGGCGGCTACATCTTCAATCGTGGCCAGCTTTTGCTGAAGCACCGGGCCCTCCACCCTCCGCGCCGAGACCTGGGGCCCAGCGCAATTCTGCCTTTAGCAGACGCCGCAGCTTTGGCCATGGGCGCTCCACAGGCATAAACCGATTTCGCTCACTGTAAACCTTTACATAATTCATGAAAACCTTTACATCATCACCACAGGGCAAATGAGTGCTGCATTAAGCGGGGCCGGGCTCGGGGAGGAAAGCGACATGGCCGAAGCGCCGGACACGTCAGTGCCGCCGATTCTGTCGGCAAACCGCATCTCGAAATCCTTCGGCGAAATTCCGGTGCTGTTCAGCATCGACTTCGATATTCGCCCCGGCGAAGTTCACGCCATCATCGGTGAGAATGGTGCGGGCAAGTCGACCCTGATCAAAATCCTCTCCGGCATCGAGCAGCCCACTTCGGGCACGATCGCTTATGATGGCCAGAAGGTCGTGCTGCCCCCAAATGGCGAGGCGGCCGCCATGGGCATCGTGGTCATTCACCAGGAACTTCTGCTGGCCGAGCACCTAACGGTAGCAGACTCCATCTTCCTGGGGCGGGAGCTCAAATCCGGTCCCTTCCTCAAGCTCCGGGATATGCGCGAACAGGCGCGGGCCATTCTCGACACGCTGCATATGTCGATCGACCCCGATGCGCGGATCAATACGCTGTCGGTTGCCGACAAGCAGATGGTCGAGATCGCCAAGGCCATCAGTCGCGACGCGCGCGTCATCATCATGGACGAACCGACTGCCGTGCTTTCGGTGGCTGAAAGCCGCACCCTGTTCGAACAGGTGCGCCGACTGACCGCTAAGGGCGTGGCGGTGATCTTCATCTCGCACAAGCTCGACGAGATCATGGAGCTGGCCGATCGGGTGACGGTGCTGCGCGATGGGCAGTTGATCGCCACGGTCGGCACGGAAAACCTGACACCGGATTCTATTGCCCAGATGATGGTCGGGCGCGAATTGTCCAATCTTTATCCGCCCAAGCATGAGCCCGACGTGGATGCCGATGTTGTGCTCTCGGTGCGCGATCTGGAAGCGCCGGGCATTTCAGGCATCTCCTTCGACCTCAAGCGCGGCGAGATACTGGGCTTTGCCGGGCTGATCGGCTCGGGGCGCACGGCAGTGGCCGAGGCGATCGTGGGCTTGACCAAGAAGTCCGGCGGCGCGGTGAGCGTGCAGGGTGCCCCGGCCGAATTTGCCGATGTCTCCAAATCCGTTGCGGCGGGCCTGGCCTATATGACCAAGGACCGGAAGGGGCGGGGGCTGCTGCTCAATGCAGGCCTCCAACCCAATCTGACGCTCCTCACGCTGAAAAAACACCTCCGCATGGGCTTCCTGGATGGTCGCAGCGAGGAGCAGGCGCTCGACCGCGCAGTGCGGCGCTTCGATATCCGGGCGCGTGATCCCTCGGTCCAGGTAGGCAAGCTCTCCGGCGGCAATCAGCAAAAGCTGATGCTGGGCAAGACCATGGAGAGCGAGCCCGAGATCGTCATCATGGACGAGCCGACGCGCGGCATCGATGTCGGCACCAAGCAGCAGATTTATCACATCATCGCGGCGCTGGCCGCCGAGGGGAAGGCGATCATCGTCATCTCCTCGGAAATGCAGGAAGTCATAGGCCTTTCCCACCGTGTCGTCGTCATGCGCCAGGGGCGCATGGCCGGGGTGCTCGAGGGCGCGGAAATTACCGAAGCCGAGATCATGCGTTACGCGGCCGGCATCAAGCAGGGTGGAGAAAATGAGCGTCTCAGTGCCTGATACGGCAAGCAAGCAGCACAAGGGCTTCCGGCTCGACCTCAAGACCGCAGGGCCGCTGCTGGCGCTGATCCTGCTGATCGTCCTGGGCTACAGCCTCAACCCGCTGTTCCTGGGCGAGGGCAATGTCACCAATTTGCTGACCCGCTCGGCCTTTATCGGCATTATCGCGGTCGGCGCGACCTTTGTGATCACCGCCGGCGGCATCGACCTGTCGGTCGGCTCCATGGCTGCGTTCATCGCCGGCATGATGATCATCATCATGAACGCGGCGGTCGACAGCATGGGTGCGTCCATCTGGACGGTGCTGCTGGGCATTGGCTGCTCGGTGATCCTTGGTGTCGGCGCAGGGTTCATCAACGGCTTCCTGACCACCAAGGGCAAGATCGAGGCCTTTATCGTGACGCTGGGCACGATGGGCATCTACCGCTCGCTGATCACCTATTTCGCCGATGGCGGTACGCTTTCGCTCAATAGCGGCGCGCGCGAAATCTACCGCCCCGTCTACTACGACAGCTTTATCGGCCTGCCTTACCCGGTGTGGGTCTTCATCATCGTGGCCGTCATTGGCTGGGTGCTGATGAACCGCACGGCCTTTGGCCGCTATTGCATGGCCATCGGTTCCAATGAACAGGTGGCCCGCTACTCGGCCATCAAGGTCGATCGCGTGCGCACCTGGACCTATATTCTGCAAGGTCTCTGCGTCTCGCTGGCGACGATCATCTATGTGCCGCGCCTCGGTTCGGCGTCCTCGGCAACCGGTGTGCTCTGGGAGCTCGAAGCGATCGCCGCGGTGATCATCGGCGGCACGATGCTCAAGGGCGGCTACGGCCGCATCGGTGGCACCGTGATCGGCGCCCTGATCCTGACGGCCATCGGTAACATTCTGAACCTCACCGATATCATCTCGAACTACCTCAATGGGGCGGTTCAGGGCGTGATCATCGTGGCAGCGGTCTATCTGCAGCGCGGCAGCCTCGGGCGGCGCGGCAGGAAGGCCGAATAGCCAACACAGTTCCCAGGCCCTCGTGGCTGGGCTCAACCGGCGCCAAGCGCCAATTTCTAGGGAGGAACTACCCATGTCTATCAAGGCATTGACCCTGGCCCTGGCGGCCACGACCGCTTTGGCCGGCTCGGCACTGGCTCAGGACCAGGTCAAGATCGGCGTCTCCATTCCGGCCGCTACGCATGGCTGGACTGGTGGCCTCAACTGGCACGCCCAGGAAGCCGAAAAGCGTCTGGAAGCCACCTATGACAATATCGACATCGTGCTGGTGACGGCCGACAGCCCGGGTGACCAGGCCAGCGACATCGAGGATCTGGTTTCCGTGCAGCAGATCGACGCCCTCGTGGTGCTGCCTTTCGAATCCGACCCGCTGGTGGAGCCCGTCCGCCAGGCCAAGGAATCCGGCGCCTTCATCACCGTGGTTGATCGTGGCCTGCCCGATACCTCGATCCAGGACGTCTATGTCGCCGGCAACAACACCGAACTGGGTGCAGTTTCGGCCGAATACTTCAAGACCCGCCTGGGTGATGGCGACAATATCGTGATCCTGCGTGGTATCCCGACTGTCATCGACACCGAGCGTTTCGACGCTTTCATGGCTGGCATTGAGGGCTCCGGCATCAACGTGCTGGACAACCAGTTTGCCAACTGGAACCGCGATGATGGCTTCGAAGTCATGCAGGACTTCCTGTCGCGCTTCCCGGACATTGACGGCGTGTGGGCGCAGGACGACGACATCGCCATGGGCGTGGTGGAAGCCGTGCGCCAGGCCGGTCGCGAAGACGAAATGTTCATCGTCGGCGGCGCCGGCATGAAGGACGTCATCAAGGGCATCATGGACGGCGACGAACTGATCCCGGTCGACGTGCTCTATCCGCCCGCGATGATCGCCACGGCCATGGACGTGACTGTTGCCAACTTCACCTCCAATGGTCCGGTCCAGGGCGAGTACATCCTGGGTGCGCCGCTGGTGACCCCCGAGAACGCCGAGCAGTTCTATTTCCCGGACAGCCCGTTCTGATCCAACAGGATAATAAGCCAATGGAAGGGGCGCCTATGGCGCCCCTTTTTCTGTTTGATTTCAAGGTGTTCGTACGTCTTCAGGGTGACACGCGAATCCGGCTATGACTCCGCCCGAGTTCCGGGCGATGCCCGCCTCCCTTGGCGTTGCGGGGGCTCACCAGTTTTGTGCGTTCTCAGGCGTTGCCAGGCGTGTATCCGGCTTCGCGGATGGCCTCTTCGCCCTTGGCGCGGTCGCCGGTGAAGCTGACTTTGTGGGTGCCCAGATCGATTTCGACCTGGGTGCCCGGCAGAGCCGTTTCCAGTGCTTCGCGCACCGTACCCACGCAGTGGTTGCAGGTCATGTCGTTGACGATAAGCGTGGTCTTGTCGGTCATGTCAGTGTCCTTTGGTCTGGCTGCCTGCCGGGGTGCCGGCAAGATCATCGAGAATGGGGCAATCGGGCCGGTTGTCGCCGGCGCAGCAGTGGACGAGATGGCGCAGTGTTTTCACCATGCCCTGCAGCTCGTCGATCTTGGCTTCAAGCGCCTGGATGTGGCCGCTGGCGATGTCCCTGACCTCGGCACTGGCTCGGGAGCGGTCCTGCCAGAGGCCCAGCAGCGCCGCCGTTTCCTCCACCGAGAAGCCCAGCGTTCTGGCGCGCTTGATGAAGCGCAGCACATGCACCTCGTCCGGCCCATAGACGCGGTAGTTGCTGTCGGTGCGCGAAGGCGGGGAGATGAGTCCGATCTGCTCGTAGTAGCGGATCATCTTGGCCGAAACGCCCGATTTCTGCGCGGCCTGTCCGATGTTCATGCGTCCACTCCCCGGACCGAACGCAGGCGCTGCGCATTGCCCACCACAAAGACAGAGCTGAGCGCCATGGCACCAGCGCCAATCATGGGGGAGAGCAAAATGCCGAAGGCCGGGTAGAGGGCCCCGGCAGCCACCGGAATGAGAATGGCGTTGTAGCCAAAGGCCCAGAACAGGTTCTCCCAGATATTGCGCAGGGTGGCGCGGCTGACCTTGAGCGCGTTGAGGACGCCTTTAAGATCACCGCCGAGCAGCACCACATCGGCGCTTTCAATGGCCGCGTCGGTGCCCGAACCAACGGCAATGCCGATATCGGCTTCCGCCAGGGCCGGGGCATCATTGATGCCGTCCCCGACATACGCGACGACCCGGCTGCCTTGCCGCAGGGACTTGATGGCCTCAACTTTATCGGCAGGCAGAACTTCGGCCCGCACCTCATCAATGCCGAGCTGGGCAGCAATGGCCTCGGCGGTGCGGCGATTGTCGCCCGAAATCATCGCGGTTTTCAGACCCATGCCATGCAGGGCCTCGATGACCGCCTTGCTGGTCGGCTTTATGGTGTCGGCCACCACGATGGCGGCAGCCAGCTTGTCATCGATGGCCGCGAACACGGGCGTCTTGCCTTCTGCCGAGAGCCTGTCGATCGTCTCCGAGAAATCGGAAAAGTCCAGATGGGCCAGGTGGCGCTGCGAGCCCACCGCCACGAGGCGGCCATCGACCCGGGCAGTGACGCCAGTGCCGGAATTGGAACTGAATTCGCTGATCTCACCAAGCGGCAATCCTGCCTTTTCGGCCGCTGCAACAATGGCAGTGGCAATGGGATGCTCAGACCGGTTTTCGACGGCGGCGACCAGCGCCAGCACCTCGTCATGCTCGAAATCATCGTCGAGGATAAGATCGGTCAGCGCCGGTTTGCCAGCGGTCAGCGTGCCCGTCTTGTCGAAGGCCACGATGCCGGCGTCGCGCAACTGCTGCAGCGCCTCGCCCTTGCGGAACAGCACCCCGAGCTGGGCCGCGCGACCTGTGCCGACCATTATGGACATCGGCGTTGCCAGGCCCATGGCGCAGGGACAGGCGATGATGAGCACGGCGACCGCGTTGACCAGAGCATAGGTCAGCGCCGGATCGGGACCGAGCCAGAACCAGACAATGGCGGTCAGGATCGCAAGGCCGATGACGATCGGCACGAAGACCGCCGTGATCCGGTCGACCACCGCCTGGATGGGCAATTTGGCCGCCTGGGCGTCCTCGACCATGCGGATGATGTGGGCCAGCATGGTATCGGCCCCCACCTTGGTGGCGCGGAAGCTGAAACTGCCCGAGGTGTTGAGCGTACCGCCCACCACATTGTCACCATCCGTCTTGGAGACCGGCAGCGGTTCGCCCGAGATCATCGATTCATCGATATGGCTGGCTCCTTCGATGACTTCGCCATCCACGGCGATCTTCTCGCCTGGGCGGACCAGCACCACATCGCCGACCTTCACCGCCTCAACCGGCAGTTCGACCGCCTCGCCATTGCGCTGCACGCGGGCCGTCCTTGCCTGTTGCTGCACCAGCCGCCCAATGGCCTCGCCAGTACGTCCCTTGGCAATGGCCTCGAGCCAGCGACCGAAGAGGATCAGCGTCACAATGACGGCGGCCGCCTCGAAATAGACATAGCGGGTTTCCGCCGGCACCAGCTGCGGCGCGAAGGTGACGATGCTCGAATAGAGCCAGGCCGCCCCGGCGCCCAGAGCCACCAGAGAGTTCATCTCCGGGGCGCCGCGCAGAAGGGCGGGAAAACCAATTTTGAAGAACCGCAATCCCGGCACGAACAGCACGAAGCTGGCAAGGACGAAATAGGTCACCCACAGCACGTCCATTGAGACGACGGACATCACCCACATATGGAAGGGCATGTAGGCGTGGCCGATCATTTCGATCAGGAATAGGGGCAGCGTCGGAATAGCCGCGATGATGACGTCCCGCTTGAGGACGGCGGCATCTTCGTCGTGGTGGTGCATATGGTTGTGGGCGGGGGCCTCGGGCTGGCGGAGGCTGCCCTTGTAGCCAACCTTCTGGACCGCCTGGAGCAAGGCGTCGACGTCGCCTCCCGACACGGTGGCGCGTTCAGTGGCCAGATTGACCGAAGCCCTCTCCACGCCGGGGACCTTGAGCAAGGCCTTCTCCACGCGATTGACGCAGGAGGCGCAGGTCATCCCCTCGATATCGAGGGAAATGGACGTAGATCTGGGGTTGTGATGGACGTGTTCATTCATGGTGGTTCACCTCGTCCACACTCATATAGACCTTCCCATCATGGTAAGGTCAAGGGGCGCATCTCCGGGCATTACCCAGTGGGTGAAACCAATGCGTAGCCATCCTTGGCGATCGCGGATTCCACATCGACCGATGAGGCGCCCAGGAGCTTGTCATCTGTCATGGTGGTGGCGAAGTGGCGCCATTCGAGATGCTGCAGATGGCGCGGTATGACTGCCTCTGGCCCAAGCGACAAGACCAGCAATTGTGGCGGCTCACCATCGGTGCTCGCCGAAATGAAAACATTGACGCGCATTTTGCCTCCGTCTTCAAACCGGCCACATTGAGACATGCTTGGTGCCCGGGCGCAATCTTTCGTCCTCACTTCACTTTTTGCGGAGAAAGAAAGGGTCTGCGACCTCTTGGCACAGCGACAGTCTGGCGGCTTATACTGGAGCCGGGAGGGATTTATTTCTTGCGGTATCAGGAGCATGCCATGCAGACCTCTCGCAAGGACATCCACAATTCAGAAGTGCCGGTCCTGTGCCAAAGTTGCGAAGCGCGGCATCAGGGCATTTGTGGCGCATTGGCCCCCGAACAACTGGTTCAACTGGCAAAATCGACCCGCCGCGTGCGCAAGGATGCAGGTGAAGAACTTCTCGCCGACGCCATGCCCATCTCCAGCTATGCCAATGTGCTGCGTGGTGTGATCAAGCTGTCAAAGGTGCTTGAGGACGGCCGGCAGCAGGTCGTTGGCCTGCAATTCGCGCCCGATCTGCTCGGACGCCCCTTTGCCTCGGAAAGCCGGGTCAGTGCTGAAGCGGCTTCGGAAGTGGACCTTTGCGTCATCCCCAAGCCGGTGCTTGAAGGCATGCTTTCCGACAATTCCCGCCTGGAACACCGGGTGATGATGCAGACCCTGCGAGAACTGGACGAGGCGCGCGACTGGATGGTGACGCTGGGGCGCAAGAGCGCGGCGGAGAAAGTCGCGAGCTTTCTCTATCTCATTGCCACCCATATCGACCCCACCGAGGACACGCCCGATACCAGTTTCGACCTGCCGTTGAGCCGGGCAGATATCGGGGACTTCCTGGGGCTGACCATCGAGACGGTGAGCCGGCAGATCAGCAAGCTCAAGGCCGACGGCGTCATCGAGATCGTCAATTACCGTCATGTGATAGTTCCGGATCTGGCGCGGCTGCGGGTCAGGTGCGGTTGACGGAGCGGACTGGCTAATTCAGCCGTCCGCCTTCCAATGTCAGAACGCGATCAACCGTGCCATCAGGGATATTGGCATGGGTGACCATGATAACGGTGCGATCTTTGGATGCACTTGCGAGGACCTTGAAGAATGCCACCTCCGTATCGCGGTCCAGGGCATTGGTCGGCTCGTCCAGCAGCAGTACCGGCGCGTTCGAGAGTATCGCCCTGGCAAGGCACAGGCGGCGCGCCTGCCCTGCAGACAAGTTGCGGCCGGCTTCTCCCACGATAGTATCAAGCCCACTCGGCAGTGATCGAACATGACGATCAAGTTGCGCCTTGCCCAGCGCCGCCCAGAGTTCCTCCTCGCTGGCGTCGGCCCGGCCGATCAGGAGATTGTTGCGGATAGTGTCGATGAAGACGGGACTATCCTGGCTGAGCAGAGCCATGTGGGCGTGAAGGGCGCCGCTGCCAATCATGGGCAGGGCAGTATTGCCGATGTGAATCGACCCGGCCTGCGGATCCGCAAAGCGCAGCAACAGCCGCAGCAATGTCGTCTTGCCGCTGCCACTTGTACCGGCAATAGCGACGCGTTCGCCGGGAGCCACCGAAAGGGACACTGCGTCCAGCACAGGCGGAAGGCCGGGATAGCCAAATGTGACATTGTCGAACGCAATCGTCGCATTGCCGGGCAGGGCCATCGGCGCAACCGGTTCGGCGACAGCGGGTGGAATTTCCACCAGGGCCACCAGCCGTTCGGCAGCAGCCATGGCCTGCGTGGCTTTGCTGGTGCTGCGCACAATCAGGTTGGTGACCTCGAAGCTGCCGAGCACTGCCAGCAGCAGCCCCGCCATCAGCGGCCCCTCGATCTGGCCCTGTTCCAGTGCAACCAGACCCGCCCATAGGGTGCTGACCAATGCGCCGGCGGCCAGCAATTGAACGGTAAATCCACCCAGGCTGGTGATTGCACCAAGCCTCAGATGCAGACGGGAAGCCTGCCCGTTCAACCCCTCAAAGTGGTTGGCGGCGCTGCCAAGCGTGCCAAGAACCACCAGATCGGCATGGCCATTGACCCCGTCCAGCACGTCCATGCGCAGGTCGGCCCGGGCCTCAACACTCTCGCGCCCGGCCTTCCGTCCGGCGAGAACCATGATCGTCGGCACAGCGATGCCGGCAAGGCCAAGGGCCATTCCATAGGGCAGGGCGGCAGCCGGGAGAAAGACCGCAAGGATACTGGTCATGGCGAGGCCCACGAACAATGCCGCCGCCAATGGACCAATCGCAACCAGGAACGCGGTGTCCAACGCATCGATATCGGCGGTCAGCCGCGACACCAGATCACCATGGCGCAGCGAACGGTCGGGCAGCGGCAGTCGCGGAAACAGCCGGGCAAACAGCCAGCCGCGCAGATCCGACAGCAGGCGCAGCGTGGCATTATGGCCAACAAGCCGCTCCCCGTAGCGCGCCAGGATACGGACGAAGGAGAGGCCGCGCACCATGGCCGAGGGGACGAACAGGTTGAAACCAAGGCCCGCCGTTGTCAGCGCTGTCGCTGTAATGAACCAACCCGACGTCCCCAGCAGGGAAACACCTGCAAGCAGGGTCACCAGCGACAGCCCAAGGGCCACCAGCAGCGCACCGGTTCGCTGGCGGAACAGGGGTAGAAAAGTCAGTAGGGCCTTCATGCGACACCACGCTTCGGGGCGGGCAGGGGGGTGGTGAAGAGCTGGCTGCCAGCCAGCCGGTAGGCTTTGTCCATACGGGCCGCCAATGCTTCGGAATGCGTCGCGATGATCATGGTGCGGCCGGAAGCAAAATCGAGGAGATGATCGGCGATCTCCTGCTCCATGGCAGCGTCGAGATGCGCCGTCGGTTCGTCCAGAAGGACAAGGCCGGCGTCGCGCAGGAACAGACGCGCCAGGGCCACGCGCTGGGCCTGCCCACCGGATAGACCTACGCCGTCTTCCCCGACCAGCGTGTCGAGCCCGTCAGGAAGCGCGTAGGCGAAATCGGCGACCAGCGCGCGCCCGGCGGCCATTTCGATCTCCTGGCGGCTTGCCCCGGGACGCGCCAGTGCAATGTTCTGGGCAAGGCTCGCGTGAATGATCCGCGGTTTTTGCGTCAGGAGAAATGTGCGGGCGCGCAGCTCTGTCTCGGGCCATTGTTCAAGAGGCCGGTCATCAAGCAGAAGGCCGCCTGTGTAGTCGCGCAGCCCGGCAATAGCCTCGATCAGGGTCGATTTGCCTGCGCCGCTGGGGCCAAGCAGGGCAATGTGCTGTCCGGCGGGGACATCGAGGCCAAGGTTCAGCGCAACACTTGTAATCCGATCAGGGGTGCGCAGGGTCACGTCCACCAGGCGCACGGCGACAGCAGGGCCCGGCTTCGGTGCGATGTCGGTCAGGGGCATGCTCTCGAGTGCTGCCATATCCAGTTGCGTCAAGATTTCTTCCATAGCCGAGCGGGCCGTGGCGCGGTCGTGGTAATGCGAGGCGAAGAGGCGCAGGGGGTTGTAGACCTCGGGCGCCATCAGCAGCAGGAACATGCCCAGTTCCAGCGTCAGCGGACTCGCGCGTAGCTGCAGATAATCGATGAAGGTGAGACCCACATAAAGGGCGATACCGGCCACGCCGAGCGCTGCAAAAAATTCGAGGACGGCCGAAGAGAGAAACGCGATGCGGAGCACCTTGAGTGTGCGCCGCCTCAGCGCCTCGCTGGCCTCGACAATACCGGCCGTTTCTGCGGCCTCGCGCCCGAACAGTTTCAGGGTCAGCAGCCCCTTGAGCCGGTCGGCAAAGCGGCCGGACAGATGGCTGAGGGCGCGCGCCTGCCGGTCCGTTGCGATCTGCGCGCCCCAACCAATCAGGGCCATGAAAACCGGGATCAGCGGGGCGGTGACCAGAAACAGCAGTCCCGCAACCCAATCGAGCGGCAGGATGATGGCGCCGAACACCAGGGGCAGCAATGCCGCCTGCAGGGCCGCCGGCAGATAGCGCGCAAAATAGCCCTCCAGCGCATCGACCTGGTCGACAATTGCGGCGGCGGCTACGCCAGACGGCGGGTTCGCGCTGGCCCGCGGCGAACGGGAGAGCATGTGTGTCATGAGCAACTGGCGCAGGTGAAGCTTGATGGCTTCGGCGCCGGACAGTCCTGCCTGTTCCCCCAGCGCGCTCAGCCCCGACCGCACCAGAAGCAGTGCCAGTATCAACATGATCGCTGGCAATAACGTGCTGGCAGGCTCGTGATACTCAATTGCACGCCCCAACACTTCGGCCAGCGTCCAGGCCTGCCAAACCAGCAATATGCCACCCGCCAGTGGGGCGGCCATGGCAATGATCAGGGCAAGGCCGCCTTTGCGGGTCAGGCTGTCGAGCGCCTTGGCTTTTGTCTTGTCTGGGGTCACAGGCGGCAGATGTCTGGGGCTGATTGGGCATTGGCGGGTATCTTTTACCCTAGACCGTTCATCAGCCAAGGACCTTGATCTGAATCAAGGCGGCGGTCAGTCTGTCTGCGCTAAGCAAGGGACACCAGACGGCCCCGACTCTTGCCGTCGCAACCGGAGAGATAGAACGTGCCATGATAGACATGCTCGTCGTCGACCTCTCGCGATGGCAATTCGCCGCTACCGCGATGTATCACTTCATCTTTGTGCCCCTGACTCTGGGGCTCTCTTTCATGATGGCCATCATGGAGAGCGTCTACGTGATGACGGGGCGCGATGTCTGGCGCAAAGCCACCCTGTTCTGGGGTACGCTGTTCGGGGTCAATTTCGCCATGGGCGTGGCCACCGGCATCGTCATGGAATTCCAGTTCGGTATGAACTGGAGCTACTACAGTCACTACGTCGGCGACGTGTTTGGCGCTCCACTGGCCATTGAAGGCCTTATGGCCTTCTTCCTTGAAGCCACATTCGTCGGTCTGTTCTTCTTCGGTTGGGACCGGCTGAGCAAGGTGGGCCACCTCGTCGTCACCTGGCTCGTCGCTTTTGGCGCCAATTTCTCCGCGCTCTGGATCCTGATCGCCAATGGCTGGATGCAAAATCCCGTTGGCGCAAAATTCAATCCCGACACCATGCGCATGGAAATCACCGACTTCATGGCGGTGATCTTCAACTCGGTGGCGCAGGCCAAGTTCGTGCATACCGTCAGCGCCGGCTATGTCTGCGGCGCTATCTTCGTGCTCTCGATCTCCGCATTGTTCCTGGTCAAGGGCAAGCATGTCGAAATGGCCAAGCGCTCGGCGGTGGTGGCCGCCAGCTTTGGCCTGGCCTCGGCCCTTTCTGTGGTCGTTCTGGGTGACGAAAGCGGCTATGTCGCAACCGAACACCAGAAGATGAAGATCGCCGCCATCGAGGCTTCATTCCACACGGAACCGGCTCCCGCCCCCTGGACCGTCATCGCCATTCCTGGCGCCGATGGCGAACCGATCTGGCAGATTCAGGTGCCCTGGCTGGGTGGCTTGATCACCACCCGGTCTCTTGATGAAGAGCTCGAAGGCATCAATGAACTGGTCGAGAATGCAAAAGAGCGCATCCGCTCGGGCATGATTGCCTACGACGCCCTCGAACAGATCCGTGCCGATGGCAGCAACACCCAAGCGCGCGCCGTGTTCGAGGAAACCTGGGCCGATCTGGGCTACGGCCTCCTGCTCAAACGCTATCGCGATGACGTGCAGAACGCCACGGACGAGGAAATCGCCATGGCAGCCCAGGACACAGTGCCCGATGTCTGGCCGCTGTTCTGGACCTTCCGCATCATGATGGGCCTGGGCTTCTTCTTCATTGCCTTCTTCGGCCTCTGGTTCTACCGCGCCTCGCGCGGCTGGATCGACACCAACAAGCCGCTGTTGTGGTTCACCGTGTTCCTGCTGCCCACGCCCTGGATTGCCATCGAAAGCGGTTGGTTCATCGCCGAGTTTGGCCGCCAGCCCTGGGTGGTGGAAGGCGTATTGCCCACTTTCTACGCCGCATCTGGTCTGCAGGTGCTCGACCTGATCCTGTCGCTGACCTTCTTCGTGCTGGTCTACACCGTGCTGTTGGTCATCATGGTCATGCTCATGGTGCGTATCATCAAGGCCGGCCCCAAGGAGAAGCTGTTCACCCAGGACGACGAGGATGACTTCGTCATCACCACCTTGCCTGCCACCCCCGCAACCAAGGAGCTCGGATCGTGAGCACCATTCCTCTCGACTACGAAACGCTGCGGCTGATCTGGTGGCTGCTGCTGGGTGTTCTGCTGATCGGCTTTGCCATCATGGGCGGGCGTGACCTTGGCGTCGGAGCCCTGCTGCCCTTCGTGGCCCGGACCGACGAGGAGCGGCGCGTGCTGCTCAACCTGATTGGCCCCACCTGGGAAGGGAACCAGGTTTGGCTGATCCTGGGCGGCGGCGCGATCTTCGCCGCCTTCCCACCCCTTTATGCGGTCAGTTTTTCGGGCTTCTACCTCGCCATGATCGTGATCCTGCTGGCCCTGATCCTGCGGCCGGTCGGCTTCAAGTTCCGCGGCAAGATCGAGGACCCGCGCTGGCGCTCGGCCTGGGACTGGGGCCTGTTCATCGGTGGTTTCGTCCCGGCCCTGATCATGGGCGTGGCCGTGGGCAATGTGCTGCTCGGCGCACCCTTCCACTTCGACGACAGCATGCGCATTTTCTATACGGGTAACTTCTTCCAGCTGTTGATGCCCTTCGCGCTGCTGGCAGGGTTGGTGAGCCTGGGCATGATCGTGACCCATGGTGCCACATTGATCGCGGGGCGTACCGAGGGCGTTCTCGCCCAAAGGGCGCAGACCTACGGCATATGGGCCGGGCTGGCTACGCTCGCGCTCTTTGCTCTGGGCGGCGTCTGGGTGGCCTTCATGAATGGCTATGTCGTGACCAGCACCATCGACCCCAATGGTCCCATCAATCCGCTGGGCAAGACCGTGGAACTGGTGCAGGGCGGTTGGCTCAGCAACTACAGCACCTATCCCTGGATGATCGCGGCTCCAGCCATCGGCTTTGCCGGCATGGCTTTGGCCGTATTGGGGCTGATGGGCCGCTATCGCTGGCTGGCCTATCTGGGCAGCAGCACCGGTATCTTCGGCATCGTCGCGACCGCCGGGGTCTCTGTCTTTCCCTTCTTCCTGCCATCCTCGACCATGCCCAATGCCGGACTGACCCTGTGGGATGCCTCTTCGAGCCACATGACCTTGTTCATCATGCTGCTCGCCACACTGGTGTTTCTGCCCATCGTGCTGCTCTACACCGCCTGGGTATTCCGGGTGATGCGCGGCACGGTGACCACCGAAAGTCTCTCGAAAAACCCCAATGCCTATTAGGAGCACGCCATGTGGTATTTTTCCTGGATTCTGGGGCTGAGCCTGGCCTGCTCCTTTGGCATTCTCAACGCTATGTGGTTTGAGATGCGCGAAGACCGCAGGGTGGCGCGCGAGCAGAACAGAGATGGAGCTGCCCGCTAACGCATAGAGATTGACCAAATGGTCAAAAAACAAGACGCCGGGCCCGGAACCATCCGGGCTCGGTTTTTTCTTTTGTTTTCAGCATTTTCGGCCGGACGACGAAATTGCGACTCTCTTGCCATCCGGCCGCAGTCGGCCGGTAACTGCGGCAGAAATGCCTCTTTCGTTTGCACTGGATGCATAACGGATGTGCACAATGGCCATCTACTAATCACGACCAGTCTAATCTAGATAAACGTCATCAAACGAAGGGGAAACCGAAATGAACATCGCCAAGAAGATCGCCGACTACGCCAAGTACCAGCGCACCCTGCGCGAGCTGAACGCTCTCGACACCCGTCAGCTGAACGACCTCGGCATCACCAAGGGTGACATCCGCGCCATCGCTCGCGGTACCTACGTCAACTAATGACGAAGTCGCCGAAAGGCGGCGCTGACCTCCAAAGTCATCCGATGAAGGCGTCCACCCGGGCGCCTTTTGTCGTTTTTGGACTGCAAGAACTCGCCTGATGATGCGACTTCTCCCCACTCTTGTGGGGGGGCGATCAAGGGTGGGGCGCAATACTCTAGCGCACCAGGTCTGCAACGACACAGCCCAGCGCTGTGACGAGATCGGTAGGGCCGATCCGTATCTGCAGCCCGCGTTGGCCGCCATTGAGGAGGATTTCTTCGTAGAGCGTGGCCAATTCATCGAGTGCGGTTGGCACCTGCCTGCGCTGGCCCAGCGGGCTGATGCCGCCGACCTTGTAGCCCGTGAGGCGCTCGGCGTCGGCCGGTTTCATCATATGGGCGGATTTGCCACCCAACGCGGCCGCGAGCTTTTTCATGTTCAGTTCTTCGTTCGAGGGGACAATGGCGCAGGCTGGCTTGCCGTCCAGTTCCACCATCAGCGTCTTGAACACTTCGGAAGGCGATACGCCCATCGCCTCGGCGGCCTGCAGGCCGACACGCTCTGCATTGGGGTCGTAGTCATAATGGGCGAGGGTGAAGGGGAAGTTCCCCCTCGCGAGCGCGATTGTGGCGGGTGTGGTCTTTGACATGAGGCTGTTTTAGGCCTCTGCCCGCAAACAGCAAGCCTCAGCGATCAAGATCGAAGCGCCGGACCCAGCGTGGATCGTCGGCCGGGGAGGCATAGTCATCAAGACCCACGTCCTTCAGCAGGTGTGGTTCGAGATGCAGGGCGGCAACAGCGCGCCGGCGGCGGCGCTGCACCAGCGCTTCGGTTGCGGCATTGCGCAGGGCGGGGACGGGCACAAGCAGTGCGGCCAGGGTGGAGATCGAGATCATTTTTCATTCACAGGCCTTATGGCCGGTGCCTCAACGTGGTTGACATGAGACATAATCTGCCGCCGAATGCTGCTGGTTTCCAACTAAACCTCGATAAGCTACCATAAGGAGATTTGATGCATGTCCTTGCCGCCACTGGCCGCGTTGCGCGCCTTCGAAGCGGTGGCGCGGCACCTCAATTTCACCCGTGCCGCCGAGGAACTGGGCATGACCCAGGCGGCCGTGAGTTACCAGATCAAGATACTTGAGGAGCGTGTGGGAATGCCGCTCTTCCTGCGCCGGCCACGGCAGATCGCGCTGAGCGAGGCGGGGGCGCGCCTGGCGCCAGATGTGACTCAGGCCTTCGATCTGATCCGCAACGCCTTTGCCGACACCCGAGACGGTGTTGGCAACCAGCTTTCGATCACTGCGGTCCCGACTTTTGCCGTGCAATGGCTCGGCCAGAATATGGGCTTGTTCCAGCTCGCCCATCCGGAAATAGCGGTACGGATCGACACCAGCAACGACGTGATCGATCTGATGCATGGCGAGTTCGACGTTGCCATTCGCACCCTGTCTGGGCCACAGGGCAAGGGACTGGTATGCCATTTGCTGGTCGAGGCCAACTTCACCCCAATGCTCAGCCCAGCCCTGGCCGAAACCATTGGCGGTGTCACCCGGCCGGACGACCTGCTGAAACTCCCCCTCCTTGATCCCCAGGACGATTGGTTCGACATCTGGTTCAAGGCCGCAGGCGTGACCGGTTTCTCGGCTGAAGGCCGGCCGCAAACCTCCATGGGCTGGCAGAGCCTGCTCGGCACGGCGGCCGTGGCCGGGCGCGGCGTTTCCATGCTGACGCCGGTATTGTTTCGCGACGAGGTGGCGTCAGGCCGGCTGGTACAGCCCTTCGACCTCCTGGCTACGGCAGGGAAGGGCTACTACCTGGTCTATCCGGAGGGGCGACGCAACGTGCCCAGGGTCCGGCACTTCCGCGAGTGGATCCTGGAGGCGACGACCTATATGCGCGCCCGATCCTGACAGCGGCTGACGCGGCCGGCTCCTATTCCCTCGACAAACAGAGGGGTGACCATGACCGCCGCCGAACTCAATGCCATCATCGTTAAGGCCAAGGCCATGAGCTATGTCGGGGGTGGGGACCGGGCGCGGCCCAGCCGCCCGGGGTCGCATGACCTCAGTTGGAGCGAGGGCGAGTGGCACTATCTCGACAGCTATTTTGGCGGCACGGATTTCCTGGGGCAGGAGGTACTGTGGCGGGGCTACGAGCCGGTCTGGGCGATGAGCTACTATGGCCAGGTGCTGCGGCCCGACCTGATCGACGCCGAACGGGCAGGAGCGACCATCAAGGCGGCGCTGGCGTCCATGTACGCGGAAGGGCGGTTTCTCGGAGGCTTCGAGTGGACCGGGCCTTTCGGTCGGTATGTTGATCGGAGCGAGGGCGATGTCGCCAGCTTCCGCGGGCGCGAGGTGATCGAGGTGGAGGGCACGGAAGCCTATGCCCTGGACTATTTCGGTGGGCTGGTGAAGCCCTAGACGAGCAGAAGGCCCGGTGATCGCTCACCGGGCCTTCCGTTTTCCTTGGCGGGGAGGTGCCGCGGAAAACTGCTTGGATGGTCACACGATACCGCTCGACCCGGCCGCGATTTCGGGGCGGATTTCGGCGACCTTGGCGCGATAGCCGGATGCCCGGTAGGTGGCCAGAAGGTCGATGGCGCCGCCCTGTTCCATGCGGGCCATGGCCAGTATCGGCTCGACATCGGTGCGATAGGCGAGGCGCAGCGCCTGCGTTGCCGCTAGCGCATCGTTGGCATCCTGGGCAGCCTTGAGGCCCATTCGGTCAACCAGCAGGGCCTGGGCGTAGGCGCGCTGCACGTCGGCGGCCGAGAGCATCAGCGACTCGATGGGGTCGGTGACATTGTGCGACTGGTCGAGCATGTGGGCCGGGTGGAAGTCGCTGTAGCGCGCTTCGGCATCGACCAATTCGTTGAAGACGAGGAACAGGCGATAAGGGTCGATCGAGCCGGCGTCGAGGTCGTCGTCGCCATACTTGCTGTCGTTGAAATGAAAGCCGCCGAGCTTGCCGAACTGGGCAAGGCGGGCGACGATCATCTCGATATTGACGTTGGGCGCATGGTGGCCGAGGTCGACGAGGCAGAAGGCCTTGTCACCCAGTTCCCTGGCGATGAGGTAATTGGTGCCCCAATCCTGCACGACGGTCGAATAGAAGGCCGGCTCATACATCTTGTGTTCGGTGTAGAGGCGCCAGTCATCGGGCAGGGCGGAATAGATGGACTTCACCGAGTCCAGATAATGCTCGAACTGGGTGGTGAAATTGACCTGGCCGGGGAAGTTGGAGCCATCGCCGATCCAGACGGTCAGGGCCTTGGAACCAATGGTCTTGCCGATCTCGATACATTCGAGATTGTGCTCGATGGCCTGGTCGCGGGTGGCCTTGTCAGCGGCGGAGAGCGAGCCGAACTTGTAGCTCTGCAACTGCCCTTTGGCATCCGAGAAGGTGTTCGAATTCATAGCGTCGAAACCGAGGTTGAAGCGGCTGGCAGCCTGCTTCAGCCGGTTCGGATCCGCCTTGTCCCACGGAATGTGGAGCGAGACGGTGCGGGTCGCCTGGGTCAATTGGGCGATGACGGCGCAGTCCTCGATCTTGTCGAAAATGTCGCGCGGCTCGCCCTTGCCCGGGAAGCGGGCAAAGCGTGTGCCGCCGGTGCCGACGCCCCAGGAGGGCACTGCCACGGAGAAGGCGGCAACCTTGGCCTTGATGGCGTCGATATTGATGCCGCGCCGGTCGAGGCGCTCGCCCAATGTGTCGTAGTCGACATGCAGATCGGCGGCGCGGGCAGCGTTTTCGGCTTCGATCTTGGATGGGTCGATGATGTGTTCGGTCATCTTGCGATCCTCAGCGCGGGAACGACTGGGCGTTGCCCGCGTCGACATTGATGATGTTGCCGGTGGACTTGGCCGAGGCCTCCGAAGCGAAGAAGTAGATGGCTTCGGCAATGTCCTCGGGGAAGACGGAGCGCTTCAGCATCGAGCGCTGGCGATACATTTCCTCCAGGCCATCCTTGTCTGTCTTGTAGGTCGAGGCGCGCTGTTCGAGCCATTCGCCAGCCCAGATTTTCGAGCCGCGCAGCACGGCGTCAGGATTGACGACGTTGACGCGGATCTGCGCTTCGGCGCCCTCGAGGGCGAGGCACCGTGCCAGGTGGATTTCGGCGGCCTTGGCTGTGCAATAGGCGGCAGCGTTGGGCGACGCGGCCAGGCCGTTCTTGGAGGCGACGAAGACGACATTGCCGCCGATCTTTTGGCTCCGGAAAATCTTGAAGGCTTCGCGGCTGACGAGGAAATAGCCCGTGCTGAGGATGTCCATGTTCTTGTTCCAGAGCTCGAGCGAGGTCTCCTCGATCGGGGCCGAGGACGCGAGGCCGGCATTGGAAACGAGAATGTCGAGGCCGCCGAATTCGACCACGGCATGGGCGAAGCCGGAAATGACTTGCTCTTCCCTGGTGACGTTGATGTTCACCGGGCGGACGAAGTCAGCGCCGAAGACACCCGAGAGCTCGGCCGTGGCCGCGTCGAGCGCCGTCTGATCGATATCAGCCAGGACGACGCAGGCGCCTTCGCGCAGGAGCCGGGCGGCGGTGGCCTTGCCGATACCGCCGGCGCCGCCGGTGACCAGCGCAATCCTGCCGGCCAGGGACTTCGGCTTGGGCATCCGCTGCAGCTTGGCTTCCTCAAGCAGCCAGTATTCGATGTCGAAGGCTTCCTGCTCGGGCAGGCCCTGATACTCGGAAACGGTCGAAGCGCCGCGCATCACGTTGATGGCGTTGACATAGAACTCGCCGGAGATGCGGGCGGTGGCCTTGTCCTTGGCGAAGGTGATCATGCCCACGCCGGGGATCAGGTAGACGACGGCGTTCGGATCGCGGATGGCCGGCGAATTGTCGTGCTTGCAGCGCTCGTAATAGGCGGCGTAATCGGCGCGGTAGGCGGCGATCTGGTCGCCGAGGCCAGCGATGACTGCATCGACATCCGGATTGGCCGGGTCGAAATCCACGACCAGCGGGCGGATCTTGGTGCGCAGGAAGTGGTCGGGGCAAGAGGTGCCGAGGGCCGCCAGCGGGCGCAGGTTCTTGGAATTGACGAATTCCAGCACGGCGTCGCTGTCATCGAAGTGACCGAGCTTGTGGCTGTCTTCGGAAATGAAACCGCGGATTTTCGGCATCAGGCGGGCCGCGACGGCGCGGCGGGCATCGGCGTCGAGCGACTGGGTCGCGACACCACCAAAGATGGTATTGCCCTCGGTCTGCTCCTCGAACCAGGCAATGGCCTGATTGACGATGGCAATGGTGGTCTCGTAGCATTCCTTGGGCGTGTCGCCCCAGGTGAAGAGGCCATGGCTTTCGAGGACGACGCCCTTGGCGTTCGGGTTTTCGAGGCAGAACTTTTCGAGCCAGAGACCGAGTTCGAATCCCGGCTTCTTCCACGGTAGCCAGCCGATCACGTCGCCAAAAATCTGCTGGGTCAGCTCCCTGGAATTCTTCGAGGCCGCGATGGCGATGATCGCGTCGGGATGCATGTGATCCACATAGGGCCGGTCCACATAGGCGTGGAGCGGCGTGTCGATGGAGGAGGCGCGCGGATTGAGATTGAAGGTGGCGTGGGGCAGGTAACCCACCATCTCGTCTTCAAATTCGACGCCGCGATAGAGGCCCTTCAGGGCCCGCAGCTTGTCCATATAGAGCGTGGCAAAGCCATCGAGCTTGATCGAGGCATTGTCGCCGCCCGAGCCCTTGACCCAGAGGACTTCGACCATTTCGCCGGTCAGCGGATCCTTCTGCATGATCTTGGAGGAGGTATTGCCACCACCATAATTGGTGACCCGCTTGTCCGAGCCGAGCAGGTTCGAGCGATAGACGAGGCGCTCCGGCTCACTCATGGAAGCGGCCTTGGCATCATCCCACAGATTGGCGAGGCGCTTGGGCGCGGTGGACATCGGTGATCCTCCCGGTATTAGGCAGAGCTTGGGTTGGTCGGGAGATGCGCACAGAACAATCAACACTGTCAATCACAAACGATCATGTTTCGTCATCTGTGATTGAATATGACAGAAATATGCGAATTGGTGATTGACTCTGCCCGAAAATGATGGAAGCAAATGCAGCCAGGGAGTATCAGCATTGCACGAAACCGAACGCCACCGAGTCATTCTCGCCGCCGCACAGTCCCACCCCGTGGTAACGGTCGCGGAGCTTTGCGAGGTGACGGGGTCGTCGGAAGCCACCATTCGCCGCGATATTGTGGCCCTGGACGAACAGGGACGGCTGCGCCGGGTGCGGGGTGGCGCCGAAGCGCTCAACCCGCCGGCCCAGGGTGGACTGATGGGGCGGCCATTTTCCGTCAATGAAACGCTCAACATCGCGCAGAAGCGCGCAATCGCCCGCGTCGCTGCCGAGATGTGCAATGACGGGGAGCCGATCATCATCAATGGCGGCACCACGACCTATCAGATGGTGCATCACCTGACGGGCAGGCGCCTCAGCGTCTTCACCAACAGCTTCGCCATTGCCGAATTTCTCATTCATAACTCGCGCAATTCCGTCGTCATTCCCGGCGGCACGGTCTATCGCGAGCAGAATGTCATCCTCTCGCCTTTCGGCGGTGTGGTGGCGAGCCATTTTTACGCCAAGCGCATGTTCATCGGCTGTCAGGGTATCGGCGCCCATGGGCTGATGGAGGCCGATCCGATGATCGTGCAGTCCGAGCTGGCGTTGATCGGCCAGGCAGACGAGCTGATCGTCCTGGCCGACTCTTCCAAGTTTTCGGGACGCTCGAGCCTCATCCTGTGTGAGCTCGACCGAATTGCCGCCGTCATCACCGACAGCGGTATCCGCGACGAGGACCGCCAGATGCTGGAAACGGCAGGCGTGCGGCTCATCGTGGCGGATGCGACGGCTCAGGCGGAGACGACCGCCGCCTGAGAATGGGACCAAAAGACCAAGACCAGACAATCCCAGGGAGGGACCAAATGAAACTCTGGAAACTGCTCGCTGCCACGGCCACTGCCGCCGTGCTGCTCGCCACCCCGGCTATGGCACAGACCCGCATCGCGCTGGTCGTCAAATCACTCGGCAACGGCTTCTTCGATGCCGCGGCCAAGGGCGCCGAAGAGGCTGCGGCCGAACTCGGTGACGTTGAGGTGATCTACACGGGCCCAACCTCGGCCACGGCGGAAGCCCAGATCGAAGTCGTCAATTCGCTGATCGCCCAGCAGGTCGACGCCATTGCCATCTCGGCCAACGACCCCGATGCGCTGGTGCCAGTGCTGCAGCGCGCCATGGAACGCGGCATCAAGGTTATTTCCTGGGACTCCGGTGTGGCCCCGGAAGGCCGCCAGCTCCACCTCAATCCGTCCGACATCGACCTGATCGGCGAAACCATCATCAAGCTCGCTGCCGACTATTTGCCTGAGGGCGGCGACGTCGCCATTCTCTCGGCTGCCTCGACCGCAACCAACCAGAATGCCTGGATTGAAGCCGCCAAGGCCGCCATTCCCGAGAAGTTCCCGAACATCAACCTGGTTGCCACTGTCTATGGCGACGACGACTCGGTGAAGTCGACCGAAGAGGCCCGCGGCCTGATCGCGGCCCATCCGGACCTCAAGGCCATCATCGCCCCGACCACTGTCGGCGTGGTTGCTGCCGCCCAAGTCGTGAGCGACCAGAACCTGATCGGCCAGATCAATGTGACCGGCCTGGCGCTGCCGTCCGAGTTCAAGCAGTTCATCGACAATGGTGCATCGCAGGCCGTGGCCCTGTGGAACCCGATCGACCTGGGCTACTCGGCTGTCTACCTGGCCAATGCGCTGGTGGAAGGCGCTGAAGCTGCGCCCGGCGCTACTCTTTCCATCGGCAAGGTGGGCGAAGTGACCCTTGACGACACCAACTCTGCCGCCATGGCCGCGCCGTTCCAGTTCGACGCGTCGAACATCGAAGAGTTCAGCAAGATCTACTGACTTGGAGGCGCCTTGCAGATCGCTCCGGTGGAGCGATCTGAGCCGACAAGGCCATGAGAGCTATGCTCGAATGGCATGAACCGAAGCGTCGGATGAGGGGGCCTTGGTGAACAGCCAGAAGGCCCCCTCACCCTAACCCTCTCTCCCAAAGGGGAGAGGGGACCAGATCGAGCGCTTATCTCGCTCAGCGCCCGACCCAAGGAATAAGATCATGACCGACCCCATCCTCACTCTTTCGGGCATAACCAAGAGCTTTCCTGGCGTCAGGGCGCTGCATGATGTGTCGCTCGAACTCTATGCCGGGCAGGTAACCGCCCTGATCGGGGAGAACGGGGCGGGTAAGTCGACGCTGGTCAAGACCATGACTGGCATCTACCAGCCGGACGCGGGTGAGATCCGGGTCAATGGGCAGCTGGTCAGCCTGCCGACGGCGCATTCGGCATCTGACGCCGGCATCACGGCCATCCATCAGGAAACCGTGCTGTTCGACGAATTGAGCGTCGCGGAGAACATCTATCTGGGGCATGCGCCCCGGAACCGGTTCGGCCTGATCGACTGGAAGACCATTCGCCGGGAAGCCCAGCTGACGCTGGATTCCATGGCTGCCGGCATCGATGCGGGCATGCCGCTCAAGGAACTCGGCATTGCCAAGAAGCATCTTGTAGCCGTGGCGCGAGCGCTGAGCGTCGACGCACAGGTGGTCATCATGGACGAACCGACAGCGGCGCTGAGCCAGAAGGAAATCGAGGAGCTCTATGTGCTGGTCGACCTGCTCAAGCAGGATGGCAAGGCCATCCTCTTCATCTCGCACAAGTTCGACGAAATCTACCGCATCGCCGACCGCTACACTGTGTTCCGCGACGGGGAAATGGTGGGCAAGGGCTTCATCAAGGACACGCCGCAATCCGAGATCGTGCGGATGATGGTGGGACGGTCGGTCGACCAGATCTTTCCGGCGCGCCAGGCAGAGGTTGGTGACACTGTGCTCGAGGTTTCGGGCCTCAGCCACCCGACCGAATTCGACAATGTGTCCTTCTCGCTGAAGAAGGGTGAGATCCTCGGTTTCTATGGTCTGGTGGGGGCGGGGCGCTCCGAAGTTATGCAGGCCGTTTTCGGCATGACCCGGCCTTCGGCAGGCGCGATGCTGCTGGAGGGCAAGTCGGTGGCGCCGAGATCGCCCGCCGATGCGGTGGCGGCAGGTATCGTTTATGTCCCTGAGGAACGGGGTAAGCAGGGCGTCATCACCGGCGAGCCGATCTTCAAGAATGTCTCTCTGCCCAGCCTCGACAAAACCAGCCGCTCCGGCTTCCTCCGCATGGCCGAAGAGTTCGCGCTGGCCCGCACCTATACCGAGCGGCTTGACTTGCGGGCGTCTTCGCTCAGCCAGAACGTTTCGACCCTTTCAGGCGGCAACCAGCAGAAGGTGGTGATCGCCAAGTGGCTGGCGACGCTACCCAAGGTGATCATTCTCGATGAACCCACCAAGGGCATCGATATTGGCTCGAAGGCCGCCGTGCACGAATTCATGGGTGAACTGGTGGCGCAAGGCCTCAGCGTGATCATGGTTTCGTCTGAACTGCCCGAAATTCTGGGCATGAGCGACCGGATCGTGGTCATGCGCGAGGGACTGGTGGTGGACACTTTGGACAATACCAATCTGCAGCCCGAGACGCTGGTGCGCCTGGCGGCCGGCATCCTTGAGGAGCAAGCGGCATGAACCGGGTGCTGAAGTCTCGCGAGGTTTGGCTGGGCCTGGCAATCCTCGCCGTCCTGGTGCTGGTCACCCTGCGCTTTCCGCGCTTTTCCCAGCCGTCCAACCTTCTGACCATCTTCAACGACACATCGATCCTGATGATGCTGGCGTTGGGGCAGATGGCGGTGATCCTGACCCGGTCCATCGATCTTTCCATGGCCTCGAACCTGGCGCTGACCGGCATGGTCGTGGCCATGACCAATGCGGCCTTCCCCTTCATTCCCATTCCATTGCTGATTGCCGGCTGCATCGTGGTTGGGGCGGGGCTGGGCGCCTTCAATGGCGTGCTGGTGTGGAAGCTCGACATTCCGCCAATCGTCGTGACGTTGGGGACGCTCACCATTTTCCGTGGCCTTGTCTTCGTGATTTCCGGAGGCGCCTGGGTCAACGCGGCGCAGATGAGCACCGACTTTATCCAGCTTCAGCGTGGTTCATTCCTTGGCCTGCCCATCCTGAGCTGGTTCGCCATCGTGGTGGCGGCGCTGGTCTATGTGCTCATGACCCGAACCGCGTGGGGCCGGGCCTTCTATGCCATAGGCGTCAATCCGACGGCGTCGGTCTATACCGGCATCAATGTGGGCCGCACCAAGTTCCTGGCATTTGTGCTCTCGGGCGCTATATCCGGGCTCTGCGGCTATCTCTGGATTTCCCGCTATGTGATTGCCTCGGTTGAGGTGGCCAGTGGCTATGAGCTCACCATCGTGGCTGCCTGCGTCATCGGCGGAGTCTCGATCGCGGGCGGTATCGGCACGGTGGGCGGCGCCTTGCTCGGTGCGCTGTTTCTCGGCGTCGTCAACAACGCACTGCCGGTCATCGGCGTATCGCCCTTCTGGCAGATGGCCATTTCCGGCGCAGCGATCCTGCTTGCTGTCGTACTCAATGCCTCGAGCGAACGCACCAAGGGCCGTATCATTCTCAAGAAGGCCGAGGTGGCAGCATGACCGACGCAACTGCAACCGGCCGACATCTGCCTGATCGGCTCGACAATCCGCTCAAATCGGCGGTGATGAGTTGGGAAAGCCTGCTGGTGCTGGTCGCGCTGGGCATCTTCATCGGCAATAGTTTCGCCTCGCCCTATTTCCTCAACGCCTGGAGCCTCAGCGATCTCACCTTCAACTTCACCGAGAAGGGGCTGATCGCGCTGGCCATGGCGCTGGTGATCATCACCGGTGAGATCGACCTGTCGGTTGCCTCGATCATTGCCCTGGCATCCACGCTGATGGGGCTGGCCCTGCAATTGGGCGCAGACACCCCGACCCTGGTTGCCGTTGGCGTCGGCGTCGGCATCCTCTGCGGCGCCTTCAATGGTATTCTCGTGACCGGCCTCAAGCTGCCCTCGATCGTGGTGACCATCGGCACGATGAGCCTGTTCCGCGGCATTGCCTTCATCATCCTCGGCGACCAGAGCTATAACGGCTACCCGAAGGACTTTTCCTGGATGGGGCAGGGTTATGTCTGGTGGGTCATCTCGTTCGAGCTGGTGCTTTTTCTCGTAGCGGCCGTGACCTTCTACGTACTGCTGCACCGGACCAATTTTGGCCGCCGGGTCTTCGCCATCGGCAACAACGCCACCGCCGCGCGCTTTTCCGGCGTGCGCGTCGACCGCATCAAGTTCATCCTGTTCTGCCTGACCGGGCTGATGAGCGGCATTGCGGCCGTTTTGCTGACAGCCCGATTGGGTTCGACCCGCCCGTCCATTGCCCAGGGGTTTGAGCTCGACGTGGTGACCATGGTCGTGCTGGGCGGGGTCTCCATCATGGGCGGTGCCGGCTCGATCCTGGGTGTGGTGCTGGCGGCCTTGATCATCGGCCTCGTGACCTTCGGCCTGGGTCTGCTCAATGTGCCGGGCATCGTGATGACGATCTTCACCGGGGCTCTGCTGATCGTGGTGATCGCCCTGCCGATCCTCTTCCGCATGTTCAGGGAGCGCCGCGCATGATCGTGGACAATGGCTACGAAAAGCACGCCTTCAAGATGAGGCTCAATCCGGGCATGGCTGAGGAATATCGACGCCGCCATGACGAGATATTTCCCGAGCTGGTCGATCTGCTGCGCGAGGCCGGTGTGAAGGACTATTCGATCCACCTCGATGAGGAAACCAACATTCTGTTCGGTGTGCTCTGGCGACGCATGGACCACACCATGGCGGACCTGCCCAACACTGAGGTGATGAAGCGCTGGTGGGCGCATATGGCCGATATCATGGCCACCAATGAGAAGAATGAACCGGTCTCGGTCGACCTCGCGCCGATGTTCTGGATGAAGTGAACCTCCCAGAAATGCAATGGGCGGCCCCAAGGACCGCCCTTCCTGCGAGACAAAGCGCGTGCGCACTAGAAGCGATAGTTGACGCCCAGCTTGACGGCATGGGCGTTGGACTTGATGTCCGTCGCGCCGGTATTTGCGATCGTGTTGATTGGGGCCTGCACGGTGGCAAAGTCATAATAGGCGTATTCCGCCTTGACGCTGATGGCGTCGGTTACGGCCACTTCCGCACCGCCGCCCACGGTCCAACCCCAGACCGTTGACGAGAAGGTGCCGGTCGAGCCGCCTGGGGCCGGGTTGGTCGAGGCGGTGATGCCGCCGACCGCCAGGCCGGCAGTGCCGAACAGCAGCACGCGGTCCAGTGCAACACCGCCGCGCAGCTTGCCGCTGCCCACCCAGTCCATTCGCCCGATACAGTCAAATCCCGGCGCGTTGCTGCAGGTCTGGCTGCCATTGACGTCGCTCCAGGCCAAATCGCCTTCAAGGCCGAGGACGAAATTGCCGAACTGGGCATTGCCGCCGAGGGTGCCGCCCAGCAGACCGCCGCGCACGTCGACAGAGCTCGCGCTGGCGTTCACGACATTGGTGCTGGTGGCGCGGCCGGTTGCGTAGCCCGCATAGACACCCGCGTAGAAACCGCTCCAGTCGAAGCTATCACCTGGCATCTCGACCAGTTGCGGGAAATCGTAGCTGAGATCGGCCGCGCTGGCGCCGGACATGGTTGCGAGCCCGAGCATCACGGGTACGAAAAACTTGGTGAATTTGAGCAATGGTGCCTCCACTATGGTGAATGCACGGTGCATTGGAATGGTTAATCAAATGCTGAGGAAAGTCGATTTCCTTCAGAGGTTTAGCCGTTTACGCTCATGTCTACGGATATTTCACAAGGTTGCGCGGTGCCGTGGCCGAAGGCCCGCTTGCGCGCCAGCGCATCGCCTACAGCAAAGATGGTGGGCGCCGAAAGGGGAAAGGCTTCGACCGCCTCAACCGCTTCATCGATTGTGCCGCGCCAGATCTGTTCGTCCGGGCGGCCAAGGCTGCCGGCAATAATGGCGGGGGTATCCAGGCTCATGCCTTTAGCGCTCAGTTCGGCGACGATGCCGGGCAGAGTGCGGCGGCTCATATAGTAGATCGCGGTGGTTGCCGGATCGGCCAGCGCCGTCCAGTTGAGCGTGTCGGGCAATACGCCCTTGCGAGAATGGCCGGTGACGAAGCGGACGGATTGGGCATGGTCGCGATGAGTGAGCGAAACGCCCAGGCGGCTGGCCAGCGCTATGCCGGCGGAAATGCCGGGCACGACCGAGACGGCAATGCCATGGTTTTCCAGCATTTCGATTTCCTCGCCGGCACGGCCGAAAATCATCGGGTCGCCGGACTTGAGGCGAACCACATGCTTGCCCTGGCGGGCCAGGGTCAGCATCATCTCGTTGATGTCTTCCTGGGCGCAACTCTCGCGTTGCGCGCGCTTGCCGACAAGCATGCGCTTGGCCTCCCGGCGGGCCAGTTCAAGCACTTCGGACGAGACGAGATCATCGAACAAGATGACATCGGCCGATTGCAGGGCCCGTACGGCCTTGATCGTGAGCAGGTCCGCATCGCCCGGGCCGGCACCCACAAGCGTGACGCGGCCGGTAGGGGGCCGGGCGGCGAAGGCGACATCTTGGTCACCGGCATCGGGCGCACGGCTGCCAAAGGCGTTTTCGGCCAGGCGTTCCCAAAAGGCGCGGCGCTGCGGGCCGGCCTCGAGCCGCTCCATGACCGTGTCACGGACCTTTGCCGCCAGTTGCGCCCAAAGCGAGAGAGTCTGTGGGAGCACCGTCTCGATGCGGCGGCGCACCGCCTGACCTAGGATCGGCGCCGCACCGGCCGTGGAAATGCCGACGACCACCGGCGAGCGATTGACGATGGCGCCGAACTGGAACTGGCAGAATTCGGGGCGGTCGATGACATTGTAGGGGACGGCAGCGGCCTTGGCTGCGGCGATGAAGGCATGGGCCTCGGCATCGGATTCGATGTCGGCAATGGCGAGGGCGGCGCCGGTCAGGTCGGATGGGGTCCAGGGGCGGCGGTGGAGGGTGATACTGTTGACCGTTTTGACCTCCCCCTCAACCGTCTGGCCCTTCGGGCGACCGGATGAGGGGGCGGCAAGGAAAGTGCTCAGTTCCTCACAAACTTCCTCGGCAAACACATCGATCTGCGCCCCGGCGGCAGCCAGCAATTCGATCTTCCAGGTGGCCGGTTCGCCCCCACCGATGACGACCGCGCGCTTGCCGCGCAGGTCGAAGAAGATCGGCAGGACAGCCAGAGGAGCGATGCGGTCTGGACTATTCCGCGGCTGTGGCGATGAGACGGTTTGCATCGACAATCCCCCTGATTTCAGCGCGGCAGGAGCCGCAATTGGTGCCGGCGCGGGTGAGGGCGCCGACCGCTTCGACCGTGGTGCAGCCGTGACGTGTCACAGCCTCGGTGATGGTGTTGATGCCCACGCCCATGCAGGAGCAGACAATGGCGCCGCCATCGGGCCGATCAGCGCCGGGCCGGCCGGCAAGGACCATGGAGGCCGTGAGGTCGGTTTCCGACAGCAGGTCCACCGCCCATTGGCGCGAAACCAGCACCGGATCGGGTGAGGTGTAGAGGGCTGCAACCAGCTTGCCGTCTTTAATGAGCACGAAGGCGCGGCGGCCGGATCGTTCGTCCCGGATGGACTGGAAAGGTGTCGTGGTCCCGAATGTATCGGCAAGGAAGTCGGTCCAGTCGGCGGGCTCCTGGAAGAGAGCGATCTCCGCGCGCCAGCCCTTGGGGGCAGGTGCGGCGGCCCAATAGTCTGTTCCGAGGGCTGGCTTGTGCATGGCCACCAGAAAGCCGTATAGGCGCACCCCGACAGGTTCGGCATGCACCTGCGCCATCTTGAGCGCTGGCTGGCTCGATATCGGGTCCACCTTGCCGGTCACGAGGGTATCGACGCGGCCATTGCTGGCAAATTGATCGGTCCAGTGCATGGGCACAAACAAATGGCCACGCTGTTGGCGCTCGGTGACAAGGGCTCGAACCAGCGCCGAGCCATGCCGGTTGGTCAACCGCACCAGATTGGCGCGCCGAATGCCCAGTGCATTGGCGTCGGCAGGATGAATTTCCACGAAAGGTTCGGCCATATGGGCAGACAGGCGGGCCGCCTTGCCGGTGCGCGTCATGGTGTGCCAGTGATCGCGCACGCGGCCGGTATTGAGGATGAACTGCCCGGGTGCCGGGGCAAAGGGCGGGGGCGGCTGGACGGGCAGGAAGCGCGCCTTGCCATCGGGCGTGAAGTATTTGCCATCACCGAACATGCGGGCGGCGGGCTTGGTGCGCACCGGCCATTGTACGGGGGCCATGGTCTCGTAATCGGAATGGACGAGGCCGGAGAGGTCGAAGTCGCGGGCGCCATCATTTTCGAAGGCGCTGAGGGCGACGTGCTCGGCAAAGATCTGCGCCGGGCCGAAATAGGAGAAAGCTTCGCCGTGGCCGAGGCGCCTGGCCACTTCCTTGACGATCCACCAGTCGGGTCTTGCCTCGCCGGGCAGCGGCAGGAACGGACGCTGGCGGGAAATGCGACGCTCGGAATTGGTGACCGTGCCGTCTTTCTCGCCCCAGCCTGCCGCTGGCAGGCGCACATGGGCGAGTTCCATTGTGTCGGTATGCCGATTCATGTCGGACACGATGACAAAAGGGCACGCCTTGAGTGCCGCACGCACGGCGTCAGCCTCGGGCATGGAATCGACCGGATTGGTGGCCATGATCCAGACCGCCTTGATCTCGCCGCGCGCCATGGCGGCAAACAGATCAACGGCCTTGAGGCCGGGCTCGCTGGCCACCCTGTCGCTGCCCCAGAAGCGTGACACCCTGTCAATGGCGTCAGGCGTGAAGTCCATATGGGCGGCGAGCATGTTGGCAAGTCCGCCAACCTCGCGCCCCCCCATGGCATTTGGTTGGCCGGTGACCGAGAATGGCCCCATGCCTGGCTTGCCGATGCGGCCGGTCGCCAGGTGGCAATTGATGATGGCGTTGACCTTGTCGGTGCCGGCCGCCGACTGGTTGACGCCCTGGGAGTAGACGGTGACCACCTTCTTGGTGCGGGCGAACAGGTCATAGAAGCGGGAGATGGACAAGGGCGAGAGGCCGGTCGCTCCCGACACACGGTCGATCGACCAGTCTTCGGCCGTCAGCAGTGCGGCTTCGAAGCCGCTCGTATAGGCCGAGATGTAATTGCTGTCGGTGACACCAAGGCGGTCGAGATGGGCAAGGAGGCCAACGAACAGCGCGCTGTCGCCGTCTGGGGCCACGGGCAGGTGCATCTCGGCAATGTCGGCCGAAACGGTGCGGCGCGGATCGACGAGAACGACCTTGAGGTCGGGTCGGGCAGTGCGGGCGGCGACAATGCGTTGATAGAGCACCGGGTGACACCAGCCCAGATTCGAGCCGACCAGCACGATCAGGTCGGCCTCTTCCAGGTCCTCGTAGTTGCCCGGCACGGTGTCCGAGCCGAAGGCGCGCTTGTGGCCGGCAACGGACGAGGCCATGCAGAGGCGCGAATTGGTGTCGATATTAGCGGCGCCGATAAAGCCCTTCATCAACTTGTTGGCGACGTAATAGTCTTCGGTGAGCAACTGGCCAGAGCCATAGATGGCGACCGATTGTGGTCCATGCTCGGCAATGGCCGCCTTGAAACGGCTGGCGACGAGATCGAGGGCATCGTCCCAGCTCGCCCGCTCATCATTGATTTCAGGATGCAGCAGGCGCCCATCGAGTGAAAGGGTTTCGCCCAATGCGGACCCTTTGGAGCAGAGCCGCCCGAAATTGGCCGGGTGGTCCGGATCACCAGCGATCTGGACAGTCCCGTCCGGCTGCGGGGTGGCCAACACGCCGCAGCCGACGCCGCAATAGGGGCAGGTGGTGCGAACCGGTTGCTGCTCCACTGGGCTACTCCGCCGCCATCTGCATCAATATGTCGGGCGCAATGAAGATCAGGCCGTTCTCGACCTTGACGGGATAGGTCTGGACGGAACCCTCGTCGGCGCCCTGCGCCTCGCCGGTCTGGAGGTCGAACACCCAGTTGTGCAGCGGGCAGGTGACCGACGTGCCGTGGACAATGCCCTCGGCCAGCGGGCCACCCTTGTGCGGGCAACGGTTGTCGATGGCAAAGACCTGGTCTTCCGCCGTGCGGAAGACGGCGATCTTGCCGGACGGGGTGTTGACGCAGCGGGCGCCGCGCACGGGCACGGCAGTCAGGCTGCCAAGCTGGATCCATTCGGTCATGGCGATCACTCCGCTGCCACTGGGAGCCCGAATTCGGCCATGGCGGCGAATTCGTGGGCGTCCTTGCCGTTGACGCGCTCCTCCCAGGGGTCGATCTGGGCAAACTGCTGGGAATAGACGAAGCGGTCGTAGTAATATTTGCGCTTGTCGAGGTCATCGATGATGGCGGCCTTGATGCTGTCATTGCCGACGCGCTTGGCCCATTTGTAGATGCGTTCGAGATAGTGCCCCTGCTCGCGATAGAGCTGGGTGAGGGCAACGATGATCTCGAGCGCCTCGTCCTCGGTATTGGCGTGGCCAATGACTTCGGTGCCCTTGATATCGAGGCCGGCGGCCCCGGCGAAGTGGATATCGTAGCCGCTATCCACGCAGATCACGCCGATGTCCTTGCAGGTGGCTTCGGCGCAGTTGCGCGGACAACCCGATACCGCCATCTTGAGCTTTGCGGGCGTCCAGGCCCCCCACATGAACTTCTCGATGCGCACGCCCAGGCCCGTCGAATCCTGCGTGCCGAAGCGGCACCAGTCCGAACCAACGCAGGTCTTGACCGTACGCAGGCCCTTGGCATAGGCGGCGCCCGACACCATGCCGGCGGCATTGAGATCGGCCCAGACGGCGGGCAGGTCTTCCTTTTTCACGCCGAGCAGATCGATGCGCTGGCCGCCAGTCACCTTGACGGTAGGGATTGCGAACTTGTCGGCCACGTCGGCGATGGCGCGCAATTCCTTGGGATTGGTGATGCCGCCCCACATGCGGGGCACGACCGAATAGGTGCCGTCCTTCTGGATGTTGGCGTGGACGCGCTCATTGATGAAGCGCGACTGTCCATCATCCTCGTATTCGCCGGGCCATTCGGCCACGAGATAATAGTTGAGGGCCGGACGGCACTTGGCGCAGCCACAGGAGGTCTTCCACTCCAGCTCCTGCATGACCGCGGGAATGGACTTGAGCTCCTTGGCCACGATCAGGCGGCGAACCGTGCCGTGATCATGTTCGGTGCAGGGACACATGGGTTTGACGGCAGCCGGGTTGTAGCTGTCGCCCAGAGTGATGGTCATGAGCTTTTCGACCAGATGGGTGCACGAGCCACACGAGGCCGAGGCCTTGGTATGGGCGCGCACGCCATCGAGATCGGTCAGGCCCTTGGATACGATCGTGCCGGTGATCGTGGACTTACATACGCCGTTGCAGCCGCAGATTTCTGCATCATCCGGCAAGGCTGCAACGGCCGCCATAGGGTCCAGTGCAGCACCCCCCTGATAGGCTTGGCCAAAGATTAGAGTGTCCCGCATGTCCCGCGTATCGGTGCCCTTGCGGATCATGTCGAAGAACCAAGGGCCGTCGGCTGTCTCGCCGTAGAGCACGGCGCCGATGACCTTGTCTTCCTTGAGCACGAGGCGCTTGTAGATGCCCGAAGTGGCATCGCGCAGCACGATTTCCTCGCGGTCCTCGGCATCGGCAAAGTCGCCCGCCGAATAGACCGAGACGCCGGTAACCTTGAGCTGGGTCGCGGTCTGCACCGGGCGGAAGGCGGCATCGACCTTGGCCAGCGTCTTGGCCAGGATTTTGGCCTGGTCATAAAGCGGGGCGACGAGGCCATAGACGATCTTTTCGTGCTCGACGCATTCGCCCAGGGCCAGCACATCGGGGTCCGAGGTGACCATCTGGTCATTGACCACAATACCGCGCTCGACATGAATGCCGGCATCGGTGGCGAGGCGCGTTTCGGGGCGAATGCCCACGGCCATCACCACGATGTCGGCGCCATACACGGTGCCATCTTCAAGCGCGACGGCCTCGACACGGTCCTGGCCGAGAATGGCCTTGGTCTGGGCCTTGCAATGCACCTTGATGCCGCGCGCCTCGAGATCACGTTGCAGGAGGTAACCGGCCGCCGGATCGAGCTGGCGCTCCATTACGTGGCCCATCAGGTGCAGCACGACCACTTCCATGCCGCGGGCATTGAGCGCCGCAGCAGCTTCGAGACCAAGCAGGCCCCCGCCGATCACCACGGCCTTGGAGCCGGGGCGCTTGGAGACATCGACCATGCGATTGACATCATCGAGGTCGCGGAAGGCCATGACGCCGGGCAGGTCCTTGCCGGGCAGGGGGATGATGAAGGGGGCAGAGCCGGTGGCGATGATCAGCTTGTCATAAGGCGTCTCGCCATTCTTGGAGATGACCACCTTGCGCTGCCGGTCGATGCCGGTGACAGTCTCGCCGAACCGCGTATGCACGCCATGGTCCCGATACCAGTCGGCATCATGAGTGATGATCTGCTCATATTCCTTCTCGCCGGCCAGCACCGGGGAAAGCATCAGGCGGTTGTAGTTGCCGCGCGGCTCAGCGCCGAACAGCGTCACGTCGAACCGGCCCGGGGCTTCCTCGAAGATGTGTTCCAGGGCGCGGCCTGAGGCCATCCCTGCACCGACGACGACCAGTTTTTCCATTTGCTTGTACTCCTGAATAAGGGTCAGGCCGTCTGGGCCACGAGCTGGCGCGCGCGGCGGCGGACGGCGGAGTGCATCCATCCCAGCGACACCAGGATCAGGACAAAGAGCGCCATGAAGCAGCTCGACCAGATGCCCGTAAGGTCGTTGAGAAAACCGAAGAGAAGGGGCAGCACGAACCCGCCAAGGCCCCCGATCATGCCGACCAAGCCCCCTACCGCGCCGACATTGTCGGGGTAATAGACGGGGATGTGCTTATAGACCGCGGCCTTGCCCAGGCTCATGAAGAAGCCCAGCACAAAGACCAGCGCTATAAAGGCCAAAGGGCCGGTCTCGAAGTGAAAGCGCACCGGGCCATCGACCCCGGCAATCACCGAGTCCGTCGCTGGCAGCGCCAGGATCAGCGTGCAGATCGCCGAGACCGCGAAAGTCCAGTAGAGCACGGTGCGCGCGCCGATCTTGTCGGAAAGCGTGCCGCCATAGGCGCGGAAGATGCTGGCCGGGATCGAATAGGCAGCGGCAATCATGCCGGCTGTCTTGATGTCGAAGCCATAGACACCGATCAGGTAGCGCGGCAACCACAGCGTCAGGGCGACGAAGGCGCCGAACACAAAGAAATAGTAGAGCGCGAAGCGCCACACCTGCACATTGCGCAGCGGCGCGAACTCGCTGGCGAGGCTCTTTGGCGTGTAGCCTTCGCTGCGGCGGCGCGCGATGACCGGATCGTCCTCGGTGCCGAACCAGAAGATCGCTGCCATCACCACCAGCGCCGCGGCCCACACCACGGCCACCGACTGCCAGCCCCAGGCCAGCATCACAAAGGGCGCGGCGAATTTGGTGACGGCAGCGCCGACATTGCCGACCCCGAAAATCCCGAGCGCGGTGCCCTGCTTTTGCGCCGGATAGAAGCGCGACACATAAGCCACGCCCACGGCGAATGAGCCGCCCGCAAGGCCCACGCCCAACGCCGCGAGCAGCAACTGTTCATAGCTCTGGGCAAAGGCCAGCAGGAACGTCGCGACGGCCGCCGCCAGCATGGTCAGCGTGAACACCAGTCGTCCGCCCTTGCGGTCGGTCCAGATGCCCAGAACGATGCGGGAGAGTGAGCCGGTCAACACCGGCGTCCCGATCAACAGGCCAAACTGGGTTTCCGAAAGGCCGAGCTGATCCTTGAGGGAAACGCCGATGATCGAGAAAATCGTCCAGACGGCAAAGCACACAGTAAAGGCGATGGTCGACAGGCCCAGCGCGCGGTTCTGCTGCGGGGCGGATGTCGATTGCGCTGCTCTTGTTGCCTCTGTCATCGGATGGGGCTCCGTATCAAACTGAAAACAAAAAAGTCGCCAACCGACACGCCACCGGTGTTGCACCGATGTGTACCTGTTGGCGACTTTGCCTTTGGACGCCCAACCTTGGACGTCGACGGTATCAAGAGCGTCTTGGGAGGAGCTCTAACGCTCACCTCATTGCAGGAACCGTGCCAATCGCTAGTGGCGGCAGATAATCCTTTCTATTCAGGGATTAAGAGCGACACTTCTGCTCCCGGAGATATCGCTCAGTGCCTCAGCTTCATCGCAAAAGAGCATCACAATGCACAATATATATGCATATCGTTCCGGCACATCAAACCTGCCTCTTTCTTGAGCTGATGACCTATTCCGCTGCCGCCATGGCACCGCGTCCCTGACGTTTGGAGCGAATGCGGTCCAGCGTTTCCTGGTCCGGATTGGCCCCACCCTCATAGGCTTCGAGGAAGTCGAGCAGTTCCTCGCGATAGGCATAGTAATCCTTGTGCGCCAGCAGCGCTTTGCGCGAGCGTGGACGCGGCAGGTTGACGTCCATGACGTTGCCGATCCGCGCATTGGGCCCGTTTGACATCATCACCACCCGGTCCGCGAGCAGGATAGCCTCGTCCACGTCATGAGTGACGCAGACGGCGGTCACCTGGGTCCGCGCCCAGACATCCATCAGCACATCCTGCAGCTCCCAGCGGGTGATGCTGTCGAGCATGCCGAAAGGCTCGTCGAGCAGCAAAAGCTTGGGCGAGAGGGCAAAGGCGCGGGCAATGCCGACGCGCTGCTTCATGCCATTGGACAGTTCCGAGGCGAGCCGATGCATGGAATCGCCCAGGCCCACGCGGCTGAGATAATATTCGACCACCTCGCGGCGCTCCGCCGAACTGGCATTGGGATAGACCCGGTCAACGCCCAGCGCGACATTCTCGCGTGCGGTCAGCCAAGGCATCAGGGAAGGGGCCTGGAACACCACGGCGCGCTCAGGCCCGGCGCCAACCACCGGCTTGCCGTCCAGCGCGATGGTACCGCCCGAAATATCGTTGAGCCCGGCCACCATGGAGAGCACTGTCGACTTGCCGCACCCCGAATGGCCGATCAGGGTCACGAACTCGCCCTTCTTCATCTGGAAGTCGAAGCGGTCCACCACGGTCAGCGGCCCCTTGGGTGTCGGATAGACCTTGGTGACCTCGTCAAAGCGTAGATAGTCTTCCGGTGCGGACGAGCCAGCAGCGGCCGTATAGGCGCTGGGAAGCCGGGCCGATTTGCCGCGCGCAATGGGCACGACGGTGGGCAGCGTCAGGTCGGCTTCGCCCGATTGATTGCGTTCCGCGCCGATATCCATGAGATATTCGGTAATCTCGCGGCGGAGCTTGATGAAGCGGTCATCGCCATTGAGGGCGGCCCGATCACGCGGTCGCTCGATATCGATATGGAAGTCCGGGCCAAGCGTGGCCTTGGGTCCGGGTGTCAGCGGGATCACGCGGTCGGCCAGCAGAATGGCCTCGTCCACATCATTGGTGATCAGGATGATCGTCTTCTTTTCTGCTTCCGAGATCTGCGCGAATTCGTCCTGCAGCTTGGAGCGGGTCAAGGCGTCGAGGGCCGAAAGGGGTTCGTCGAGCAGCAGCACTTCGGGTTGCATCGCCAGGGCCCGCGCCACCGCCACGCGCTGTCGCATGCCGCCGGAAAGTTCCACCGGACGGCGGTCGGCCGCGTGGCCCAGGCCCACCATTTCGACATAGCGCTGGCGCAGGGCCAGCTTTTCGGCGCGCGACTTGGACTTGTGCACGGCATTGACCGCAAGGTCGACATTGCCGGCCACGCTGAGCCAGGGCATCAGCGAATAGGACTGGAACACCACGCCGCGTTCGGGGCCGGGGCCATCAATTTCCTTGCCGCGATAGATCACGCCGCCCAGATCAGGCTCGACCAGTCCGGCCATCATGGAGATGAGGGTGGTCTTGCCGGCGCCGGAGAAGCCGAGAATGGCGACAAATTCGCCATCCTCGACGTCCAGATTGATATTGTCGAGAATATCCACGCGCTTGGCGCCTTCGCCAAAATGCTTGGAAATGCCGGAGAGCTGAATAAGGGGAGCCATTGTCTGGTCCTAACGCTTGCCGGAGAAAGTAAAGGCCGTCTGCAGGGTGAACATCACCCGGTCGAGCAGGAAGCCGATGATGCCGATGGTCAGCACGGCCACGATGATGCGGGCCAGCGAAGAGGAAGAGCCGTTCTGGAACTCATCCCAGACGAATTTGCCCAGGCCCGGATTCTGCGCCAGCATTTCTGCGGCGATTAGCACCATCCAGCCAACACCGAGCGACAGGCGCAGCCCGGTGAAGATCAGGGGCAGGGCCGAGGGCAGGACCAGCTTGGAAATGGTGGTGGGCGTAGAGAGCTGCAGCACCTTGCCCACATTGACCAGGTCCTTGTCGATCGAGGCCACGCCCAGCGCGGTATTAATCAGCGTCGGCCAGAGTGAGCACAGCGTCACCGTCACCGCCGAAATCACCAGGGCCTTGGGTAGTGCATCGCTCGCATCGACATAGAGGGCGGAGACAACCATTGTCACGATTGGCAGCCAGGCCAGCGGTGACACAGGCTTGAACAATTGTACCAGCGGATTGAGGGCCCCGTTGAATGGCTTGCTCAGGCCCGAGGCAATGCCCAGCGGCACCGCAACGACCGTGGCGATCAGGAAGCCCAGGCCCACCGTCTTGAGCGATGTGACGATCTGGTCGAGATAGGTGGGCTTGCCGGTATAGGCGCGCCATTTGATATCGTCCGTGCGACCCTCTGCTTCCAGTTCAGCATTGCGTTCATCCTGCCGGGCATAGAAGTCAGCTTCTTTCTGGCGCTCAGCCAGGTGATCCTGCCAGAGCCCGCCGGCCTGTTCCCATACTTGCGCCGGGCCGGGAATGGCACCGAGAGAGGTCTGGACCTGCGGCGCCAGGGTGGCCCAAGCCAAAAGGAATGCGGCGATGCCAAGGAGCGGGAACAGCAGGCTGTCGCGCAATTCGCCCATCTGCTCGCGCGGGTCGTCGCCCGCCGCGATTTTCAGCAGTGGCACGAGCCAGCCCAGGCCCAGCGCACTGAGCCAGGCGGCAGAACGGTTGATGGCAGCGAACAGTTTCTGCCGGCGGTCGCCAGTGGCGGCGGGGGCTTCGCTTGCTAGGGTCATTTGCAGTCCTCAAGGCTGAGGGTGGCTGGCGCACCAGCCACCCGAGGATGTTAGTTGGCGGCGGCAACCACTTCGGCACCGACGACGCTGTCGCCGGTCTTGAGGCCGATCGGAAGGCTGTCGATATAGGCATTGGGCTTGGTGCCGTCATAAGTAACGCCGTCGATGAATTCGGCGGTCGGCTCACGATAGCCGGTGCTGTCCCAGGGGAAGTCGGCTTCCTCGACCAGCCCTTCCTCCACCAGCAGGCGCGCGGCCTCAAGGTAGATTTCCGGCTTGTAGACGGACTTGGCGACCTCATCATACCAGCTGTCGGGCATGTCCTCTGCCACCTGGCCCCAACGGCGCATCTGGGTCAGGTACCAAACGGCGTCGGAATAATAGGGGTAGGTGGCATAGTAGCGGTAGAAAACGTTGAAGTCGGGGACTTCACGCACATCGCCGGCCTCGAATTCGAAGGTGCCGGTCATGGAGGCGGCAATCACTTCAGCGTCGGCGCCGACATATTCGGAGCGCGAAAGGATCTCCACCGCTTCCTGACGATTGGCATTGTCGTTTTCGTCCAGCCACTTGGCGGCCCGGATCAGCGCCTTGGTGATGGCCAATGTGGTATTGGGATTGGTTTCGGCGAATTCGGCGGTGATGCCGAACACCTTTTCGGGATTGTTCTTCCAGATCTCGTAGTCGGTGATCACCGGCACGCCGATCTTCTTGAACACGGCCGCCTGGTTCCAGGGTTCACCCACGGCATAGCCGTCAATGGTGCCAGCTTCCAGAGTCGCAGGCATTTGCGGCGGCGGGGTCACCGAGAGATAGGCATCGGCCGCGATCTGGCCGGAAACATCTTCTGGCGAGTAATAGCCAGGATTGATGCCACCCGCAGCCAGCCAGTAACGCAGCTCGTAATTGTGGGTCGAGACCGGGAACACCATGCCAAGATTGAAGGGGCGCCCCTCGATGTCGAACTCCTCGATGACCGGCTTGAGGGCGGCCGCGGAGATCGGATGCACCGGCTTGCCGTCGGCATCCATTTCCAGGTGCGGCTTCATCAGCTCCCATACGGCATTGGAGACGGTGATGCCGTTGCCGTTGAGGTCCATGGAGAAGGGGGTGACGATATGGGCTTCAGTGCCGTAGCCAATGGTGGCGGCCAACGGTTGGCCGGCCAGCATATGCGCGCCGTCCAGGGCGCCGGTGATGACGCCGTCCAGGAGGACCTTCCAGTTTGCCTGCGGCTCCAGGGTCACATAAAGGCCTTCATCCTCGAAATAGCCCAGCTCATAGGCGATGGCGAGCGGCGCCATGTCGGTCAGCTTGATGAAGCCGAATTTGAGCTCGTCCTTTTCGACGTCGAGCATGGCCGCATTGCTGGCCGTGCTGGCCATCAGGCCCAGAGCAAGGCCGGCCAATAGCGGCATGAGGCGGTGGCGTGGCGGCGTGGGGCAGGTAGTCGCAGTCATCATCGTCTCCGTGTTGTGTCGACAACCGGCGGCGGCTCAGGCACCCCAAAAACAAAATGACCGCCAACTGCAATGGTGCGCCGATCATGGGATCGGGCACATTTCAGTTGGCGGCCTTGCCTTTGGGGCGCCCTTCGTCGGACGCCGATTTGCGATGAGCCGTCTTGGGAGGAGCTCATTCGCCAATCACATTGCACGAAGCGTGCCAACTCGCGCTCATTGATGGAAATGCAACGCTGTCAGCAATTTGCGCCAAAACGCTGGATTTCGGGATCGGGCCGGATGTGCCCGTTACGTCGGCATTTCACCAATTATGTGGTCAATAATTGTGCGATAAATCTACATGCACAAAAAATGCTCACGAATTGGACATCTGTGATTTGACGTAGATTTCAAGCAGGCTGGGATCGAAGACGGTGCCGTCGAAGAACCGGTTTGGCCCGAGTTCGAGTGTGCCTTCAGCGGCGGGCGCGGCGTGTATGGATGTGCTGTTGCCCTCGACGCGATAGTCATCCCGGGGCGCGGCTGCGCGCAGCGGGGCCAGTGCGGCACGATAGATGTCGGGTCGGAATGTTCTGGCCGCGATCTCTGCATTTTCCTGGCTGAAGGCCACTTCGCCCCAGCGCACCATCTGGCTGTAATACCACAGGCCATGGCTCTTCCAGGGGAAGTTGGCGGCTCCGGCGTGGGGCACGTAGAAGTCTGGCAGGCTGACCTGCTGGGCGCCCCCGTCAATCTGTCCGGTCAGGGCGCGCGCGACGATATCCACCGGCTGGTTGAGATAGGCCGGCCCCGCCATGATCTGGGCCGCGCGCAGATGATTGCTGGCGTCCTGGCACCATAGCCCAGCGCGATAGATGGCCCGGATGATGGCCGCTACTAGGTCCGGATTCTGCTCTGCCCAGTCCGAGCGCATGCCAATGGCCTTGTCGGGGCTCCATTGCCAGATTGATGATTTGGTTGTGGCGATCCGGGCGCCGAAATTGGCGACGCCGACGCTGTTCCAGGGTTCGCCCACGCAATACCCATCCAGACCGCCAGCGCCCAGGGCCTCTGGCAGGAGAGGTGGGGGCAGGACGACGATTTCGACGTCGCGGTCGGGAACAATGCCGCTCGCTGCCAGCCAGTAGCGCAGCTCGTAATTGTGCGAAGATGTCTGGTGCACCACGCCGAAGCGCAGTTTGCGCTCGCTCGTGCCGACCACTTGCGCCAACGCCTTGCCGGCGGGCCCCGCCGCAAGATCGCCGGGGGCTCCTGCATCTGCCATGGCGGCCCAGACGTCGGCGCTCACCGTGATGGCGTTGTTGCCCAGCCCTGTCATCACCGGCGCGATCATCGGCGTGGCGATCGGCGTCAGGCCCAGGTTTGCGGCGATCGGCATCGGTGCAAGCACCAGGGCGATGTCGAAATGTCCCAGCGCGGTCCGGTCGCGGATATTGGCCCAGGACGATTCGCGCGTCAGCCCCAGCGTGAACCCTTCTTCCTCGGCGATCCCGAGCTCATGGGCCAGTACCAGCAGTGCGCTGTCCAGAAGCGGCAGAAACCCGGCGGTCAAATGGGGGAGGGTCATGGGTCCGTGCTCCTAAGGCGCAAGCAGATTGGCGGCGGTGATCAGGCTCTGGGCGATGTCGATCAGCCGGCGGTTCTGGTTCATGGCCGTCTTGCGCAGCAATGCATAGGCTTCGGGTTCGGAAAGACCCTTGGTCTTCATCAGAATGCCCTTGGCCTGGTCGATGATCTTGCGCTCCTCCAGCGCGCTCCTGGCCTCCTCCAGCTCCCGGCTCAGGCGTGAGAATGCGTTGAACCGGGAAATGGCCATGTCGAGGATGGGCTTGACCCGTTCCTTCTTGAGGCCATCCACCACATAGGCGGAGACCCCGGCCTCCACCGCCTTTTCGATCATCGTGCGGTCGGACCGGTCCACGAACATGGCGATGGGGCGCTGGATGGCCCGGCTCAGGGAGAAAAAATGTTCCAGCGTGTCGCGCTTGGGATTTTCCAGGTCGATGAAAATGACATCGGGCATTCTCAGCGCAATGGTGCGCCCGACCTCGTTGACATCGTGGATCACCGCGACATGCCCATGGCCTGCCTCCCGCAGGCCCTCCTCGATGATCGAGGCGCGAATGCGGTTCTCGTCGATAATCAGGATGGACAGGTCGGGGCTCGGCATTTTGCGCACTTATGCCTTTGCTTAGAAAAAGCACAAGGGCACAAAATGCACATTTGCGATGCAATTGTACTTGCAGTGGCGCGAGCGCCCGTCCGGGCCGGAGGTTATTTCACCTCGTTGCGCCAGCTGAATTGGGGCGAATACCCCAGCATGCGCTTGGCCTTCTCGATCGAGAGCAGCGTCCCATTGGTCGTGATGTTGCCCTTCTGCTCGACATCGGGAAACACTTCGGCCAGCAGCGAGATATTGGAGCGCGACATCACCGAATCCGCGTTGGCGATGATAAAGGCCTCAAAACCTTTGAACTCGGCCTGGATCGCCCGCCGGACGGCCTGCGCGCCGTCGCGCGCATCGATATAGGCCCACAGGTTCCACTTCCGCTTGCGCGGTTCGCTGTCAAAGCCCGGGAACGCCTTGTAATCCTCGGGATACATTACATTGGAGAACCGGAGCCCCACCATGCGCAGTTCCGGATCCCAGCGGCAGAATTGGGCCGCCATGGTTTCGTCCAGCAGCTTGCCCAGCGAGTAAGCGCTTTCGGGCCGCGGGAAATATTCCTCATCCACCGGCGCATAGGGCGGCGGATTGTCGAAGGGCAGGCCGAGCACGGTCTCGCTCGATGCGAACACCACATTCTTGATCCCCGCCAGCCGGCAGGATTCGAACACATTATAGCTCGAGGTGACATTGTTGGTCAGCGTGCGCGCATTGGCCGACAGGCCCGGCGCCGGAATGGCCGCCAGATGCACCACCGCATCGAACGGCCCCCCGCGTTCATCCACACCCCCCAGAATGGCGCTGGACACCTCCCCGAAATTGCTCAGATCGACCTTGACGCTGGGGCAGATCGGCTCGGGGAGGGCCTGCTGATCGAGGTTGAGGACGTCATAGCCATGCTCCACCAGATCGCGCAGCACAGCCCGCCCAAGCTTGCCGCTACCGCCCGTCACCAGAACCTTGGTCATCAGAACCTCCTCTTTTTCAACGCGAATTTTCGCGCCTCTTATCTGCCAGCCTATTGCGGAACGGCGGCTCTGCCAACCATTCCCACCGCGTTCTTCGCGTTAACAAATGATGAATGGCGCCCTCAGGGGCGGTTCAAGCGCCGCGGCGCATAACGCTTCTCAAGCTCGGTGCTCCGCATCGACATGCGGCCGGACCCCAGGCCGCTCAATCACAATTGAGGAGACGAAAAATGTTGAAATTTACCGCTCTTGCCCTGATCGCCGGCCTGGCAACTGCAACTACGGCGCTGCCCGGTTACGCCCAGGCCAACTATCCCGGCACACCCAACTATCCAAGCTCCGGCCCGGATCACAGCTGTGAGGACGAAATGGGCCATATGCGCCCGGTCAACCTGTTCGACATCCAGAGCATTCACGACCAGCGGATCTATCTCTATCCGATCTGCGAAGATCCCACCGTGCCGGGCAAGAACAGTTACGGCACGCTGTTTCTGGACGGCAATGTCAACACGCTGCGCCAGCCTATCGCCCGCAACGCGACGCTGATGAACGCGCTGACCGCCAAGGGTTATGACCACAACGACGTGGTTTCCCTGCGCTTTGCCGCCGGCAACAGCATCTACCTCTATGTCCATCAGCGGGACATGAACTGAGATCGGCCACCCTGGCGCCAAGATGAACGCTAGCTGAATACCCCCATCAGCATCGGTTCAAAGGCGTGGTGCCAGGGTATCTCCAACATCAAGCGTTTCGGAGGGCACTCGAAATGAACAAGACACAGGAAAAAGTTCTCGTCGCCGCACTATGCGGTCTGATCGTCACTGCTGCCGCCGGCTTTGCCGTGCAGCCGGCCATGGCGGCCGGATACAATGTCGATACGCTGGGCCAGGTCACCGGCGTGGCCGAGTGGGACCGGCTCAATGTTCGCAAATGGCCCGCCAGCTATTCGCAGAAAATCGGCAGCTTCGCACCGGGTCTCCATGTCTGGGTCGAACGCTGCATCGAGGTCGAAAACAGCTCGGACTGGTGCCTGGTCGAACGTGGCAGCACCAAGGGCTGGGTCAACTCCCGCTACCTGGTTCCGGCCGAAAACTGGGACATCTGATCCCGCCTCCACAGAGCCGGGACTTCCCGACCTCCTTCCCATGCATGTTGACTTTCTCCGGTGCTCTTGCTGTTCGTGGTGTACAGCAGACACCGGAGTTTTCTTGTATGGACGCCAATCCCATTCTCGCCGAGGCCGTGCGCGGCAACTGGGTTGAAAACCGGCACCGCGGCGCCTTTGTCATCGTCGACGCCTCCGGTAGGGTGATTGCCTCGGCTGGCGACACCGAACGGCCAGTCTTTCCGCGCTCCGCCATCAAGTCCATGCAGGCGCTGGCGATTTTTGACCGCCACGCCACCGACCGATTTCATCACACGGCTGAAGAACTCGCTCTGGCCTGCGCCTCCCATCACGGCGAAGACGAACATGTCGGCAATGTCGCCCATTTCCTTGGCCGCATGGGGCTTTCGGTGAACGATCTGGAATGCGGCGCGCACATGCCCACCAATGACAAGGCGCGGGAGGCCCTGCGGGCGGCGGGCGCTTCACCCAGCGCCCTGCACAATAATTGCTCGGGCAAGCATGCCGGCATGCTCAGCGTGGCCCTGGCCATGGGCGTGCCCGCCTCCGGATATGTCGAGCGCGAACACGATGTGCAAAAGGCCGTGCGTGCCGCCGTGGAATATGTGATCGGCCAGGACCTGACCGAGGATCGTTGCGGCACCGACGGTTGCTCCATTCCCACCTGGGCGGCACCTCTGAGCGCCTGGGCAGGCGGCTTTGCCCGCATGGCCACGGGGCAAGGGCTCGATGGCGAACACGCCAGGGGCGCACAGGCTTTGTTCGATGCGGCCACCAGACATCCGCATCTGGTGGCCGGCACGGGCCATCTCGATACGCTGGTCATGGAGGCCTTCAAGGGACGGGTTATGCAGAAGGGTGGCGCCGAAGGCGTGCAATGCGGCGCCATTCGCGACAAGGGCTGGGGTTACGCGCTCAAATGCGATGACGGCAACATGGTCGCCAGCCATACCATGGTGGCCGCGTTGCTGTTGAAGTTCGCCGACCCGGACGAGAATCAGAAGGCCGTGCTCGACCAGTTCGCCCGCCAGCCCATCAAGAATGTCAGGGGTACGGTAGTTGGCGAGATGCGGGCAGTTGGGATCTAGTCGGCAGCCCGGCCAATTCTTCTAGAGCCCGTAGATCGCTCCCGTCGCGCAATTTCGGATGCGATCAACCTTTTCCCCGTCCCAGTGATAGTCGAAATGATCGGCCTGCACCGGTACCGGGATCAGGTCGGGCCAGAAGATGGCCGCGCACTCCCCGCCCGGCTGGCGCACGCTGCGATAGACAATGCCGTTGCTGCCTTCGCGACGGAGCTGGCGTCCGAGGGCCTGCGGGGCTGTATAGTCGTCAGGATCGTGGAAGCGCTCGAATGGCCGCCCATCGTGCAGGTCGAGATCGAGCCGGTTGACCAGCATGCGGAATTGCGAGGTCCAGCCCGGTGCTTCCGCGCTGGCAGCCATGGCCCGGCCGTGATGATAGGCCACTTCACGGATGGCAACCTCTTCGGAGTTGCCAGCGCTATAGACGCCATAGCTGCCATCGGTGAACCGACCGGGGCGGTCGCGACTGACATGGACGAAGGGCGCCATGAGATAGCTCGCGCCGGGACCGCTGACGCGGCGTTCCGGTGGCACCAGATCAAGTCGGCCCATATGGTCCCACAGCCGGGGATTGGTTTTGGATTCAGCTGAAGCCAAGGCCTCCCAGTCGCGCGGATCGGCAATGTCCTCGAACAGATCGATCGGTGGATAGATCGATCGGATCAGGCGGTAGGCCTTGGGCCAGGTGATCCGCGCGAGGGCAGGGGTGTCGTTCACCACCCGCCACGCTCGGCGTCGAGATAGCTGCGCACGCGCATAAGGCCGAACATGCTTCCTTCGGTCATGATGTCGAGCGGCGTGCGCCCATCAAGGTTTTGATTGGGCTTCTTGACCCAGGCGTAACCGCGTTCCGGGTCGGCGAAGAGATAGCGCAGCCCCTTATGTATGCCCATCAACAGCGACAGGCGGGTGGCAAGATCGCGGTCAATCCGCCCTACTTCGCCACCTTTCCAGCGAGCATAGGTTCGTGCCGCCAATCCGCCCAACACATTGCGCGCTGCCGCGTCGCTCACGCCCCAGCGTTCAAACAGCCGGATGATGGCGCGCGCCATGGCAGCCGCCTCGGCCTCGGTGACCGAGGCGATGTCAGGGATAGCTTCTGTTCGCGGCAGTTCTTGCAGCATCAGCAGTCTCCTTTTGGCACAAAATAGTCATTATTTTGCCAAATGGCAAGTTCCGCACCGCGGTTCATTTTGGTCGGCCCACATTGCACCGGACCAGCTGGGCGGCCAGTTCCGGTCTGTTCGCTTGTTCCAGTCGTCGTGGCACGGCTATAAGAACAGCGAACAACAGACCAACAGGTGATGCGGCATGCTCGTGGACGGCGAAATCTTTCTGGGCGTGAGCGACAAGCCGGAATATCTCAAGCTCAAATATGCCAATCGCCACGGGCT